>Ga0265330_10000003_pt1 | contig 392850 bp, 368 predicted proteins | sample 41919metaG_FD_202083 | JGI IMG/M metagenome (GOLD analysis project Ga0265330, IMG submission 202083) | Rhizosphere microbial communities from Carex aquatilis grown in University of Washington, Seatle, WA, United States - 4-19-19 metaG | ecosystem: Host-associated > Plants > Roots >...
ATCCTTTATACTTTCCTTTTTTTTTTCCATGCGCTTCCGAAATACCGGTTTACGCAGAAATCAATTTAGAAAATTTATTCAACCACCATCATTGTACCTTTGATGTACCGGAGGTTATCATATGGAACTCAACGGCGTTAAGATTGACGATACCTATGCAGAGGCATTCCCCACATGGGTCTGCCGGATCATCATCACTGCGGTCACGAAGGAATGGGCAAAGAAAGCGGCTTCGGAGGCAACCGGATTTGCAACATCTGCCATTGGCTGTCCCTGCGAGGCAGGCATTGAAGGGTATATCCCGGCAAGTGAGACTCCTGACGGAAGGCCCGGTGTGGCTATTCTGATCTGTGCCAGCAAGAAGAAACTCAAGGAGCAGGTTGTGGAACGTCTCGCGGAATGCGTTCTCACTGCTCCGACAACCGCAGTCTTCAATGGTATCACGAATGCAGAGGAAAAAATCCCCGTCAAGCTTCATTTCTTCGGTGACGGCTATGAATACCAGAAGGAAGTTGGCGGCCGCAAGTGCTGGGTCATCCCGATTATGAACGGGGAATATGTCGGTGAGGAAGAGTTCGGCATTGTCAAGGGTGTTGCCGGAGGCAACTTCTTCATCATGGGTGAGAACCAGATGGCAGCTCTCATGGGTGCCGAGGCAGCAGTAGAGGCAATCGATGCCGTACCCGGTGTCATTACCAGCTTCCCCGGTGGCATTGTCGCAAGCGGTTCAAAAGTTGGCAGCCTGAAGTACAAGTTTATGCCGGCTTCCACCAATGAAAAGTACTGCCCGACCCTTCGTGAGAAGGTTCCCGACACAAAGATTCCCGCAGGAGTCAAAGCTGTGTACGAGATCGTTATCGATGGCGTTGATGAGAAGTCGGTTGCAGCCGCAATGGGTGCCGGAGTCAAGGCCGCTGCAAAAATTCCCGGTGTCACATTCATATCGGCTGGAAACTTTGGCGGTACGCTTGGACCCTATAAGATTGACCTTCATAAGGTACTCTAACTTTTTTTACTGAAAATTTTCCTGTAGTTATCGATCTTTATTTATAGAGTTATTGCCGATTATTTTGTTAACGAAAATTTCGGCGATAACATGATCACACTCACACCCGAGGATGTAAAGAAGAGATTCGGACCGCTCTTCTCCCAAAAATTTCTGGTAATGGTTGACGAAGGTTCCGGACGGGTAGAAATACTTGAGCAATGCCGTGCCCGGGGAACTATTGAATGGGACGCGATGAACCGGCGCAGAGCTGGTGGTGCAGTGACCGGATGTTCCGTTGAAGGGACATCAATGGTAATAAATGCAAAACTGGGCAAGTATCCGGTTAATTTCGGTGCAGCGGCCGGGGATATCGGTGGCCAGGCTCTGGAATCTGTGGAAGTTAATGGCAGCGAAGTGATCACAACGTGGGCAGGGATCGCCGGAGCCGGTGTCGGTATTGCGGCGTGCCTGCCTCAGGCACCCGGTGTGATCCGTTCAGAGTATCCCACTGAGGATGACCTCAAAGTTGGAGGGGCACGTACAAACCGTGTCAGAATTATATCGCCGAAATATGAAAAGATCTGTATAGGCATCGATGATACCGATACAAAAACAGAAGGCGCAACATGGGTGATGGCGCTGAAATGCGCAGAAGCCTGTCATATTGACGGTATAGAATTTCTGAATATGCGTCTTGTGCAGCTCAATCCGGCTGTTCCACACAAGACCACTAATTGTGTCAGTTCTGCCCTGAATTTTGCAGTAAAACCGGAAAAAAGTCAGGCTCTTCTTGAATTTGTCCGATCATTTGTCGATAAACATACCGTCTCACCTGATACCGGAATAGCATACTACAGGGGTATTGATTTCTCGTCAGAACCCCCAGCATCCGTTTTGGTAAAAACCACGATCATGACACTCAAAGAAGCTGAGGCCGCCGCAGAAGAGATCGGCATAGGATTCATCGATGGGAACGCGAGAAAAGGACGGATCGGGGCGCTGGGAGCAGTACTCTGGGGTAATAGGGGGATCGAGGCGGCGGGACTCTATGGTGAACATCTCTGAGCCATACATAATTCACTATCCGAAGATCGTTGCTGTAGCGGACGCAGCAGGCGATCACGTTGAACTTATCGAATTTTTTGACTGTGTCGGGGGTGCCATGTGGACGAAGCGCCATTATGCGCAGAGCCCTCTCGTTGAGGATGTCCGTTGTGTCGGTTCCACCATGCGTTACTCCCTGAGAACAGGATCTATGGATCTCGCCTTGGAAGGCTCGCGGTTTCCGGCGGGAATTTCTTCATGCTCCGTGGATCAGGATGAGATCGCAGTTACATACATTGGCATGGGTGGTGGTGGCGTGGGAGCCGCCGCATGCCGATCAGATGCCCAGGGTGTCCTGCGAAACCGGAGTGATCCTGCCGGTGGGGGCAAAGTCGCTGGTGCGACGTTATGGCTTCCCCGGCGCCAGCGCGTTCTGATTGGTGTTGACGATACCGATACACCGGAAGAGGGGGCGACCTGGACGCTTGTCCATAACATCGCAAAAGCCGCTGAGGATGACCGGTCCGTGTATGTGTCTCACACGATTGTCCAGCTCTTTCCCGTTCCCTACAGAACCAAGAACTGTGTAGGTCTTGTTGTGGAATTTGCTACAAGTGACCCCGAAGCACTCATTGGGCGGTTCCATAAGCTCCTTGAGCGGTACACCCTTTCAACAAAGACCGGAATGGCGGTATATACCGGGTTCACCCCCTCAGCATCTTTGCTTGCCTTTGGAAGAAGTGTGAAATGCGGCGAAGTTGAACCGGATCTTTTGAAAACCATTAATGATGAAAATCTCCGGATTATCATGAACGGCCGGGGGATTACCGGGGCGGTAGCTGCAATTCCCTTTTACACAAATTACGAGGAGGCGCTTGAGTTATGCAATGGAAAGAACTGAAAGCCCGGCTGCTCGAGGCGGGGTCGGCCCGGCTCACCGGGGAACCGGCGGATCGGTTTGTAGCAAAGTCGGCAGCAGGACCTGGTGCAGGTGGCAGGGGATCTATTTTCTTTGCAATGGGAAGCCACAGGGTGAAGCTTGCCCTCAACCCTACGAGCACTATCGAGATCGCACATCGGGGTAACGGCACTGCCCAGCTCTATTTTGAAGGTCAGCTGATCATGGGTCGTCTCCTAGAACCCGGGTTCCATTGCCCGGACCAGGCGTTCATTACGATCACGGGCAGCTGTATTTTTAAATGCCGGTACTGCACCGTTCCTAAGCTCGGCGGCAGAAGGAAGAGTATCGAAGAGATCGTAGGGATGGTTGAATCTGTGCTTGACCGGATTCATGCCATCTCCATCACGAGTGGTGTGCTTACTTCTATTGAAGAAGAGGAAACCTATGTGCTCGAAGTTGTAAAACGCCTTATCTCCTTTGATCTCCCGATTGGCGTCTCCATTTATCCCACAGAGAATACACCGGATCGGCTCAGGGAACTCGGTGTCACAGAGGTGAAGTTCAACCTCGAAGCAGCAACCCCCGAACTGTTTATGAAGGTCTGCCCGGGACTGGAATATGAAAAGATCTGGAAAGCACTCGACCGATCGGTGGATCTCTTCGGCAGGGGGCGTGTTTTTTCCAACATAATCCTCGGGCTTGGTGAGACTGATGAGGAGCTTGAAGCCTGTATCCGGAAAATGGTCACTCATGGTATAATCCCTGTGCTCCGTCCTCTAAACCCGGTAGCGGAGTTCACAGGAAGACCAAGGCCTTCTGCGGAACGCCTTAAGAAGTTCTACGAGGTACAGACGGAGGCACTTACGAAGGCCGGCCTCGATGCGAAGCTGGCACTGACCATGTGTACGAATTGCGCAGGCTGTGACCTTGTGCCCGGGAGGGACGAATGAAGGGTCTCGATATGATTGCAGAATGCCTGAAAACCAGCACCGACCGGCAATATACCGTACCGGGATTCCCGATAACAGAACTGGGTGCACTCGTGAATGCCGAGATGGTCATCAACGAAAAGACCGCTCTTGAGTATGCTCTCGGAGACTCTCTCTCCGGGAAACGGGCCGCGGTTATTATTAAAAACGTAGGTCTGAATGCTTGTGCTGATCCCCTGCTCCAGGCAACTGCCCAGGGTCTTATAGGGGGCGTGGTACTTGTTGCCGGAGATGATCCGGATGCCCAGGGATCCCAGACTGCCCAGGACTCCCGGTATTACGGGGAGCTTGCGGAACTGCCGGTTATCGAACCCGGCGTGGCGACATGTGCACGGGCTGTTGAAGCGGCTCTTGGAGCTTCCGAGAAATTCTCCCGCGTGGCAATCCTGCGCATGACACCCCGAATGCTTGACGCTGATACTGGTCCGGAACAGTGTCCTGTAAAACGCACTGACGGGAAAGGGCGCCTTTCGCAGCGAACGTGGACCATGAATGGTCGTGTGACTGCTGCGGAGGAATTATACCGGAGCATGTTCTCATGGTCAGATTCCTCCCCCATGAACCAGTGGGCGGGAGAGCCGGCAGGGACCGGCGCAGAACCGGGAAAAACCCGTATCGTTACGGTCCATCCGTTGCCGCAGCAGGCATCTGCAATTCGCGAAATCCATGAACACGGGAGGACATTTGTTCGCGACCATCGCGGTCTTCAGCCTCCGGTACCTCAGGAACGCCCGGAAGCGATGGAGGACCGGGGATACTATCGCACGTTCTGCAAAGATTGTCCATTCAAGGATATGATGGACATTCTCAAGGCCCGGAATATGTCCATAATCTGCGATGCCGGCTGCTCGGTGCTTGGTATGACCCCACCCTACGAACTTGGTGTGGCCAGCTATGGGATGGGCGCCAGCATCGCGGTAGCTGCACGGAGCACAAAACTCGCCCTTATCGGCGACTATGCCCTGCTCCATTCCGGCCTGAATGCACTGATAGATGTGTACGAGAAGCATCTGCCGCTTCTCTGTATAGTGATGAATAATAAATGTACGGCTATGACCGGGAAACAGCCAGCCTTAGATCCGATCCCCTATCTGTCGTGGGCCAGACCGGTGATCTGCCGTGCAGAAGATCGTAATACGCTGGAAGAGGAGCTGGTGATCGGTGACCGGCCGAGAACGATTGTAATTGAAGGCTCCTGTCCGGAGGGAAGCAGGCATGAAACCGTTGAATATTGAGATATGTGACGTGACACTCAGAGATGGGGAGCAGACGCCGGGCGTTTCGTTCTCCTGTCAGGAAAAAGTTGAGATTGCAACAACGCTGGATGAGATCGGAATCGAAGTCATCGAGGCCGGCTTTCCTGCTGTATCTCCAAACGAGAAACAATGCGTGAAGACGATTGCAAATCTTGGTCTTGATGCACGGATATGTGGTTTCTCCCGGGCACGCGAAGCTGATATCCAGACGGCAATCGACTGCGATGTCGACATGGTGAGCATATTTATCCCCACATCTGAACTTCATGTGCGTCTCAAGTTCAGGAAGCCCCGGGAGGAGGTACTTGCAGATTCCCTGAAAATGATCGACTTCGCCCATGATCATGGTGTGCAGGTACGATTTGCTGCCGAAGATGCTTCCCGTACTGATCTACCGTTCCTCAAAGAAGTCTACCGGCAGGCTGCCGATCACGGCGCGGTTCTGCTCAGTTTTGCCGATACTGTAGGATGTCTCATCCCCTCAGAAATGAACCTTATCATGACAGATCTCGTCGCTTCCGTCGATCGTCCGTTCTGCGCCCACTGCCATAACGATATGGGGTGTGCGGTAGCCAATACTATCACTGCAGCAGAGGCCGGGGCTTTCCAGCTCCATACTACGGTGAATGGAATAGGGGAAAGATCCGGGAATGCATCACTTGAGGAACTGCTTGTTGCCCTGTACATGAAGAAGGGTATCGACAGATATGACCTCTCCCTGCTCAACCGGCTCTCGCACATGGTAGCAAAATATTCCGGGATTGCGCTTCCAAGGAATAAACCTGTCACAGGGGATCTTGCGTTCTCGCATGAGAGTGGAATTCATATCGCGGCTATTCTTGAAGATCCTTCAACATATGAATATTTCACGCCGGAACTCGTGGGAGGAGAGCGGCATTTTATTCTCGGGAAACACACCGGGAAAAAAGCGCTTGAGCACGTTGTAGCCTCCCTCGGTTGCGAATTGTCGGATAAACAGATCTGCAGAGTGCTTGACATGGTCAAGGACCACTCGGAACACAAGTGCAATATCACCCCGGATGTACTCAGGAAACTGATTAAAAAAGCGCAGGAGACCCCCCAATGAGTACCTTATCCGAGCGCATCCTCGAAGCTCCTGCGGGTGACTACGTAGATCGTAAAGTTGATCGTGCGTATGCCCACGATGGCACCGGCGTCCTTGCCTTGGAGGCTTTCAAATGTATTGGGGCAGACCGGCTCTCTGAAAAGACAGAATTCTCTCTGATTTTCGATCATATTGTCCCGGCAAACAACGGTACAACGGCAACACTCCAGCACGAGCTCAGGGATTTTGCAAAAAGTTCTTTCATGCATTTTTCGGATATTGGCGGTGGTATCTGTCACCAACTGATGAGTGAAGGTATTGTTCTTCCCGGCGAGATCGTAATCGGGGCCGATTCGCACAGTGTCACGCTCGGGGCGTTCGGGGCTTTTTCCACCGGTGTCGGTGCAACGGATATGGCAGCAATATGGCTGACAGGTGAGACGTGGTTCCGGGTGCCGGAATCTGTTGGCATGCATCTCACTGGGATCTTTTCGGGAGCTGCCGAGGCAAAAGACCTTGCACTGACCTATGTGGGAAAACTGGGTACTGACGGGGCGACCTACCAGGCACTGGAATTCATCGGTGACGGCATGAGGCACCTCTCTATTGACGAACGGCTCGTCCTCTCCAACCTCTCGGTGGAAGCGGGTGCAAAGGCAGGTCTCTGTTATGCGGATGAGATAACATTACGGTACCTGAAGGAGCGGGGGCACACGGTCAAGCCACAGGTACCGGAACCATGCACTTATGTACAGGAAATTGACTTCGATCTCTCTGATATCGTCCCGCTCATAGCCGTTCCCCACAGGGTTGATACTGTCAGGCCGGTTGAGGATCTTGCAGGACTGCCGATCGATCAGGTTTTTGTCGGCACGTGTACGAATGGAAGGTATTCCGATCTGGCCCGGTTCGCCAGGATTGTAAAGGGGAAGAAGGTGGCGGTCAGGACAATCGTAATCCCGGCATCAGCCGAAATTCTCGAAAAGACTATCAGGACCGGTGTGCTTGCCGATATTATTGAAGCCGGCTGCACCATCGGAACGCCAGGATGCGGCCCCTGTATCGGGTACCACATGGGTGTCCTCGGCGAAGGTGAAGTTTGTCTATCGACCGCAAACCGTAATTTCAAGAACCGCATGGGTGTGGGAGGAGAGATTTACCTCTCGTCAGTGGCCACGGCTGCTGCCAGTGCTCTTGAAGGTGAGATTACCGCCCCGGAGGTGGCCTGATGCCAAAAGAGGTACATCTGGTTCACTGTCCCACTGATAATGTGCCCGAAATGGTTGGGACGAACGCGGGATATGCCGTATGTCTTCCCGCCGACATAGATACCGATGTGATTATTGCCGGACGGTACCTCAGAACCAAGGACCGGAGCATCTTGGGTGTGCATGTCTTTGAGGATCTCGATCTCGGACTCGCGCCACGATTAAAAGGGTCGGTGATCGTAGCAGGAAAGAACTTTGGTTGCGGGTCTTCCCGGGAACAGGCAGCGATCGCGATCAAGGAAGCCGGGGTTGTTGCTGTTATCGCCCCGTCATTTGCCCGGATATTTTTCCGGAATGCGATCAACATCGGCCTCCCCCTCATAGAATGTGATTTTACCTGTGCTGAGGGCAGCACGGTTACATTCAACCTGGCGGAAGGGTGGCTGGAGACTGAAGGAAAACGCCACGATATACGGCCGCTCTCGCCGCGGATGCAGGAGATCCTTGCAGCGGGAGGGCTGGTTGAATACTGGAGAAACCACAAATGATCTTTCCTGAGCACTGCAAGTTCGTAGGTCGTGCATCGACGAAACCCTGCGGGGACAGGGTCTACTCATTGAGCCGTTATCTGCTGCGTGACGCTCCCGGAGGGCTCGAACTCGTTGAGATTAACCTGGATCCCCGCCAGAAAACCCCGATGAGGGATATCACGAGTTCACATGTCCTTGCATTGCCTCAGGAGATATTCATCTATCCCGAAAAAGTTCAGCTCAATGACCGTACCCGCCTAGTACAGCTTGCCAAGGAGAGTGGGTACCGCTGCACGGTCTTCACGAGCCATGAAGAAAATATGACCTTCGTGCTTGATCCGGATCTGTCAGGTTTTATTAGGATCCATGTGTACGACGTAATCCCTCCCCGGCCAACCCTTTCGGCAAGCTTAAAGGAGCTTGAGAGTATCGGAATCTTCGGGGATCTTTCAGTAATCTTCGATCATCATATACGGGATATTTCGCAGATCGAGGCAGATGTTTTTCCCTGCCGGGCAGCGGGATTTACACGTACGCTTGATGCCGATCCACTGTTCGGAGGCGAACGCGTGGCCGGGTGCCTCACGGCAGTACAACTGTGCACTGAATGCTATGGGAACAACTTCGAGCTCGTGAATATCTGTCCGCTGGATCAGATCCGTGAGGAACCGTTCATAGCCCGGTGCTGCAGGTCCGAGAGGGAAGGGATCGGGACATGGAACGGGAAGTTCGGGGCGATCGTTCACTGGGGGGCAAGCCCTGCAACTATTGCGCGGTCGATAAATGAAATGGTCAGGCAGTGGAGGAACCGATGACCACGATTGCCATTGTGGAAGGTGATGGGATCGGGCACGAGGTGATCCCGGTTGCACGCAGTGTCCTTGCAGTCTTGCATCCGGAGTACGAATTCTTTACGGTGGACGTGGGATACGGGATGTGGGAACGGACCGGCTGTCCGTGCGCAGACAAGGAGATCGACGCTCTGAAAGGAGCCGATGCCATACTGTTCGGGGCGATCACGACCCCCCCGATGAAAGATTATCAGAGTGTTGTGCTGCGGATCCGGAAGGCTCTCGACCTCTATGCGAATCTCCGTCCGGTCAAGTCGGAGGGTTTCGATATTATGATCGTGCGGGAGAATACTGAGGGCCTCTATTCCGGGATCGAGGAATCTGGCCCGGACCGGGCGACCACGCTTCGGGTTGTAACAAGGAAAGGGTCAGAACGGGTAGTCCGGTCAGCAATCCGGCTTGCACAGCAGCGCAGCGGCAGGCTCACGATTGGACACAAGGCAAACGTACTCAAGTCGGATGTTCTCTTTCGGGACATTTGTATATCCGAGGCAAGAGCAGCCGGGGTATCTTTCAATGACAAGTACATCGATGCGCTTGCGCTCGATATTCTCCAGCACCCGGCGGCGTATGATGTAGTGGTAACAACCAACATCTTCGGAGATATTCTTTCAGATGTAGCCTCGTACCTTGTCGGAGGCCTCGGGCTTGTCCCGAGTGCAAATATTGGCGACCGGTACGCACTCTTCGAGCCCGTGCACGGCAGCGCCCCGGATATAGCGGGCAGGAATATCGCAAACCCCATTGCTGCGATCCGGAGTGCGGCTATGCTCCTTGATTATCTTGGGGACAGGGAGGGTGCCGGCCGGGTGGAGACAGCGATCGATACGGTGCTGTCTGAAGGTATCCGTACCCGGGATCTCGGGGGATCTGCAGGGACCCGGGAGTTTGGTGAGGCCGTACTCAGGGTCCTAAGTAAATAAGAAAAAACTGATAATTCCCTATGAGTGGTTTTTCTTCCTGAATTTTTCTGAACCTAAAAAAAAGGTTTCTCAACGTCAGATGTGATTCCGAACGTGTAGGTATACTGGCAATCGAGATCAGCGAATTCGGAGAAGGAGAACCGCTCTATCTTTCGTTCGAGGGGGGCGATGGCAGGGATAGTGACGTCCTGCGTCTGTGTATGGCAGTACATTGTTGTCGGGACCAGATTGAACCGGACGTCCACGTTATTGAACGTCTGGTTCGTGGGATTCTCGATCCGGAAATTTGCCGTATAGGTATCGAAGTCTCCCACGCGGATCGGTGTGATATCCTCGATATCAGTACCTGTCACCCGGACCACGTTATTCTGGCCCCTGGAGATGCAACCCGCTCCAAATGATGCGATAAGTACGAGGAGCAGGATCAGGTAAACTGGTTTCATGGATAATGATCAAGGATCATGTTGCCTATCTTTGTTCATTAATTGTCATGTGCCCTGTATGCAATACTTATCCGGTTTTAGGTTTTCCATGGTCTTCCATCATGACACGTTCCTGCATTCATTTCGCAAGTTTTTCAAACCTGCCGGTTCGAATATGATACCGGGAAGTGAGTTTTTATAGCACCGGAAATTTTTGGCCTGGTAACTGTTATTCCCCTCGTGATCCTTATTGCCCGGATCGGTGAAGCGGCTCTCGAAACAATTCGCACGATCTATATCAGCAAAGGACATGCCAACTTGTCCGCATGTGTGGGAATTGTAAAAACCGGTATCTGGCTGATCTCAACCGGTCTCGTGATCACGAACCTCACGGATTTCTGGAATCTCTTTGCGTACCTTGCCGGCTACGGCCTGGGAACTCTTCTTGGCATGCAGATTGAAAACATGATCTCTATCGGTTATGTGATCGTCCGTCTCATCACTCCCGATGATCCCCAGCCAATCGTTTCATCGCTCTCCACGCTGGGGTACGGGATGACACGGATTGAGGGGCAGGGCAGTTTCTCTCATACGGTGAATATCTTTTTTATGATCGTCCCGAGAACGGAGTTATCTCGCCTTCTTGGAATTCTTTCAAGAGAATACCCGGATATCCTGTACACGATCGAGGATGTCCGTAATATCAAAGATGGTGCACGGATCTTTTACAAAGATCCACGGCGCCGCATCCTTGGATTTTTCGGAATGTGAACCCTTTTTTTTTAAAAAAAAATTGCCTGGATTTTATACGGTGAATATCAAACACCCCGGAATTTTCCCCCCCATCCCGTCAATAATCCCGGCAACCTTCTTCCCGGTTTCGGGTGTCCGGTAATACCGGTCTATCTTTTCCTCCAGCGGCAGCATTCCCCCGAGCCCTATTTTCTATCGTCACCGGATGGCCCGGCTCACCGAATCCCGGCCGACACCGCATTCCCGCCGGTGCCGGAGCTATGGCCGGGCCGGTGATCGCGTGGGGCACGGCAGGCAGGGGAGGTGGAGGCCGATGATGCGAAGTGAAGATCGCGTGGGCGGAACCCACACGGCCGCATGTCGGAGAGATCAGACCTCCCTGGCAGGAACCGCCCTCGTCTGAACCAAATCCCCTTCTGCCTTTGGCACCCGTAACATCGCTAAATATGACCTCCCCCATTCCCGCCGGAAACTACTCAATTATTCCGGTCCGGATTCCGCGTTTTTGGGAATTATGACCTCCAAAAACAGGGGGTTGAGGAAAAAGAGGTACAACCGGACCCGCCACGGGTTCCGATGTGCAAGAATTCCCCAGGGGGCCTTTTGACGGGGATAACCGCGCTGTCCTGCAATTAATTCCTGAAGGGGTAATGAGAGAGGCCCGGGGCCAGGGATTGAGTGGCCGATGAAACACCACGGCAACCGGGAACGAGGGGATCTTCACCAATTTTTTTTAAAAGAAGTGTGTCGTAAAACAAAGCTCTATACTCCGGCCATGCCATAAATCATGCAGGTGAAATAAACCATGGACCCGGATAGAATTGCAAACAGGCTGATCCCGATCTTCAATGTAAAAACCGGCCATGTCGAAAATGTTACCCCCGTGATAAAAAGCGAAAAGGAATGGAGAGAGCTTCTTACTCCCGAACAGTTCGACGTGGCGCGGAACAAGGGAACGGAGTATGCGTTTACGGGTAAATACCATGCCTGTAAAGAACCCGGGATCTATGTCTGCGCCTGTTGTAGTACGGATCTCTTCGATGCCGGAACCAAGTTCGATTCCGGTACCGGCTGGCCGAGTTTTTATGCACCGGTCTCTGAACTCAACGTTGTCCTGCATCAGGATATGACCGGCGGAATGATCCGGACGGAGGTGCTTTGCGCCAGGTGCCAGGCTCATCTCGGGCATGTCTTCGATGACGGCCCTGCTCCGACAGGCAAGCGGTATTGTATGAATTCTGCTGCGCTCATTCTCCGAAAGGCGACCTGATTACCCCGCTACAAGGTTTGCTTTAAACTGAAAAATTTTCTTTTCGTAACCGTATCCTCGTAAATGGGGTGCTCTTTATTAATTCTGACAATAAACGGTCTTATCATACGATGGATCAAAGGGACCTAACAGAAATCGAACTGATTATCGGGTATCACTTTTTTGAAAAGCAGCACCTGATCCGGGCGCTCACCCACCCGGCCTACGCCAATGAGCTGCTCCAGCAGAACAAAAGGTGCATGGATCAGATGGCCTATAGCACACTGGGGGATGCCGTATTAAAAACCGGTATGATCCTGTTCCTAATGGAAAAAGGGATCCAGAGCAAAGGGCAGATCACGCAGGAGAAAGAACGGCTCGAGGATAATCCGACGCTCGCAAAGGTTGCACGCCGCTTGAGGATTAAAAAATATATCCGTCTCGGACGCGGGGAGAAGGGACTGTGGAGAGACGGGGAGGAGACGATCCTCGCCGATACCATGGAAGCGCTTATCGGGGCGATCTTTCTCGACAGCGATGCAGGTATGGGGGTTGTCAAGCAATGCATAGAAGCCTGGTTCGAACCGGAACTCAGACGGGTAAAAAAAGAGGATATCGCAGAGAAAACCAAAAAGAGTACCTTCAATCCTCTTCCGGCTTCTTCCAGACGTGGACAACCCAGAGCAAAGAAGTGAGCGTTGCCACGATCGTCGAGACTAGCAACAGGGGAACATACCACCACTGCTGCGCCATCGTCCCCTCCATCACGCCACTGCCGGCGATCGTGGCAATTGTATTCGGCACAAGGAACGCTGTGCCGAGCACTGTTAAATAGGCTGTAACCAGTGCGAACCGGTTGTTAAGGCTCTGGAGCTGGTTATTGTAAATACTCTGCATCACTTCGAGGCCGGATGCAAGTACGTTGGACATCTGTTCAGTGAGCTCAATATGGCGGTCAATGTTGTCCGAGAGGATGCCGATTCTCCCGAGCAACTTCTCGTCATTGGTGATCAGATCTGCATCGCCGTACCGCAATGAGTCCACTACGTCCTTTGTCGCCCAGAGCACGTTCAGGTAATCTATGAGGACATGTTTCATCCGGTATATATCGTGCGCTATCTTCTTCTTGGCGATATTCTCCTCAATAAGGGATTTGCTGATTGCATCCCCGTGCATCTCGATCTCGCGCAGGTATTCGAAGTTCCGGTCATTGTTTTCATCAATGATCCGCTCGAGTGTGAGCGTGATCTTGTCGGGAGTATTCTCTCCGGCGATCCGCTTGAAGAACGGCTGGGCGTACCGGGAGAACCGCAGCAGCCGGTTGATTTCTTCTGAATGAACCGTGAGGACAAGGTTTTCCCGAATCAGGATGAAGAGCGGGTGAACCGTCATTTTTTCACCCTTGACGGTTACCGATGGCAGCATAATGCCAAGTTCTGTATCATAATCTTCGTATGCAGAGTAGAATCCGTGAGAGAGCTTGGGGATAGGGACTTTTGAAAACCCTGCCACCTGTGCGATCCGCTCGATCTCCTTGTCGTCGTCTACCGTACTGCAATCGATCCAGGCAATACTTGCCTCCCGGACTGCATTGAAATATTCTTCTATCGTGCAGTCCGCAAGACGCTCTATACGGCCGTCCTGGTACAGCAGGATACAGAAGCTGAGGGGTACCGGAGAGGTGGAAGAGGTTGTCTGCGGGGTGCTTTGCATTTTCATCAATTAGCCTCACGGAATTGTTTATCGTTGTGTCTGAATTGTACGAGATATTGACGCCGTGCACGTAAATAGGTAGCCGACAGGAGGGAATGCCATCGTCATCCTTATGTATTTACATGCCCTCTCCCGGTTATGGATAACCCGTCGTTTCTTGTCCTGTTTTTCATCCTGATCATGGTCACCGGTATCCCGGGATGCACAACATCTGCACCTACGGTTACCCCAGTGACGGCATCCATGTCCTCTGTAACAACTTCTGCATCTCCGGCAGGAAACGGTGGAACATTTTCATTGCGGGTCGGGGCACTCACTCCCGGGTCCACGCTGCCGATTGCCAGCACCTGTCTTGGGGCAAGTGAATCTCCCTCAGTGTCCTGGGACCAGATCCCCCCCGGAACAAAAAGCCTGGTGCTGGTTCTTGATGATCCCGATGCCCCGGCTGGTACCTTCACTCACTGGATTTTATATAATATTCCTCCGGTTACCGGGGGATTCAGCGCCGGTCAGCCGAACACGAAGGTGCTGAACAACGGCGCAAATGTTGGGGATAACAGTGCCGGTTCACGGGGATATTATCCCGTCTGCCCCCCCATTGGCTCAACCCACCATTACGTTTTCAGATTGTATGCGGTTGACATGGATATTACCCAGCCTAGTGCAAACCGTGATTCTATAGACAACGCCCTTTCGGATCACACGATGGCAAAGACCGAGTTTGTTACAATCTTCAGGCGCTGATCTTTTCGGCAGACCCTTCTCTTACCGAGACGGCAAACAGACCCGCGATCAGAACAGCAAGGATGAAACTGGCAAGGAAACCGGATTCGTAACCTGCTATTCCTATGATAATTCCGGTGAAAAGAGGTCCGGCAGACTGGCCGATATCCATGATCGATGAGAGTGCTCCCATGGATGCCCCAATCTGCTCTTTCCGTGCCACATCAGCAACATATGCGCTGGTTGCAACTGTAGAGAGGGATAGCCCGAGACCAAACAGGCAGCTCACCAGTAGGAAGATCCCAAAGGATGATGCGAACGTAATAATAGCTGTTGCGCAGCCTGTCATAAGAAGCCCGGCTACAATCTGCGGACGTTTGTCCACCCGGTCGGCGATCCTTCCAAAGAACGGTTTTGTGGCGGCGATCATGACCACCTGGACTGCGAAGATGATACCGGTCTCGTACGGGCTGATACCGCGGCCTGAAAGGAAGACCGGCAGAAACGTCTCAAACGCCCCGAACGCAAAATAGGTCGCCATGTCCACGAAGGCTGTTCCCCGGAGGCGGGGATTGGAGAAGAACGTGACAAAACTCTCGCGGAAGACCGAGAACGGGAGGATATTCAGTTCGGATGAGCGATCCTCGTGGTGCATCAGGATGAGAATTAAGACCGGCACTGCGGCGAGTGCTGCAACGATATATACCATCTGGAACGGGATGAGGCCGGGATACATAATGAACCAGGAGAGTATGGCTCCGCCGGCAAGCGGCGCGATTGTCCTGCCGACAAGGGTTGCCGAGGCGTACTGTCCCAGCATCTCTCCCTTTTTTTCGGGGAAACGCTCTGCGATAATAGCGGAGACCACCGGGCCAAGAATTGCCGTTGCCGTACCATGGAAGAACCGGACCGGTATCAGCCAGAGCGGGTTCGTGATGAAGAGATACATGAGCGGGGCCACAAGGAAGACGAATCCCGCACCGATCAGCAGCCGTTTCCTGCCAATGTGATCCGAAAGGACTCCTACCGGAAAAGAGAAAAGGATTCCGGCAAGCGGGGAACAGGCAGCGATGAGACCGATGACCGAATCGTCCGCCCCGAGAAATTGTGAGAATAGGGGCAAAACCGGATTCTTCGAAATAGTTGTTGAGAAGATGGCAAAGAACCCCAGCAGAAAGAGGTAGTAGACTGTGCCCCGGGCAGGTGAAGACGGTTCGGATGTCTCTGGGATATTCGGCATGATTGCTCTACCGGCGTTGGTCGTAATACTTCATAATGCCAGGGTCCCCCTCTTCATTAAAAGTACATCATAACTATAATATCGGTTACCACCCTAATGTCCCGTATGACGATATCACGTTCCAGTGGGTTGATAGTATGTGCGCTGTTCTTTGTTGTGGCATGTATTGTGCTGCCGGTTTCCGGTTTTGCGGTATCTGCTACTACTGCAAACCCTGCAACAACCGCCGCGGCAGCCGCTGCCCAGAAGCCCTTTATTTCTGCATCAGCATCTCCTCTGCAACCGAACATTGGAGATCCCGTGACGATCAGTGGTGTGGCAACTGGCGGAAACCTTACTTCCGGAGCCCAAATCTGGGTGTTTGCAGGTAATTATGTCAATATCACGACAGTCCCTGTCAATCCCGATGGGACATTCTCAAAAACGTACCAGACTACCGGCCTCCCTGCGGCTACTTATTATGTGATTGTCCAGAGCCCGGGTAACAATGGAATTCTGGATATCGCCATGCAGACAACCGGTCTGTATTCTGGTCAGGTTACCGATATCAAAACCGGTGAGGATATCTTCAATTTCACGGGTACCGGCAGCATTCAGGATGCAGCAGCAGCTTCGGCCCTTTCGGCAGCGTTCAACCTGCCCGGTGTCGATGATGTCTTTACCAAATGCACATTCCAGCTGGTGGCGCCCGGGGCAACTCCCTCATCTGCCACAACTGCCGCACCTGTCGTAACGTCCCAGGCACCCTCACCGCTCCCGACGACGGCAAAATCCCCTCTTTCACCGCTCTCCCTCCTTGCAGGAGTCGGGATTGCCGGTTTTGTCATAGTGTGGCGTTCACGCCAATAATTCTCTTTTTCCCTGCGCGTACAAACCGGATTTTATCCGGGAGTTTTTTATAACATTCCCTCAAACGTGAGATATATCAGAAGTGATTGTGATGAAGCGCGGGTATTCTTTTATATTTATCCTGAGCCTTCTCCTGGTGACCTTTTCACTCCCGGTATCCGCGGATACTGGTACCGTTGGCGGGGACCAGGGTTGGTATGTGATCCATTGCAATGTCTATGGGTCGAACGTCTATATGGATGACAAGTATGTAGGAACCGTTCAGATGGGAACTCTAACGATCCCTGCCTCGACAACAGGCACACCTTACAAAATTCTGCGGGTCCAGAAATACGGATATTCCACATACGTCGATTCCATCACCCAGGTTCCCGGAAAAGGTGACTCGGTCGACTTGTATGCAACACTCAACCAGCTTCCCGATACTACCCAGACACTCGTTGGCGGGGATATGGGTTGGTATGTCGTGCACTGCAATATCGATGGAGCACATGTCCAGTTTGACGGGGCCGATAAAGGTGATATCTCCAGCGGGGTGGTGTATGTACCCGTTTATAGTACAGGTACTCCGTACCAGGAATATACCATAAAAAAAGATGGATATACTTCCTTTAAGGGCTCAATCAGCAGTGTACCGGGAAAAGGTGAGAGCATTGATCTCTATGCCACCCTGAACCCGGTAGCCTCAGTGATAACAACCACCACAACTCCTCAAAAAATTGGCGGGGACATCGGGTATTATGCCGTCCATTCTAATATTGATGGAGCTGATGTATCGTTCGATAATAATCCCAAAGGGCAGATATACAACGGGACTCTCGTTATACAAGTGTACGTTACCGCCACTCCTTACAAGACGTTCACGGTGTACAAGGCCGGATATATTCCGTTTACCGGAACCATCGACAAGTACCCGAAAAAAGGTGAAACCATCGACCTGAACGCACCTCTTACGGTGGGAGCCACAGGAACAACTGCCCCTCCGGTATCCCCGACCCGGAAATCGTCACTTCCCATTGAAGTATGCGGATTTGCACTGGCTCTCGCCGGCGCAGGCAGAGGGATGATTTCACGGAAATAACTTTTTTTAATAGAGATAAAAAAGGGATTTTTCCCACTCACTCAAGCGTTCTGCGGAATGTTGAAATTCCAAGGACAATCGCAGTACCTGAAAAGATAAGCAGAGCGATGAGGTCCATACCGATCACTTCCATACCCTGCCCCCGGAGAATAATGCTTCTCAGTGCATCAACTGCGTACCATTCAGGATTGATGACCGTTATCCAGCGCAACCAGTCCGGCATCCCTATTGTAGGGTAGAATGCACCACTGGTCATGAACAGTATCAAACTTAAAAACGCAGCCACTGAAGAGTATTCCTGCTGGTTGGTGAACCGAGAGGCAATGGAAACCATCAGGCTCGTCACGCCAAGACTGGTAATGAACAGGACCAGAAGGATCAGGAGAAAATCTTCAGGATTCTGGATGATAATACCGGTGAACAGAATATCAACAATGAAAATAACGAACCCGGCAAAGAATGCCCTGACCGTTCCGCTCCCGATCATACCGACGATAATGCTGGATCGTTTTACCGGTGTGACAAGATACCCTTCGACGATCCCCAGTTCCCTGTCCTTGATGAGTGCAATTCCCCCGCCGAACATGGTGGTCATGAAAATTGCCATGACAATAACACCTACGCCAAAGAACTGGATGTACTTGATATCTCCATAGATTTTGTTGATCTCTATTGGATTCACAGCACCAGACTGCATCACCGCTGTCTGCACACCCGACTCCACCATCGTTGGAGTGACATAATCCGAACTATCCACGTATAACCTGACCGCATGATCCCTGGAGACCACGGACGGGAAGACAACGACTCCTTTAATCAGCCCGTTGCTGAGGTCGCGTTTGGCTTTTTCTTCATCGGAATAAATCGTGATGTCGAATGTTCTTGGATAGTCCGTCTGGGCCTGGTTCTCCAGACTCCTGACTGCAGAAACAAAAAGAGGGGTATCGCCCACATAGGGCTCTTCCTGAACAACTGCTACGGGAATATGGGTGATGGTCCCTCCCATCGCATTCCCGAAGATCACCAGGTACATAATTGGCATGAGGAGCGTCATCATGATGACGAACGGGTTACTCAGGAATTTTTTGAAATCCCGGGTAAAGATTGCAGCGGCGCCCCGGATCATGGCGGTCTCCCCCTGGTAACCGGTTTTGATTCCCCTCCCGACCCTTCATCAAGTTTGCTTCCTGTGAGATAGATAAATACATCCTCAAGGGACGGCGAATGGATCGAGATGGAGTTCATTGGTATGGAAAACTCCTCAAAACTGCTGATGAGTGCAGGAAGTACTTTACTCCCGTTCCTTGCGGAGATCACGATCTGGTTACCCTGGATCTCTGCTGAGTTGACCAGGGGATTTGAGCGTATTGCGGAGACTGCCCTCTCGTCCATATTTTCAAATCCGATCTCGATCAGATCTCCGGCCGGAAGTCGCAGTTTCAGGTTCTCGAGTGTATCGAGGGCAATGAGCCGTCCCTTGTCAACGAAAGCGATGCGGTTGCAGAGTTTCTCTGCTTCATCCATGTAATGCGTTGTCAGGATGATCGTCGTCTTCTCTCGGTTTAGCGTGGAGATCTGCTGCCAGACTTCCCGACGGGCCTCCGGGTCAAGGCCGATCGTGGGCTCATCGAGGAATAAGATAAGCGGATGGTGAATAAATGCCCGGACGATCTCCAGTTTCCTTCTCATCCCCCCGGAGAATGTACCCACCGGCATATAGGCACGATCGGCAAGTTCGGTCATCTTAAGGAGTTCCCAGATCCTTTTGTCGAGAGTTGCCTCAGGGACATTCACCAGTTTCCCGTAAAATGCAAGATTATCATAGGCCGTGAGCTCTACATCGAGTGTACTATTCTGGGGACAGACGCCGATGATACTCCGGACATTTTCAGGATACTTCGTGATCTCGTATGAATCCAGAAATGCCGTCCCTGAAGTGGGCTGGAGGAGTGTAGTGAGGATACGTATCAGGGTGCTTTTTCCGGCACCGTTTGGCCCGAGAAGGCCAAAGATCTCTCCCCGGTTAACTGTGAACGAGACGTCATTAACCGCGGTTACCGTCTTTGTCTTGCTCTCGAATGTTTTGGTTACGTTATATATCCGGATGATGCTTTCAGTCTCATCCAGTGCAGGACTCGTGGTAGTCATGCTGTTTTTCCCCCCGGGGTCTGATGCCGGTAATCCATTGGGTCCATGTGTCGGGGTCCTCATTTGATCTTGGCGAAAATACCGTGCAGTTTTTCAAGAGACTGGCAGAGTTCTCCGAGATCGTCATCGTCCAGATCGGAAAGGATATCTTTGATATCTGCCTTGTACTCCACGCCGGCCTGCTGGAGATGTTTGCGGCCGGCAGGTGTAATGCTGATATTAATCACCCTGCGATCCCGGGTATCGGGATTACGCTCGACATAACCCTCTTTGATCAATTGATCGACGAGTGTCGTGATATAGGGTTTGGAGATGTAGAGATGTTTTCCCAGTTCTGACATGGGGAGAATCCCTTCGCGCATCAGGATCCAGAGAACCCGGTACTGTGCAGCCTGCATACCGGTACCGCAATGACCCGATCTGAAAACTTTCTTATGATAGAATGGAAGGATGGAGAGCATGAGTACTGCAATCCTGTCCCTGAGATCATCGGTCACGATTTACGGTTTGGTTTTAATGGTAAATAGTTTTGTGATCGAACTATTTTGTATCTGAACCATCGCCCGGGATATGATCCAGATTTCTTCCAAGGGATAATTTCTGGAATTACTGTAATCCTCCGTTTTTTGTCGGGATCCCTCTCTCACAAGGATTTATTATCTCCATAGTTGTTCATTATTGCAGATACTCAGGTGAAAACACTCCAGAGGGGAGAAAACCGTGATTACGCTCCGTTTTTATCGGATCTATGATATTGGAAGGGAGATCGATCTTGACTGGCTCGAGAAGGCCCTTGCCCAGAGTTATTTTACTGCACGGTCCAGTTTTGTCAGGGTTAAACCGAAATCGATCATGCTGGAAGATCCCCCGCTGATGATCCAGATGCACCCGATCCGGGTCGAGCGGGACGGCAGACCTTATGAATTCTCGGTGGTCGCCCGGGTCTACGATATCGGCGCAATCAGTTATTGTTTCATTTACGAGAACCAGGATGCGGATCCCGCAGAACTGGAAAAGATCGCATTCCAGTTCGCAGGACAAGAGGGGCTCTCTGAATTCTATGTCCAGTATCTCAAGACACTCGGGGAGATTATCCGCCCCCATATCAAGGGCTTTTCCATCAACCCGGACTTCTATGAAGATTATACGATTTATGTTACAGACCGGCGGGATGACTCCTTTGATCCGGTAGCTCTCCTGATCGGAGAGAAAACCAATGTGTCGCCGCAGATGCGCGAAGAGATCATCAGGAATTCTCTCAGTTACACTACCGATGACCTGGCGATCCTTTCATGGGATTCAGCCCTCCTGTGCAGTCCTGACAGCCCGACTGATATCATCGACCTGATCGAATTTGCCAATGTACAGGTGCTCGAACTCCGGTACTATGACCGGGAGCTGACCCGGGAAATGGAGAAGATGTACGATGATATTGAGCATGCCGACCGGCTGTCAGCATTCCGCCGGAGCCGACAGTACCATGCAATCATGGTAAAACTCATGGAGACGTCGGCAGAGATCTCCGAAATCATCGAAAAGGTCGACAACCTGATCAAGGTCACCGAAGATGTCTACTATGCCCGGGTCTACGCGACAGCGCTGAAAGTGCTGAGGAGCAGCCAGTGGAGCGAGAGCGTCAGCCGCAAGATCGAGGTCATCCAGGAAAATTACTCCATGCTGTCCGATGAGGTTCGGATCCAGCACTCAAATTTCCTCGAATGGGTGATCATTATCCTGATTGCCCTTGAATTCGTGCTTGCCATCTGGCAGAGCATACGGTAAGGAGCTGGTTCTTGGCTTTCGAATGTTTCCAGTGCGGTGAGTGTTGTAGTCACCTGGGTTATGTTCATGCAATAAAAGAATCATACGGGAATTACCGCTTTTTGATTTACAATAATTATACGGGAGAGGAAACTCCTGTCGCTGTGGACCCTGACAAACACGAACTCTTCGATGACAAGAGTATTTTTGAAAAACTACCGCACACCTGCCCGTTCTTCCGGCACCAGCCCGGCAGCGAACTGGCATACTGCACCGTCCACCTGACCCGCCCGGAGATCTGCCGGGATTACGGGTGCTGGCGTCTTCTCATTCTGAATCATACCGGAAGAAGGGTAGGGAGAATCAAGTACATTCGGACGCTCTGTTCTGATGATTCACTTCTGACCCGCATCTGGGACAGCTGCACCGATATTCACCAGGAGCCGGATGATCAGAAGTGGGAAGATGCAATGATCCGGATCCTGATGCGTGCCGGGTACACTGTCAGAAAATAACCGGCGCGACAGACAAACGGGAGACACTGGACAATTTCCCTGCCCCTTTTCACTTTCGCCTCATGCACCCGGCCTATTATATGGACTGGTGCTGTGATTCTCATAACGAAATGATTGGCAAAGGGGCGTATCTCCGGCAACTCACGGCACTGACAACGCAGATGAAATCAGTCACCGTTGGAAAAGAACTTGAAGGAAGTACTCCGCCATCGGTATTTATCGGAAGCTGGAATTATCCCGATGTCTATGCCGGTCCAATGGTAGTGCCTGAACACGGCGATACAAGAATTATGGATATGCCGGAATCCTGGATCTCCGGCAACAAGACTCAGGAAGAAATTATCGGGTACCGGCTCAATCTGATCCGTGGGAAACACCGGGTAAATGCGATGGATCTCGATAACCGGTTTGTGGAAAAACTGCAGGCGATCTCCCTTTCCGGATCATCCATTGAGAGTGAGGTCTCCTTTACCAGTACACCCCAGGGGCAGTCATTTTCCGAAGAGCATACCCCGTTCGGACCGAGTGCACAGATAGAACATCTCACGATCGAATCCGGCCGATGGGATCGTGATCTGGAAAAAGTGTTTTATGATACAGACCTGAAGGCTGCCGACGCTGTCAGGGACCTTCATAAGACCGGAGTCCCGTTCTCGGGTATCCAGAAAGCGTTTTCTGTTGGTACGATGGGACGTGACTCTATGAGACACCTTGTTCCCACCCGGTGGTCGATCACGGCCTGCGATACCATTATCGGCGACAGGCTCCTTGCAGAAGTGAAAAAATGCCCGGTCATCGATACCTGGCGGGTGCATGAATTTTCCAGCCTGCATAATAACTACGCAGTTATCCTGATGCCGACCGGTTGGCAGTATGAGTGGTCTGAAGCCTTCCTTCATGTGTTGGGAAACGAGGAATTGGTATTTTCTGATCACGAGGGAAACCGGAAAAAAACCGAATACTCCCCTCTTGGGGGATGTTATTACTCCTGCAAGATGGCGGTCCTTGAAGCGCTCGCACAGCAACAGCGGCAGGCAGGAGCGATCATCCTGCGCGAAGCACTGCACGGGTACGTGCCTATGGGGGTATTCAATGTCAGGGAGAACGTACGGAGTGCCATGCTGCAGCCGGCACAGGAATTTGAGGATATCAGGCCCGCGCTTTCCTATCTCACGGGAAAATTCACCCTCCCGATGGATCGCTTTATCCATGAAGGCGAACTGCTCAGGACAATGATCCGCCAGCGGCAATGTACGCTCAGTGATTTTTCGGGATCGCGTACTGAATGTTCTGTTGTATGAAGACTTCAATTGATTTCGGAGGTTTGCGCGCTGGAGAAAAATTTCTCAAAAAATCGAAAAATATTGAGTTATTCTCCTTCGTATTTGAGAAAGACCAATCATTTTGTACAACCCCGGTTCAAACATTTTGTATACTTCGTAAACTACCTCGGAGAAAAAATGATACATATCTGCCCGGTCTGTGGAAAATCCGAAACATTGTGCTGCGACGATGATCTTGGTGAGGAGGGGATGTTCTTCTCATGCCACGGACATGGTGGTGGATGTGGTTCGACGTTCAGGATCACACCCGACGGAAACTATCACGATATTTTCTGACCCATACGGATTTAATCGTGTTAATCTCCTGTACCGGTAAAAACCGGGGATCACTTTCGGACTGCCCGCTAAAGTACTATATCCCCGGAGGACCATCTTTTTAAAAAATGGTTCCGCACGACCGCCGCCAGCGTATGATCCTGCACCTGGATATGGACAGCTTTTATGCATCCGTAGAAGTGCAGCACCAGCCCGGCCTGGCGGGAAAACCTTTGGTAATCGGCGCAGATCCAAAACAGGGTAAGGGCCGGGGTGTTGTTTCCACCTGCTCGTACGAAGCCCGGTCATTTGGGATCAGATCAGCAATGCCGGTGTCGCAGGCATTTCTCCTGTGTCCGCATGCGATCTTCCTCCCCCCGGATTTTGCAAAATACAGCAGGGCTTCCGCTGAAGTGATGGAGATCCTGGGATCGTATGGGTACCCTCTTGAGCAGGTCAGCATTGACGAGGCATTCCTCGACATATCTTCTCTGGGGAATTATGATGTTGCACGCACTCTGGCAGACCGGATAAGGGAAACCATTCAGAGGCAGCTTGGCCTTACCTGCTCGATCGGGATCGCCCCGTCAAAGCTGGTGGCAAAGATTGCATCCGACTTTAAAAAACCGGAAGGTTTGACCGTCGTGGAACCCTCATCTATCCAGGCATTTTTTGATCCAATGCCTGTGAGAAAGATCCCCGGGATCGGGAAGAAGACCGAAACCCTGCTCTTTGAGCTGGGAATCCGAACCATCGGTGAACTTGCACACTGCGATATCCAGGTTTTGCTCGGAAGATTTGGCCGCGGTGCAGTTCAGCTCCGGCAGGCATCGATGGGAACCGATGACAGCGAAGTTGTGGCCCGCGATGGCATGAAATCACTGTCCCGGGAGATAACCTTCGGCACAGATACTGATTCGATCGACGAACTCCTCCGGGCAATCGACAGCCTTGTAAAATATGTGCAGGAAGCTCTTGCGGATGAAGAGCTCAGGTTCCGTACCCTCACCGTCAAAGTCCGGTACCGGGGCTTTGTTACAAAGACAAAGAGTCGCAGTCTCCCCCATTATACCCGGGATGCGGCAGTCCTGCGGTCCGATTCACACGCCCTGTTCCGGGAGCTGTATGATGGAAGGAAAATCAGACTGCTTGGAATCCGTGTCTCATCTTTCGAAAAACCCGATATGCAGCAGAGAACCCTGCCGTTCTGATCAGCGGCTGGCCGTTTTTTGCACATGGGTGCGCAACCCGTCTTCCAGATCTTCTATCTCAAGGGAAAATGATTCGACCCCCTTCACGAGATTGGCGATGTCCTCATCGCGCAGATCGACCGAATAACCCTATGAGAGGAAAATTTTTCTGACAATGCAAAGCGCTGTCTGAACATTTCCCTCCCTGAACGGAGGATATGCACAGAATGAGAAAAAGACAAACGCAGCCTTATGGAATATATCCCCCGGCAGGTTTACCTGGAAGACTGTCTGGTGAAGACCCGCTTCAGAAAGTACCCGTGAGTCACCACCTTTCTCGGCAATAAGGTGAGAGTGAATGGCGATGATCTCATCTACTGTCAGATCAACCATGAATGCTCAGTATGGTCTCCTGAATGATGCATACATTGCGGTAGGCGTACATGTAATATGCCCGGGTTGTCCGCCCCATCCTTTACAGATTCCAAAAGATTTTACCGGGTAAAGGACAGATACTCATGGGAGCTGGAGAGTCATACCCGATCTGCTGTTTTTTATTGTTCTCTATCTCGGGGTAAACCTGATTGCTTTTTGTGTGTTTGCTTTCGACAAATGGAAGGCACAACGGTCCCTCCGGAGAATAAGCGAAAATGCTCTGCTGGCACTGGCATTTGCGGGACCCGCAGGCGCGCTTTGTGCCATGAAACTATGCCGGCATAAAACCCAAAAAGTAAAATTCTATCTTGTTCCCGTTTTCCTTCTTCTCCATCTTGCCGTGATTGTGTACCTTGTCCGCACAATGGCTGCAGTGTGGGATTAACGGATCAAACCATGCCTCTTTAATACCGGGTTTTGCCATATTCTCCTGAATGCGGACCAACAGGCATCAGTATTTTCTTGACCTTGCAGCCCGGTGCGCCCACCAGGGTACCTGCCTCCGGCGCAATTTCGGGGCAATCATAGTTGATGAATTCAATACGATCGTTTCAACGGGGTATACCGGAGCGCCCAGGAAACAGATGGACTGCACCGAACTGAACCGGTGCTGGCGAAAGGAGCACAACATCCCCTCTGGTTCGAACTACGAACGGTGCAGGAGTGTTCACGCGGAGATGAACGCACTCCTCCAGGCGGGGAAGCACTCCCGGGGATGTACGCTCTACCTGGCAGGGTTTGATGTTGAGACTGAAGAAATAACCCAGATCTGGCCCTGTTTTCTCTGCTCAAAGATGATTGTCAATAGCGGAATCGGCAATGTGATCATGCGGACCGGTGAGGATAGCTATAAGGAGATGGATCCAATGGTGTTGTACCAGATGCGGAGCCGGGAATCACTGGGAGAGGACGCGAAATAGGGCGGGGTTCCCGGTTTTTCTATAGAATTATAACACAGGGCTGTTCGAAGGTTGTTACAGGAATTCGTACCATCCAAATAAAAAGATCAGTGAAGATTATTGAAATCCACATACCATGTCGCTTCCCATGGCATGGGTTTCACATTCTGGAACCGGATACTCAGTAATCCATGATCCCTGAACAGGTTTGAATCATTTGCGCTGAGGGTAATACTGCTATCTCCTGAAGCCAGTCCCCCCGGATTTATCGCCCCCAGGAAAATGCTGTTACCCGCATACTCCGTACCTGTGTCATCGGCGATCCGCGGGTAAGCTACCAGAGATACTCCTTTTGTACCGGTATTTTTCGCCGTTACGTGCACAGTAATGACGTGAGAACCGATGGATGACGATTTCATACTGATATGATCGACCGTTACATCGACCAGGTAGCCGTCCTGGTCGAATGTTGCAATACCGTTCTGCGGCAGAACAGGTTTTGGTGCCGTGAGATTGGAGAAATACGTAGTACAGCCGGTAACCATGAGAAACAGGATCAGAATAAAAAGAGTAAGATATTTTCCCATATCCTCAAATGAATTTTTTACCATATAACAATTCTGAATTAAACGGTTCCGGAGAAGAACGATTTTTGTGTACCCCCGTTTTATTCTTCCTGCCCTGTTCCCGTATCCGCACGACGGATCTCATGATAGAGCGACACCAGGGAGAGGCTGATGAGGTTCATAGTGGTGGCTGTGTACCAGAGGAATGACTCTGCCGGGCTGAATTGCGTGATCCATCCTGTCCAGAGCATTGCACAGATAATGGAGAAGCTGATCAGGGTATCTATCGCCAGGAAGATGGCCGGCCTCCTGAAAAGCCTCCCGAGTTGTGCGATTGTACAATACTCGAACCCTGCCGGCCGGTGAACGATATCCAGGAATGATCTCCCGGCGTTCATGAGAAGGTCGGTAAGCGCCCAGAAGATGATCGCCCAGCCGATAACCGGAACATACGGAACAGCTGCGGGGGTTTCCCGGATCACCATCACGCCGAACAGGAGTTTGAATATGCAAAACGGGATACCGATTGTAATACTCAGGAAAACCGGGCGTACAAAGAACCTCCCGATGGGATCGGTTTCCGCAGTCCGTATACTTGTATACAGTGCCAATCCGTTTCCCGGCATAGGAATCAACCATCCACTTTGGCAGGGTATGCAGACATTTTTACCGTGTACCTGTTTCCCGGTAGTTCTCCTGTTTCTGTTGGATAACCAGCGGGGTTTACCTTTTCCGGAGTGCAATCAGGCCGGAGAAGACTGAAATGAGGGCGATGCCCGTCTCCAGCGAAGCATGTCGTGTCGGGGTTGTCACCGGCAGCGGGGTTGTCGGAATCGCAGGTGCGGTTGTTATCACCGTGTTGGGTACGGGTGTCGGTAGAGTTGTCATGGTTTCAGGTACCGGGATTTCCGTGGGCGTGATAATCATCGGGCCCGGAGCTCTTCTGGTATAGACCGTCACATCGATCCGGAGATTGTCCCGTTCAACCGACTGGGGATTTTCCGCTTTCACTGAGTAAGACCTGATCGCCGTGTTCGTTGACGTCTGGAACTGGACAATTTCCTTACCGCTCGCATCCGTTGTGACGAGTGCGTAATAATTGGTATTGGGCATATCGGGTGTAGATGCAGCAACGTCATCATGTATCGTTCTTCCCCCGCCGTTATTGTACTGGTAGGATCCGATCGTGTAGGGACCGCTGTCCGGGTCCTTCATTACATTCTCGGTATTGTCGGCAATATATGGCGGCTGGTCTCTGGGTTCACCTGTCATCGTGGATGTACCGGAGAGCCATATGTAATACGACGTGTTGGGCAACCCGGTGAGTGTGACTGTGAACCTGCTGCCCCTCGTAAGGGAATCGCTGATTGCCTGTTCCGCAGATGTTGTCGCGGAGACAGGAACCAGGGCAGCCAGAACACATACGAGGAACAGGAATGCGTAGCACTTCAGGTATTTTATCGTCATTGCATACACTCATCCGATCTGTTGAAATCGTTCATTTGACATATACTGCCCGGGATTAAAAAGGTGCGACCTGCGTGGATTTCCCAAATGATAAATTTTAGTATCCCAGGGCTTCGCTGACAAGAACCAGTGTTACCCGGCCGGGAATTTTCTCGCGGGCCAGGATCACCCATTTGCCTATGCTGCTCGGTGTCCCGTATGCCCGTTGTGCCCGTGCGCTCTCCAGCCTGAATGCATATTCGGATATCCGCTGCATTGCCAGTTCGAGTGATGGTGCGATCTTGTTGATCCCGACCACAAGAATGAGGTGACCTGCCGCAAACGGCCATGCGCCCACCCGGCTCCCGCCGGCATCGCAGGCTACGATCTCACCCGTCTGTGCGATTGCATTTGCACTGGATACAAAATAGTCGGCAGTTACGGATTTTCTCCTGAGCTCAGCTCGTTTTTTCTCATCATTTTCTGAAGTTATAAGTGAATGAAGGCTCTTCCATCCCGATTTGCCGCTGGCAATATATTCTTCGAATCCGATCTCGATCAGGGTAGTTGACGAACCGGTCATCAGCTCCGCACCCGGAGGAATGAGTTTCTTCAGCAGCGCGAGGGCCGCATCCCCGTCCGCCGCCGGGACAACTGTTATCCCCCGTTCCCCGACCGCCCTGACAGTCATGCTCACAATATCCGGTGATGGCAGGGTGTTCCATTTCAGGGCATCCGCTCCTGCTTCATTGATCAGGTTCGCGGCACTGAACGGTGTTGGTTTTGTCATGTATGCTCAAGAGGGGAGTGGATCGCAGGGGTTTATATTTTTGCCTGACGGTCAATCCCTGTGATCCTGCGCCCGGTATTTACCATTCTTTTATTACGGGACAGAATACACCTCCCTCATATTGTGTGACGGAAGTGGCAGCTATGGATGAAAAAGTAGTATTGAGATTTGTAGCGATTACCGTGCCCGAGGACGTGAACATCATTCTTGGTCAGTCCCATTTCATCAAGACCGTTGAGGATATCAGCGAAGTTGTAACAGGATCCGTGCCGGCTGCACGGTTCGGCCTTGCCTTCTGCGAAGCCTCGAGGGACTGCCTCATCAGGATTGACGGGAATGATGACGAACTGAAAACCATGGCAGCGGATCATGCAGCCCGGATCGGCGCAGGGCATTCGTTCCTCCTCGTGCTGAAGGATTGTTACCCAATAAACATCCTGAATGCGATCAAGAACATCCAGGAAGTCTGCACCATCTATTGTGCCACGGCAAACCGCGTGGAAGTGATTGTTGCAGAATCTGCGCAGGGACGGGGGATCATGGGCGTGATTGACGGGAAGAAACCCCGGGGGACTGAAGCTCCGGATGACCGGGCGGGGCGGATTGCAATGCTGAGGAAATTTGGGTACAAGCGGGGATAATTCCCTTACGGTATCCATCTTTTCAGGATACGCCGTCAGTCTTTTTTTTGCTTATTCGCAGTGGATATTCGCATTTTACTGAACCGTGGCCGGCATTAACGTATAGTTTCCACTCCTTTGCAAACCCCGGGCCTGACCATTGGTGTTTCCTGTCGGAGGCTGCCAGGATCTTTCGGCATGTACGGTAATTATTATCCTCTGTTACGACAATGGCGGATTCATGCGTTCATCACTGGCCCGGATCCGGATCATGATTTTTTATAAACTCACCGGAGGTATATCGGGAATAATATTGAGGATTTGTTGCGTTTTTTCAGATTTTGTCTGGTTATCTGTCCAGGGATCCCAAAAAGACATTCTTAAAAATATCTTATCATTCAGGAGAAAACCAGTTTTTTTACATTTTATGCGAAGAACAATCGGTTCAATTCTTCCCGGACCGCGATGGGCGAATTATATCTTATATAAAAAAATCTGTAAAAAAAATCATGGATTTTTTGACCGTTTTAGAAATTTTATATTATATTCTGGCGTATCCGGTTAATCCGGCAAATTGATAATACTTTTATACCCCTTTCCTTCCACTGGAAAACCCTATATAAATGCCACAAAGTCAAAACACTATCTTTTAATAGCATTACCGGTCCCGCCCGGTTCAAAAGGAAATGTACCTTGGTTCCTGTTTCATCCTTCGTTTGTCACAGGGCGGGGAAATATTGATTGGATCCAAAAGTCCATAGCCCATCAGATGGTCATGCGTCATGCTCACAAGCCACGAACTGCTCCTGCAATACTGGCACGATCCGCGGTACGTTTTTTCTGAAGTGATCGTATGCTATGTTGATCGTGGAGCACTTGGTGATCGTTCATGCGTGAATGGCAGGGATATCCGGATTCTCGAATCGTATTATTTCGAGATCGGTTCCGGAGAATCTACAAAATTCATTCCCTATCATCGCATACGAAAGATTACCTATGCAGGTGAACCGGTCTGGGAACGGTGAGACTGATAACGACGAAGGAGTGGGACATTTTCACCCGGAATTCCACAAAAAATGTGCGTTTATATGCGTATCTTCCCCGGGTCCCCGGGACCTGCACAAGCTCCCTATCCAAAGAGTTTAACTAAACACTCACTCACATCTTCAGGCAGGATAAGAATGCAGTATCCGTTCCTCATCTCCATTCCGCATGGCGGTATTGCGATCCCTCCTCTTGTAGCAGACCGGTTTGCCCTGGCCCCGCAGGAAGTCACCTATTATAGTGATCCGGACACACGGGCACTGTACCATTTCGGCAGTGCGGCCATGGCGGTGATCGATACCTCTGTCTCCCGCATGGTGGTTGATCTCAACCGGCCCCCGCTGCCCCCCCCTCCCCATGATCCTGACGGGGTCATCAAAGTGCGTACCTTCGATGGCAGGCCGGTCTACCGTACCGGCCGGTTCCCCGACATGCACATGATCCACCGTCTTATGATGGAATGGTACTTTCCCTATCACCAGCGGATTGACGAACTGATCGATCAGAACGGGATACAGATTGCGTTCGACTGCCACACGATGCTCCCGTTTGGATCAGCTGAACAGAAGGATGCAGGCAGGAAACGACCGCTGATCTGCCTGGGAAACAATGGCGATCACCATGGTCTTGCCGTGAACGCTGGGATCACCACCTGCGCCGAATCATGGGTACAGGCCCTTGCCGGGGAATTCCGCAGGGAACTCTTTTCCGGATTCCCTGAAGATGTTGTTGCGATCAACAACCCGTTCTCAGGGGGTTTTATCTCCAATGCGCATTACTGGCGTAAAGGCATTCCCTGGATCCAGATCGAGATCAACCGGTCCCTGTATGAACCCGGTGTGGATCCGGATTCTTCCCGGGGTCCCGTGTTCGGGAACGCCGGTGAATTACGGGAACAAGTCTGGAAAGTACTGACCGGCTTCTGGGACCGGCTGGGCACGGATGAAAAAGAGGAATAAATGCCATCTGCTCCGGGGATTTTTTTAGGAAACCTCCCCCTTTTTTGCAAGTAACACTTCCCTGACTTCTTCCGCATGCCCTTTCGGGCTTACTTTTCGCCAGACCGCAACGATGATGCCATCCGGATCGATCAGGAATGTGTCCCTCTGCGTACCGAGAAACTCCTTTCCAAACAGGGTTTTTGGCTTCCAGGAACCGTAGGCATCAAGCACCGAGTGATCCGTATCGGAAAGGAGCAGGATTGATAAGCTGTGTCTCTCGGAAAATTTCCGGTGGCTCGCGGACGTATCCACACTGATTCCTATAACCTGCGCACCAAGTCCGGCAAACTTCTCAAGAGCTGCATTGAACTGCATTGCTTCCACGGTGCATCCAGGGGTATTATCCTTTGGGTAAAAATACAGCACTATCCATTTTCCCTGGAAACTGCCGAGACATACCCGGGATTCATCCGCATCCGGGAGGCAGAACGGCGGTGCTTTCTTTCCCATGAGGGGATCATCGGGTGACTGGGTCATTGCTATCAAGCAAGAGTGATTGGTATCCCGGCTCTTCAAGGTACGGTTTGGGGAACGACGCATCTCGCTTTTACGGAATTTTAATTGTTCCGGATCAGGTGCTCTTCAAATCTGCCGTCGTAATAGACCATCACCCGGATCGTCCCGCCTTTTGCAAAGGCCCGCATCCGGTCATCATAGATCTTCTGCACATGCCTGAGTTTGTGCCGGGCGAAGTGCTCCTGGATACATTCGAGAAAAGCGATCTCCTGGGTCAGGAATGCATTCTCGTATTCCTTTGTCTCTCTCGCACTGGCGATGGCATCCTCGTCGGGAATCACCTGTCCGTATTCCCCGTGGTGGTTGAGCCCGGAGATCTGCCGCCAGTCAACCGTCCCGGTCTCATCCGGCTCGCGGTGGAGCATGTACGGGTAGATGCGACAGATGGCAAACCGGCGGTCATAGATACGACATCGGCCGTTCTCGAGGAACCAGCAGGAACCCTGCTCGTCCGGCTTCGCCTTCAGGGCATACCCGGAGACATAGAATATCCCGTTCTGGTCGCAGAATTCCGGGTCCGGGGCCGGCTCAAGGGCATCCGGATCGATCGACCTGACCATGGCAACATCGCGATCGAGGAGAAAGACGTGGCCGTTGAACTCCCGGGTGCAGCATTTTGCGCAACCGGTACATGCAAACCCGATCTCCCGGATGATGGTGGCGAGACGTTCAACGGGGTACTCAAAGAGACTGTTGCGCTCCCTTGTGAGAGCTGAACTGCGGAAGGGGATCGGAACAAGGGAAATGGTGATCACATCTTTTTCGCTATGGGGAGATTTGGCAGGGCAGGGTATTGTTTTTTTGTAACGCGGATATTTGGTTCCCGGTCGTTCATGACAGGTCCTGTCCGTGTTTCTGCTGCACAATAACCGGATATTCCTCTTTCACAAGCTTCCTGAGGCGTTCAGGAACCTGCCCCACTCCGCGCTCGCAGAAATTACGGATCGTCGCCAGGGACGGAAGCGGCAGGACTGGCTTTCCCTGCCGGAGATATAACTTTACCAGCCCCTCCCCCTCGTTATCGCCCCTGGCAACCACGACTTCGTCATGCTCCATTATCCCGCCCTCATATTGGCGTTGGATTTGCCGGCGGTACGGGAACGTGGCTTTGCCCGGGCTGGTCTTTGACTTGGGCTCCCCTTCATATTCCACGAGTTTGTAGATCATATCGAGGTAAGGTGCATCCGAGGATGTGATGAAATGCGTTCCTACACCGAATGAATCGATGGGAATTCCTGCCGCCAGCCACTGGTCGATCGAATACTCGTCAACACCGTTGCTGACAAAGATCTTTATCCGGGAGAGGCCTGCCATGTCAAGGCGCTTCCTGATCACGGTTGCCTGTTCCGGAATATCCCCGCTGTCGATCCTGATCCCGGTAACCGGCATCCCCTCCTCCGCGAGCCGGATGATCGTGTCTGTGCAGGCGAGCGCGTCATAGGTATCGATCAGGAACAGGCCCCTGTCCGGGAAAGAGGCATGATATGCCCTGAAAGCAGCCTCTTCGTCCGCAAACAGCATAACATATGAATGCGCCATCGTACCCACGACCGGGATACCGTATAAGCGGCCTGCCTCAAGGTTCGATGTCCCGGAAAACCCGGCAATATACGCGGCCCGGGCCGCTGCAACCCCGGCCTCCGGCATATGGGCGCGCCGGAAACCGAAATCCACCACATCTTTTCCCCGGCTAGCAACGATTATCCTCGCGGCTTTGGATGCGGCAAGAGTTTCGAAATGGATGCAGTTGAGTGCCAGTGTCTCGAGGATCTGGACCTCGGGAAGCGGCCCCTCCAGCTGGACAAGAGGTTCGTTCTGGAAGACGATCGTGCCTTCCGGTACCGCATACAGGTTGCCGGTAAACCGGTACCCGCGGAGCCATTCAAGAAAATTACTGCTGAATATACCAAGGCTGTCGAGATACGCAAGATCTTCTTCAGTAAAACGAAATTCTGCGAGCTTATGCATGAGCGTTTCAAGCCCGCATGCGACGAGAAAATTCCTTTCGCCCGGGAGGGTCCTGCAGAACAGGGAAAAGACTGCCGTACCGGTTTTGCCATGTTCGAGATAGCTCTGGGCCATCGTCAGTTCATAAAGATCGGTGAGCAGTGCTGTTCCCATCGGGTTTCCTCAGGTTATTATCCCGCTTTTAATCCCTGCACGATCAGGGATCATCTCCATTTTATTCAACAGCAGATGAGAAAAAGCAATGGATAGGGTGATTACAGTCCGCAGGGAATGGAAGCGTTTAATATTTCCGGCCTGCATCATCCATACAGGAAGTGCGGGAAAACCATGCAGATGATTGTGAAAGTAATTGGCGTGCTGATCGGCCTTTTTGTAATGGCAAATGGTATCTGGACGGTCATGATGCCGCCCTATGGGGATGAACCCACGGGATATGCCATTATCGCAGTCGGAATTTTTTTACCTGTCATCACGTTTTATGTAGCAGGAATAGACGACCGGTCCGAGGCATAACTAAAAAAGAAGGGAAAAATTCAGTTGTACGACCGGAACGATACGTAATTATCAAAGATCTTTACTTTATCCCCGTTGGGAGTTATCGCCCAGACTTCGACCCTGTCATTATTTGAGGTCGTTCCGGCGAGACTGATGGTCTTTCCGACAAAGAGCGGCTGGACCATCTTGTCAGTCTCAACAACCCCGTCTGACCGGGTGACTCTGACATCGATCTCGGGAACAACGTTCATGCCCTTGCCCCCGCGGAGGGTTGTAATGAGCTGCGGGTTGATCGCTTCACCGTTGCCGGCGACCTGGACCTCAATACTCCAGATCTCAGGGAGCGTCTGGGTAGGCCCGGGCGTTACGGATGCTGGGGTAGTGGCAACCGTTGTCGGGGCGATCGTTGTTTCCGTTGTCTGGATGGTAGTAGGTACCGGTGTTGCAACCGGCGCTGCGGGCTGGGAACATCCCGCTGCAAGTGCGAAGACTATGCAGAGCATCAGCGTGAATGTAATAGTCAGTATCCTGTTCATACCGGATGGTTTCCCGGGAGGGTATTTGAGGGTTTTGTCACGTGGGGCCGTATCGCCTTGATTTTTTAACCGGTATTCCGGGAATGCGCAGGTATTTTGTAAAAAAATGGGAAAAAATCGGTCGAAATGATTATCTGGAGGCGTGCCGACGTTGTACTATGAATGAACCGCATCCGCTCCGGTGGAAATCGATGATAAGCCTGGGCCTCCTTACGCTCCTGATCGGTATGATCCTGCTTTTTTTCCCGGGATTTGTGACCGGCCTGTTCGCCGTGTTTGCCGGCATTGCCATTATTATGCTTGCCGGCATTCTTTTTGCCGAGAGCCTGTTCATTGACCGTGAAGGCCTGTCCCGGTGGGGAGTACTCGTCCTCGGGATCATCGGGATACTCTTTGGTCTTATGGTTATTGCCGTTCCGGCGCTTCTTGTCATCGCTACCGGTATCGCCTTCGGATTGTTCCTTTTTATCTTCGGGATCATCGAGGCGGTTGTCAGCTATATCATCATCGAGGATCTCATGGTCCGGCTGGTCATCGGCTTCATGGGATTCTTTGCAATCCTTCTCGGTACCGTAATCATCCTCCATCCCGAAGCGGGTCTTGATACGCTGGCCCTCCTTGCCGGTCTCTACCTTACGGTATTTGGTATGATGAGGATCGCGCACGGGCTCAATGAGCGCCATGCCGAGCAGAATATAACGATAAAGCGGCTGTAATTTTTCCGAAAGGCATTATTTTATTTTCCGTGAGTTTTTTTTTGGCCGAGCATCCGATTATCAACGGACCCGGGAGTTTCACAACCTGGTATTTTCACCGGGAAAATTCCCGACTGTCCAACTCCCGGCTGGATCGTAAACTATACTGGTTACTTCGAAACACGATTTACCGTGACAGGCTGAAATAAGCACCGAAAAAAAAGGAAAGAAATTAAATTAAAAATTACGCCCGTTTTCCCGACGCTGGTTCGATCCCGGTGGGCTGATTGCGGATCGTCCGATCCTTCATGATATTGTAGACTTCCGCAGCATTCTCTTTCGGCACTTCGACAAAGGAGTAGGAGTCGAGGATCCGGATTGCGCCGATCGCTTTCCCGGGAATCCCGGTCTCACCGGCAATTGCACCGACAATGTCCTTGGGTGCAACCTTGTGCATTCTTCCGACGCCCAGGAAGAACCTGACCATGCCATGCTCTGCCCCGGTCTCGCCGAAGTCGGGCTCGCTTGCGGGCTTCTCTGCGGCCAGCTCGGTCCCGGCTGCCATCTGCATCTTGAGGAGCGCCGCAGCGATATCGACCGTGCTGACATCTCCCTCGGCCTCGGTCTCGATGATCCGGACGTACTGCTCGAGTCCCCCTGCCTGGATCGTCTCGCGTACCTGGTCGAAGACCGCCCGGGTCTTGGACTGGGCGACGTCGCTCTCTGAGGGCACCGGCATCCGGTGGATCTGGACCTTTGCATAGTGCATGATCTCCCGGAGCTTCGTGAAGTCCTTGGGCGTGACGAACGTGATCGCCTTGCCGCTCTTGCCCGCCCTGCCGGTCCGGCCGATGCGGTGGATATAATATTCAACATCCTGCGGCACATCGAAGTTTATTACCAGTTCCACATCCTCGACATCGATACCCCGTGCAGCCACGTCGGTCGCGATCAGGATCTCGATGGTGCCTTTCCGGAACCCGCCCATGACCCGGTCCCGCTGGGACTGCTTCATGTCACCGTGCAGTTCATCTGCCCGGTATCCCCTGGCCCTGACCTTGCCGGAGAGTTCCTCTGCCCGGCGCTTGGTGTTGCAGAAGATGATCGTGAGGTTCGGGTCTGCCACATCGATGAGCCGGCAGAGCGTATCCAGCTTGTCGCGCTCCCGCACTTCGATGTAGGTCTGTTCGGTCTGCGGAACGGTGAGCTCCGCATACTCGACCCGGACAAACTCCGGCTTTGTCTGGAACCTCTGGGAGATCTCCAGGATCGGCTTTGGCATGGTGGCCGAGAACATGAGGGTCTGACGTTTCTGCGGTACCTTCCGGAGGATCAGTTCTATGTCGTCCCTGAATCCCATGTCGAGCATCTGGTCGGCCTCGTCAAGAACAACGGTTGCCACGTCGTCGAGCCTGAGCGTGCGGCGGTTGAGGTGGTCCATCACGCGACCGGGAGTGCCGATCACGATGTGGACGCCTGACTGGAGGGCCCGGAGTTGTCTCTCGATGGGCTGGCCGCCGTATACCGGCAGGACCGTGATACGGGGAAGGTGGGCAAGGAGATGGGAGAACTCTTCTGCGATCTGGATCGCAAGTTCACGGGTCGGGCAGAGCACGATGGCCTGCACGACACGGCGTGTGGGATCTATCTTCTCGATTGTGGGAATGCCGAATGCTGCGGTTTTGCCGGTGCCGGTCTGTGCCTGGGCAGTCACGTCACGACCGGCCTGGATGAGAGGGATGGCGAGCGCCTGAATAGGCGAGGGCTCTTCGAAGCCCATATCTTCTATTGCTTTTCCGATCTCGCGCGAGAGGGCAAAATCAGAAAACTGTATACGTGTATTCATATTGCAACACCATTTGGCGCCCGAGCTCATAAGATGGCGCACGAAAACAGCTGCTGGATCTCCATAACCTGCCGGCCGTTCCCCCGGGTTTTTTATACCGGCACGCGAGACAGGGTAGTACAGGAGAATACTATGAAGGTTGTTGCATTCAACGGTAGTGCGCGCAAGGACGGGAACACCGCGATCCTGGTCAGCGCGGTCTTTAAGGAACTGAAAAAAGAAGGGATCAAGACGGAGATGGTCCAGCTTGCGGGAAAGAAGATCCGCGGCTGTATAGCGTGCGGGAAATGTTTTGAGAAGAAAGACGGGCGGTGCGCGGTAAAAGGAGATATCGCAAATGAATGTATTGAGAAGATGGTGGAGGCTGACGGGATCATCCTTGCCTCGCCAACGTATTTTGCTGATGTCTCCACCGAGATGAAGGCGCTGATCGACCGGTCCGGTTATGTGGCAAAGGCCAACAATGACATGTTCCGGCGCAAAGTCGGGGCAGCAGTAGTTGCGGTCCGGCGCGGCGGAGCAATCCATGCCTTCGATACCATGAACCATTTCTTCTTCATCAGCCAGATGGTGGTGCCCGGCTCGTCGTACTGGAATGTCGGTATTGGCCGCGAAGCCGGAGAAGTGAAAGAGGACGAGGAAGGGATTGCCACGATGAAGACGCTGGGCGCCAATATGGCGTGGGTACTTAAAAAACTGAATAAATAATTTTTTTATCGTTTCAATATTTTCTGCGGGAAAATTTTTCCCCATGTGAGGATCTCCTGACGTTCTTTCCTGGTCTCACGGATCACAACAGATAATCTGTTACGGGCAGGATTCCCCAAGGGGGCGACGTGAAACCCGTTTTTATGCCCGAACGGCCTCCCAATAGCGTCTATTAGCGCCCCCGGTCTTGCCGACGGTAATCCGTGAGAATCAAACAGTATTTGTCCCCCGTTTTGGCGAATTTGTCCTCCAAAAACTCCAAAAATGGTCAAACGGAGCCCTATAAGGGCTTCTTTTCGAGCATCCCTAAACCCGGGATCAGAGTGCAGTCCGTCGTACCGATCTGAAAAAAGAACACTGCTAAACGGTTATGGTGAGGTCATCATGTGCCACAACCAGGCCCGGGCACTCCGGTGCAAATCGTTCCTGCACGGCCCTGCGCTCATCCAGCGTCCGGTATACTTCCGCGCCGAAATGCGTCAGGGCAAGACGTTTCGCCCCGGCATCTTTTGCGATCGAGATTGCCATCTCCGGATTCAGGTGCGGCCACCCCGGGCTCTCCTCACCGGGCTTCAACCCGCATTCGGTGATCAGCAGATCAGCATCCTTTGCAAGAATCACCGCATTGTCGCAGACGCCTGTGTCCGTGCAGTATGTGATGACCTTCCCGTTGAGTTCCAGCCGGTAACCGAAGCATGGTGCAGGGTGGACGAGCGGTAGGCAGGTGACGGTGAAGGGGATTTTGTGTGTTCCTGCTGCCAGCTCGCGCACCACGTTTTTGAACGGCAGCTCTTTGAACGGTACCGTATATGGTTCATCGACAAACGACTCAAGTTCCCTGAGTGTTCCCTCCTGCGTGAATATCTTCAGGCCCTTCCGGAACCGGAACTTGCAGAGTGTGTGAAGGCCGGCAATATGATCGATGTGCATGTGGCTCAGGAACAGGTACGCGGGCTTGTCCTGCGTAATATACCGGTCTGCCTTCGCGATGCCGTTACCCGCGTCAAGAATGATGTCGAACTCCTCCGACTGGACAAGGGCCGAGACGGTGTTGCCGGTTGCGCTGTCGTACCAGCCGTTGGTGCCAAGGAACGTCACCTTCATGGTAAGATGGTCGACGTTCCGGTAAAAAAGAGTGTGTGCCAGACGGAGGTATTTATAGTGTCAGGAGCAATTCTCGTTATAATATCTTATGAAAGGAGTCAAACCGGAATGAAACAGATTACCTTCATCACTCTCCTCGTCTCTGTCCTTGTCCTGTGCCTATGCGTGCTGCCGGCAGCTGCGGTCCTCCAGGAAGTCACCGTCAAGGGTACGGTATCGGCGATCAGCAAAGAGAAGAACAGCTTAACGATTGAAAACCCGCTTCAGTACGGCTGTACCTATTCCTCCGGCGGTGCCCCGGCATGTTCGTACACTGCCATGAGTGAGTCCTCCCTGACCGGGACCGTACCAAGCGATAGCACCTACACGCTCTTCCAGACAGGTGATACGGTAGTTGCCACGAGCCTGGGTGGAGCCGGGGGAACCTGGATCACCATCGCGAAGCTGTACAACGCTCTCCCGGCCGGGGAGTACGTCACCAGCCTTGTCGGGGACCCCCGCACCATTCCCACCCCATTGGTTGGGGATTATGCGCTTGACGTGACCACGATACCCGACTGCACGACATGTTATGGGACAACCTGCACGGCGGCAACATCCCACGTGAATGTGCTGAGCAGCGGGACCCGTGTCCTTGAAAAGACTCTCGGACCCCGCCTTGCACTGACATATAATGGCAGGAATGATGGCTCCCGTGTAGAGGTTACGTTCGTAAAAGGTGAGGCGTCTTCCGCGACCTGCGCAGGAATGGCCGGTATGACCGGCCCGCAACCGGTCTCGATCTATATTATCAATGTCGTGCCACCTGTTGGCTTTGACCAGCAGTTCCAGGTTACTCCGACTCCCGCCCCCACGCCTGTCCCGACCACGGTGGTACCGACAAAGAAGTCCGGCAGCCTGCCCCTCGCGGCAATCGGGGCGGCCGGCCTCGGTGCAGCATTCATTTCCTGCCGCAGGAAATAATCCCGCATTTTTTTATTAATAGGTTGACCGGTTAGATACTTCTACCAATAGATACGGGGTCATTCCCATCCCGATCACAACTCCCAAATACAACCGTGCCTGATTCCTGATCAGATGACACTCCAGAAGGAGCGGACAGCATGGTAAACGTCGGGGTCCATGTCTCGATCGCCGGGTCTCTCGACCTTGCAGTAGACCGGGCAAAAGATGCTGGTTGCGATGTGTTCCAGATGTTCTCGCGTAACCCGCGGGGCTGGGCATACCAGCCCGTTTCTCATGATGTGGCCGAAACATTCCGGGCAAAGATACGCACAACCGGTCTCATCCCGGTCGACCACATGCCCTACCTCCCGAACCTTGCCTCGCCCAAACCCGAGATCTGGGAAAAATCGGTCTCTGCCTTGGCCGCCGAACTCGGCCGGTGCGGCACTCTTGGTATCCCGTATCTCGTAACCCATCTCGGCCACCATCTCGGCGACGGGATTGCGGGGGGAAGGGCCCGGGTGATCACGGCCATCAACACGGCGCTCGGGGAATCGGAAAATTCCGCTATGCTGATACTTGAAAATACGGCGGGGGAGAAGAACAGTGTGGGGAGCAGTTTCGAGCATATCAGGGGAATCATGGACGGGATCGAATCGAAGAAACGGATCGGGATCTGCTTTGACACCTGCCACGCGTTCGCTGCCGGCTATGAGTTGCGGTCTGAGGAAGGGATCGCCGAAACGCTTGCGCAGCTCGATGAGCAGGTTGGCCTGAAGAATCTCCGGGTCATCCACCTGAACGACACCAAAGGCGACCGGGGCAGTGGTCTCGACCGGCACGAGCACATCGGTCTCGGTTTCATCGGTGAAAATGGGTTCAGGCACATCCTGCACAACAAGGTCTTTGCCTCCCTCCCCCTCATATGCGAAACCCCGGTGGATGACCGGCGTGACGACCGGGGTAATATCGCAAAGGTTCGGGAGCTGGCCCGTTAAAACATACGGACTCACAAGAATCCGTCAGGAGCAGCCGGAGCCCGCAGGACCTGGATCTCTCCGGTCACCGGCGGGTGGAAAAGATGACTGGCCCACGTATTCCGGGGCCCATTTTTACCGGAAACCTCCCGCATCAACAGGCATCCTGCGACCCCCCTCCATTTTGTCGGCGTGTTTTCTGACAGGAATTTCCGGCATGGAAATCTTTATACGAGTCTGTGATAACAAAACACAATAGCCCAGCCGGGTATTCCATCATGATCTCCGTTCTCTATGTAGACGATGAACCGGATCTGCTTGAGTTAGGAAAAGCATTTCTTGAACGGGATGGGGCGTATTCGGTCACGACGGTGATCTCTGCTCCGGACGCACTCTCCCTGATGGACGCCGGCAAATTCGATATTATCCTCTCCGATTACCAGATGCCGGAAATGGACGGCATCGCTTTGTTAAAAGAAATCCGGTCGCGATACAATGATCTCCCTTTCATCCTTTTCACGGGTAGGGGTAGGGAAGAGATTGTCATCGATGCGATCAATCATGGCGCTGATTTTTATCTCCAGAAAGGGGGCCAACCACTTGCGCAGTTCGCTGAGCTTTCCCACAAGATCAGGGTCGCCGTGGAGCGGAGGCAGACCGTCGACGCTCTGCGGGATTCGGAACAGCGCCTTTCCGACATCATCAATTTCCTTCCCGATGCTACGTTCGCGATCGATACTGAAGGAACGGTCATCGCCTGGAACCGGGCAATCGAGGAAGTTACCGGTGTCCCCGCATCCGCCATGACGGGGAAGGGCAATTATGCATATGCAATTCCTTTCTATGGGCACAGCAGGAAACTGCTTATCGATCTCATCCTCGAGAGCGAGGAAGTGATCCATGACGGCAAATACGAGATTATTAAAAAGGAAGGGGATGCACTCATCGCGGAAACAGCGGCTGCCAGTGCACGGGGAGTACAGAAAATTTTCCTCTGCAAGGCCTCCCTGCTCTACAATAAAGACGGGGAAGTTGCCGGGGCGATCGAATCGATCCGTGATATAACAGAATCGAAAAGAGCCGAGGATGAGATCAGGGCTGCCTACGAGCAGCTCACCGCGAGCCAGGAGGAGCTGCGTCAGCAGTATGATGAACTGAAGAGCAACCAGGACCTGCTGCAGGAAGCGAATGACCAGATAACGGCACAGGAAGAAGAACTCCGTGGGCAGTATGACGAGATGGCCTCGCTGCAGCACCGGACTTCCGAATCACGGCAGATGCTTTCCCAGGTACTCAATACCGTTCCGGTCAGAGTCTTCTGGAAGGATAAGGACCTCAGGTACATGGGCTGCAACGAGCCCTTCTCTCGCGATGCCGGCTTCTCTGCCCCTGCGGATTTGGTTGGGAAGACCGATTTCGAGATGGGCTGGAAGGAACAGGCTGAATTGTACAGGGCTGACGACAGAAAGGTCATAGAGACCGGTGTTCCGAAGATCGGGTACGAGGAGCCCCAGACCACCCCGGACGGGAAACGGATCTGGCTGCGTACCAGTAAAATTCCCTTGCGCGATACTGATGGAACTACCGCGGGGATTCTCGGTACTTACGAGGATATCACCAATACAAAACTGGCTGAGGAAGCGCTGCGGGAGAGCGAGGAGAAGTACCGCAGCGTGATAGAGAATGTCCAGGATATATTCTACCGGAGCGACCGTGACGGAAACCTGGTCATGGCAAGCCCGAGCATGCTGAAGCTTCTCGGGTATGGTTCTTTTGCCGAAATCCTGAATAAACCGATTGCCAGCACGTTTTATTACCTGCCTGAAAAGCGTTATGAGCTGTTACGGATCCTTGCAGAAAAAGGATACATAGAGGATTACGAGGTACAGCTGAAGAGAAAAGACGGTACTCCGGTCTGGGTCTCGACCTACAGCCACCACTACCTGGGGCCTGACGGCGGCATCGCGGGAATTGAAGGCGTGTTCCGCGATATCCGCCGGCGCAAGGAGATCGAGGATGGTCTGTATGCTGCCAATGAAAAAATCACGGCCCAGAGCGAGGAACTTGAAATCCAACTCGAAGAACTGGAAAAAGCCAACCAGGCACTCCTCCGTAACGAGGAGAATTTCCAGTCTCTTGTAGAAAGTGCGCCGGATGCGATCTATATTTCAATCGGCCAGCGTTTTGTCTATGTCAACGCCGCATTCGTCAGGATGCTGGGAGCCACGTCACGTGATCAACTCCTTGGTATGTCACTCTATGACAGGATCCACCCCGATTATCATGCTGCAACCCACGAACGGGCAGATCTGATCATCTCCGAGGGAAAGTCTGCGGGGCTCAGGGAAGCAGTATACCTGAAAATGGATGGTTCACCGATCAATGTCGAATCCGCCGTTGCTCCGTTCAGGTTTCACGGCCAGCGTGCCGGCCTGATCATCCTCCGGGATATCACTGAACGGAAACGGGCACAGCAGGAACTCAGGCTCGCAAGTATGGTTGTCGAGAACAGCCCGGTGATTCTCTTCCGCTGGAAAGCTGCGGAGGGTTGGCCGGTTGCGTATGTATCCCAGAACGTCAGCCAGTTCGGATATACTGCGCAGGAGCTGGTTTCCGGCACCACCCCCTTTGCTGCACTGGTGCATACCGATGATATTGATCGTGTTACCGCAGAAGTCCGGAAATTTACTGCGGAAGGTACGAACCAGTATCGTCAGGAATACCGGATCGTCACCCGGGACGGCAGGGTCCACTGGGTTGACGACCGGACTATCATTGAACGGGACTCCGAAGGAAATGCGGTCTTTTACCAGGGCATAGTGATCGATATCACGGTGCAGAAGGAAAGGGAAGAAGCACTCAGGGAGAGCGAGATTCTTTTCCGGCGTCTCCTCGAGCGTTCGTTCGATGCAGCGCTTATTCATCAGGACGGGGTGATCGTTTTCACGAACGATCAGGCGGCGCAGCTCATGAAAACTTCGGGTCCCGGGGAAATCATCGGGAAGCCGGTTATGGATTTTGTAGATCCTGCATCGGAGAAGGTTGTACGGGAGCGGATCAAGACCATGTACGAATCCCCGGATATTGTCGTCCCTGCCATCGAGGAACGGTTCCGTTGCATGGACGGAACAAATCTTGACGTCGAGGTTATCGCCTCACCCACTATTTACCAGCAGAAACCTTCAGTCCTTGTGCTGTTCCGGGATATCAGCGACCGGAAAGCGGCTGAGACTGCCCTGAAAGAAAGCGAAAAACGTTACCGCCAGATCCTGCAGCACGCGTCAGATGCGATCATCATCCACGAGGTCACGAAGACAAAACCCGGCAGGGTTATTGAAGTGAACGATAAGGCATGCCGGATGCTCGGGTACACCCGTGAGGAACTGCTTGGGTTGAGCATTCCCGACATCGACGCACCGGAGCAGGCTGCCCGTGTTCCGGAGATTCAGGACCGGCTCTTTTCCGAAGGAACGGTGCTCTTCCAGACAGAACATATAACAAAGGAAGGAAAAAGAATCCCGGTGGAAGTGAACAACAGCCTCATCACGCTGGATGGCAGGCAGGTTGTCCTGGCTGTGATCCGGGACATGAGTACCCAGAGGAGGACAGAACAGGTGCTGCGGGAGACCAACAGGAAACTCGGCCTGCTCAGCAGCATAACGCGCCATGATCTCCGGAACAAGGTCACGCTCCTTTCCGGATATCTCACTCTTGCAAAACAGAGATCATCAGATCCCTCCGTTACGGGCTATATCGATAAACTTGTATCTGTCACCGGATCTATGAGCGAGCATATCGAATTTACCAAAATTTACGAAGATCTTGGAAGCGTAGAGCCGCTGTGGCAGGATATCAGGGAGGTCATTTCCCGCCAGCAGGTTCCTCCTGGTCTGACCCTTGAAGATGATCTGCCCGTACTCATGGTTTTTGCCGATCCTATTCTTCCCAAGGTCTTTTCAAATCTCATCGACAACACGGTCCGCCACGGAAAACACGCCACAACGATCCAGGTCTCGGCCAAAGAATGTCAGGACGGTATTTCCCTGGTGTGGGAGGACAACGGGACCGGTATACCGGCCAACCACAAAGAAAAGATCTTCGACCGGGGATTTGGGAAAAATACCGGCCTGGGCCTCTTCCTTTCACGGGAGATCCTCGCAATCACCGGCATCACCATCCGCGAGACGGGGGAGCCGGGAAAAGGAGCGCGGTTCGAGATACTGGTACCTACCGGTGCTTACCGTTTTACCGGCATGAAACATAAATAACCGCCTGTCATCCGGATTGTATATTGGAAAGTTTTCCCCCTGCCCATGACGATCTGGTAAAAATCCCGTGTGATGACCATGGAGACGTTACAGGGTTACAGGGCCTGCATGGCATATCCTTCCTACGATATGTTTTTTCTCATAAGGCGTACCATGCTCTCCATACCATGGACCGTGTAACCTGTCCGAAATGCGGTGCGGGCACTGACGCCCCATCCCCCAAACCAGACTTTTCCTGTGGTGAAGAGCCGCTGTCCCATCAGATTGCCGAAACCGCCGGAGATCGTGCCGGCATTCCGGTGGGAATTCTTGCCGTTACCGGGATTGTGGTCGTTATTGTGGCCGCGATAATCATGTTCCCGCATCTTTTCGGGGCTTTGTCTGGTTCTCTGTTTGCGGGCCAGGGTGATGCCGGTCAGGTACACCAGGTTATGGTATCGCAGGATGGTATTCCCTCCCCGAAGACGACTCCGCCTGTCCTCACCACTGTACCGGAAACAACGATAGCTGTGGTTGCCAGTACCGTATCTGCCACGATCACCCCCCTGCCAGCGGTTTCCCGGACTACGGAAACGATCACGGCATGCCAGACATTCACCGTAACAAATACAGCTACAGTCATTCCTACGGAAACGCCCGTGCCTATGGTGACTTCACAGATCACGCTGGCTGAAACCTGGATACCAGAACAGCCACCGGCAACATCGTATATCAGCTCCACGCCGGGAGCACCGTTCGTTGATCACTCTGCACTCGAAGTCCGTATCCACGAGCTGATCAATGTGCAGCGTGAGCAGAACGGACAATCTGAGCTTTCGTATGATTCGTTCCTCGCTGATATCGCCCGGGGGCACAGTTATGATATGGCGCTGCGGAATTATTTTGATCATACGGATTCCGAAGGGAAGACTCCGAAGGCGCGGGGGGATGGTGCAGGCTATCCCTGCATCCGCGGTTACCGGAACTACTATACCGACGGGATCGCTGAAAACCTCTACCAGGGGTACCGGTATAATTCCTACCTGCCGGCCCCCAACGGGACCATCGTGTCATACAAGTGGAACTCGCTGGAAGAGATCGCCAACCAGGCAGTAACGGGATGGATGAACAGCGAGGGGCACCGCAAGAATATTCTCGACGATCATTTCCAGCAGGAAGGAATCGGCGTTGCGTTCTCTGAGGATAACAAAATCTATGTAACTGAAAACTTCTGCTAAAACCCGCCCCGGAAGTATCCTGCAGGGGATGAAAGAGTAAAAACCAGTACCCGCAAATATATGGGCTACCGGAGAGTGAGCCTCTGGTGCTCCTGCGCGGAGACCGGCTGTTCGTAATACGCGGGCAGGAACTCTCTGTTCTCCACATCCCCTGCAGCCTGTTCAAGGTTCTTTGTTAATTCCAGGCACCCGGCACCGTGTGCACCGGTCACTTTTACCTGTATCCGCCCTTCGTTGTCTATGATGATTTCAAGTTCCTGCATCTCCATAGTCTCTCCTCCTGTTATTCACATGAGCATGTGAATTTCCTCGTTCGTTTTCAGCAGCCTGTTCGTGGCAAGATCGCGTGCCGTGACGCAGAGGCATCTTCTGTCATTGATCGTAAATGTCAGTTCAAATCGGGGCTCCCCTTTTACTGCCGGTGGCGAAGCCGCCAGGTAGACCGGGATTCCCCCACTCACTGGTACCGGCCTCCCCTGCACAACGGAGCCTGGTGCCGGACCCGCAAGCCTCACGCCACCAGTCTCTTCGGCTACCAGCTCAAGCGCGGAGATCCCATCCACTTGCGGGGATGGCATTTCGTACAGGGGAATACCCAGCTGGATCTGTCCGTCATAGGCTGCGCAGATGGTGACCCGGGCCACCTGCCCGGCGCTCGGGAACCGTGTTCCGCCGTGCACCAGGAAGCGGTACCGGTGCTCCCGGATTGCGGGGTCCCAGTACCGGAGGGCATAATCGCGCCGGATCCGACCAGGTTCTTCCGATGGGGCTACAGAGAGAGCAGCTCCGAGTGCTGCTGCATCGAGTGGTCGGTTGCAATGGACGGGACGCCCGGCAAACCTTTTCCTGACCGCTTCTTTCACCGCAGGGAGTGCACATCCGGTACCAACAAGGAGGACTGCCCTGAGCGCCCGGTCATCAAAGCCGCGGGAGCGCGCAAGTGCCTGAGCGCGATCGATTGTCCGCTCAATGGTGGTAAAGAACCCGTTCGAGGCAAGGGTACGGGCAAAGTCCTCCGGTGAATATTCAGGCAAGGGGACGTTTGCGAATTCTGCATCAGAATGATCTGCGGGATCCGTTAACGGGTGGATCAGCCGCGACCGGATATCGCGTGCATTGAGGAGGAGCGCGGGGGGGATTGGTTCGCCACGGCCTCCTGCACCGCCCCATACCCTGCGATCCCGTGCTATCAGGTCGCGGGCGATCCAGCTGTCGATCGCTCCGCACCCTGCCGGTTCCGTAGCTTTTCCCCGCACAACCATGGATGAGGACACTCTTCCGGCAGAAAGATCCTCTGCGACGACAACCGATGCATCAAGCTCCAGTTCATCGCATCTGATGATGAGGAAGGCATCGCCGGGTGAAGGTACCAGCCCGTATCCTGCAACAACAGCCTGGGATTCATCGATAGTCTGCCAGGAGAATGTACCTGCGGCCCCGGCAATGCGCCCGAGCCACGGGATATAATGCTCCGGCGCATCGGATGGGATTGTGAAGACGATGACGGCGCTCCTGCCGGTCTCCCGGACTATCCGGGCAAGGACACTCCTGAGAAACGCTTCGCCCGCGTCCTGGTACCGCACCCCCGGGCCCCCCACGCCCGGCATCCGCACCGGGCTGTTCTCCAGCACATATTTCCGCATCCATCGGGCTGTTGACGGGAGGGATGCAATATCCCCGGGGCATGCCGATGCCCCGAGGATCGGCTCCCCGGTCTCCCTGAACCGGATGCAGACCGGGATAGACGATGATTGCTCGCCAGGTTCCCCCGTGGGGATCTTCTCCGTCAAGCCGGGAAACACCAACGGGATGCCCCTGCGGTCATCACCGCCCACCGAGATGACAAGTGTATCGTTGCCAAAATCCACTCCGATGCGGGAGGGGAGACCATTATGTGTTCCGGCTGAATCCAATATCATCACCCCTCGATCTGGATATCGAACGGTCCTGCTTCGTGGGATGGAGCGCAGATCCCGATCTCCCCGCGGAACCTTCCCGTAAGCATCCGGTAGAGGAACGGCCACTGCGATCTCCTGGCAACGCCGGATCCTGTTGTTTCTTCATACACCCACAAAAGGTCATCGAGGCCTGCCCGCGAGAGGTTTTTTGTCCAGGGGAGACGGGTGACCCGGATCATCCCGTCCATCCCGCCCGTTGCTATGTACTCTCCCGCCGATACCAGAGCAGCACCACTTACAGCTGCAGTGTGGACCGGGAGGCTGCGGATGAACCGGCGTTCCTTCAGGGAGCAGATAACAAGGGATCCGTTCTCGTAGCCGGCAATGCAGAGCTCGCTATCAGGCAGGTGTACAATGGAAGTAATTTTGCCGGGAACTACCTGAATTGTGCCCTCCGGTTTTCCGTCAGGCAGCCGGTACAGGTGGATCGTCCCGTCTGCACTCCCTGCAGCAAAAAGCGATCCGTCCGGTAGGATCGCACAGGCACTTACTTCGGTTTTTGCATCCCGGATCACTGCAGAGGCTCTTCCTGCCTTCAGGTTCCAGATGCGGATGGACGTGTCATTGCTGCCGGTGATCAGCTGTGATCCGTCGGGGGTTATGGCACAGCAGGTCACGATGCTGGAATGTCCCTTTCCCGTGCCGGCCGGGTTGAGGTCCGGTACTTCCCAGTACCTCACCATTCCGTCCCATCCGCCGGACATCAGCAGGGCTCCGTCCGCTGAGAATGCGAGTGACCTCAGGGTAGTCCCCAACCGTTCGCGTCCTGCCACCAGGCTTCCGGTTACAATGTTCCAGAGCCGGAGCGTGGCATCGCTTCCTGCACAGGCAAGGTACTTCCCGTCAGGACTGATCGCGATGGCCTTTGCCGATGGCGTATACAGGTCGATCGAGCGGAGGAGCGTCCCCCCGGGGCGGGAGTACAGCCGTGCGATCCCGTCTGCAGTAGCCGCTATCAGTAACGCCCCGTCGGGTGTGATGCCGAACGCAGTCACCGGACCAGCCTGTCGCTGGAGTGTCCTGCGGATCTCGCCTGACGGAAGGTCCCGGAGTGTCACCGTCCCGTCCCAGGAAGCCGTTGCAAACAGGGATCTGTCCGGGGAGATGGCGCACGCTGATACCGGCCGGGTATGTCCCCGGAAATCCCGGATTAGTTTCCCCTCCGGTGCTGTGAAGATTCTGATTGTCCCATCGTCGAATCCGGCTATGCAAAGGGTGCCATCAGGAGTGATTGCACAACAGCCGGGATGATGGCTGTAGAATGGGATGCTGGCACAGGGGGTTGTATCCGCCCATCGCCAGAGCCTGAGCATACCACTGGCATCAGAGAACAGAGTGATCCGGACGGCTGAACTGACTGCGTGATCTGCAAGGGGGGCGGAAAACCCGGTGCAGGTCAGCACCTTTTCACCCGATGCCATACTCCAGACAACCGGCTGCGCATATTCGAATAAGGCAGTGAGAAGGGTCCCGTCATCGCTGAAAGCGAGGATACGAACCGGGTCCCCCTTGTCAGAAGAACAGTTCTGATACACACCTGTTCTCCGGTCCCAGTAGACGATCGTCCCGTCCTGGTGACCGGAAGCAATAAAATCCCCGTCCGGTGTATCTGCAAGTGCCGTGACCGTTGACGGGTATGCTGCAAACCCGCCCGTTTCGTTTCCCGTTCTCCAGTCAAGGAGAGATACGTATCCCCCGGTATCGCCGGTAAGCAGGTACTCCCCGTTCGTGGAAAGGTACATTACTGTTATCCGGTGATGGGGGTCATCGTATGACCAGCGGACTGAACCTTCCGGGATATGCCGGCACCGCAGAATCCCCTCGTTGCTGAGGGAGACAAGACAGCCGGCATCCAGAAGGAGGATCTGCTTTCCCGTAAGACCACTCCCTTCTGACCATCGGGAAATAAGCCTGCCCGATGCACGCTGCCAGACTGAGATCGTCCCGTCGCAATGGGCGGCCGCGAGCAGCGAGCCGTCCTGGGAGAAGACCAGTTTCAGGCACTGGCTGTCCGGGCACGCAAGTATGATGTCGGTCGGATCTTTCGCAAAGGGATAGTCCCAGGATGCAGGAAGTGCTGCGATCAAATCGTTGAAGAGATGTCTGTCCTCAGCCGGGGGCTTCCATTCCCCTGCGTACAGAGCATGCAGGGATCGTACTGCAAGCGACACGGGGGCCGAGAAGATCAGCGTCCAGAGCGCGTTCCAGTCGCGTTCCTCTATGAGCCCGGTGATGACCGTCTCCCATTCGGTTCCCGACCATACAGCCGGATCTCCTGTTGCGGGGTCTCCAAGAAGAACCTGGGCAAAGATAGTGACCATGCCTTCGGCTTCCGCTGCTGCCATCAGGATACGTTTCCGGGTAGGAAGGTCTGCCTGCCGGTACCCCTCTGAGAGAAGCGGGTGCCGTGTTCCACCGTCTATGGCGGCGAGGCAGTCTTTCTGCCCGGTTGCTGCGTAAAACAGTGCCCGTGCCGGGAGATCTGAAGGTGCATATTTCCGGTGTACTGCGATATCCACGAGCCGGGGATGCAGGTCCCCGGCACCCGTCACCATATCACAGAACGTGTTAACCGTTTCCTGTGAGGTAAGTTCACGCAGGGTGGACCCGGCTGTTTCCCGTATTACGCTGTCATCAGAAACCACAAGGAGAGAACAGAGCTCCCGGACAGCATCAGTGTCCCCGCCACGGGCTGCACGCGCAGTCTTCTTCACACTGTGCCGGGCCAGCAGTGGGCCAATGAACGGGAGAGGGATCGGGAATTGCATTGCTCTCACGGTTGCCGGGGAGTAAAAGCTTCCAGTGCGATCGCTCTTCCTTCCGACGGGACTGAAACTGGCGGACGGGACGCGGACTGGGCCCTCCCCTCGGCAAGCCATGCCCGGAGTGCGGCGACAGTCTCCCGCTGGGAGACCGAGAGGGGTACCTGCGTCCTCATGCAGAGGAGGATATCTTCCGTTGTTACCTTGCGCATATTCTCGTTGAAGGCACGGTACATCGCATCGATGATGGTCTGCTCGATCTCTGCCCCCACATATCCTTCGCTCTCCGTAGCCAGCAGGCCGAGATCAAACTCAGCTGGTATGCACCGGCGTTTCCTGAGGTGCACGGAGAAGATCTCCCTGCGTTCATCGCATGTCGGGAGATCGAGGAAGAAGATCTCGTCGAACCGCCCTTTCCGGAGCAGTTCCGGCGGGAGTGCGGCAATATTGTTGGCCGTGGCTACGACGAAGCAGGGGGCAGTTTTGTCCTGCATCCAGGTAAGGAGGTGGGCAAAGACCCGCTGGCTCGTGCCCGCGTCCCCGCTGCCGAAGGCAAATGCCTTCTCAATCTCGTCCACCCAGAGTATACAGGGCGATATTGCCTCAGCGAGGGCGAGTGCTCTCCGTGTCCTCTCCTCGGACTCCCCGACGAGGCTGCCAAAGAGGGCACCTACGTCCAGCCTGAGCAGGGGCAGGTGCCAGAGGTCGGCAATCATCTTTGCAGTGAGGCTCTTGCCCGTTCCCGGGATTCCGATCAGGGCAATCCCTTTCGGGGCCGGAAGGCCGTACTCGCGTGCGTCCTGCGTGAATGCCCTCTCACGCAGGCGCAGCCAGTCTTTGAGGACGAGAAGTCCCCCGACATTCTCGGGAGCCTCGGTGTAACTGTAAAACTCAAGCGCGTCGGAAGAGCTCAGAATGTCTTTCTTGTCGGCGATGATCGCGTCAATATCTTTATCCCCAATAGTTCCGCTCGTGACAATCACCTTGGAGAAGGCCCTGCGCGCCTGGTTGAGGGTCATACCAAGGGCGGCCTGGATCAGTTTCTCCCGGCCACCCTGCGAGAGGGTGGTGGTGATACCGCTCGTTGAAAGCAGCAGATCGAGGTCTGCCGAGAGTTCGGTTGCCCCCGGTGGTGGGAAATGGATGGTCACCGCATCATCCCGGATCTCGACCGGTACCCGGTGTGAGGGTGTCACGATCACGATCGTGCGCCGGTTGTACCGGAACTGCTGCGAGAAGTTCCGGATCCTTCGTTTCACCTGGGGTGTATTCCAGTACTCATGGAAGTCTTTGAGAATAATTACGGCATTCTCGTCGGTTTTCCCCACATCCTCGAGTGCTGCCAGCGGGTCACGGGACTGGGCGAGGAAGTTCCTGCCACCGGCGATCACGGCAAAGCCGTCCACACTATCCCAGGAGATGCACTGGCGGGGGGGATCCCATGTCTCACAGACTTCCCGTATACGGGCGACTACCCGCTCCTCCTCCGGAGTGATTACAACGATCAGGGTTACCCGCGCCCTGAGTGAGATGTTGAGCCTCCGGGAAAAATCCGGTTCCTGCTGCACCATCTACTGCCACCTCCTGACTACTATCCGCAGCGTTCCGTCTTTCTCCTCAACCTGTGAGACTACGTCGAACCCGTCAGCTCTTGCCTGTTCGAGCACCATCTTTTTTGCATAGGCCTTCTGGATTATTCCTGACTGCGCATCCAGCTCCTCTGCCATTTTAGCCTGGGTCCTGTTGCCGGCACCCCACAGGTCAGCCACCATATCGAAGGTACCGTCGGGATTTTTTACAAAACCGATGCCATACTCCCCCGACTTGCGGGCAGCAATCTCCACATCGTGCTGACCGTGATAGCCTTTGACCGTGGTATCCGTCTCCACGCTGTAACCGAGACTCGTGAGGCATTCAACCAGGGCCTGACGGTGGCGGAATTTGGTTCTGATGCGGCTGAAATGCGACATACCTTGTCCTCACGCTCCCCTGCAGCGTTGTGCAAGCTGCTCAACAAGCGGCTTTTCCGGAAAGCCGCTCGTGATGATGCTGCCATCCGTCCCGATCGTAAATTCCACTATACCCCCCGGCTCCTGCTCCCTCGCAGGAACCGGTAGGATCCTTCCGCTTATCGGGATCACCTGCTGGTTTGAAGATCCCCGGTAGGTGTCCGTGCACGCAAGACCGGCAATGTAGGGTCCTGCTATGAGGAGGTCTGTGATGCTCAGGAGATGATCCCGTGATGGACAACGGCCTCTCGCGAGTTGATCGGGAGTGAATCCTGTATAGGTCACGAGCGTGAGACCCGACACTTTTAGCTGATCGCCAAGCAGGGCAAGGGGACCTGCCTGTGCGAAGGGTTCGCCACCGGAGAACGTAACCCCGTCAATATCCGGTACCGAGGATATACGGGAAGCAAGTTCATCGACAGTGATGAGGTTCGCGGGAGAAAAGGGCCAGCTGGCTTCGTTAAAGCATCCCCTGCACCGGATCGGGCAACCCTGCACCCAGACAACAGCCCGGCTGCCGGGACCGTTTACCTCGGAACGCGGGAGAAAACCCGCGAGGTTGAGTATGTCCTTTCGTCGGCATCCGGGGTCGCTGAACTGATGCACCATCATTTTTCCGCCGCTTGTTGTATTGGCCTCTTAAATGATTCCGGTGTGGGTGATCGATGTATCTTTAGTATTACCCAAATATTCCCGGAATGAGGTTCATCCTCGGGGACGTGCAAATAAGCATACTTATGAGATACAATCTGACTATACAGATTCGATTCGACCCCATTTAATGCCATTGTCCGGGAATATTGTAATACATAAGGATTTCGCTAAGGAAATATCAGCCGCGCAAAACAGCTCGCGCCCTCACCCTCCCGCGCCCTTATAACCCTCAGGAAACAATAGATCAGGCAGTGAAGGCAGCATTTGATGGTAAAGTGATCCGCGTGGGAAAGGACGGGCGGGCACTCTATGAGCAGAGCGGATATGGCCGGCCGGAAGCTGACGGTCTTAAGTTCTCCCCGCAGGAAGCGCTCTACCTCCTCCACCGCCAGAAGATCGAGGTGGAAGGGTACAGTTTCGACGCACTCTTTGCCGAGTTTGCCGACCAGCGGAATTTCATGCGAAGTTTCCTTGTGTACCGCGACCTGAGGGAACGGGGTTACGTGGTCCAGACCGGGCCGCACGATTTCCGGGTATTCCGGAGGGGCGAGAAACCCGGCACCGGGGAGTCTCTGTATCTCGTGCGGGTCCTCTCCGAACGCGATCCCATTCATTTCGGTAAACTGATCGAGGAGGTCGTTGCCTCCCGAAATATGCGGAAGCAGTATGTCCTTGCCGTAGTTGACGACGAAGAAGAGCTCACCTACTACGAGATCAAGCTCCAGAAACTGGCAGACGCCTGTAATGAGCTGCCGGCGATCTCCAGCCATGATGCGATGCTGACCGGTAAGTCCGCGATGGTCAGGGTGACAGCCCACTCAGACCTCGAACAGGCCGGGTACGGGAAACGGCTTGATCCAGAGCGTCTGATGCTTGCCCCGGTTGAGCTCCTCTATCTTATGGGCAGGAAACATATCGTGCTGATGAAAGGAAATGAGGAGGTCAGCCCGGAGGCTTTCATTGCGCTCGCGAGCGAAACCGACCGGGAACTGACAGGGAAGTATGCGGTCTATACTGAGCTCCGGGACCACAAGTTCACCCCGCGGACCGGCTACAAGTTCGGGCATCACTTCCGGGTCTACAGCGGCACGAACGTCCATTCCGATCTCCTCGTCCATGCGGTGGAGAAGGAAGCAACCCTTCCCATGAGCCTCATCTCACGCTCGGTGCGGATGGCGCACAGTGTCAAAAAGAAGATGTTGTTTGGCGCCGTACATTCATCCGGAATCCAGTTCGTGGAATTCGCACGGATAAAGCTGTGAGCTAACATCATGCAGGAACCGCAGATTAATCCCTGGTCAAGCACGCCCTCTCTCGATATCGGGAAGACATTTGCCGAGTTTGGGATCGACCCGATCGCCCCGGTAATACCGGAACTTCCGGAAGTCCCATACTTTATGCGGCGTGGCATCGTGGTCGGCCACCGCGATTACGGCCAGATCGCCCATGCTATAAAGAGCAGATCCCCGTTCCACATCCTGACCGGGTTCATGCCGAGCGGCCACCCGCATCTCGGCCATCTTATGGTGATGAAAGAGGTGGTCTGGCACGTGCAGCAGGGCGGCAACGGCTACATCACCATCGCCGACCGGGAGGCCCACGCGGTCCGGGGCCTCAGCTGGGAGAAGTGCAACGAGTTCGGGAAAGAGTACCTCGCCTGCCTCTATGCCCTCGGGTTTGAAGGGCAGACATACTTCCAGAGCAGGAACGACCGGCTCAAGGATCTCGCGTTCGAGGCGGCGACAAAAGTAAACTTCTCGGAACTCTCTGCGATCTATGGTTTCAGCCCCGAGACCGATCTCGCCCATGCGGACAGCGTGATCACGCAGGTCGCTGATATCCTCTACCCGCAGATCGACCGGGAACCGGCGCCGACGCTCGTCCCGGTCGGGGTAGACCAGGACCCGCATATCCGGCTCACCCGGGGAGTGGCCCACAAAATGCGGATGTTCACGGTCGAGGAGCGGGACGGATACATCAGCGTCCGGTCCAAGAACGCTCCCGAGGCAGCACTCGACGCGGTCAAAAAGGCCTTCCCGCAAGCGAAGAAGTACGAGGGACACGTCGATATCAAGGGAGCAGGATGCGCCGACGTGAAGGCGAAGGTCCGGGAGATCGAGCGGGCATGTGGAGGCTATGCCTTCTTCACGCCCTCGTCCACGTACCATATCTTCATGCCCGGCCTCACCGGCGGAAAGATGTCCTCAAGCATCCCGGAGAGCATCATCTCCTTCTATGAGACCGAGGCGGTTGTACGGAAGAAAGTGATGAGCGGGATCACCGGGGGCAGGATGACCCTCGAGGAGCAGAAGCGCCTCGGCGGTGAGCCGGACAAGTGCTCGCTCTATCTCCTCAACCTCTTCCACATGGTGACGGACGACAATGAGCTCGCGGAGATCCGGCGGAAATGTACGGCCGGCGAGATCACCTGCGGCCAGTGCAAGAAGGATACCGCAGAACGGGTGGTTGCGTTCCTGAAAGATTTCCGCGAAAAGATGGACGCGGCAGCAGACAGAATTACGGTGTGACGATGGCAGAACTGACCCAGAACGAGAAACGGTTGCTCGCAGTACTCGGAAAAGAAGAGAAGGCCGATGCCCCGCATCTGGCAGATCAGCTTACGGCCACGCAGGAAGCGGTGGTGCAATGGGCGCACCTGGCAGAGGACAAGGGGCTCGCCATGGTTGAACGGATCGTGGTAAAGGGGTTCATGTATACCGACGAGGGGAAAGCATACCTGAATGATGGTCTTCCCGAGACCCAGCTCCTCCGGTTCATCCTCCCCGGGACTGCGCTTGCGGATCTCCAGAAGCACGAGGCGTTCAAGATCGGTTTTGGCCAGCTCCGGAAGAAGGGGCTCGTGAAGGTTGAGGGAACTGCCGTAACAAAAATACCGGGCGTATCCACCGATGCAGACGAAGCCGCTCTCAGGAACCCGGCTGCTGCTGACCCGAAGACAAAAGAGCTGATCAAACGCGGGATCCTGCAGGAGTCCGAGACCGTCCGGTACGTCATCGCCATCACACCCGAAGGTTTCGCACTTGCAAAAAAGGGGCTCGACCTCAGGGAGGAGACTGGTACCCTGACCCGGGAGCAGATCCTCTCCGGTTCATGGAAGACCGCGAACCTCCGGAAGTACGATGTCACCAAACTCCCGAAGAAGGCGTACCCCGGCAAGATCCATCCCTACCAGCGGATCATCATGGAGATGCGGGAGATCCTCCTCGAGATGGGATTCGAGGAGCTCTACGGCGGGATCGTCCAGCAGTCCTTCTGGAACTTCGATGCCCTCTTCCAGCCCCAGGACCACCCGGCCCGGGAGATGCAGGATACCTTCTATCTCAACGAGACCCTCCCGCTCCCGCCGGGGTACGAGAAAGTGAAGGCGATGCACATCTCCGGCGGGGAGACCTCCTCCACGGGCTGGGGCGGCAGCTGGAAGGAAGAGAAGGCCGAGCAGTGTGTTCTCCGCACCCACACGACGAGTCTCTCCATCCAGTACCTCGCACAGCACCCGAACCCGCCCGTCAAGGCATTTGCTGTCGGCAGGGTATACCGGCGCGAGACGATCGATACCACACACCTCGCCGAGTTCGAACAGCTCGAGGGGATCGTGATGGACGAGAACGTCACATTCGGGAACCTGCTTGGGATCCTCCGCGAGTTCTACAACCGGATGGGATTTGAGAGCGTGCGGTTCAAGCCCTCGTTCTATCCTTATACCGAGCCGAGTCTCGACGCTGAAGTGTACGTGGAAGGGATCGGCTGGATCGAGATGGGCGGCGCAGGCGTCTTCCGTGAGGAAGTCACCGCACCGCTCGGGGTAAAATACCCTGTGCTGGCATGGGGGCTTGGCGTGAGCCGGATCGCGATGCTCCGGCTCGGACTCAAGGATCTCCGCCTCCTGCACAAGAGCGATGTCGCGTTCCTGCGCGAGACGCCCTCGCTCCGCGAGACAAAGGGAGGAATATGAGATGGCCGTTATTACGCTTCCCTATAAATATCTCGAACGGCTCACCCGCACGGACCGGAAGACGATCATCGAGAAAGTACCCCTCATCGGCTCGGATATAGAACGGATCGAGGATGATCACGTGGATGTGGAGTTCTTCCCGGACCGGCCCGATCTCTTCAGCCCCGAGGGCGTGGCACGCGCCATGCGGGGCTACCTCGGGATCGAGACCGGTCTTCCCCCGTATTCGGTCAGGCCGTCGGGAATCAAGTTCACCATCGATCCCGAACTTGCGACCATCCGCCCCGTGCTTGGGGCTGCGGTGATCCGCGGCGTGAAGTTCGACGATGAGTCGATCCAGAGCATCATGTCCCTGCAGGAGTCGCTCCACTGGGCGGTGGGAAGAGGCAGGTCGAAGGTTGCGATCGGCATCCACGATATGGACACGGTCAGACCCCCGTTCCACTACATCGCATCCCGGCCCAGCCGGGGATTTATCCCCCTTGATTTTGCGGAAAAGATGACGATGGACGAGATCCTCGAGAAGCACCCGAAAGGACGGGATTATGCAAAACTCGTTAAGGGCTTCCCGCTCTACCCGCTCATCGTGGACGACGACGATCATGTACTATCGTTCCCGCCGATCATAAATGGCGAGCGGACACGGGTGACGATGGACACGAAGAACATCCTCCTCGACACCACCGGCACCGATAAGCGTGCGGTTGCGGTGGCCGTCAACATCATCTGTACGGCGATGGCAGAAGCCGGTGCGACGATCGAGAGCGTGGAGATCGGCGGCGTGCAGACCCCGACGCTTGGGCCGGCCGAGCGGATCGTGAGTGTTTCCGAGTGTTCCCGCATCCTTGGCGTGGAACTGACGCCGGTGACCATGGCCGCACTTCTCCGGCGGATGCGGTTTGGCGCGGAACCTGCCGGTGCAGACAAGGTGAGGGTACTGGTGCCCTGCTACCGGGCCGATATTATGCACGACTGGGACCTCTTCGAGGACGTGGCGATTGCCTACGGGTACGATAAGCTCGAGTCCCAGCTACCTAAAACCTTCACCGTGGGAAAACCCCACCCGGTGCAGGTCAATATGGCCCTTGCCCGCGGGGTATTCACCGGCCTTGGCTACCTCGAGGTGATGCCGTTCACACTGACGAACGAAGAGGTGCTTTACAAACGGATGCAGCGGGAGGAGAAGAAGGGCGTCCTCCACGTGATGCATCCGATCAGCATCGAGAACACCGTGGTCAGGACCGAGCTCCTTCCCCCGCTCCTCGAATTCCTTACCCTTAACAGGCACCGGGAGCTCCCGCAGCGCCTCTTCACGGTCGGCGATGTGGTGCTGGACTGCCGGACCTATCAGCAGGCGTCAGGAGTCAGCACCCACCCGGACGCGGACTTCTCGGAAGCGTACGCGGCTGCCGATGCCGTCCTCCACGAGCTCTCGATCGAGTATACGGTAAAAGAGTCAGCCGACCCGGCATTCATCGAAGGCAGGCGGGGCGATATCATCGTGGCCGGAAAAACAATTGGCGTCTTTGGCGAGATCCACCCCGCCGTGCTGAGCGCGTTCGAGCTCGAGCACCCGGTTGCAGCTTTCGAGTTCGATCTCAGAGCCGTACCGGGATATCCCGTGCTCTGAGATACTCTTTTACTTCTTTTACCGTGAACTCGCCATAGTGGAAGACGCTTGCAGCCAGGCATGCGTCCGCCTTTCCCTTTGTGAACCCGTCGTAGAAATGGGCAAGGTTTCCGACACCTCCGCTCGCGATCACGGGGATGCCTGCCGCATCGGAGATGGCGGATGTGACCGCAAGGTCGAACCCGTTCTTCGTCCCATCTGTCTCCATGCTCGTGAGAAGGATCTCTCCCGCCCCTCTTTCCTCAGCTTCCTTTGCCCAAGCAACTGCATCGATCCCGGTCGGCTTGCTCCCACCGTAGATGACCACTTCGTACCAGCATGTCCGCCCGTCTTCGAGATAAACCGGGATGGCCTTTTCATTCGGGATAAAATTACGACGCACGTCCATCGCGACCACTATGCACTGGGTACCGAACGCCTCCGATCCTTTCGTAATCAGGGTTGGATCATGGACTGCACTCGTGTTGAGGCTCACCTTGTCGGCGCCTGCCCGGAGGATCTGCTGTATATCTTCGAGAGACCTGAGGCCCCCCCCGACGGTCAGCGGCAGGAAGAGCTGGTCGGCTGCCCGTTGGATCAGGTCAATGATGATGCCCCGTTTCTCCTTGGAAGCCGTGATATCGAGGAACACGACCTCGTCGGCACCCTGCTCATTGTACCGCCCGGCAAGTTCCACCGGGTCGCCTGCATCACGGAGCCCGAGAAAGTTGGTTCCCTTCACCACCCTGCCGTCCTTGAGATCAAGGCAGGGGATGATCCGTCTCGTCAGTACCATTCATACAACCTGTGCAGGCAAGACCTATCTATATTTCTACAGAATCTGTTGACCTCGAAAATGAAGGCTGATCCTTCGCGAACTCGCACGAATTTCCCTGGTTCTTGGGAGTTTTTATGTAACTTGCCGTGCGTACTGATAGGGTAGATATTACCGGGACGCTGCCTCCTGCAGGCACCGCCCACGAGGATGTTTCATGAGTACCGGAAAACTGAAGATTGAGTGGGCCGCGCAATATATGCCGGTCCTTGCCGCCATAAAAAAACAGTTTGCTAAGGAGAAGCCCTTTGCCGGCATGACAATCGGCATGGCGCTCCATGTCGAGGCAAAGACCGCAAACCTTGTCTCCACCCTCGCTGCAGGAGGAGCGGAAGTGCACATAACCGGATGTAACCCGCTTTCCACGCAGGATGATGTGGCAGAGGCCCTGAATCATATCAAAAATGTCCACTGCTATGCAAAGCGGGCCTGCACGGTCGAGGAATATTATGACGCTATCAACAAGGTTCTCGATGCAAAACCGGTCATCACCATCGATGATGGAATGGACCTTATTCACTATATCCACACGAAGAGGCGGGACCTGCTTAAGAACGTGATCGGCGGCTGCGAGGAGACCACCACGGGTATTCACCGGCTCCGGGCCATGGAGGCCGAGGGAAAACTCGAATTCCCGGTCGTGGCAGTCAACGACACTCCCATGAAACACTTCTTCGACAATGTCCATGGTACCGGGGAGAGTGTTCTTTCCTCGATCATGATCACAACCAACACGCTCATCGCCGGGAAATACATTGTTGTTGCAGGTTATGGGTACTGTGGCAGGGGCCTTGCCCGAAAGGCGCACGGCCTCGGTGCGAAAGTAGTAGTCACTGAGATTGACCCGCGCCGGGCGCTCGAGGCGCACATGGACGGGTTCATGGTAATGACGATGGAGCAGGCTGCAGCCATCGGAGATATCTTCATCACGACAACAGGCAATATGGGTATCATCGCCCAGAAGCACTTCGGTAAACTGAAAGACGGTGCGATCCTCTCCAATGCCGGCCACTTCAACGTGGAGATCGATATCGACTGGCTTCAGAAACATGCCGACAAGGTCATCCAGCGCGAAGGTATCGATACGTACATGCTCAAGGGCAAGGCAGTTCACGTTCTTGCCGAAGGACGGCTTGTCAACCTTGCCACTCCGAAGGGTATGGGCCATCCAATCGAAGTGATGGACCTGAGCTTCGCCCTCCAGGCGCTCTGCACACAGTATATCGCAAGGAATGGGAAGAAACTGAAGGCTGGTGTCCACGAGGTCCCAAACGAGATCGATGAGAATGTAGCAAACCTCAAGCTCGCATCTCTCGGGCTCTCCATCGATAAGCTCACCAAAGAGCAGCAGAAATACGGCTGCAGCTGGGACATCGGTACGTAATTTTTTTTTCGATTAACAAACGGATTCTTTTTTCAACCTTCTCGCGCACCGTACAGGTATTCCTGTGCATAGCCGCAGTATTCTCCGAAATGTTCCCTTGCGAAACTGCGGATCGTATCGTACTCCCTTCCGGTCAGCGGGGAGCCGGTACTGAGTTCCGGGAGATATTCCTGCTGCATGATCCGGCGTATCCAGACATCTACCGGGAAAGCCTCGTATTTCTGGAATGCGAAGAGCAGGATGCAGTCCGCAGCCTTGGGTCCGACCCCTGCACACTGCATCAGCTCGCGTCGTGCCTCCTCATATGGCATCGAGGAAACCGTTGCCTCCCACGTCTCCCTGTCAGCTATCCGGCAGGCAGTTTTGAATACATATGGGGAACGGTACCCGAGCTTGCAGACATCAAGTGCGTTGCTGCCATTCGCGGATAGTGCGCAGGGATCAGGAAATGAATAATAAGTCCCCTCGTCTGTTTCAATTGCATCCCCGAACTGTTCAGCAATATGCGCGATCCGTTTCCTGATTGCCGGGATATTGGAATTCGTGGAACAGATATACGAGACCAGGCACTCCCATTTCGGCTGCCGGATAAGGCGGAGCCCTTTGCAGGATCTGATCGCGGTATGGATGAATGAATCGCAGTCAATCGATGCGAGGACCGGCCCAAGATTCAGATCGAGGGAAAAGTATTCCCGGATGAATTTCGCAGAAGCGCCATCGAACGTGAGTTTTCGACCGTCCTGCTGTATGTGGATCATGGAGTTTCCGACGACACCGGTCCAGGTACCGTCAACAGCGCGGTCCCACCGGAATACCTGCCCGCATCCCAGTGTCTGGTCGAGCGAGAACGGCTGGCCGCATGGGACGGAAAGGACAGGCACGAAAATTCACCCGGAGTGTGTTTATTCAATTACACCCCCCTGTTTTTTAATACCCCGGTACCTGCAATCCATGTGTTCCGGCCGGAGCCACCCGGATTCCAGGGCCGCTGCTTTCGCATCGGAACGAATAGCATTTTAATATATAAATCAAAAGTTCTTGGTATGGAATTAACTGAAACCCTCAGGACATTCATTGAAGAAGGAGCTGACTGGGAACGCAAGCATACCTCGGTGAAGGGCGTATCGATCATCCGCCTGCCGGCCACCAAGAACCGCCCCGCCTCCCTGGCGATCGATATCAACCCCGTGGGCCCGAACGGGCTTCCTATGAAGAAGAAAGGTATCATGATCATGAATGCTGCCGAGATCGCTGCCTTCAGGGCTACTTTCAACAACGAGAAGGTAGACAGTCTCATCGCCGCGCTGGAAGAGGTACTTCCCGATCGCAAGGCGGCAGGCAAACCGGTGAAATCGGACGTACTCCAGATTTAGATACTGTGACCCGCGATGCCCTGTAAGGAGTGATGCGTATAAGGAACTGGATCGTTGTATTTCTGGTATTTCTGCTGGTGTCAATAGCCGCAACCGGGTGCCTGGGTGTCAGGACACCCCCGGTTGCGAAGACAACCCCCCCCTCTATCGTGCTCGATTACCACCGGATCGGCGGAATCGCGGGTATCGATGATCGTCTGGTGATCTTTGATAATGGTGCCGCAGTCTTTTCAAGCCGGTCCGTTAACCGTGAACTCTCCCTTAACCAGACGGACCTGGACCGGATCAATGCACTGTTCTCAGAGTCACAATATTCCATGCTCCAGGGAAACTACACCGTGCGCCATGAGGGCGCCGATCTCATCCACTATACGATTACCTATCGGGGAAAAACCGTCAATACAGAAGATTCAGCTGTGCCTCCTTCCCTGCAGGTAATCCTGGACGAGCTGAATCGCATGGTAAGTATTGTATCAAAAACCGGTTCCACAAACCAGCCATTTGCATCGCTGACGCCATAAATCTCCTTTTTACAGGGAGCGTATAATCGGCGAAAAAAGCTATTTGTTCTCGTACATGCACGACTGGACGTCATGGCCAAGTTTGCCTATTGCATCTGCACGGCAGCGCTGGCAGTGACGCATCTGCTTGACATATTTCCCGCACTCGTCCTGCATCTTCTTCTTCATCTCAGGTGTTGGCGGTGTGATGTTGGCGAACTTATACTGGGAGATAAGGGGGATCAGGTTGAATGTGTACACTCCCATCTCGCCAACCTTCTTTGCGATCGCAGGTATATGATCCTCGTTGATTCCCGGGATATAGACCGTGTTGATCTTCACGATCATGTTCCTCTTCACCGCTTCTTCGATCCCTTTCATCTGCTGGGAGAGGAGCAGTTTTGCCGCTTCGAGTCCTTCGTAACGCTTGCCCTTGTAATCCACGAACTGGTAGATCTTTGCACCGATCTCGGGGTCGATCGCATTGAGCGTTACGGTGATATTTCCGACATCGTATTTCTGCAGTAGGTCGATCTTGTCGGGGAGCAGGAGTCCGTTCGTGCTGATGCACTTGATCACGTTCGGGTACTGCTCATGCAGGCGCCTGAGGGTCTCGAACGTCTCCTCGTTGGCAAGAGGATCTCCCGGTCCGGCAATTCCCACGACCTTGATATAATTGTACTTCTCCACGACTTTCTTGACCATATCCATGGACTCGTCGGGATTCAGCACTCTCGTGGTGACTCCGGGTCTGCTCTCATTGACACAATCGAAGTCCCGGATGCAGTAATTGCATTGGATATTGCATTTGGGGGCGACCGGTATATGGCACCTGCCAAAATTATGGCATGCCTTCTCGGAAAAACAGGGGTGCTCCTGTATCTTGCGCATTTGCGCTGGATCCCACTGGACTTTTTTTCCTTGTACGTCTGCGATTCTTACTTCATCAGACATGGTGAACACCACTACATTCGTTCTGGTGGTATAAATACCGTGCAATTGTGATAGTTCCCTGCCGCTCAATGGAAACGGGTATAGTAAAAAACCTGACAAAAAAAGGGTCGTTTGATTGTTGATCATTTACAGTTCCGGTCGAGCGGAAAAGAGAAGTGTATAATGGTCATATGTTCTTGATGATTGAGGATACCATGAAGAGATCTGAGAAAGAGAAAGGGAAGGCTGCAGTGGCCACCCGAAATAAAAATATGAAACAGTATGCACTGGTTTTCATTGTCATACTTGCCGTCACCGCAGGAATTCTGTTTTATTTTTTCAACCCGTTTTTTGCAAAAACCGGGGATACCGTAGCGATCTATTATACTGGCACGCTCGATAACGGTACTGTTGTTGAATCCAACCTGGGAGCAGAACCCTTCGCATTTACCCTCGGGAAGGCGGATGTTATTCCCTACGGCCTCCCGGATGCCGTGATCGGTATGCAGCAGAATGAGACAAAAACGGTGGTGCTGCCTCCGGCAAAGGCCTTTGGTGTCTACAACCCCTCGCTTGTCCAGACCGTCAATCTCTCTTCACTGCCGGAAAATACAACATTTGTTGTGGGCCAGCCTTACGAGATTATCCGGAAGTCTGATAATGCGGTCGCGCACGTGAAGATCATCAACGTCACTCCCACTACGGTTACATGGGACGGGAATTCCGATCTGGCCGGCCAGAACCTGACCCTGAAGATCACACTCGTGCAGATAGTCAGAAAATAATTTTTACGGCGTGAATATACCTTTTTTCCGTCAGGTTTGAAATACCCGGGAGATTTTCACACCTTTTTACAAAGAACCAATGGGCCCGGCCGGATTCGAACCGGCGACCTCCGCCGTGTAAGGGCGACGTCATAACCGACTAGACCACGAGCCCGATAACTTACTAATGTCGACCGCGGGATTATTAACATTGTTGATTATCCAGCATGGATGCTGCCAGAGAACCAGGGTGCAGAAAAGAGTCTTGCCTGAGATCCCTGGAAAAAAGAAGATCCTATTTTCCTGTGAATAGCGATTTTTTTCGCTCTTTTATTACAAGGGATCGAATTGCAGGATCTTCTTACCGGTCTGGTCGAACATCTGCAACTGGTTGTTTGGTATTGAATAATCTACCGCCAGACTAAGGTCTGTGTCAAAGGCCGATTCCTGTTTCATCACGCCGAATGGGCTCTGGCAGACCTGAGTAGGAACATCGGGTCTCTGCATCCAGATCGTCGGGTTTGTGCCAAGGTGGTAAACGGTGCTATATTTGTTGCACCCACTGGAACCACTTACTTTCCCGTCAGTTCCGAAACTGGCGGTGATAGTACTGCCCTCGGCTACTTTTGACCAGACACCGTTGTTGTCAAACCAGCCGAGTTTCCATGTAGTCCCGGTAAGGGACGGTGCAGGAGCTGCTGCTGCCGGTGTTGTCGTCAGGACCGGCTGCTGGGATACGGCCGGGGCAACGGGAGTTGCGGTGGACTGGGGAGCCTGGCTCGTGCAGCCGCTGATCAGGACCGAGAGGAGAACAAGACATGTACAGAAAACGAAAAAATATCTCATAGGTACTCAGGAATTCGTGATTTTAAATAAATATAACGATTTAATCCGGGAATAACCGGCTGTCTCCGGAATGCGGCGTTCATCGGGGGTGACATATAACGGACCTGCGGATTGCAGTTTCCCATAAAACAGGAATTTAAAAAGAGGATAGGTAACCTGTTCATTCTTTCTTGAGTTTGATATCTATGCCGTATTTTTCGGCATTCCGGTCTGCCATTGCCTGTATAGCGGCAATTTCGGCGTCCTGCTGTTTTGGTTTGAACAGGTGACGGAAGCGCTTCTGGGTCTTAAGGTATTCTGTAACCGGCTTACGGACAACCTTCTTTGCCTTGGTCACTTTTCCATCAACCATCTCGAAGTTGACCCAGAGGCCGGTCTCGATGGCAAGCTTTGCAATGGCGATCGTCTGGTCGCCTTCGAAACCCCACCCGGTACAGCACGGGGCATGGACCTGCACATAGCAGGGCCCGGGCGTGTTGATTGCTTTCTCAACTTTCTGCATGAGATCCGCAGGGTACGCTATTGATGCCGTTGCAACATAGGGTGCACCATGGGCTGCGAGGATCGCCGGCATATCCTTCTTGGGACGCTTGTTGCCAAACGAGTGGGAGCCCGCCGGACTTGTCGTGGTGCTGGCATCGTAAGGGGTTGCACCGGAGCGCTGGATGCCAGTGTTCATGTAGGCCTCGTTGTCATAGCAGATGTAGGTGAAGTCATGGCCACGTTCGAAGGCGCCGCTGATACAGATCATACCGATATCAAACGTAGCCCCGTCACCTGCCATGATGACGATCTTCTCTTTGCGGCCCTGCTTTTTCAGTGCGGCCTCGATACCGGAGGCAACTGCAGCGGCATTCTCGAAGAGCGAATGGATCCAGGGAACCTTCCATGCGGTCTCGGGATAAGGTGTAGAGAAAACTTCCATACATCCCGTTGAAGAGACGACAATGGTCTCTTCCCCCGCCGCTTTTGTTACCAGCCGCGCGGCCAGTGCTGCTCCGCAGCCTCCGCAGGCCCGGTGGCCCGAGTCGAAGAGTTCGCAGGTCTTGCATTTCTCCGCCATGATCAGAGTACCTCCCTGCGCAGGCCGTAAAACTGGTCGCCCTGCCCCGTCTCGACGAGAGAGACGATCTCTTTGATGTCCTTCTTTCTCACATCGCGGCCCCCAAGACCGAGGACGTATCCCTTAACGGGGATTGTGGATCCATAGAGCGCATCCTTCACTTCTAGCACGGTTGCTCCTTTTGCCCCGAGGGAGATGTTCTTATCCAGGACGGCAACGCGTTTTGCCCCTTTGAGGGATTCAGCTACTTCTTCTGAAGGGAATGGGCGGAAGACCCGGATCCTCAAGAGACCGACTTTCTTCCCCTCGGCCCGCATCTCGTCAATGGCATCCTTGACGGTGCCGCAGATGGACCCCATTGCAACGATAACGGTCTCTGCATCATCGAGAGAGTACCCCTCGACCGGTGCACTGTAATCCCTTCCAAAGAGAGCTTTGAACTCCTTACCGGCTTGTGCGATCACCTCTTTTGCTCCCTTGAGGGCTTTGTCGGTCTCGTACCGGAACTCGAGATAATATTCCGGTGTTGCATACATCCCGAAACTGATCGGATCTTTTGCATCGAGCTTCTCGGCGGGTGTAAATTTCGGGAGGTACTTATCCACGTCCTCCTGCGAGAGCATATCGACCGGTTCGTATGTGTGCGAGAGGATAAAGCCGTCGAAACACACGAACGATGGGAGAAGAACTTTGGGATCTTCTGAAACCCGGTATGCGATATAATGGAGATCGGTGGCTTCCTGGTTGTCCTCTGCATAGAACTGGAGCCAGCCTGAATCGCGGAGCGCGATGGAGTCCTGCTGATCGTTCCAGATCGACAGCGGGGCACCCATGGCCCGGTTGGCGATCGACATGATGATGGGCAGCCGCATGCCGGCTGCATTGAAACAAACCTCAAACATCAGGGCAAGGCCCTGGGATGTTGTGGCGGAATAGGTACGCGAGCCGGCGGCGCTTGCACCAACGCAGGCCGAGAGAGCCGATAATTCGTTCTCTACGGTGATATATTCGGCATCGAGCGTTCCATTCGCAACAAAGTCCGCCAATGCCTCAACGATATGGGTCTGGGGGGTGATCGGGTATGCAGAGACCACCTGTGGGCGGCAGAGTCTTACTGCTTCTGCGACCGCATGTGACCCCTCGGTAATCTCCATCATCTACTTCTCCTCCTGTTTCATGGTGATCGCCTCTTTCGGGCATTCCGCAGCGCAGATCCCGCAGCCTTTACAGTACGCATAATCCGGATCGTAGAAACCTTCAGCCTCTTCATGAACGCATCCCTCAGGGCAGAGGGTCTGGCACATGCCGCACTTCGAACATTTCTCATGATCGAAGAGGGGCTTGAAGACGCGCCATGAGCCGGTCTTATTGTCCCCGGCTTTACCGGGGCGGGCCCGGCAACCGACAGCGAGTGCCATTATGCCGCTCCCTTGACGGCATTGAATGCCTGGCGCGCCGCCTCGATGTTCTTAGTGGCAAGTTCCACGGGGAACCGGTGCCTGAGTGCGTTCTCGAGCGCTGAGAATTCGATCTCGCCCGTTGCTGCTGCAAATGCCCCCATCAGGGAGGTATTGGTTATGGGCAGGCCGATTGCCTTGAGGGCGATGGAAGTCGCATCGATTGTAATAAGTTTCACTCCTTCCGGCACCTTGTAATCCGGTTTCTTTTCCGTGTTGACGATTACGATGCCGCCGGGTTTTACTCCCATAAACACGTTGACGTCCTTGATCAGCGTGCTGTCCTGGACGATGATGTAATCCGGCTCATAGACCTGGCTCCGGAGCCGGATCTTCTTGTCATTGAACCGGACGAATGCCTGAACCGGGGCCCCGCGCCGCTCAACACCGAATGCCGGGAATGCCTGGGAAAAGACGCCGCCTTCAAACGCGGCGACGGCGATTAGTTCGGCAGCAGTGACAGACCCCTGGCCACCCCTGCCGTGGATGCGTAGCTCTCTCAAGAAAAATCACTAATAATCTTACATGATAAATCAATATAAATCTAGAGATCCACACCGAGACCCAGAATGTCCGTGCTCCCCGAAAAGACCTCCCGGGCAATTTTTGCAAGACCGCGGGAAGCGCACCATTCATCGTATACCGCCACATCATCTCCGATGAGTCTTCGGACTTCCGGGGCGATTACCGGCGCAAGGCTGCCGGCCAGCGCGATGGATGCGCGGGGGTTCAGCAACCGCATTGCTGCACATTCCATGGCAGCGAACATAGCGACTGCGGCCAGGCGCTCATCATCGGGCAGGGAAAACCGGACACCCGCATGCTGGAACGCATCGTTTGCGGACCACTCTCCTGCATCGATTTTCCGGATCGCGTCCACATCCAGAGCGCCATGAAGGGTTCCCGGGGCAAAGATACAGGCATCGAACCCGCCGACAAGGTTTCCTGATGAGACAAGAAGGGTAACGGTGTTCGAGCTGACATCCGAGACAATAACATCGTCCCCGAGTTCTTCGCAGACTTCGAATGCGATACCGATTTTCTCCGGGCTGGTCTGGTGGGAGTAGGCCTTAAACCGGGGATCGGTTGGGGATCCCCGGTGGAGACCGGGGATGGCGACTGCGGGAATACCGCTTGCCGCGACTTCATCGAAGACCCGGGTACCTCCGCCAATATGTTTTCCTGCGCCTTCGCGGCTTACAAGGCCACGGTTTTTTATTTTCCCGATGCGGGTGATCTTTGAAAAATTGTCCCCCATGGAATAACAGACAGCAATTCCCTCTATCTCTTCGATTGGGCAGATGCGGGCAAGGTCCGCGATAACAAATTCCTTTGCGTCTTCGCGGGAGATCTTAAATTCGCCGGATTCACCGGCGAATCGCATGGCCGTTGTGCCGTGGTCGACCCCTATGAACATAGCAGTAATCCTATAGCATGGATGACATATTAGGTATTGATGTTCGATGTGGTGACAGGCGGGGCCGGTTTTATCGGCTCGCATCTGGTTGACACGCTCGTTGCCCAGGGCAACGAGGTGCTTGTCATTGACTCCCTCTGCGCAGGGCGCCGCGAAACAATTGCCCGGCATATCGATGATTGCAAGGTCAGGTTCGTGCAGATGGACCTGCTGGATGATGGCTGGCAGGAACACGTCGATGGGGCAGACCGGCTCTTCCATCTCGCCGCGGATCCCGATGTCCGGCAGAGCGCCGTCAACCCGTATCCGACCATGCAGAACAATATCATGGCCACATACCGTGTACTCGAGGCCATGCGCCTGCAGAATATTCCCGAACTCGTGTTTACCTCTACCTCAACCGTGTATGGCGATGCGACCGTCATACCGACACCGGAGAATTATACTCCTCTTGAACCGATCTCCGTGTACGGTGCGAGCAAGCTTGCCTGCGAAGCCCTGATCTCCTCATATTGCCACTCATTCGGCATGAGGGGCTGGATCTTCCGGTTCGCCAATATCATCGGTGCACGGAGCGGCCATGGAGTGATCACAGATTTTATCCGGAAACTGAACGAGAACCCGGCAGAACTGGAGATTCTCGGTGACGGGAAACAGACCAAATCGTATCTCGAAGTTCATGAATGCATTGCCGCGATGCTCTACGCTACAGGAAAGGCCCGGGGAACCGTTAATACCTTCAACGTCGGATCCGAGGACTGGATCGATGTGAAGAGTATCGCTGAGATCGTGACTGAAGAGATGCACCTGCCCACAACAAAATTCCGGTTCACTGGGGGAGAGCGCGGCTGGGTGGGGGATGTCCCGAAGATGCAGCTCTCCGTAGAAAAAATAAAAGGACTCCGGTGGAAACCACAGACCGGTTCACAGGACAGCGTCAGGATCGCGGTAAGGGACCTGTTGAAAGAGCAGTGATTTTTTTATGAAGTATATCGTTGTTCTCGGCGATGGAATGGCGGACGAGCCGCTTGCAGAGCTGGATGGAAAGACCCCGCTCGAATATGCAAAGACGCCGAATATGGACCGGATGGCACAGGAAGGTGGTTGCGGTATGCTGTCCACGATCCCTGACGGGTTTGAGGCTGGCAGTGATATCGCGAACATGTCAATCCTCGGTTATGCTCCGGAAAAATACTACACCGGGCGCGGCCCTCTCGAGGCATTGAGCATGGGAATCGATCTCGCTCGTGACGATGTTGCATACCGTTGCAATCTCGTAACGGTGGAGATTGGTATCATGGCAGATTTTTCGGCCGGCCACATCTCCAGCGAGGAAGGAAAAGCGCTCTTTGACTCTCTTCAGCCTGAAATTCCCGATGTGATGGTACGGGCCGGTGTCAGTTACCGGAATCTGCTGGTGGTCCCCGGGGGGGAGGGGGCCTCCTCAACACCGCCGCACGATATCGTGGGGCAGGGGATCACCCCGTTCCTCCCGAAAGGCGGCGATACAGAGCTGCTCCTGCACTGCATGGAGAAGAGCCGCTCCGTGTTCGGGAACCACCCGGTGAACCGTGCCAGAATTGCCGCAGGCAAACGCCCGGCAACCCAGATCTGGCCCTGGAGCGGGGGACATCAGCCGGCGTTCCCTCTCTTTGAAAGGAAATACGGGAAGACAGGCGGGATCATATCAGCGGTCGATCTCCTCAACGGGATCGCACGTTGTGCTGGTATGGAGGTAATCAAGGTACCCGGGGCAACCGGCTATCTCGACACCGATTACGCGGCGAAAGGACGCTATGCTCTCGATGCCATCAGGCATCTCGATTTCCTCTACCTCCATATCGAAGCGCCCGATGAAGCCGGGCATCTGGGCAGTATTGAAGAGAAGGTCAGAGCGATCGAGAATGTGGACATGGTTGTAGGGATGATCCTGGACGGTTTCGAGGGGATTATCGCAGTGCTCCCGGACCATCCGACACCCGTACGCGTGAAGACCCATACACGGGACCCGGTCCCGTTCGTGGTCAGGGGAAAAGGAAAAGACGCTGTTTCAGCGTTCTCTGAAAAAACGGCCCAAAACGGAATGTTCGGCGGGAAGAACGCGGTCGATTTTCTCGACTTTCTCTTTAGCTGAATAGTGCGGCATCAGTCCCCTGCGTCATCATGGATCAGTGGGGGTAACTTTCATCATCTGCCACAGGATATTCAATTTTTATTGTATCGCCCCTCCATGTAAATTTTTTGACGGATGTTTCGTTTTTCATACCGGTGCCTTACACCCGTTCCTTTTCCATGCATCGCATAAGATCGTGTCCGGAACCCTGCCGGATTCCCTATACGGTTAATGAAATTTAATTTACAATTTTATCATGCGGATCCTGGACAGGTTATCATGACCCTGATCGATCGCGCTCAAAAATTTTTAAATGAACCATGTGATCGCGTTTAGAATTTTTCAGTCGCAATCATGATCGCGATTGAGAGTGTAAAAAATCTCCACAGGAAATAATGCCATGTGAGACGTGAGCCATATCCGGGTTTACGGATTGATCGCGATTAAAATTTTTCAAACGACCCATGTGATTGCGTTTAGAATTTTTCAGTCGCAATCATGATCGCGATCAAAAATTTTCAATCGATCCTTGTTTGAAAGTTTTCATCCAGAGTTTGACCGAAAAAAGTTAAATTGATCTGAATTAATTGAAAGCCAGGTCAACAAGTTCCGTAAGTATCTTTTGAACATTCAATGTGACCCAGACCACTCCAATACCGGCAACTCACGGAAACCTTCCCCACGTGTAAGATAAGACGTATCTGGTCTCTGCAGATTTACCCGGATCGAAAATGAATATCTGTCGAATTGGAGGACAGGATCGAAAAACGCTTTTTGCCAGTAATCCAATCTAATGGCAGAAGAAGCTGCAAACAGAAAAATCCAATGCAGTTAATACCGATCGCGACGAGGTGTAGTGAGATGAAGAAAAACCTGCTTATGTGGGATGAGACCCTGTTCCGGGACCCTGAGGTGCTGGAGATCGATTTCGTCCCCGAGCAGTTCGAGTTCCGTGACGACCAGATGCGTGAGCTGGCATTCCAGATCAAGCCCGGGCTTCGCGGCGGCAGACCGATGAATACCGTGTGCAAGGGCCTGCCCGGTACGGGGAAGACGACAAGTATCAGAAAGCTCTTCCTGGAGATCGAGGAGACGACAAAGAAACTTGTCCCCGTTTATATCAACTGCCAGATCGATAACACCAAGTTCGCCATCATCTCCCAGATCTATAAAAAACTGGTCGGGCATCTTCCGCCCTCGTCGGGCACCTCCTTCAAACAGGTCTTCGATGCAGTGGCCCGCCACCTGACAAAAGAAGAGATTGTTCTTCTCGTCGCTCTCGACGATGCGAATTACCTCCTCTACGAGAACGAGATAAACAAGGTGCTCTATACGCTGTTACGGTCCCATGAAACCTATGAGGGAACCCGCATTGGCGTGATCGTGATCATCAGCGACATGGACGTGGACCTCTCCCGGGCAGTGGATGCCCGGGTCGCATCCGTCTTCCGTCCGACCGAGATCTATTTCCCTCCCTATGGTGATGCGGAAGTCAGGGATATCATGAAGGCCCGCGTAACCCAGGGCCTTTTCACCGGTGTCCTGCCGGAAGACCTGCTCAATCTCGTAATAGAGCAGACCCAGAAGAGCGGGGATCTCCGTGTTGGTATTGACCTGCTGAAGCGGGCAACCCTGAGCGCGGAACGTGCTGCCCGGCGCAGCATCGAACGCGAAGATATCTGCGGCGCATATGAGATCTCGAAATATCTCCACCTGTCGTATACGGTGAAAACGCTGAAGGGCGAGGAGCGGCAGATCCTCAAATCCCTTGCCGAACGAAGTATAAAAGAGCACGAGATGAACGCAGGGGATGTCTACAAAGCCTTCAAGGAGACGCAGGCCATCGGTTATACGCGCTTTTATGAGATTGTCAAGAAACTGGATGCAATGCGCCTGATCAACCTCCAGTACCGTGAAGGGAAAGGCAGGACGCGGATTATCACGCTCCGGTATGACCCCGCAAAAGTGCTCGACTACCTTGCATAGATGCACAGATCGACCCCGTCACTGTATTTGAAAAATCTTATCTATTTCCAGCCCCTCTCTAATAATGCAGGGGTTTTCTATAATGCTGAGTGTTAACGAACTGGCACTGGAAATTTTCGATAATCTGGCAGATCTTGCCGAGGAATTTAACTGCGCCTACCATGAACTGGACAATGGTGCACGTATTGTCGATTGTGGTGTGAGCGTCCGGGGCGGATATGCAGCGGGCAGGGCCTTCACCGAGATCTGCATGGGTGGTCTCGGGGAAGTCAACTTCCGGAACGGGGAGATCAAGGGCATCCCGATGCCTTTCATCGATGTGAACACCGACTTCCCGTCCATCTCCTGCCTCGGGGCACAGAAGGCAGGCTGGACCGTTAAGGTGGGCAACTACTTCGCGATGGGCAGCGGTCCGGCCCGTGCTCTTTCGCTCAAGCCGAAGCACACCTTCGAAGTGATCGAGTACGAGGACGACTACGACTGTGCAGTCATCTGTCTCGAGAGCGATCACCTCCCGAACGCGGATGTGATGAACAAGATCGCAGAAGAATGCCATGTTGACGTGGCTAATGTCTGCGCAGTTGTCGCACCTACTGCATCGATGGTCGGCTCAATCCAGGTCTCAGGACGTTGTGTCGAGACCGCAATCTACAAACTCAACGAACTCGGGTTTGACACAAAGAAGATCATCTCCGCCATGGGATCTGCACCTATTCCCCCGGTCAAGAAGGATGCGACCAAGGCAATGGGTACCACCAACGATGCAACCATCTACTATGGCCGGATCGCACTGACGATGAAGGCACCCGAGATCAAGGATTACCTCGAAAAGATCCCGAGCAACAAGTCCAAGGGCTATGGAAAGCCATTCTACGAGATCTTCAAGGAAGCCAAGTTTGATTTCTATCAGATCGATACTTCTCTCTTTTCACCGGCGGAAGTTACCATCAACGAACTCACCGAGGGTGTCGTCTACCATGTCGGGGCCGTGAATCCCGAAGTGGTCCTGAAATCCTTCGGTTACCAGTAATTTTTACTATTCTTTTTATCCCATAACGGGGGATTCGGATATCATCACTATCCCCTTGGTCCATCTCCATTACACCCTGGTAAATGCGTCAATATGGAACCAGATCCGGTTAATTTTCAATAGAAATAAATTATTTTTTCTTTTAAATTATTTTTTTCGAGCACTGCCTTTATGTAACCCTACGGAATATATCTACAAAATTATTTCATGAGTACTGTGGATGTGATGCATGAAAACAAAATCAGTAGTTTATTTCACGCAGAAAGAAGAGGAACTTGTCCAGCTTCTCGTGGACATCGGGATCCGGAAAGTGACTGCGAAGGTGCTCGTATTCATGGCAGACACGCCAGAAGCTACTTCAAGAGAGATTGAACGGGGAACCGATCTCCGACAGCCGGAAGTCAGTATCGCCATGAATTATCTTTCCGAGCAGGGCTGGATGTCCAGCAGGAAAAACAAGGCAGCAGGTAAAGGACGCCCGCTGAAAATTTACCGGCTCTCGAAGACCTTTGCCCAGATTATGCAGATTATCGAGAAACAGAAGAAAGAGGAGGCAAAAAACCATCTTGCACTTGTGCAGAAACTCCGGACTTTTACCACTTAGGGAGGGGTCTGGTCAACCCTCAGCTCTCCATTAAACCAACATTTCATACTACCAGGTACCTCTGATCAGATGTTTATTCCCGTTCTTTTAGTGATAGTGCCTCACAATCGTTCTTTGGCGTGAAGGGAAAAAAATGAGTCAGGCAAGTGCTGCAGTGATCCCGATTACTCCGGACTGGATGATCCAGGCAACTGCTATGATGACTCCGGCCATCTCAAGGGCAACCGCGACATTTCCTTTTTTGAGCTCCTCAAATTCCTTGACCCCTTTGGTCAGCTTATCGAGAATAGTGAGCGCGAGATAAATTGATCCAACGGAAAGGAGAATGCCAAGAACAAGCTGGAATATGGCAAGACCTACGACGATCATGCCATCCGGAGTGAAGATGCCTAGGGCAAGTGCCTTGCTGATCCCTGCCGAAAGTCCGCTGACGCCGGATTCGATCACGAGTGCTATGGCGACAAAAACTGCTGCTACTACGATCCCGACCGCGGCATTTCCTTTTGCGAGTTCCTCTTCTTCATCTATATCCCTGGTGATCCTGTTGAGCACCAAGAAACCGATATACAACGCCAGTACAGCAAGTACAATGGCAAAGACCAGCTGAACGAGTCCGACGATTACATTTTCAAGAAGCATAAAAAGACCTTTTTTTATTTTATTGGGTAAATTGCGGTAAAAACATTTCTCTTACCGGTGAAATTCTGGACTGTTTGCCCCCCGTTCAGAATCAATACATAAAAATGATCTGGGGGTGCTTCAATCTCCTTTTTTCATGGAGAGCATCCAGGGAATGACGACAAGGACTAACACAAGAATCCCCATGAACTGCAGGAAGAACCAGAGTAATTCCTCACGGCCAGGATCGTAAAACCTCAGGTTGAACGTTACCGTTTTATTCCACCGGACTGTTGTCGTATTATCCTCGTGACGGGTTGCCGTTCCCCCCTGGCTGATGCCGGCAAGCAGCGGATTTCGCACATCGAATTCTTTGGGTATGGTGACATTCACGTCGTAAGGGTGATCAAAGGTTGCCTGGAGATTGTTGTCATGGAGCGGTGCCATATAGGAAACCGTGTAATTCCCCTGTGCGAATGTGATGGATTCCGGGGCACCCCATGGCCTGCTCCAGTTGTAGGTACATGGCGAACAATTCCCGGAGAGCTGGACGTCTCCTACCTGGACCGGGACATTTTCTCCCATGATCCCGACATCGGAAAAAATATAATCGGATGCACTGGTGATCTCGACTGACGCGTTGTATGCAGTACCGTTCGGTTGAACGGTGAAATTCGCAGAAAGCGCTGCGGCTGCGGGAATTCCCGCAAGCACAATTACAAGTGCAGCGCAGAGAGCAACGAGGGCAGATCGGCGTCGATCTCTGTTGGGGGTTCGCATTGTTTTATCACCGTATCCGGGTCTTTCAGGAGGTGCCCGGTTACTACGCATACTATCTTCTCGTTACGATCAATCATGCCGTTTGCTGCAAGTTTACGGATACCGGCAACTGACGCGGCTGATGCCGGTTCGACTCCGATTCCCTCTTTCCTTGCAAGGTCCCGCTGCATCTGCAGGATCTCTGCATCGGTTACGGACTCGGCAAGTCCGCCGGTTTTCCTTATGGCAACAAGGGCCTTCTCAGCGTTGACCGGCGCCCCAATGCGGATTGCAGTTGCCACGGTTTCAGGATTCAGTTCGGGAATCACTGCTGGCAGGTTCTCGTGGATGGCGCGGACAATGGGGCTTGAGCCCACAGCCTGAATACCGGTCATCATCGGGAGCCGGTCGATAAAGTTCAACTCCTGCAGTTCCAGCAGACCCTTGTATACTGCTGAGATATTTCCGGCATTGCCCACCGGGAGAACGATACGATCCGGCACCTCCCCGAGTTGATCAATGGACTCGAAACCGATGGTCTTCTGGCCCTCAAGCCGGTAGGGATTTATTGAGTTGAGCAGGTACAGGCCGTGGGAGAGGCAGAGATCGTGGACCATCTCAAGAGCACGATCGAAATTGCCACGTATGGAGATGACCTTTGCGCCGTGCATCAGTGCCTGTGCCACCTTTCCGACAGCCACTTTGCCTGCGGGTAAAAGAACCACTGCAGGGATACCGGCTTTTGCAGCATAAACAGCAAGGCTTGCCGAGGTGTTCCCGGTACTCGCGCATGCAACGCTCTTTTTCCCCAGCTGGAGTGCCATCGAGACCCCGACGGTCATTCCGCGATCCTTGAATGAGCCGGAAGGATTCATGCCTTCATGTTTGGCATAGAGGTGGGGAATACCCATCTCCTCTCCCAGCCGTTTGAGGTGGTAGAGGGGAGTCCCACCCTCCTGCAGGGTGACGGGTTCAATGTGTACCGGAAGCAGCTCCTTATACCTCCAGACGGAGATGGGCCGCTTATTCCAGATTGCCTTGGTAACACTGATCTCATCCAGCGGATACTTTACGGCAAGAAGGTGACCGCATTTGGTACAATTATACAGAATCTCGTCAGCGGGATAGGTGGCTCCACAGTTGACGCATGCGAGATGGTACATGGATACGTATTGGTTTCCTGATTACATATAGGCGTGCGGTTTTAGCGGTCGGTAAGGGGGGAACCAGTTTTTGTAACGGGAATATCGATGTCATTCACTTTTTTTTCCAAGCTTTTCATAGACCTGATCTTTCCGGTCCTTTGCAACCGGTAGCGATCGGCGTGCGCCATCAACAACGGATGGATCGAGATCGCAGAAGAGCAGTTGCTCGGCTTCATTTGCCCTGCTGACGATCATTCCCTGCGGGTCAGCAGTTATGGAAGCACCGGAGTAGGATTCAACCGGAGTGTGACCGGTTGTATTCACACCAACGATATACATCTGGTTCTCCAGAGCCCTGGCCTGGATAAAGAGCTCCCAGTGCCTGATCCGGATTTGAGGCCAGGCTGCGGGAACAAAAACGGCCTGAACTCCCTTATGGGCATAGAGCCCGAAGAGATCGGGGAACCGGAGGTCATAGCAGATGGCAATCCCACAGATCATTGAACCAAGCTTGAATATGCCCAGATCTGTGCCCGGTGAATTTCCTTCATGTTCATGTCCGTGGGAGAAGAGGTGCATTTTTGCATAACTCGCAAGAATCCTGCCATCCTTACCAATAACTACCGCGGTATTCCTCGGAAGAGGATCGTTTTTCTGTCGGAATGATCCGAGTATACCGATCCCATATTCTTTAGCAAATACCTGAAGGGAAGATACGATACTCCCGTGAATATCCTGAATATTTTTATGGGGCCGTGGATCCCACCCGGTGGCAAACTGTTCAGGAAAACAAATCAATGCAGCTCCAGATGATGAGGCATGCCGGACAAACACTTCCGCTTTCTGCAGCGTTCTTTCAGGGTCTTCCCAGATGCTGGTAATCTGGGCACTGCAGATCCTCACCGTCGTCTGATCCTCCATATTCGCACCGCTTATATTGGTGGCGGACTTCTCGGGGTACTCAGTACGACCAGCACTGCACTCATCACGATGAGTATTATTGTTGTCAGGAGAAGGAACGGGGCAAGGCTGACTGCTATGCCCAAGAGGAGTGCCGCCATAATTGTCCCGGCGGCAGTGATGCTGCTGCCGATCAGCACGAGTCCTACTGATGAAAGATCCCATTCCCCCATTATTAACCCCCGGTGAGCAGAGGGAATGCGATCTTGATCCCGTTGATAACAAACTGCACGGCAATTGCAATGAGCAGCATTCCCATCAGGCGGTTTATCGCCCGGTATTCCCGTTGCCCGATCCGTTTCATGATATAATCTGAATTTCGCATCATATAATAGGTGACCCCAATAGAAAACGCAATTGAAATGAGAACAACTCCTATTGCGAACGGGGTCATTCCGATTGCTTCGTTCATCATGACAATTGATGTCGTGATAGCTCCCGGTCCGGCAATCATGGGGATTGCGAGCGGCATAATCGCGAGATCATCATTTTCGCGGGACTCATATTTCTCAGTAGCAGTCAGTTTCGTACGGGAGACTTTTGCATATACCATCTCCATGCCGATACCGAACAGGAGGATCCCCCCCGCTATCCGGAACGCCTCAAGACTGATCCCGAAGAGCTGGAGAATCCATGTGCCAAGGATTGCTGCAAAGAGCAGGATAAGGAGTGCAAACCTGCATGAATCTTTGGCAATGGTCAGTTTCGCTGGAGGATCGAGATTTGATGTGAGGGATACGTAGATCAGGGTTGCACTGAGCGGGTTGACAATGATAAGTATCGAGGAAATAGTCAAAAGCGTGAAACTGAGAATATCCATGGCCGTTAAGGATAGTGCGGTGCTGAAGGTAAATAGAGATTATGGTTACAAAAAATTCGAAGCTTCGGATTTCAAAGAACTCTGAACGAATTCTTCTCTTCTTCACGGTTCCGATGAACCATTCGGATAAAAAAATCAGTATTCGTACACTACGGATTCGTCAATCCGTGTGTACGAGAATACTTCGTTGGTTTTGAAATGGATGGCGATCTCCCGGGCTGCGCTTTCCGGTGAATCGGAGGCATGGATCACATTCCTGCCGATATCAATCCCGAAGTCGCCCCGGATGGTTCCGGGAGCTGCTTCTGCCGGATTTGTGGAGCCGATTACTTTTCGGACAATGGCAACAACATTCCTGCCTTCCCAGACCATAAGGAAGCACGGGCCTCCCATGATATACTTCTTCAGTGACGGGAAGAAGGGTTTTGACAGGTGTTCTTTGTATTGTTCCGTTACCCGTGCTTCCGGCAAGTTTTCAAACCGGGCTGCAACGAGTTTAAGGCCTTTTGCCTCGAGTCTTGAGACGACATTCCCCACAAGACCGCGATGGACACCATCTGGTTTTACCATGACAAAGGAGCGGTCCATGAGGGATCACTCCTTCTTGGTGACCGCTTTCCTGCCTGCGGTGGTCCACTCTACCCGGCGTGGGACACGGCCGAGCTTGTGGTTATTCTGGCACTTCGTGCTGCAGAAGAAGAAGATGGTGCCATCTTTCTTCACGAACATCTTGCCGGTTCCCGGCTCGAGCTGCTTGCCGCAGAAACTGCACACATGCTGTTCGACCATCGCTTACCGCCTCGACATTTTCTTAGCTTCGCGCTCGGTCTCAAGGAGCATGACGATATCTCCCTCACGGATCGGACCCACCGTATTGCGGGTGATGATCCGTCCCTTGTTGTTGCCGTCGAGAATGCGGCACTTGACCTGCATTGCCTCTCCGTGCATGCCGGTTGAGCCGACAACCTCGATCACTTCTGCTGGCGTTGCATCGTCTGCCATGATGAAACCCTCACGCCTTCAGCGCAACAAGCTGCTTGGCAAGATCATCGATCGTTTCTTTTGCCTTGCCGGGCTTGACGATGGCTGCTGCGGCAGATCCGACGTCAAGACCGCTTGCGGCACCGATGTCATTCTGTTTGTTGATGAAGATATAGGGGATCTTCTTCTCCTCACAGAGCGGGGCAAGGTGCATAACAATCTCTTCGGGCTCGACGTCCGCACCGATCAGGACAAGTGCTGCGATGCTGCGTTCGATGGCTTTTGTTGCTTCGTTGGAACCCTTCTTGATCTTCCCGGTGTCTCTTGCAACTTCAAGGGCTTCGAGCGCCTTGTTCTGGAGCTCCTCTGGAGCCTCTGTTTTTACGTAACCTTTTGCCATAACTCACCTCATTCAGGAGCGTTTTGCCCCTTCATTACTCATCAGTTTGAAATGATGTAGCCATATCAATTCGACAGGAGCGGAAATAAATGTTTGTGCACTGACGGGATTTTTATGGTTCTGGATTGCCCGACAGATATTGGATTATTGCCGTCCGTTATCCCGCGAGTCTGTATATTTCGGTGTTATCAGAAGAATAAACCTTCTCCAGTCCCGTGGAAGGAAGGCTGATATTGTATCGGTCGCGCTCCGCATCCCCAACGTACAGCAGAGTAGCATTGTATTTTTCCATGAGAGGGACCGTCTGGTCGGGGTTCTCATAGATTGCCAGGATATCTGTTTTTCTTGTAGTGAACCAGCCGGTATCATCCCCTCTCCACATGAATTCATGGAATGGCATACCGATAATCGCCGGAATGCCCGTGAATGAGGAGATCCTCGAATAATAGGTATAGTCCCCGCCTTCGGCTTCAACGATCCGATCATTACCCGGCGGCAGTGCGCGCAGGTATGCAACCCCACCAGCATCCCCGGGATGGGTGGTGGAAAGGTATGCAAGCCCGTCAAGGGACCCTGTCCCATAACCGGCGTTGTATTGGATAGCAAAGGGGAGTATGAACAAAATGGCGACAACCGTCACCGTGATAATTGTACTTTGCCGGAGCGTAAATACCGGAATCTTTTTCCATTCCGCAGCTTTTTGTGCCACCATCAGGAACGAAGAGGTGCCAAGCATCAGCCATGCAGGCAGGTAGCACTTGAAGACCGTGTTCATCCGGAAATAGGTATCTCCCATGTTGTCTTTCAGGTAGATCAGCTCACAGAGGATGAGAATAATGAGGCCAATCATAGCAAGGATCCCGCAAAAATCCTTCTCTTTTCTCGCGAGTAAATAGACCAGGGGAACTACAGCAACCGCTGCTGCAAAGTATCCCGCGATGACAAACGGAATCACTGCAAGAAGGAGGATCGGGCGATGGATGATATCGCGGTGGAGAACCGCGATGAGAATAACGATGAAAAGCCCGTTCACCAGCAGAAATTCCGGGATGCCGGATGACAAAGATGCATGCACGATGCTGATCCCTCCGGTATTGGTCTTCAGTTCAAGGTAGAATGGAAGGTAGCACAGGATAGCGAGGGGCGGGACCAGGCACAGGTAGAGCCAGGACGAAATATCGCGGATGGCGATCCTGTTCCTCCAGAGGATCAGCAGACCGAAGAGCAGGGTAACCGGAGCATAGATCAACACGTCCCAGGTGTTGATCAGGGGCATGGAACCGAGACTCAACGCGGACAAGATGCAGATGAGCCATTTTCCCCGTGAATCGAGAGATTCCCACCGTTTGTATGCAAAGAGGAGCAGGAATATCAGAAATACCTGGTTGAAGATGGATACTACATGGGCATGAACATCGCCCCAGATGAAGGAGAACAGTGGATATTCGTTGATCGTATTTGCAATTGTCCTCGTACTGTCCCATACTGCGGAACTCATGACTTTACCGAGTGCCAGGTTGTAAAAAAATGAAGGATTCGGTAAGAAGAATATGAGCAGCGTGACCCAGCGGTACCGATCGAGCAGCAGTGTCCCTATTGCATATGCAACAATACCGGAAAGAGCGAAGACCGTTGGCAGGGCCAGGTTAAAAGCGATATTTGACGGGACTCCGCTGACGATCGCCAGGCAGCCAAACATCCAGTACCCAAGATAATAGTACACATTGAGGCCACCTCCTGAAAACCAGGGATCGAGGGGGGGTACGACAGGATTCCGCATCACTGATGCAAGAAACCCGTGGTCCATAAATTTCTCCGCATACGAGATTGTAGGGTTGACAAACCGCACATCCACCATGAGGAAGAAGAGGATGAGGAAGAGTACGATCCAGTGCCACTCCCCCTTCAATTCATTGACCTGGTAATTATGATGCACAAGGTGCCACACGATCAGGGCAAGAAATGGAACAAGTGCGATCTGAACAGGTATTCTGGCAAGCCCGCAGTACCATGAAATAATGGTAAATGCAAGTACCGATATTGGAAATGACACTGGGAATGCGAGCGCACCGAACGTCTTCTTCAATGACGGGTATACGGATAGTTGTAACAGGAAGAGAACAATCAGCCAGCTGATAACGGAAAATATCTGCTGTTCAGGAGTCAGGTTGTTTCCCCTCCTCCGAATTTTTCAGCAAGCGCCTCTTTTATACTGGGGACCACCCAGTCCCCGAAATAATAGATCGAAATTACTCCTCCGGCAAGGGTTACAAGGTTTTTAATGAGGTGATCGATAACCGCAATCAGTGTGGCAATTGCAGGGGATACGCCAGCAAGAAGGAAGGTTGTGTACAGTGCGAATTCATAGGTTCCGATGCCACCGGGTGTCAGCGGGACTGCTTTAACAAGATTTCCTATGACTACAGCAAGGACGATAACAGCGAACGGGATCTGTTGTTCAAACATCCACACAACCGCAACACATACCAGAATGTCAAGTAACCAGGCCCCCAGAGAAGATATTCCCAGCAGCACGAGAGATCGCGGGGTGAGTGAGGCACGTTTAATTTCGTGAAGCATGTTGAGAATAATGACGATATATTTATTTTCCGAGGAGAACTTTCCGATGAACAGGAGAAACGCAAAAAACAATCCTCCCGCTGCAAGAGGTACGATAATAAGCGTCGTAAACCATGAAGGTGCGTTAAGGACAAAAAACAGCGAGAGCGCACCAAGAAATGCTACTGTGATAACATCAAAAACTCTCTCGACAACAAGGGAAGAGACCCCCTCGGAATAGGTAGTATTGTATTCGTGCTTAAGGATGAATACCCGGACAAAATCCCCCAGCCGGGCTGGAACTACGAGGTTGACGGTCTGACTGACAAAAATGCAGGCAGTAGATACCTTCACACTCACGGAGTAATTCAGGCTTTCGAGGATAATGTGGTATCGCCAGCCGCGAACCCACCATGCACAGAGACAGATTCCTATAGCTGCCAGAAGGTATGCTGGTACGATATGCTGCAGTGCGATCAGGAGCTGACCCCAGACACTCAACAGCATGTAGGCGATTATACCTACGGCTATTAGCGTCGGGACAACGATTGCACTAATCTTTCGATACATGGATCTGCCACCAGAGTCTCACGATTGCTGAGCCCATTGAAAACACATCTTTTATCCTGACTGTAGTCCCCTTCCCTGCACGCCAGTGCACAGGAAATTCATGGACCTGGTAGCCCTGCTTCTGGGCCCGGACAAGAATTTCCGTATCCCAGAACCAGTGATTATCACGAATTGTCGGGAGAATTGCAAGAATATGTTCGTGGTTAAATGCCTTAAAACCGCATTGGTGATCGAAAACCCTGCTTCCCAGGATCAGACGTACAAGAGAATTATAGGATCTGCTGGCGATTTCTCTCCCCCCGGTCCGGACAATATCGCTATCCGGCATGAGTCGTGATCCTGTGGAAATATCATATCCCTGGCGAATGGCACCGATTAATTCCTTCAGGTGATGCATGTCAGTCGCGAGGTCAACGTCGTAATAACATACGATGCTCCCGCGGGCCTCGTGGATAGCCCTGTTCAATGCCCGGCCCCTTCCCTGTCGTTCGTCACTATGAAGGAGAGAAAGCCTGGGTTCCTTTTTTTTATATTCAGTAACCAGTTCAGCGCTGCCATCCGTGCTTCCATCTTCGGCAATAAGTATCTCAAACGCCGGGGTAATCTCCGAAAGGGATTTTATTGAAGCCGGGATTGCTATTTCCAGTGATTTACGATCATTAAAAACCGGAATAATCGCGGTCACTTCAGTTCCTGCCATCAACACCCCGTTTTCTGATCGCTTCAGCAACTTCAAGTCCGGCCTTTATTGAACCCTCCATACTTCGCTCAGGATAATTCGTTTCTGAGAACATCCCCGCGGTATACATACCGGCATTCTCGTAACCCCGAATGAGTGACCGGTATCCCGTGCTATAGACAGGGCCTGCCCAGGGATCCACTGTCATCCTGTGCCAGTTAATCTCATTTTCGGCTACAGAGAAGCGCCGGCAGAAGTCCTTGATCATCCGGGTGTCCAGTTGATGAGGGACAAGTCCCGAGAAGTATGACGCAAGATAGACAATATCTTCACCATACCTTTCACGCGGTATGAAATTCGTATGAGTGACTACGGCCCCATAGGGTGCAGGATCTTTCATGTTCAGCCAATAGATGCCATCCGTGACCTGCCGGTCCATGGCAAGGGTCATACAGGCCGCACCCTGGTAGGGAATATGGGGTGCAACGGGTCCCCCAAGGCGTTCCAGTTCCTGCGGGGGGATAGTTGAAAGCACGGTATCATATCGGGTCCCGTTAATCTCCCATTTCTCCCCGGTCCGGGTCAGATTATTCGCGGACTCCTGCTTCCGGATTTTTCCACCATTTACCACAATTGCAGATTCCAGTGCCCCGATCACCTGGTGGAATCCCCCGTTGAGGTATCCAAGTCGTTCGCCGGAAACTCCCCTGTCCGAGCGGATGGCGATACGGCTGAAAAGCCACGCAGCTGAGACCTCTTTCCTCTGCTCACCGAATTTGCTTTTCAGGAGGGGCTCAAAAAACGATAAGTAAATATTCGAACCGAGATTCTCGATTATGTACTGATCCGCCGGAATATTATCGAGAGCGCGGAGATCTGTTTTCTTTGCCCTGATCGTGAGCCAGGCAAGTTTTGCCTTGTCGATGATTGTCAGTTCCGGATATTTGAGAATCTCAAGGGGAGTATTCAGGGGAAAAATTCTGGATTGTGCGAAATATCCGCTTGTTCCTGTCCGCCATTCCAGTTTATCGAAAAGTCCGGTGTCTTTGAGGAGTGAAAAAAGTGCCGAATCGCCGGAAAAACAATGGTGGTAGTATCGCTCTATCCAGTAATCCTTCATATTGTATGAGGAAAGACAACCCCCCAGATAGGGCATCTTTTCAAAGAGTTCAATATCGTGCTCTCCCGCAAGTGCATATGCTGCGACAAGCCCGGTCAATCCCCCTCCGATGATTCCTATCCTCATGGTTGATAATCTATAGTACTTTTCGGGGCGAAATGAAAAAGGCTCCGGAAAAAAAGCCGGAATTGTGCACGCCACCTCGAAGATCTTATAAGAAAGTTTTTGAACTGTCGAATTAAAGGTTCATATCAGCAAAAGGACTTAAAAGAATTAAGATAAAATAAGTATCTGTTAGCCCATTGGATGGTGTCACCGGATGCGGGTATTTTTCATAGGTTTTGGTCAAGCGGGCGGCAAAATTGTTGATATGTTCATCGAGCAGGATAAGAAGCTCGGTACGAACAGCTTCAGAGGCATTGCCGTAAATACCGCGCGAACGGACCTGATGGGTTTAAAGAATATTGAGATGAAGGACCGGATTCTCATCGGCCAGACGATGGTCAAAGGTCACGGGGTAGGCACCGATAACGTGACGGGGGCCCGGGTAACCGCTGATGAAATTGACAGCATCATCAGTGCGATTGATGTGCGGGGTACACACGATGTGGATGCGTTCGTCATTGTGGCCGGGCTTGGGGGAGGAACCGGGTCTGGTGGATCTCCCGTGCTAGCCCGTCATCTCAAGCGCATCTATCGTGAACCGGTATACGCACTGGGGATTATACCTGCACCCGAGGAAGGGCGGCTGTATTCCTATAATGCGGCACGGAGCCTGACCACTCTGGTCAACGAGGCAGATAATACATTTATTTTTGATAACAGTGCCTGGAAGAACGAAGGTGAAAGTGTCAAGACCGCATTCCAGCGCTTGAACAATGAAGTCGTGAGAAGATTCGGGGTTCTCTTCCGGGCCGGAGAAGTCAGCCGGATGGGCGTCGGCGAGATGGTCGTTGACTCCAGTGAAATTATCAATACACTCCGTGGCGGTGGGATTACTTCCGTCGGATATGCTATCAGCGAAGTGATGAGCAAGCGCACGAAGGATAAGAGAGGGATGCTGGGTGGCCTGAGGGACAGGTTCGGCCCAAAGAAAGAGGCCAATGAAGAGGTATTGCTCGGCGAGGACAGGTCAGCCAAGATCGTGGCCCTGGTTCGCCGGGCTATGCTGGGCCGGCTTACCCTGCCGTGTGATTATTCAACCGCCGAACGTGCGCTGGTCCTCCTGGCCGGGCCTCCTGATGAGATGGATCGCAAAGGTGTCGAGAAAGCGAAGAGCTGGGTGGAAGAGAACATAGCCGGTGTTGAGGTGCGGGGCGGGGATTATCCGGTAAACAGCGAATACATCGCCGCGGTTGTCATGCTTGCAACGGTTGGCAACGCACCCCGTATCAAGGAACTTCTTGATATTGCAAAAGAAACAAAAGAAGATGTTATTAAGTCAAAAGAGAAAAAACCGAGTATGTTTGAAGAAGGTATCGATCCTTTGTTCGAGTGAGGTTGATGATGAAGGGATTAACAAAACTGATTATTCTCGCGGCAGTTATTTTTGTGGTGTGTATTCCGGTGGTATCAGCATTTGATGTTGAAGGTCTGACTATTGATCCATCAGGTGCACTGACACCGAATACACCGGTAACGGTTTCATTCAAGGTCGGATTTTCTGCTACTTCCGGGGAAACATTCCCTTCCGGCAGCGATCTGGTACTGACAACTGATCTGGCAAACCCCAAATGGACCTACACGCTTATCCTCGATGGTGTGGAGAATCCCAGGAATCCTGTTGGAGGAAAGACGCTTGACCTCAGTGGTTTTGAGTTATCGTACCCCTCGAAGGTTGATGAATCGGTCCGTGTCACTGTTGAAGGTACCGCTCCCACTGTAGACAAAACCACCAATAAGACGGTCCTGGATATTCATGAGGTTGATACCCACGGAAATATTGTAACAAGCACACAGATTACAAGAACCGCCATGGTCATTAATACCGGGGATGTCACATCAGCTATCAATGATAAAACTGCAAATCTCCAGACATTCCGGTCGCATATAGATGAAAAAAGTGCGATTGGGATCGATACAACGGATGCGGAGGCTGACTACAATGACGCCAATGCCAAGATCTCTTCAGCAAAAGCCCGTCCGGCAACCCAGTACTCGGATGCCTTAAACGATCTGGATGCTGCACAGGCATCGATAGATGCAGGGGAAACAGCACTTGACAAGTCATGGGCGGAGAGCGATGTTGCAAATGCGCAGGGACCCGTCGACAATGTCGATAAAGTAATCGCATGGTTCAAAGGCAACCAGTCAACAGCCAATGATCCCCAGCTCTCTGCTATTGTTGCAAAAAGGGAAGTTGCTGTGAATTATATCTCGAATGCAAATGATTTCATCACTAACGGAAAATACTCTGATGCCCGCTCCAAGGCTGCTGAGGCGTTTGCGAAAGGCAATGAATCCTATACTGACGCACTTTCCCGACAATATACACTGATGCATGGGGGATTCGATATTATCGGTGCCATTACGGGAATCTTTAAATCCGGTATATTGGTGATTGTCGTCGGTATCGTTGCAGTTGTTCTGATTGCAGTCGGTGTCATCATCTACCGCAAACGCTCCCGCTGGGATGAGCTTGGTTAATTCCCCCCGACAATTCAATAATTATTCATTTTTCTCCTTTGCGTATTCCTCGTATAGTATCTCTGCGAAAGCAAGAAGTTATTATTTTTAACCCGCGTCTTCGTGACAGCGAATAATCGTTCTTATATCACCTTTTCTGAAAAGACAACTATTCTGTATTCCCCTATCCCGTGTTAAAATTGGTATCAGATATTTCAGCACCATTGTTCAGATGATCATTAACGAATTTATTGAAGCATTTAAGTGGATTTTGCCGGATGAAAATCTCCTGGAAAATGTCAATCCGGAATAATAATCCATTAAAAAAATTCTTCCAAAATCTAAACCAAATTGGTGATTATCCGCCTTTGAGAAGAGTGAATACATCAATGTTGATGCTGCCCATTTTCCCGTCACGATGAAGATAATAATCGGCGAGCCGGTCATTATTGTCATAATAAGAGAACCAGTACGCAAGCTTGTACGTTTTTTTATCATAGCCCGCTATTGAGGGCAGACTTTCCGTATCATGCAGGATGATGACTCCGGGATGTTTCTCTGTCAGGGTTTTTTCATCCGGCACATCACTGAACAGTGTTATTTTTTTGTTCCAGGTGTCTCCCCTGAAATACCAGGGAAGTGGCCAGTAATCCTTCGATGCGATTATGACATGATCTGAATCGTCCATCAGATGCATCACTTCTCGCAGATCCTCTGAATTCTGGACCTGGACAATCGGTTCATTCATATCAATGGGCACGAAAGCCACATGCCAAGTCATGGTGACAAGGAAAATGCAGCCGACAAGAGCAATGACAATCTTCTGCCAGTTGAGCTTGTACACGGCAACAAAACACATCGGCAGGAGCTGGTGAATGAGCAGCCAGGGGACTTTTTCCCCGACATAGGCATAGAATGCCATAGTGAGGAGCATCCAGAATATGCAGAACCTGAAAAATATCTCAGATTTGCTGTCGATCATATGTTGCGATTTAAACTGCTCGATACTTGTGACTGCAAGATCGCCGGTCGAGAGTTCGAAGCGTCGGGTTAACCCCCAGTTCTTTGCCCTCCTGATGAACCGTGCCGGGTTGATGCATGAGAACAGGATCTGGAGTGTCCCTATCATTGCCAGAATAAAAATAGGGAGTTCATAGAGCAGGTAGAAAGGAATATAAAAGAACCATGGCCCGCCAAGACGCTGCTCATTGTGCATGGCCACCCAGTGATCGACAGCCTGGTACCATCCTGTCGTATTGACCTCGAAATGAGTTCCCTGGAGACCTAGCTGGAAATTCTGTCCGATGAGGGTTTCCGGGTGTCCTCCAAATCCGGTATACAGTGCACTCATGAGAGCAATGATGAGGAGGATTCCGATCATCAGATCCTTCTTCCACTGACTGGGAAATGTAAACCAGCCTTTCCAAAGAGCATAACTGAAAAACAGGACGAAAATTATGAGGATAACCGGCATCTCTTCTTTACAGCAAAGTGCACCCGCCGTAGCAACAGCCGCGATAACAGCGAACCTTGTCTGCCCGCGTTCAAAATAATAGAGCAGTGCGACGAGAAGAAGGAACGTAAAAAAAAGCATAAATATGTCATGCCTCAGGAACCGGGAGAAATAAACCATATCCGGTGAAACTGCGAGAAAGAGGCTGGCAAGCAGTGTCTGATTACGGTTGATGTAGCCTATACGGTAGATACAATACACGAGAGGTATCAGGAGAACCCCGAATAAGGCCGGGAGCAGGCGGGCAACAAGATCCGAGGCACCAAACACCCCAAACATTCCCGCCGTAACGAAGTAGAGGAATGGTCCGTGATAACTTGGATCATACGCCCAGGTATGTTGAGTGAGCAACTGATATGAAAACCAAGAATGGATGGCCTCATCGTGATGAAACAGTTTCAGATCAAGCTGCCAGAATCGTACAATGATTGCGGTAACAAAGATTAAAAGAAAAATACGATTGAAGGTAAAAAATTGTTTTATCTTATGGGAAAATCCAGCGGCCTGCTGCACGCTGCACCTTCAACTCTCTAAGACAATCTCTATGCCGATATCTTTTGGCACCTGAATGCGCATCAGCTGGCGGAGTGCACGCTCATCGGCATCGATATCGATGAGGCGCTTGTGGACACGAAGCTGCCAGCGATCCCACGTTGCTGTCCCCTCACCATCGGGACTTTTGCGGATAGGTACAACGAGGCGCTTGGTTGGAAGCGGTATCGGGCCGGCCAGATTTACACCTGTGCGTTCTGCAATCTCACGGATTCTGTCACAGACCATCTCAACTTTCTGGAAGTCTGTCCCTGTCAGGCGAATTCTGGCTTTCTGCATGGTACCCACCAAATTATCTCATCTGTTTTGGCTGGATGGCAATGCACATGCCAGCGGCAATCGTTGATCCCATATCACGGACGGCAAACCTGCCGAGCTGCGGGAGCTCCTTGACGTTCTCGATGACCATCGGTTTTGTCGGCTTGATAACGACAATTGCTGCATCACCGGACTTGAGGAACGTGGGGTTCTCTTCCTTTGTCTGGCCAGAGCGCGGGTCGAGTTTCTTCTTGAGCTCAATGAATGTGCATGCAGTCTGGGTGGTGTGGCAGTGGAAGACCGGTGTATAACCGACAGTCAGTGCGCTCGGGTGCTGGAGCACAACGATCTGCGCAGTGAACTCATCTGCAACGGTCGGTGGCGCTTCTGCGGGTCCACAGACATCGCCGCGGCGGATGTCGCCCTTTCCGATACCCCGAACGTTAAAACCAATGTTGTCCCCGGGTACTGCCTGGGGTATTTCTTCGTGGTGCATTTCAATCGACTTGATTTCACCATCTTTGTTGGCAGGCATGAAGGAGACTTTCATTCCCTTCTTCATGATACCTGTCTCAACACGGCCGACCGGCACAGTGCCGATACCGCTGATGCTATAGACGTCCTGAATCGGGAGACGGAACGGCTTGTCGGTCGGTTTCTCGGGCTCCTTGAATGTATCGAGTGCCGGAATGAGTGCAAGACCTTTGTACCAGGACATTTCAGGGCTGAGTACCTTGATATTCTGGCCACCCAGTGAACTGATCGGGATGAAAAGAGTCTCTTCTGGTTTGTACCCGACCATCTTGATAAGATCCGAGAGATCTTTCTTGACTTCGTTGAACCGCTTCTCATCGAACTTAACTGCGTCCATCTTGTTGACGGCGATGATGATCTGAGTAATACCAAGGGTCCTTGCAAGGAACACGTGCTCCTTGGTCTGTTCCATGACACCGTCGGGGGCTGCGACAACGAGAATCGCCGCATCAGCTTGGGACGCACCGGTGATCATGTTCTTGACGAAATCTCTGTGCCCGGGGCAGTCCACAACCGTGAAGTAGAACTTTGCCGTATCGAACCGCTTGTGTGCGATATCGATGGTGATACCTCTCTCACGCTCTTCCTTGAGGTTGTCCATAACCCATGCAAATTCAAAGGTCGCCTTACCCTTTGACTCCGCTTCCTTGCGGTAGCCTTCGATGATGTGGGCCGGTACTGCGCCGGTCTCGAACATCATTCGTCCGACGGTGGTTGACTTTCCGTGGTCGATGTGGCCAATTACGGCCAGATTCATATGGGGCTTGTCAGATGCCATTTACGTGATCCTCCAAATAAGGGACTGTCCGCTTACAGTCAGTTTATGCGAGTATTACTTATATGAGAGCCATCTATTTAAATTATTTCGATTGGCGACAGTACTTTTTCGGTGTAAACTCATACATCGACACCATGATATTGAATGGTTGAATACATTCACTGTATGAAGGTATTACCGTTTCTGCGGGACGAGAAAAAAAGCCGGGTCACTGTTGATTGTGCCAACGGTGCAGTTTCCGTGTACAGTCACTGCGCATACTGCCGACATTGTCATGGCGTGGTCACGGGCAACCGTACAGCTCCGATGCCACAGACTCAGGCCCTCAATGATATGAGGCGGGGAGTGGCGGCTGATGAAAATCTCATGAATGCAGCAATGATGTTCAATACCCTCGTCCGGGATGGAGCTGCCATCGCATGTGATGACGATGGGAATCGTGGCTACGAAGGATTGTACTGATTTTTTTGGAGTACATTTTTTTTACAGTTTCCTTTTCTGTTCAATTAGTCATCAGTGAAATGGTTTTTACCTTCACGACCGTGAAATGGAATTCATGCGCGGTGAGGGAGAACTTCGGCTATTCATTGCACGTCCTGAAAACCATCACTGCAAAATATAAGCAATCGGAAATCTTCTGGTAACGATGGCCACCCAACGCGTTCTCTCTCAAAGAAGGGCAATGGCAAGGATTACTAATGCCCGGGTAATCTCGTTGGAGGCGCCGACCACATCCCCATTGACCCCCCCGAAGATCCTGTTGGAAACCAGCAGCAGGAGCAAGGGACAGATGAGCATAACCAGGAAAGCCCCGAATATTTTTACTGGTGCAATGGGAAGGAGAAGAAGTGGGAGGCAGATTATTAACGAAATAACCGGGAAATAGGGTTTTGAGTACTGGTGCAGGTAGCTGTGTATCCCTTCCCGAAATGGCATTCCATATGTTGTTAAAAATGACATGGAGAATTTTGCGCAGACCTCTCCGGTGAGTATCGCAATAATAATGGATGGAGATCCCTGAAGCCCGGCGAACGCCAGAAGTGTAACTGAAACACCAAGAGCGATCGCTCCCGCCCCGACATTACGATCGGTCAAAGCACGAATTCGTCTTTCACGGTCACCATGTGCCATCAGTCCATCACCGAAATCCAGCAATCCGTCGAAATGGTGGGCTCCGGTTAAAAGGAGGAGGAGTATAATTGCCACGGCTGCAGCGATCATGGGATCTGCGATGAAGAAAACCGGTAACGCCACCAGGGAACCGACGAGGTATCCGGCAACAGGATACAAGTATGAATTACGGGCAAAATATTCAAGATCCTGTGATTTGCCAAGAGGGAGAATTGTTGTGAACTGGAATAATGAAACGAGCGCTTTCATAGGGATTCGCTATAAAGTCTGGATGTGCATCCTGCGATCAGTCCAGCAATGGCATCATCGAGAAACGGGCCAAGTTTTGCAAGGATTCCCGGTTTTTTCTGGTCGTACCGCGTGAATTCAAAACGTGCATAGGTTCCGCCAATGCACTCTGCAATTGCCATCCCGAGAATTTCATCGCTTAACAGGAAAACCGGATCATCAGCAATTTCTGAATTATTTCGTTTGTTGTATAGTTCGTCTTCAAGAAGTATTGCTCCGAGAAGTAAGGAGGCGACATTAGGATCTCCGAGATATTTCTTGATTTTTTGTTTGATCTCCACAGCCGCCTGTTCTTCAGGCATCCCGTGAGATACATACAGGCCCATAGCGGCTGAAACAATGTCGTCAATGGTGATCCCGTTATCCTGCAAACGCTTCTCAATTTCAAACATGTTACTAGGTGTTGTACCAATGGAACTATTATATGATTGTGGAATTTTTCCATCGATAGATTCAAACCCGGCAAAGAAGAAATATGTATCTTGATTGCTATGGGATTCCTCTCGGAAAACCCCCCGTTTCCCTGTACCCGCCCGGTGTTTTGCAGTATCCTTGCCAACACGATGTTGTCAACAATTCCAGGTGTTTCCGGTGCTGGCCCATCCCCGGAAAAAACACTGCTTACACCAATTCTTGATGCTGAACTTATTGCAACCGGGGTAATAACCAGCTATCCGATAAAGCCAAACACTCCCACCGGATGCCCGACACCTGCAACAATTACGCGGGCAATGATGAGCCTTTGCAGCATTTCCCCGCTTTTCATCAACGCAGGTCTCCGCCACACCCCGACTGTACCGTGTTACGATGCCTATGGATCCGTAAGTGAGGATCCCCGTTTCCAAAATGCACTTCCCCTCGCAAAAGATCTCTTCCACCGTGGGGAATCAATAGGTGCTTTTCTCTCACAGTACAGTGATCTTCTTGTTATCGGGGAATGTGTGCCCGGTGGAACGACAACTGCACTCTGTGTTCTGCGAGCATTGGGATATTCAGCATCCGTCAGCAGCAGTTTTGTCGATAATCCTTTGTCCATAAAGGAGGAAATCTGTTCGGCGGTCCAGTCGAGAATTACATCCGATGGAATCCAGGATCCCATTGATATTATCAAATATACGGGCGATCCCATGATGCCGGTTGCACTGGGAATGATCAAATCCTATACCGGAAATCTCATTCTTGCCGGTGGAACGCAGATGCTCGCTGTTGCAGCACTATCCAGGGCAATGAGGCTTCGGATGCCCTGGGTCGTAACCACCTGTTATGTACGGGATGATCCGACCGCAAATGTCCAGAATCTGGCAGAACAGATCCAAGTGCAGATCTCTTATGTAGATCCGGAATTTGGTAGTCTGGGGCACCCGGGTCTTGCACGATACTGTATTGGGGAGGTCAAAGAGGGATTCGGTGCAGGGGGAGCGATGTGCCTGGCTCACCTGTTAGGGTATTCCCCCGATACCATACGGAATCAGATTCTCTCAACTGTGAATGCCTATAGCTGAACAGACTTATAGGATTTCAAAACAAAATATACGAATAATGCTCCCCATCTACGTTGTAAATAATTATGGACAGTTCAACCATCTTATTCACCGGGCATTGCGGGATCTCGATATTGAAGTGGCTCTTATCCCCAACACTACCCCTCCGGAGGATATTCTGGAAGGCTCACGGGGTATCATTCTGGGTGGCGGACCTGCGATAGAACGAGCAGGGAACTGCAGCAAATACCTTGAGCTTGATTTACCGGTTCTTGGAATCTGTCTTGGCCTCCATATCATAGCGACTGCATTTGGCGGCAAGGTTCAGACGGGTCATAGCGGCGGGTATGGCCCGATCGAAGTTGAGATCTGTGAACATGATGACATTCTTGCCGGATACCCGGAAAAAATTCACGTATGGGCGTCGCATGCAGATGAAGTTGTTCAGATTCCGGATGGATTTACCCGGCTTGCTCAATCTTCGATCTGCAATAATGAGGCGATCGCGCTCCCCCGGAAACATATTTACGGTCTCCAGTGGCATCCGGAAGTAAGCCATACCTTCGAAGGCAGACGTGTTTTTGAAAGTTTCAACAGGATCACTCTGGAAAATGCGATATGATCCTGTTTTCCCCATGTAATGTCTTGAAAATTTTATATATCCAGAAAGGACATGGTTGATTATGGTAATAAAAAATATGGATACCCTCGCAGTCATCGCAATCTGCTGTTTTTTTTTGATAGGCTCTGTCGGGGCCGCAAGCCAAATAAGCACAATTAATCCGGGAAACTCAGTGTTCATCGGGGAACAGGGATTGGATATAACCGCCGCAATGCAGGGTGACACTCAGCTTGGATGGTGGGCATCCGGTGCATCGATCTCAACAAGTTCGCCGGATTACACGACATCAGCTCCAAATCCAGGTAGCTTTTCAGTCTCCCCTGCGGAATTCGGCACTCATACAGGCAACTGGTACCATCTTTCCGCATCAGGTAAAGCGAATGGATCTGCATTTACGGTTCTGGATCCCCAGCTCGATTTACGACTGGAAGATACAACGGTCAATGTAGATGTTACGAATAAATGGGTACCAACAGGAGATGATCTCCGGTTCCGGATAGGTACCAATCTGGTCTCGATCACCCAGAGGGGTGTTTCATCAGTACCGATCACAATAAAGGTCCAGTCACCTACCGGGGGTGTTTACTCTGCGCTTGCCAATAGTGCCGGAACCACATCCTCTATCGTGGATATTCCGGTCACCTCGGCTGATTTTACTCCACTACTATTATGGAATACGGGATCCCGCGATCTCTATCCCCCCGGTACATACACGATATGGGCCGTATGTAATGTCAATTCCATGAACGATAATTATGGCCAGACCGGGAAGACAACCAGCCAGCAGGTAAGCCTTCTCGATCAGGACAAAAATCCTCTTATTGGCAACAAGGGATATGTGACAAATCCGACAACGCAGGTCACAACTATTGTTACCAATACCATTCCGACGACAACCATTCCCGAAACAACTGCAACTGCTCCCAGCGTGACGATCACCGCGCTTTCAACGACAATTCCCCCTGAAACGAAAACGACTGTTGTAGCAAATACCGCTGCAGCAACATCTAAGGCCACCCCATCACTTGGTTTTGACGGAGCCATAGTTATGTTAGCCATTACTGTTGGAGTGGCTGCATATGCCAAAAGAAATTGAGATTTGATTAACCAATTTTTTTTAAAACTATTTTTAAATTCGTAACATTTTATTACCTGACTTCCCTATTACGGTGCATGAATGTTGTAAGCACGGTTATCAGATCACGGCATAGTGTCAGAAAATTCAAACAGGATCCGGTTGAAGATATTGTTATCAGAGATGCGATCGAATGCGCATCGCTTGCTCCTACCGCAAGAAACATCCAGCCCTGGCTTTTTGGTGCTATACGGGATAAGGAAAGTCTGGGAAAAATTGCAGGTCTGGCTGAAAATGGAAAATTCATCGCAGATTGTGCTGTCTGTTTTGCAGTTTTCGGTGAAAAGAAAGAGACCTATTATCTGGAAGACTGTTGTGCAGCCACCGAGAACCTGATCCTCGCCCTTCAGGCACATGGTGTTGCATCCTGCTGGGTTGCTGGTGATAAAAAATCGTATGCTGAATCGATCAGACAATTGCTGAAAGTACCTGAAAACTTTTCTCTGGTCTCTCTTGTTGCAGCAGGAATTCCTGCGGAAATCACTATAGCAAAGAAAAAAGGGATGAAACATGTTTCATTCATTGAAATATATGAAACAGAAAAACAATGAATATACTTTTTCCGAGAAAATCAGAATATTTTTTAAAATGTTTAATATAAATTTCAGGTCTGGTAATTGTTAAGATTGGTGCTCACTTCCGTCTGGGTAATGGCCCTGTTGTAGAATGTTACCGCGCTCATCCCCCCATTGTAGTAAAATTCATTCGGAGCAGCTGCATTTTGTTTGCCTATCGTGATTCCGTTGTTCACATTGTCGAGGGTCACCCCCGTGAAGCTGGGAGGAAGTGTCGAACATGACGGGGGATTGGTACAGCTCCCGATAACATTAGACAACGGAGTATTGCTTTGTGAAAGGGTGTACTGCTGGGCCACACCATTGATATATACAACCGGTGGACCTCCTGCAGTCGTTGTTACAGCAACGTAATTCCATGCACTATTGCTGAGGGACCCGACGGGTGTTACAATATTGTAATGCTGGTTGGTACTTGTATCTCCCCACTCGAAATAGAGCTGGTTGCCCATCTGGGCCAGCTGGTAATTGTCGTTTTCCTGTCCACCGGTGATTGAACCTTTTCCCACAAGATTGCCCCAGTTGCTGCCGGATCCACTCAATGGACCGGTTGCGGTTGTTGGATCGATCCAAAGGGATAGCGACATATCCCCGGTGAAGCTGAGGCCGGCATTATCCTGTCCGGCAACGTACGATGCCCCATTGAAATAGAAAGCATTGGTTCCCCCAGGCCCCGTTAAGGGTGTAACCCCATAATTTGTGAATGGGATCTGGTATCCCGATGAGTTTACCAGATTCCATGAACCATTTGTCCAGGTCGTTGAGCCGGATTGAGGATTGATAGTTGCACTATCTGGTCCGATATTTACCGTCATATGAGTGAGAGGAACATTTGCCGTATTGTCTATCATCTTGATAGTCCAGATGCCTTTTGCGAAGGGGCGTATCTGGGATGCAGCTGCAACGACTTTTTGTGGTGAATCAGTAACCCACATATTATAATTCAGGTCCTGGTAGATGAACAACGGGGTTCCATACCGGTTAGCAGTTACCGAATAATTCAACATTCTTGTTGTATACGTATTTCCGCTGGGATCACTCAGGACAAAGGATGCAACGGGATATCCTGATGGGATATTGGATTGTCCCAAAAGATAGTATTTGTCGCCAGAGGCAGGCATTGCATACAGTATCTGGGTCGAAGTAGTGGCTCCTAAGGGAATTTTTAAAGTTCCCGCAGTTGCAGCTACACGGTAAGTAGGTTTAAGATAGCCCGATATAGATCCAAAGAACAAGGCATAAACAACCATCACCAGAACCAGAAGGAGTGCCACAATAATGATCATCGACACAACTTCTGATACGCCCTCTGAATTTTTTTGTATACACCTCATGGCATGTCCACACCTTGTTGAAGCTAGCGACTTTGTAAAAAGTCCGTACAAGTTACGTATCTAATTACGTGTTGTTTTATATATAATTACCTCTGGCGGTTTCCTCCCCGGTTTCACATTTTCAGTCAATATATGGGAATAACAACCCCTACCGGCGGAGATTTCCTTGTAATGAAATCGCATCAAAAAATCTGATTGGTGTTTAAAAATTTATGGATCTAAAATCGGAATCTCCTTTTTGATCAGCATAAAAAAAATTAACAAAAATGATCCACACCCATCACGTAATTATTAAGCATCATTCAAGCCACATCATTGATCATGACCCCTCCGATCCTTCAGGTAGCACTGGATCTGCTTGACCTTGACCGGGCTCTCCAGATTGCCCGGGAATCCTTAGATGGTGGTGCCGATTGGATCGAAGCAGGTACTCCCCTTATTAAAAGTGAAGGTATGCAGGCAATAAGGGCCATGAGGAAACATTTTCCGGATTCTGTGATTGTCGCAGACATGAAAGTTGCAGATACCGGTACCCTGGAAGTGGAAATGGCGGCAAAAGCCGGTGCCAACATTATCTGCATTCTTGCTGATGCGGATGATTCTGTTGTAAAGGAAGCAGTAAGTGCGGCGCATCAGTATGGCGTCAGAATCATGGCCGATTTGATCAATGTACCTGATCCCGTTTCACGTGCCATCAAGCTCGAAGCATTTGGAGTCGATATCATATGTGCTCATGTCGGGATCGATCAACAGATGACCGGGAAGGACTCCCTAGAATTACTTACAACTTTAATGGGACGGATTCATACCCAGGTTGCGATTGCCGGGGGGATTGATGCGGGAAGTGCAAGGGATTCAGTGCAATGTGGTGCCGATATAGTGATCGTCGGTGGAAATATCGTCCGTTCAGCAGACGTGACCGGCTCTACGATGAAAATCCGGGCCGGGATGAATTCTCCTTTATTAAAAACACCTGAAAAGAGATCAATGGACGAAGAAATCCGTGGACTCCTCATGCAGGTTTCAGCACCAAATGTTACGGATGCAATGCATCGAAAGGGGGCAATGACAGGAATTGTTTCGATCTGTGGCAATGTGAAGATGGTTGGCAGGGCGGTTACCGTGCAGACATTTGCCGGAGACTGGGCAAAACCTGTCGAGGCTATTGATGTTGCTGAAAAGGGTACCGTGATTGTCATCAACAATGATGGGGGAACCCACATTGCCCCATGGGGGGAGCTAGCCACCCTGAGTTGTGTGAAAAAAGGGATTGCCGGTGTTGTTATCGATGGAGCAGTCAGGGATGTCGATGATATCAGGGCTATGAATTTTCCCCTTTTTGCAAAGGCGGTTGTTCCCAACGCCGGTGAACCTAAGGGACTCGGTGAGATTAACGCTGAAATATGGTGTTGCGGACAGAATGTGCGACCCGGTGACTGGATAATCGGTGATGAAAGCGGCGTTGTTGTCATTCCGGGGGAACGCGCCTACGAAATCGCACGAAGGGCTCTTGAGGTCAGAAAAACTGAGGAACGGATACGGGAAGAGATCCGGCGGGGAAGTACTCTCTCCGAAGTAGCACAACTGATAAAATGGGAAAAAAAGTGACTTTCGTTAATGGAAAATGGATCTTTCAAGCAGGGTAGCACCTGAATTTTTGATCTTTTTTATTGCATCTTCCACCTGATCGACACGGAGGATAAGGACCGCCCCCTCCTTTCCGGAATATGCATAGGAATATTCGATGTTTATGCCGGAATCCCCAAGAATTTTTGCCACCTCATATAAACCGCCAGGCTGGTCTTTCATCTTGACTGCAATCACATCAGTAAATGCAATGTTGAAGCCCATGGATAACAGCTTGTCGTGGGCTTTTTCCGGGTGATCAACAAGTGCCCTGACAACCCCGAAGCCATTGGCCTCGGCGATACTGAAAGCGAGTATGTTGACATTCTCTTCCCCGAGTGCATGGGCGATTGCCGCAAGACGCCCGGGACGATTTTCAGAAAATATCGAGATCTGCTTAATCACAAATTTTTTTGTGTCCATTTACAACGACCTCTTGTCAATAACTTTCTTCGATTTACCTTCGAACCTGGGTAATGATCCCGGCTCGACGAGTTCCACATCCACATTCACATTCAGGGAATTCCTGAGCCGGTGCTCTACCTTCTGCCTTACCTGCATCAGATCATTGATCTTATCACTAAACGAGCCTTTACTCAGTTCCACGCGGACAAGCATGTCATCAAGCGCTCCTTTCCGTTCGACTACGATCTGGAAATGCTGCCCTACTTCAGGTATTGCCATAAGGGCGTACTCTATCTGCGAGGGGAAGACGTTGATACCCCGTATAATCAACATATCATCAACCCGACCTTGAATTCTTTGCACCCTTGGATGAGTTCTGCCGCAGGGACAAACGTCCTCATCCATTGATGAGATATCCCCGATCCGGTACCTTATCATGGGGAGTGCTTCTTTCTGCAGGATGGTGATAGTAAGTTCCCCTTTCTCGCCGGCTTCAAGGGGCTCTTCTGTTTTAGGATCGATGACCTCCACAAGTGCCAGGTCGGACCAAATATGGAATCCTTTTTGCTCCGAGCACTCCGTGAACATTGGACCTGACAATTCGCTTGTCCCGTAAATATCATATGCCTTGATTCCGAGCCAGTCCTGGATCCGGTTGCGCATACCTTCGGTCCAGGGCTCGGCACCCAGGATTCCCGCCCGGAGTTTTGTATCGGTTTTTATATTCACTCCCATTTTTTCAGCAACTTCTCCTATATGGAGGAGGTAAGATGGTGTGCAGGCAATAGCAGTCGCCCCGAGGTCCTGCATCAGTTCAATCTGTCGTTCGGTGTTCCCGACACTTGTTGGCAGGACTGTAGCACCGATACGCTCTGCTCCGTAGTGCATCCCAAGTCCCCCGGTAAACAAGCCATACCCATAACTGACCTGTATAACATCTCCTCTTCCGAGCCCGAGTGACGTTAAACCCCGTGCAAGGGATGTTGTCCATGCGTTCAGATCATTCTGAGTGTACCCGACGACCGTTGGTTTTCCGGTGGTGCCACTTGAGACATGGTACCGGACAAGTTCATCCTGAGTAGCCGTAAAAATCCTGTCAGGATAACTATCCCGCAAATCCCTTTTAAACATGAACGGGAGTTTCCTGACATCGGAAAGCTCACGGATGTCATCTGGATGAACATTCTGTTCTTTCATCCGATCATGATAAAAAGACGAGAAACTATACAGACGATAAACAAGGCTTTTTAGCAGTTTATACTGCATTCTCTGGAGTTCTGCCTTTGGCATCTCTTCCATTCGGGGGTCCCAGCATACCATTACATCTCCTCCCTTCGATCGATAACTCTCTTTGCCTTACCTTCAAATCTTGGCAGAGTTCCCGGTTCAACGAGTTTAACGGTTGTCCTCAGTTCCAGGGTATCCCGAAGTTCCTTGACAACTTTTTTCTGTAATCGTGCAAGATCCGAAAGCTCTCCGCTGAAAAATTGCCTGTTAATCTCAACTTCCACGGTCATTTCATCCAGATGATTGATTCTGTCGATATACACCATAAACTGATTGCCAACTTCCGGTATTTTCAGAAGTACGTGTTCTATTTGTGAGGGGAACACGTTGATACCCCTGATCACGAGCATATCATCGCTACGGCCGGTGATCCGGGCGATCTTCTTTCCTCTCCGGCAAAGGCAATCATCTTCCATAAGCAGGGTAACGTCACCGGTACGATACCGGAGCAATGGCATTGCTTCTTTTAGAAGCGGTGTTACTACCAGCTCTCCGCGTTCACCATCAGCTACCGGTTCACCGGTTTTTGGATCGATAATCTCAACCAAGTAGCAGTCATGCCAGATATGAAGGCCGTCGCGTTCCTTGCATTCAAATGCCACCCCGGGACCGAACAGTTCGCTTAGCCCATAGGAATCATACGCAGTTACACCCAGTCTCTTCTCAAGTGTTGTTCGGATACTTTCCGACCATGGTTCGGCACCGAAGAGACCCGTTTTCAGCGAGTTGAGTTCTGTTCCCATCTCTTCTGCAACTTCAGAGAGGTGCATTGCATAACTTGGAGTGCAGTGAATTGTGGTCACGCCAAAGTCATCTATCATCTCTATCTGGCGTTTTGTGTTTCCCGTTGCGCTGGGGATAACGGTCATACCTATTTTTTCCGCACCGTAATGAAAGCCCAGACCTCCGGTAAACATGCCATAATTTACCATATTCTGGAAGACATCGTTCCGGGTTACCCCAACCATTGTCATATTTCGTGCAATCAGGTCTGACCAGGTTTCAAGATCCTTGCGGGTATATCCAACTACAGTCGGTTTTCCGGTAGTTCCCGAAGTTGTATGGATCCGGACGACCTCTTTAAGGGGAACTGCAAAAAAGCCAAATGGGTATCCGTTTCTGAGATCCTGTTTTTTTGTGAAGGGGATTTTCCTTATGTCATCAAGTGTTTTGATTGATGAATTTTTAACACCGGCTTCCTTGAGAAGGTTCCGGTAAAATTCCACCTGTTGTACCTGATTAAGTGTTTTCTTCAGACGTTTGAGCTGGAGTTTCTGTAAGTCACCACGCTTTAACGTCTCCATCTTCTTATCCCAGAACATAGGACACCCTTGTTATGCTAATGCATGACAGATCTATATATGTCATTTCGTACGGTTTATACTCACCGAATTTTTTTTCTGGCCCTCTCAAATGGTTAAAAAATCGGGGAATCAGATTTCAACCCATGCAAAACGATGAATTAATCCGTAGGACTGTGGAAGTATTTACAAAAGTCGGATATTATTTTTGGTGTTAGCGTGACAGAATATCCCTGGGTATCAGTTAGCGGATTTGGAACGCATATAAAATCGGCGCAAAAACACCTGATACTCCAGAATAACAACAATACCGATCGCATTCCGCTTGAGTCAATAAAACATCTCCTGGTCATTGGAAGTCACACACTCAGTTCTATGACTATTCTTCGCTTGATAAAAAATGGCACATATATTTCATTTTTTGAGCCAGATGGAACTCCAGTAGGGATAATAACACCCTTTTGTGACAGGAACAGAGCTGAAAATTACCGTACGCAGCAGATGATCCCCCGACATCGGTATGCAATTACTATTGCGCAGGCCGCAATAAAATCCCGGATATTTGCAATCGAGCGCGTACAGGAATTACAGAATGTTCACCTTTTCTACGAAGGTGAACTGGATGTTCTATTAAAGTCTCAGGAGGAATTTTCCTATCTGATAAAACTGGAAGAAATCCGTCGACTGCATAAACTTACTTCAGATATGTATTATGAGATTATGTCGCGGAATCTTCCCCAGGATCTCAGATTCAGACGCAGAACAACGCGTCCTCATATTGATCCTATCAATTCAATGCTCTCATTCGGCTATGCAATGCTATATGGCAATTGTTGCGTAGCTATCGTTGGTTCAGGTCTTGATCCTGATACCGGTTTTATGCACGATGGAAATGGTAGTCTCGTGTATGATCTGATTGACCCTCTTAAAGCGGAAATGGTTGATCCTGTAGTCTTTGACATGGCCTGCAATTCCCTGACTGTGGCAGATTTCGAAATCACCCACGATCGTTGCATGCTGTCGGATGAACTTATTGGAATAATGACAAGAAAACTCCATGCGACAATACAGGATAAAAAAATCAATGAGCGGGTATTTCTTCTCTCCGAATCGATTAAAAGTGGCAGCGAATTTAAAATAATGTACTGAAATTTCCCTCTCCTTTGATTATGGAAAAATCATTAAAGGTTTTATAAGAAATTTCATTTACGCGGATATCTCTTATGACTGCCCTTGGGCACCCATAGATCATGGAAATAAATTTTTCGAGGATAATGGGCTCACCTGTTGCAAAAATGTGCACTCTTCCGTCGGGAAGGTTTACAACGGTTCCCGCTACATTCAAATCGGACGCGATTTTCCTGATGCATGCCCGGAATCCCACTTTTTGAACTCTTCCCGAGATAAAAATCTCTACCGTTTTCATCTTTAAATCCTCTGCATCAGTTTAATTGCGAGACCCAGCTCTTCAAAAACCTCATCTCTTATTGTAGACTGCCTGATATTTGTGGCTGCATCGATTGCCAGATCAAGTATTTCCTGTGCATTCCGTTCACAACCTGCACCATAAATCTTCAATGCAATATCACACATGACAAACGATCTTCTTGACAGTGGACGAATAATCCGTGCTTCCTTGATGGAGTTCTGAATCATCTTCTTGGAGAGTTTTTCTTCGCCATTTTTCCTGAAATGAATAGCAAGGTTGCAGAAAAAAATCGCTTCTTTCCCACGGTCGGCAACTGTACGGACAAGCCTTTCCAATGTGATAATCTGGTTTGGATGAATTCCTTCTTCGACCATTTTTTCTGAAAGTGACTTTATTTTTACATACTGGGGAGGGATCTCATACATTTCCGTATACCCCAGTTGACTGAGATGGTGATACCGTATCTCATCATCATCAATGGTTTTCGTTATTTGGATTGCAAGCGAGAGGATTTTCTTATTCTCTGACTTTTGGTGTAACGCAAAATAGATGTCAGCAATATTATTCCGGATATTGTCTGCAATCGATTGAATGTTTATCTTATTTGTCATTGCCTCAGTTTTTTTGAGAAGTGTTAAAGATAGCTCTTCCGAAGAGTTCTGGAGGGCAAGGGGAATTATATTCAACAGGGCTGAAGCTTTCTCATAGGGTGAAGAAATCTTGTCAACAGCAGCATCCATGGCAAAAATAAGCTCTGACCGCCGATCTTCATTCTCTCGTGTCAGATTATACACGGCAATCAGTGAGTTGATATATTCAACAGGATTGCTGATTTTTTGAACTACCTGCAGGGCAATTTCATACCATTTGGTCTCTGGTCTTATTGCATGAATACGGATAATGGCATAGACAATTTGCCGGCGGCTGACCGCATCCTTGTCAAACTCAACTGCATCCAGTCTCCGGATCCCTAGCATCAGGTAATCCGATGCAATATGAGGATCGATCTGGCAGTACAGGGTAGCAAGATATGACAAAATCAGTATTTTTTGATATTCTGCAAGCAGTCCCTCCAGATTGTTATAAACATCCACGAGAATTTCCTGTGCCTGAGGTTTGTTGTTAATTTTAATCAATAAATCAGCAAGTTTGCATAAACCTCGGAGTTTTATATAGGGATCACTTATCATCCAGAGGACCCGGCTTCGGATTTTCAGGACAACCGGACTTGATTTCCCCCGTTCATTCCTTCGGAGGAGATAAGCCATGGTCTCATATGGATCTGTCGTGTTTGGATGGGTAATATCTTCACTGATACTTGAAATAATCCGGGACACCATTGCATCCCGTTCGTATGAATTTTCGATTTCCACTACGTACATGGCTAACGGGATGATGTATTCAGGATTGTTGCTTGTGCGGGAATAGGAGATTATAATATCAATTAAACCGGCAAGCTTGAGGGATATCTGAGGTGATCGGATGTTTTGCTTAATTATTTCCAAGCCCCGGCTAAACGGCGGAATTATCTCGGAAATGTCTTTTTGTGCTCCCTGGGTGCTGTGATTTTTAAGGATAATACATCCGATTTTTACAAAGCACTCTGCAATCCGTTCGAACAACTGGACTTTGAGAGAAGGATCGTTGATATCTTCCGCAATGGAGTATGCCTCCTCGAGCGCTTCATAGGATTGTTTATCAATTGCATATTTGATCACTCCATCGATAATGTTGGCCATTGCAAAAGCAGCCAGATCTTTTTCAAGAAGGGAATTACTCCATTCTTTCATCCTGAGAAGCAGGTCAAGATCACCTTGTTGTGCCGCAAGTATCGATGCCTCATCGATAATACTGCTCAGTGTTGCGGAACGGGTATTCTGGCCATCGATTTCACAAGTGAGGCCCACGGCCCTCTGAAGAAAATCACGGTTCTTTGATTTGACGGCAATTTTTGCAATCTTTATTACGATATTTGAAATTGCCCGTTCTTTGAGCGGTTGTTCGGTAATTGATTCTGCCAGGCGGATGAGGATCTCCGGATCATGGAAGTCCAGAAATCCACGTTCCACAAGGATAGTGATACTTTCGAGAAGGAGGTGATCCTGACGAGGGTGTAATAAGATGAGATTTCGTACCGACAAAATGTGAGTGATAATTTCTTTGAAAGAATAATCTTTACTTGCTTCAATAATCGATCGGTATATTCCACTGTGAGTTGTATCCGGATTCAGTTTTACGAGGATATTTTTGTTAATCAGGGGAATACTGTCATTAAGAATCCCTTCCTTTAAGACCTGAATCAGGCATTCATTATACTGGGGGTAATTCTCAGATTCATGCCGGATTTTTCCAAATAATCCTAATGCAGCATTGAAATCCCCGGAACTCAGCATAATTTGAGCGAACTGGAGGTATATACGAGACAAAAAGACCGGGTCACAATGATTTTCTATCACTGGCATAAGATCTGTCAGGATCTGCATATTACCGGAATTTTTCGAAACCGATATGCCTGCACGAACCATTTCCCGAATGGGATATGCATCTTTGTGGGAAATGTGTTTTTGCAGATCCATCGCAGAAGACAGGAACCAAGAATCCCCCGATCGCTCGGCTTTTTTCAGGAGATCGATTACAATCGTTCCCGTAACCTCTGGCTTCTTACTGCAGAGAGATTCCAATACTGTAATTATCTGTTGTTTATCTTTGACACGCTCGAGCAGTTGTTCCGTCAATGAACTTACTATCTCCAGATAGGCATCATAGGGTATTTCATCAAAGTTTTGCAGAAACAGCAGAATATCCTGCATTTCCTTACCAAAAACCGATTTTGCTCCTTTCTCTATGATAATCGAAATACAATCGTGCCTGCGGATTTTCTGGTGGATCTCTGTTGCGCTGCATATACTGTCAAAAAAAGAGTCACGGTCTTTTTCAAGGATGGCTGTTGTTGCCAAGGCTTTCGCGAGTTCAGCATGCAGGACTGCCCGTTTTGATATATCTCCGATCTCTTCAATCAGATGAAGGGAGGTATGAAGAAGCTGTTGATTCCTTGTTGTGATTGCCCACACGATTAAAAGCGGGATAATATCAATCATGATGTCCGAACGGTATTTTCGGAAACTTATGCGATCAAGTATGATCATACCCTGATTGATAAAATCCTGATTGGCATCGGTTACTCCAGCATCAATGAGATCCCGGGCCATCATCGCGAAGATCCGTGACTGATTGCTCTTTTTACCGATTTTTTCCGAGAGGGAAAATACTTTATTCAGCCAGGCGTTGTCCTTTGTCGCAATATACTGTTGGATTATCCGGGAAAAAAGCTCATCATTATCACTTTCCTGAATTTCTCTCAGAGCCAGAAGAAGTTCGGGTTTGTTATTTTTAATAGCAGCATCAGTTATAATCCGATTTGCTTCGTGAACAATATTTTTTTTCGCCCGTCGTCCCTGTTGATTTTGAAGCCCTGCTAAAAATATCTCAAGAGTTTTCCTCTCTTCTGAGGGGAGAGCATTCTGTATATCTTCAAGTATTTCTGCGGACCGGACCATGCTGTATCACAGGTGATTAGTTCTGGGTTGGTAAACTCAATTTGACTGAAATATTTAATAAACTTACCGATATCAACTACCCGCAAATTATTTTTATTTCGTTATAATGAGCGATAATCTGGGCTTTTTAACCAAATACGCGGAAATTATTGTTCATTTTAAAATATATGGTATTGTTAAACTATTTTTTTTGTATATATTTTTTGCATATATACAATGATTTTACATTCGGGTATTACCTGAGGTCCATATTTTTTATTCACGGATTATTTTTTTCTATAATACTCTTAAGTTCCGTATGGAATCCGATACCCTTTTCTTTCGTATCGGAGTCAATAATGAATCGGACAATTGGTTCAGTCCCTGAAGTCCTTACCAGGGCCCACATATTCTCTCTGAAGATTTTCACACCGTCTGTTTCGTCAATGGTATCTTTGGAAAAGTGAGATTTTATCATTTGGAGTAAATGCATTCCAGTTTTGGTGTTAATTTTATCTTTTATTACATAGCGTTTGGGCAATTGCTCTATAAGTTCGGAAAGGGGTTTTCCGGTTGACTTGAGAATGTGCACCATCATAGCGGCGGTCATTCCCCCGTCGCGACAGAACTGGTGTTCGGGAAAAATCAATCCTCCATTCCCTTCACCCCCAAAAACAACTGGTTTTCCCTGCTCGATAAGCATCCGCATTGTTCGTGCAACATAAATACTTCCGACAGGGGTATATTCCAGAGAACAATTTTCTTCTCTAGCGACTATTTCTACAACCTGACCTGTACTCACAGGAGTAACAATAATTCCTTTCCTCTCACGGCAAATTTGACGGGTCATTAAAGCAAATTCCTGATTTTCTTCAACAAACTGACCCATCTCATCAATGAAAACCGCACGATCTGCATCCCCGTCATGGGCAACACCAAACGCAGCTCCACTGCTTTTGACCAGTTCAGCAAGATTCTTCAGGCCCTCAACGGATGGCTCCGGCAGTCTTCCCGGAAATGTTCCGTCCATGATTCCATTGATCGTGATAACGGTACAGCCCATTTCTGTAAGAATTACCGGCGTTGTGATGCATGCGGGTCCTGATCCGGGATCTACGACTACGGTTATTCCTCTCCCGGGTTTGTCAGGAAATTTGCTGCTTATTGCTGTGATATATTGCTCAAGTAGGTGCGGAGCAGTAATCTCATGGCCGATTTTATCCCATAACTGGGTCGAAAACGATCGATCAAAGAGGATTTTTTCCAGACGGATAGTTTCTTCGTCGCCCATTTCTGTTCCATCGGCCTCAATAATTTTTACCCCGTTATATTCCGGGGGATTATGCGACGCAGTGATCATCGCTCCGCCATCAAAATATTCTTTTACAATATATTGCAGGGCTGGTGTCGGAAGGATGCCGCAGTCTACAATATCACAACCTGCGGCAAGGAGCCCGGCTTTTATCGCTTTTCCAAATACATCTCCGGAGGTACGTGTATCGCGTCCAACACCAATTCTGCCTTTACGCATTGTTCCAAAAGATTGTCCGATAGCTAACACAATATCCAGTGTGAGATCTTTACCGACAATCCCTCTCACACCATTGGTGCCGAATAGTCGTTTTTCCATTTTCATTGCAGACATTTCTGATTCAACTCATTAACTTTTTTGTAAAAAATCATCAAAACATTGGATAGACTGCATTACTTCATGGAGGGTGGGATTTTTCAGGATACATCGATCAACCTCCAGAGACCCGAGAACGATTTTTGCATACTCCCTTTCTTTATAACCCTCAATCACCACGAAATCAATGCCGTATACGAGATATGCTCGTAATGTTTCGTCCAGTAGGTTATTCTGTATTGCCATTACGGTTTTATGTGCATCAATTCCCGAAGCAATATCCGCGCCAGCTTCGAAAAAAAGGGTTGTGTCTTTTCCGCTTTCAAGCTCAAAATCATGATCCCCCAAATGCTTAATTATACCGACTTTACCTATTTTTTTTAATTCCGGTATAAGATTTCTGATAAATGTAGTTTTACCGGAGTTTGATCTTCCAACGACCTGGATGATCTTCATTGATTCTCCCTCTCATAATTGTTATCCGACAGGCATCCGGTGCCGTGATGGTCCATTTCCCTGATAGTTGCGGAGGGTATTTCGTCAGGAGATGGGGAGTGTTTTGTCGCACTTTCCTGTTGCACTTTTTCCTGCAGTATTGTTTCTTTTGTACCTGATAGTGGATCAGATTGTGTTAAATTTGTCTCAGGAATGGATTCTGATTTTTCTGAGGCCGGGTCCAATGAATGTTGCTGTAGGGTTATTTCCTCAGCCCGGGTTTTCAGAATTGTCTTTGCAGCTTCGCCGACACTTCTCATAACTTTCGTTATCCGATCTTCAATATCGATCTCTTCATCAATATCCAATGTGGTTCCCTCTACTTCTAGAAGGAATCGTGAAACTTCACTTGCTTCAAAGAGGAGATCATCCAGTTCGTCTGTTGTAAAAAAACCGCACATAGCTCCGTAAAAAAAGGTGGCGCTGGCCTTTCTTACTTTCTTTTTAAATGAATTTCTTGCCTGGTTCACTGCCTGCGGGGTGTATGTATCTTCCATAAACGGCACAAGTTCCGGAAGATGTTTTCCGATAAATGTCATCTCGGCCCCCCCCGATGTGCGAAAGTCTGTACATAATCTGGCCAGTGCCCATTCCCGCGCGGTAATGTACGTTCGTTTACGTAGGAACTGATTCACTTTCCTGTATGTGGCCCCATCTACTTTTTTAAATTTTTTATATTTGTTTATCTCCAGGCGGATAGTGGAATCATCCATTTACCAAATACCTCCAATCTTTCCATGCTTATCTATTTGATAACAATTTAGAGAATTAGATCGAATCAATCCTGTTTTAGGTATAGCACTATATGGTTTATACCTATAAAAAAAATACCTGTGCTTCGAGGTTATTCAAGGTATGAGGACAAAACCAGAAGAACCAAACCGCCGTGTAATTAAGAATTATTTTTTACTGATAAAAGCGAAAAAATTTACAAAATTTTAGGAATTATGCGATACTGCGGTTTTTAGAACTATTCACGTGGATGCTCGCCCATGATATCCCGGATGTAATATTTCATTTTATTATGCGATGGATTGGATCCCTTATCCCGATTGTTCTCCCCAGTAATTTCTCCTTCGGATTCCCTACTGGTATCAGTGATAACATTTGGGGATTGTTTTGAGAGATTACTGTTGCTCTCAATGAAGGAATTCAAGGCAGATCTGGGGATCCTCCAGGCACGGTAGGATATTTTTGTACCCGTAAGCCTTCCGGAACGTAACCATAAATGAACCGTTTTTTGATGGATCCCGAGAATTTCAGCCACTTGTTTGGGACTCAACAGTTGCGTATCTTCATCCATATCTAATATTACCAATGATTCCCTTTCCTTATAATCTTTAATCTCATTAATGGAATCAACTGCTCCCATTTCTTTTCGGTTTTTTCAATCAACAATACCGTCAATGGATTGTAAAAAAGAATATTCATAAAATCTGCTGGAGATGGCCGGAAATTTCAGAAATATTAATCATAATCTGTTTTCACGTCTGGATCGAGTGGATAAATTAATCAGGTTTTGCCACAGCCAGGATTCACAGAAAAATCAAAAATAACAATTCGCGAACCTGAATCAGGTAAGATTTAATCCGGCGATCAATAACCTTATCGACATAGTTTATCGTTTTTACAATGAGGTATGGTCCAGAGGAAATAACGACAACCCTGAGTGTTCTCTAGGTTCAATTGCCTACCCGGAACTTCCCAATTTCCCACATTTTTATATAGCATCATATGGTATATCAAAAAATTTCAAATTGACGCACACCCTTTTTTTTAGGCTCTATTTATGATGCTTTTAGCAATATAAGGCATATTTGAGATTTGATCTGAGAATTCTGTTAAGGAATCAGATTCATTCAACTCGCAGAGAATCCTTCAGAAAATATCCTCAAAGAAATGATCCCCTTGTTTATCGCATATTTTTTCACCCATTCCATTAAATTTAAATAACCTCCAGATCTCGTTATGTGAAAAAAATCAAAAAACAGCTCAAATTCACCTCCTTAATCCGAATCCCTTTGGATTTTTACGGATTAATTCACGGGTAATTCTCGAAGCTCCATTGAGATAAGGAAAACAAAAGTCCTCATCTCCAAGCATACAAAGCGTATAAAAAATATTCATTGTCCTCCGATCTATAGGTTTTGAAATCAGCAGTCTCAATTAAAAACAGTTGTTGATGGGTTTATGTAGTATATATTTCACCGGCCACTCTGAATTCTCCTTTTGAATTTCCGATTCTAATCCGGGTTTATTTCTGTCGGATACCTTTTTGAAAGTTTTCTGCAAAGGCTCATCTTTAAGGTAATATCGATATAAAGACAGACCAATCGATTGTTGAAGCTTTACTTCGAATCTGTAATTTTATGCAGAAATAAAACCCCTATATCTTCGGAATTCCGATTCGAGGGAAAACTTTCATGGGATTCCAAAAAACGTAGTATTCTGAACAACCGGTTCTTACAAATTAGTATTTAAAAAAAATTCATTTAGAATTCATTTAGATCAGTGTTTTTAACATAAAAATTTGGATTGAACAATTGTTGAGAACCGTCATTAAAACATCCTGTTGAATGTCACTATGGGGATTATCGATATATATCTGAAATTTTTTTATTGTTTTAAGGGATCAATTTGGGAAATTATGCCGTATCCGTGTGATGAATCAGCCGAATCTCTTTGAAATTGGATTATTTTCTTGGTGGAATTCAGAAGGAACCTATTAATGAAAATGATTTCATTATGTGAAAACCAGGAACCTTCCAAGAAATTGGTATGCTCTTAAAAATAAACCAATTCTGAAAATTCTCGTATAGTCAAGATAATTTTTTAATCAGGTATCCTTCGATGTAATCGTCAAGACTAATTTGTGGAAATGTCTCCCAGAATTATTGTGGAAGGATGGATGTCCCCGTCGATATATTTTTAAAAAGGTCATATTGCGTTTCTGTTGGCTTTTTCCCTTGTTGATTAGTTAAAACATATGTACAATGAAAAAACCCCGTATTTTGTACGGGTGTATTTTTGCACATTAAAAAAGATATTACTCGTAAGTTGGAGGACAAGATCAGGTTTAGTTCCAAGTAGATCGATGCTCGTTTCCATAGATATCCGCTGGAAAGAGAAGCATGATTTTTCTCTACTCAGGTGTCCGAGAATGGCTCTCCGAAACAACGGTCAAAGCAGTCTCTGATTTGAAAATCAAGATTGCGGAGAATAGGTATTCTGCGCAAACCTTTATTTATTTGAGATAAGATAGAATAGAGCATGGAAAGCGGGTATTTTTCTGAGTGGCTCAAAAGCTACCGGAACTACCTCCGCATGCGTAATTATTCCCCCCGTACGCTGGACAGCTATGAGCAGGTGATCAAGCACTTTGGATATTATGTCTGGCTCAGGCGGAATACGGATGTAACAAAGCTTGTTTTCTACTGGAAAGATTTTGAGAAGGCACGGCTCGATACATCAGTCGATGTTACGTCGGTCATGATCAACGATTTCCTCTCCTTTGTCTCATCAATGCAGACCTACAAGCCGAAAACATTCCATCGCATAATCTCTACGCTGAGCTCTTTTTACCGGTTCCTGTATACGCAGGGTGTCGTCAATGCAAATCCATTAACCGGTATTGACCGTCCGAGAATCAAACAACAGGACATCAAATATCTCAAACACAACCAGGTGCTGCGTCTGATTGATTCCATCGAAGATCCTCGTGACAAGCTTATTGTGAGGACGATTTACGCTACGGGTGTTCGTGTTTCCGAGCTTTGTGGCATGAACCTTGAAGATATCGATTTCGACGAGCATACGATCAAAATTCGTGGAAAAGGGGACAAGACACGCCTCGTCTTTGTTGATGATGATACGCTTGCAGATATTCTGAAATTCATTGGCAATCGTATAGTGGGACCCCTCTTTGTTGGACAGCAGGGAAAACACATATCTTCGCGGGCTATCCAGCATATCTTCAAGCACTATGCGCCTTCCGGGATAACTCCCCACAAGATCCGTCACAGTTATGCAAGCGAACTGTACCGACGCTCAAAAAATCTTCGGGTTGTCCAGGAAAACCTTGGCCATACTTCCATAAAGACCACCGAGATCTATCTGCATACCGATATCGACGAAAGAAGGCAGGTTTACCAGCAATATTTCCCTCTTTCCGGATCAAATGAATAATTCGGATCTTTTTTTAACATTCTTATTATAAACTATATGATGCTATACAAATAAGTGATATTAAGCTACCGATCTGTTCGTGAAATTATCATCAGTTATCATCCGAAGCGATTCATCAGGACAGGCTACTCCCGATACTACGGTTTTATTGGTAATTCCAGGGAATGATTCTGCGTTAAAACTGAAACTTTATTCCCTTTGAGTTCTCCCGATTCGGAAAAACAAGGCCGCGTTATACATAATTGCATTACTGCGCCCGAACAGGTTTTTTGATATCAAATTTCACCATTACGGTGTCTGGAGAATCGTTGTTCCCGTCCAGGCTCTGAAACAAAATTCCCAATGGTAAGAATATTCAATTGTATCAAAAAGATTTTTCAAATATCCGGATATCCAAAATTACGTTATAGTTTTGAGTAATAATCCAGATTATTCAAATTATCCATTTGTCTGTCGTAATATTATTTTTTCCAATTCTAATGTGATTCCATTTACATCACATTATTCAGATATTTTTCAATCGAATTCGGTGACATTCAGTACCCGGGAACCGGTCAAATTTCGAATCTTTCCAATCTATCGAAAAAATTCTCAAAAAATATTTCCCCCCCTCTGAAGTTTAATATTGAATCCCCTCAGCAAACTTCTGTATCCCCTCCCGAATTAATTAATCCAATCTAATTTACAATTAAAACAGTTTTCAAACGTCCTATATTACTTTTAATTCCAGATTATCCAATATTTTCTATTTTTATGTCGTAAGAATTCAATATATAAAATATTTTGATTTTTCAATTTCTTTCGTCACCAGAAAAGACAATTGAAATAATTTGCCTTTGTAAAACGTTAATATTGGAATTTAATTCAATCATAATGGGCAAAATTGTATCTTCCATTTTTTTCAAGATTTTACTATTTATAGAATGAGCATTTTGTCTTTCCAGAATTTTGGATAATATACAAAATGTCAGAAATGTATTCTGTGAAAACATGATTCAATTAAATCCATTTGAATTTGAAAATTGAATGCACACGAATACCACAATTCTTTTTTCTTACCTATTACCATATTATATGAAGTCGTATGGCAAGAATCCAGAAACGAAAATACGAGAAAATTGACGAATCTGAAATTGATCTTGTCACTCAATGTCATGACAGCCACGAGTTTTATGAGCGGTACCGGGAATTATTTCCTACGAGGAAGAAGGGAATTGACAGCATAAGTAAAATATGGAAACGCCGCAGCGAATTTATCAAGAAACAGCAGGAATCGTTGCCGGCCTCTGAATCTCCAGCTGCCTCTACCCAGGAGCTTGAACAACTCATAGCCGTTCAGAATAAAGTTCTTGCAGAATTATCCAGTGTTATGAAAGAGCACCTCAAGATAAGTAAGGAGATATTGGCGAGACTTCCAAAATCTATTACTAATGTCGATGAACCCCCTAAAAGACACGGGGAGATAAAAATTACTGAAACCAAAGAACCAATCAAAAAAACGGCTCACGAAAAACCATCCGATATAATGATCGGATCCTGATTGAATCCAATATGAGGATTAATCGATCAAAATTGATCGAGACTCTCCGAAGGGATTTTTCCATTAAAAAAACCCAATACTTCAAATTGTAGTTAAATTCACATTCTCACGCCGCGGAAAGGTATCCTTATAGTCCACCGGCGCAAATAAATTATGGTCTTTTCCGGGAGCGGAAATAAGCTTTTGATTGGATCTGTACTCAGAAACCCCCGTAGAGTATTAGCACACATAGACCACTACACTTATTTGCTCCATAATCCTCATTGAATATATGCAGGATCATGTTTTTCATCACAGGGACGGTCCTGAGTATGCCGGTTCCCGACTCGCCCAGCAACTGGAAAGTGGGCGGTTGACCAATACTGAAGTCTCACTCATCAAGGATTTCCTGTACGAACGCAAGGCCAAGAAGAATTTATCCGGTGGCCGTGTCGCTCTGTACGTGAACCATCTCATCCGGGTCCGGGACTTTTTACCAGGGCCCTACAATGAAATGACGACCGGTTCGTTCATGGAGGCAATCTCCAAAATAAAAACCGGGCAGCGGCTTGATGGTGGCAACCTTTCCAATAGCACCATTCACGATTACATCCTCACTCTCAAAGTTTTTGCAGAATGGCTGGTTAAGAAGAAGCACGTCGCGATCCCAATTGAGGAGATCAAGGAGATCAAGGTCCCCAAGGCTCCATTGATGACCAAGACTCCGGACGACATGCTCACTGAGGAAGAGATCCAGAAGCTGATCGGTGTCTGTGATAATTCCAAAGAACGGGCGCTCATTGCGTGCGTCTTTGATGCGGCTCTGCGCATTGAAGAGGCCGGATACCTGAGATGGAGGCAGATCCAGAAACTCAAGCACGGAATCTCGATCTCGACCGACAAGAAGACCGGCTTCCCGCGTTACATTCCCTGTGCAACCGCGTGGACCTATCTCAAGACCTGGAAGATGGATTATCCGGCCCTTCACGGCATCCCGCCCGAAGGCGACAACTTTGTTTTCCTTACCCAGAAGGGCGAACCATACCAGTATAGCGGGTTCCAGTATCTCATGAAAAAGTTCAGCAGGAAACTCAAGAAACAGGGTGACACGGTGCTGGCCGAGAAACTGCATTTCCATCTGCTGCGGCACACGAAACTGACCTTCTACGCGAAACAGAACATGAACGAGTCCATCCTGTGCAAGATCGGCTGGGGCAAGCGGTCCTCCATGGTCGAGCGGTACGTGAACCTTTCATCGGTCGATGTGGAGCAGGCCGTGATGGGGATCTCCGGCATCAAGGATATGGAAGTGCAGAAGCCGATCTTTGTTCCAGGCATCTGCCCGCACTGTCTGTGCAAGGAAGTGCCGCCGACCGCCGCATACTGTCCGGAGTGCGGTTCTGAGCTGACTGAAGAAGCGCTGAGCGAGACCGAGAAGATGGTCCGGAGTGTCCGGGAGAATCCCCTCTCGCTCCGGAAAATGGTTGATGAGATGGTTGACGCGAAGATGCAGAAGGCGATGGCGAAATAAATAATTTTTTCAGACGAACAAGCAGATAAATATTCATAGGGTTCCCTTAAACTGAAATCTTTATTAATCATAAAACTAATTCTCTCGAAGTGAGGTTTTATGGAGAAATTTTGCCCGAAATGTGGTACTAAAGCCCCTGATAATCAATCTTTATTTTGCAATAAATGTGGCACTCAGTTACCGGTATCTCAACCTGAAAAACAGGATAAAATTTGTCCGAATTGTGGTGGGGAAATACTTGATAAAGAATCAATATTTTGTGCACGATGTGGAAGTTCTATCTCTGCTCCTTTGCCTTCCATTGTAAAATTTAAAACATCTGATAAGGCGTTTTGCCCAAAATGTGGCGCGGAGCTTAAAAATCCTGAAGCTGAAATATGCCCAACATGTGGTGTGAGAATAAAAGGTGTTGTAAAACCACCTGGGACAAACCCTTGTGGCTGTAATACAATTTTTGGGATAATTTTTGTTTTACTTAGTTTACCTTGTTTTTCATTAGTACTATCAAATCCAGAAACGTATGGATATTATATTGTCGGGGGTTTACTGTTCCTTGGGGGAGGAATTTACTTTTTTGCCAAATCTTATGGATGGCTATAATCAAATTTTGTTTGAATGATTAAAAAAATAAATCTACTGAAAGAGTATATTTATTAAAATAAAAGCGGTATATCTTCGCAATGTATTGCCCAAAATGCGGTTCGGAATTAAAATTTGAAGAGGCTGAAATATGCCCTGCGTGTGGTGCCAGATTAAAAGCTGCACCAAAACCTCCGAATGAGGATCCGTGTGGTTGCGGACAATTTTTATCATTATTCTCTATTTTTATTGGTGCTGTTTTTTTATTTGTTATTTTTTATCCGACAGCAGATACAGGATTCAATACTTCAATGATTATTGTGGGTTTAATTTTTCTTGGCGGGGGGATTGCTTTTTTTGCCAGAAAAGAGAGATGGTTCTAACCCAAATTTTCTCGTCAAATTCTCGATATGGATGATAAGGAAAATCTGGCATGGAAAAATTGGTAGAACTCATAATCGTATTTTTAGAATGAAATGTCGATATACTCCTTCTTGCTCGAATTTTACAATATTAGCTCTGGAGAAATACGGTTTCATTCGCGGTTGGATTATGGCAATTAAAAGGATTCATAATTGTTCTCGATCTATACCCTATGGAACGATTGATTATCCATAATTTTTATTTCGATTCCCGTTTTTTATCTTAAAATGCGGCACCTCCAATCGCTCAAAATATTTTAACCGCAAAATTCATTAAAGGCTTTTCATTTCCCAAATTTTTTGGCGGCGCACCACATTTTCTTGAACAAAAATTTACTATTTTTGTAATTTTTGCTTTACAAAAAACGAGCATCTGACCTATCAATTCAGAAAGTCATATAAACAACTGCGATTTTATAAAACTATTACAATGCTCTGGCACTTCTTCAAAAAAGTAAATGCCCGGATACAGGTCGTTGAACAATCCCCAAACGGAAAAATCAGTGCTTTGTTCCACCGGCCCGAACCCGAGTCTCCCAAAGACGGCCCGACCTTGAAGTATAATATCGCATCCGGAGCACGATGCGCAATGAACGAAGGTCCGTGGTGCAGACTGATGGGCGGCCACGTTCCTGTTTTTTCCCTCTTTACCTTTTTCCCGGATCATCAGTAAAATCGGATGACCGATAGCAGAGGCTCTCATGATTTTCCACATAGATTACCTGCCGAATTATGGCAGGAATTTGAACGGATAATTCCCAGGGCCTGTCCGGCAAGACCGGGCCAGTGTCTCGTAAAATACCGATATGCGGTTTTGGATGTGGCCGCGTGTCACAGGAACGCAACCGAATACAAGCATGAGGACCGTGAGAACATGCAGTATACATCTCCCCACTCAGAAGGATGCCCGGGCGTCCCGGTAAAACGGAAGGAATCACAGACTCAACACGACACGATATCGAATAGTGAATCGCACAATGAACGCACCCAGGAACCCCTGATGGTCACCCAGGAAGCCGTCGAAGCGTACGAAAGGCGGACCGGTTTCTCCGGGATCGGGAGGATCATGGTCGAGGACGGTCACTGGATCATTGTCACAAAAGAAGAGCTGGCGCGGTCCAGGGCCCAGGCACACACGAACCGTATCATGACTTCCCGCATGAAGGGGACCGCATGACCGCATACGCAACCGGCCAGATCCTGTGCGGAGATGAAGGTCGTGTTCATATCCGCATCTGGAGTGAGCGGTATTACCTCTGCCCGGAAGATCTCGGGATGCTTTTCTTTGTCGGCGATCATGTGCCGCTCCTGAAGAAAGGTCCGGCCCCGCAGGTCCATCAGGTCTCCGGCTCGGTTTACCTCAGCCCCTCCGGGCGGGCCGTCATCATCGCGATCGATAAACAACGGTACATGCTGCCCCGCGACAAGTTCCTTGCAGTTGCGCTCGGGGAGGAATTTTCCTGTCACTTCTTTGAGGTGCCCACAGATGAGACGGAGATCGAAACAATCTCTCCGCAGAAGGAAGGAGCGATTTCATGACCAGCCGTCGCGGTACGCTGGTCGAGGAGGGGGCCCGTGAACTGCTCCAGATCCACGGGTATACGGTCCGGGTCATCCCGCCCGGATTTAACAAGCGGTTCCCTCCGGCCCATCTCGTTGCCACCCGGCCATCGGGCGAGACGCGGTTCATCCGTATCCGGAAATTATCCCACCGGCCATCCACCGCTGAAACTCTCGAGATGCATTGCACCAATGATCTCGCGCAGTTCCGCAAGTACATCTCCAGTCATCCCGAAGCGATGGGGCTGCATTGCGAGATCTGGATCTATTCACTGACGCATGGGTTCCGATCCTTCGAGGTCCTGATGGATAGTATCCGGGAAATCCCGAAACTCCCGCTCAACGGTCCGGCAGTTTCCCGGGCAAAAGGTGCAGCATGACCGCCGTCCGTCGTATGCATGTACTGGAGCAGCGGGCCGGAAAAATTCTCCTGAATACGGGCTATGAACCGGTGATTGTGAGCGGTTTTGTCCGGAGTTCCCGATACATTGCATTCAACCTGACCGCCAGGAAGAAACTGGATGACGGGACCATCGATACCGTGATGGTGAAGCTGAAAATTTCCCTGCATCCGATCACGTCTCTCGCAGAGGCCGCGATATTCTGCCGTGACGAGATCGCAAGCGTGAAGAAATTTTTCAACCAGGTGCCGCCGGACGTAAAACCCTCACGATTCGAGGTCTGGGTCTCGATTCCGTTGGATGGGTTCCAGCAGTTCGAGATCACCCGTGAAGGCATCCGTGAGATCCGGTTATATGGGGAGAATGCCCCAGAAGTGGGGGAGACAGCATGATTGCGCAAAGCGCGTTCAATGCGTCGAAGGAGCGGGCCACTGAGCTGCTCATCTCCCGGGGCTTTGAGCCGGTCCTGCCGGTCGAGAGCAGTTTCCTTTCGCATTACATCCCGCTCCACCTTGTCGGGCTTCGGGGCAACTACGAGGCACTCTGCGTGAAATTGCGGATAGCGTATGGCGCGGTGAGCGTGCCATATGTCGAATCGTTCTGCAGGTTCGAGATCTGCCAGTTCCGATCGCTTCTGACAATGTACCCGGGCAACGTCTTCCTCCGCTGTGAAGTCTGGGTTGTATCGCCGAACGGTTCGATCCACTGTTATGAAATTCTGCCCGATGAGATCCGCGAGGTGGCAGCCTATGGCCGGTGAAGCAAGCAAGCCGGCAGTCACGACCGAGAAGATCGAAGGTATTCCACTCTACCTGATCCCAAAAGCGATTGCGGACCAGATCAGGAACAAGGGTGATTCGGTCTTCCAGATCCAGGTCGAACGGAAATTCCATCACCGGTATACCGTGAAGGTCGAGACCTTTGATGAGCACGCCGCGCGGGTGAAGCAGGAGCAGCCTGCCCGCGAAGAAGGCGACGGGCATGGCTGACCTGGTAATTTATTCACAGCGGACCGCAGCAGGAACCCGGGTGGTGACTCGTGGATGGTCTGCTCCGTGATGCAGTCGCCCGATTAGCAGGGCCCGGGCAGGTTGTCGAGGTCCGGGCGCTCACCGATCAGTTCACTCACAGCGGCTACTTCAGCGATCGCGATGCGCTCATCCGGGCCGTGGAGCCTCTCGATACCGACAGCTCAGTACACGGCATCTACATCACATTGAACGAGGTGAACCCGGCCCTGCTCTCGCGCCGGGCGAACCGGATCAAGATGCGGCTCGGCAAGAAGGACAGCACGACGAGCGACGCGGATATCCTGCGCCGCCGCTGGCTTCCGATAGACATCGACCCGTTGCGACCGAGTGGTGTGTCGAGCACGGACGAGGAGCACGGGCTCGCGCTTGCGAAAGCCGAGGAGGTGGCCCGCTGGATCGCCGGTCTCGGCTTCCCGGAACCGGTCCGCGCGGACTCCGGCAACGGGGCCCACCTGCTCTACCGCATCGACCTGCCGAATGATGAGGCGGCAACTGCGCTGGTAAAATCGTGCCTCACAACGCTTGACACACTCTTCTCGGACGAGCGGGTGAACGTGGATACGGCGAACTTTAACGCGGCCCGCATCTGGAAACTTTACGGCACAGTCTCACGGAAGGGCGACAATACTCCGGAACGTCCGTACCGGAGAAGTAGGATCCTCTCGGCCCCGGAGGAGCTGAGCATCGCGACGATCGATCAGCTCCGGGACCTCATAGCCAGGCTCCCGACCGAGCAACACGCACAACAGCCGGCCACGGCGAAGGACAAGGGCTTCGACCTGCGCCGCTGGCTATCAGATCATGGTGTCGGGGTGCGGTCCGAGAAACCGTACAGCGGCGGCACATTATTCATCCTCGATCAATGCCCATTCTCCTCGGCCCATAAGGACGGTGCGTTTGCGATCCAGTTCGGCAACGGCGCGGTCTTTGCCGGCTGCAAGCACACTTCCTGCGGTGGTGGTACTCAGCGTTGGCAGGAACTCCGCGAGCGGTTCGAGCCGGACCGGGCAACGAAGCGGAAGGACTGGGAGCAGAAACAGAAGACCTGGCGGAAGGACAAGGCCACGGCAAAAGCTGACCATGAGGGTACTGCGGACCCGGGCCCGGCACCGGAGCAAACGAATCCCGGTGCCCGGGCGGCGGCCCTTGATGTGCTGGAGCATGGCGACCCGGCAGCTCTGATTCTTACGGCATTTGCCCAGGAGCATGTCGGCGATGAGATCCTCGCGCGGTGCATGCTCCTCTCGATGGCATCGCAGGCCGTGAAAAACTCGGACGGGCTGCATGTCTCGGTGACCGGGGATTCCGGCAAGGGTAAGACCCACGCATTCCGGAAGATGATGCGCCAGGTCCCGGACCGGTACAAAGTGAAAGGTACGGTGAGCAACAAGGCACTTTATTACATGAAGGACCTCCGGCCCCGCACGGTCCTGATGAGTGATGATACCGAGCTCTCGGACGGGATACAGGAGATCCTGAAATCCGCGACCTCGAATTTCCATGAGCCGATCACCCATACGACGGTCACAAAGGACCTGACCTCCCGGGTCTGCACCATCCCCGAGCGGTGCGTCTGGTGGATTGCAAAGAAGGAAGGGACCGGTGACGACCAGGTGATGAACCGGATGCTGACCTGCTGGATCGATGAATCAGCTGAGCAGGATGCCCGGGTACTGGCGGCGAAGCAGGAGAAAGAGGAACAGGACCCCGACACATTCACCGATGAATCCCATGAGCTTGCAATCTGTCGGGAGATCTGGGAGGTCCTGCACGAGCAGATGATCTGGGTGATCATTCCTTATTCGAAACGAATCCGGTTCCAGAGAATCAGCAACCGACGCAATCCTGACATGCTCTACGACCTGATCAAGAGCCATGCGGCCCTCTTCTTCCGGCAACGCCGGCAGAAGACCGGTGAAGACGGGACGCTTTGCGTGTATGCGGACGAGGCGGATTTTGCTGCCGCGACCGATGTTTTCACGCTCCTGAACGGTACAGCCGGCGGGCAGGAATCGAAGATGACCAAGAAAGAATCCGACCTGCTCGCCATCATCGAGAAGGCGAACCTGGCAGAGTTCACCATCCAGGACCTGCAGCGGCTGACCGGGGGATCCTACCTGAGCATCTACCGGATGATCAAAGGCTACGACAGCCGGGGAAAGAATTATACCGGGCTGCTGGAAAAGTGTCCGGCAATTTCATTCACCGACCGGACTGTGACGCTGACCGAGGAGAGCGGATATTCGGTCCGGCGCAGGACCGAGGCGTTCGAATGGGACCGGGAGCTCTACCGGCAGTGGATGAACGGGGGAGCGTGCTGGCTTGACCACAACCCGAAGAATGATGACGATGATTCCGGTAATTTTCAGCAATTTCAGCAGGGTTTCAGCAGTTTTTCAGCAACTGCTGAAAATGAGAATGGTGTTTCCAGCGTTCCCGGTTCCAGCAAAGAAGGAGATTGTACAAATAATTCTGTACTAAGAGAAGGATGTTTTCAGCAAAACCGGAATTATGGAGGTGGCGCGGAACCTGAAACGAATTCAGTTCAGTGTCTGCATAATTCGCGATCTGCTGAAAACGAAAAACGATCTTCGCCCGGAATTGCCCAATCGGGCAAACCGGATGCAAATCCCGCCCCGGGCTCTTTCAGCAGCCGTACGAAAGATGCTGAAAGTGTGCTGAAAACAGGATCCGGTGCTGAAAGACCGGTCCAACCCCGGCTCATCCGGGCAAAGGATTACAAAAAACTCGAGCCCCCGGAACCGAAGACCCCGTGCTATTCCTGCGGGAAGAAAGGCTCCTGGTATGTGGAGAAGTTAACCGCTGAGCGTCGGGCCCGGCCCAAGGACGGGCAGGAAGCACGGCGGATTTGCCGCTCATGCTATCAAGCGGCGGTGAAAGCTGAGCAGATGGCCTCGGTCCCGCTGCCGGGAACCGTGGATGTTTCCCGATGCAGCCGGGTGACGGCGGATGTAGGAAAGTGCTCGGTCTGCGGGATTGCAAAGGCGGTGTGGATCGACCGCGAGGCGGGCGTGAAGCTCTGCGAGCATTGTTATGGGAGAGGCGTGCGGGGGGATGCGCAGGAGGCTGGGGTGGTGTAGATGAGAAAGGAAGGCCCTGTGAACCGGACGATCTGATGATCGTCCGGTTCACATGGTCATTAATGATTTTCTTGTGGGGTGAAAATGAAAAATCTCTCTCAATATCTCGATATAAGAGAATGTCAGCGGCCCCTTAGGCCCCTTTACGGCCCCTTTGCCTTACGGGAGATCTAGTGTTGGTATGGACTATAAAATCTATGTCCGTGTGAATTGTTTTTAAATTATTTCGAACATTCGGCGAAAGAAAATATTTTATGGCCCCTTAGGCCCCTTTGCGGCCCCTTTGCTCAAGGTATAATATGTGCCTTTTCCGGTAACACTTCCGGGTTTTTCGAATACACCTTTATCGACGAGTTCTTTCAGGTCACGGCTGGCCTCCCGTTTCAGAACTTCTGCCACGGTCTGGTATTCTGTATTCGTTATCCGCCCCTTCTCCTTCACAAACCTGACGGCATTCATCTGCCGTTCAGAAAGTCCAAGTTTCATTATAACTGCATTTGTCAGCCAGTCACGCCAGATGGTAACAACAAATTCCCCACCACTTTGGGCAAATTCCGGTTCCGGAAGCCCTGCGTCTCTACACCCGGTTGTCATCTGGATTGTCCCATATCCGATTTTCTCGATATAGTGTGTGAAGTAAAGAGGAAGAGCGATCCGGTGATTGCGTGGCCGGGAATTGTGTTCGATTTTCAGGTCTTCGAATGTGAGGTCCGAAGGAAGGCTGCCGGGGTTTCGCACTTCGATCCGATCTGAAAAGACACTGACCTGGACACTTGCAGCCGAGGTATAATCCCGGTGAGCAACTGCATTGACAACCGCTTCCTGAATCACTTCTTTTGGAATCTCGTACCTTGTTTCACTGACCGGTGCTGAATCGCGGGGAGGTACGTTACGATTGATTTTTGAGAGAATAAAATCCGTAGCCTGGTCTGCCTGATCAAAAAGCGTACCGGTGAATATCTGATGGGAGGGTATCGGTTTTGCGACCACCGTTCCATGATAGTGCATGCATTTGATCTCTGATGTCGGCATAAATTTCTGGGGTTTAACGCCGAACAGGAGAATCGCTGCATTGGTGGGTTGGGCTCCCTCCAGTAAATCCAGATGTTTTAGTACCTGTTCGGTCGGGGTTCCCGGGTTGAGGGGGAAACCCCGTTCTTTCTTTGCAACAGGAATGAACCATGCGACTTTGTCATCGGAGATATCCTTTAACGTCGCTCCGGGGCAGGGGGATTCGTCGAATGGCGTGCAGGGGATAATTTTGCTGTCACACAGGAACTGGACTAATGCTGCATACAATTCTTTTTTCAATTCGTCAATAGTGGTGAATCGTTTTCGCACAACGTGCGGTGTTGCCTTGCTGATAAGGCTCTGCATCTTCGAATGACGCTTGCTGTCATCCTTCCCCTTCAGGAAAATTAGCCGGTATTTGCTTTTCTCTGTTGCCCGTTCAAACTCAAGTTCGGTAGGGGAAATCCCCTGCTCGCTCTCCGAGCCATATTCATTACCAAAAATTCCCAGGTATATTGAGCACCGGTCTACTTCGTCCAGATACAGTTCGTCAGGTTTTCGATCGAGTGCCGGAAGATCCTCAAAGAGGAATGGTTCAAAGTAAATACGGAGCAACGGATCTGTCTTGATGTAATCACGGATTGCTGCCCGCTCTTCATTCAATTCCTTTTGCACACTGCTGACAAATATACCGATTGTTGTCATCTTCCTGCTTGTCATTGTCATCATTGTCATGCTCGTGTTTGTCATCAACCGAGTGTCACAGGATCCGGCTCAGATGAATGACAAATATTGCGTGGCTGATGTAAATATGCTTTTTAATATTATGTGCGATTTCTTCGTCCCGGCTCCCTATCTTCAGTAAAGCCTAAGCATGTGGTTTCACAGATGTTTCTCAAACCGATCTGAGGCTTTCAAGAGGCAGATATGACCGTCCCACCGGCCCTTCTTTCGCACGAGAGCACGGAGCAGTACACCCCGCAGTACATCCTCGATGCGGTGATTGCGTGCATGGGTGCGATCGATCTTGATCCGTGCAGCAACAGCCGGGAGATCCCGAACGTGCCGGCAGCGAGGCATTATACCGTTCAGGACAATGGGCTTTTACAGCCGTGGGATGGGCGAGTGTTTCTCAATCCTCCATTTGGTCATGATGTGGAGCGATGGTTCTCGAAGTTATACCTGGAGCGGTCCGCAGGCCGGACCACAGAGGCGATTGTATTGTGGAAGTCAGCGACTGAAACTGCAGCTTGGAAGACGCTGACGGCGATATCGTGCCGAGTATGCTTTCCTTCGGCCCGAATCCGGTTTGCCGGTCCTTCTGGAGATAATGGACCTGGGCCGACATTTTCACCAGCGTTGTTCTATGTAGGGGATGGACCGGAGCGGTTCGAGAGGGCGTTTGCCGGGATCGGGGCGGTGTGGATGGTGCCTGGGAAATGAGAATCGAACGATCCGTTTGGGATGTATATGAGAATTGGAATGGGCATTTTCCCAAAAATATCCCAATGTTGTTTCGAGTTTGGGAATTATTTGGGAATGCCCGGCAATTGATGAGCGAGCATAATGTGAGCATACCTTTTGCAAAAATGCTCACGATATGAGCACAGGCATCGTGACATTTTTCATCAGCGGTTATGATGGAGGGTCTCACCGTTATGTGGGGAGGTCCTGTCACTATGCAGGGAGCTTTTCCTGTTATGTTGGGAGCTCTCTTTCCGGAAAAGGCAGTTCCGGCTCATTCCAGTTTTTGCCGTTGTTTCCACATTGCAAGAAGAGCTCTGCACTCATCTTTCGGAGGATATCTCGGCTTCTTCAGGATCACATTGTACGCAGCGATCGCTTCAGTATAGGTAATGAGTCCCTCGTTCGCGAGATAATCGATCAGCCAGCAGGTCCCGCGACATTCCACGCTGTTATCCGCTGCAGCGTTCCGCAGGGCCTCATCGCCCGTGATGAGAATGGTATTTTTCGTTCTCGCCAGAATCAGAACAGAAATATCATAATAGGAGGGTTTGGGATATCTCCCCATCATGATGGGGATCTCACCGACTTCTTCCGATGTGAGAGAGTCAACGAGCAGGCCCATCTCGGCTAATACATCAAAAGGAGGATTGAGCAGTTCTTCACGTAATAAATCGGTTATCAAAAATTTACAGGGCAATTGGAATACTTTATCGAGCAGTTTTCCAAAATGCAGGTCGATTATGGTATTTGTATCAAGTACATAATATTGCTGAGCACTCAATATCCGATTCCCCATCTATTGAACAAAAGGTACTGATGCTCTGGTTTAATAATTCAGCAGCCTTCGATGTGGAAATGATTCCTTCGGCATGGGCGCGGAGGACCATGGCTTCCATCATGGCCGGTTTCTCTTCTTTTGCACTATCATCGTCGGGTTCTTTCCGGTTCCAGCCCTTCTTCATGAAGAACTTCCGGATCCCGAGATAATTTTCCGGTGTGATTATTCCAAGGTCCATGGCCCGGTGCAACCACGCTCCCATCGAGAGCCCGTATTTTTCTTTGAGGATAAGCAGCTCCTTGATGGAAAACTTATGCCGGGTCTCTTCCAGTTCAAAAAGGACCTTCTCCCGGGGAACGAGGAACGCACCGGCAAACCGGTGCATCGCCTTCTCCTCATCGAGCCCGCCCTCAACTTCGAGAAGGCAGTGCCCGAGTTCGTGAGCGAGGGAGAACCGCTGCCGGGCCCGTGGAAGATTTTCCTTCACGACAATTACCCGGTGGCCTGCATATTCGGTAAACAATGCGTCGAACTGCGTAATCCCGCTGATGATCCCGATCTTGATGCCTTTGTCTTCCAGCAGGTAGGTCAGATTCTCAATCGGATCGGTTCCGAGGTCCCATGCGGCCCGGAGATCCCGTGCCGCCTCTTCCGCTTCTTCAAATGAAGAAATGGTCCGGGGAAAATCGTCGGGCATCTCAAAGACCCGTGGCCGTCCGGTCAGGCTCTCGATGTGGAGGTACCGCTCCAGCCATTCCTTTGTTTCGGCGTTGATCTGCTTCTCGTCCCGTTTTAACATCTTCCTGGTCCGGAATGCCATCTGGTTCAGCTGGATCTGCTGGTTCTCCGGCCTGAGCAGGGATGCGATGGGAATCTGTAATGTTTTGCTTAATTTGATCAGGGATTGTGAATCCGGGACCAGTTTGTTTTTTTCATATTTGTCAACCGTTGTGTGCGAAACACCGATCTGTTCCGCAAGGCCCCTCAGGGTTATCCTGAGAATCTGTCTCCGCAGCTTAATGCTCTCTCCCAGGCTCATTCCTTCACCAAAAACGGTTAGTTTACAAATCGACTAACTACACTAGTATTTGTAACCCAATATTTATAATCATAGCATTTGTACCAGCGTTGCGATTGATCTCGACCCGGCCAGCGATAGCCGGGAGATCCCGAACATGCCGGCAGTGAGGTATTATACAGCTCAGGACAACGGGCTTGTGTAGTCCTGGGCCGGTTTCGCGGATGACAACTAACTTGCGGATGGTGAGCGATACAGGAGGGCTGTTTCTGGCGACGGAGTGTGAGTTAAAATAGAGGGGCGAAAATTATTTTAATAACGCTTTTAAATTATTGAGACTTTTCTGGATCTCGTTTTCCAGCATCTCGATTTTTTCAATGATTACTACCGGCTTTTCATACTGAACTTCTTCGTATTCAATCTCCTTGTAACGTGAGATGGAGAGATCGTACCCGTTCTCTTTGATCTCGCTGATGGGAACAAAGAAACATTTGCCTTTCCGGTCCGTGGGATTCTCTTTTTTCCGGCTGCGGTAGTGCTTGATAATATCCGGGATATCTCCTTTCCCATCGATGAATGTCCGTTTATCATCGAGTGAGTACCCGTCCGCGTCCATATCATAGAACCAGACTTTTTCCGTTGATCCGCCTTTGGTAAAGATCATTACAGCCGTGGAAACCCCGGCATATGGTTTGAAAACACCTGACGGCATAGAAATGATGCCTTCGAGCTGGCACTGTTCGAGGAGAATCTGCCGGAGTTTTTTGTGGGCATTGGAGCTGCCGAAGAGCACGCCGTCCGGCACGATGACCCCGCATTTCCCGCCAATCTGGAGAAGATGGACCATCCGCTCGACAAAGAGCAGTTCGGTCTTGGTTGTTTTGATAGTGAGGGTTTCGTTGATGTCGCTTTTGTCGATGCTTCCCGTGAATGGCGGGTTCGCGAGGACAACTGTATAATGATCACACTCCTGGTAACCTTTTGAGAGTGTGTCCTTGTATGCTACTTTGGGCGCTTTGATCCCGTGAAGCACCATGTTCATAAGGGAGATCCGGATCATCGTATTATCGTTATCATACCCGTAGAATGTATCTGACCAGAGCTTATTCCAATGCTTTGGATCCGTGATTTTATCCCCAAGAAGATTGTGATATCCCCCTTCTGAATCCTGTTCAATCTTATCCGGGCTTGTATATTTTTTAAGGATATGTTCGTATGAATTAACAAGAAACCCGGCAGTACCACACGCTGGATCGCATATACGATCGTTGATATCGGGATCAACAAGGTCAATAATCATACGAATGATGTGGCGGGGTGTACGAAATTGACCATTTTTTCCTGAAGTCTTGAGTTCCTGGAGAAGATATTCATAAATATCTCCTTGGGTATCCTGGTTCTGGGCAGATATCCTGAGTCCATCAATAACGGTAACAGCTTCCTGAAGGAGTGACGGTTTTGAAATCTGAAAGACTGCCTCTTTCATGTGTTCCGCAAACAGTGTCTTTTCACCGTCGTGAATGTCCTTAATAAATGGGAAAACTGTATCGTGTACATGCGCAAGCATCTTATCCGCTTTGTAATGCTTCCAGTGAGACCACCTGCAGTCTTCCTTTCCTTCGAAGATGGATTTGTAGGGTAGTTTCTTTGCTTGTGCCCGCTTCTGCTCGAATGTGTCCATATCTTCGAGCCGGTTCATGAAGATGAGGTAGGACATCTGCTCGATTGATAGGAGCGGATTGGAGAGACCGCCGCTCCAGAATTTGTCCCAGAGGGAGTCGATCTTTGATTTGAGTTCGGGGGCGAGGCGCATTGTGACAGGACTTCCTTTGTGTCATATGTAATTGTTTTACAAGATTAGATGTATCGGTATATTTTTTCGTATTCATTTTATAGAGGATAGCTTGATTATTCTGAATACTAATGAGTCTACTTAAGTAGTGAAAATGTGATGGAAACACCTTTTGAAAAGAAATTAAAAGCCAACGAACTCCGCAAATCTGGAAATTATCAAGACGCTTTAGTCATTTATAAGGAACTTCATCAGGAGAATTCAGATCAATATACGCACGCCGGATATCTGCACTGCCTTAGAAAATTAAAGCAATTTAAGGAAGCCCTCCCTCTGGCGGATTCATTAATCGGAAAATTTCCGGGATTTGATTGGGTAACCACGGAAATTATATGGACTTATATCGAGGGTTTGCTGAATCCAATACCTCAAGAGGAATCTCTTTCAATAACGATTAGTGTAGCAAATAAAATTCTCCAACTCCAGCCAAATCAAATCGCATCAAATGTCATCAATATGCGGGTATGTAAGGCTGCAAAACATGAGAAGAACTGGAAAGTTCTGGCTGAATGGGTTCAAAAAATTGATCCTGACTCACTTGATTCAAAACCGATGCAGTTACCCAATGGAAGGGAGGGCTGGAGCCAACAGGGTCTTTGGTATTTGTACAAGGCTAATGCACTTGTTGAAAATGGCATGAGCGATGAGGCATTTCCATTTCTTGAATACGCTCTCGAACACTTCCCCAAACATAAAAAATTCTTTCTCCGGCTACGAGCTCTGGCATATTTCAATATCGGAAGAATCGAGGAGGCAGCAGCGGATTATAAGATTCTCTGCGAGGTTCAACGTCCTGACTGGTGGATGCTGAAAGAATATGCAGATGTCCTTAAAGATCTCGGGCGAAAAGATGATGCTCTTGAAATAATGCTCTTTGCAGCCCAAGCCCGACAAGATCCGGGTTTGATGGTCGTCCTTTTTGAAGCGATAGGGGATTTGTTTTATGAACGTGGCAACAAAGAGAATGCAGCCCTCCACTATCAATTAACGAAATTAATCCGCGAAGATAAGGCTTGGAAAGTCCCGGATTCATTGAATGATAAATTATCCGGACTATCAACAGACGGATTTACAATATCTATCTCATTAGAAGAAGTTTTTCAGAAATGCCAGGCGATCTGGAGGCATGGTACAGAAAAACCGGGTGCTGTTCCATCATCACAATTCTCTCATAAGGATACAACGAAAGTAAATGCCCATGGGAAAATTTCTCTCGGAAGACCAGATCGGCCATTCTGTTTTATCAATCTGATGGATGGCGATTCGGTCTTTTGTTTCAAAGATCTATTACCTCCGGGTATTATTGACGGAGATGAAGTGATTGTGGATGCCCGGCCATCGTGGGACCAGAAGAAAAACAAGCAGTCATGGAAAGCCCAGAATATCCGATTGCAAAAAAAGTGAAACCTTATTTTTTCGATGAATTATTTACGTTTTTAAAATGCATTTTCGCAACATTCGGTAATACCGCTCGGTCGATTGCATCGGGTTGTGCTTTTCGTAAATCGATACCATATTTTTCATTTAATTTATCGACTTCCTTCTCAAAGGTATATTTTGCGATGATACTCGCTGCTGCAACCGGAATTTCTGATTCTCCCTTGGATTTCTGGATAATTTCTGTATTTGTTCGATCTACGGTTTCGAGTCTGAATTCTGTCTTTTCAAAATCGAACTTATCGATGACGACCTTGACTTTTTTTGCCTGGACGTATTTTAGCATTGCCTTAATCACTGCAGAATGAGCCCAGGCTAACATATCATTCAGTGATTTACCCTCTTTCTCAAAATTTGCATACATCTGGTTGTACTTTTCCGGTAACAGAGTAATAGTAAACCGGGCAAATTTCATTTTGAATAATTGTTCTGCCAGTTTCATCAGTTCTGCTTTTTTTATGGTTTTACTGTCACGGACACCCATCTTTCTCAGTTCAATTATTTCTTCAGGAGTAAGGGCAGTGGCAGTAACAACGAGAGGGCCAAACCACTCCCCTTTTCCTGTTTCATCTGAGCCTAGAATAAATTCGTAATTTTCCTCTCTTTTGAGAATTTCGTGAAGAATTTTTTCAGATTCCTCGTTCCCGTTATGAACAACTTTTCCCGATTTGTACACAACGATCATTACTTTCCCATCTTTGATCCTCAGTAATTCGTATTCGCTTGTCGTTGGAACTCGTTTCAGGTTGGTTTTAAGAATATACCCTTTCAGTTTCTGGAGTTCCTTTTCGGATATCGTCAGGGAAGCAGGGCTCATACAAAATCCTATTAGTGTTTAATCTATACTGTAATGCATGACGGGAATTAATATTACCTGGGATATTTCGCCCACTGTTGATGATACTGCAATTAAGGAGGTTCTCTATCGGTTCGGATGTACTAATGGCACAATTACTGATAAAAATCAAAAATGGATGTGTAAAGGATCGAGTATAACAATAATCCGGTTTGAGAAGAAGCTTGTTTTTCAGGGAACAGAGAATGAACTCAACTTGGAAATGATGCAGGAATTAAATAAATTAAAGGAACTGCATCTCGATCATGCCAATGCAGAGAAATATGCAAGACATCTCCGGTTTTCCCATAATGCAATACTATGCATGGAATGCACAACCCCGTCGATGCTCATTGAGGGGAAAGTCGAGAATCTGGATCTGGTTTTCAGGAAAGAATGCGGCCATGTTGCCAAGATGAAACCTCCAATCTTCATGGTCACAAACCGAATTTTACCGGATGTGAATGTTCTCATCAGTGGCCATATTTCAAGAGGCATACAGCTCGGCCTTTTTGAACACTTCGAGATTGTTATTCCTGATTTTGTGCTGGGAGTGGTCGATACATTTGGATCGGCAAAAAAGACCGGTGTATCCAACGAGATTGGGCGATTAAAAAAATTCGAGATGGAAGGAAAAATCTCCCTAATAAATTGCAAAGACGGCAATCCAATTCCCCCAGCAGAGGAATTGGGTGCTGTTGAAGATGATGTGATTCTTGAGATTGCGAAACTGACAAATTCGATCCTTTTTACCCAGGATCTTACAATGAAAGACAAAGCAATGATCAAAAAGCGCCCGACAATCTTTCTTCACCCAGAAGAGGCAGGGAAGATCAAAACGATTGCTCAGGTTCGGAGTCCGGAATGACTAAACTTATGGATATCTGACGGTTCCAAAGAATTATGCCTCTGTGAACGGAAGAATATTTATTCAGAAAGAAGATGGTTTATGAAACTGAATGACCGTGATATAGTAATATTATCCTCGATGATCCGTGGAGATAAGCCCCATAATAAGATTTTTCCGTACAGGAAAACTGAAAAGTTAGCTGTTTTTTTCCAAAATCTCGGATTAAATTACACCTATGATAGTTCAATTCAACGTATTCAGTGGGTTGAATCGGTTATTAGAGATTTAAATGAACGAGCCGATCCTGCCTCAGCCGATCTTTCGGCAGAATTGAAGATAGTCATTCGGGGAGTGCTGAATCCGAACGACTTTACAAACCTACAGTACACAAATCTTACAAAAGCAAAAAAATTGATCGATCAAATGTTGAGAGAGTACAAACTGACTCTTAATGCCATTCTAAATCCCGAAATGGAAATAACAAGAAATCCCCCAAAACAAATTATTAAAAAAAATGAAGAACCCTCATTAAGAATCACTCCCTTAGTTTTTACTATTCCAGCGAAAAAAATCAACACCAATTTGGTTTCGGTTATGATGCCCCTGTCCAAAGAATTTCAGGATGTATTCAATACAATAAGAGAGGCCTGCAAAGAGGCACAAATGGACTGCCAGAGGGCGAACGATATATGGCAAAATAGCATCATTATCCAAGATATTTTTGAATTAATTTTGACCTCGGGAATAGTAGTTGCTGATTTCTCGAAAAGAAATCCAAATGTTTTTTACGAGGTTGGAATAGCCCACACGTTGGGAAGACATGTCATCCCCATAGCTCAGAGCATAGATGATGTTCCCTTTGATCTCCATCATCATCGTGTTCTATTATACCACGACAACATCGAAGGTCGACTCGAGCTGCAAAATGCATTGCATACTCGTATAATAACCATCAAGGAAGAATTTCTCACAGAGAGAAAATGATTTTTCACGCTCTAAAATGACCTTCGATACACTTCGTAATCAGGGCGAACTGATGATAGAGGAATAGTAACTATTGAAAACATTCAGGGAATATATTGAATTTACTCTTGGGGGAAAATTACGACAGATTTTGCGAATCTTTCTTTACTCTACGAACACTTGGAACATCACGCACAGGATTATTCGACTTCATTTGAAATCGGACAACTATTCAACAACCTGGCAGGTGTATTGAAAACATCTGGTAATGAAACTGATGCGGAAAAAGCGCAATGGGAAATGAATTTTTTCTCTTTAATGGTCTCAAATGGGGAGATCCATCCATTTGCACGCACATTTGATGAAAAAGGTGAATGTCACGAATATCCTGATATGAAAAAAACTGACGAAAAACAACTGTCATTTTTAATCGAAAGGCTTGAAATCGCAAAAAATCCTGTTCTCAAAGCGAGATATTCACATATACTCTGGTGCAGCCCAAAAAAACACGGAGATTTTGCGAAAGTGGCAATTGATAATTATTTACAATTAGTCAAAATTTATGAAGATAGGGATAAGGAACATCCCGAAGAACTTTTCGGATTAAATGCTCTCGATAGTTTCAAAAATGCATACAATCTGGCAATAACAATCCACTTCAAATTTGATGATATTAGGTCTGAACTGAAACGATTAGTTACATCATTTAATCCTCAAAGTAGTTCTTCACCCGCGCTTAGAACCCAACTTCTCGAACTTGCATTTAACGATAAGAAAATTTTTTCTAAAAAGGATTTGGCAAGTTTTGATGTATTATGCGAAGAAGTCGCAGCGGTTTGGATTTCTAGAGACAATATTCGTCCGGCTATTGATATTTATGAACTTGCTGAACGCAGGGAAATGAAAAACCTTGGTAGAAATACCGGTGTATGGCGACGAAAAATTGCGGAGTCGTATGAATCGATGATGCGAAACCGCCTTGAAAAGGGAGATATTGCGGTAGCATTGGATTTTTGTGTTGACGCTATTTTGAATTATAAAATAATCAAAGCCGATGAAAAAGTAAGAGAATTAGAACAAATCTATCAACAAAATAAGGATAAAGTTGAATTTAAGGAATTTTCACAAGAGATTGACATTCGGGAACATGTTCAAACCTGTAAGGATTTTGCAAAAGATTTAATTCAGCACAATTCCCCTGAACAAATAATTGGTTTCCTGGCAAGTGATGAAAAATATCTCCTTCCTAAAATGCAAGTAGTTACCGAGAGAGTAAAGGAACTCAACAAAACTTCACTTATTCATCAAATATTCCCCATCACTACTACAGATCAACAAAGTAACCCCGCTCAAAAATTTGGTACCGATGATGAGAGATTTAATCATAGTATTCTCGAACAATACCGCGTGGAGTTAGAAGTTAACAAGAGAATTTTTATGCACGAAATAATTTTTTCTGCTATTCGTGAGGGAAAATTAACAACAGAAGAAATTATGAATTTCTTAAGAAAGAACTCTTGGGCAGGAAAAACTTACGTTAAAAAAATCGGAAATGATGAAATTCATTATAACTGGATTAGTCTGCTCGCTCCCGCTATTGAGGATTATACTGTCCAGATAAACATATACTTTAAAAACGATAAATACCGACCAAATTTTGTTCTTTGCATCGATTCCTTAACGTTAAAAATTGAGGGTTTATTACGGGATTTTTTTACTCACCAGAATATTTCCACATCTACTTTTAGACAGGATGGAATCGTGCGTGAGAAAGATCTCAATGAATTATTCGCTGAACCAAAAATGATGGAATTTTTTTCCGAAGATGAGTTAAAATTTTTGAGATTTCTTCTTATTGAACAAACCGGCTACAATTTACGACACCGGATTGCCCATTCATTTTTGTATTCTCAACAATATGCGATCGATTACATGAATTATCTCATCATTGCTATGTTACGAGTGTGTCAATATAATTTCAAAGTTGAGCCGAAACCTGATGAAAAAAGTGAATGAATGTTATCAAGCAACCAATCCTCCGACAAACTCCCGCTGTATCAGCCCCTCGGACAACCACTCGTTCTCCTTCCCCGATTCTTGCCTGCAGCTCACGAATCCGCACCACATCCTGCACGACGCGGGCGAACTGCTGCTGGATACAAAAGACCTTTTACTCAATTACAACGTTTTTGATTCGCTGAAGATCCTTACCTCCAGGAAACGCAAACAGAAAACCCGATTGTTCATGGAGATCATGGGCTGTCGCCATAACTACTAAGTTTGAGATGAAATATGAAAATGCGAATTTATGAATGTTGTAAATCGCATAATGATTTGTTCTGACATTCTCTGATGAAAAATCATCGCCCATTTTCCAAAACCTGATGAAATTGGTTTCACCCACACAAATATGATTGACCTTGCCCTTACTTGCTTTGAGATGTGTCGATACCGCATCGCTCTCCAGATCCAGAGAGCTTTCAAATGCAAAAATACCATTGAATGCATAAATATTCAGGAAACGATCAAGATCCGTAGACTTCTTGATAATTTCGCCAAAGTTTGATGAAGTAATTTTTGTTTTTACTTCGATAATCCCTTTTACAGCTGAGGATGTCGTTATAATAAAATCATCTTGCTGGAAGACTAGGGGATAAGTGGTATCGTACACAATGATGTCAATTTGAGTCGATGGATCGACTTGTTCATTTTCATAACGAACAATAAAACCATAACCAACAGCTAAACTGGGTGGAAGAAAACGCTTGATTACATTTCTCAATATTGTCTCTTTATACGCACCATCACTCGCCCAATGTTTATCCCCGATCAAAAACCGAACCCTATCTTTAATAATTGATAATTCTTCAGCAATGGACTTTTGATATTCCGCCGGATTTCGATAGTATGTTTCGAGGTTATTTGTTACAGGCATTTTCTCTCCCATTTGTCTAGTGAAAAATTTTTTTGTGTAGTTGGCGTCTCCTTTTTTTTATGTAAGCAATTCCCCGGCAAATGCTCGCTGCACCAGCCCCCCCCACAACCCCTTGATCTCCTTTCCCGATGCCCCCTGCTGCTCACGAATCCGCTCTACACTCTCAACGACACGGGCGAACTGCTGTTGGAGTGCGAGCGGGGGGCAGATGAAAAGAAGATCGCTAAAAACCCCTTTGTTGATCATTTTTGTCATCGATTTTGTCGCGTGATTTTGAATATACTCTTGACTCATGAGAATTGCATGGTACAAGAATAATTCATTAACATCAGACTTCGGGAGAATTGCATTAATTTGTTGATTGAATGTAACATCACGGTTTGCTATTGCCGCATTTCCAATACAAGATAAACTGCCCGCAATGCATGTAATTAATATCGATTTCTTTGGAGCAAATCGTCCAATTTTCAATCCTTCTTCAGAAAGATATTCCTGGCTTCTCTCTAAGTACATTGATTGCGAATTGATGTTATCCGATTTTATCCATTCTATAAAATCGCCATAGTTGCTGGGGTTGATCCGTGGAGGAGTATTTCCTGTTTTGATTTCTCCAAATTTTTTTAGCTCTTTTTTCTCCCATTCCCTCTCATTCCTCACCGGATCCCCGAACATCTCCAGGAACACGCTCTGCAACAGCGCTCCCGTCAGTTCGTCGGCCTCCAGTCGCTGTCGACTCACCGCCTCCGCTTGTTCGAGCACGGCAACGATATTGCGCTGAATGGGGAGCGGGGGGAGGGGGATTTCGATCTCGTTAATAATTGATTTCGATATTGCCTTGAAAGTTGATCCAGTACCTTTGGCTTCGATCATGGGTTTCATCGAACGCAATAAATAGAGAAGATACTTATTATCACCATTTTTTAAAGAGATTGATGCGAGCCCTCTGCCGATACAATAATTCAGATCTGCAATATTCGTATCTCCAACGGGTGCTCGGACTGAAATGAGTACACTGCCTTTTGAGGCAATCTTGGAAGGTTCAGTTGTGAATTTTTTGTGTTTCGGAAAGGTATCCCCGAATTCTGCATTTCCTTGCAAAAAAGGAGTTCCGTTTCCATTTTCATTGTAAGAGGTACCAGACGGTGATTGCCCCATATTTATATCGGCGGCTTCCCCCAGCCTCTTCCATTCCCACCCCTCCGGCAGCTCCCCCTCCCCCATCTAAGCCACCCCGCCAGCAAGTTCCCGCTCAACCCGCGAACAAATCCCCTCAAACGTCTTCAGTTCATCCGTAGAAAACATCGGTTCCGGTGCATTCCCGAGCGTGATGAACGGCGGCTCCCAGAAGTCGGCGTACGTGATGTGCTTCTTCTGCGAAAAGACCGACTCGACCATGCGGATAAAGTTGAGCTGGTCAGCCGAATAGTGCTTGTTATTCTCCATCATGTATGTCCGGAAGGCATCCTTGATCCGGTCCGCCGGGTTAGCCTCACTGTACATCCCGAGCACCCGCTTGATGAGCAACACGAGGATGCTCTCCGTGCCCGACACGGCCTTGCCGAGCTCCGCCGTGTTCTTCGCGAGATCGGGGCCGAAGATGGTGGCTTCGAGCTGCTGGAGGTCGGCTTCTGATAAAATTTCGTCGCGGGCGATCTTCTGGATCACGGGGCTGTCGGCCGCGATCTTCCGGATGCGTTCCTCGACATGCTCCCGGTACTTCGTGACATAGGTATGCTGTTGTGCCACGCCCATCTCGAAATATTTCTTCTGCTCGATGGTGTCCCCCATGTCGATAACGATGGTCTGCTGCGGTTCTTTCCGCATGAAGGGCATCAGCGGCGCAAGCTCGGCAAGCATCCGCTGCGCTGACTCGTACGTGACCGAGGACCAGAACGATTTCGAGAGCACCTCGCGGATGAATGCCTCGCGCTCCTGCACCTTGTTGATCGTGAACGGCAGGCATTCGATCATTCCCCCGATCAGGAGTTTCTGCCGCTCGATCTCGCCGGCATCATTGCGGAGGATCGCGTACTTGAGCTGCTCGCAGCGCAGGGAGAAGATCGCGGTGTTCAGGTTCACGTCCTGCTGGTACCGCATCAAGGGCATTATCTTCTGTGTCAGGAACTGGAGCGGATCGATGGCCACATTGTCCCAGAGATGCGGATCGAGCGCTTTCTTGATTTCCTGTTTGTTGTCACGGATACTCACGGAATCCGGGGGCAGTGAGCGGATATCAGCAAGGATCTGCTCTTTTACCTGCCCTGCCCGCTCTTCGTTGCCGTGGTCCCGGAGGAACGCGAGCTGCTTGATCCGGGAGAGGAAGATCCGGTTCGTGATCGCATCCGGTGATTCGTTCTTCACCCCGTCCGGGTTCATCTGCCAGTACTCGAAGTTGTTCCAGAAATCAAAGACCTGGAAATACTCCTTCTTCCCTTCGGGCAGCCACACCAGATGTTTGCAGGCGCTATTTGCCCGGGTACCCCGCCCGAGCATCTGCCAGAACTTGATCTTCGAGAAGACGGGTTTAGCAAAGACAAGATTGCAGACCTCGGGTACATCGATCCCTGTATCCAGCATGTCCACCGAGATCGCTACCCGGGGCATCGACTCCTTCTCAAAGGCTTTGATCAGTTCGTCCGCCCGGGAATCCTCCGACACGATCGTCCGGGCGAGCGTGCCCTTGTGCTCGGGATAGAGCGTATCGAATGCCTCCTGCAACCGGTACGCGTGTTTCTTCGAGATCGCAAAGAGGATCGACTTCGCCGGCAGCGTTCCGGTCTGGTCCATCAGGGCATTCTCCATGAACTCGCGGACGATCGCTTCTGACGTCCCCTTCACGGCGATCTTTTTCTCCAGTTCCGTGCCCTCGAAATCGATCTCGTCAGGATCGATCCCCTGCTCCAGCAGTTTCGCCCGCTCGCCCTCCGATATATCCTGTCGCCGCACCCCGGATATCTGGAAATGCGTCTGGGCGCCAAGGATGCTCTTCCGGAAATCAACCAGCACCCCGTCCGCTACCGCATCATCATAGGAGTACAGTGCGGTCGGTGCCCCATTCTGGCACTCGAAGAACCGGAGCGTATCCTTATCAAGAATCTCCGAAGGAGTTGCCGTCAGCCCGATCTGGATCGCATCGAAGTACGTGAACACATCCTTCCACTTGTTGTAGATCGAGCGGTGGGCTTCGTCCGAGATAATCAGGTCGAACTCTCCCGGGGAGAGACGGAACTGCCCGTTCTTATCCTTGTCGAGATAGATCTCCTGGAACGTCTGGATCGTAGACACGAACAGCCGCTTGCTCTTGTCATACTTCCCGGCAAAGATCTTGCCCTTCGATTCTTCCGGGAAAAATGGCTTGTACCCTTTACTGCACGCTTGGTCCCGTAGTGCCCGGCGATCCGCAAGGAAGAGCACTTTCTGCACGAGTCCCTTCTCCATCAGGATTTTGATGATCGCCATCGCGACCCGGGTCTTTCCCGTTCCCGTAGCCATGACGATGAGCCCTTTCCGGTGCCCCCGCTGGAGGTACTCCACCACCCGCTTGACGCACTCAACTCCTTTTGCCCGGTCAACAATCGAAGTATCGACTTCCACCGGGGAAGTGGCATCCTGCGTCTTCTGGAACCGGAGCCGCTCCAGATTGTCCTGTGTATAGAACCCTTTCACTTCGCGGGGACTATACCGCTCCCGGTCCCAGAAAATGATCTGGTAACCGTTCGAGAGAAAGATGAATACGTCTTTACCGGTCTGGCGTTTGATATCGTCAGCATACATTGCTGCCTGTTGCTGCCCGAGACGGGGATCCTTGGATGTCCGCTTCGCCTCGACAATGGCGAGCGGTGCCCCAAAACTGTCGAGCAGCAGGTAATCAGCATATTTACTCTCCATATCGTTTTTCAGGGTTTCAGAAACGGTCTTGTAATTTCTCGCAACAAAATCAGACTGTTTAGTATCGACTTCAGCCAAGACTTGGGAGCGTTCGGATACAACCCAGCCCTGTTCTTTCAGTAAGACATCGATCATCTCAAGCCGAGTCTGGAATTCGTTGCGATCCAAAATTGTTCCCCGGGAAAATATCAGTAATAATACTCTTCGGGACGATGCAAGATGAAGGTTGCGTCGTGTGAATATTCTTCAATTTTTTCTTGAATAAACAATCACTCTTCCCACCTCCCCTTTAGCAAAAACCAATCCTCCCGTTTTATAGAGTGATATTCAACCCAAGGGTCCAAAAAGAAATAATATGAGCGATTGTAGAATTGCGATTCTTTAAATAATCCTTAAATGTTGACGTTTAAGAATTTGAACTAACATTCAAATTTAATCCCTTCTCGATTCCCAATTCTTCGATTTTTTTCAATATCGGTATGGTTGATTTATGGGGATCGCGATAGAACTCACTTGCTCGAATCCGGCAAAAGATCCATCCCACTCGCTCAAGTTGTTGCTGACGTTCTAAATCCTCTTCCCACTTTTCAACACCGTGCCAACTATCTCCATCGCATTCGATAGCCAGACGGTTTCGCAATCCCTCCACAACGAGATCAATCCGAAATTGGCCAACTTTCACTTGAGGCGTGATAGCATACCCATTTGCTGAAATAAGGGAGAAAATATCTTTCTCAAATCCAGATTCAAAGAGATCTTCGACTTTTTCGATTTCCTTTTTCACTCTGCCTGGATTAAGGCAGTAATTCAATAATTTATACCGGACACATTCAGTATTTTTGATGTCTGCAAGATCAACGGAATGAAACAGCCACATTCGGTTTTTTGCCCGGCTGGCTGCCACATTGAATCGTCGAACATCATCTTCCTTTGTTAATGCGGCAAATCGGGCATTGGGTGCGATAACAAGGGATAAAAACATAAGTTCCCGTTCGTCTCCTTGGAATGCATAGGCATCACCGCACACTATGCGACGTTTGATGAATTCTTCCTCTCCAAGTTTCTCCCGCAACAAGGTTTGGATCAGAATTGCTTGACGATCCCCTAATAGCGATATTACGCCGATTGACATCCCATTATATTTTTCATCCCCACAGCACTGCACAATTTCGTCAACAAGCAATTCAGCTTCGGGTTCATTGATATTTACCATATCGTCGCGGTATCCCTCTTTTACCCGGACCGCTACGACTGCGGGTTCAAATATCTCCTCGCGTTTTGGATAACGGAGAGTAACAATTTCGCCTCCATAACAGAGGTCATTACTGAATTGAATAATTTCGGGTACGCAGCGGAAATGCTCTTTGAGCATGAGAGTACTTGTAAAAATCATTCGTCCAAAATCATACAGACTGGTTTTCACATCAAAGAGTTCGCTATGTGGAATCTCCTTTAAGTACAGTTTATTCAACTCTGAAATTTTTTCAATATCTTTCCCGATAGCATAAGGGCTGATCTGTTGATCGTCACCCACAATTACCGCTTTTTCTGCTCTGAATAATGCACATAACGCAAAAATATCACTTTGACTGCTTTCATCAAAAATAATGACATCAAACATATCGTCGGTTAATTTTATATTTTCGATGACGCGGTGCAAAGGCATGATCCAAACAGGAATTGCACCTTTACAATTTTCCAATTCTTTTTGAGCGGTCCTTCGATGTACTGATACATATTTTCCCTTTCCTTTCCCGATTTTTTTAATCGCAGTGAGCCACGCATGAAGGCTTCGTTTCTGGGCGTCTTTTGTTTTGAGAATGCGTTCGTGCCAGGTTTTTTTGGCAACCAGTTCACCGATAGATCGCTTTTCTTTCTTTTTTAACTGCTGAAGATCGTCCTGAATGGATTCAATGGATTTTACATGAGTATTATTGAAAATATTATTGAAAATGTTCCATTGCCAAGAAATTGTCCAGTTAGCATATTTTGTTGGAAGAATTTCTTTACCTGAATCCTGCCCTAATTGATGAACAAATAAGGGACAAATCTGGACTAATTCCTCTTTTAAGCGTAATAACTCGATAGACTCTTTTTGAGAATCACTTATTTTGCTGAGTGAGGAATAAATGAAACTCAGATATGCAGAGACCTTGGAATAGTCCATTTCTTCGATGGCATTAAAAATAAGGCCAATATCAAAATCCTTGTTAAAAATTTTAAAGAATTCCTGATTCGAGAAAATTAAATTATTAAAATTTTCTACGCTTTCTTTTGTATGCATATATTGCATCAGTTGTTGAATTGCCAGGATGTCCCTTTTTATCGATTGCAATCCTTCTTTCGTCGTTAAATCAATCGATGGCGGTGGAGTTACATCTCCAAATGAGGAAGTAATTTTTTGGTGATTATTGCTATCCCAATTAAGGATTATATCGATAATCTGTAAATTTTGTTCAAATCTGACTATCCCTTCTATCGTTGTCAGATTAACAGGTTCTCCACCAAATTCTTTACAGAAATCAATCCATAACCTTTCAAGTTTATTCCGATGGTCGATGTATTCTAAATAATATTTGACTTTCTGAGCTTTATCGAGGGAATCCACCGGTGTATTATCGATTAAACAATCCTTGAGAATATAGAGTGAATCCCGATGCTTGATTTTTGCTAGGAAACCAATATTCCCATTTTGTTGAAATTCTTTAAATATGGGTAAGAAATCCCGGTAATATTTTTCAAGTATTCTTTCATCTGATAAATTAGAAGAGAATGAAAATTTACTGAATTGAATCTGTTCACGGAGTGTGTCGAATGTATACCACCAATTTTCTGCTTGTTCTTTTGTTTGTGAGAGTAAAGATCTTAATTTCAGATTTTTTTGACATTGTACCAATAAATTTTGCAACCATGTCTCTTTACAGTATGAAATATCCTGTAGTGCTGAATCAATGAGTATCAGAGCATTATGAGGTTCAAAGGTACTGCCCGGTGGTAGATCCCATTCAGATAAAGATTCAATAATTATTTTATCGATCTTGGATTGGTATTCTAAAAATTTCATCATCAGGGATGAAATATCTTCATAAGAAGGAATCTGATTAATTAAATCATAAAATTTGATAATACGTTGGATTTCATGTTCGTTATCCAATAATCTGAGCAATCGTTGAAATTCCTCTTCATTTAAGGGGCAATTTTGTCCTAAATTGATTTTATCGTAAATGGTGAATGATTTAGACTCATTTTCCAAAAGAAATCGAGAAATTTCTTCCAATTTAAATTTCTTATTCATATATTCAATGGAAAATTGAGTTTCGAGTTGAGATATTTCTCGTAATTCACTGGTTAACTCTGCTTGTTTCCTTCGTAGTTGATCTAAATCGTGAACTATTGACGTAATTTCCTTCTGTAGTCGTGTGGGATCTTGTTCAAGATTATAGGTAATCTTATTAATCGAATATTCAAGTTCCTTGAACGAGTGAATATCATTACCTGAAATGTTTATGCAGAGTGGTCGAATTTCATCAGGAATTTTATCCATCAAAACACGAAGAGCTCGTTCCGTTTCACTTGTGACAAGCACTTTTTTTCCATTTGCTAAAAGATGGCAAATGAGGTTTGCAATAGTGTGACTTTTTCCTGTTCCTGGTGGACCTTGAACGACGACTCCATAATTTTTAGATAAACGTCGTGCAATTTCTTTTTGCTCTTCATTCGAAGGCAAAGGGAAAAGTAATTCTTCACCGACAGATTGCCAGGTATTCAATATTTGATCGTTATGTACGATTTTTTCATCGGTAGTTATTGCTTCAATGGTTTTAGGAATCGGATATCCCAAATTGATCGCTCGGATTATATTATTAATTTCATTTATCCATAATCGAGCATCTTGTTTTCTCAAAATTAAAAGAGGAGAATTGAATATTGTTGGAAATGGTTTATATTGGATTGAAAGATTTGACACTAACTCTTCTTTAACCGTCCCTTCACGACTGATGAAATTAACAATTTCTTTTAATTTGGGCACAATTTCATCATACTTTCTCGGATCAATATCATTTTCAGATATGACTTGTTTTAATTTCTCAATTTCTTCTCGATTTGGTATATCGAGATTATCAAACATATCAAATTCTAAAAAGGTTTGATTGGATGAGGGCTTGATATGAAAAGTACCATTTTTAGCATCGAAAATTAATTGCATTTTTGTTAAAAACAGAGGATGGAGAATTTGGAAATTGTCTTTTTTCCATGCAAGTAGACCATGCCCAATAACTAAGTCTAAAACCCCAATTTCTTTATTTAAAATCTGATAAATATCGAAAAGTTCATTGTAGAATTTTTGGGTTTTATATTTTTTAGCTACTTTATTCGACCAGGTCGTCCATTTTATTAACCACGACTCCCATTCATTTTTCAAATCGGGGTCAATTTTTACTGTGTCAAGATATTTGGGAATTTTTTCAGGATTTTTAATATCTGATGCAGGATCCAATATGCTTTGAACTTTATCAGAGACTTGTGGTGGAGCCTCAATTGTCTGTTTTCTTATTACAATCCAATCCTCAAAAAAATCATTGTCAAAATGGAAATTACATCCCTCGGCTTCGAAAAAATCAGCAAGCCAGAGTGTTTTATCATATTCACTTACATTTCGAATAATTTTCTGGTCTAATTTTTTGATATCGCGTAAATATGAAAAAATTTTAGATACTTGTGCGCTCGACTCCATTTTATCGCCAGTTCTGTATTATTTTTGGGATTTTCTTAATAGAACTAATCTAGTGATTATGTTATTAAAAAATGATTTGATTGGAAAACCTCTCAATTTTATACAAATATTAACTCGATAAAACCTATTGTCCCCCACTCCCTTCAGCAAAGCCTAAGCCCCGCCTCCTACAGAGTAATATTCAGCCCAAGGGCCCAAGGGCGGGAGCCAATGAAAACTATGGCAGATTTCGTACAAAACAACGAAACAAAAAGTGCGGTTCGCACGCTCGCGAACCCGATTGCAGACGTGGCGGCGTTCAACACGATCGTCCAGTCGGTCCTCACGACCAACCCGTTTGCATGTGTAGCGTATATGACTGCCGGGCAGAGCCATCCCGCCGTGGAAAAGACCAAGGAAGCGTACACGGTGAAAGTCGTCTACCAGGACAGCGATGCCAAGGCTGTCGGCAACCTGTCGGACAAGTTCTCCACCCTCGCGGGATTCAATGCAGGAGCTGCAGCAATTCTTGCTGATACGGCCCTCGCAACTGCGCACGGAGGCACTCCGGTCCGTGACACCGCAAAGGAGTCGTACAGTGCGACCCTCAAGTGCCATGATGCGAATGGCGAACTGTACATGGTGAACTTCTCCCGGTCTCAGGTAACCCTCACCTCGTACTCGGATGATGCAATCCGGACCAAGGTCGAGACCTGGGCCGACTCCGTTGCGGCCCTCGCCTGAGATGAATCCCGAAGGGGTGAATCTGGAGAAGAACGCAGTTCTTCGACTTGCAGAGGGTCATCAGACCCGAAGCAGGATGGACTTCACTTCTTTCCTAATCACCTGACGAAAAGACCCGGAGGGGAGGCGACCCCCCGGTCCCCTCTCTTTTTGGTCCTCTCGTCTTTTACGGAGGGCCATTATGGACATAGAAACGTTAGGGATTTTGCTGGGAGCTGTGCTTCCGCTATATCCCGTGTTGTTTTCGATCCACCAGAAGATCGGACAATATGATGAGATCGTCGAGGAGTTCAAGAAACTCCGAGAGGAACACGAAAGCTATAGGGAGAGATACCATGGAACCTGAAATTGCAGTTCAGCCGGTCGCAACGGTTACCGGGCTGTACCGGGGAAAGTTCAGCGAGCTTGAACCGCTTACGGTGGATAAACCATTGACCTCAGATGAAGTGCGGCGCAATCCGATCTTCTATGAACTGGACCTGCACCCGGAGCAGGATGACGAGAACCTGATCATCGATGTGATCTATGACAACCTCGCACCCATCCGGCTGCAGGACCTGTACCGGGGGACCGACATTCCGCGGAATGTCCGTTTCTGGCCAGACTGGTTCGACATCCCCCCATATGATGAGATGCACGATGTTGACGGGCGGCGCGTTTACCCGCGAGCGCCAGGTATCCACACGGTCCAGATCCGCACGGGCCGGCGCAAGTTTGCCCAGATGGGCCGGGTCCGGGATTTCAGCCCGGCGAATGGCGGGTACACGAGCCCGGTGTTTCAGATCATGATCGCAAAGGACGTGGCATCGAATGACTGACGGATTGGTAGCCCGCACGTTCTGGTGCGGGGTGCTGCACGCGATCGGGGCGTTCGACTTGTCTGCCCTCACTGATGCGGAGAAGGCCGATATTGCCGGGCGAACAACCTGGTTCTGGCTCGGTGAAGTGAGCATGGCTGGGATCCTGGCCGGGATCATTGCGGTCCCTGCGGGGATCTGGTTTGCCGGTCGGGCCGAGTTGTCCCTGGCATTCATCGGGGCTGCGGTCCTGTTCCTGCCACTCTTCATCTTCCTGCCAAAGCTGATCCAGTGGGCGATGAAGGCGGATACCGATGCTGCGATCGATGCATTCGGGAAGAATGAACACGTGAAGAAAATATTCTGGACCCTGTTCGCGGCGATGGCCGGGCTGGTGCTGGCCCGGGTTGTGGACCCGGCGACAGCCCAGCAGGTGGTCGGGATTATTACGGGGATGGGGGGATGAGTGGATCTCCCCATCCGTTTATCCCTCGTCGGAGATACCTGGAATACCTGAGGTCGGAACCCTGAGGGAAAATAAGCCCTATACGGGCTCCTTTTCTCTTCCCGATATGCCGGGCAATGCCGGAAAACCTCGAAATACTCTCCTTTTCGGTTCCTGTGGAAAATAAGGTCAATAATCGCTCTGTTTGCCAAAATACGGCAGAATACCGTGTCATTAAAAGGCTACCGGAGCCCTTTTTTCGGCTCTATTTTTATCACCTATTTTACCCTATCCGGACCCCCAAAACGCCACCGGAACGCGAATATGAGGGTCATTTTTTCCGGGGCATCTCAGAAAAACAGGGATCTTGGGAGAAATGACCGGAAAAAAGGGGTTTCTGGATAGCATTAAGGGAGGTAATTCTGTAATTTTTTGATGAGCGCGAGCTTATTTTTAGCTTCGGTTTTCTTCTCCCTCTCGATGCTGTCCATGATCACGGCTATGGTTTTTGCCAGTTTGTAGACCTTCGTCGGCCTGCCTTTGTTCTTGGAGGTATTAGCGTGACTTTTTATCCAGCCCTGGTCCAGCAGGTACTTCATTGCCAAGCTGACTTCAGGCTGGCGCATGTCGGTCCCGCGCTCGATTTCCCGGGAGTTTGCTTCCGGTGTGTTTGCCAGAAATACCAGCACCTGGGCAACATTCTTCTTCATGCCAATCGTGGTGAGAAGATTGGCAAACTCTTCTTCTTTGTCAGTAAAATATTGGACGCTTTCCTGTCTCATCGTATCACCGGATTATTCCGTATTGCTTTCATCTAATTTTTATTATAACAATAAATGCATTTTGGTTTTATTTCAAAATGTGACGGAAATATATGGGAACTGATTTTCAACAGGAGCCGGTCGCGGAACGGTGCGAGCACGGCGAAGCTGTGCGAAGCATGTGACGCGGGCGGCGATCTGCGGGTGATTATCTTCCGGACCGCCCACCCAGGAGTCCCGCCCACCACACCGAGGGCGGGAACCATCGTGTCCGGCTGGTAGGAGATCGGTCGGTCATGTTCACTCGTCCTCGCTGATGCTCCGGCTCGCTTCACATCACCTCCCTTGTTTTCCGGAGTTGTCCTGTTGATATGATGACGCCCCTGGCTTGTCGCAGGCTCCGGCGCCAGCGGCTGCCCCGGCCCGCTCCTCACACCATGCTCCGCATCGTGTTCGTCGCTGTTGATCGGGCAGATGAATAACGCTCAGTGACTCGGTCGCGCGACGCATCAGGGGCTCGGACTCACCGCTGATGCGGTTCGTTACCTTCGCACCCTGAAGCGGCGCTCCCTTGGGCCGCTGGGCCACTACCCACCTCCCGCTTCGCTCCTCCCGCCCAGGGGCGGGCAGTCATAGCGATAGAACGGAGATCGGTTTCATGTCGGGGGAGGGAGGACAAAGCGACGGTTACCGGACGCATCAGCGGACGGTCGCTCGCTTTGTCGGGCGGGTCCAACCGAAGCGATCGCGTACCAACAGAAAACCGAAGGGGCGGGTCATGGTCACACGGCGCGGTTACGGGACGCATCAGCGGCCTGTCGCGCTGTGTGCCTGGGCGGGCCTTGCGTAAAAATAAAAATTAAATTCTACGCAATTGCCGTATTTCGCAAATCGGAAAACGCATCGCCTTTACTTTCACCCTGCGCACGGCGGAGAGTTATATGCTCTCACGTCGATAGATGTATGGTGAAAAACACCATGACGCCAACAACAAAAACAGATGTAACGTTCGAGCACATAGGGGCAGCCCGCCTCTATAACGGCTCGGTCCGTATCGATGTCAAGACCATGCAGGCAGTTATCCCGGCCGGTGAAGTCCGCAGGCTCGAAGACCATTGGCCCGCGCCGGTTTATGACATATCGGATGTTATGAAGAATTCAGACGCGGCCCCGGTCGGGAAGGCATGGATCACCCGGTCCGGTAAAGCGGTGATGATCTCGATCAATGATGTGCAGTACGTCTCCCCGCTCGCGCAGGTAAAAGGGATGCTCAAGGGCGAGCGGAAATATGCGAACGTCTCGACCATGCAGCCCGTCGGGGTGACTGCATGAAAGCCGCTGACGTAAAAACGCAGATCAACGAGCGGATCATTAAGGCGCTCTCCGAAGGAAAGATCCCCTGGCTGAAGCCGTGGACCGAGAACGGCCCGCGCAACCTTTTCAGCAGCAGGGCATACACCGGGCTGAACCGGTTGATTCTCGGACTCAGTCCCTATCCTCTCCCTTTTTGGGCAACCTATCGCCAGTATCTCGCCGCAGGGTTGCAGGTCCAGAAGGGCGAGCACGGCACCGGGATTATCTATGCGGGCCGGACCGTGAAAACCGACACGAAGACCGATGAGAACGGCAAGGAGACGGAGAACAAAAAACAAATCCGGTTCCTGAAAGCCTTCGTCGTGTTCAACATCGCGCAGACCGATTACCAAGAGAGGGGGTACAAACTCCCGGACCTGAAAGAGAATTCCCACATTCTCGGATGTGATGCCGTCATTCAGGACTATACAGGCCGGCACTCAATAAGAATCACCGCAGGAGACCGGGCCGCATTCCTCCCGCAGATGGATATCATTACCTGCCCGGATATCGGCCAGTTCAGATCATCCGAGCACTATTATGCGACGGTGTTTCACGAATGCATCCACTCCACCGGGCCCCGGCTCGACCGGTTCAAGAAGACTGATCCGGTCTGCTTCGGGTCCGACACCTACGGGCGCGAAGAACTGGTCGCCGAGATCGGGAGTGCATACCTGGCTGCGCTCACCGGTATCGATTCAACGGCGATAATTCAAAATCAGGCGGCATACCTCCAGAACTGGGCGACAGCGATCAAGGCTGATTCAGATCTCGTGATGTATGCAGCCGGCAGGGCAGAGAAGGCAGCGGATTTTATGATCGGGGCTTCTGCCCCGGTCCCCACCGGCTCGACCGGAACAGATGCGGCGGAAGGGGTGACGGCATGACCTCGATTTATGATGCCATGCCGGTCAAGGTTCTCGAAGAGCTCGAACGCATGGAGACCGCAATACCCGTACTAGAGCGCCGGGCATTCATGCTGCAGGCCGATGCGCAGGATCTCCGTTTGAGACACGACGAGATCATCGCATCGTGGAAAGCCCGGGCAGCGTGGGAGGGCTTAGATAATCTGGTGGAACAGAGGCGACGGGAAGACGCGATCGCGTGGGCCTGTGATCCGCTGCCGGGCGGGATCCCCACTCAGTAATGAGGTATCCCATGATCAGCCGACGCAAATTCTGGGAGCACCGGAAAAAACAATCAACCATTTTTGGGATGGCAAAAAGCCTGCGCTGGTGGCTGCATCGGGTAAAGAAAAAAATTCTCTTGTCCTGGTAAAAACGGTGGCCCGGACAGGGACACCATGACGCCAATCAAAGGCCCTGCCCGGGTTGGTACATTATCGACGCCCGGGATTATCTTTCTTGGCAAAAGTTGGCCCACCCCGAAGGCTCGCGCGACGGGCCCGCGCTGCGGTCCCGTATCCGGCTCGCCTTCTCCCGCCCCCCGCCGCGCTCCCGTATGCCTGTCCTGTTGGGCCGTCCTGATCTTCCTGGGCCCGCCCGATGCTCGCGCGACACGGCGATGGTCGCCGTGTTCCGGCTCGCATCCACCCACCCCCAACCGGAAACCTTACTCCGTGGTTATCGCGCCTGACTGCCCGCCCTTTCAAGGGCGGGAGGAGCGAAGCGGGCGGTGGGTCGTGGCCCAGCGGCCCGAACGAGCACCGCGACAGGGGCGCGAAGGTAACGAACCGCATCAGCGGTGAGTCCGAGCCCCCTGTGCGTCGTGCGAGTGAGTCACTGAGCGTTATACACTTGCTCGGTACACAGCGACGAACATTCCGCGAAGCGGTATGTGAGGAGCGGGCCGGGGCAGCCGCTGGCGCCGGAGCCTGCGACAAGCCAGGGGCGTCATCCTACCAACAGGGCAACTCCGGATAGCAAGGGAGAGTCTGTGAGCGCAGCGGAATGGAGGCAAGCGAAGCGAGCCGGAGTGAAGCGGAGACGAACAGTCTCGACCGATCTTCATGTCAGCAAAACAGCTGATATCGGGGAAGCCCACGCGGCGAGGGGCGGAGCCCTGGTGAGCGTAACCTCTCTCTAATTATCGCGCAGATCGCCGCCCCGCTCCGCACGCTTCGTGCACCTTCGGCGCACTCGCACCTGCTCCGCGGACCGGCTTCCTCGTAAAGCCAGTCTCTTTGCTCCTGATGTTGATTTTAATATCTTCCGCGCTAAAGTCAATAGAACAAATTCTCTTTAAAGGAATTTGTGAAGTGTATTCAACCAAGACATTATCCACCCCCGTAGTGTAGCGGTCAATCATGCAGGACTTTGGATCCGGCGACACCAGTTCGAATCTGGTCGGGGGTATATTCTCTTAAAATTGCAGCAACGACCATCTTTATAATACTCTGAAGAATACCGGAACTGATGATATTTTCATTGACGTACAGGCTTCGTGTATATCTTACTCTTCTGATCAGTATAATCATTGGCGGGATAATCGGGCTGGTACTTATCGAACATCTTTCGTTCTTCGATGCATTCTATTTCATTATTGTCACAATCGCTACCGTTGGATATGGTGATATTCACCCGGTGACTACGGCCGGTAAAATCCTGGTAATTGTCATCATTCTTACCGGTGTCGGATGTTTCGTCGGTGTGGTTGCAAATTCCGTGGAGTACATGATTGATGAAAAAGAACGGAAACTCCGTCTTGAGAAACTTAATATGATCATTGGCATCTTCTTCTCTGAAGCGGGAACCACCTTGTTAAAAAAAATGAGTGCACACGATTCCAATCTCGGTGAAATACGAAATGTCCTACTGGTCTCTAATAACTGGTCTGATGTTGAATTTTCCCATGCGGCGGATATCCTGAAAGCACATGTATGCACCCTTGACAGTCGGACCGTCCTGATTAGTGATATGCATACTTTTCTCATGGAACACAAGGGATTCCTTCTGGCCCTGCTGGAAAATCCCCAGCTGATCGAACATGACAGTTTTACTCCTCTCCTGCAGGCCTTGTTCCACCTGACCGAGGAGTTGATGGCACGGGAAAAACTTACGGATCTTCCCCCTGCTGATTATGCCCATTTATCCGGGGATATCAACCGCGTTTACCGGCTGCTCATGATCGAATGGCTTACGTACATGAAGTACCTCAAACAAAACTATCCCTACCTGTTCTCACTAGCCATGCGCCAGAACCCTTTCGATACAAATGCATCGGTAATCGTTTCATAATTTTTTTATACCCTTCAATAAAGTGGGGTATTATTCCAGTACTGCGAGCAGGTTATCGCCAATCTGATTTGATGCGGGATCTGGTGTGATCAGAGCCGGACCCGGCAGGGTTCTCATCAGTTTTCTCATCTGCTTCCTGGATAGCCGTACTGAAGCAGCTTCCATTTCTGAGATACTTTCCGGTATCACATGTCGCAGTGATGCTGAAGCGATATTGAACGCGGCATTCACATCCGCATGTGCTACAAAACCGCAATGGGGGCATTCGAACCGCTTACGCATTCTGCGGCCAAACCCCCCGCACCGGCTGCACCGCTTCGAGGTATACGCTGGGTTGACATACATAACCGGGATCCCCCGTTCATGTGCCTGTTTCTCCACGGATCGCTGTAGCGAGAAGAACGAACCGTTCTCAAAAGAGAAGACAAAGGGATCGGAACGATCCTTTGGATGCGAATAACGTGGGGAAAAAAGCCGTTCGAATTTGATCCCGGAACCGAGTGTCTCAGCAAAAAACACTATCTGACGACAGATGGCATGAAGTGCAGATTTGAATTTCTTTCGTTCGCGGGACTTGAATTTTTTAAGTTTCCAGAGTTTGCCTTCCCTGAATAATGTGGTACAGTTTTTTAGTGAATGGCTCTGAACATAGTGGATGTTTTTTCCCAGTTTCATTACTTTTCCGCTGTCCGGGTCGGCTGCAACGGCCACATGGCCGGTAGTGTTCAGGTCGACACCAATCCAACGGGTTGTCAGAAGTGTGGCTGGATGAAATCTGATCACCTTTTCCCTCTTGTTAGTTCAACCGCTCTGCGAAATGCCGGGAATTTCATGCATGTCCTGGTGACGTGGCCTCCTCTGTTAATGGAGAATACACTCCCATTGGTGAATATATGTTGTGGTCATACAACCCGGTTACTAAAAGAAGGATCAAATCTACCGATTTTACCAAAGCTCGATTTCTAGACCATTACTCCGTACGCGATCAGCGAGAGGAGGAAGGCAAGAAGAAGCATCGCAAGGGAGAGCGGGGCGACAAATACCAGCATCGCATTCACCGTACTTGCCAGCTGGGAGATCCGGTTAGAACCAAAAACGACAATGTGATCGCACTGAGCTGTACTTGCCGCTGATTCTGTAAGCGCAACATCGTCTGCAGCGTCCCTCACCGCTTTCATTATAAAAGGCAGGAATTCAGATACCGGAACCTGCATCCCGACAGGATTTTTTCCTGTTATGGTATTCACCACATGAGAGTCCGTTGTCATTATTTCCGCATGATCTACCAGCGAGAGGATGCCGGCGAGTAAGGTGTCCCGCACACCTTCTGCCATATTGTTTCCATCAATCAGTACATACGCCGTTCGTTGCCCGGCTACGTCCACCACCAGCACCTGTACTCCCAGATCCCCGAACCCTTGTTCACGGCTGAAGGGAAGGGTAAGGTGAGACACACCGGTCCGGAACGGTGTCAGGGGCATATTGCGGCATGCATCTATCGCATTGGCGCATGCCTGCTGGTATTCCTTCGCAGTTAACGTGGCAAGGAGGACCGGTGAAGAAAGGTCGGTCATGCAGTTGTGGGCGTCTACCATGGCAACATGGGGGAAGAACCGGTGACCTTCCGCCATGATCGTGGAGCCGATTGCAAAATCCAGGTCCTCGGTTTTATGGGGTGACCGGGTTGTGACGAGAAGAACTGAATCCCCGAACCGCTGGCCGAGCACCTGGACGGTTCCCACCATAACACGGGCGGATTTGCTGGCCTCATCAGAGTATATTAGATCCTGTCGTGTTTTATTGATCGCATCAATTACTTTCTCGCTCTCTGATTCTGAGACAAGATTGAAATCGTGAGTAGCGCACCCGTGGGCCACGAGGGTCTCTTCGTCGAAGTTATCGTGGAGGATCTTCGGGAGATTCCCCCCGCCGATCTCACCCATGGGCCCGGGATGCAGGTTCGGGATCGTAAAGATCACCGGCATTTTATCTGCCCTGCGGAAGAAGAAACTGACCTGCGGGACGAAGATCTCTTCGCCGATCGACCGGAAGAAGTCCTCCATCCCTTTCGATCCGTCTGTCATATGGGCGATGAATGCGTTGATAAATGCCAGTCCCCGTATTTTAAAAGCCCTCCGGAGCGGACGTTCGATCATCCAGATAAGGATTGCAAAACCCAGTCCGAAGACAATGTGGAGTACCAGGGCAAAGATTGCAAATGACGGGGAGAAGAGAAGCATACCTGCGAGAATGCCAAATACGCTCTGGGTGAGCGCGGGAACAATCATGCGGGGAACGCGATAATCAGCGATCGCAACGAGGACAAACAGGCGGAGCCCGAATATGAACCCCAGCGATATTGCATAGAACAATGGAATCAGCCTGAGGGAAACAATCAGCGGTGCAAGGGTGATGATGACGCCAAAGACTGTGCAGGCGAGGGCCAGCAGAGCGGAGCGGTTCCATGTCATCGTCTTTCCACTATACTCAATGATCGGCTTGGTGAGGATCAGCGCTGCTATCGCGGGAATCGTGAAGGCGATGGTGCCTGAAAAGAGAAATTTTTCCGGTAAAGCCAGGTAATTGCTGACAACAGCAGGGAGGATAAGGCCGACACTGCCCGAGAATGGCAGGTTCAGCCATGCGCGTGCATTCGCCCCGTCAATAATCAAGCCAAGAAGTACAATGAGAATAAGCGATCGTTTCCAGTTGGGGGCAGTGAAAATGTACCGGGTCAATTGCCCCAGTTTCACATCACTGCCCTGCGCCATTATGCGAATCCCCCAAGCACCAGTTCATGGCGATCGGATTTCGAACGGATCTCTGAAGATGCGTACGTGATCGGTCGGGAATAGAACGGCGCGTTCAGGGTGATGCTCTCATACTCCCCACCCTCCCCGGCGAGATTGATCCTTCTGGTTGCCGCTACCCGCTTCAGTCGCCGGATTAATTCATCATCAATGCGGGCACCAAGGAAACTGGCATCGAGACCCTCTGCCGCGGTGACGACGATACGCGCATCCATTCGCTCTGCCACCTCCTTCAGGAGAAGTTCCGTATCCATGTGCCAGAGCGGGGTAAAGAGTTCCATACCGAGACGCTCCGTGATTGCCTTCACACGATCTGCCTGATATTGTGAAGCAACCGCCCCGGCAATTATCCCTTCGACATCGAGTGCCGCAAGACCGGATTCCAGATCTGCAAGTTCTTCCTCTTTATTTCCCTCGGTCAGGATCTCCACATACTCCATTCCGGCAACGTCTGCAATGACCGGCACTACGTCAAGGTTAGCCGAATGGAACATATACGAGTCCCGGTTTTTCGGCCGTGCCGTCACCAGATATTCCACGGTTTTCCCGCAGTCGAGCGCTTTCTGGCAGGAAAGGATGGAATCTTTTCCTCCTGATGTGAGTGCTGCCCAGGTCATGTATTGATACTTCCTTCCTGTGGAGGATCAAGTGCTCCAAAATGTTGTCTGTACCGGGCTGACATAGCCTCCCAGTCCGGGAGGTGTGTCTGGCATCCTATGTGTTCCACAACGAATGAAGCAGTTACCGTACCGATCCTGCAGCAGGTGAGTGGGAGATATCCACGCACATAGGCCGAGAGGAAACCGGCACGGTAGGCATCTCCGGCACCTGTGGGATCGGCCAGTGTTACCGGGACAACCGGCACAAACTCTTCCTTCCCTTTGGTATACAGCGTACTTCCGTCTCCGCTCATCGTAAAGATTGCCATGTCTACCTGGCTGATGAGCGCTTCACGCGAGATGCCCATGGTAACACACATCTGCTTCACCTCATGCTGGTTGGCGAACAGGATATCCGCGTTTGCGATGATGGACCCGAGCTGTTCCCTGGTATACCAGAACACATCCTGACCAGGATCGAAGGAAACAAATTCGCTCCGTTCCGCTACCCTGCAGTTGAATTCAGGATCCGCAGTTGCCATGTGCACAAGGGGAAGTGTGGGGGCCTCGGATGTTGCGAATGCCTTCGATGCCCCCCATTCGAAGAACGTCATCTGGTCGCCATTGTCGTCGGTGAACATGAACGCTGTGGGCGTATGGGCTCCCGGAACCACAAAAAACTGCTGATGGATGCCGAGCCGGTTCATCCACTGGTCATAGTCGCTTCCGGCAAAATCGCCGCCCACGCATGAGTGGAGTGTAACCTGCTCCCCCAGGGTGGCGATGCCTGCCGCGATATTGGACGCTCCCCCGCCATAATAGATCCTGCGATCGGTGATGTGTGTTGAGCAGTTCTTCTCGGGAAGATGAGGTACTTTAGAAATATGATCTATAGCGGTATGTCCTACGATATGGATCATTGTTCCTGCACATCCACAATCTTAAGCGGTACATCGCGAAGAGCTTTACCGATGACTGATTTGGCAATCCTTCCGGCATGTTCGGCGGAATCTGCACGGAAGACTTTCATCTCGAGAACCAGTCCGACAAGTCCGGTATCAGCTACCACGATCGCACTTGACAGGGTCTCTTCACAGTACGGGCAGGTCAGGAACCCTGCTTCGACTTCCACGAATTTTGCAGCCGGGTTCAGCCGCTTCCCTGCTTCGCTGATGGCAATTCCAATTGCATCGTCGAGCGATTTTACATCCCGGACCAGCCAGGCAGATTCGATGGTTACGATATAATCAGGCATGTTCTCTCCGTTTACCAGGTTTCTTTGTGCACATGTTCTCCAATTGTCATACGCTCAGTGAGTTGGCCGGATGGATGGCCCTTCCCGACTGCGAGCAGGGCAACCGGGCGGATATGCTGCGGGAGATCGAGAATCTCCCGGACGGCATCATCATCAAAAGCACCAGTCCAGCAGGAATGGAGATTTTTCGCATGGGCAGCTAGCATCATGTACGTGCAGGCGATTGTTGCATCCTCGAGCCCGTAGAGGATCCCCCGCTCCCCGTACCGGGACATGGACCGTACGTAGTTGGCACAGACGGCAAATATCACCGGTGCCTGTTCCAGATGCGCCTGACCGAATGCGGCCTCTGCAAGCGCAAACCGTGTGTCTTCATCCCTGACAATGATGACATCCCATGCCTCGAGATTGCCGGCACTCGGTGCAGTACCGGCACATTTCAGGATATATTCGATCTCCTCCTCGGAGATCTGCCCGCTGTCGTAATTGCGAACCGACGAGCGTCGTGTCAGGAACCCGAGGATATCAAAGGAGTCCATGTTCAGAAAGAACCTGCCATGCTTCCTGTGCCGGGGTTGTCGATGCGCTGATAGCTGCTGCCATTTTCTGGGATGCCTGTTCCGGCTGGTTGCTTTCCAGAAGGGAGATACCTTCGCTCACTGCCTGGATTGCCCTCTGGAACTCGTGCTGTCCGGTACTGTTTGCCGCAAACTGGAGTTCGCTTCTGACAGATTCCAGCACCATGATGAGCATGCGGCGCCCCCCGGCTCTCTCCTCACCGGGAAATCCGGGGAGTGCAAGGCAGAGATGGGATGCCATGATCAGTTCTGACTTTGCCCGTTCTCCGAACTGGTAGCATTTTACTGCGGTTGGAATATCCATAGTCACCATAGTTGTTAGGGATAAAAGATAGTTATCCTTGACGGAATGGGTCTCACTATTGTGATCCTGTTACAATAAAAAAGAGGTGTTATCACCTCTCTGCCTTGAAGGGGCCTTTAAAATATATCGGTATTTACCGGGAAGACTTTGCCTTGGCACCGAGTGCAGAAACCTTCGGTCTCTTCATGTGGCGGCGAATCATGGGGTTTGCTGTTGACTCGTTCATGCCGGAACCACCTGAACGGTCCCCGCCCCCGCGCCTGCCCCCGCGGCGTGCGCCACCGCGTCCGCCTGCGGCTTCTGCAGCCTGATCAATCTGCTTGACATTGGCGCCAGCCTTGAATCGCTGGTTTGGACCCGGTGTCTTTGCCTCGCCTTCCTTTTTCGGGACGAGCCGGATCTGTCCTTTAACGCCTTTTACCTGTGCCCAGAGGGTTGTTCCTGTCTTTCCCATGATTAAACTCCTTATGTAATTCTGCTGCCCCACTCATAAAGGTTCGCGCCCTTGTGAGATATATCCTGGATTGGCCTGTCGGAGAGATCAAGTACTTTTGGTTTTATTTGCGGCATCGATCTCTTTTCTCAGGACCTCACTTACGACTTTCCCGTCAACCGAGCCGCGGACTTCTGCCATGACAACTCCCATGAGCGGCCCGAGTGCCGCTTTTCCCTTTTGCGCGATGAACTCGGCACGTTCAGCGATGATCTTCCTGACAATTATTTCCAGTTCTTCACGGGATACGGATGGTGCCATCTTACTGAGGGCCTCTGCGAAGCTGTTACCCTCAGCAATACTCCGGAATATTTCCGGGATTGCCTCTTTTGCAGCCTTCCCATGCTCAACAGCATGCAGTGTTTCAAGATAGTCCGAATCGGAAATTTTCCTTGTGTCGACCCCTTCCCGCCTGAGTTCCGTCAGGGTTGAGAGAAGAATGAAGGCAGCGAGTTTCGGTTTGAGACCTTCCTGCACTGCACGGTCAAAGAGGGGGAGTTTCTCCGATGCTGCGAGCTGGAGGGCATAATTTCTCTCGATACCGAATGCCTGGACGAACCGTTCCGCCTTGACGGTCAGCAGTTCGGGTACCGTGACACCGGCCCACCGTTCTTCATCGATGAGGACCGGCAGCACATCTGTTTCAGGGTACATGCGCGCAGCTCCCGGGAGCGGGCGCATATACGCCGTGCTCCCGCTCTCGAGCATCTTGCGGGTCTCCTCGGGTACCGGGTGATCGGAGAGCGCGAGGTTTGCCCTCGTGATGACCTGGCTGATCGCACAGGCGGTCTGTTTCTCACTTGTCCCGGATGCAATGATTACGCAGTCCTGCTCCCCGGCATGCAGCTGAGTCCGAAGCATGGCAACTTCTTCCGCCGTTACCCCGTAGGCCGGGAGTTCATCGGTATGGAAGATGCCGCCGACCCCGCACTTCTTGGCATAATCCGACATCTCGCTGCCCAGCCGGCGTTCCGGCTGGATCTCGCGTCCAACGAGCCCGGCAAATCCCTTCAGTACAACCGCATGGATCTTCTTTGCTTTTTTAAGGACTGTTGATTTGGTCTCCCTGAAGAGCCCGGTTACATCCGTGCCGGCTGTTGCATCGGCCGATGCACCGCGTGCCCGCAGTTCATCGCGTATCGCGAGAAGGCTCTGCTGCCGCTGGACCTCGCGCCGTACCACTTCGGCAATGAGATCGAGCTCCTGCACACCCTTGATCTCGACCCGCGCACCATTCGCGATCGAGATGTTCACATCCTGCCGGATCGTTCCAAGGCCGCGCTTCACCTTGCCGGTTGACCGGAGCACCATGCCGATATATTCGGCAATCTTCTGCACATCTTCCGGTGTATGCATACAGGGAGAGGTGGTGATCTCGATAAGGGGAATGCCGAGCCTGTCCAGCGAGAAGACTTCGTCCTTTACCCTCTGGGCGGCTTCTTCCTCGAGGCAGATGGTCTCTATCTCCCCCCCGCCCGGGAGTGCCCCGTTGAACGCGATCAGGCCTGTGCGCTGGAACCCGCTGGTGTTGGAACCATCGATGACCAGTTTGCGCATCGTATGCACCTGGGGGACCGGCGTCATGCCGAACATCTTTGCGATTGTAAGACAAACGGCGAGCGCTTCGTCGTTCAGTGGCGCCGGTGGTTCCTCGTCGTTCTCTACAAGGCAGGTCGTATCATAGGCATAATACCGGAACTTCCGGTCATGCTTCATCTCCTCCTTTGCCGCCCGGTCGATCTCGCCCATCTCGCTGACGGTTGCCCGGAGGTACCGGGAAAATTCCCCGTTGTGTTCCGGGATCTCCCGGAGGGTGGTCGGGCAGTGGCAGAAGAGTTTCTCCTTTGTGTCCAGCTGCTGGTGGATCTCGATGCCGGCAACCAGGCCGAGTACCTTATAATCCATGGGCGCTCCTCCGGTTGCATTCGCCTTTGAGATTCGTCTGCATGAGGGCAGCCGCTCTCTCGCGGTCCTTCCCGTTTGCAAGCACCCACATCATCTTGACAAGCGCTGCTTCGGGGAGGAGATCTCCACCTTCAATGACACCGGCATTCAGGAGGTCCCGGCCGGTATCATAGACCCGGTCGCAGACCCTCCCGTGCATACATTGCGAGGTCATTACTATGAGAGTCCCTGTATCCGCGAGATGTTTCAGCACAGAGATGAGGGCAGTGCTGGTATGCCCGAGCCCGGTCCCCGCAATCACCAGGCCGTGATACCCCTCGTAGCCTTTGAGCAGCTCCGGTGACATCCCCGGGTAGAACTGGATAAGGGCACAGTGCGGGTCAAGCGTATCGTGGAGGGCAAGCCTGTGTGTCCCCCGGCGCACAGCGTCGGGAGTGAGGGTCACTTTACGGGAGGGATACTCTATCTCCCCGACAGGAGGTATTCCGAGGCTCCTGAATGCATCCCGCCCGGATGTGTGCATCTTGCGGACCCGGGTGCCCCGGTGGATCGCACAGGTGTCATCGTTTGTGGTTGCATGCATCACGATGACGACTTCCCCAAGATCACTGGTCGCTGCTGCCGCCGCACAGACGGCATTCATCGCATTGTCGCTTGAGGGCCGGTCAGCAGACCGCTGGGAGCCGACAAAGATGATCGGGACCGGGGTATCGATCATGAAACTGAGTGCTGCGGCGCTGTATGCCATCGTATCCGTACCGTGGGTTACAATGATCCCCTGAGCGCCGCCTTTGATCTCTTCATAGACCGCCCGGGCAAGATGCTGCCAGATCGCCGGGGTCATGTTCTCCGAGAGGATGGTAGCGATGGGGATGGTGCGGTAATTTGCGATCTCAGCAAGTTCCGGTATCGCGGTGAGGATATCGCTGGCATTGAACTGGCTCGTGACCGAACCCGTCCGGTAATCGATCCTGCTGGCAATCGTCCCCCCCGTGGAAACGATGGCGAGGTTCGGGAGGCTGTCGTTCTGAATTATCTCCGGCTGTTTTACGGGTGCGGGGGCCGGCCGGTCCGTCAGGGTGCAGGAGGCAGGGGGTACACCGATATTGTACCCGGAGTCAAGTTTCACCACGGTCATGCCCTCCCGTTCGGTGATATACACCCCTTTCCTGCTGATTCCCTTATAGGTACACCGGATCCGGTCCCCGGATACGAACTGTGATGTTATGCTACCATCCTCCGGGCTTCTGCAATAAGTTTTTCCTGGGATTTTTTCAGCTGCAACAGCCGCTTATCCGTGAAGGCTGCATCAGCATTAACCCGTTTTTTCCGTTCCGTGATTGCACGTTTCACAACAGCCGGGGCAGGTCCCCCGGGTATTTTCCTGACGGCCAGGGAATAATTCACGTCAAGGACCTCGTCGATCTTCTTCTGGGTGAGCCCCTTCTTCTTTAAGGAGATCTTACCGACCTCCTGCGCAGCCGCCTCGAGTGTCGCAAGTGAGAGGCTGCCCCTCTGGACTGCCCTGCCGACGATAGTATGGGCAGTCCTGAACGGGAGGCCATAGGCGCGGACAAGGGTATCGGCCAGCTCGGTTGCCGTCGAAAAACCCTTGCCTGCCTCCTCCCGCATCCGCGTTGTATCGAACGCAGCGCCGGAGAGCATATCCGCAAGGAGGCCCGTGCTTGCCCGGGCATCCTGCGTGGCGCGCCAGATGTTCGGCGTAAGTTCCTGAAGGTCGCGGTTGTAGCTCATGGGGAGCCCCTTCACCGTCACAAATGCTGCGGTGAATGACCCGAAGACCGATGCACTCTTGGCCCGCATGATCTCGGCCGTGTCCGGGTTCTTCTTCTGGGGCATGATGGAGGACGTAGAGCAGAAGCCGTCACTGAGGCTGACAAACTTCACAAATGACGTGGACCAGATGATCAGTTCTTCGCAGAGCCGGCTTATGTTCGCCATCAGGATGCTGAGATCGGCAAGTGTCTCCAGGGCAAAGTCACGGGTGGCTACGGCGTCCATGGAGTTCTCCACCAGACCGTCAAACCCGAGGAGGGATGCGGTGTACTCACGGTCGATCGGGTAACCGGTGGATGCGAAGGCGGCAGCACCAAGCGGGGAAAGGTTGATGCGTGCCCAGGCATCGTCAAGCCGGTCGAAATCCCGCGAGAATGCCTGCTCGTAGGCAAGGAAGTGGTGGGCGAGGGTTGTCGGCTGGGCGTGCTGCAGGTGGGTGAATCCCGGCATCACGCTCTCCGTATGTTTTGCCGCGAGGGTGATGAGGACCCCCCGCAGTCTGAGGATCGCCGCCATCTGCAGGATCAGCTCTTCCCGGAGTTTTATCCGGATACAGGTTGCGACTTCGTCGTTGCGCGACCTCCCTATATGCATCCGTCCCCCGGCCTCCGCGCCCGCGGATGCGATGACGAGCGACTCGATACCGGCATGGACGTCCTCGAACCGGTCATCGAAGACATCCTCCGGGACGCCTTTTTTGTGCAGGGATAAGAGTTCTGTCAGGATCTGCTGTGTTACCCTGCGATCGTTGATCTTCTGCCTGTCGAGCATCAGGACATGGGCAATATCCACGAGAATATCAGCACGGGCAATCTGGCGGTCAGCCTGCATCGACGAGAGGAACGGCATGGTCTCGCTGCTCCGCTCTTCCTTTAAGCGCCCTTTTCGTACAACATCGGTTCGCATCCGTTCACCCTTAAGTACTATATCCGGTATTATTGGTCATACACTGATTAAAGCCACGCCTTGCGTGCGGCAAGCTCGATCGCCCGCTGGACCGACTCGCGGGGGATGATGGTTGCCACCGGTATGTGGACAAGCTGCTCGATGACACTCGAGACGATCGGGGCACAGACAACCGCTACCGCTCCTTCACGTTCAGCCCTGACCGCGGCAATGATAGCGTCCTCCATTGTGTGGACGGGATACTCCCTCACCTTGACCCTGCGGTTATCTACCTCAGCGGTCCTCTCTTCAATAGTCTCGAGGACCGGGCGGGCTACGATAAGCCCGATGAAATCACCCTCCCCTGAACGGTAGAACTGGCGCATGGCCCGGATAATGGCCCTGAGTGTGGAGAGATTGGGGGATCTCTTGCCATGAAGGATCTTGTACAATGAACTCTGGGCGATCCCGCTTGCTTCTGACAACTCCCTGATACTGATCCGGAGGTCACGCCGCAGCAGGTTGTCGAGGGTGAGGACAAACTCCTCGTCCGAGGTGAGTGCAGCGCGCATAAGCCGGTCTATCGGGTCGGTCTGTACCATAATATTGTACAATAAGGTTAATTTATGAAAAAATTTTGCTTTTTGTCCCGAAAATGGTAAGAGGAATTCCGGGATTTGTGGACAATAATACAATTGTTTGTGTATTTTTGTCATAATTTTTGGATAGTTTTGATACAATAATAGAGAAAAATTGCCTGAACAAGGATATTTTTTATTATGGACAGAACAACGCTGTAGGTATGAACACCATGAGGATTACGGCAATGGCCCTGTTCGCCATTGTCATTCTGCTTCTCGCTGCAGGTTGCACCCAGCCTTCAGGAACCGCCGGCCCGGCAACCCCTGCCGGCACAACTCCCGCCGCTTCACCGGCGCCTATCAAGGAACTCCGGATCGGCTACCAGCCGAGCACCCACCAGATGGCAGAAATCACTGCTATGAACAAGGGCTGGTGGCAGCAGGATCTGGCACCCCTTGGCGTCCAGAATGTCAGCGACAAGGTCTTCCCGACCGGCGCCCCCGAGATGCAGGCCATGCTTGCAGGGGACATTGATGTCGCCTATGTCGGCGCAGCACCCGTCCTGAGTGCGATAAGCACCGGGCTCGATGCCAAGATCATTGCCGGCGTCAACACGCAGGGTTCCGACCTCGTTGTCAGGCCCGACATCAACTATACCTCTCCCCAGAGCCTCAAGGGCCTGAAGATCGCCACGTACCCGGCGGGGACCATCCAGGATACCATCCTCCGCAACTGGCTCAAGCAGAACAACCTCTCCACGGATACCGATGTCCAGATCATCAACGTTGGCGGAGCCGGTGACGCAGCGACTGCAATAACCGCCGGCAAGGTGGACGCAGTCTTCCTGCCCACTCCGTCACCCAGTGTCCTGGTGGATCAGGGCAAGGGAAAGATCGTTGTTCATTCCGGTGAGATGTACCCCAACCACACGTGCTGTGTTCTTGTAGTCAGCGGAAAGCTGATCCGCGAGCACCCGGAGATTGTGAGGCAGATCATCAAAACGAACGACAAGGCGGTCGCATTCAACGAGCAGAATTCCGATGAAGCAGCGGCAATATTTGCGAACAAGACCGGTACGAATTTAGCAGACGTAAAGGCCTCACTGAAGGAATGGGATGGAAACTGGGCATCTGACCCGAATCTCATTATCAACCCGGTCCTCGACTATGCGAAGATCCAGTACAATCTCGGATACATCAAGAAACCCCTGACCAAGGACGACCTGTTCGATCTCAGCTTCTACTAGAAGAACTAGAAGACTGGAACCAACTCTTTTTTTGTTCTCACGCTCTTGTAGTACAGAAGCGCAAACGATCAGGAGCCGGCAATCCGGCGCGGGGCCAATAGATCATTGCGGCCCGGATATTACCAAGAAATCAGTGGTGAAACGATATGGCCAGCCCGGTACGGAAGAATAAGGACAGATGGCTTGGTGCCCTTGCGCTTGTTCTGGCACTTGTCCTCTGGGAGTGCTATGCTGCGCTGATCATAAAGGACAGCTTTCTCCTCCCCGGCCCGGTGGATGTTGCCTCCGCGTTTCTTGAACTTGTGCAGCGGGGGATCCTCCTCCTTGACTTCAAGGTGAGCATGATTCACTTCGGTGTCGGTCTCGGGGCCGCGCTCCTGATCGGGATTCCCATCGGTATTGCCATGGGATGGAGCAGGAAGTTCGATGCCTTCATGGATCCCATCATCGAGATCCTCCGCCCGATCCCCCCGCTTGCCTGGATCCCGTTTGCCATCATCTGGTTCGGGTTCACCACGGTTTCCGCCGGTTTTGTCATCCTTATGGGTGCCGTATTCCCGATCCTCATCAACACGTACAGCGGCTTCCGGAGTGTGCCCCGGATTTTTGTTGAGGCCGGTAAAATGCTCGGCTGTACTAAAAACCGTGACCTCATCCGATACATCGCATTTCCCGCAGCTCTCCCCTCCGTAGTATCCGGGATCCGGATAGCCACCGGTGTCGGCTGGATGTGCCTTGTTGCTGCCGAACTCTTCGGTGTCTCGGAAAACGGGCTCGGCAAGAACCTCTGGTTCTACTACAATCTGCACCGGATGGACTGCGTTGTCGTTTACATGCTTCTCCTGGGCCTGATCGGTCTCATCATCGACATGGCCTTCCGGTATTACATTGACCGGCATTTCCTGAAATGGCGGACCGGGGAGGTGGCCTGAGATGGGAGACCTGCAGATCCGCAACCTGAGCCAGTCGTTCATCCGGGAAGATGGCTCAACCCTTACCGTGCTGGAGAACCTCACGTTCGACGTACAGGATAAGGAGTTTGTCTGCATCCTCGGGTCATCCGGTTGCGGGAAGACCACGCTGCTCCGGCTTATAGCCGGGCTTGACGAAGCTCGGAACGGGTCGATCATCATCGATCGTGAAGAGATGAGGGGCACAAGCCCGAAAGTGGGATTTGTTTTCCAGGAATATTCCCTCTTCCCCTGGCGGACGGTGATCGACAATATCGCATTTGGTCTCGAGATGAAAGGGATCGCAAAGGAGGAGCGTTACCATATCGCTGACCGCTACCTGGATCTGGTCAATCTCTCCCAGTTCCGGGACAGTTTCCCGTCAGAATTATCCGGTGGCATGCGCCAGCGGGTTGCGGTTGCGCGGGCGCTTGCGCTCGACCCGGTCCTCCTCTTAATGGATGAACCGTTCGGAGCCCTCGATGCACAGACAAGGAACATGCTCCAGCAGGAACTCCTCGATATCTGGGCCAAGACAAAAAAGACGATCGTTTTTATCACCCACAGCGTAGATGAGGCCGTCTTCCTGTCCGATCGTATCATTGTGCTCACCCCGCGCCCGGGCAGGATCTGCAGGATCTTCCCTGTCGGGTTACCGCGGCCACGGGATCGTACCAGCGTGGAGTTCGCCCAGGTCCGGCGCGATGTGCTGGATCTTATAAACCAGAACTGTTCTCTCCAGTAAGGTTTAATACGCCACATCTCTATTTTATTAAAGCAGTTTGTAGAGCGTACCGGCATCAATATCCGAGCATTTTTGGGTATTTTTGCCCGCTTTTAGCAATATATCACAGGAGTAGGACGCGATGGTTAGAAAACCGGCAAAGATGTACAGGGAAGTCGCCAAGAAGGCCTATACACGGCGCGAATACATGGGCGGTGTTCCCGGGAGCAAGATCGTACAGTTCGAGATGGGCAACCTCTCGCAGGAATTCCCGACTGAAGTTGACCTGATTGTCGAAGAGGCATGCCAGATCCGGCACAGCGCCCTCGAGGCAGCCCGTATCACCGCCAACCGCCGGCTGATGAAGGATGTAGGCAGGTCCAACTTCCACTTCAAGGTACGGGTCTTCCCCCACCACGTCCTCCGCGAGAACAAGCAGGCTACCGGTGCCGGTGCGGACCGTGTCTCGGAAGGTATGCGCCTTGCATTCGGCAAGGCAGTCGGGACTGCAGCGCGGGTCACCCCCGGCCAGAAGATCCTGACCGTCTACTCCACTCCCCAGTACCTTGAGAAGATCAAGGATGCGCTCCGCCACGCCGGCCACAAGCTCCCGACCCCCTCGCACCTGAAAGTGAGCATCATCAAGGTCAGCGGCAGGATCGTCGCGGCACCGAAGCTCGTCGGCGAGAAGGTCGTTGCAGCACCGGTCGTTGCCGAAGAGGCAGCAGCTGAGCCGGCAAAGGGCGCAGAAGCGGTCAAGGGTAGCGGCGCTATCCACGCAAAAGGCGGTAAGGACGCCAAGGCAGCTGAGCCCGCAAAGGGTGCAGCACCGGCAAAGGGCGGCAAGGACGCCAAGGCAGCACCCGCAAAGGGTGGCAAGAAATAATTTTTTTCATTCAGTTTTTTTAGCGTTTTTCGCCAACTCATTGCATCTCCTTCCCTGATCCCCGGGCTGACCGGGGTTTGCGCAGATTCCCTTGCGATCCGGCCGTATCAGGACTTCATGGGGGGTCTGCCCGGGACCCCCCACCCTCCCGGGTTTAAATCGCGGGAGACCCCCCACCCATGACCAGGGGGGTATACCTGATACCCCCCCATGATTTTGCCGGAAACCTGACCCTTACTCATTTTCGGGAACCTATCAGGGGCATGTGCTCCGTCGGGTCTTTGTTTCGGAACCCGGAATTGCAGGAATGGTTACTCAACATTGGGGGGAGGGGGTCTGCCCGGGACCCCCCACCCTTACGGATTCAAATTGTGGGAGACCCCCCCACCCATAACCAGGGGGGTATACCTGATACCCCCCATCGGCCCCCTCAACCGGTCGGGCCGGGCCAGCCGCCAGCTATGCTTTAAAAGAAAATGATGGTGCCCGGTAAATGCAGCTGATGCGATCCCTGCGATCTGCGACAGGTGATATTACCGCTCTGCAGAATCTCCGTGTTTTTCATGCCGCTTCTCTTGCGCACACCTATATATTATTCTCCGGTACTCAAGTGTACATAATGATGGATAAGGACCCGATCCAGGCGGCGCTTGCCGGGGCAACGTTCCAGGCGTTCCGCGAAGCGGCCGTATCGCTCCCGCCCGATGTGATCCGGGCGATTGATCGGGCAGCCGCTGCCGAGACGAACCCGGTAGCACGCGGAGAGTTTGCCAATATCCTGAGGAATATCAAAGCAGCCGGGGAGCTTGGCGTGCCCCTCTGCCAGGATACCGGCGTCCCCGTTGTTTACCTTACGATCCCACCCGATGTCCCGCTTACGCAGGGGCTCTATGATGCAGTAGCTGCAGGGTGCCGGATTGCTACAGAGAAGGTGCCCCTCCGCCCCAATGTCGTTGACCCCCTCACCCGCCACAATACCGGGGACAACACCGGCCCCGGCATGCCGGCGATCCATGTCCGGCCCGGTGAAAAGTTTACCGTGACTGTCCTCCCCAAGGGCGCAGGAGCGGAGAACAGCTCGCGGATAGCAATGCTCCTCCCCTCTCACGTGTACGGTATCGAGGGTTTTGTCGTGGAGACGATGCTCCGTGCTGAGGGGAAGCCATGCCCGCCTGTCTTCCTCGGGATCGGGATCGGGGGGACGTTCGATCTCGCAGCCTCCATGGCAAAGGAGGCCCTGCTCCTCCCGGTCGATACGATGACCCCGTATGAACAGCAGATCTGCGACTCGGTCAACAAGCTCGGTATCGGCCCGATGGGGCAGGGTGGCGATACCACAGCACTCGCGGTGAAAGTGAAGACCGCAGGCTGCCACACCGCCTCCCTTCCTGTCGCAGTGAACGTCCAGTGCTGGGCGAACCGGCACGCGACACGGGAGGTAAAGTGGTGACGAACGCACCTGTCCAGCTCCGGACTCCTCTCGGTGAGGAAGTCCTTGCACTCCGGGCCGGCGACCATGTGGAACTCTCCGGCATTGTGTACACGGCGCGGGACGAGGCTCACCTCCGGATGCAGAAAGAGGGGATACCGTTCGATCCGAAGGGAGCGGTGATCTACCACTGCGGTCCCGTGATAAAGGATAACCGGGTCCTGGCCGCCGGGCCGACCACCTCGGCGCGGCTGAACGAGCTCTCCGGGTTCCTGCTTGACAAAGGCGTGCGTGGGCTCATCGGGAAAGGCGGGATGGGCGCGACCGTGCGCGAACAACTCCGGGGCCGGGGGGTTTACTTCGCATTCACCGGCGGGTGTGCAGCCCTCGCCTCCTCTCACATGGCCCTGAAAGGGGTATTTTTTGAGGATCTCGGTATGGCCGAAGCGGTCTGGGTGATCGCGCTCGACCGGCTCCCGCTCGTAGTGGGAATCGACTCGCACGGCAACGACATTTTCGAATCCGTGCGACACCATGCAGATGAGGTATTCCGGAAGAATTACCCAAAGGCGGGCCGCACCTGAAGCATGTAAAAACAAATAGGTTTTTTCCACTGAAGGGAAAACTAGTACGACAGGACTAACTCTCACATGAAACTCGCCATCGACGAGACCCGGTGCAAGGGGTGCAATCTCTGTACGAAGGTCTGCCCGTATAAGATCTTCAGGGAGGGCAAAAAGCCCAACCGCCGGGGTATTGTAGTACCTGAGCTCGATCGTCCTGAGCGCTGCACGAACTGCCGGCTGAGAAATCTTTACGGGCGGCAGCTCTGCGGGGTCTGCCAGCTCACCTGCCCCGACCAGGCGATCCACTGGGACGAGGAAGAACCGTACGAACCAAGAAAGGTGGCGATTGAATATTGACGCGGACTGAATTCTGGCAGGGGAATACTGCCTGTGCGGAGGGGGCGCTGGCGGCAGGCTGCCGGTTCTTCGGGGGATACCCGATCACCCCCTCCACGGAAGTTGCCGAACACATGGCGGCAAAACTCCCGAAGAAGAACGGGGTCTTCATCCAGATGGAGGACGAGATCGCGGGGATCGCTTCGGTCATCGGTGCCTCGTGGACCGGTGCCCGGGCAATGACGGCGACGAGCGGCCCGGGTTTCTCCCTGATGATGGAGAACATCGGGTACGCTGCTATGACCGAGACCCCCTGCGTGATCGTGAACGTACAGCGGGGCGGCCCCTCGACCGGCCAGCCCACCATGGCAGCACAGGGCGACATGATGCAGTGCCGGTTCGGCTCTCACGGGGATTATTCCATCATAGCGCTCTGCCCGGCCAGTGTCCAGGAGATGTACGAGCTTACGGCAAAGGCGTTCAACCTTGCCGACCGGTTCCGGGTCCCCGTCTTCCTGATGGCCGACGAAGTGATCGGGCATATGCGGGAGAAGATCACCATCCCCGGTACCGTTGAGCAGATCCCCCGCAGGGAGCTGGTAAAGGGGACGCTGCCTTTCAAACCGGAAAACGATCTCGTCCCCGGTTTCCCGCAGTTCGGCAAGGGGTATGGCGTCCACGTGACAGGACTCACTCATGACGAACGGGGGTACCCGTGCGCCACGAATCCGAAGCTCCATGCAAACCTTGTCCAGCGGCTCGTGGACAAGGTTGAACTGGCCCGTCATGAGATCGCGGACTACGATGTCGTGAACCCCGGTGCGGAGCAGGTCTTCATCGCGTACGGGGCGCCTGTCCGCACCGTCCAGCAGGTCCTGCACGACCGGAATGATAAAAATGTGGGTTTCCTTCAGATCCGGACGGTCTGGCCGTTCCCGGAGAATGCGCTCAGGGAGTTTAAGAACGTCCGGCGCTTCCTCGTTCCCGAGATGAACCTCGGCCAGATCGCCCGTGAGATCGAACGCCATGCCGCCGTGCCGGTTGTCAGCCTGCCTAAGCTCGGCGGCGAGCTCCATACCCCTGCCGAACTGGATGCTGCTCTGGAGGTGAAACGATGAGCTTCGATGACTGGTACCGGCAGGACCGGCTCCCCCACATCTATTGCGCGGGCTGCGGCAACGGCACGATCATCAACTGCACGCTCGCCGCCGTCGACCAGATGGGCTGGAAGAAAGAGGAGACCGTCTTTGTCTCCGGTATCGGCTGCTCCTCGCGTGCTCCGGGATACATTGTAACCGACTCGCTCCACACCACCCATGGCAGGGCCATTGCTTTTGCGACTGGTGTGAAGATGGCAAACAAAGACCTCCATGTCGTCGTCTTCACCGGGGACGGAGACCTCGCAGCGATCGGTGGCAACCATTTCATCCATGCCTGCCGGCGCAATATCGATCTCACGGTGGTCTGCATGAACAACCAGATCTATGGTATGACCGGTGGTCAGGGCAGCCCGACAACCCCGAAAGGGTGCCTCTCATCCACCACGCCGTACGGTTGTGTGGAGGCGCCGTTCGATCTCTGCGAGCTCGCGATCGCGGCAGGGGCGAATTATGTCTCGCGCTGGACCTCCTATCACGTTAAGGAACTCGAGAAGGCAGTGAAGGTCGGTCTCGAGACCCCGGGTTTCTCCTTTATCGAGGCTCTGGTCCAGTGTCCCACCGCGTTTGGCCGCAGGAACAAGTTCCGGCAGGTGGCCGATCACGTCGAATACCTGCGGGCACATTCGCTCCTGAAAGCGAAACGTGACCGGATGCTGGAGCAGGGCGAACAGATCCCCGAGGATATGTTTGTGGTTGGGGAGCTTGCCCGGCGGAACCGGCCGGCACTGGGGGTGAAGCCATGAGGAACGAAGTACGGTTCTCGGGTTTCGGCGGCCAGGGGATCATTCTGTCGGCGGTCATCCTCGGGCGGGCGGCCGTGATGTACGACAACAAGTTCGCGGTCCAGACCCAGGTCTATGGCCCCGAGGCCAGGGGCGGGGCATCGATGAGTGCCGTGATCATCGATGATGCACCGATCCTGTACCCGAAAGTGGCGGTACCTGATATTTACGTCATTATGTCGCAGGAAGGGTTCGAAAAGTACGGTGCGGATGCGGTAAGCCCGGCCGTGATGCTGGTGGACACAACCCTCGTCCATTCCCGGCCGGCATGCCGGTGCATCGAGATCCCGGCAACGAGGGAAGCAAAGGCCACTCTCGGCCGGGACATTGTCGCAAATATCGTAATGCTCGGGGCACTCGTCCGGTCTACTCATGTAGTGAGGGAGACAGCACTGGAGAAAGCGATCCTTGACTCTGTGCCGAAAGGCACGGAAGATCTCAACATCAGGGCGATGAAAAAAGGCATTGAACTTGCAGCAGGGATACAACCATGAAATTACGGGAATACGAGGCAAAGAATGTGCTCCGGGAGTACGGGATCCCCGTCCCGGCCGGTGTTCTCCTGGCTTGTGCAGGAGATCTTGAACCGCATCTCGGAGAACTCGGGGATGCGTTTGTCCTCAAGGCACAGGTGGACGTCGGCGGGAGAGGAAAAGCTGGCGGTATCCTGATGGCTGACAAAAGAACGGGCAGTGCCATTGCAGAGGAACTCTTCAGAAAAGAGATCAAAGGGCTTCCCGTAAAGGAAGTGCTTGCCGAACAGCGGCTGGTGATCCAGCACGAATACTATCTTTCGATCACCATCGACCGATCGACAAAACAGCCGCTCATCCTCTTCACGGAAGCTGGCGGCGTGGAGATCGAGATCACGGCCCGGGAGCACCCGGAACTGATCCGCAAAGTAATTGCAAACCCGCTCATGCGCGAGCTCCCCCCGTTCATGCTCAGGGAACTCCTCGGCACTGCGCCAAAGGAGATCGGCCCGGTCATCAGCAAACTCTACCGTATATTCCTTGAGAAGGACGCGCTGCTTGCTGAAATAAATCCGCTCGTCACCACGCCGCAGGGTGTCTTTGCCGCCGACGCGAAGATCATTGTTGATGACAATGCGCTCGGGCGACAGGGAATCAGCATAAACCGGGATCTCACCGACCGGGAACGCGAGGCGGAAAAGTTCGGTTTCTCGTTTGTAGAGCTCGAAGGGGCGATCGGGGTCATCGGCAACGGTGCCGGTCTCACGATGGCGACCCTCGACCTGATAGAATTTTACGGTGGTAAGGCGGCAAACTTCCTTGACGTTGGCGGGGGTGCCGAGAGCGAGCGCGTGATGCATGCAGTCCGGCTCGTGGCAGGAGTCCCGGCCGTAAAAGTTATCGTGGTGAACCTGCTGGGTGGGATTACGAAATGCGATGAGGTGGCAAAAGGGATCATCGCAGCCGGCATCTCCCAGAAAGTGATCGTCCGTCTTGCCGGGACAAACGAGGCGGAAGGCCGCCGGCTCCTTGCGGAGAGCGGCTACGAGATGCTGGACACAATGGATCTCGTAGTGAAGAAGGCTGTGGCGGTGACCGCATGATCTACGGTGATAAAAACACCGGGATCCTCGTGCAGGGGGCCACCGGGAAGCAGGGGGAGTTCCATATCGGCCTGATGAATGCCTATGCACAAAAAGTCGGGGGCCGGGGGGTTGTGGCCGGTGTGACACCGGGCAAAGGTGGACAGCAGGTCCACGGTATCCCGGTCTTCAACACCGTGAAGGCGGCAATGAACGAGCACGATATCGGTGCAGCCGTCATTTTCGTTCCCGCAGGTGCGGCAGCCGATGCGATCATGGAAGAAGCCAGTGCCGGCATTGAAACGATCGTCTGTATTACCGAGCACATACCTGTTCATGATACCCTGAAGGCGCTGGCATATGCAAAGATGGAAGGCTGCAGCGTCATCGGCCCCAACTGCCCCGGGCTCCTTTCCCCCGGGGAGGTAAAGATGGGAATCATGCCGGCAGGCCTCTTCTCGCGCGGGAATGTGGGCGTGATCTCCCGGTCGGGAACACTGACTTATGAGGTCGTGGACGAGCTCACCAGAGCCGGTATCGGACAGAGCACGGTCGTCGGTATTGGCGGAGACCCGGTGATCGGCCAGACTTTTGTCGATGTGCTGAAGCAGTTTGAGAGCGATCCCCGGACAAAAGCGGTTGTCCTGATCGGGGAAGTCGGTGGCAATCTCGAAGAGGAAGGGGCAAAGTCAACGGATCTCCCGATCGTTTCGTATATTGCCGGCGTATCGGCACCGCCGGACAAACGTATGGGCCACGCGGGTGCAATCGTCGAGGGCGGCGAAGGCGATGCCCGCTCGAAGATTGCACGGCTGAAAAAACATGGTGTCCCGGTCGCTTCCCGGGTGTCGGAGATACCGGATATGGTGCGGGAACTGTTCAGCTGCCATTGCTGAGTGATCCCTTCCCTGTTATCTCTCCGTTTTACCCGGATCTTCTGCGGCCCGGGTTCTTGTTTCTGTCCCCGGGGGATATTCCGACCCCGCATCTTTCGTAGTCATGATTTTCAGACCGGATTCTGCCGGTGTCTGACAATCCCGGCGTAAGCGATGCAATCAATTCTGTGGTATTTATGTTCCATACGGTTTGACTTAGATCTGCCTGTCCGGCCATGATAGTTTCAGAGAGAGATCTGCCGGAAAATACTGCAGCAATGGTAACCAACTCCTGGCGAAGACCGACCCATGATCATCCAGTTTACCCCGCTCATCGTCCTCATGCTGATATCCGGAACGGTATCAGCAGTGCTCACCATAATCGGCTGGCGCAACCGGGCAAACCCGATCTCGCGGCCGTTCATCCTGCTGATGGCCGCAGAGACGGTCTGGATATACGGGTACGCGCTGGAAATGATGAGCACCCAGCTCTCAACTGTCCTTTTCCTCAACAATATTGAGTATCCCGCCCTGCTGACTGTGCCGGTTGCCTGGCTCTTTGTCGTCATGTGCTACACCGGGAGGGAACAATACCTTACCCGCAGGACCGTTCCCCTGTTCTTCATTGTTCCTGCCCTGATCTATCTGATAGTAGTCACCAATCAGTATCACTACCTGTATTATTCCGGTTTCCATGTGGAAACGGTCAATGGTTCCGTGATCTGGATATACGATCACGGCCCCCTGTTCCTGCTTACCATCGCGTATTGCTATGCGATCGCCCTGATCGCGCTTACCCTCGCCGGAGGGAAACTCTTCGGAACGAATGCCCTCTACCGGAACCAGACCATCCTCCTGTTCAGTGCGGCGACAATCCCTGCTTTATGCAATATGTTGTACGTCTTCCGGGTCGCCCCGTTCCCGGATTATGATCTGACACCTATTGCATTCCTGATCACCGGGATAGTACTCGCCGTTGGTATCCTCCGTTACCAGCTCTTTTCCGCGGTTCCGGTGGCCTATTCCCGGGTGTTTGCCACTATGCGGGATGGCGTCATTGTGGTCGACAGGAAGAACAGCGTCATTGACATCAATCCTGCTGCAGAACGGATCACCGGGTATACTTCCCATGCAGCTGTAGGACGGAACATTACGGAATTGATCCCCCTGCTCAAAGCAGTCACCGATCTTCCCGCCGGAGAGGATGGGGAACGCCGGATAGAGCTCCACCTGCCCTACGATAGTACCCCGCACTATTTCGATGTACTTCTCACGCCGATGAATGAACGGGGTACCGGGTCATCGGGATACCTGTACCTGTTCCGGGATGTGACTGAACGCAAACAGGCAGAACTGGCCCTTTCCCGTGCCAACAGGAATATCAGTCTCCTGACAAGTATCACGCGACATGACCTCAACAACAAGCTGATGGCCGTCCGCAGCTACATCGACCTGATCCGGGAAATTTCGACCGATCCGACCCAGCTGGAGTACCTGGACCAGGAAGAGCATGCCGTTCATGCAATGCGGGAACAGATCGAATTTACCCGCGAATACCAGCAGCTTGGTGCAGAGTCGCCTGTCTGGCAGGAGGTGAATGCAGTGATCAGGAGGGCACAGACCCATCTCGATTTACAAACGGTGAACCTGGAGAACACCACCGGAACGCTCGAGGTTTTTGCTGATCCCATGCTTGAGAAGGTGTTCTATAATCTCTTCGATAATGCACTGAAATACGGGGGTGATCAGATGACCGCCCTGCAGGTATCTTTTTACCGGGGCGGGAACGAGATCGTCCTGGTGGTTGAGGATAATGGAACCGGGATCCCGGATAAGGACAGGAACCGCCTCTTTGAGCGGGGATTTGGCAGGAATACCGGCCTGGGCCTCTTCCTCTCCCGTGAAATTCTCGCAATCACAAATATCGCTATCGAGGAGAATGGTTCGGCAGGACGGGGAGCACGGTTCGAGATCCGGGTTCCCCCCGGGAAGTACCGGCTCCGTGGAAATGAAAAATAGTCTATGGATTCAGTCATCAGTTCCTGCAATCGATCCCCCCTGTATCTTACGGCACCAAAAACGTCCGATCATGACCGGGCGGATTTTTTTATGAGGGAATTGTTATACGGATCGCAGGTCAAAGGATATGACGCACACACTCATGTCCGCCCCGCAGTTTTTCCCTGTACCTGATGAGATCCGGGCACTGGCGCTCGATGCCATACGCCGGAGTGGAGCAGCCCTGCCTTTCGAACGGGATGGCGTACGGGTAACGGAAGAGCTCCTGGCAGTAGCCCTGGAATGTCTCAATGCGGAATTTTCAAAAACCCTGCCGATCCTGACACCGGCCGTCTTCCCGGATCCTGTACCGGACGGTCTTGACCGGTGTCTCGAACAGCGGCTCAATGTAGACGGCCTCCCGCTCGCACCGGTTATCACGGAGCTTTTCTGCCGGGCTGGTATTGCAGAGAAAACGGATGTGCTGGATCGCAGTTCCCACCGCAAGGCACGGGGAATACGGCTGCTGAAGGAATGGACCTGGCACAGTGCATCCGTCCCTCTGAAAACCGTCAGGAATATCACTGATACAGGTCCCGGTTCCCTGTCCGCATCCTGGATGAATCTCTGCCCGGTCTGCAGGAATGGCACGCTGAACCGGGTATCGGGAAAGCAATTATTCGGTTTACCCCACACTGAATACTATATCGAATGCACGTCATGCGGGGCGAAGTTCATCCCGGCGGGCGACGAATTCCGCCTCGTTTCCATCTCAAGGATCCGCGATCCGATCTGGAAGAGCAGCCTGGAGAAGACCTATTCCCCGGAAATCTGGTCAGCCATTGCTCACAACAGAAGGGACGAGAAGCCCCGGGTGCACAAGACTCCTTCAGAGCCCGTGGGTAGTGAAAGCGGGAAAAAGGTAAAGCCCGGTATCTTTCTTACCCTTAAGGATGGTTCCATCGCGGTACAGTGCGGCCAGAGGACACTGTATTTCAAACCCGTCAGGCTTATCATTGCCAGTACCGCGAAAAGCGGTTCGTTCTCATGGTCCCAGAAACTTCTGAATGAGGTGCTGGAGACCCCGCCCTATCAGCACCTCAGGGACGAGGTGATTGCACGGTACTCCCATTACCTCCCCCTCCGTATCGGATTGTTCTTATGGGAACGAAAGAAAAAGCACGATCCGTTCTACCGGGCATTTCTCAACCCCTACGGGGATGAACGGTTCGGGACCTTACGGATGAAGGATAGCGATGAGGCCGCAAAGAACGGGGTATTCCTGGTAATTTCCGGGGGAGAGATCATCCACGGCGGCTGTTGCCATGACGGTTTTGGAAAGATGATCAGTGAACGCTTCGGCCGGATTTCTTCGCAGGACTGCTACCTCGACGGGGACAGCATCCGCTGCAGGATCAACTCCCTGCTGGCGGCAAAAATACCGGATACCGGCATGTATATTCACATTATAGCGAATGAGGAGGAGCGCGTTCAGGTTGCACAAACACTGGGCGTACTTTGAGGTAGGTGCATCCACGCCCCGACGTTTTGCCGAAACCCGGTTTACCGGATTCCGATCAGAGAATTTTTCTTATCTTATGAGAACATTATAGTTATCCAGTCCGGATACCGCGAAACGGAGCTCACCAGATGAAGTGCCCTCACTGTGGGATGAATATACGGGATGAAGCCGTCGAGTGCATGTATTGTGGCGGTGCAATAGCCAGGCGGCCGGAAAAACCTGGTGCGGGTACTGGCCGGTCTTCAGCATCTGCAGCCCGTACAACACAAAAGGGGGCAGAGAATACCCGGAAACCGGCAGATGAGTCGGACACAGAAGAGGGGGAGGAAGGCGGCGGTCTTTCTCCGTATCTCCAGCCGGGTGAACAGGTACTTATAGGATCCCTGAATGTCTCGGTCAAGAAATTCTTTTTTCACGCCTACCTGACCGATCGTCGTATTTTTCTCATCGACACCCAGGAGAAGAAACTTAAGGTCACGGCAAAAGATGTGGCACGGGATACGCTTGCCGGCAGTATCATCGAATTCTCCGAGAACTCGGATCCGGTGCTTGTCCTGTCAATTCGTTCTCAGGACGATGAGATCAAGACCATGAAACTGGTCTTCGTGCAGAACGGGATGGATCGCTCCAGCGAGATTGATGAATGGATCGCATTACTCCACGAAGAAGAGCGTCCGAAAAAAGCCCCCCGCAGGCCAGCCCCGGAACCGGAAGAAGAGGATGAAGAACCTGTTGCATTCCGTCCCCCGGTAAAACCCGTGGACAGGCAGGAACTTCATCCGGTGAGGAAACCCCTCAAGGATCATGAAAAGCAACCTCCGGTAAAACGTCTCATCTCCGCGTACAGGATTCCTGAAGAAGAGCCGGAGCCGGAACCGGAGATCGCTGTCCCTCCCCGGAGAACGCAGGTGAGGCAGGTTGCAGAACCGGCGAAACGTCAGCTGGTAACTGCTGATTACGACCGGGAAATCCCGCATGCCCCCGAAGCCGGTCTTCCTGCGGTCCGGAAACCGGAAGTCCAGTCGGCGATGAAAGTTGCCATGAAAGGTGCCCTGAAACCCCTTGGGCAACCATCCCAGCAACCTGTCCGGAGGACCGTTCAGGAATCCCCGCTGCGGATCGTGCAGGAAACAGAACCTGAACCGGAATTTGTCTCTTCCCCGCGTCGCCCGGTAGTCCAGGAAACCGTGAAGGAACAAATGGTTTCCGAAGAGCCTCATGCCGATTCCCCCCAGTTCTGCCATAACTGCGGCAAGAAACTTCCCCATTCGGCAAATTTCTGTCCGGGTTGCGGTACGAAGCTGAACCAGGGAAAGACCCTTCCGCATGCACGGCAGCACGCGTCGGTAACGGATAAACGTGCAACACGAACCGATCCTCCGGGGCATGAACACCGTATTCCCCAGGAAGTTACCGATGACGATGAAGCCGAAGATGAGAAGCCGGTGCCTACGAGGCCCCCGGTGAAGCAGGCCCCCCGGGGAAGCGAGATGACGATCCTGCACAAGTTCCTGAGAAGATAAACAGATATTTTTTTATTTGCGGCGGGAACAGGCCCGTGATTTGTGAAAAGGTGGTTTACCCGCCAGCACATGCTTCGGATCCCGGTAATTCAGCGTCTCTGGCGGGATGTGCGATCTGCCCGTGAATGGTGTGGCGGATCCGGAAAATTTTCCGTGGTAATAATTCGTGTAAAAATTATTGTGTAATTGGAAATTGTTATATGAACTCCTGTCCTTATACTAGTACTAAGTGTCACGAGGAAATACATGAAAAGAAATATCCAGATTGAAGCCTTGGACCAGATTCCCCTTGAAAAACAGCGTATCGAACTCGTTGAACGCAAATGCCTCGGTCACCCCGACAGCATTGCCGACGGGATTGCCGAATCGATCAGCCAGGCGCTCTGCAAGGCGTATCTCGACGAATTCGGCTATGTCCTCCACCACAACACCGACCAGGGCGAAGTAGTCGCCGGAGAGTCCTGCCCGAAGTTCGGCGGCGGGAAGATGATACGGCCGATCTATGTGCTTCTCGATGGCCGTGCCACCCGGCAGTTCAACGGCGTCACGATTCCGACCGATGCCGTTGCAGTCGAGGCAGCACACACCTATCTTCACAAGATCCTCCCGGAACTCAACCTCAACCGCGATGTGATCGTGGACTGTCGCCTCGGTACCGGGTCAACGGACCTCCGGGATGTCTTCAAGCCGAACCAGGGGAAGGCCCCCCGGTCCAACGACACTTCATTCGGTGTCGGCCACGCTCCCTTCTCGGAAGTCGAGAACATCATCAAGAACTCCGCTGAATTCATCGATACCAAACTCCGGAAGAAATACCCGGCAATCGGCCAGGACATCAAGATCATGGGGCTCCGGGACCGGGACACCATCACCCTCACTGTTGCCTGTGCGATCGTTGATAAATACTGTGCGGATATCAGGGAGTACCAGGAATACATGGAGCTCCTCAACGAGCAGATCACCGCCGTTGCAAAGAAGAGCACGAAGCGGAAGGTTGCCGTCCATGTCAACACTGCTGACGATATAAAGAAGAAGAGTGTCTTCCTGACCGTAACGGGTACCTCCGCCGAGATGGGCGACGACGGATCCGTAGGCCGGGGCAACCGCTGCAATGGTCTCATCACCCCCAACCGCCCGATGAGCATGGAGGCCACCAGCGGCAAGAACCCGATCAACCATATCGGGAAGATCTATAATCTCCTCTCCACGCAGATCGCCCGCGAGTGCGTGACGAAGGTCGACGGGATCGAAGAGATGTATGTCCGTCTCCTCTCCCAGATCGGCAAGCCGATCGACTACCCGCTGGTAGCCAGTGTCCAGGTACTGCCAAAGTGCGGTGTCGCCCTCAAGGAGATCAATGCAGATGTCCTTGAGATTGTCGATGACCAGCTGGCAAATGTTTCAAGTGTCACCGAGAAGGTAATCGAAGGCAAACTCAGGACCTTCTGAAGCGAATATGGCAAAACCGGTAAAATCTTCACGGAAACCCGGGGAATCCGGTCCCCTCCCTTTTTCTGAAGTTGTCCGGCTTGCAATCCCCAACAAGGGCAGGATTGCTGCACCCATCATGGAGCTCGTGGAGAAGAGCGGACTCCACCTGGCCGAGATCGGGGAACGGCGGCTGATCACCCGGACTCTGGACCCCCACGTGGAGATCCTGTTTGCCCGGCCGATCGATATACCGGAATACGTGGCCACGGGAGCTGCAGATCTCGGGATCACCGGCCACGACATGGTGGTAGAACGGGAGTCCGATGTTGAAGAACTTCTTGATCTCCAGTTCGGCAGGGCGAAACTGGTTCTTGCGGTTCACGAGGAGTCCGGGATCAGCTCTGTGAAGCAGCTGGAAGGAAAGAAAGTTGCAACAGAATTCCCGGTCATCACCCGTGACTATTTTGCGCACCACGGTGTGAACGTGACTATTGTGCTTGTCGGGGGAGCCTGCGAGGCAACGCCACATCTTGGGATCGCCGATGCGATCATCGATCTCTCCAGTTCCGGTACAACCCTGAAGACCAACCGGCTCCGGGTGATTGACGAGGTGCTTGTCACTTCCACCCATCTGATCGCAAACCGCGACTCACTCAGGACCAAGAAGGATAAGATCGATGAGATTCACCTGGCGCTTGAGAGCGTGATCCGGGCACGGGGACAGTGTTACCTGATGATGAACGTGAAACGTACCTCCCTGGAAGCAGTAAAGCGGGTATTGCCCGGCCTCTCGGGGCCGACCGTGATGGACGTGGCATCAAACGAGGGTCTTGTGGCAGTCCATGCCGTGGTGAATGAGGAGCGGGTATATGCACTGATCAATGCCCTGAAACGTGCCGGGGCAAAGGATATCCTCGTCATGGGTATCCAACGGATGATCCGCTGATGGTCATGAAGATCTTTCCCGCTGTTGATATTCTTGGCGGGCAGTGCGTCCAGCTTGTGCAGGGAAAGCGGGAGAGTGCAACGTCCTATGGTGACCCGCTCTCCTGTGCTATGCGCTGGCTCGACGAGGGGGCAGAAGCGCTCCATGTGGTCAATCTCGACGGGGCGTTCGGCAGTTCGGGAAAGAATGCCGACCTCATCACCGGGCTTATCCGTAAGACCGGCGTGGAGATAGAACTGGGCGGGGGAATACGATCCGTCCAGGATGCAGCCATGTGGCTGGAGACCGGTGTCTCCCGGGTGATCATCTCTACGCTTGCCACCCGGGAACCGGCGAGCATCCGGGAACTCGCTGACCGGTTCGGGAGCGGGCGGGTAATGGCGGGCGTGGACGCAATGGGCGGCCAGATTGCCGTCCATGGGTGGCAGGAGACGGCAGGCGATTATCTTGCCTGGGCAAAGAAGTTTGAAGAGCTTGGGGCGGGATCACTTCTTTATACAAATGTAGATGTCGAAGGGCTGCAGCAGGGAGTCCGGTTCGAGCCGGTAAAGCGCCTGATCCGGCACGTAGGTATTCCCGTCGTGGTTGCCGGGGGCGTGTCCTCCCGCTCGGATGTAGCCGGGCTGAGGGATGCCGGTGCCTCCGGCGCTGTGCTCGGCTCGGCCCTGTACAGCGGGAAGATCAGACTGAAGGATGCACTGGAGGAACGTGGATGAGAGTCGCAGAAGTCAGGCGTGAGACAAAAGAGACGAAGATCGCAATCAGACTTAACCCGGACGGAAACGGGAAAATCTCGGTGGACAGCGGAGTCCCGTTCCTTGATCACATGCTGTCTGCGATGGCACGTCACGGGGGATTTGATCTTACCTGCACCGCGAAGGGAGACCTGAACGTGGACTGCCACCACACGGTCGAGGATATCGGGATTGTGCTCGGTGATGCGGTAAAGCAGGTGATCGGCGATGGTGCCGGTATCCGTCGCTTCTCCCATGCCATCATTCCGATGGATGAATCGCTTGCGCAGGTTGCCCTCGATTGCGGAGGCAGGGGATATCTCGTCTGGCACGGCTCGTTCGGCAACAAGGTTATAGGGGCCATCCCTGCCGATATCTTCGAGCATTTCTTTTACTCTCTCTGCACCCGGGCCGGTATAACGGCACACATTACGTTCTCCGGAAAGAACGATCACCACCAGTGTGAGGCAGCATTCAAAGCGTTCGGCATAGCTCTGGGCGAGGCACTGTCTGTGACCGGGGATAAGAAGACGATCCGGAGCACGAAGGGAAAATTCTGAATTCCTGTTACGATACGGAATCAGGAAGAAAATTGTTCAAAACCGGATATTTTTTCAATTGTTAAGAGAGAAAAAGAGTTGATCAGTTGGACTTTGCCGCCAGGTCAACGTCTTCTTTCTTGATCGTCTTTCTGCCCGCGTGCTCGGCAAGCTTGTTGGCTTCCTTGGTGAGCTGGGCAATGTACTTCTCTGCCTTTGCAACAAGTGCTTCTGCTGCATCGCTGCCTACTCTTTCGGCTCCGTTCTTCTTTGCAATCCTTACAACTGCTGCAATTGGTAAATCTGCCATACTGATTACCTCAAAAAGAAATCCAATTGGTATATATAAATACTTTTTGGGAAAATACTGCAAATTATTCAGTATTCCGATATTTGAGGGTTTGCTGCACGGCAAGCGGAAATCGGGGTTCATAATTTCGCAGAATATTTTTTAATCCCATATTCTGCTTATTTTTGGAAAAAAGGGAATTTTTAGGGGTTTTATTTTATTCCAGCAAAGATGCTGCGAGCAATAGCGCATTCCCATAGTTTGGTGAGGCGCGCGAAGTATCCACGAAAATTCTGCTGATATTTGTTGCGGGCGCACCATGGGCATGTCCGCCCCCAAGTAATGTGAGCGTCCGGAAGATCAGGTTGCCGGTTATGCCGTCGGGAGCGACGATGAGGCCACATGTTTCGACCGCATCTTCAATCAGGATCTCGCAATACAGGGAACCGGAACGTTCTGCCACAAGCTCCGCTTCCGCCATACTTGCGTCCACCTGAGGATGACGTCCGACATCCCCCCGCCGTCCCCCCGAAAGGATACCGGTCTTTTCGGAAAGCCCGATCCTTTTTGCAATCTCCTTTCCCTTCCGGATCAGTTCAAGTTTTTCCGGTACGGTCCAGCCTTCGTCCACCCCAACGGGAGTGAGCAGGAATTTTTTCCCCTGTGCAGTCTCCAGGAGAGCGATCCGGCCGAGATGGTCCACACCTTCGGCTTTTTTGAGTGCCTTTAAGGTTACGCTGGACGGCAATGTGCCCCGCACAGCAGCATCGATCTTTCCCGAAACGAGATCCCGGACCATCGCCAGCTCGGGCTCTGCGTCTTCAACAAAATGGATGGAACCCCCGGCAGGTTTCCGGGTTACCACGCCGGGACGGCAGTAACAGAAGATATCGAATTTTCCGGTAACCCCGAGGACACTCCCGACGACCTTATCCGGATCGCCTCCGATGCCGATGCCGATCCGCTTCAGCGCTGCGGGCATCCGACGTCCTCTCCGGAGAGGTGCATGATCCCGTTGCTGAGGAAGTCGAAGACCTCCGTCTCATTCCCCTCGTACCGGATACGGAGGGTTCTTTCATCGTCAACGGTTCCGATCACTTTTGCCGTCATGCCGACACCGGCAAAGAGGCCGATGAGTTCCTGCACATGATCAGGACGGGCGGTCATGATAAATCCCATGCCCGGGTACATCTTCACCCACTGCTCGAACGTGATATGGTTCTCGGCCAGGTTGGGCCTCGGGATCAGGTCAAGATCGATCTCTGCCCCCTTCCCGCTCACTTCCAGGAGCATACCCAGGGTGCCGATGACTCCCGGGTTGCTGATATCCTTGCCGGCGGTTACGAGATGCCTGCTCCCGAGCACTTCCATCAGGCCGATCTGGGCCCTGACCTGCGCCGGTGTCTTCATCGTCACCGAGTCCCAGTTGAGTGCGCAGGACGGGTGGACCCGGCCATTGATATCGATTGCCGCTACTACAACATCCCCGGACCGGGCCGTGTGGCTGTAGATGATCGAGTCGAGCCGGGCCGAGCCGAGGATCGAGACATCGATGACACTGTATGGAGCATCAGGGTGGAGGTGGCCCCCGACTATCGGGACTCCGAACTGGGCCGAGGCATCGTGCATCCCCTTCACGACCTGCTCGAGTGCTGTGGACTTGGATACAGAGAAGATATCGACCATGGCGATCGGTCGTCCCCCCATGGCTGCAATATCATGGATGTTGACGAGCACCGAGCAGTACCCTGCCCAGTAGGGATCGGCATCCATCAGCCTGCTCCAGATCCCGTCGGCCGCAAGCAGGAGCGCCTCGCCGTTGTGCTCGATCACTGCTGCATCCTCGCCGAACGCGGCGACAACGTGCGGGGCATCGATCCGCAGGGCCTTGACCATCTCGCCGATGGCATGTTTGCGTTTGACGCCCTCGTATTCCCGGACTACTTTTGCAATTGACTCTGTGGAGCAGTTGTGGGTCACGTCATCACCTGGTACGAGGTCCGCCTCGAATCTTCGCTATGCTAATTTCATTTCATCAGAGATAATTTATTTGATATCCAGTCAACGTGTTGGTATGGACTGGGCAGAAAAATACCGCCCCGCACATCTCGCGGATCTCATCGGCAATACGACCGCAGTGCGGCAGATTGCGGAGTGGGCGAAGAACTGGACAAACAAGTCCCGTCCCCTCCTGATCTACGGTAAGCCGGGTATAGGGAAGACCTCCACGGCATTCGCGCTTGCAAATGACATGCACTGGGAAGTAGTCGAGCTCAATGCAAGTGACCAGCGGACTGCTGCTGTTATTGAGCGCATTGCCGGTGCAGGAAGCGTAACGGCAAGCCTGACCGGGGCCTCCCGGAGACTCGTGATCCTTGATGAAGCGGACAACCTGCAGGGGACATCCGATCGCGGGGGGGCAAAGGCAATTCTTGAGTGCATCCGGCAGGCACAACAGCCGATGATCCTGATCGCCAACGACCTGTACGGTCTCTCCCCGGAAATCCGGGCGCGGTGTGAACCGGTGCAGTACAAGGCGGTTCCTGCGCGCTCCATTGCGCCACGGCTCAAATTTCTCTGCGCTGCGGAAAAGATTGCGTGCACCGACTCCGCGCTCCACGCAATTGCCGACAGCGCGGAAGGCGACATCCGCTCTGCGGTCAACATGCTCTATGCCTCAGCGATCGGCAGGGACCGTCTGGACGATGCCCAGGTCCACACTTCCCAGAAAGACGAGCGGGTCTCCATCTTCTCGCTCATCTCGGCATTGTTCGGCAAGGCCTCGGACGAGGAGCTGATGCGGCTCTCGTACGATGTCGACGATACGCCGGAGACTGTCGAGCAGTGGGTCGAGGGGAGTGTCCCCGCTATCCCCGATCCCCATGCAGTGGCCCGTGCGTATGCCCATCTCTCCCGTGCGGATGAATACCTGGGCTATACCTACCGGCGCCAGTATCATACGCTCTGGCGGTACGCTACGGCACTGATGCTCCTCGGGGTTGCGGATGCGGCAGGCGGGTGCGGCATACATACCCGCATCATGCCCCCGGAACGATGGCAGAAGATGTCGACCGCAAAAAAACAGAAGGCGATCCGGATCGCAACGCTCAATAAAGTCTCCTCCATGATGCACGTGCCGCAGAATACGCTCCGGGAGAATTACCTGGAAACGGTCTCGATGCTCGTAAGTCACGATCCTGCCATGTTTTCCCGGGAGCTGGCGTTCGATGCGGACCAGCTCAACTTCTTCCTCAATGACCGGGCCCGGTCCGCGGAGATAATCAAAGCCCTGGTGCAGGAAGAGAAGAAAACGGAACCGGAAAAAAAGCCGAAGAAAGAACCGAAGAAGGCAAAGGAGAAGGCAAAACCGGAAGAGATCCCGGTCTCCCCGCCCGGTCCATCCGTCCCGTCACTTCGGGAACAGCAACGCCCTGCACCCCGGCCCCCCGTGGAGGAGGTCCCCGTCCCCGCCGCGGAACCCGGGAAGAGTGACGAGAAGAACGAGAAAGACGGGAAGGATGAGAAGAAACCCCCTTCACACACCCAGTCAACCCTGTTCGACGGGTTCTGACCGGTAATACCGGTGCAGGATAACCCCGCAGTCGATCTTCTCCCCCCCGTCGCCATAGGATTCGAATCCCAGGTGATAGACGAGGAGATCGCACCCGATCTTTTCTGCAAGTGCGATCAGGGGAGGGATCATCTCTTCTGCCGGGCGGATCGCATAGATCACCCCGGCTCCCGTGTATACCGGAAGATCAGGAGCGAATATGTCGTCAATGATAAAACCGATGCCCCGGGGTACATCTCTCTTATGAATATCGGTGCACCTGACGGGAACTCCCGCCTCATGGATCAGGAGTGCCGCGCCCGGGTTGTTTCCCACACCCACTTCGACGGCGCTGGTATAGTGCTCCGAGATGTACTTCCCGACACATGTCTCAATATGTTTATAGGAGCCCATTCCAACAGAATATAGCGATGCATATCCATATTTTTTGGGATGCCCTCTCCCCGCCCGGTCTCCAGACGCCGGTCAAACGCATGATCTCTGCCGTCCTCGGCGTTCCTGTTACGGTATCAGAGAATCATGTCCGGATGATGGGATATGTGGTCAGCAGGAAACAGATCGATGCACAGGCACTGCTTGACAGTGTCCAGACGCACAAGCACCATCACGGTATTACCGATCCCGTCCTTCTCGTTGTCCACCAGGATCTCTTCCGGAATGGCAACAGTTTCGTCTTCGGCCTCGCCCGCGAGCAGGTCGGTGCTGCCGTAGTATCTACCGCCCGTCTCGGGAACGAGTACTATGGCCGGCAGGGCAGCGACGATGACCTGATAGACCGGATCACCAAGGAAGGGGCCCATGAGATCGGCCATCTCCTCGGCCTCGATCACTGTGCCAACCGGGAATGCATCATGTTCAAGCCCGATACCCTCGACGAACTTGATCGCAAGAAGAAGATGCTCTGTCCCGCCTGCCGCGAGCGTCTTGCAGCACATCTTGAAACCCGGTAATATCAACCGTGTTTCCTCTCCCATACGCGGCGTTCCCGTCCCCATCGCCCGAAGTCCTGTTTCTGCACGCGGGTACTTTTGAGATCCGCCACACATCCGGTTCAAAGGATCTCGTATGGCAGAATTCCCGGAAGATCCTGCATACGCAAAAACAATAAACCGGAACCGGCCATAGTCCGGTAAACGCCAAAGCTCATTCTTTGACGGGGTAAGGAAAATGGGTCATTGCTGCGTTATTGTCAGCCCGGCCAGTGCCGGCCATGATCTTCCCGGTCATCCCGAGTCCGAATCCCGCCTGCGTACTATTCTCTCTGGTATTGATCCGGAGATCCCCCGGAGCATCGCGGAGCCGGCATCCGATGAAGCGGTGCACCGTATTCATTCGCCGTACTACACGGCATGGCTGCGGGAGCGTGCCCTTGCTGCAGCGACCCCCGGATTTATTGATCGCGATACGTACGTGTGCCGGGGATCGTTTCCTGCGGCCCTGGGTGCAGCAGGTGCCGCGCTCATGGCCGTGGACCGCAGCCTCGATGGCGAATATGCATTTGCCCTCGTCCGGCCGCCAGGCCATCATGCAGAGCATGACCGGGCCAGGGGCTTCTGCCTCCTCAATAATGCAGCGATCGCAGCTGCCCATGCGCTTGATGCTGTTGAACGGGTCGCCATCATCGACTGGGATGTCCATCACGGGAACGGGACCGAACAGGCATTTTACGGTACGGACCGGGTGCTGTACTGTTCCGTGCATGAGGAACACCTTTTTCCGTACAGCGGCAGGATCGGTGACTCCGGTATCGGGCAGGGAGCGGGATATACCATCAACGTACCTCTTGCGGCCGGTTCCGGGAGGGCAGAGTATGCCGCGGTATTCGCAGAGGTATTCGCCCCCGCGCTCGAACGGTTCCGGCCCGGTGCCGTGATTATCTCTGCGGGCCAGGACACATTGTCCGACGATATCCTGGGACACATGGAGCTGCGGCCGGAGGACTTTTTCCTCCTGACCCGGCAGATCGCGAATGCCGCGGGGTGTCCTCTTGCTCTCGTGCTGGAAGGGGGCTATGCCTCCTCTCACGGGGCAGCGGTTTCGTACATCCTTTCAGCCCTGTCAGGCCGGGCATCTCCCGGTGGCCTGAGTGCAGGCTCCCCGGATCCCGGGGCTGAACGGACGATTGGGCTGGTAAAAAAGCACATCCCCCTGTTCAGGTGAACCCGTTCTCAGGGAACGTCAACTCCCCGATCTCCGGCGGTTGATCGCTTCAAGCGCTTCTTTGATGATCTCCTGCGCCCCCTCGTTCTCCATCCGGTACAGGCGCTGGAGCGGGGGGATCGCCCGGGCATCCCCGATCTGCCCGAGCGCCCAGGCGGCCTTCAGCCTCACGCGGGCATCGTCGTCCCAGAGCGTGCCGATCAGTTCCTCCACGGCATCATCGTCGCCGATCCGGCCCAGCATCTCGGCGGCTTTCCACCGGTTCCCTTCGTTTTCGTCCGAGAGGAGGGTGATGAAGTGGGCGAGCCGTTCCCGGTATGCCGGGGTTTCCTCTTCCGGGCCGGCTGCCAGTTCCGGCTCTTCCGGGGCCGGGGGCTGCTGATCGTCCATGAGTACCGGAACGGGCGTATCCGTAAAAAACAGTGCGGATCGGATCAGTCGGGAAAAAGAGAGACGGAGGAGAACGTTACTCTTTCTCTTTTATGTAGATGATCCCGTCGGGATCCTTGTAATCGGTTTTGATGACAAGGGTGTTGGAGAGCCGGTTGAACATCCGGAGTTTTGTGCCCGGCATCCCGAGCCATCCGATCAGGCAGTCAAGCGGCAGGAGAAAGGCCTTGCCGAAACTCTCGATCGCTGCGGTTTTGTAATGGATTTTCGTCCCGTCCCGGTTGACGACCTTGAGATTCATCACCATCTTGCCAATGGACTGTCCCCTGCCCTGGAACCCTTCCATGACCGTCCAGTAGGCAAAGAAGAAGAGGGTCTGGAACCCGAACTCGAAGGGGTCCCACCGGGTGAAATCCAGGTACTGCGGGATATTCCAGAAGGGGAGCAGCACGCCATGGACGATATTGAGGAAGAGGATGACCATGATGAAATCGATCAGCCAGGCCCAGAACCGGGTGCTCCATTTTGCAAGATAGAGGGTCTGGCCGCGATCCTGGGTGATGGTGGAGGTATACTGGATACCGGAGCCGGCAGCCGCTGGTTCCGGTACCTGGGCCGGATCTGCGCCGGGTGCAGATCCCGAAGGTTCGTCTGACATTTCAGGATCTCTGTTGTCTTCCGAACTGCATGAAGTTTGCTCTTGGAGCATATCCGGCACCCGGCCGGGATCCCCGGAGGAAGAAACTATTTCCCGCCGCAGATGATAACGTTAAAAAACAGTCCTCAGGCAGACCTGGGGAATCGATGCGGAGGAACCGGCTGGCATGACGGATGCAGTCATTACCGAATTTGCAGGAACGCGGAAGGGGACCCTGGTCAGGTACTACCAGTACGGGAACGGCGGGGTCCGGGTACTGGATGGCAACAAGAAGCTGAAGCGGTTCTACCTCTTCGACCCGTCCGAAAACATGATGACGGAACGCGATCCGGTACGGCAGGAGAAGATCCTCCGGAGGTTCGTCTTCGATCCGTACGGCATGCTTGAGGAGAGCTTTGCCTTCGGCGAGCGGCCCCGGACATTCCGCTACGAGGACGGTGCCCGGCGGATCGCTGTCAGGGAAGGCGGGGAGTACGGCGCCGTGGGCAAGCTCTTCACTTTCGAGGAAAACGGGATCTCCGAGACCGGCTGGGGCCGGGACGGCGAGATTGAACGGGTCTATGTATTCGAATCCGGTGACAGTGCCATCACGGAACGCCCGGGAGGATGGTTCGGGAATGTTGACCGGACGATTGTGTTCGAGGGAATCCGTGCCTCGGTCTTCCGGGAGCCCGAATCGTTCCTCCAGTTCCTGATGTTCACGGAATGGAGCGCCAGCGACCGCGAAGAGGCAGTGAACGAGCAGGTGGCAGAAATACGGGGCGGGCAGAAGGGCGCCAGCCCCTACCGGTATGCCGGTGCAGGAGGCCCCGCCCGGGGCACTGCCGGGGGAGCCACCAGAGGTACTACGGGAGCCCGGCCTTCCCGGGCCTCTGACGATGCCGGTATCGATTTTATTCCGGATGCCGATTCACCCGGGGGGACCGTCCCCCGGGGGCCGGCAGTCTCCGCCCGGCCCAGCCGCGAGATCTCCTATGAAGAGCGCAGGCCGCGTGGCCGGAACGACCCTGTCCGGATGCCGCCGGGACGGAGTGCCGAGATCTCCATTGCGGAACGGTTTGAGGGCGTGCGTGAGAAGGAACCGCTGTCCCGGGGAAGGAGCGTAGAGATCCCGATTTCGGAACGCTTCGAAGGTGCCCGGGAGAAGGAACCGTTGTCCCGGGGAAGGAGTGTCGAGATCCCCCTTGAGGAGCGGTTCGAAGGAGCCCGTGAGAAAGAGAAGCTCTCCCGGGGCAGGAGCGTTGAGATCCCTCTTGAGGAGCGGTTCGGCGGGGCCCGCGAGAAGGAGCAGCTCTCGCGCGGGGGAAGTGTCGATATCCCCCTTGAAGATCGGTTCGAGAGTGCCCGGCGCGAGCGGGAGAAGTTATCCAAAGGAAAGAGCGCCGATATCCCGTACAGCGAACGCCGTGGCGGGAACCGGTAAAAAATTATAATACTTTTTTTGTGGCAAGGACAAGAACAATCGCCCCGGTAACGGGGAGGAGTCCTGCAGCCGCCTTCGGGGTCGGTGTCGGCACGGGCACTGCTGCCGTCGGGCTCGCAGTCACATGTACCGGTGCAGGGATGGTGAGCGTTCCCGTGAGCGAACCCGTGAGGACGCAGGTCGCAGTGGCCCTGACCGTGTCGCCGGCCTGGAGCGGTATGGCGTAGGTATAGGTGAACGTGTCCGTCGTGGGCTGGCTGGTATAATCGCGGTTGATGACCACGTCGTCATTGACTTTTACCATCACATTCCTGATATAGTGGACACCGGGATTGGGCACCGGATGGGTGATGGTCACATTGAGTTGTCCGGCCACATCGTTGTATGCGAGATCGACCGCGGTCGGCGGGGTGGCGGCAACCGGGCTTACCAGGAGCACCGCCAGGGCAAGGATCGCTGCAACGACAATGAGTCCTTTTAATGCCGGGGCTCGCGGCCGGTTCATGAATACAGAGAAAATATCGGTCATGCACATCTCCATTACCAGAAAGTGAGCGTATGGAGTTTTAAATGTTGCATATTTGCCAGCAGGAAAAAAAGAGGGTACTTACTCGTCGCACCGGAGCCTTCCGCCCTTCGCGATATCCTCGAGCTCCTTCTCTTCAAAGAAGATCGTGACAAGTTCTTTTTTTGTGCCAAGGGTGCTGACCAGGGTGTCGGTAAATTCCTTTGCGAGCCTGCGCTTCTGTTCGATCGAGATGCCTTTCCGGCTTTTCATGATGATGACGGGCATGGTTGTACCTCACTCAGCCTGTATGCCGGGTTGCGATAAACGGGCTTCGGTTGTGCGGTTCCGGATCGATGGTTTTGGTGGGAACCTTACATCCGCTCTTCCGGCTATTCAGATCCGGTTACCTTTTTTCAGCACTTTCCAAAAAATTTGTTTTTTTAAACAGGAGTCGATCATCGTTCATACGGTGCAGCATGCTCACCGTATCCTCTGAAAGATGGTAAAAATCGCCTGGGAAAAACAGGGAAGCGGTCCCGCCCTCGTCATCGTGTCCGGTACATTCTGCGATCGCAACGGTTCCGCGCTGACACATCAGATGAATTTCAACGCTGATAATCGGGTATATTCCCGGGCACGGCCAGGATCGCAGAAATTATCCGGAAACATAAAACCTTAATTATGCGGATGCTCTGATTTTAAAAAGGATAAAAATCCAGATTAAATAGGTTGAGACGAAATGGATGCATTCTCATTTGTTCTTCTGATTGTCGTTATTATCGTGATATTATGGTTATTGACCGCCGGATTTCACCTGATACGGGCGAATGAAGTCGGCATCGTAACCAGGAAGATGTTCGGACACACATTACCCCAGGGCCAGATAATTGCCACAAAAGGGGAGGTCGGGTTGCAGGCAGACATCCTGATGCCGGGATTATACTATTATTTTCCGATCTTCTGGATCGTGGAACGGGAAACGGTCGTCACGATCGAATCCGATCACGTCGGTGTCGTATCATCGATCGGTGGCATACCGATCCCCGCGGGACGGCTCCTTGGCGACGAGGTGAACAGCAATTCATTCCAGGACGCCCGGTTGTTCCTCGAGAACGGCGGCTGCAAAGGGCCCCAGATCGGTATCCTGAAACCCGGAACCTACCGGATCAACACGCGGATTTTTTCCGTCAGGCCCATGCCGGTCATCGCGGTTTCCCAGGGAAAAGTCGGGATTGTTACCGCGCTCGACGGCATTCCCCTCCCCTCGCGGTTCGCCATCGCACCGGGACCGTCGGGGGACCACAGCCATTTCCAGAATGGCCAGGCATTCATCAAGAACCAGGGATACCGGGGAACGCAGCTCGAGACGCTCCAGCCCGGCGATTATTACATCAACCCGCTGCTCTTTGAAGTGATACCGGTCGACATGGCCGTTATCCCTCCCGGGAACGTGGCGGTCATCATCTCAAGCGTCGGCGAGGAGCTGGAAAAATCCCCGGACCAGGCCCCTCCGGTCACGGCCGAACCCGACCTGAGCCAGCCGGTGCACGAGGATGCGGAGAAGATCCTGATCACCGACAAGACCAGGCGGGGGATCCTCCGGGATCCCGTTGCGCCCGGGAAATACAACCTGAACACCGCCGCATACCGGGCCGAGATTGTCCCGACCAGCGCAGTGACCATCGACTGGGCATCTGCCGAGGGCTCCAAGGAATCCCTCCAGTTCACGCAGGGCAATGTCCGGGATAATGCCAATGTTGCAGAATTTTTCAAGTTCGCCCAGCTGAAAGTCACCTCCATGGACGGGTTCCAGCTGGAAGTCGATGTCCGGCTGATCATCCGGATACCGGCCGACGATGCCCCGTTCGTGATTGCCCGGTTCGGTAGCGTGTACAACCTCATCGAGCAGGTCGCACACCCGCTCATCGATGCATCGTTCCGGAACGAGGCCGGCAACGAGGCTGCCCTCCAGTTCGTGCACAGCCGTACGGAACTGCAGACAAAGGCGTTCGAGAAAGCCCGCGACGAGTTCAAGAAGTACCATGTCGAAGTTCAGGGCCTCCTCATCGCCTATATCAAGGTGGACGAAGCCCTTCTCGAGACCCAGACGAAGAAACAGATCGCCGTCCAGCAGCAGCAGCAGTACATCCAGGAAGCAGCAGCACAGGAACAGCGGATTGCGGTGGCGGAAAAGACGGCACGGGCCAACAAGCAGGGCGATGTGATCGCAGCAAAGTTGTCCATCGATATCGCGAAGGACAACGCATCGGCGGTCCGTGAGTCTTCATACGGTACGAGGGACGCAACGAAAGCCGAGGCGGACGGCCAGAGTTACGCCAACGAGCAGGTCGGGCTCGGTACGGCAAAAGCGTACACGGCCCAGAAAGAAGCGCTCGGGGCGGAGAACGTTGCCATGCTCAATGCCATCCAGAAGATCGCCGACGGCCATATCATCATCACCCCGAATGTACTGGTGACCGGCGAAGGTGGCCAGGGCGGGAACATCCTGACCGCATATTTCGCCACGCTTCTGGAGAAGCAGCAGAAAGAATCAGTTCCGGTCGAAGTGAAGAAGTAAGATCCCGGAATAATCTTTTTTCCTGATCTCTGCGAGGGACCGGGTCCGTCGTCAAACGCAGGATGAAAAAAGCCGGTAAAAAAGTTATGTCCGGTTCAGCGCGTAATCCACCGCGGCTTCCGCATGGATTCGTGTCGTGTCAAAGACCGGGATCTTCACGTCGCTCTGGTGGACGAGCAGCGGGATCTCGGTGCATCCCAGGATCACTCCCTGTGCGCCTTCCTCGTCCGCGAGCCGGTTGATGATCCGGACATATTCTGCCCGCGACTCGTTCCTGATGTCATTCCTGACGAGTTGATCGAAGATGACGGTGTTGATATAGTCCCGTTCGGTTGCATTGGGTGTCACGACATCGATGCCATACGTATTTTTCAGCGCATCCCGGTAGAATGGCTGCTCCATCGTGAACTTTGTCCCGAGCAGTGCCACTTTTTTTAGGCCGCTCCTGTTTACCTTTGCGCCGGTCACATCATAGATGCGCAGGACCGGGATCCCGACTTTCGCCTCGATGTCGTCGGCCCGGGAGTTGAGGGTATTTGAGGCAATGACAATGAAATCAGCCCCGCCGGCCTTCAGCCGCCGGGCGGCATCGAGCATCGTGGCATTCAGGGGGTCCCAGTTCCCCGCATCGGCAAGCCGTTCCTGCTTGGAGAACTCCCCGAACTCGATCGAGTACATCAGGATCTTGGCAGAGTGGTCCCCGCCAAGATCGTTCTGGGTCTTCTCGTTCATGATCCGGTAATATTCCAGGGATGAGGACCAGCCGACTCCCCCGATGATGCCGATGGTCTTCATCTCTCCCGGTGCCGGCGGGAGAAATGTTGTCGCGGGAACGGGAGCAGGTGTCACCGCAGCCGGCGCCGGGTTGGCCGGGGCCGTGCAACCGCACAGGAGCAGGGTTGTAAAAAGGATGATGATCAGGTACACAGGGACACGAGACAATTTCATAGATCTCCGAAGGATGAGGGATCATAAAAAAGTGTCCGGTTTGATTTCCGGTAACGGATCTGTTCTCTGGCGGAGCTGGCCGGACCATAAAAATTGTTCCGGCACCGGGGCCATCGTCAATCACAGGGACCGGGGGCACAATGGAGTGGCAGGAGCACCGGGTTCTGACCGTGATAGTACATTTATATCCCTGCTCTTCTCGTTATCCCCGGGCTTTCACCTTCATGTCCCGGGCAAACGCTTCCGCATTCATGAGATCTCCGGCATCAGGCTTCCCCTTGTTGAGACCCCCGAAATAGTTCAGGAAACTGTTCGTGTTCCACCCAGCACACCCGAATTCACCGATGACCGCGTACCCTTTCGCCTGCAGTTTTTCCCGGATCTGCCGGTGATTCTTTTCTATGAACTCCCTGTTCGCAATGAAGGCCGGGGCTCCATAGGTTGAGAAGACGAACGTTTTCTTTCCCGCAGCGTGTGGCAGCCGGTCGGCAAGGTCAAGGACGGAGGAATCAAATGTCGCACCGTAGATCCCCGACCCAAAACCTACCAGGTCGTACTCCGCGATCTCTTCGGGCCTGACCTGCTGCGGCGTTTTTACCTCAGCACCGAGCACGTTCGCACAGGCATTCGCGATCTTCTCCGTATTGTTGTGATGGTAGGAGAAAACGATCACGAGAGATCGTAACGCCTGCGGATTTCCGGTATCAATTCCATTCATTTCCATTTTTTACGTTCCTTTTTTTCGTGTCCCACTGTCATCAGATCATTCCTCTTTTTGTATCGGCCGGATAAACGGTAAAAAAATTTAATGATCGAGGTTCGCCGGTCTTTCAGCTCACCGCTTTCTTCACGAGCGCTTCGATCCTTGCCTCTTCGGCGGCAGTCAGCTCCTTCAGTGCGAAGGAGGTCGGCCACATGCGGCCTTCGTCGAGATTCGCCTTGTCGGAAAAGCCGAGCGTCATGTACCGTGTCTTGAACTTCGCCCTGCTCTGGAAGAAGCAGATAATCTGGCCATCCCTGGCATACGCGGGAAAACCGTACCAGGTTTTAGGCATGAGATCCGGTGCGCTGGCTTTGATGATAGCGTGGAGCCGCCCGCCCATGGAGCGATCCGGTTCCGGCATCCCGGCGATTGCTGCGAGCACCTCTGCCTCGTCATCGGCCTTCTTCGTTGTTTTCCTGGTCGGAGTATTTTCAGCCATGGTTTTTCCTCACTTGTTGACTGATTTTTATACATATCAAGGTTATCAGGTCGCGGCCCCGGGACCGGTTTAGTACCCGAACTGTCTTCAGGTGACAGAACCGGAAATGTTCCTGGGAGGGGGATCAGGGATGCGGTCAACCGGGGCTATTTCAGCCTCCGTTGGGGAGGTCCGGAAGAATTTTTGTGTCTTAATCGGGAAAAAACATGTCCCTTTTTTTTGGAGGAAATTGTTTTAACCCCATTTGAGGTATTTGCGGGTATTTCGGGCCCGGAAATATGTCTCTTTAGGCCCTTTTCAGTTGCGGAAAATGAATTGCAATGGATTTCAGCATGTGCCACGGGGTGACCGGGAACAGACTGGGTATCATGGTCCTATAATGAGGTGTTGGTTTTTACGTCGGAGAAATGTCCATTTCTGTGCCAGGTTGCCGTCGTCCTGGTGGATCCCGGGTGGTGCCGGGTCCGGTGGTTTGCGTGTCGAGGCCCGGCAATAAAAAAATATGGCTGCGACTTATGAACGACTAAAAAATATTTTGGGTCAGACCGGGTCCGGCCGGGAAAAATTCCGGCGCGACAAAGAGTTAAGCGGCATGGGAAATTTTTTTCTGATAATTTGTTGATTCACCTTCCCCCACACACTTTCACATAGCACAATCCTCACTTCTTTAAATACCGCCACCAATCTGTACCCACCAAAAATGAAAGATATAATCATCAAAGGTGCCCGCCAGCACAACCTCAAAAATATCAGCGTCACGATCCCCCGGGACAAGCTCGTCGTGATCACCGGGGTCTCCGGCTCCGGCAAATCGACGCTCGCGTTCGATACGCTCTATGCCGAAGGCCAGCGCCGGTATGTCGAGTCGCTCTCCTCGTACGCCCGGCAGTTCCTCGGCATCATGCAGAAACCGGACGTGGACTCCATCGAGGGGCTCTCGCCTGCGATCTCCATCGAGCAGAAGACGACCTCGAAGAATCCCCGGTCCACGGTCGGGACCGTAACGGAGATCTACGATTACCTCCGGCTCCTCTATGCCCGGATCGGGACGCCGTTCTGTCCCGAGCACAATATCCCCATCGCGGCCCAGAGCCCGGACCGGATCGCGGAGCAGATCGCGGCCGAGCACCCGGGCCAGGTCACGGTCCTTGCGCCCATTGTCCGGCAGAAGAAGGGGACGTACCAGCAGCTCCTCAAAGACCTGAACAAGGAAGGGTTCACCCGGGTCCGGGTCAACGGGAAGATCATCCGGACCGACGAGGAGATCAGGCTCGACCGGTACAAGATGCAGGACATCGAGATCGTGATCGACCGGCTCGACTCCTCCGACAAGTCCCGGCTTGCCGAAGCAGTCGAGAGCTGCCTGAAGAAGTCCGAGGGGCTCGTGCTCGTTGCGGACGAAGAGGGGAAGGAGTCCACGTACTCGTCCCTGATGGCCTGCCCGGTCTGCGGGATGGCGTTCGAGGAACTCCAGCCCCGGATGTTCTCGTTCAACAGCCCGTTCGGGGCCTGCGAGGAGTGCCATGGTCTCGGGGTGAAGATGGAGTTCGATCCCGATCTCATCATCCCGGACAAGGACCGGTGCATCGCGGACGGCGCCATCGCCCCGTACCGCAACCCGATGGACGGGTTCCGGGGCCAGTACCTCGCCGTTGTCGCGAAGAACTACGGCTTCTCGGTCCTGACGCCTATCAAGGATCTCACCACGGAACAGTACGAGGCGCTGATGTTCGGCTCCTCGAAGCGGATGAAGTTCTCGATGAGCATGAAGGGCGGCGACGCCGAGTGGTCGCATACCGGGGAATGGGAGGGGCTCCTCCCCCAGACCGCCCGGCTCTATGCCCAGACCCAGTCGGACTGGCGGAAACGCGAGCTCGAGGGCTACATGCGGGTCTCCCCCTGCCCGGCCTGTGAGGGGAAGCGGCTCAAGCCGAAGGTGCTCGCGGTCCGGATCGACGGCCAGTCCATCATCGGCGTCACCGACATGCCGGTCTCGGGCAGCGCTGCCTGGTTCCGGACCCTGAAACTCACCGACAAGGAGCGGGAGATCGCGCACCTGATCATCAAGGAGATCCAGTCCCGGCTCGACTTCCTGGAGAAGGTCGGCCTCGGGTATCTCACCCTCTCCCGGAATGCCGGGACGCTCTCGGGCGGGGAGGCCCAGCGGATCCGGCTCGCCACCCAGATCGGCTCGAACCTGATGGGCGTCCTGTACGTCCTCGACGAGCCCTCCATCGGGCTCCACCAGCGCGACAACCGGAAACTGATCGAGACCCTCCGGACCCTTCGCGACCTCGGGAACACCGTGCTCGTGGTAGAACACGACGAGGACATGATCCGGTCCGCGGAGCATGTCATCGACATGGGCCCCGGGGCCGGGATGCATGGCGGCCACGTGGTTGCGGAAGGCAACCCGAAGCAGATCGAGAAGAACAAAAAGTCCCTGACCGGCCAGTACCTCTCCGGGACAAAGATGATCGACGTCCCCAAAAAGCGCCGGGCCCCGAAACAGTACATCACGATCAAGGGCTGCAAGGAGAACAACCTGAAGAACGTCACCGCGAAGTTCCCGATCGGCCTCCTCACGGTCGTCACCGGTGTCTCGGGCAGCGGGAAGTCGACGCTCGTGTACGAGACCCTGTACAAGGGCATGATGCAGATCATCAACAAGTCCCGGGAGCAGGCCGGGAAGCACGAGAAGATCGTCTTCGATGCCGAGATCGACAAGGTGATCGTGATCGACCAGTCCCCGATCGGGAAGACCCCCCGTTCCAACCCCGCTACCTACACGAAAGTCTTCGACGAGATCCGGACGGTCTTCGCCGGGACCAAGGAGGCGAAGATGCGGGGCTTTGCGCCCGGCCGGTTCTCCTTCAACATACGGGGCGGCCGGTGCGAGGCCTGCGAGGGCGACGGTCTCATCAAGATCGAGATGAACTTCCTCCCCGATGTGTACATCGAGTGCGAGGAGTGCAAGGGCAGGCGGTACAACCGCGAGACGCTCGAAGTCCTGTACAAGGGTAAGTCGATCGCGGACGTCCTCGACATGAGCGTCGAGGAGGCGATGAAGCACTTCGAGAATATCCCGTCCATCCGGACAAAACTCGAGACCCTCTCCCGGGTCGGCCTCGACTACATCAAGCTCGGCCAGAGTTCAACCACGCTCTCCGGCGGCGAGGCGCAGCGGATCAAGCTTACCCGGGAACTCGCGAAGCGGGCGACGGGCAGGACCCTCTACCTCCTGGACGAGCCGACGACCGGGCTCCACTTCGACGATACGAAGAAACTGATCAAGGTGCTCGACGATCTCGTGGAGAAGGGCAACACCGTGATCGTGATCGAGCACAACCTCGACGTGGTCAAGTCCGCAGACCATCTCATCGACATCGGGCCCGAGGGCGGCGATGCCGGCGGGGAGATCATCGCGACCGGGACACCGGAGAAGGTGGCCGCAACGAAGGGGAGCTACACGGGAGAGTTCCTGAAGCCGATCCTGATCCGGTAATGCCGGATCAGAAAAATTACTTTTTTATATTGCATCCTTTTAATAGTAATAACCGGGCTTTTCGCGGGGAGATCTGCGAGAACGTCAGGACCGAATCTTATTCCCGGGGAAGAAATGACCGAAAAACGTTTCCTTGTTACGTATTCATCGCCGCTTGGATCAGCGCCGGAGATCGCCGCGGAGATCGGCAGCGAGCTCCGGAAAGCGGGGCACGCCGTGGATGTCGCCGCTATGAACGGCGTGACCTCGCTTGACGCCTGCGGGGCAGTCATCATGGGAGTGCCCATCTATGCCGGCCCCCGGGGACTTGGGGATATCGGCAATTTTGCCAAAACCCGGTTCAGCACCGAGCTTGCCCGGATGCCGGTCGCCCTGTTTGCCATCGGCCTCACCTATCCCGGTACACCGGCAAACGAAGACTACGTGATCACGAACGTGAAGAGAGCGATCGCTCCCATCGTCCCCGTCTCCACGGTCCTCTTCTCCGGCACCATCGATACAAAAAAGCTCAGTTTCTGGCAGGGCTTCGGAGATATCGGTTCCATTCCCTCGCACGATTTCCAGGACTGGGATGCAATCCGCGCCTGGGCAAGAGGATTGCCGAAAATGCTGAACCGGTAAGATTTTTTCACAAACTTCGTCAGATCGCCAGTCCGCTTCATCGGCATCAGCCCTGAGGTTTCCCGGTTACTTCCGGAGTTCGGGATCAATATGGGCTGCCCGGTCATATTTCTCCCGGGCTTCCCGGAACCTCCCGAGGCGTGCAAGGCAGTTCCCCATCTCAAAAAACGCCCTGGCATACTTCGGGGCGATAACCACGGCCTGCATCAGGTATTTGAGCGCGGACTCATCATCCCCCCGCCCGGAAAGATCCCGTGCTTTCCGGTACAGGAACTGGGCCTCGATTGGAATTCCCCGTGCATAGAGCCATTCCATGGAATTTCCTTCCCTTGCGATCCTGCAAAAAACTCAGTAGAAGAATATGGATATTCTCCGAATTATTTAATTATTTGCATCACGGCGTAAAAAATAATACGTTCTCTTCTTTTGTGGACCGTGACCGCGTTCTTTTGAGAAATACGCCCGGTCGGACCGGCATCACTGGTATCGGAGGCGGGGTCTTTTTCCCGCATTGCCGGGGCCTATCCCTTAATAGCTGGCAGGAGACACGCTATTACAGGAATGTTCGATACCGCTACCCTGCCCAGCAACCCCGGGTGCTACCTCTTCCTCGACAAGGAAGAGACTATCATCTACGTGGGCAAGGCGAAGAACCTCAAGAAACGGGTGAGCAGTTACTTCCAGAAGAAGGATCACGACCCCAAGACGAGCCGCCTGGTCGCCGCCATCGCCCGCGTCAGCGTGATGGTCACCAACACCGAGACCGAGGCGCTGCTCCTCGAAAACAATCTTATCAAAAAGCACCAGCCGAAATATAATATCGATCTCAAGGACGCGAAGCGGTACGCATACATCGAACTTACGAACGAAACATTTCCCCGCATCGGTATCGCCAGGCGCCAGGGTGCCAAGGGGGATGCCACCTATTTCGGACCGTTCGTCTCCGCTGCGGAACGCGATTCGCTCATCCGGGTAATCAAGCGCATCTTCCTCCTGCGTTCCTGCCGGAAACTGCCGAAACGCGCCTGCCTCCGGCACCACATGCATACCTGCAGCGCTCCCTGCATCGGTGAAGTAAGCGAGGAGAATTACCGGAAACAGGTAGAGCGGGCAGCCGAGGTGCTGAAGGGAAGGGCGGGTGAACTGCTCGTCTCCCTGCGGGAAGAGATGGCACAATATTCGGCGCGCCAGGAGTTTGAAAAATCCCTGGCCCTCCGCAACCAGATCACGGCGATCTCCCACCTTACCGAACGCCAGAATGTGGAGCGGCCAAAAGAGAACGACCAGGACGTCATCGCCTACACCATCTCCGATGATAAGGTCTACCTGATGGTCTTCTCGGTAGAGAAAGGCCTCCTTGCCGGCAAACAGGAATATTCGTTTGACAATGGCGAGGATTTTTTCGAGGAGTTCCTCGTCCAGTACTATGCGGATCGCACTCCCCCATCAGAGCTGATCATCCCTGTCGAGGTGAGTGAAGCAATGGCGGAGTACCTTGCCGAGCGTAAGGGGAAAGCCGTTCAGCTGACCGTACCCCGGATCGGCGAGAAGAAGAAACTGCTCGACCTTGTCGAGAAGAATATCGAATTCGCATTCCTGAAACAGGAACTGAAAGTGAAGGATCTTCAGGCATCGCTCGATCTCATGGATCCTCCCGAAGTGATCGAATGTTTCGACATCTCGCACCTCTCCGGCACCGCGATGGTCGGATCCATGGTACAGTTCCGCAACGGCGTCCCCGACAAGAAGAATTACCGGAGGTTCAAAATAAAGACCGTCACCGGTATCGACGACTTCGCTTCCATCGCAGAGATCGTCAGGAGGAGGTACGACCGGCTCATCCGGGAGGATGCCGAACTTCCCGACCTGATCATCATCGATGGCGGAAAGGGGCAGCTCTCCGCTGCCGACGGGATCCTCCATGACCTCGATCTCACGATCCCGGTGGTCGCGATTGCCAAGCGCGAAGAAGAGGTCTATGTGCCGGGAGAGACCCTTCCCCGGCGGCTGGATGAGAAAGGCATGGCACTGCGGTACATCCAGGAGATACGGGATGAAGCCCACCGGTTTGCGATCTCCTACAACCGCCTGCTCCGGAAGAAAGCGGCTCCGGGCGGGGAAGAAAAGAAGAAGAGCCGGTCAAAGAAGAAGTAACAAAAGCCGGGTGGGACTGCAGCGCCTGCGCTCTCACACCACGAGTTTCGTCCGGGATGATCGGGGCAGATCCTGCAAACCTGACGGTTATCCGGATTGCGGGGAAGATGGCTTACCGGTGCCGCCGTCCCTGTCACCCTGAACGGGAATGCTTCAGGAAGTACCTTACGGGAGTGCAGACACCTGCACGGAAAAATGGATGGGAGATCAGATGTCCTGATCGAACACTACGCTGTGGCTGCCGTTACCAAAATATCCGGTGATGAACACGTGGTTCTTCCCGCTGAAGGCTCCTGAGAATGTCTGGGTAGCGTGATTCTGGATCGGTGTCGTGGCGAGCCGGGATCCCTTCGACATGGTCACGCTCTTCCCGTTGCTGTCTGTTACGGTCATCTCCAGTTCAAGGAGGTTGTCCATCCCGGGTGCCCCCACGAAAGCAACGGAAATATGGGAATCATCCGTCCTGGTGACCGTCACCCCGGATGTGGCCGGGGCCGGAGAGGACTGCTGGGTACAACCGCAGGCAATGACCATCAGTCCCAGTACAACAAAGAGACAGAACACACACGTACCGTGCGATAGCGTGACTGGCATAGACTTCATATGGCTAAAACGTTCGGTGCCGGATTGTATTAACGTTCCTTATCATGAGGATTTTATACCCGGAACAATGGATCATCCCCGTTCCCTGTGTCATGCGGATGCATGAAACGATGACGGAGCGGGACACAGGGTGCCCTTCTCTTCCACCCGGCCCGGGTACCGGCCGGAGCTGAAAAAAGAACGTGTGTTTTTGGGGAAGTCCCCCCTCGTTTTTACCGGAATCCTGGAGGATACGGATGGGAGGATCCGGTTAAATCCGGACTGCGCTGACCGTGAGGCTGTATCCGGTCCCGTTGCCGGATGCAGCTTCCCAGGAACGTGCATAACTGGCAGTGAATGTGTAATTCCCCGAGTCACTGGTTTTAAGGACCCAGGTACGGATTCCGCCTACGCCAACCATTCCTTCGGGATGGGCATTTTCCTTAAAGTCCGAAGAAAGGATCTCAAGGCCCGGGCTGGTCGTTGCATTCCAGGTATACCCGGTAGTGGGGTTCTCCTTCAGCTGGATCGCAAACCGCGATTCGGCCACGATCTCCTTTGTGGCGCCGTTGTCTGATTCTGTGAACGTGACCATCTTCTTATCCTCCGAAGCGGCTGGCATGGTGGCTGGCATCGTGGTTACCGGCACCGGTGCCGGTGCTGGCGTTGTTGCCGGTGCAGACGGTTGCGTGCAGCCGGAGGCTGCCAGGAGGGCCGCCATGATGAGAAGCCCGGCAACAATCGCTGCCGTCTTCTGTTGAAGGGAAATTGTCATGCTCAGTGCATTACCTGCACGGGAGTAATAACATATCCTTGACTTCAAACTTTTTCGCAGTCTTCGCTGCGTTTATCAGCGATCTCACCTACGTTGTATCATGGATCTGAAATATCCTGCTCTCGTTCTGGTCTGTATCGCTGCGGTACTTATGGCCGGATGTACCTCGCAGCAACCCCCGGCAGGGGTCAGTGCTCCGGCATCCGTTTCCCCGTCGCTGACTGCCGGAACTCCGGTGGACTCCGGCAATTCACCGACGGTATGCGCCAAAGATGACGACTGCGTTCCCGCCCAGTGCTGCCATCCTTCGAGCTGTACCAACCGTGCGAACAAGGGTGTATGCAACGAGATGTGCACCATGAACTGTGCCGGCCCGCTCGACTGTGGTGCAGGCAGTTGCGGGTGTGTCCGGGGCAGCTGCAGGGTAGTTCCCTCCCCGACGATCCTGCTGCCAGCGAAGAATGGTACTTCTATCCACGTTGCAGCGTCTCCCCAACGTTACAGCCCGATAATGTCCTCCACTCCTGGTATCGGCCTGACCCCGACTGCCAGCGGGTTTACGGCTTCCGATGCGATCTTCACCTGGAATGCGAGCTACGGCGAATTCCTCTCATGGAATGCCCCGGACTATACAGTCAGCCAGCAGAAGAAACCGGTAACCAATCACGGGGAGGAACTCTACTGGTCCTTCATCGATAAACCGGCATCGAACACCACGCCGGTCATCATCACGATCTCTGCCAGGGATCCCGGTTCCGGCACCCTGCTGGGGACCTCAACGGTGACTCTCGCATGGGATGGCGATTACGCGGTAACCGTCAGGGATGTGCAGTAACCGGATATCCGGTTTTCATAAAAAAAATATCCCGTTTTTGGAGTCCGGGGATCAGGTCAGCCCCCCGGAGTTATATGCAGGTTTTTTACGGCTCGCCCCGGTGCTGGCTCCCGGGCTCTCCCGGTTCCAGCCTCTCCTCGAAGAGATGACTGATACCGAGGGTTACATTGATCCAGCGGAGATCTTCATTGAGCTCGAACGTGAGGAGGAGCATGAGGGTGAACGGGATGGCAAAGAGCATTCCTACGAGACCCAGCAGCCAGCCCCAGATGATCACGGACAGGATCACGATCAGCGCCGGCATCTCGAATTTCCGGGCGGTAAGGAAGGAGTAGACCGGGTTCTCCACGACAAGGTTGAGGAAACCCACTGCGACAATGACCGCGACTGCTCCCGGTATACCGAACTGGAGCCAGGCAAAGAAGAGTGCCGGGACTGCAGCGACGATAAGGCCGAAGTACGGTACATAGCCGAGCAGGAATGTCAGCACGCCCCATAATATTGCACCATGGACTCCCATTATCCCGAGGAAACCCCCGAACAGGAACCCGTGAATGAAATTCGTTTCCGTTCTCACGACGATAAAGTCGATAACGTACCCGGTCATCCGGGAGAGTTTTTTCACGGTTTCTGACTCTTTGCCGAACTTCCGTTCAAATCTCCGGGTTAACTGGGGAGCTTCGAGGAGCATAAAAAATGACGTTACTCCCACGAAGAAGAGGAACATGAGGCCGTCAGCAAGACTCATGGCACTGGCGATCCCCACGTTCATTACATCGCTGATATTGAAATTCGGGGTACTCAGCACATTCGGAAAACCCGCAGACGCAAGGATCCTTGTGATATCTCCAAGACGCATGTTGAGATCGTCCTGGTACTGGGGGAGATCCGCAATAAGGGTGTGGAATGACAGAGCGGTCAGGGCAATGAACGCGATGACGACGAGACACGCCAGGAGCGTGATTACCATCACCGAGGAGAAATCAGACAACCCCTTTGATTTCAGCCAGTTCATCGTTGGCAGGGCGAGCAGGGTTATGACAAATGACATCAGGAAGAGACTGACAATGTAAGCGGTCATTTTCACGGCAATGACGATGATGAACAGGAGCGCGATGATCAGGAGCGCCCTCTCAATCCGTGACATATCATCGGGAATCATGGTTGCGATGTTATCTGACGGGTGATCATACAAATCTTCCCCTCTGCACTCACGGGCGGTCCTGCTGGAGTGCAGAAAGACGGTCCCGCAGTGCCTGTTCGCGCTCCGTGGCCTCCGTAATATCGGTCATGGTGATATAGGTACTCAGGACCGACTCCTGCCAGGCGGCAGTGACCCTTCCCAGGATACAGCGGCGGGTTTTGTCCCTGCATCGTATCCAGACGGTAAATTTTGAGGGCGCTCCTGAACCGGGCCGCGTGGTGCGGATGATCTCATCCAGGCGTTCGTAATCTTCCGGGGTCACCAGGTCCGCAGCTTTCATCCGGATGAGGTCTTCGTGGGAGTAACCGGTGATCTCGGAGATCCGCCGGTTTGCAAATACCACGTTCCCGTTCTCCGCAATAAAGAGGCCGTCGGAAATATTCTCTGCCATCATCCTGAACCGCTGTTCGCTCTCCCGCAGCCGGATTTCCTGCTGCTTGAGCTCGGTGATATCGGTAAAAATAATAAAATGGTAATAGGTGTCGTGGTGACGGACCGCAGTGACCCGGACATAGGCAAACCGGCGCTCTCCGGCCTTTGTGATGATCCACATCTGGAGTTCACCGGATCGCTCCGGATTTTCCTTAATGTTTTTAATCCGGCTCCCGGCTTCTTCTTTGCACTCAGGTGCTATGATGGCAAGGGGCTCCATCTTCTGCAGCTCCTCCCATGAATAACCGGTGATCTCGGTGATCCTTTTATTGGAAAAGATGTACTTGTCATCCTCGATGATCAGGAGGCCGTCCTGGATGTTCTCAGCCATCATCCTGAACCGCTCCTCGCTCTCCCGGATCTCCCGGTCAGCGATGATCCGCCCGGTGATATCTTCCAGTATGACGGTGAGGCCTTTGCGCCCGTCTTCAAAGACCGTAGGAACGGATTTCTGCCGGAATACCTGCTTCCCTTTCCCCTTCAGACTGAAGCTGATCTGGTGGTCGTGTTCTGCCGATCCCAAAGAAAGCGTTTCGAGCAGCTCATGCACATCGACATCCGGGGGATTGATGTACGAGAGGTTTTTTCCTATGGTCTCCTGTCGGGAAAGGTGCAGCAGAAGGAGGAAATTATCGTTGATATCCACGATACGGGATTCAGAGTCGAGCACCATGATCAGTTCGCGGGAATAACTGAGCATGGCCGAGAGCGGGACTCTCTGCGACAGGGTGAACACCTTGGCCATGCCGTAGGTCCTCATGTCCACTTGGCCGGAGATGAGCAGGATGTCCAGGTATCTGCCCACCGTATTCTTGTTCTTGCCGAGGGCCTTTGAGAGATCCGTTACACTCATACCCTCCGGATTTTTCTTGAGCAGTTCCCGGATCTGCCCGAGTTCATGCTGGTAATCCTGCATCATATGGAATATATCCCCGGATCGGATCTTCCGGATACTGATTGTATAATCAATGTGGATGACCAATATGAAATTTTTGTATCCCCCTGTTGGCACCAGGGTTTTAAGGATGGAAAATTTCGTCGGGGTTTTTCAGCCACCCTGCACGGCGGCCTCCGGACTCCCGGCAGCGACTTTTACGCCCGGAGCAAAATCCGCAGCATTCAGGTGTCTTATGCCGATCCCGGGTCTGCCTCAAAAGAACTTATGAAAAAACGTAAAAAAACCGGTCCGCACCGTATTCTGTACGGGCCGGTCCGGGTTGGTATGAGGTTTGCCCTGCCATATCCTTTGGAGGGTGGACATTTCTAAAATACCCGGTTGCGGGTGTGCATCCCGCAACCGGTCTTTCACAGGTGTTCTTGCTGCTCGTGTTCTGTTGTTCTCTATGCTGTACTGCAATACCCGTGCCATTCGGCACTGGTATTTGTAAAGTATATTTGACATTTTGTTATAAATATTTTCTGTTCATACACCTGAGATGCCACGTGTATTGAGCCCGGGAGACCTGAAAGCCCGGCCGGAATAACGAGCCACTGCTTTCTGCCTGTCTTCCACAGCCTTCAGGCCTGCGGTCATTTTTTCCTTCTCCGTCCCCCGCACTATTGACCACAATCTAATATTCCCGGCTGCCAATAGTTCCGTAGAGAAGCCATGGACGGGGACCAGGAATGCCGGCAGTGCGGCACATGCTGCGAGAAGTGGGGATGGGACCAGAAAGGGATTGTTGAAGATCTTGTTCCCTGGATAAACGCCCGGCGTTCCGATATTCTCCGGCACGTGGCACTACGGTTTCGTGACGGCAGGCAGTGCCGCGGAAAGGCTGTCGCGGGAGTATCCCTCGACGATCTTCCGGAAATCACCCGGATCTCGTACTGGGTGGACCCGGAAGGTCATACTTTACACTATTGCCCGTTTTATTTCCGGAAAGAAGACGGGAAGGTGTACTGCCGGATTCACGATACCAAACCCGCGGTATGTGTCGGATTTGCACCCTGGGAAGAGATCTACCATGATTACGGGCTGAACTGCCCTGCCTGCAGGACCGGGTCACCCTGAATCTGCATAACGTTTTTCTTCTGCCAGGGCTTTTTTCTTTCCTGGTTTTTTCCGGGGAGATTTTATCCTGCAGGCTGCTTTCGGCACGCTGATCTCAAACCGGGCTCCCTGGGTGTATACGCCGGTTTCCCGGATGGTCATGCCGGTGATGGCAAGGATCTCCCGTGTCAGGAACAGGCCGAATCCGGTATTCATCCCGAAACCCCGTTCAAAGATCCGGTCTTTCTCCTTGTCCTTGATGCCAATCCCATCGTCTTCGACAATGATCCTGAAGCCATCAGGCATCTCCTCCGAATGGACGGTGATACGGGTGAGAGTATCCCCGTAATTCACTGCATTGTCGATCAGGTTGTAAAAGACTTTCTCGATCAACGGGTCGGCATAGATCTCCAGCTGGTCCCGTTCATTGACCAGGCGGATTTTTCCCAGGTCCACTCCTGCAGCAGCAGTCCTGACCAGTTCATGTACATCTGCCCAGGCCGGCTGGAGGATCCCCAGTTCCTGGTAATCGCGGGTGAATTCTACCTGGTTGTCGATTGTCTCGGTGATGGAGATGAGCCGATCGATGAACTCCTGCATCTTCCGGTCATCGTTCGCATGCCGGGCGAGATCGAGCAGGCCAAGGAGCGATGTCAGCTTGTTCTTGATATCGTGCCGCGTGATCCCGGACAGGAGATGGAGTTTCTTGTTGATCTCCCGCAGGGAGTTTTCGGCCTGCTGCTGCGCAGTGATGTCACGGACTGATGTGAGCCGGATCGCCGTATTATGGTATATGATATTCTGCGATCGCATCTCGCCAAGATACCTGCTCCCGTCTTTGCGTTCTGCAAATGCCTCGTACGGATCCTCTGACCGCGAGAGACGCTTCTCCATGACGAGCCCCCGGGATTCGGGCGCTATGAGATCCATGACATCCTTTCCGATCAACTCCTCCCGGGTGTATCCCGAGAGGGTACATGCGCTCGCGTTTGCTTCCAGGATTATTCCGTCCCTGTGCATCAGGAGGCCTTCCACCGTAGCATCGGCAATATTCCGGAATCTCCTCTCGCTCTCACGGAGTTCTTCTTCCCGCGCCCTCTCTTCCGTCAGATCGTGGATGGTACCGATAGTTGCCGGTCTGCCCTGGTACGTCCCGACCCCGACATTCATCCTGACCCGTATGCGGGTATTGTTATCCCGGTGCAACAGGGAAAATTCGTAGGTTTCCGGCAGGGATTTTCCGCGTATCCTCGCCCGGTGCCGGGTAAGAACCTGCTCCCGGTCGTCCGGGGCGATCGCATCCGTTATCGGCCGGCCGACAAGTTCTTCCTCGGAATATCCGATGATCCGGGCGAATGAACCGTTGACGAACGCAATTCTTCCGTCCTGTGCAATGAATACACCGTCCTGTGTATGACTGACGAGGGTCCGGTATTTCTCCTCGCTCTCCCTGAGGTCGTCGCGGTTTTTCCTGAGCTCGTTATACCGGGATCGCAGTTCCTCCTGCGCCGTGGCGAGCTGGTCGTATGCAGATCTCAGTTCGTCCTGTGCTGCCTGCGCTTCGGTTATATCCCTCGAATAGATGGCAACCGAACGTACTTCCCCCTCCGGACCGGTAATCGGAAAGAGGTGATTCTCGTACGTCCGTCCTGTACGATCATCGTAAAATACCAGGGGCTCTTTAGTACGGATCGCCTCCTCTACTTTCTCCCGTCTGAACTGTGCCAGCTCTTCGGAAAGCAGGGTGTACGAATCGGTTCCGACCAGGTTTTCCGCGCTCTTCCCGAAACGGGTGGTGGCTGCGGCGTTCAGGCCAAGGATTTTTCCGCCGGTATCAATGAGCAGGGATACGTCGGGAGGGGCATTCAGCAGGGCATGGATAACCTCCCGGGCCGATCTCTGGGAATCTATTGCCCGCCTGCGTTCGATGGCCTTTCTCGTTTTGTCGGCCAGCTCCCTGAACTGGGCCCGTGCCTCCCCGCCTTTCTGCACGTAAAAATCAACGCCGTTGTCGATGGCCTCGATGATCACTTCCTCGCGACCGCGGCCGGTGAAGAGGATGAACGGAAGGTCCCCATAACATGCACGGACTTTTTTTAAGAATTCGAGGCCGTCCGTGCCCGGCATCTGGTAGTCGGAGATAATTGCATCGTACCGGACATCTCCCGGAAAAGAAAGGCTGTCCTGTACGGATGTGCGGATATCGACAGAAAAATCCCCTGCGGATTCAAGATATTTCTGTCCCAGCCCGAGCAGATCGGGCTCGTCATCCACATACAGGATCTTATACATCAGGAATCCCCGGAGTAATCCGATAATGGGAAATTATCGGCAATTCGCAATAAGCATTGTTAATTTTACTTCAGGGAGTATTATACGGGGTGAAAAAAATATCGTACCCCTGCCGGAACGTATGCGGGCCCATGCGGGAACAGGGAATTTTTGTCAACTGTTCATCTATGGCCTGCCGAACCGGTACCCGTTACCCGGAACCAGGATCTCGAACCGGGCACCTTTTCCCGGTTCCCCGGTCTCTCTGATCGTCATACCCGTGATACCGAGAATTTCCCTTGCCAGAAACAGGCCTTTTCCCCGTTTTTTCTGGAAATCTCTTTCAAAAATGGTGTCCTTGAAGTTCTCCGGAATACCCGTGCCGTTATCTTCAAAAACAAGGATCAGCTGGTGATCGGTTATCCCGTACCTGAGGGAAACCCCGGTTGCGTTTCCTCCATGTTTCAGGATGTTGTCGGCAAGCACCTGGAAGACCTGCTCCAGCAGCGGATCAGCGAAGACCTCCAGCCCGTCAAGCTGGATGATATGCTGTATCCTGAGGAAGTCCAGGTGGGATATGGCGAGCAGGAACACGTGGCGGACATCCTGCCACAGGGGTGGTTTGATCCCCATGTCCTGGTAACTTTTTGCAAAATTCAGCGAATCGGCAATTTTCTGGATGGAGATGTCTTCCTTCCCCATGAGGGAAACGATCTGCTCTTCGGATATTTTCGCCCGTATCATCTGCTGGTAGGCCGTAAGGGTGAAGAGGGCATTCTGGATATCGGAAAAGGTGACCGTGTTGAGGAGACTGAGTTTCTTTTTTGCCTGTTCCAGTGCATTCTCACGCGTGTTCCGCTCGGTAATGTCCCGGTGGAACGCAATGACCCTGCCGACCTGGGGCCCTGCATAAACCACGCTGACCTCCACATCGATGATCCGGCCATCCCTGCACCGGTATTTTGTCTCGAACCGGTCGAATCCCTGTGCGAGAATTTTCCGGGTACGCCCATCGATCTCCTCTCCGGTCTCCTGAGCCTCAATGGAATGGAGCGACATCTGCAGCATCTCATCCCGGGTATAGCCCAGCATCCTGCAGAATGCGTCGTTGACATCGATGAACGATTTCCCATTGATATCGTTGATGGAGAACCCGTCCATTGCGGTCCTGAGGATGGACTGGTACTCTTTCTCGTTTGAACTGAGCTCGAACCCCGCACTGAGCAGTTCCTCGTATTTCTGCCGGAGTTCTTCTTCCCGCGCCACCAGCTGGTTATAGGTCCTCCGGAGTTCTTCCTCGGCCTCTTTTCGTTTCTGCTCTGCCCGGTCGATCTCGGTACTCACACTGCCGGAGATGCTTCCCACCACAAACGCGGTGAGCAGGGTGAAGACAAGGATGATCAGGGCGAGCCCGATGGCGCTGCTGGTCCTGATGATGGCAGTGAAGTAAATCTGGAGCAGTTCCGTGGAGAGGATGATGATCAGGGTGAGCGGGACGAAGGTCCGGAGGAGCCGGGCCTTGGTCGAATTTCCGGTGAGGTAGGCCTGGGGGGCCGCGGAAGGCCCGACCGCCGTCATCAGGCCGAACCCGATAAGGAAGAGGGCGCAGGAAGAGAGAAAGGTGATTGGACTGATGGACGAGCCGGAAAATATCGGTGCCTGGAACAGATAAGACAGGATGAAGACAATGCTGATGAATGACGTAATTATGCCTATGATCCCGACGAGATCCCGGAGATTCTGATGCCGGTCGGAAAGATCCGGTACGAAAAGGAGGACAAGCAGGATAACAGAAACGGGGATAATAAGTCCCACTGTCACCGGCGATAATGGTGTTATTTGGTATCCGGAGATCAGGGAACCGGCCTGTCCCAGTACCTCCTCAAAAATAAAATGGCTTCCTGCCAATGCATAGGGAAATTCAAGGGCAGCACCCATCGCGAGAAGGCCGAGAGCCGCCGAGACGGCTGCACGTATCCCCCCCTGGAGTGGCCGGTATGCATGGAACACCAGCACAGTTCCCAGGAAGAGCCAGGTGAATGCTGCACTGAAGGGTATCTGCAGGTTTATTGATCCAATGGCGGGGATCAGCGGGTACGGGAGAATTATTCCGGCAATACCGAGAACCCCGATCAATGCGGTTCCTGTCCCGCAGGCGATTGTGAGGATCCGGTAAATAAAATCCGCCTGAGTTCCCTCTTGTGCAGACATCTCCGGCGAATTCATAACCGACTCCCTGACCTGGTCCAGGATCCCCGTTGGAGGATGCTATAACCTGTACTGGAATTCGTGCGCTGCTCCACATAAACGTATGGTATGAACACGCACTCAATCCTGCTCCACTTTTGATCGCCACCGGAGCAGGTTTGATCTGTCTGTCTTCCCTGTTGGTATATTTCTGTTGTAACGCGGACTGCTCATACGGCCTCCTTTCTCCGGTGTGCCGGGTGCCGGTTACTTTTCGTAAGATCCGGCAGTACAACAGGGTAGTGATACTACCCTGTTCGGGATCATTCATGATCGGCAGCCGGAGGATCAGGCAGGAGGTTTCATCAGGAATACTTTACAATGATAAAAACTGAGCGTGCGTCCCGTGACAAAAAAGATGGAAAAACTCCTGGAAACCCTGAAGGTTCCCCCGGGGAAAAAAATTGATCTCAGGAAAGACTATGATCCCGGCTTCTTTGGCAATTTCGTCTCGAAGGAAGAGGTAAAAGATACTCTTACTGCAGGAATAGAACTCCTGTCTCTCCAGCAGGATAAACTGTATGCGCAGGATACGTATGCGCTGCTGATCATCATCCAGGCGATGGATGCCGCGGGGAAAGACAGCACCATCAAACATGTCATGTCCGGCGTAAATCCCCAGGGCGTGCGGATAACCAGCTTCAAGGTCCCGAGTGAAGAGGAACTCAACCATGATTATCTCTGGCGGAATTTTACCGCCCTCCCCAGCAGGGGCAATATCGGCATCTTCAACAGGTCGTATTACGAGGAAGTCCTGGTCGTCCGTGTCCACCCGGAATACCTTGACCGGCAGCATCTTCCCCCGGAACTCAAGGATCGGAATATCTGGAACCGCCGGTTCGATGAGATCAACAATTTTGAAAAATACCTGACCGATAACGGGATCCGTGTCCTGAAATTCTTCCTGCATGTTTCAAAAGAGGAACAGAAGAAACGGTTTCTCCAGCGGGTCGACGAACCGGACAAGAACTGGAAGTTTTCGGAAGCGGACCTCCATGAACGCGCCTGTTATGAAGACTATATGGATGCCTATGAGGATCTGCTCAGCCATACGAGCACGTCATATGCTCCCTGGTATATCATCCCTGCCGATCACAAGTGGTTCACCCGCATTGCGGTCGTTTCCGCAATTTACCATACCCTTGACCGGCTTCATCTGGCCTACCCCAAAGTGACCCCGGAGCAGAATAAGGCACTGCTCGAAGCCAAGGCCGAGATGGAAAATGAGAGCGGGAGTCCCGGCACTCCTCCGAAAAAGAAAAAGAAACGTGCCGGGAAAAAAGCGTGATCTTTCCCGGCCCAATGCGGGCAGGTCTCCCGCCGTGATCCACAGAATATCCTTTTATTTTTGTAAGATCGCTTCCGGTTTTTTCACCGGGCGGTAATCTTTTGTCCGGTTGTACTGTATCTGTTCCCCGGCCGGTATGCAAAGACGCCGGGTATCCCGTGGAATATGATCAGTTGAGCAGCCATATCATCGCTGTCAGGATCGATGCAAACCCGGTCCAGCAGAGATAAGGAGCAAGCAGCCAGCCTGCCGTATTATTGATCCGCCGGAATGCGAACAGGGTTGCCGCAATGAGGACAAACAGGAAGATGACCTCGATAAGCGCAACAAAGAGCAGGTGCATGCTGAAGAAGAGGATCGACCAGCCAAGATTGGCAATGAGCTGTGCGGCAAAAAGAACTACCGCCAGCCGGACCGGCCTGCCTTCGGCAGTGTCTGTTACTATCAGCCAGAGTGCGATCCCCATCAGGATATAGAGGAGCGTCCAGACCGGCCCGAAGATCCATGAGGGTGGATTGAACGCGGGTTTATGGAGGCCTGCGTACCAGCCGGTTATCTCCGGTACCGTGAGCACGGACCCGATGATACCGATGGCAAGCGGAATGGCAATACAGATGAGGAGAAGTGCCGCGGAGCGGGTGGTGGGCAGGGACATACGGGATCAGAAAGAAGAAGGCGTGGGTGATGATGAACATTCTGATACCGGCATATCCTTTCTCCATGAACCGAAGCGGGGCAGGTTACTTAATCAGCATTTTGTTATATATACATAAAAAGAAAACACCCGGATGTTTTCCGGAGTGATCCAGCCTATTGCATAACCCCGGGCCTGATCAACGGGAACATCCAATATCATCCTGCCGGGAGACAGGGATTGTGTGACCGATACCGTTCTCGTCGTTGACGACAGTACATTCATTGTAGAGGGCCTCGTAGCCCTGCTCAAAAAAAAATACCGTGCAATTCCTTCGTTTGGCGGTGAAGAATGTCTCCAGATCCTCCTGACCGAGAACCCTTCCGTGATTATCCTCGATATCATGATGGAGCCCATGGACGGATGGGAAACCCTCTCGAGGATCAAGGAAAACCCGCGGACCCGGCATATTCCGGTCCTGATGTTCTCGGCAAAACAGATCAGTTTTGAAGAAGCCGAAGCACACCGGATCAGGATTGACGATTTTCTGACAAAACCGGTCAATCCCAGAGATCTCCTGTCAGCGGTTGCCCGGATCCTGGAGCGGCAGGACCGGAAGAAACGTACCCTCTCACACTGGATGGCGCAGGGTGTTCCGCAGGAGAAGATCGATGAATACCTGACCCTCTCTTCTAACCTCGATATTGACACCAGCCTGCTGGAGATCATGAAGAAACAGCTGGCCCACCCCTCGATTACGGAACTGAGGCGCGAAGAACTTACCTCATCGCTTCTGGTGCTTGAGGAGAGGATCCGTGGTACCGGGTCGCTGATCGAGGCATTCCTTCATGATTATGGTGTATGTGTCCCGGGAGAGAACGATCTCCCTGACAGCCCGGAAAATACCGCACGCCCCTGCGAACTCCCGCCTGTCCCCCAAAACGACGGTAACAGGGAGATCCCCCCCGGTAATTCCGCACCGGAATCCGCCGGGAATGATGCCGTCATGCATGAGACCGCGGATCACACCGGCCTCACTCCGGTACCGGATCCCGGCTCTCCGGAACTGAGCGCATCCCTGCAACCCGACGGGAACCCGGTTTCAGGAGATCTTTTTACCCCCGCAACCAACCCCGCGTCCAAAGACCCGGCCTCCGCTGATATCCCGGTATCCGGGGATAAGGATATTCCCGGCACGGCTTCTCCGGAAGAAGTTCCCGATGACTCACCATCTCCAGCGGGGCCAGGCCCATTGAACCCCGACCATCAGATCACCCCGTCACCGGATTCCCTCCCGGTGAATCTCTCTGGACCCGGCGATGCGGCAAATCCCCCTGCTGTCAGATCAGGTGAACCTGTGCCGGGATATTCCTCTCCGGAAGTACCGTCCGGCTTCGAAAAGCTTTTCGAGTCAGCACCCCGGCCGGAGAACCAGGGCAACATCGTGCATCCCTCCGGTTCTCCGGGCGGAGTTTCCCCTGGCAACGAAGGATCTCCCTCACCGGTTCCCGTTGTTGTCCCCCTCCCGGGTAGTGTACCGGAAGAGGATAAGAGTCCCCGCCCGGAAAAAGATACCCCCCCTGCAAAAACCCTGGATATATCATCCAGCGGACGGGATGCGAAGGTCCCGCCACCCCCCGCTGCGCAGCCGGCAACGGGTAGTTCCGGCAGGGGCATCCTTGCGGTCCTCTTCCGGATCCTTTTCGGGCGGAGATAATTCCGGAATCCGGCCCTCCTCCAGGTCCTTCCTGTTCAATGCGACCCGGTGAACCGGTATGCTCCCTTGGGTACCCGGATCTCGAAACGGGCACCTTTCCCGAAGGTTCCTGTCTCCCTGATGGTGATCCCGGTGAGGGAGAGGATCTCGCGTGACAGGTACATGTCCAGTCCGACATTCCGGAAGAAGAGATGGTTGAAGATCTTCTCTTTTGCACCCGGCGGGATCCCGACCCCGTCATCCTCGCACGTGATGAGCAGTTCCTCAAAGGACTCACTGCAGGAGAACCGGATGCTCGTGATCTTCTCGCCGTACCGTACCGCATTGTCGACAAGGTGGAAAAATACCCGTTCGAGGAGCCTGTCGGCAAAGATCTCGACACCCCGTATTTCTTCTTCGACCACGACCCTGCCAAGCGGGAGCCCGGCACACCCCTTGTGAATGGTCGTCCCGACATCCTGCCATTCCGGCGGCTGGAGCCCGATGTCCTGGTAGTCCCGGGTGAACATGATCCGGGCCTGTATGGCATCGGATGCTGCCAGTTCCTTTTCCAGGGTCTCCCGCATGGCTCCGTCAGGTGCCTTCTCCAGGGCGAGTTCGAGATTGCCTTTCAGTACGGTGAGCTGGTTGAGGATCTCGTGGCGGGTGATGGCATTGAAAAAATTCAGCTTCTTGTTTGCCCGCTGGCATGCATCCTCCGCCTGGATCTTGTCGGTTACATCCAGGATCGAGAAGACAAATTTATTCATGTCGGGAATAAGTGCAAGGGTTACATACCCGTTCCTTACCTGCCCGTCCCACCGGATAAACCGGAATTCCCCGGTACGGGGGGCATTCGTCTCCCCGATCCTGCTCTGGTACAGGCGCATCCTGTCCGCATCCTCGGGTATGACAAAATCCATCCACTTTTTTTTCCCTTCAATCTCCTCTTTTACGTACCCGGTGATCTTCTCGAACTCCGGGTTGATGTAGGAGATGGTGGAGTCCTGTTCGATGATGGCCGTTGCAGACCCCGTATAATCGAGAATTGCCTGGTACCGCGACAGGGTATCCTGGATGACATGGTCACGCCTCCTTGAGTCCGTCACATCCGAAAGCGATTCGATCACTCCGGCAATCTCGCCGGTCTCATCGTAAATAGGCGCGGCAACTCCCCGCATGATCAGTGTCCTGCCCTGTGGTTTCATTGAGGATGTTTCTGCGGAAAGGGAATTCCTCATCCGTTCGATCCCGGTGTAATCCCAGCCTTCGATTTTGCGGTCTTCGGTAAATACGAGGTCCACGAGCATGGGCCTGCGATCGCCGTAGAACGGGACTGCGTACGCATGATTCCCCTGCCCGAGGATCTCCACGGCCCGGACACCGGTCAGATCTTCGATGGCGCGGTTCCAGGCGATCACCTTTCCTTCACGGTCTATGGCAAAGGTCGGGTCCGGCAGGTTGTAGATCACTCCCGACATCTGGAGACTGGCAACACGAAACGATTCCTCCACCCGTTTTTTTGCCGTGATCTCCTGTGCCACAAAGAGGTAACCGGTGATGGTGCCAGCCGTATCTTTCAGGGGAGCGACACTCAGGCTTACGGAAATATGCATACCGTCTTTCCTGATACAGGTCCACTCCCGCTCATCGGAACCGGATGCCTGTGCCGGTACTGAGAATATGGCAAAACCGATCACCGGCCTGCCCAGTTCATCGGCAAGTTTGCGTGAACGGGCAGCGATCTCGGTTTCGGCAAGGATCACGAGGGGGGTCGCTCTCCTGGTCAGCTCGACAGGCCGGTATCCCAGCATCCTTTCCGCCCCGGTATTGAACGCGGTGATCACGCCATCCCTGTCCGTAGTGATGATGCCATAGGCTGATGCTGCAGCCATCAGCTCCCAGAACTGTGCTTTTGCATGCACGAGATCGGTAATATTCTCTACCGTGCCGTCAATCCATTCGGTGGTCCCTTCAGCATTCTTTTTTACATGGCACGTGAGGGAGATAAAGAGCGGTGTGCCATCGATCTTTCTGGCCCTGAGCAGGGGATTTTCCGCACGTCCGTCTTTCCTGAGATCGGCGATGATGAGATCACGGTCCGCCGGATCAGCGTAGATCTCGATCATATGGTATTTCAGCAGCTCGCCAAGCGATTCAATGCCGAAGATCTCAAGAAACGCGGGATTTGCCCAGACAAACCTGCCCGGGTGATCACAGCTGGTCCTGAATACCCCCGTGCTGATCGAGTTTACCAGTGACCGGTACCGCTCCTCGTTGATCCTGATCATGGCTTCAAATTTTTTCCTTGCGGTAACATCAACCAGGGAAACAACAACATTCCGCGAACGGGGTATAAGGCCGGTTACCGCCGACATCTCGCGCCTCTTGCCGTCCCTTCCGGTAAAGGCAAGTGAATACTGTGATGGTGCCCAGCCGCCGGGTTTTGTCAGTCCGGCGTGGTATGTCTCCGCTTTTCCGAGATCATCTCCCGCTACAAAATCCGTCCATCTCTTCTTTCCTTCAAGATCCTGGAGCGGGTAGCCGCTGATCTCCACAAACCTGCTGTTGGCATGGATAATCACCATGTCTTCCCCGATGACAACCGACGCGATCCCCGCGGTATCAAAAATTTCCCGGAAATCGTGTTCCGGTGAAGGCCGCTCACCCTGCGAATCACCGGTCTTGTTTTTCCGGGGGGGCGTCTTTCTTCCCGGGCGTTCAGGTTTCTTTATTGTCATGCAGATGGTCTCCTGGGATCCGGCTGTCCTGCAGGATTTATTTCTTATACCGGGTACTGGGTGGATAGTCCGGATTATGATGATCCGGCTTCCCCATGGTAATGCAGCACACCATATCATATGCATGGATGATATATTTTTTTTGGGATATCTCCTGACAGGGGATCCCGTTACCCTGCTCTGCAGACACTCCCGATAGCCGGTATCCTGCCGTCAATACGCCCCGCATATTTTTTTAAGCTGGCATCTCATTCTTTGGTACAGGATTCATTATGGCAATTGACTGGTACAAGGAATTTGTCGACCTGAACTACGAGCCGGCAAAGGACGATCTCGTCTGTCTCTATTATTTTGAACCGGCTGCAGGCATCAGCGGCAAGGAGGCGGTCGGGCGGATCGCGTCGGAGAGTTCAACAGGTACCTGGACTACGCTCTTCACCATGCCACCGCGGATGAAGGCGCTCCAGGCCACGGCGTTCGATATCGAGGGTAATGTAGTGAAGATCGCGTACCCCCTTGAACTCTGGGAAGAGGGGAATGCGGTCCAGCTGCTGAGCGGGATTGCCGGGAATATCTTTGGCATGAAAGCGGTGAAGAACCTGCGACTGATCGATGTCGCCCTCCCTCAGGCCTATATGAAACATTACCACGGGCCGCACTTTGGCAATGCCGGGATCCGGAAGATGATGAAAGTGGCAAAGCGCCCCCTTACCGGTGCCGTACCCAAGCCCAAGATCGGCTTTACCGCAAAGGAGCATGCGGAGATCGGGTACGAGACCTGGATGGGAGGCTTCGACTTTGTTAAGGACGACGAGAACCTGACCTCGACCTCGTTCAACCGGTTTGACGACCGGGTGAAGTTCATGACGAAACTCCGCAACAAGGCCGAGAAGGAGACCGGGGAGGTGAAGTCCGCGTTCCTCAATATCACCGCGGATGTCGAAACCATGAAGAAGCGGGCCGACCTGCTTGCGGCAAACGGCTGGAATTATGCGATGATCGATGTGGTGGTCGCAGGGACCGCGAGCGTCATGACCATGCGGGACTACTGCTCCGATCTCGGCCTTGCTATCCATGCCCACCGGGCCATGCACTCGACCTTCGACCGGAACAAGAAGCACGGCCTCACCATGCAGTTCCTGGCAAAACTGATGCGCCTGATCGGGGTCTCGCAGATCCATACCGGCACGGCAGTCGGCAAGCTCACCGGTTCCCGGAGGGAGTCTATGGCCCTTGCCGATCTCCTGCGGGAGAAGAAGACAAAGGCTGTTGAGGGGATGCTCCTCGAGCAGGACTGGGGGAAGATCAAGAGCGCTTTCCCGGTCTCATCGGGCGGCCTGCACCCGGGCCTTGTCCCGGATGTTCTCGACATCTACGGTACTGAGATGGTACTGCTTGTTTCCGGGGGGATTCACGGCCATCCGAAAGGCACCCGGGCCGGGGCAAAGGCAACCATGCAGGCGATCGAGGCCTGGCAGGAGCACATCTCCCTTGAAGAGAAGGCAAAGAAGGCAAAGGAACTCAAAGAAGCCCTTGAGAAGTGGGGTCACTATAAGCCGAGGTAATCCCGGCTTTTTTTGTTCATTTTTCCGGAATTTCCGGTTGCGGCGGCTACGCTTTGAAAAAATTTCCCTGACTGAATTCCGGGACAATGCACAGAATCCCTGTAATGACGGGTCCTGCCACGGTCAGGACCGGGGTCGATTTCTTTTTTTTGCAATCATGGTAACCTTCATTACCTCCCGCTCCCGATCGGACAGTATGCAGGACATTGTCAGCAGCAAAAAGATGGAGAACGGCATTGTTGTTTTCTGGGAAGAGAACGGCGGGAAGAAATCCGAGTCCTTCAATTATATCGAACTCGTGGACATGAAGATCAATGCGCTCGACCTTCTCGATCGGCCGAAATCCTACAAGGTGGATCCTTCAGCACACAAGCTTATCGTGAAGAAATAATTCCTCTTTTTTCCGGCCCCGTGGTTAAAGTACATACTCTCCTTGTCCGGTTCAGGAGCAGATACAACGGCTTCTCTCCCCACGGTAAGGTAAATAAAACCGGTTTTCAGGCCGGTCCGGCCCCGGCGGGGGAACAGCAAACGAATAAGAGCCTCGTGCACGTACCAGAGTATGAGGACCTGCAATGGTTACGCTGACTGACGAGATCAAGGAATCGCTGACAGGAACAAAGATTGTGTTCTTTGCAACTACGGGAAAGGACAGTACACCCAACGTTGTACCGATAGGGGCGTTCAAACTCATGGATGACGGGACCCTTCTCATCTCGGACCAGTTCTTCAACAAGACGCTCCGGAATATGAAAGAGAATCCGAAGGTCGCGCTGTCCTGGTGGGGAGAGAAAGGCGGCTTCCAGATCAAGGGTACGGTGACGATTCACACCCAGGACGAGATCTTCCGGCAGGACGTGGCATGGATGAAGGAGCTCCGGCCTCACCTTACCCCAAAGTCCGCAGTGATCCTGAAGATTACCGATGTTTACCAGGTTAAGGCCGGCGCCGATGCCGGGAAGAAGATCCTGTAAGGCTGTAAATGTCCCCCGGGGCACAATGATGCCCCTTTTTCTTTCTCCCGTAATTTTTCCTTTCCCTGTTTTGACTACACCTGCGTTCACTTCCCGAATTCCCCCGGGGCAGACTGCTGCTGCCGGAACCTGGTGCGGAACTGTGTGTTCGGACCCTGCCGGATTCCAAGCATTTAAATCCGGTATTATCCCAATGCTGGTATGCGCCGGATGTCCGGGATCCCGTATGCCCTGTTTTTGGTATCGGCCATTATCCTTGCTGTTCTCATTCTCTCTTCCGGCTGTACCGGCAACGCACCGGCCCATGCTCCGTCTTCCATGTCCCCCGTTTCAGAGGATCCCGGCAGCGGTACCTCCTGGAAGGAGATCGCGATTTCCGATCTGCAGGGCAGGGGGAACTTCAGTGTTTCCAGTCTTGTCGGGAAGACCGTGATCGTTCCCGTGGTCTCCGTGTCCTGCCCGGAATGCATAGTCCAGCTCCAGAAGCAACTCGTGGAGATCGACCGGCTCGAGAAGGGAAGCCCGGGCCGGATCACGATCGTATCCCTTGACGTGGACCCGGATATCGGCCCGGGTTTTATGGTTGCGTACGGTGACCCGGTGCATTTCACCGGCTACTCGGCCCGGTCCCCACCGGAAATGACGCTTGCGCTGCTGCACCGGTTCGGCCCCTTTGCCATAGATACGGAAACCATCCCGGTCCTCCTGGTCTGCCCGGACGGACACGATCTCCTTCTGCCTGCCGGTGTCAAGACAGCGGAAAGCCTCAACGAAACGATTGCCCGGGAGTGTTAACCTGTGGATGTAACGACGACGCTTGGGCTCTCGTTCCTTGCCGGCCTCTACGCCCCCGCAGGTTCGCCCTGCGTGTTCGTGCTCTATCCCGCGTACATCTCGTTTCTTGCCGATAAGGGCAGGGGTCAAGGTGAGGGTGTTTCACCGTTCAGCCTCGGTATTGCGGTCGCTGCCGGGGTGATGCTCTCCCTGCTCTCTGGCGGGATTATCTTCGCGCTGCTCCTGCAGGCACTGGGGAGCGTGGCCCGGGCGATTATCACCCCGGTTACATCTCTCCTCCTGCTGATATTCTCATTCTTTCTCCTGCTCGATATCGACCTGGGGCGGTTCACCGGCACCGTACCGCTCCCCCGGGCCGGTACCCTCTCACCGCATGCGGCAGCCCTGCTTCTCGGCCTCCTCTTCGGCATTATCATCCTCCCCTGTAACGTCGCGGTTATCATGGTCCTCATCACCCTTGCCACGACCGCCACCGGCGCAATGGAATCCCTGGGAATATTTCTCGCATTCGGTGCGGGGATGATCCTCCCGCTCATCGTGATTGCCGGAATCTCCCGGCTCCGGAGCCGGCAGGTTATGGCCTTTCTTACCAAGCACCGGCTTCTGGTGCGGAGGACCGCAGGCCTGATCATGCTCAGTATCGCGATGTGGTACCTCGCACTCATCTTTTTCCCCGGCCTGTTCGGATAGCGGTTGCTGAAACCGATCAGATATTGCGGATCCTGTAAGGGCGTCAAATACCCGTGTTCAATCAAGCGGTCTTCTTTGTACGGGGGAACCGGAATTTACCCTGCGGAATGGTGATCTCAAACCGGACACCCTGTCCCGGTTCACCGGTCTCGGTAATGTCCATATCCATCAGCAGGAGGATCTCCCGCACAACAGCAAGGCGGTGCCCGGTGCCCCCGTCCTCAGGCCGGATAAAAATCCGTCTCTTTTCAGCGGCCAGGATACCGTTTCCGTTGTCGGAATAGACGAGGAGAACCTGTTCATCCCCGTTCCGGCAGGAGAGCGCAATACGGTCAACGGTCCTGCCAAAATAGAGGGAATCGTTGATCAGGATGGAGAAGAGAGATTCGAACACCGGCTGGGCAAACACCTCGATGCCGTCGATGTCCGTCTCAAACCGGATCCCGGCCACCTGGTGATGGGAGCGGGCATACAGGAACGCCTGGCTGATATCCACCCATTCCTCTTTCTGGGTACCGCTCTCCCGCAGGTACCGTACTGAGTCCACGAGCTCTTCAATTGAGGCTGCAATGCGACGGGAGTTCTCAAGCGATCTCTGTGCCGCAGCGTCCGATGCATCCGGGGTAACCAGTGCCAGGTGTCCACGGAGGGTGAACAGGCTGGTCTTGATCTCCTCCTGCAGGAGCCGGCCGAGGATCTGGAGGGTCCGGTTCGCCCGGCCCAGCTCCGCATCTGCGATTCTCCGCCGCTCAAGTTCTTCCTGCAATTCACGTGTACGTACTGTTACCGCCCGCCTGAGGGCAAAGACCCAGAGGGCAAGGCCTGCTACAAGGATCACGAAGATAAGGAAGAACAGGATGACATACTGGAAAATACCCGGATCAACGAGTGGCGTCCCGAACCATTTGTCATCAATTGCCCGGTATTCATCCGGGCTGATCTGGCTAAAACCCGCGGATAGGACCGTAAGAAGCGGATTCCCTTTCCGGACCGCACGATGGACATCTGTCGAGTACAGGGGTGCAGTTGCCCGGAACTCCTGCGTGATGCCGTACTTGTTCATGAAGTAGAGGGCCGAAGGCCGGTCCATGCAGAAGACATGGATTGTGCCAGCCTTTGCATCGCGGACAATCTCCTCGTACGTTGCATACTCCTTCAGCGATGTCACGTTGTGGGCACGGAGAATGGGCATGGCCGAATCACCGGACTGGACAGCGACGACAAACCCGCTCAGGGAATCCGGGCCCGAGATGCCCGGGATGTCTTTGTCGAAGAAGATTGGCACGTCGACGCGGGAGTATGCCGGGAGAAAATCATACTCCCGGGCACGTTCATCTGTGTATCCCAGGGTTTCAATGACATCGAAATCGCCGGCCAGCAGGCGGGCCTGTGCTTCTTCCCAGGGGAGACCGGTAATGGTCACCGGAATCCCGGTCTTCTTCTCAAAAAGGCGCCACTGGTCGACAGCGATGCCCTGCATGTTTCCATTGCTGTCAAGAAATGTGTACGGCGGATAATTATCGTCTGTCACGACCCTGATCACTGACGGCGTTGCATTGGCTGCGGAGACCGGCCCGCAGAGTACCAGGTACACCAGTATTACGCCAATAAGCAGGCAGACAGGACGCATATGCCGTATCATCAGGATGCTTCCACCAAAGGATGGGGCTGAAGGGTAAATATACGTGATCATGGCCTGTCCTTTCAGGTTTTTCTTTCATTGTCACGCTGCACATTCATGCCGCATCGCGATCCCTTTTAATATCACAATCCGAGATCCTAAGCACCGTGACAGAATTTCAGCTCGTCTCAACGTTTGCCCCGGCCGGCTCGCAGCCGGAAGCAATCAAAACCCTGACCGGGGGTCTCGTGGAGGGTAAGCAGTACCAGACACTGCTCGGTGTCACCGGTTCCGGCAAGACGTTCACGATGGCCAACGTGATCGCATCCTGCGGCAGGCCCACACTCGTCCTTGCCCATAACAAGACACTCGCCGCCCAGCTCTACCAGGAATTCTGCGATTTCTTCCCCAAAAACCGGGTCGAGTACTTCGTCTCTTATTACGACTATTACCAGCCGGAGTCCTACATCCCGTCAAAGGACCAGTATATAGAGAAAGATTCGGCGATCAACCCGAAGATCGAGATGCTTCGGCTCTCCTCCACTGCCTCGCTCTCGTTCCGGAAGGACGTGATCGTGGTCGCTTCGGTCTCCTGCATCTACGGTCTTGGCAACCCGGAGAACTTCCGGAACATGGGCTTTGACCTCTCGGTAGGTCAGAAGATCTCGCGGAACGATATCATGAGCAAACTCCTCGATATTCTCTTCGAGCGAAACGACATTGAACTGATGCCGGGCCGGTTCCGGGTCAAGGGCGACACCATCGATATCATCCCCGGGTACTTCAACAACATCATCCGGATCGAGATGTTCGGGGACGAGATCGAACGGATCAGCGAGGTGGACAAGAACACCGGTGCCCGGAAAGAGCCGCTGAAATATTTCTTCGTGTACCCGGCCCGCCACTTCGTCACACCCGAAAGTGCCCGGAAGAGCGCGATAGAATCCATCCGGAATGAACTCGATGAGGTACTGCCCACGCTCGGCATGATCGAGGCCCACCGTCTCGAGCAGCGGACCCGGTACGATATCGAGATGATCGAGGAGACCGGTTCCTGCAAGGGGATCGAGAACTACTCCCGGCACTTTGACGGCCGGCAGGCCGGAGAGAAGCCATACTGCCTGCTCGATTATTTCCCGGACGACTTCCTGATGATCATCGACGAGAGCCACCAGATGATCCCGCAACTCCACGGCATGTACAACGGCGACCGGTCCCGGAAGAAGTCCCTGATCGACTACGGCTTCCGGCTGCCGAGTGCGTACGACAACCGTCCCCTGAAGTTCCACGAGTTCGAGCAGTACATGGCAAACGTGGTCTTCGTCTCTGCCACGCCCGGCGACTACGAGTTGCGCAGATCCGGGGATCCGGTTGAACAGATCATCCGCCCGACCGGTCTCGTAGATCCGAATGTCGAAGTGCGACCGATCACGGGACAGACCGACGATATCTTCCGTGAAGTACGGGATACGATCGCCCGCGGGGACCGGGTGCTTATCACCACCCTGACCAAGAAACTGGCAGAGGAACTATCAGAGTTCATGGCCGACCAGGGTATCCGTACCCGGTACCTCCACTCCGAGATCCAGACCCTTGACCGCACCGAGATCATCCGCGAGCTCCGTCTCGGCAAGTTCGATGTCCTCGTCGGGATCAACCTACTCAGGGAAGGGCTCGACATCCCGGAGGTCGGGTTTATCGGGATCCTCGATGCAGACAAGGAAGGTTTCCTCAGGGATGCCCGGAGCCTGATCCAGATCATTGGCCGTGCTGCCCGGAACGTGAATGCGAAGGTCGTGCTCTATGCCGATAACATGACGGACTCGATGAAGCGGGCGATCGCCGAGACAAAACGGCGCCGCGAGCTGCAGGTCGCATTCAACAAAAAACACCACATCACCCCGAAAACCATCATTAAGCCCGTCAAGGAGAAGGAAGTTGACATCAGCGACACGAAACACATCCCGAAGAAAGAGATCCCGAACGTGGTGATCGAGCTCGAGAAACAGATGCAGGACGCAGCCGGGATGCTGGATTTCGAAAAGGCGATCGCCCTCCGTGACCAGATCAAAAAACTCAACGAAAGGCTTGGCGGGAAATCTGCTGCATCATCCTGACACGTATTGATCGGAAACGATGCCGGGCCGGCAGACCGGGATAGATGATGTGATCAGGAAATATCCGGGCCCGGGTCCCGGTATCAGGGCTTTGTATCCCCGTACATGCCGGTATCCGTCTCGTCCGAACCGGTCGTCCCGACCATGTAATACTTCTTGATGAAGCCCCTTACGTTCTCGGACTCGATCCACCCCTTGTCCAGCTGGGTGATGATCCGGTCGATCTCCCGTGCCTGCAGGATGATCTTATCGGTGATGTCCCCGGGAGCCATGCTCGAGAGACCCACGATGACCGCCAGCGGGTTCCGGATGTGATCACCAAGGATTGCAAACTGCTCGATGTTCTTCTCGATCTGTTCGAGCGCCTGCCTCTTTGCAGCTTCCATCTGCTTGCGATCGGTAATGTCGATGAACGAGGCCATGATGCAGATCGGCGATCCTGTATCGTCCCGGACCATGTTCATCCAGAGGAGGACGTAAAAGGGCGACCGGTTGAACTTCAGAAGTACCAGTTCCCCGAACCAGCTGCCATTCCCGGTCACTGCATCCCGGACTTCATCGAACTGCTGGGATGAGCTGAAGAAATCACCGGCACTCCTGCCTATGAACTCGTTCTCGTGATGATAGTCCATCAGCCTGAGCATGGACTGGTTGGTATAGGTGATCTTAAAATCGAGGTCGAGGATCGTGATCGCGTTGATGGATGAACTGATCGCATGGTCCTTGATGAGCAGTGCCAGCTCTGCATGTTTGCGGTCGGTAATATCGATGATATTGGCCACGAACTGGCTCTCCGGGAGCATCCCGGCAGAGATCAGCATCCACCTGCTGCCCTCGCTTTTGGAATGCAGTCTCACTTCGTAGTTCTCTACACTGCCATGGGTCTTGAGGTTCCGGAAGAAGACATCGCGTTTGTCCGAATCCAGAAAGAGGTCGCCGAACGGGATGAGGAACGCCTCTTCTTCCGAATGCCCGAGCATGGTGGAAAACCGGTGATTCACTTCCCGGATTTTGAGTGTATCCAGATCAATAAGGCCTACGCCCGCCTGTGAATGATTGAAGAGTCCCCTATACTTGACTTCGTTCCTGCGCATGTGGGTTGCAAGGCTCGATACCACGACCGAGACACCGATCAGGACGTAACATGTTACCGAGGACGCGATAAGGACGGATGCGATCGCCCCGAGAAAAAACCAGACCATGCCCATGTAGGCGAGGGAGATGATGACGGCAAAGAGCGGGCCACGGTTCGGGTACCAGTATGCTGCAATCACGACCGGGATGTAGAAGAGGTTGGGGGCAACATCGTTGTTTCCGTAATGGAGGGAGAGGATATTGATCAGCAGTGCGAGGACCGTGGTATTCAGAACTATGAAGAGCCAGAGATTCGAGAGGCTCTCCTCCCTTTCAACAAACATATTCCCGTTGGTCAATAGCTCCACCCGGCCTTTCCGTCAAATATCCGTCTGCCTGCCTTAAAAACCCGGCATGCCGGAATATATGAATCTCAATTGCCCGAATCGCTATTAAATGGTTTTCATTTGGATCGTTATCGTAGAGCCAGTAAATGGTTTTCAATCCCGGTTCCGGGGGAAATATCCGTGTTATTTCAACAAACCAGGAATATCATGCGCATTTATAAAAATGATCCTGTACCTGTGGCTGTCCAGGCGAAGTTTCACACCCGCCTTTCAGATAAATTTCCCGGCTATGATCCAGAGCACGGAGAAAAGTACCAGGAGGACCACAAGAACGACACTGCTCTCCCCCAGTCTGAAAAGGCCCGGCAGGGTCGTGCTGTCCAGCTTACGGTACCCGAGAACACTCCGGCTGATCGCCGGATAGATGGTCCGGGCAAACAGGCCGGCCCCGATCAGGATCCCGAGAAGTCCTGCCAGTGCATCCGGATATCCGGCACCGGCAGCTGCGAGAACGGATGCCGGGCCATAGCCGAGCAGGCCAAACCCAGTTCCCATGATCAGGCCCCCGGCAAGGTGCGTACCGAGCGATGGTTGCATAGTCTTCCGTTCCGCGAGCCCGGCACGGGAGAGGACGAAGAATCCTGCTGTAGCAACGATCATTGCCGAGAGCAGGATCTCAAGAAACGTGAAATCCACAAGGAGGAGCTGTCCTTCGATGACATCGTAATTCGCAAGCCCTCCTTCGTACAGGAGGATCCCGAATGCAATCCCGATCAGAAGACCGGTAATCCTCTGGCCCGGTACCGTAGCCGGGGTCTGTTCAGCCATCGCGATCACATCCCCGCCAGCCGGAACAGCATCAGGGAGGTGGCGATCCCGGAAAACATAGTCGCGAACAGCGTGAGGTAACTTGCAACTGAGAGCTGGGCGGTGCCGCTGATCCCGTGGCCGCACATGCACCCTCCGGCCCAGCGGGCACCAATGATCAGGAGCAGACCCCCGAGAAATGCAACAGCCATCCTTAAAGGAAGCGATGGGCCGAAGCCTGTTACCCACACGGGGGGGACGGGCCCCGCAACGGCTTGCGGCAGCAGGATTGCGGCAATGCAGGAGCCGATCGCGATCCCCACTATCACCATTACCTGGCCATCAATCGCAGGAATAAAGAGCCGGTAATATTCCAGGCGCTCTGCATTCTTCCGGCCCAGCGTACAGTCGATCAGGCCGCGGACTTTGACGAATGCCGTGGTGCAGCCGAGCGGGTGGCGGGCAACAGAAAACGAGAGGCAGGCGAGGATGCCGATGCCGGCACCCACCAGGTACGGGGACCAGAGGGCCATAGATCAACCGCCTCAGCCAAGTCCCCACTGAGCGAGTGTTGTCCTTGACGGGTCAACATCGTTCCAGTCCCATCCGAGAGCCTCGATGATGCGGGAGATGGGCTGCTTGATTGTCTTGTCGAGCATCAGTTCCTGATCTACCACAAACTCGGGTGGCACCTGGTCGGCGTACTCGAAGCAGAGTACATCCGTCTTGGGGTATTTCGAAGTTACGTTCCTGATGTAGATCCGTTTCGGCTTGCTCCCTTTCCCGAACTCTGTGTGGAGGTACTGGTTGGCATATTTCGCTCCCCGTACCTGTGCATCGTCATTATCGTAATCATCGAGCGACTTCCCGATGCCGCCGGGGATGCCGATCTCATCGAGCGTGTACTTCCCGGCCCGGTATTTTTTGATCACGTCCGAGAGAAACGCCTTGATCTCCGCATATCCCTCGCCCCCGAGTATCTGCTCCATTACCTTCATCTGGACGATCTTTGTGATCTGCGGGGTGTCGCTGCGCCGGATCTCGAAGCCCACGATGTCGGTCTCGTGCACGTCTTTTCCCTCTTTCCAGACAAGCGAACCGGCGTACCGCTTCTTCTTGCCGGCCTGGAAGAACCGGGCATAGATCTTCTCGAACTTGATCGAGAAGAAGTGCATGTCGGCGTTCAGCTCGTTCTTTGCAAAGACCGAGTAACTTTCATTGAGTTTTTTCTCGATGGTCCGGGCGAGTGCGATCGTCTGCTCCCGGTCGAGATCCTTATCGAGTTGCACCATGCAGGAGTCCGTGTCGCCGTAGATGACCTTGTACCCCAGCTTCTCGATCTCCCGGCGCGTGTGTTCGATGATTGCCCGCCCCACGGAAGTGACGGCCGACCCGATCTCCCGATCGAAGAGACGGAACCGGGTGTACCCGGAGACTCCGTAGTACGTGTTCATGATCACCTTGAGTACGTTCTGCTGCATATCATACATCAGGTATTGCGGAGAGCCGAACGCAAACGTGTTACGCAGTGCCTTCTTCTCATCCCGTTCCTTCAGCAGCTCGGATATGATGCTCCGCGTCAGCCCGTCCGGCTCCTTCCGGAACCGGATACCATTCGGAGCCCGGAGTTCGCCGGCCGGGTCCTTGGTTTCCATCGAGGCGTTGATCGTCATCATTGCCATCGGGTAGAGCGACTTGAGATCGAGCACCACCACGTTCTCCCGAACGCCCCTGCTCGGTTCAAAGACAGTTGCCCCCTCGAATTCCTCGGCATTGGCAAAGCCCTTGGAGGGCAGCACATATGTCCCGAACGCCTTCTTCAGGACATAGATGTCGATCACACTGGAGGAGTTCAGGGTCTTGTCCAGCGGGCAGCCGACGTATCGGGCGATCTCGCGGTAGAACCCGATGATGTTGTCCTTGTTGTTGATCCCTACACAGAGCTCAACGTCCTTGAAGTTGTATTCCACGAAGAGGGCAGGCTGCTTCTTCCAGAGATCGGAGATCGTCCCCGTGTACCGGACCTTCTGCTCGCCCAGTTCGTCCATGGCAACCGCGTCGAGCCGGTAGGACTCCTTCAGGCTCGAGTGCATCTTCTTGTAGGCGGTAAGAAGATCGAAGAGCGCCCGGCCCCGCAGGGCATTGCGCTCGGTCTGACCGGGAATGCGGGCGAGTGAGTCAGAACGGAGGCCGAGCCGCTCCATGCGGCCGGTGATGTACGGCATATCGAAGTCCACGAAGTTCCAGCCTGAGAGAACATCCGGGTCGCGGGCAATGATGTACTGCGTGAAAGCCCGGAGCATCGCAGTCTCCTCTGCATACGTGCAGATCGTATGGGTGCCTTTCCGGAAACAGCCGTTCGCAAGGCCCCCCGCCTCCTCCTTCTGCACGATCTCGTCGGGCATCCCGCCCGGCATGAACAGGAACGTGCTGTAGTCTTCATCGAACGAATCGTAACAGGTAATACAGGTGATGGCGTCGCGTTGCGGATCAGGGAAACCCCGCTCGTCCTCGCATTCGATATCGATGATGCAGGTGCGGGCAGGGGCATCGACCTCCGCTGCTGCGATCTCGCGGTAGTCCACTAGCTCCTGCGGGGCGGAGACCCCGCCGGTGAGCCCGGTATCGATCATGAACCGGGTGGCGAACGGGATGTCGGCCTCGAAATGCCGGTACCGCTCCCGGACCTCGCGCACATCTCCCGGACGCTGGGTGTATAGTCTCCGGAGGGACTCGCCCCGGATCGAGCGGTATGTAGTCCCGGTCTCAAGCGTTGCCTGCGGAGGGAGGGACACCGACTCTGCCTGGTCGGCCGGGACATAGAAATAGGGTTTGAACCCGGTTACGTCCAGCCGTACCGCCTTGCCCTGCACATCCCTGCCGAAGATATGGATGATCGGGCCATCCGGGGAGTTGCTGTATTCCACCTGGTTGATTGCGATCGTATGGCCCGGGACTATTTCCTGTGTGCAGGGCGTGGTCATGCAATGTTCCGTCAGGGTTGACTGGGATTGCGAGGCCATCATGGCACCCGGCCCGTGCAGAGGGTGGCAGCGAAACGTCCCGCCTCTTCCATCTTTTCGGATTCCCACCTGTCCAGCTTCCATTCCTCGATCGCGAGGATCCCGTTCCGGCCGATCCGGGCCGGAATCCCAAGAGAGCAACCACTGATCCCATACTCCCCGTCAAGCACCGCTGAGCAGCTGATCAGTCCCCGCTGGTCCTCCGCGATCATCCGGATCAGCTGGCTGATATGGAACGCAGGGCCGAATGCGGTGCCTCCCTTACCGCGGATCACTTCCATGCTGGATCCCCGGAGTTCCGTGAGGATCTCGTCCCGCTGTGCATCAGCAACGGCTGCGGAAAGCCGCGAGAAGGCCGGTACCTGGTGCTCGCCATGTTCCCCAAGCACAAAGGGAGTTCCTCCAATCCCCCGGTTCTTGAGCGCAAGCCCGAACCGGGCTCCGTCGAGTTGTCCCCCGAACCCGATGCAGCGCTCCCGGGGGATCCCGGTGAGCTTATGCAGGAACCAGTTGTTCGCATCCATCGGGTTGGTCACGGTGATGAGAATGCCGGAAAATCCCTCAAGAAGCGCGGCAATCTCCCGTGTGACCGGGAGGTTTGCCGCAAGCAGATCTGCCCGGGTCTTTACTGAAGGGTTGCGGGGAAGTCCCGCTGAGAAGACGCAGATGTCCGCACCTCTCACTTCATTCTTTTTCATGCTCACGGCCACATCGATACCGGTATGCAGCAGGTCGAGCACCTGTGCCTTGAGCAGCCCGGGAGCACTGTCGTACAGGACCAGCTCATCGGCTACGCCGAGAAGCGAAGCGAGGTACGCGACCTCCCCGCCGATCCTTCCCACTCCCACCACCGCAAGACACGTCATCAGGTTACAATATGGGTATGCTAATAATAAATAACGACCATTTCCTGATGAATGGTATCGATCAGGCCGGAACCGGTAACCGTGGGTGGCGTCCCGCTCTCAAATCATATCCTGCTGGCGGCCGGGATACTCGGTACAACAGGAGCTTCGCTCCAGCGCATGCTGAATCTTGGTGCGGGCGGGGTAGTGACAAAGTCGATCGGGCCCCATCCCAAGGAAGGCCACAGCGGGCCATGCCTTGTCGTACTGGAGGACGGACTCCTGAACGCGATGGGCCTGCCCAATCCCTCCGTGGAATTTGTCGATGAGATCACCTCCCTTGCCAAAAAACCGGTTGTTGCGAGTATCTTTGGCGGAAATCCGGAGGAATTTGCCATGGTCGCCGGATGGTTTGCCGGCAAGGTGGCCGGGATCGAGCTGAACCTCTCCTGCCCACATGCCGAGGGGTACGGCGCTGCAATCGGCACGGATCCGGCGCTGGTGAAGGCCTGCACGGAAGCGGTGAGCCGCACCGGCGTCCCGACCTGGGTGAAACTGACACCGAATGTTACGGATATCACCGCGATCGGGAAGGCTGCCGAGGCAGGCGGGGCAAGCGCTATCGTTGCGATCAACACGGTGAAGGCGATGCGGATCTCCACCGGCCTCCTCCGCCCGGTACTCGGGAACCGGTATGGCGGGCTCTCGGGGAGTGCGATCTTCCCGATCGCGGTCAGGTGCGTCTATGAACTTTATGAAGCCGTCGATATCCCCATCGTCGGCTGCGGCGGGATCGCGACTGCTGACAACGTGATTGAGATGATGATGGCAGGAGCATCGGCGGTCGAGATCGGCAGCGCGGTCTTCGATAACGTGAACGTGTTTGAGACCATCCGGAAAGACCTGTATACAAAGGAAGGGATACGTCCTGAAGAGATCGTGGGGTGTGCCCATGGCTGATGGAATGCCCCTGACGGTTACTATTACCCGGATAAAAAAGGAGACCCCCAATATCCTGACCTTCTTCTTCGAACCCCCGTTCAGCTTCAACCCGGGCCAGTTTGTTATGGTCTGGGTGCCGGGTGTGGACGAGATCCCGATGGCCCTCTCATCTGCCAGCAGTATCACGGTTCAGGTTGTCGGTGATGCCACGTCCGCGTTGTCCCGTATGTCTCCTGGCGTAAAGTTCGGGATCCGCGGACCATTTGGCAATGGGTTTACCCGGGGCGAGAAAGTTCTTGCCATTGCCGGCGGTGTCGGTGCAGCTCCGCTCCTGCCGCTTGCAAGGGCCGACTGTGTTATGACCCTGCTGCTTGGGGCCCGGACTGAGACGGAACTCCTCTTCCTCGACCAGCTCGATGAATGCACGGATGTCCTGATCGCAACGGATGACGGGACCATGGGGCTCAAGGGCTTTGTCACCGGCCTTATGGAAGATCTCAATCTCGCTTCCTATGACCGCTTAGCCGTCTGCGGGCCTGAGGTTATGATGCGGGCCGTACTTGCAAAGGTTGCAGAGAAAGGCCTTGCGCATAAGACGGAGTTCTCGCTCCACAGGTACATGAAATGCGGGGTCGGCGTCTGCGGGTCCTGCTGTATCGATCCATCCGGTCTCAGGGTCTGCCGGGACGGCCCGGTCTTCTCCGGGGATCTTTTACAAAAAAGTGAGTTCGGTCACTACCTGCGGGATGCAAGCGGCAGGAAAAAGAATCTCTGAACCCCTGCATCCTGCGGGTATCTGTAATGGCACTCAACGGGCAGGCAGAGACAACCTGCTCCACGGCTGATCGTCTCTTTCTTCAGGTTGTTGTATCAGGTGCTTCAAACCGGAAGGCTTCCTTTGGCACATGGATCTCGAAACGTGCCCCCTTACCAGGCTCCCCGGTCTCTTTTATGGAAAGGCCCGTGATGCTGAGTATCTCGAGGGATAAGAAGAGCCCATAGCCGGTGTTCCGGTAATATTCGCGCCGGAAAATTTTTTCTTTGACCTCGGCAGGGACACCGACGCCATCGTCTTCGTAGACAATCGCTACACCATCCTCAAGAGTCCTGTATGATACCCTGCATACCGAGACTTTTCCCCCGTGCCGCAGGGAGTTCTCGACGAGGTTGTAGAATACTTTCTCAAGCAGGTAATCGGCGTATATCTCAAGACTGCCAAGCTCCGTTTCGACCCTGACGGTTCCTGTGTCGAGGTTCTTGATCGCACTTCCGACCGTGTCAGCGACATTCTGCCACTGTGGAGAACTGGCCCCGATGTTCTGGTAATCCCGGGTAAACCGGATCTGTTTCTGGATCAACTGGGTGATCTGGTCGATCTTGCGGAGATGCTCCATCACGGCCGGGTTGGTCTCCACCTCTTCTGCCAGCGAGAGATACATTACGATCGCCGTGATCTGGTTGAGGATATCGTGCCGGGTAATGGACGACAGGGTATTGAGCTTGCGGTTTGCCAGCTGGATTGCCGCCTCGAACCGTTTGCGTTCCTGGATCTCCGCCTTGAGGATATCATTCGCGCGGATGAGCTCGTCGGTCCTCTCCCTCACCCGCAGCTCGAGATCGTCCCGTGCCTTCTGGATCACTCTTTCTGCGAGTTTTCGTTCTGTTATATCGATCACCGAGCAGATCACGAGGTTATTTGCACCCAGTGATGCAGAGACAAGGAACTGTCGGGTTACATCCTCCCGCGTGGTGAAATGGAGTTCCATGTCCCCGGTCTGGATCCGGGTCCGGATCTCCCGCACAAATCGTTCCCTCTCCCCGGTCCCGGTGAGAATCCGGGAGAGATCAACATCAAGGAGATCTCCTCTCTCATACCTGAGCATGAGGGCGCATTTCATGTTGATCTCCCGGATCCTGAGCGTAGAGAGATCGAACGTAAAGATACCTGCCTGGGAGTTCTCAAAAATGCCCCGGTATTTCCGTTCTTCTGTCCTGAGCCCATCCGCAAATGATGATGTAACCACACCGATGGTGACAAAGATCACGAACCAGGCGGTCGAGACGGCGATCAGGGTCGGGTTGAATCTGCTGAAATTGTACACCAGCATGAGGTAGATCGTACTGAGGATGAGCGAGAAGATCACGCCCCTGTGCGGGTACAGGTAGACAAAGATGATGATCGGCAGGAAGTACAGGAAGGGAAATACTTCGGTGATCCCGTGTGTCAGGGAATAGATGGTGGAATAGATGGCAAACAGGGACGTGACGACAATCCCTGCAATACCGGCTATGGCCGCGAGGAGCGGCCGCTGCTCTTTCATGAGCTCGGCGGGGATCATTCGTCATCCTCCGCATCTCTCCGGTTTTTCTCCTGCTGTGCAAGGATTGTCTGCTCGAAACGCCGCCTTTCGAGAATCTCGGCCTGAAGTTCCTCGTTAATCTTCTCCAGGTGTGCAGTCCGGGCCCTGACCTGCTCCTCGAGATCTTCAAGGGTCTTCCGTATCTCCTCGTCCACGATCTTGCTGCCGGTGATATCGATAGCCGAACAGAGGACGCGTTTCCTGGTTACCAGTACCGCCGAGATGACCAGCCTGAGAAGGTTGCCATCCTTTGATCTGAATATCCCCTCAGTCTCCGGTTCCGGCTGGCCTGACCTGACCCGGGCGATAAACTGCTCCCGTTCTGCAGGTTCAGACCAGACCGACCCCAGTTTACGCCCGATAAGATCCCCACGGTCATATTTCAGCCACATGGCGCATTTTGGATTGATCTCAAGGATCTCTTCCGATTCCAGGTCAACGCAGAAGATGCCGTCCTGTGAATTTTCGAGAATGGCCCTTATCCGGGTCCGCTCCTCGATCAGCTGGTTTGCATAGGACGAAGCGACGACCCCGATCGTCATGAAAATGGCAAACCATGCTGTGGCAATGGCGATGAGGGACGGGTTGGTGAACCCGAAGAGGTAAATGAGACTGATGTACATCAGGCTGATGCCAAGGGTAAAGATCACTGCCCGCTTTGGGTAAAAATAGACCCCGAGGATGATGGGAAGGATGTAGAGAAAAGGAAAGACTTCAAATATGCCGTGGGTCAGGGAGAATATGGTAGTGAGAATTGCCCCTATGCATGCCGCTGCAATGATGAACATGCGAAGGACTTCTTCATTCTCCGTAGACAGATGTCGTGTCAAGCGCAATTCCCCAGTCAGAACTATGCGGCTTCTGTAGCGTGCAGCAGTATGCTATAGTACTAACCGATGATCTTATCGCATATATCTTTAAGGCATTGATCGCGCATTCTCCGAAGTCCTTATGCCGGAATTGCGGATCCGGAAACGACCGGCCGGGATGGCTGGAGATGCCCGGATTTACTGCCTGTTGATCCGTTCGAGATCTTCGAGTTTGTTGATATTGGTAAATGTCCGGAGAGCCGGGTCATGTGGCCTGAGTTCGTCCACGGGGACATAACGGGTATTAATTGACCGGATCATAGGCCGGAGCGAGAGTGAATCGTGGCTCCTGAGGTAGTCCAGCAGCGCACTTCTCCGGTACACTGCATGAAGGGGTTCGATCATCTCCTCGCTCCAGCTGGGGATCGCCGCATCGTGGTCGCCGATTGTCTCAAACAGGTGCGATACCACACCGGCCTCGATGCAGGGCATATCGCAGGCCGTGACGAAGAGGAGATCCCCGTGTGCGGCGAGCGTTCCCGCATGCAGGCCGCCGATCGGGCCGATTCCCTGCCGGATATCGGTGATGCAGGTAACCGACCCCACATCCCGGAACCGTTCGCACTGCGAGGGGTCACGGGCCACGAGGATTATCTCATCGGTCACCTTCTGGAGCGTGTCCACGAGCCGTTCGATGAAGGTCCGGCCCTGGTAGACGAAGAAATATTTCTCCTTCCCGTTGGCCCGCCGGGCTTCCCCGCCGACAAGGATCACCGCGGACCGCTTCATGTTTTCACCACAACTTCGTCCGGGAAACCGATCCCGTTCTTTCTGCCCCGGGTAATATCCTGCACCATGGATGCGTGGGGGCATGCTGCGGACGGGATCTGCGTGCCTTCATCTGCCATGGCTACTCCTGCAGAACCTGTAACGGGGATGAGTTTTTTCATGGGATGATCGTTCCTGCGGCCATGGCACGTGGCCTTCATTGGTTAACGGATTTTTTATGATAATACCGGGCTGAAATTCCAGGTCGGGAACTGCAACCCCCGCAATCTTCCGGAATTATTGGATTTCCTGTATGTAGTAGTTTACGCAGGTGCAGTACTATCCTTTCGTCTCACTTTCCTCTCCATCGCGAGAAGCGCCTCCTTGATCTCTACCGAAGGGGAAAATCCCCCGATACCCTCCGCTGCCACGACCCTGTGGCAGGGGATCACGAGCGGTGTGGGGTTGCGGGCCATTGCCTGCCCTACTACACGGGGTGAAGTACCGACCTGCCGGGCGATCTCACCGTACGTCGCCGTCTTTCCTCGTGGGATCTCCCTGACTGCCCGGTATATCCGGCTGTATGTCGTATCCTCGTGGATTGCGATCGTCTCCATGGAACGGAGATCGACTACCCGGCCGGCGCAGAACTGCCGGATCAGCGGCGGGACATCACCGGGAATAGGGGTCGTGGCAAAACGGATGCGATGGATCGTGTTCCCGCTCCAGTATACGTGGACATGCCAGAGTCCAAGGCGGCAGGAACCGCTCATTGTTTCCATTGCGCCAGCACCTCGCGGAACTTTTCGTGGTCGCATATGATCATCTCTTCCTGCATCCATGCCGGTAAGGCGTCACGGACCCGTTTTTCCAGGAACCTCTTCTCTCCCAGCACAAGCACGCCGCGATCCTCGGGCGTCCGGAGCACCCGGCCGAGTGCCTGGAGCGACCGGTTGATGGCGGGCAGGGTATAGCAGATGAACTCTCCTTCGCTGCCGAACTTGTGCCGGAAGTACTCAATCATCATCTTCCGCACGCGGTTGAACGGCGCGAGCGGCAGGCCGATCACCATCGCCCCGGCGAGCATCTCGCCCCGGTAATCGAGCCCCTCGCTCCATTTCCCCCCGCAGACCGCAAACATCACTCCGGATTCCCTCCGTGACGGCAGAGAGAGAAACTCCGTGAGTGCAGCACTGGCATTGGCTGCATCCCGGGGCTCGATGAAGATCTTCTTGCCCCGGATATGGGGTACTGCAAGCTCTGCATAGGATTCGAGGATCTGGTAACTCGGGAAGTAGCACGCCCGGTTACCCTTCAGGGCAGAGAACGTTCGGATGTAATCGACGATCCTGTTTGTATTATCTTTATTCTGGCGCATCGAGTACGCGGTCGTGATATCGTTTGCGCAGGCCACGACACGGTTCTCTTTCGGGAATGCGTTGGGCAGGGCCAGAGTTGTAACTTTTGCTTTCCCGAAGTAATAGTTCCGGAAACTCTCCACTGGTGAAAGTGTGCCCGAGATGAGGATGCAGCAGGCATGCGATCCGCAGACCTCCGTAAGGGAAGTTGCAGGGTCGATGCTCCTGACCTCGAGGGTGATCCCGGACTCGTCCCGGCGGTATAATGTCAGGAAGGACGGATCGGTGGCGGAGTTGGAGAGCCGGACCAGGAATTCCGTAAGCCGCTCGATCGCGGTCTCCTTAAACTCGCCTGACTTCTGGTTCTTCTCCCGGATCGTCTCGGCAAGTCCCATAAGATCGTCAACGATCTCATCCATCTGCTTGTAGAGCGACTCCCGGATGATCATCCGGTCGAATATCGCGGGATCGAACCAGTCTTCAGTTTCTGTGGAGTTCGCGAGTCCCCGGATGAACTCCGTGAGCCGGGGGAGCACGTGTCGGACTGCCTCAGCACCCTTGTGGCGTTTTGCCATGCCGGATAATTCCCGCGATGCCTGTTCGAGGTCCCGTTCCTCCAGCGTGACGCTCTCGATGCCGGTGATCACGTCCCCGCAGTTGTGCGCCTCGTCGATGAGGAGGAGCACGTCCTGCGGCTCCACGTTCAGGTTCGCGTAGAGCTGCTCGCGGATATCACGATCGAAGAGGTGGTGGTAGTTGAGGATCACGACATCGGTATTCTTCGCCGCATACATCATCAGCTCGTACGGGCAGATCCCCGCGCTGTACTCCGAGAGTTCCCGGGGTGAGACGGGGTTTGCGATCACGCGGTCGGCCTTGTTCCGGAGCTCGGTGGAGGGCACCATGCGGACACCGACCCCTTCTGCCTGGACGAACATCCTGCTGCCTATGTAGTACGGACAGAGGAGCGGGTGCTCCTTGTCCATGCGCCGGATCTGCTGGATGATGAACGGATCCTTGGCCGGTACCATCGCCCCTTTCTCGGCCCGGTCGCGCATCAGCGAGTTCGAGAACGCCTTTACCCCTTCGCACCGCCGGTAGATGTCTCCCTCGCCGCCCAGAGGGCACATGCTCCCCTTACCGACAAGGTACACGGTCTTGATCTGCGGCTGCTTCCGTTTCACGAGCTCGAGCTCGCGGATGAAGGTGGTGAGCTGGCTGATTGTCCGGACCGCGATCACGATCTTCCTGCCCTTGCGCTCGGCGAGAAGGGCCGCCACTACGCTCGATTTGCCGGACCCGGTCGGGGCATCGATCATCCCAATCCCGCCATCCCGGGCAAGTTGCGCCGAGATTTCGAGCATGTGGCGCTGGCCGGGCCGGTATTCGCTGTACGGGAAGAATGCGTCGATATTGTCCATTGCCGGTCTATGGTTGGCGCTGCCGGGTTTTATGGGCAACGGAAGGGGAGGTGAAAATGAACCGGCAAAGTATGGGGCGGATCGTTTTCCTGCGCAGGACCGGCCCCTTATGTATGTTCCGTCGCCGATGGCGCTGGTACCTTCCAAACCTCCATATGCTTTCGCTTCCCAGTGAGGGTACAGGAGACTCCGACCGGATGGAAACAAAAATACTGAAGTGGGTCGTGGATCTTGCACTGGGTGTCACGTTCGCGGTATGCTTTGTTACCGGGCTTCTGAAATTTCCCCTGTTGCTGCAGGCAACCGGTCTCTACCGCCTGGTCCTGCCATCCGCCCTGATCTCGGATCTGCATGACTGGTCCGGCCTCTTTCTTGGCTTCTTCGTGCTCCTGCACCTGTCCCTGAACCGGATCTGGATTATTGCTATGACAAAAAAAGTGCTGACCGGGAACCGGTAAAAAGAGTGTTCTTTCTTGTGCCCGGTCATTCCCGTGAATGCTAATTTCCGGAGAAGCTCGCGTTCAGGTCCCCGGAATTGGAATAGCCCCGCTGTTCCCAGTACCCCCGGTATGACGGGTCATCGGTGAGTTCGATCTTCTCGATCCATTTGATCCACTTGTACCCCCACTTATCCTCTGCCACCAGCTCGAACGGGTAGCCCCGCTCGGCGGGCATCGTGACATTGTTCATGCGATAGGCCATCAGGATATCGTGCTGCGTGAAATATGTGAGCGGGAACGAGGTCGTGTAACCATCATGTGCAGTGAGGACCACGGTGTTCGCCCGGGGATCGGCCCCGGCATCATTAATGAGGTCCCGGACAAGGATGCCCTCCCAGAGGATAGTCGCGTCCCATCCCTCAACGCAGTGGAGGGTGACGACTTTTGAGTAACGGGGGTGCTGTGTCAGAACGTCGTCGTACGTGTATACAACCGTCCGGTTCGTCAGGCCGGTGACGGTGAGGCGGTAATCCGTGATGTTGATGTGCTGGGGGCCGGCAATGGAATTCTCATGGAAATCATTGACCGATGAGAGATCCTTTCCCTGGTATGATCGTACTTCGACAGGTGCAAGGGGTGTGGGGCCGCCACCTGCGCCCGTGCCTTCCAGACCGGCCGGGGACCGGAAGACCAGGACGGCAATGATGACCACTATGAGTATGGCCAGCACAGCGGCAGGAATAATGCGTTTGTCCATGGGGGAAGATGGGCATAACAGCTTATCAATAATTGGATAGGCACAGCGGAAGATCCGCGTCAGATCTCCGCCACAAGGATCTTGTAGAAATTCTCCGCAGCATTGCGTTCTATCCACGGGCGGTGGCCGCATTTCTCGATAAGAACAAAACGGAAGTCCGGCAGTAACCTCGCGAGCGGGTCATTCACCCCTTCTGCCGGGTGGGGGTCCCAGTCACCGTGAATCGCGACTACCGGGCAGGTAATTGCCTTTGCCATCTGGGTAAGGATCTGTTTCTTACGGAGTTCACAGGCTTCGTCCCAGACACCTTTGAAGACATCGTACTGGCAATGGAAACCCTCATCCATGGCATGTGACGGGTCGTACGTGTCGGCATGGGAAAGCAGGCTTCCGAGTTGTGCGAGCAGGGCGTTCTTATCGGGTGTGGCCGGGTCTGCGAGCTGCGCAAGAAGGGCCTGCGCCTGCGCCTGATCCTTTTTACTGAGCCGGGTCATGCGGGTCTGGGTCACCGCAGCGGCATACTCCTCCTCGAACGGGGGGCTGCCGACCAGCACCAGTTTTTTAACAAGAGCCGGGTAGCGGGAGGCGAGCATGAAGGACAGGTATGCCCCCCACGAGAACCCCACGAGCGTCACCGGAACCTTGCCGTGTTCCAGGAGAATCGACCGGAGTTCCTGCACCTGGCCGTCCAGTGTAGTCGCGGTCTGGAATGGTTCGAGAATGCCCGTTACAGCAGACAGTTCCCGGGCTACCGGCGCCACCTCGCCGGGTGCTCCGGGCCCCCCATGGATCACGGCCACTGCATAGGGCCCATGCCCCCATTTCCGTACCGTTGTCATCGTGATTACCGGTTTTCTCTTCAGAGTATAAAATAGTCCGTGGTCAGGAATGAAAATGCGGCAGGAAAAATGCGTTCGCGGAAGGGATCATCAGGTTCGTACCTGACCGTCGGATAACGCATTCACGGTCTGACCTTTGCTTGTTTCATCAGCGCCAGCAGCCCGGCAAGTATCTCTTTTGGTGTCGGCGGGTTGCCTGGGATCTTCAGGTCTACAGGGAACAGTTCTTCCGCACCGCCCAGCACGGCATAGGTCCCTGCAAAAATACCGCCGTTACATGCATCATCGCCCACTGCCACTACGAACTTGGGGGACGGCATTGCATCGTAGGTCTTCTGTGCAGCGATCGCCATATTGTGTGTGACAGCGCCGGTTACCATCAGCACATCCGCATGCCGGGGCGACGCGACAAACGTGATGCCGAACCGCTCGACATCGTAATAGGGGTTATTGAGATTGTTGATCTCGATCTCTGTCGCGTTGTCGCTGCCGGTATCGAGTTCGCGGATGGCAAGGCTGCGCCCGAAGACTGCATCGATCTCCCGGTGGATCTCCCTGCCGATCTGCCCGATATCCTCGTCCCGTACCGTCAGCTCTTCCGTCACTTTCTTTTTCAGCAGGCAGGATAATGCGTTCACCATGTCTTTCACCTCACAGGTCGGTCCCTGCATAGGACAGGTTCAGGCTCTTGTTGATCACCGGGAAGTCCGGCACGATGTTGCCCTGCACCGCATGCTCGATCGCCTGCCAGTTGCAGAACGACGCAGTCCTGACCTTGTAGCGCTCGACCTTTCCTTCGCGGATCCAGACCCAGCAGATATTCTGTCCCCGGGCGGATTCTATCAGGGCAAGAGCATAGCCGTCCCGCGTGACCAGCTCCGCTTTGACCGGCCCATCAGGTATTGCCTCCAGCAGCTGATCGATCAGCTCCAGCGAGTCCATGATCTCGGAAGCCTTTACCGTGAAACGGGAGAGCACGTCACCGTCGTGCAGGATGGTGTTGTCCGGGGGAAAAATACCGTAGATCCCGTACGGGTGATCCGTCCGTACATCCACTTTCCCTCCGGAGGCACGGGCTGCAGGACCGGTTATATTGAGCGGGCGCAGCAATCCTTTCCTGATGATACCGGTCGTTGCGAACCTGTCGAGAACCGACGTGGTCGAGAGGACGATCTTCAGTCCTACCCGGTAGCGTTTCCGGAACCGGGCAATGAACCGCCTGAGTTCCATCAGATGTTCTTTCCGGAGATCCTGGGAGAGCCCCCCGGGCACCACCATCCCCCGCATGAACCGGGACCCGGTCAGGCTGTCACTCATGCGGAAGATGTCCTCCCGCAGGACGGCAAACTGGTTGGCCCCGAGAGGAAAAGCCACATCTATGAGCATTCCCGCCTGGTCCCCGAGATGCGAGCAGATCCGCTCCAGTTCCAGCAGGACCGTGCGCAGGTACCAGGCGCGGTCTGGTACCTGGAGCTGCGCGATCTTCTCGATCGCGAGGCAGAACCCGGTCGCATTTGCCACCGATTCGTCACCGCTTACCGCCTCTGCCACAGCAACGCAGTCCTGTGGAAGCCGCCCCTCTGCGAGCTTCTCGATCCCCCGGTGCTTGTAGAACATCCGGATCTCGAGATTGAAGATGGTCTCGCCTATAACGCTGAATCGGAAATGGCCCGGCTCGATAATGCCCGCATGCACCGGCCCCACCGGTACCTGGTAGACGCCTTCGCCCCGGACCGGCCGGAAGGGGTACTCGTCTGCTGCATCCAGGGGCTGTGATGCCGGTATCGGGCCATTCCGGAAGGATTTTTGGAGCGGGTGGAACCCGACCGGGTAGTTCTCGTGCAGGAAGAGCCGCCGGGTATCGAACGCACCGTGGAACTCTACCCCGAACCCGTCCCGGCACTCGCGCTCAAACCACGACGCTGACGGGAATGTTCCTGCAAGGGAGACCGCCTGCCCGCTGGTGTGCCTGATGGCAACAAGGATTACGCTCTTCTTTTCGAACACAGTAAAGAGTGAGAAACATGCATCCCGGGAGAATCCTTCGGCACAGAAGAGTCCTGTCAACACGCATTTCCGCTTTGCAAGTGTCCCGGCAAGCTGCAGGAATTCCTCCTCCTGTACCTCGATATAAAACTCTCCGTTGTGTCCCTGCGTGATCCTATGTGCAAGCTCCCCGGACCCTGCGAGCCTGCGGACATAGATCATCCCGGCATCTTCCTGAGCACCGGTCAACCCGGAATCTGTCGACATTTAGAACCTCAGCTCCGTTACAATCTGGTTGAAGAATGATGTCTCACCGGAGGTGAAGATGATCCCGAGCAGGACAATCATGAACAGCAGGACCACGATGGGGATCTTCATACTGGCCGGGGTATGGTACTGCCTCACCTCCAGGGGGTGTTCTTCGGAAGATACCTGCGTGAACGTGCTGATCACATAATACCCCAGCGCGGCCGATGCGATGAAGAGCAGGACGAGCATGACGACCAGTGCGGGCAGGGAAACGGTCCCGAGCTGGAGCAGGATGAAGAATTTCGAGAAGAAGATTGGAGACGGGGGCATACCGATGATCGCAAGCCCGCCTATGATGATCCCCCATGCAGCGAGCGGCTGGAGCCGGAACACGTCCCGGATCTCGTCTAACGCGTCTGCCGAGAGCGTGCTCCGGTACTGGCGGTGGAGGATCCCTGCCGAGAAGAAGAGGGAGGCTTTTGTGAACGAGTGTGCCATAATGTGGAAGAGCACCCAGAATATTGCAAGGGGCGTCGAAATGGCGAGGCCCACGAGCAGGATTCCCATGTTCTCAATACTGGAAAATGCGACCAGTTTCTTGAGATTCTTCTCAGGAAGCATGGAGATGGCGGCGATGCCCACGGTAAGGATCCCGAAGAAGGCGAGGAGAGGAGCAGCAGCTGCTACTGCCGTGGTCTGGTGCACGATGGCATAGACGCGGATAATACCATAGATGCCCACGTTCAGGAGCACTCCCGAAAGGATTGCACTCACTGCGGACGGTGCCTTCGCATGGGCTTCCGGCAGCCACGTGTGGAACGGGAAGATACCGGACTTTGCCGAAAACCCTATGAAGACAAGGGCAAATGCGGCGATCAGCATTCCCGCAGGGAGGACTGCCGCCTGCTCCATGAGGCCGGTCCAGTTCAGGGTGCCCGTGCCAAGAGCCGTCCGGGAGACCTCGAAGAGGAATATGAGCCCGACAAACGAGAAGAGCATGGAGATCGAGGCGATGAAGATGTACTTGATCGCGGCATCGATATTCTCCCGGGCTGCGAGGATGGCGATGAGCATGGCCGAGATGATTGTGGTCAGTTCGGCGAAGATCCAGAAGAGGGCCAGATTATCCGAGCAGAACGCCAGGGTGATGAGCAGGAGGAGCAGGGCCCACGCGGCATAGAAGAGTCTCAGGCTGTTCTTCCCGAGTTCACCGCTTTCCAGGAGCCCCTCAACATACCCCCGTGCATAGATGGCAGCAAAGAGGAAGACGATGGTCGTGATCAGTATCTCATAGATGCCGAGATGGTCGATGAAGAAGTACTCGCTGCCGATCAGGAATGTAGAGACCGGGATCTGTCCGAAAAGGATAAGATACGCAGTGAGCCCGAGGAAGATGAATGCCTCTGCGATGCAGACCAGGTTCATCTGCCGGTGGCTGCGGCTGAGCGCAATCAGTGCAATGGCACAGGCAACAACAAGAACAAATGCGATCAGGATCATGGCGTCTCCTCCGTATCGTCCAGCAGGTGGAACCGGTTGAGCCGATCATGGTAGTCCTCGAGGGTGGAATCGATGCCTACCGTAAGGATCGTGGTCAGCAGCACGAGGATGATCAGGTCGATAACGATCAGGAATTCGATAATAAACGGAAGCTCGGTGACGAACATGCCAAAGAGCAGGACACCGTTCTCCATCGAAAGGTACCCAAGCACTTTGGAGATTGCACGCTTGCGCGAGAAGGTCACCATCATGCCCATCAGCATCAGGGAGATTCCGAGCACTGCCCCGAAGAAGAAGAGGCTCTCCCGGGCCGGTGTACCTTCCATGATCTTTGAGAGCGTGATGTAGATGACAAGCATAAGGGCCATAGAGAGGAGAAGCGAGGTAGTCGGGTTCAGGAAATGGAACTCAATGTCTCTCCTGATCCGGACCCGCTCCTGGATTGTGGCAATGAAGTAGGGAATGATGAGCACTTTGCTGATAAACGTGATTACTGCGATTGCGAGGAGAACGCTGCTGCCTTCGAGCGTGTAGAGCGAGAGGGCGATAAGCACGAGGGTCAGGGACTGGATGGCATATACCGAGACCAGCGAGAGGATGTTCCGGGTGGAGATGATATAGGCCGCGGTGATGATGACCACAACGAACAGGACCCGGATGATCCCCTGGATGAGAGTAGGGTCGATCATGAGAAGACCTCGATGATGATGATCAGCGTAGAGAAGAAGAACGCCATCGCAAAGAGGCTCGGCAGCCGGAAGAACCGCATCTTGGCCATCGAGGACTCGAAGAGCCCGATGACGCCAGCCAGGATACATCCTTTCAGGAGGAAAAGGATGAGAGCGAGTATCAATCCGGTCGCCGTGAGCGTGGTGGCAAGCCCGAACGGGACGATCAGGTTGATGAGGAGCGCCATCAGGAGCGTGAGCTTGACTGCGGCGGAGAGCTCCATAAGGGCGAGGTTGGAGCCGGACTGCTCGAGGATCATCCCCTCGTGGATCATGGTGAGTTCGAGATGCGTCTCCGGGTTGTCGACCGGGATACGCGAGGTCTCTACGATCAGGATGATGAAGAGGGAGATCCCGGTGAGAATGAGGGTGGGCGTAGAGAGGGTACCGGCAGCCGCCGACCGGGTGAACATCTCGAATATGTTCAGGGTTTTGAAGACAAAGACGAGCGCGGCAAAGACGATGATGGTTGTCGGTTCGATGATCGCCGAGATGCTCATCTCCCGGGAACTGCCCATCCCGCCAAACGAGCTGCCTGCATCAAGGCCCGCAAGCGCCATGAAGAACTTGGCGAGCGCGAGCAGGTAGAGCAGGAGAATGATGTTGCCTATCCCTCCGACCGGTTCCGGCACAAAGACCAGTGGCACGAAAAGGGCTGCAACGAGGATTGCAGCAATGTTTACGATCGGAGTGACCCGCATGATCCATGACGAATGGGGCGAGTAGATCACCTCTTTTTTTACCAGTTTTGCCAGCATGAAATACGTCTGGAAGACCGTCGGGCCTCTCCGCCCCTGGGTCCAGGCCTTCACTTTTTTTATCAGGCTGATGAAAAGCGGTGCGATCCCGAGAACTACCGCGGTATTGATTACCAGGTACAGGATAAATTCCGGGCTCATGCAAACCACCCCAGCCAGACAACCATCACGAGCACCGTGACAAAGACATACAGGAGGTACGTGTCAAGGCAGCCGTTATGGATCCGTGAAACGGCTTTCGCTGCCCGGCATGAGGCCCGGGCAACGGGGAGGTAGAGATACTCCTCGAATACTTTCAGGAGCCGGATCTCCGCGATCCCTTCACGGAAGATGCAACCGGCATTATCGAAAAACGATCGCTCGTTCCGGATCTTTGTCCGGTAGATGGTCGAGAAGATGATGTCGATGGGCTCAGAAAATCCGTGACCACTGTATTCAGTCAGCGGCTGCTGCGAAGGCATCCCGCATCCCCAGGTCCCGGAGATGCGGACGGTCCGGGAAGCGGTGAAGTACAGCGTTCCGAACGTGAGTGCGATCATGGCAAGGAGAAGCACGCCTACGAGCAGCATGTCCGGGATGGGCACCGTATACCCGGCCAGTGCAAACAGCTGGACTGCAAGGAGCCCGATAACGATGCACGCTCCGGCAAGGAGAGCCGGCCCGGCAAGCATCGGGAGGGGCACTTCACGGGCATCCCCGCTCTCTTCTGATCGCGGCAGGGCGAGGAAGACCGACCCGAATGCCTTGACAAAGCAGGCGGCGGAAAGGGCGCTTGTCAGTGCAAAGAGGGCAAGACAGATGAAGAGCAGGACCTTGAAGAGCGGGTTTGCCACGGCAACCGAAGAGAAGAACGGGATGAAGATCAGGATCTCGCTTGCAAATCCGTTCAGGGGCGGGAGGGCTGCGATCGCAACGGCCCCCACAAAGAAAAGACCTGATGTATATGGCATCCGGTGCACAAGCCCCCCCATGTGCTCTATGTCGCGGGTATGTGTTGCGTATACCACGGATCCCGCAGTGAGGAAGAGCAGGCTTTTGAAGAACGCGTGGTTGAGGGAATGGAAGAGAGCGCCGAGCAGGCTGAGCATGGCAAGCGCCGGGAGGTTGTTGGACGTGAAGATGACAAAAAGGCCGATCCCGACAAAGATGATGCCGATATTCTCGATACTGCTGTAAGCGAGCATCGCCTTGATGTCGTGTTCCTTGAGGGCATAGATGATCCCAAGGACCGCAGAGGCCGTTCCTGCGGCAAGGATCAGGACACCCCACCAGAGGTCGGGTGCGAATACATCGAGAAGGAACCTGACCAGACCGTAGACTGCGATCTTGAGCATAACGCCGGACATGAGGGCCGAGATGGGGGACGGGCTTGCGGGATGGGCATACGGGAGCCATTTATGGAACGGGATGATCCCGGCCTTTATCGAGAAACCCAGGAACAGGCAGAGGAATGAAGCGGTCAGGAAGGGGGATGAAGCTGCAGGGAGATGGGTAAAGGCGAATGTGCCTGTCTGCCCGTACAGGATGATGACACCGAGCATGACAAAGAGTGTTGAGAGCTGTGTCATGACGAAATAGAAGATGCCGGCCTTCTTTGTCTCGGTATCATCATATTCATACATCACGAGAAAGAAAGAACTCGCGGCCATCAGTTCCCAGAAAAGGAAGAACCCCAGGGTTGTTCCTGATGCCACCACCAGCACCATCGAGAGGATGAAGAGGTTTGCACTGGCGCAGAGGAGATTCCTGCGGGTGCCGCCATGCAGGTATTCGATGTAACTGGTAGAGTAGATCGCGACACTGCCCGATACTGCGGCGATGATCAGGATGAAGAAGGCCGCAAGCCTGTCGATCACGAGCGTGAGAATGAACCCGGCAATGGTCTGGTATGCCGTCCATGCAATGACCTCGCCGGAAAGGAGAATCACGAGAGACAGCACAGCCAGTACAGCAGAGGCCCCGATGGTACAGCAGAGTGAGACCGTTCTCGCCGCCTTCCGGTCAGTTCCCATTGTGACAAGCGGGATAACAACCCCTGCCAGGAGAAACGCAATACCGATGAAGAGGAGTTCTGTTATCATGCTTTGCTATCCTTCCCGACGACAAGGGAACGGTTCGTTGTCAGATTGAGGCCTGATACCGGGAACCATGCCGATCTGCAGGCACGGCATCGTTTCCTCCAATCCGCATTGTCGCCGTTCATGACTCCTCCGGGTTCGTCGCGTTTTGCCCCTTTGGATCCGGTGTGCGTTCCCGTCGCATGGCACAGGTAGCTCCTTTCTTTTTGCCAGCGGTATCTCCGGCAAGGGGCCCCCTGAGCGAATCCGGAATCTCGGCTTCCTGCACAGGGTGGAATCCCATGGTATGGTACAGTTCGGCCACGCCGGCAGCGGCCCGGACATACAGGACATCCTTTTTACCCAGCGCATCGATAAGGAGTGCAGTGATCCCCCGGACGAACCCTTTCCGGCGGACATCTTCGAGAATATAGATCCCGTCCAGTTCGAGCCCTTCCGTATGGCGCACGCACCGGGCCACCGCGATAAGCCTGGAGCCGTTGAACGCAGCAAACATGCAGGTCGTGGATGGATCGGTATCCATTGCCCGGAACCGGAGGCTGAGTTCCTGCCGTATCCGCCCAATCTCCGAGCTCCTGAGTTCCCGGACCTCTACGGCATCCGGGCCTCTCGGGGGTGAAGGCAGGATATGATGGGCAATGAGAATCCTGTTGAGCGTATTGAGGAGGTGCGGACGGAATGTGATAAATCCCCCGCTCTCCTCCCCGGCCAGATTGTAGAGGGCAAGGAGCGTCTGGTCCTCATTGAACACGTCTTCTTCAGAATTCACCGTGAGCGTCGGCACATCTCACCTCCGGGATCGTTATTATGCCAGTACAAAAAAATATGGGGAAATTGCGCATTCAGATCATCAGCAGATAGTAATTCATCACGGTTATTTTCCAATCCTTATATACTATTGTGGCGGACACGGTGAAATATCGGTATTTTTTTTATGAAATTGCATGGTTCCGTCCGGGGGAGTTGCTTATCCCGAAGGGAAAGCGTAAAAAATGCCGTGAAATGGATTATCGGGTTTTATTCCGGGTTTTCCCGGAATGCGCGCCCGAAAGAAGCCCGTAGGATTAGAATTCTTTCTCTATCTCGGTCTTGATCCTGTCCAGCGTGATCCGCCCGATCTTCGTGACCCGCCCGTTGACCAGGACCATCGGGATCGGGGGATATTCCCTCTCAATAATGGTGCGGATATGCTCCGGTGTACCCTCATCGAGGAGGGTAAGTTTGAGATCTACACGGTTCCCGTAGGTTTCCGCAAGCACTTTTTTCAGTTCCGCATAGGCATCGGTGAGTTTTCCCGAGAGGTAACAACCGGAGAGGCCGCAGGTGCGGTCTTCATCGCAGGGGAACGGGGAACATTCTGACGTTTTCAGCCCGACAATCTCGACATGGACGGTTCCTGCCATGCCATAACAGTCTGCCCGGGCACTATATGAGGATTCGCGATCTGGCACTGGTCATCAGAACACAGGCCGGGTAAACCCGCCGGGAAAAAGGTAAGATCAGATGAACCGCTCGAACCGGTCCTTCTTTGCCTTGCAGATGGGACAGATATCAGGAGGATTTTCGCGGGCACAGAGGTACCCGCAGACCTTGCAGCGCCAGACGGGAAATGAAAGGGTCTGACCTGAAAGCGGACCCGTGGAAACCGTATTTACAACTGCTCCGGCCAGTCGTTTCGATCGGGGCGGTCGCCGCTCGGGAACCGGTGCAGCCTGTTTTTCGGTCCCGCGAGCAATGGCATCGCTGACATAAAGAGCACAGTAGCATGCACCATACTCAGCTACGTCTGCGTCCCGGTAATCGCATGGGCAGACGATGTCAAGATCTTCTTCCTTTTTACCGGTAGCAAGCCGGCATGGGCAGGACCTGTACCCGTACCGCTGCTCGTTCCGGAGCAGGCCTTTTATGAGGTTCCCGGTAAATTCCCGGTCAGGATTGAACCGGTATCCGCCCGCCTCGGCTTCCGATCTCATCATCTCATGTACGCGGTCTGCATCCCGCTCGTTAATTCCGGCAAAGTTCATGGCCCCAGGGTCTCCCGGATCTCCTGCTCGCGGAACCCGATGATGCATTTGCTGTTGTTTATGACAAGTATCGGGAACGATCCACTGGGATTCCACTTTTCGACGATCTGCATGATGTCATCCTGGTCCTGTCCTTCCATCAGGTCGACGTAGACAAAATCGAATGCAACCCCCATCTGCCTCAGGAGCTCCTTGGTCTTCGCACACCATCCGCAGGTCGAAAGCGCGTATAACATTATCGATCCCTTGTTCTTTCCATTTACATGTTCCACTGTCATGAAAAACCAACCAAAGTAGTATGGATGGAGATTGAGGAAGATACTATTTAAGCGTGGGGATAGCGGATATGGCGGAGTAACTTCCCTTGTAACATTTTCACGCTTATAATCTCCGGCGGGAGCAGTTCCATGGATCCGGAAAACCGGGATCATCCCTTTGGGATAGCACAGATAAAAAAAAGGTAAGGTGGTTCACTTATTCTTCATAATGATATTGACGTCCTGAAGCAGGGCCTGAAGATCCTCTTCGTGTTCCACTTCCTGGGAGAGGATAGTGAGGACCATGTTGTAGGTAACAGGGTCAGTATCCCTGGTCTTTTTCAGGAGTGAGTTGTAGGTCTTGATAGCACACTGTTCACCCTTGATATTCTGCTCCAGCACCTTGACGATAAACGGGTCATCGGGGGCTTCGTACCCGCAGTTGGTCAGTTTCAGCCAGTCCTGGGGTTTTGTGACCGGTACCCCGCCGAGCTGGATGATCCTGGTGGTGAGAAGCGTAGCGTGAGCAAGTTCCTCGGTGGCATGTAAGGTAAGTTCTGCAATCACTGCTTCTTTGTTCGGGCCGCGGACGACCTTGGAGCCGATCCAGTACTGGTAATAGGCAAGCCACTCATCGGAATATGCCTTGTTGAGGATCTTGAGAAGTTCATCAACATCGATTCCAACAATTTTTCTTCCTTGTGTTCCCATGATATTCACCGTCAGGTGTGTTGACTGACAGCTGAATATCAAATCTTAACCGATTTATGCATATCCGTTCCTGCACCCGGCATTCATTTTTTGAGGAAATCCCATTCCTCCTCCGGAAACATCCCCCGTCGCGGGAACGATCAGATAACCCCTGCATAACCGGCTGTTCCAACTCGTACCTGCACTATCGTTAATAACTATTCCGGCACATAACATATGGAAATCATGAAGGCTGTTCTGGGTCTTGAGGACGGACAATTCGTCGTGGGAGAGGGTTTTGGTGCCGAGGGGGAATGTGCCGGTGAACTGGTATTCAACACCCAGATGACCGGCTACATGGAATCCCTCACTGACCCGAGTTATTTTGGCCAGATCCTGATGTTCACGTTTCCGCTGATCGGCAATTACGGCGTTGACCGGCAGAATTTCCAGAACGAGAAGGTCTGTGCCCTGGGATGCATCACCAAGGAGATCTGCGAGAAACCGTCCACTCAGCCCTCCATCAGATCTTTTTTTGAAGAGAACAACCTGCTCGGCATGACGGGGGTCGATACCCGTGCCCTGACCATCAAGACCCGGGTCCATGGCACGATGAGGGCAGCTCTCGTTGTCGGCAGTGAAGACGGCGATGCTGCCGTCCAGCTCGCCCGCAGGACACCTACTATCTGCGATATCATTCCCATTCCCGAAGTATCCTGTAAAAAGCCGTACCATATCAGGGGAAGCGGAAAACGGATCGCCGTCATGGATCTTGGCATCAAGAAGAACATGCTCACCAGCCTCTCGAAGCGGGGCGGTGATCTCCATGTCTTCCCGTACAATGCCACTGCAGACCAGGTGATGGCGTGCAAGCCCGATGCACTCTTCGTCAGCAACGGCCCGGGCGATCCCAAGCAGGCGACCGATGCGATCCGCTGTATACGGGAACTGCTCGGCCAGCTCCCGATCTTCGGGATCTGCATGGGCAACCAGGTCTCCGCGCTTGCTCTCGGAGGCGACACCTACAAACTGAAGTTCGGGCACCGGGGTGCAAACCAGCCCGTGCGGTTTGAGGATGGCCGGATCTTCATCACCACCCAGAACCACGGCTTTGCCGTGGAGGCAGACTCGCTCCCGGAAGGGTCGAGGGTCACCTACAGAAATGTCAACGATGGCACGGTTGAAGGATTTGAGAACAAGGATCTCTGTCTTACCACCGTCCAGTTCCATCCTGAGGCACACGGGGGCCCGCGGGACACGGAAGCGCATTTCTTCGACTCGCTTTTCAGGAGGATCGCCTGATCATGCCCAAACGGCCAGAGATCAGGAAAGTCCTGCTGATTGGATCCGGCCCGATCCAGATCGGCCAGGGTGCGGAATTTGATTTCTCCGGATCGCAGGCATGCCGTGCCCTCCGCGAGGAGGGTGTCAGGGTAGTCCTCGTTAACTCCAACCCGGCAACCATCATGACGGACCCGGAGATGGCAGATGAAGTCTACATCGAACCGCTCCGGGCAGACATTATCGCCAAGATCATCGAGAAGGAGAAGCCGGACGGGATCCTCTCTGGCATGGGCGGGCAGACCGGCCTGAACCTCACGGCAGAACTTGCCGAGATGGGGGCGCTCAAAGGGGTCGAGATCCTCGGAACGCCTCTCGAGGCGATCTACAAGGGCGAGGACAGGCAGAAGTTCCGGGACCTGATGCAGGAGATCAGCGAACCGGTCCCGAAGAGCATGGTTCTCAACTCCATGACCCAGATTGACGAGGCGATCCGCGAGATCGGCCTCCCGGCGGTTGTCCGCCCGGCATATACCCTTGGGGGAGCCGGCGGAGGCATCGGCAAGACCCGCGAGGAACTGACCCGGATCATTGAACTCGGCCTCTCCCGCTCCCGTATCCACCAGGTGCTCATTGAAGAGAGCGTCATGGGCTGGAAAGAGATCGAGTTCGAGGTCATGCGCGATGCATCAGATACCTGCATCATTGTCTGCGGTATGGAGAATGTGGACCCGATGGGTATACACACCGGGGAAAGTGTTGTTGTCGCCCCGATCCTCACCCTGCGCGATGATGAGTACCAGATGATGCGCAGTGCGGCGATCCATATCATCCGCTCTCTCGATGTACAGGGTGGCTGCAATGTCCAGTTCGCCTTCAAGGATGGCGATTACCGTGTTATCGAGGTCAACCCGCGTGTTTCCCGGTCCTCCGCCCTCGCTTCAAAAGCGACCGGCTACCCGATTGCACGGGTCGCGGCCAAGATCGCGATCGGCCTGAGACTTGACGAGATCACCAACACCGTGACCGGGTGCACATTCGCCTCGTTCGAACCCACCATCGATTATGTTGTTGTGAAAGTCCCCCGCTGGCCGTTCGACAAGTTCAAAGGGGCTGACCGGACCCTCACCACCTCGATGAAGAGTACCGGGGAGGTCATGGCGATCGGGCGGACCCTGGAAGAGGCCTTCATGAAGGCAAAGCGGTCCCTCGATACAGATGTCCGCACGCATACGAGCCAGAGCGAGATCCGCATGATCCTTTCCCGCCCGACCGACGAACGGTTCCACTGCCTGTTCGACGCATTCCGGCTGGGTTTCACGCTCGACGAGATTGCCCATCTCACTTCCATTACCCCGTTCTTCCTTGAGAAGATCAAAAACATTGTTGATATGGAGAAGCATCTCGCCCAGCAGAGTGATGCCTGCGATATAATCGCTGCAAAAAAATATGGTATCTCCCACACGGAGATCATGAAGATCACCGGGAAATCCCTCGAGGAGATCGAGGCAATTGCCGGGCTTCCCTCCTACAAGATGGTGGACACCTGCGCAGCAGAATTCCCCGCGCAGACCCCGTACTTCTACTCTACGCAGGAACCAGGCTGCGAGATTGTACCCAGCGACCGGCAGAAAGTCCTTATCCTCGGGTCCGGTCCGATCCGCATCGGCCAGGGCATCGAGTTCGATTACTGCACGGTCCACGCGGTCCAGGCCCTGCGGGATGAAGGGGTCGAGGTCCACATCGTCAACAACAACCCTGAAACCGTCTCCACGGATTTCGACACCTCCGACCGGCTCTTTTTTGAGCCCATGCAGCTCGAGGACGTGTCAAACATCCTCCGGAAGGATAATTATTATGGAGTGATGGTCCAGTTCGGCGGACAGAATGCGGTCAACCTCGCCGTCCCTATCGAGAAGGAGATCCGGCGGCTTGGCCTTTCCACCCGCATCCTCGGTACAAGCCCCGATGCGATGGATATTGCCGAAGACCGCGACCGGTTCAGCATGCTCCTCACGAAACTCGATATCCCCAGTCCTGCCAACAGCTCAGCCTACTCAGAGGGGGAAGCCCGGGCGAAGGCAGAAGCGATCGGGTACCCGGTCCTGGTCAGGCCGTCCTATGTTCTTGGCGGCCGGGCCATGGAGATCGTCCACGACGAACGTGAACTGGAGACCTACATGAAAGAGGCGGTGCGGGTGAGCCAGAACCACCCGGTGCTCATCGACTCCTATCTCCAGAACGCAGTCGAGCTTGACGTAGATGCCGTCTGCGACGGAGAGGAGGTCCTCATCGGTGGGATCATGGAACATATCGAACAGGCCGGCATCCATTCCGGCGATTCAGCCTGCGTGATTCCCACCCAGTCCCTTTCTCCGGAGGTAGTGAATACCGTCCGGGACTATACCCGGAAGATTGCCATGGGCCTTGGCGTGGTGGGGCTCGTTAACCTCCAGCTCGCAGTGAAGGATTCCATCGTCTATGTGCTGGAGGCAAATCCCCGTGCCAGCCGGACAGTACCGTTTGTATCGAAAGCGACAGGTACTCCCGTTGCGAAGATTGCCGCCAAGGTCATGATCGGCAGGAAACTGAAGGATCTCGGGTACCGGGAGCGGGAGATCCGCCATATCGCGGTCAAGGAGGTGCTGCTGCCCTTCAACAAGCTGGCAGGCGTGGATACCGTCCTCGGGCCCGAGATGAAGAGCACGGGGGAGGTCATGGGCATCGATTACGACTTCGGCCTCGCGTTCTACAAGGCCTGCCTCTCTGCAGATAACGAACTGCCGCTCAAGGGCAACATCTTCATTTCAGTGAACATGGAGCAGAAAGACGAGGCGATCCCGATCGCACGCCAGTTGCGCGATCTCGGCCTGGTCCTGTATGGCACGGAAGGGACCGTCGATTACCTGCACGACGCGGGCGTGGAAGCCCACCTGGTCCGGAAAGTCCAGGAAGGATCGCCGAACGTGCTGGACATGATGCGGCATGGTGAGATCCGGCTGATCATCAACACCCCCCAGGACAAGCAGTCCCGGCAGGACCATTACCAGATCATGCGTGCGGCAGTGGACTTCCAGATCCCCTATATCACGACCCTTCAGGCAGCGCGGGCAGCTGCTCTTGCCATTGACGCGATCAAGCGCGAGAAAGTGACGCTTGAGCCGATAAGCCATTATCTGAAGGAATAAAGCCAATTTTTGCCAGAATTTCTTTTTCCCGGGCGTTTTTTGCCAAACCGTTATTCTCTTCTGCTGGCAAGGTTTCCGGGTTAATCCCCAAAAAAATTGAATATGCTTATATACCGAAATAACCAAAAAACATGCATGAAGAAATTACTTGTTGTTCTTGCAATCCTGTTCACCGGGATCCTGCTCGCGGGATGCTCCCAGCCGGCAGCACCTGTGGCTACTCCGGTTCCGACCGCGGTCCCGACCGCAGTTGTCACAACAGCAGCACCAACCGTGGTTCCGACCACTGCAGCTCCCGTTGTTGTTGTCAACACGACCGTAGCAACCCCGACCCCCACCCCGACCCCGGTCCCGACCTTTACGATCACCTTTACCCAGGATCTGACGATTGTCCCCGGCGGCCCGTATTATGTAAAAGCCGGAACCAAGGTAATCTTTGCAAATACTGACCCGTACAAGCCGCACACCATCCAGGCAGACAATGTGCAGAGCGCTGCATACTTTGGCGGTATGAACACGGTAACAATTCCCGCAGGGAAGACCTATGAAGTAGTCTTTGACAAGGTTGGCGCGTACGATTACACTACTGGACCGTTCCAGCCCGCTGGACAGGCAAAGATCATAGTTCAGTAACGTAACAAGCGATACCAGTTCAGGAATCCATTGCCTGAACAACTCTTTTTTGTTCTTTGTAAAATCCTCTGTTTTCAGCCCGCCTGTCCCCTGAAATTATATGCTGATACTGCCAAAAGGTACTGCGTTACCATCTGCTCGGAGTATCAATCATGGGAAAAGGCACTATTGTTCTTGCATATTCCGGAGGGCTCGATACCTCCATCTGCATCCCCCTGTTGAAGGAACGGTATGACTACGATCGCGTTGTCACCGTTGCCGTCAATGTCGGCCAGCGGGACGAAGAGATCGACGTTGCGACAAAAAAAGGCAAGAAACTTGCCGACCGCCATTACACCATCGATGCCCGCGAGAAATTCGTTAAGGAGCACATTTACCCGGCCATAAAAGCCAACGGTTCCTATGAAGGATACCCGATGGGCACCTCTCTCGCCCGCCCCCTCATCGCCGAGGAAGTTGTCAGGATCGCCCGCAAGGAAGGTGCAACAGCAATAGGCCACGGATGTACCGGGAAGGGAAATGATCAGCTGCGGTTCGATTTTATTATACGGGGAGCCGGTCTCGAGGTCGTTGCCCCTATCCGGGAACTCAACCTCACCAGGGACTGGGAGATCGACTATGCAAAGCAGCACGGCATCCCGGTCCCGGTGAAGAAGAGCAAGCCCTGGAGCATGGACGAGAACTGCTGGAGCAGGTCTATCGAGGGTGGCCGCCTCGAGGAACCGGACTACCATCCCCCGGAGGAGATCTATCTCTGGACCGTCTCGCCGCAGAAGGCCCCGGATAAACCGGAGAAGATCACCCTGGCATTCGAGCGGGGCCTGCCGGTAGCCATCAACGGAAAGAAATACCCGGGGTACGAACTGATCCAGAAACTGAATCTCCTTGCCGGGAAGCACGGGATTGGCCGCAACGACATGATCGAGGACCGGATTCTCGGACTTAAGGCACGGGAGAACTATGAGCACCCGGCGGCGACGGTCATCCTCGCTGCCCATCGTGACCTCGAGAGTCTCACCCTTACACGCCAGGAGCTGGTCTTCAAGCGGACGGTCGATGATAAGTGGTCTGAGCTCGCTTACAAGGGCCTGGTTTACGAGCCATTGTACGCAGCACTGAACGCATTCATCGATACCACCCAGGAGAGAGTAAACGGCTCTGTGGATCTCGAGCTCTTCAAGGGGTCGGTCAGGATCCTTGGCAGGAGTTCACCGGATGCGATCTACTCAAGCGACCTGGTCTCCTTTGACAGTGCTTCGATCGACCAGTGCCATGCCATCGGTGTCTCCCATTATTTCGGTCTCCAGGCACGGATGGTCAGGCAGTTGCAGCAGAAGAAAAAGAGATAATCATTTTTTGGTTCATTCGTTATCTACCGGTACCTTTAAACGATCCCGGCCTGCGTTATTACTTATTCCCGTGCGTTGAATCTTCGGAGAGCTTCTTTTTCGCATAGGATCTTGCATTCATCGTTTTCCGATCCTCCGGGTTCAGGGAGAGGGCATGATCAAAAGATACCAGTGCTTCCCCGGGCCGGTTCATCTGCATGAGGACGAGCCCGCGGTTGTGCCACCCGGTGAAAAAGAGGGGGTTTGCAGATACCGCATGATCAAATGCTGCAAGTGCACCGGGCAGGTCATGAAGCTTTTTACGGATCAGCCCCACGATGTTCCAGATCCGGTAGTTACTTTCATCAGAAACAAGGGCACGGTCAAACGCAGTCAGCGAGTCCTGTTCTCTTCCCAGTTTATGCAATGCAAATCCCTTCAATACCCATGCACCGGGAACAACCGCATCGAGACTGAGCGCCCGGTCAACCGCGGCAACCGCTTCTTCGTAATGAAAGTCGCGGTACAGTAAAACCCCTTTTTCGTACCAGGTCTCTGCGTCAGTATAATCCGACGGCCGGCTCAGTGCATCATCAGTACTGACGGGATGATAGGTCCGGGAAAAATACAGGATTCCCCCGAAAAGGTACTTGACGGAATACAGTTTTTCGTCAAGAGTCTGCGCCCTTGTAAGGGCGGCTTTGGCCTCATGCGCCCTGCCAAGGTTTGCAAGCAGGAGACCTTTCACATACCAGCTGATTGCATGGCTTCCCCGTATGGTCAGGGCAATATCGATCGCCTGGAGTGCGTCATCCCATGAACAGTTACGGAGCAGTTCAGCTGATTTATTGAACCACGAGGGCATGCTCCCCGGGTCAAGCAGGATCGCATGGTCATAGGATTTGGCTGCTTCAGCATGGCGGTGGAGCCTGCGGAGGGAGATTCCGCGATTATACCAGGCTGCAGCCATTTTGGGGGCAATGGATATTGTCCGGTTAAATGCGTCCAGGGCCTGTTCATACCGGCCCTGAGTGCTGAACACCAGTCCTTTGTTAAACCAGATCACTCCTGAATTCTTATCGATTGCAAGTGCCCGGTCATAGGATTCGAGTGCCTGGCCATATTCCCCGAGATACGTGTGCACCAGCGCCTTATTGTACCACCCGGCCGCAAGATCGGGATTTTTTATTACTGCCGTGTCATATGCCTTCAGTGCCTCCTCATACCTGCCCAGTGTGTCGAGAGCAACTCCCTTGTCGTACCAGAGGATGGTCGATGCGGGTGACAACCCCAGTTCCTTCTCATATTCCTGGATGGCTTCCTCGAATTTGCCGGAACGGGTAAGTCCGAAGGCGCGGCTCGACCAGGCCTCATGGAGGCCGGGATCGATCGGCAGTGCACGTTCAAAGGCTTTGATCTCATCATGATCCCGTACCAGAAAACGGAAAGCATCCTCTTCCTTATACCACACCAGTACAATCTTTGGGTTGCAATTCACCGCTTCTTCAAATGCCTGAAGCATATCAGCCGTATGGCCGGATTTTCCGAGGGCCACACCTTTCAGGAACCAGAACTTCGCATTATGATCATCCATACGGATCGCGAGGGTGAGGTCTCCGAGCGCCTCATCGGACCGGTTGAGGCTTATCTGTCCCTGTGCCCTTCCTGCAAGGGCGGTGACGTTATCGGGATCCTGTGCAAGCACCCGGTCAAAGATTTTTACCGATTCATCAACCCGGCCCAGTTCCATAAGGACCGCTCCCCTGCCGTTCATGGCGTGGATATTCGCGGGATCAAGGACAAGCGCTTTTTCAAAAGCCTGCAGGGCGTCGTTGTAACGATCGAGCTCAAACAGGGCATTGGCTTTGCCGGTCCATTCGTTTGTATCATCCGGTCCGTAACGGAGCGCACGATCGTAGGCATCGATCGCCTTGTCATACCCTTCAAGGGCGGCATAGGAACGGGCTTTCCCTTCCCACGCAAGAGCGTGTTCCGGGTTTTTTACCAGAATCCGATCGAATGACTGGAGTGCCTCGTCATCATGCCTGAGGATATGCAGTGCCAGTCCCCGGTTATACCAGGTGATCTCATCGCTCTCGTCCCGGGCAATTGCCCGGTCGAATGCCTGGATACATGCATTGTACTGCCCGAGATATGCGAGGGCAAGGCCCTTTCCTATCCAGGCACCGGTGTTATCAGGGTCCAGCGAAAGCGAATGTTCGAATGAGAGAAGGGCTTCTTCATATTTTCCCTGCGCTGAAAACGATATGCCCGACCGGTAAGCATCCAGCGCAGCTTGCATAAGGAGCATCTCTCCTGTTATCTGTCATGAAGTTTCTCTCTTCTAAAAAGACAGGCCCTGACCTAAAACAGAAATGTATATGGGCTGCCAGACAAGATTCCGATCATATGTGCCCCGGTTTTTTTTCCCGCTTTATAAAACCCAAACCGAATATTGTGGAGAGCCCGCCACCCCCCTCCATCACCCATGGCGCAGGCATGCAGATGCCGGAATACAGGAACAAGCCCTATTTTATCGTTGCATCGGTCGAGATGGGGAACACTACCACCAAGTGCATCCTCACGGGTGTCAGCCTCGAGACCGGCATGTCGTACGTGATCAACAAAACCGTCAGCATGAGCCGGGATATCCGGCCTCCGAAGCCGGGTGAGACAATCTTTGGTGCCACGCTTGACGGAACGCCACTCACCCGTGAGGCCGTGACCGAGCTGGTGCGGGATACCCTGATACAGTGCCATAAGGAGGTGCATCTCGATATCCAGAAGGATCTCGACTTCGTTGTCCGGAGTACCGGTGTGGTTGCAGAGATGGAATCCCCGGACCAGGTAGGGGATTTCGTCATCGCTCTTGCAAACGGCTGCCTCGTGGCCGGCGTGCCTCCCCGGAAGATGACCCCGCCCATGTCAAAGGAGAACCAGCCGGCGAAACTCCAGCCTTTCAGTTTTGCCGACAAGGTGGTCTTCGTCGGGGCAGTCGCGGGTGTTGTCCCGCCGGTGGGATCGACCGGTGTCGAGATGGTGGCAAACGAGATGGAAGGCGAGCTCGCCATGGCCGGGATCAAGGAAGGCGCGAAATGGACAAGCGTCGATTTCCGTAACCCCTGCATCTCCGTGGATTTTGGCACAACCCTCGACGGACGTATCACCACAGACGTCAGCCCGGACAGTCCAAACCCGTTTGCCCGGACGGTAGGGAACTTCTGCGGCCTTGCCGGAGCGATCCCGGATGCCATCGTGCGGGGGACCGGTCTCGTACAGGAACGGACCGGCACTGCACTGGACATCTTCGGCGAGCATAGCGTGGCCGGGGGATTATTTGGCGGCGGTAACCGGAAAGTGGTTGCCGATTACGTGGACCGTTGCCACGAGCATATCGATATCCGGATCGTGCCCTCCGACCGGGACCGGTTCGGCCGGGTGCCGGTCAATGCACGCCTTGCCCAGGAGTCCGGTATCGCAATGATCGGATGTGACTGCGGCATAAACAGCAGCGACATGGGCAAGCTTCTTGAAATCGGGGCCGAGATCCACAAAAACCACGGGATGTCCACCCTCAACGAAGTGATCGACCGGGTCTGCGCGAGGATGGCCCTGCGCCTCATCGATGTAGCCGTGGACCAGAATCTCGTACCCCGTAATGCATCCATCGGGTTCACCGGCCGGGCGGCAATCTCCGGCCGGAAACCCGAATATATCCTCGAAGGAATTACGGAACGAAATCTGTTTGACAACCCGAACGCTCACCTCGTCTTCGTGGATGACGGGCTGGCCCGGGGCGCGGCACTCATGGGCAGGTGCATGAACTCCCTGGGGAAACCCCGGAACCCCATCGGGGGCGTCCGCGGGGGCCCATGTATTATGAGCCGGCGGATCAAGATAGGTAAATGATACAGGTGCATGAACATGACTGACGACGAACCCCTCTATGATGTCCTCATCCCTCCCGGCGTCCCGCAGAAGATCATCTTTGATGTGACGGAAAAATTCGATGTCAAGGTGGTCGAGCGGCTGGAAAAGATCAAGTTCGCCAACATGGAAGGCGACGAGCGGGAACTGCTGGCGTTCCGGGGCACGATGGAGACCGCCCAGAAAGTGGAGAAGTACATGATCGAACAGCTGAAAGCGTTCGTCGAAGAGAAGTAATCTGATTTATTGTATTTTTTTGGGTAAAAAATTATTTTCTGAGCAACCGGACCAACAGCGCCTTCTGGGCATGCAGCCGGTTCTCCGCCTCGTCCCATACCAGGCTCTGGCCGCCTTCCATCACTTCGTCCGTGATCTCTTCTCCGCGGTGCGCCGGCAGGCAATGGAGGACCCGGGCATCGGGCGACGCGTGCTTCATAAGGGGTGCATCGACCGTATATTTGCTGAAAACCCGCATCCTCTCTTCTTTCTCTCCTTCATCGCCCATCGAGATCCAGGTATCGGTGACGATCACTTCGGCATCTTTTACTGCCTTTTCCGGTTCCCGGACCAGCGTAACATCGCCGCCAAGGGACCGGGCCTTCCTGACAACATCCCCGGCCGGTTCGTACCCTTCCGGTGTGGCAACGGTGACTTTGAGACCGGTCAGGACCGTGGCAAGGATGAGGGAGTTACAGACATTGTTACCGTCACCTACCCAGGCGACCCGGATGTCCTTTGTGGAGCCGAAATGCTCCTGGATGGTCATGATATCGGCGAGGAGCTGGCAGGGATGTTCGAGATCCGAGAGGCCGTTGATGACCGGGATCGTGGCATATTTTGCGTACTCTTCGATGGTACTGTGCTTGTAGGCACGGATCATCATCCCGGAGACGTACCGCGATGCAGCCCGGGCCGTGTCTCTTATCTCTTCCCCCCGCCGGATCTGCATGTCGCCGGCATTCAGGAAAAGGGCATGGCCGCCGAGCTGGTTCATCCCGACCTCGAACGAGATATGCGTCCTTGTTGAGGACTTCTCGAAGATCATCGCGAGTGTCTGGCCTGCGAGCAGCAGGTGTTTTGTACCGCTTTTTGTCTGGCGCTTGAGCGTGTGTGCTTCGTTAAGCAGCTGCTCCAGTTCCTGTTCGTCAATATCCAGTATCGAAATAAAATCTTTTTTCATCGCAGCTCCTTCATGTGGGCAACCCGTCGGTCGAGCAGCTCCTGCGTGCCGATATCCCTGCGGTGGCGGACCTTTCCTCTCACCGATGAGGCTGCACATTCGGCGGCCTGTTCAGCCTGCCCCAGTGTCTCCCCGATCCCGACAAACGCAAGGGTCCGGGAGGTCTGGGTGACCAGGCCCCCGTTCATTCTCTCAATATTGGCATAGTAAAGGAGCGCGTCATCGTGAGGACCGATGAGGACCGGATCGCCGGCATGGGGTGAATCCGGGTAACCGTCAGGAACAAGATATTTGCAGACGGTGGCCTGCGCATCGAAGGAGACATGGGATGGCAGGAGCGATCCTTCGGCAATGTGGTGCACGATCTCCGAGAGGTCTGAGGTCAGGAGCGAGAGGACGTTCATCGCTTCCGGGTCGCCGAACCGGGCATTGAACTCGATCACTTTGGGTCCTTCTGCGGTATTCATGAACTGGCCATAGAGGATCCCCTTGTACGGCTGCCCGGTCCGCTCCAGGGTGGCAACCACTGCCTTCATGATCGCGATCGCTTTTTTGTAATCTGCTTTTGTTACAAAGGGGAGCATGTGGTCCGGCATGGAGTACGAACCCATGCCACCGGTATTCGGCCCGACATCCCCGTCAAACGCCCGTTTGTGGTCCTGGACGAGCGGCATGGGCACGATATGAGCGCCGTCGACAAATGCCTGGAGGGTGAACTCCTCGCCGAGCAGCCGTTCCTCGAGGACCGCCTCGCCATGAAGGGTCCTGACATACGCGATCGCTCCTGCCCGGTCCACCTGCTCGCCCATGATCCGGACGCCTTTTCCCCCGGTCAGGCCGATCGGCTTGACCACAAGGTCGCCATCATATGCTGCGATGAACTCTTCGGCTTCGGGGAGGGAATGGAAGACCCGGTATTTTGGGCGTCCGTCAATCGCATGCCGCTCCATCATGTCCCTGCAGAATGCCTTGTCCGTTTCGATCCGTGCAGCGGCCTTCGTGGGACCGATGGAGGGAATGCCTGCAGCCGCCAGGGCGTCGACGATGCCTGCCTCTAACGGTGCTTCGGGGCCTATGAATGCATAATCCACGCCGTTCTCCCGGGCAAACGAGACGATACGGGGTATATCGGTCTCTTTTGCAAGGAGGAGCTTGCCGGCGATCCCGTCAATACCGGGATTGCGTTTTGCCATCACGGAGAGAACGGAGATCTGTGTGTTGCGGGACAGTGCAGAGGCTATTGCATGTTCCCTTCCTCCCCCGCCCACAACGAGAATCTTCATACCATCCTAGTGTACGCCCGGAATAAAAAGTCCTTACTCTTTTAAGAGCTCGCTGATGCGTACGAGCGGGATGATCCTGACCCCTTCACACTTCAGCGCCGCTTCCGCACCCTGTTCGCGGTCCACGACTGTAACAACACGGTCAGCCAGGGCACCGGCCGCCCGCAGTGCATGGATGCCGTACAGGGCCGAACCCCCGGAGGTGGTAACGTCTTCAATCAGCAGGACGTTCTTGTCCTTCACGCTGCCGACGATGACATCTTTCTTGCCATGGCTCTTCTCCGATGATCGGATGATCGCATAGGGTTTCTTTGCCGCGAGTGCCACGGCAACTGCGAGCGGTACTCCCCCGACCGCAACCCCGGCAATTACGTCGAACTCGTACGCGGCCACTACGGCATCAGCAATGGCCACAAGGAGATCCGGATGGGTCACCGCAGATTTCACGTCAATATAGTATGGGCTCTTTACTCCTGATGCAAGAGTAAAGTCCCCGAATTCAATCGCCCTGTAGCTGATGAGCATCTCTGCGAGTGCGTTCTTTACCATGGTACCTCCTTGACTTTGATTGCAAAACCGATGATATTCACGACCCGGTGCAGGATGGGTGTCAGGATGAGGATGATGACGAATGCCGGGAGGGTAACCTCTGAAAAGAGCCAGGCTGGGTCGAAGATAAGGAGTAAGAGGAATGAGCCGGCCAAAAGATCATACTGGTCGGCGATCGGCCATCGGGCTCCCCGTTCAACCCCGCACCTGCGCTTGAAGAAACTCTTGACTATATCCCCCAGGAGTGCACCGGTGGCAAGCAGAATGACTGACAGGAGTGTGAGACCGGGAAGGAAACTGATCCCATAAGCACCAGCTGCCAGGATCTGGATGGTACCGATCCCGACCCCGGCGAGGATACCGACAATAAGCCCCCGCCAGGTCTTGCCATCGCCAAAGATCCTGCGGCCGTCGGCATAATTCCTGCCGAAGTCCACGGGTGTCCCGCCTCCGGTCAGTGCGGCGACCGGGTTCGGGAGATATGCCGGCAGCATGATCCAGACTGCCGAGAGCAATGGTATTATGAAGAGATCGGTACTAATAATGTAGCACTCCAATACCTGTAGTAAAGAACAGATAGAAACATTAAGGTTGCCATAACGGGAATCCTTCCTTAGCCTGATACAACAATCTGAACCGAGTGGACATACATGCTGATAAAAAAGACCCGCAGTCTTTGCCCTACCTGCAATTCCGTCGTGGACGCGGAGATTGTAGAGGAAGATAATCAGATCTGGCTGAAGCGGACATGTCCGACGCACGGGGATTTCCGGTACCTGTACTGGTCGGATGCTCGTACCTATCACCGGTTCGAAGAATACGATGCCGTAGGGAATGGGATTGCCAATCCCCAGAATACCGGGGTACCGACTGAGAGCTGCCCGACGGCCTGCGGCCTGTGCAACAACCACCATTCCCAGACGCTCCTGGCAAATATCGACCTGACCAACCGCTGCAATCTCGACTGCGACTTCTGCTTTGCCAATGCCCGGGCCTGCGGGTTTGTGTACGAACCCTCCTTTGACCAGGTTGTAGGAATGCTTCAGGTGCTGCGGGACGAGAAACCGATCCCGGCACCGGCAGTGCAGTTCTCCGGTGGCGAACCCACGATGCGGGACGACCTGACGGATATCATACGGAAGGCCAAGGCAATGGGATTTCCCCAGGTGCAGATCGCTACAAACGGGGTCAAGCTTGCAAAAGAGCCTGAGCTTGCCCAGGATCTCAAAGATGCCGGCCTTAACACGGTCTATCTTCATTTTGACGGCGTGACCCCTGAAACGAATCCGTTCCTCGCGATTCACAAAAAGGCGCTTGAAAACCTCAGGAAAGTCGGGCTCGGGACCGTGCTTGTCCCAACCGTTATCCAGGGCCGGAATGACAGCCAGCTCGGGGATATCATCCGGTTTGCCATTGAAAATGTTGCTGTTGTCCGGGGGGTAAACTTCCAGCCTGTCTCATTCACCGGTGCTGCCAGCGACGAAGACCTCCAGAAATCCCGGATCACCATCCCCGATGTTCTCGACAGGATCGAGGCCCAGATGGACGGCCTTCTCAAGAAGGACGATTTCTACCCGGTGCCGTGCGTTCTCCCCTTCTCCGATCTTGTTGAGGCCTACACCGGCAGGCCCCAGGTCCGGTTCACCGCCCACCAGCACTGCGGGGCAGCGACCTATGTCTTTGTCCAGCCCGACGGTGTGGTCCCCGTCAACCGCATGGTCGACGTGGATAGTTTCTTCGAATCGATCGAGCACATGGCCGAGACGATCCGGAAAGGGGGCACTATCAACAAGTACAAGGCGCTTCTCGAAGGGGTCAAGGACATGCATGGCTCCGTAAAAAAAGGCGAGCAGGGCAATACCGCGGAGTTCTGGAAGATGATCGGAAAGACCCTGATCGGCCAGAACTTCGATGCCCTGCGGGAGTTCCACTGGAACGCACTCTTCATCGGCGTCATGCACTTCATGGACAAATACAACTACGATATTGAGCGGGTACAGCGCTGCTGCATCCATTACGCAACCCCCGACGGGAAGCTGATCCCCTTCTGCACCTACAACAGCGGACCGGTGTACCGGGAGCAGGTGTGGAAGAAGTTTGCCAGGGAGAAGCCGGAAGAGTAACTATCACGTTTTTTCCGTATCCTTTTTTGAAAAATAGTATTTTGTGGATAGTGTTGCGATGCCCTACGCGCAAAACGCCTCGAAGCCTGATGGCTTCTCAAATCAGTCATCGCTGATGCGAAGACTGATACTCCCGTGTTTTGCGCTACTCATTACCTGCATCCGGAAATAAAATGTCCTTAAACCGCCTCGGGGGCCCCGTCGGGGACAGCCGAAGGCTGTGGAGAAGATTTTCGTCAGAAAATCTTGGACTCCGGCGGTCGTTCATCGCAATTTCCACAGTGGATCTCTTAACAAGGGGGGGTACCCACCCCCCACTGAGCATGGCAGGCAGGGGTGGGTACCCCTCCGGGCACAAGAGGGGTGGGTACCCCCCTCCCCCAACGCAGGCAAACCAAATCCCCGCTCCGGTGAAAATTCCACACGAACCCCCTCTGGAACGGTTCCGGCTTGAGGGGGGGTAGGACCCCCTCCCACTGAGTGAGGGGTGGGTAGGGGGACCCCCCTCCTCCGGACCTTGGGGGGTGGGGGTGGGTACCCCTCCGGCCACATGAGAGGTACCCATCCCCCCTTATCTCCAGCCAGCCGGCTTCTTCTTCTCATGGAGCCACGTCGGAAGGTCCGGATATACGGCCCGTGTCAGACAGGGGGGGTAGCTACCCCTCTCTTACCATGAGGGGTGGGTATTCCCCTCAACATTCCGGACGGGTGGGGGGGTCCCCCCTCCCAAAAACAAAAGAGGGTGGGGGGTCTGCCGCCAACCCCCCTTCCCGAAAATGGGAACTGTGCACTATTGCACATGTCCCGGACCCGTCAATCGCATGAATCATCAGACGATGCTCGCAATTCGGAAGCCTACCCAAAAATGATCAGGGGGGGTCTGTTCCGGGCAAAGGGGGGGAGGGGTCTCCCGCTGACCCCCCACCCCATGGCAGGGGGGGTCTGGTGCGGTTTGAAAATAAAACGGAGGGGGGTTGGCAGCAGACCCCCCCACACAATGCCAATTATTTCTTCACGGGAACGGCAGCTCGAATGTCTTTCCGTGCTGCATCGCAATCTTCGCGATCGCAAGATCCTGGATCGCAAGGCCGGTAGAGTCGAAGACCGTGATTGCTGATGCATCCCTCCGCTGTTTCTTCCCGATCACCACCTCCCCAAGCGTGCCGGCAATATCGCTCTCGCAAAAGACCCCATTTGTGATCGGCACGTTGATCTCGCCGGAATGGACTGCCTGCGCCGGGTCGTCCACGAAGACCTGCGCCCGCCGGAGGATAGCAGGATCGAGTTCCTCCTTGCCCGGGGCGTCGGCACCGATTGCATTGATGTGCGTGCCCTCGTGGATCCATGCGTCCCTGACGATCGGGCTTCGCGACGGCGTTGTCGTGACCAGCACGTCGCAGTCGCAGACCTTCTCTACCGTGCCAGCGGTGCAGGGAAACTCCATGAACCGGTCGGCAAATCTCCTGACGTGGGTCTCATCGCGGCTCCAGACTTTTATCCGCTCGATCTTCAGTATACGGGAGATCGCCGAGACCTGTGCCTCGGCCTGCTTCCCGGTCCCGATGACGCCGAGGACCACCTCCTTCTTCGGGGAGAGGTACTTGCAGGCCACCGCTCCTGCCGCCCCGGTCCGCATGTCCGTCAGCCGCGTGGCATTGAGGATGGCAACCGGTTTTCCGGTCCGGGTATCGAGGATCACCGTGAGAGCCATGACAGTCGGGAGTCCTTTTGCCGGGTTATCGGGATGCACGTTCACGATCTTCACTCCCGCGATGTCGAGTGAAGGGAGGTATGCGGGCATGGTGCGGAAATCACCGGACGGAAGTGTCACGTAAACCTTGGGAGGCATCCGGACAAGGCCTCTCCCGTGATCAGCGAAAGCCGATTCCACGGCGGCATTTACGAGCCCGATATCCAGTCCCATGTCCGTGTCGGTGAAGTACTGCATGAACGGGAATCGTTGTTACAGACATTTCAATATTGTTGTGGAAGGCAGAGGATCCGCCGGGTGCGGTAAAAAAACGGTATTGAGAAAAGGGTGCTATGCGTATTCCATCTCTTTGAAGGTCTTGTCAGCCAGTTCTTTCATACGGGCCGAGATCCTGCTGGATGAACTGTAGTCCACTTCCTTCATCGCATTCGCAATCTCGGTCCCGAGCACGAAGATCGCGTATTTGTGCTCCATCTTGCTCTTGTGCTGCTGGGAGGGGGTGATCTTCAGGGCATGGTACTGGGAGAACTTCAACTCGGGGTTTATTTCTTCGAAGTAATCCTTGACCTCCGCGAGCATCTTGTGAAGATTGATCAGTTCGTCTTTGTGCATGTCACCACTCCAGACAGTAACATGGATTCATAGAGGATAAATAAATTTGTGTGACGGGATTATGATCCCATCTTCAGCAGCCGTATCGTCAGGGGCCGCTTTATGATTCCCTTGAAATCCCGGGCCGCGACATAGGACATGCCCTTCTGGACGAGCCGGTCGAGGAGTTTCTGGTCCACGGGGCGATCCAGGACAAGCCCGGTCGCGGTGGTATCGATCGTCTCGATCGCTTTCTCGACCTCGTCCGATCGCAGCTCCCTGACAACGGTGAGGTCCTCGTCGAGGAAACGGGCAAGGCTCTGCCCTTTCACGTCCTCCATGTGCTCCCGGAGGCTCAGGGGCCCGCCGGCCGGATCCCGCGGTCGTTTTGCCGGAGCGTGATGCCTGCCTTTCCGGTCGGGGGCTTCTTCTGCTTCGGGTGAGGCCCGGCTGAAACGCAGATCCGGCGGGAGTTCTGCCGAGGTCTCGAAGTACTGGTCCCGCACGTATTCCACGGGCACCTTGTTGCGGAGCGTCTTGATGACCTCTTTTCTTGTCATGTCCTCAACGCTTTTACCCTTGGGTGAGAAGGCAACGAAATCGATGTCCGCCACCTGCAGGAGTTCGCGGAGGATCAGCTCTCCGCCACGGTCCCCGTCGAAGAATGCGGTGGTGGTCTTCTTTTCGCACAACTCCACCACGCTCTTGGGGATGTTCGTCCCCTCCACGGCTACGGCGTTCTTGATACCGTACCGCAACAGGTTCAGGACATCGGCCCGGCCTTCGACTATGATGATCGCATCGGATTCCAGCACGTTCGGCCCTGCCGGCGACCGTTCCTCGCCGATGGATCCGATCTTCTCGATTCTCAGGGTCTGGCGGACATCATCCAGCAGTTCGTCGCTGTCAATGGTCCCGTCCTCGAACCGTTCGATCAGGATCTCTTTTGCCCGCTCTACGATCTTCTTCCGCTTGCTGACCCGTATGTCCTCGATCGATTCCACGGTCACATGCGCTACGCACGGACCTACGCGGTCGATCGTCTCGAGCGAGGCAGCGAGGATTGCCGTCTCGGCCCGATCAAGGGAGGACGATATCAGGATCTCCCCTTTTGTCTCGCCTTTCTTGCTCGTGATCTGGACGTCTATGCGTCCGACACGTCCCGTTCTCTGGAGGTCCCGCAGGTCAAGGTCTTCGCCGAGTAACCCTTCAGTCTGCCCGAATATGGCACCGACTACGTCAGGTTTCTCGACCACCCCCTCTGCTGTGACGCTGATGTGAATAAGGTACTTGGTAGTATCCGGTGAATACAAGTAAACGCACCCCCATGTATCATGCAATGGTTGTAAGGCCTGATCATAGGTATAAAATATATATATTGTCTGGAATTACTTAAAGTACAGGATCACTACTAACCCCCGTAACTTTTTTAGTCCGGATGAACCGGACGGTCCCGGGAAGACCCTGCAGCACATGGGAACCCGAAACCCGGCGTTTCCGTGAGGCCGAAGCTGTTATTCGCCGGCAAAAGAGAGAAGTTCAAGCAATTCGTTCCTTGTCATGCCGGTAACAAGAATCCGTTTCTGGGACGCGGTTGAACCTGAGAGGATGCTCACCGAAGTTGCAGGCACACTAAGACCCTGTGCCACGAGTGCGATTACGGCCTTGTTCGCTTTTCCCCCGATTGCCGGTGCAGTCACCCGGCAGCCGATCATCTTACGCCAATCGTTGTATCCCGCGGGAAATGCGCTGGTCTTTGCACCCGCAGTCACCTCAATGGCAATAACAATCCCATGCCGGTCCTCGAAAAGAGCGTCCGTGATATCCGGCATTTTTCACCGTGCCTCAAAGGAAATGTAGCCCGGCATTAACGCACATGGATCACCAGTGGCTGCTGCCGTCCTTCACCTGTGTTTTAACCCATGCCGGGCAGATGCCTGTCGCGCACCCGGGTTGTCCCATGGATCACTTCCAGACACATGTCAATCGATCACCCGGGGACCTATGGGTACGCTGATTTCGGCATCAGTACATGCGGCGTTTGGGATATTGAGGATATCGGACGGGGACTGCCGATGGAATACATGCATACGCGGGCACTGTTCACGGGGGGTAGTACCCTTTCCCGGCGAACCAGACCGGCTGGCCGCTCGTGAATTCCCCCTTGTCATAGACAATCGTCCCGCCAAGGATGACCCGGGTGGGAAAGACCGCGGGAAGCCCTTCGAACGGGGAGAACCCGCACCGGCTGTGCAGCAGATCCGGGTCCACCGGGACTGCTGCCTTCGGGTACAGGGCAAAATCCGCCCGGTCGCCGGGAGCAAACCCGGCAGGTAGTATGCCGAGCAGGGTTGCGGGCTGTGTTGAGGTCTTTGCGATCACGTCCTGAAGGGTGATCCGCCTCTTCAGCACCTCTGCCATGAGGAGCGGCACCATTGTCTCCACCCCGGGGATACCTGAAGGTGCCTCCGGGAACGGTACCTTTTTCTCCGGAAGGGTATGCGGGGCATGGTCCGATGCGATCACATCGATCCGCTGCCATTGTGTCCAGAGCTCCTTTCGTTCCCGTTCACTCCGCAGTGGCGGGTTCACTTTTCCGAGGGTATCATCCGGCCTGAATCTCTCTACGGAAAGGAAGAGGTGATGGGGTGTCATTTCCACGGATCCCCGGGCTTCCGCAATGGAGGCGGGAGAACTGAGGTGGCAGAAGTGGAGCCGGCACCCTTCCGTATTGCACTCCTGCACTGCCCGTACTGCCCGCAGTTCGCCTTCTGCTGACCGTATATGCTCGTGGGCGGGAAGGCTGTCATCCCTCCCGCTGCCGATCTCCTCGGCATGGATTGTCGCCATCGCCCCGCAGGAATGGATCTCCCTCAGTGCTGCAGTGAGTTCTTCCTTTGTGATGGCATCCCCGTAACTGGAGGGAGCAACAAACGTTTCTCCAAAAGCCATCGCCCCCGAGCTCCACATCGCCTTTACCGGCGTATCGAAGGTCACGCCGCTGTTGACGGCAAAGCTGCAGAGCGAATGCGTCTTTGCTTCGAGCACCCGGGCCCTGAACGCGTCGGGGGTCGTGATCGGCGGAATGGTGTTGGGCTGGTCAACAACTACCGTTACACCCCCGGCAAGGGCGCTCCGGCTGCCGCTTGCCCAGTCTTCCTTTGCCGACTGGGAACCGCCCCGCATATGCACGTGCATGTCCACCGCCGCCGGGAGCACGAAGAGCCCGGTGCAGTCCACTTCCAGGTCTGCCGGCGCGGCCGCGCCGGTGTGACTGACCTTCCCATCCAGGACCGTTATATCAGCGCAACGCCCGCCCGGGACGGTCACGTTCCGCAGCACAAGGCCCGGGGAAGTCTCCATAGTACAACGTTTCCCCCCACATCCATAAATGCATGGCGGCGGGCACTATGTAGCCAATGGAGCACGTGAAAGTCCCTGAATGACCCTTCCCGGAATCCGGATTCCCTGCTGTCGGGCTGAACATCGACAGGTATTCAATCCGGTTCAGCTGTATTCATGATCATGAAACCGGCACTATGGCACCGCTCCCGTAAACGGGCAGGGGCACCGGTGCCGGGGGTTGTGATCGGTCATGGACAAAATCATTAAAATTGCCCTTTCTCTCTTCATTATAATCCTCGTAACGTTCATTGCAGTGGCAGGGTATTCTGCCTATGCAGGGAATGCATACCGGGACTCCCTTGCAGCTACCTATTCCTATAGCTGCACCATTGCCACGGATTCGCCTCTCAGCAATGTAACACTCTTCATACCGGTGCCCGGGGACCGGAACGGTAATTCTCCCGTCATATCGCAGTTCAGCGCACACGAGATCACCGGGGTTCCGGATGCATGGACTACTACCCTGTATGATACCGGCAAGTCGACCATGGTCAAGATCACGATCCCCTCGCTGATTCCCCCGGCCGGGACCCGTCACGAGCACCCGTATGCGATCACGTTGTCCACGAACCTCAGCTCAAAAAAGCTGATCGATACCCGGAACCCCGTCGAAAACAGCCCCCTGTTCCGCCCGGTAGCGGATCTCACTCCCGCGGAATGCAGGGATGTCTCCTCTCCTGCAGGTCATCCGCAATGTTATTCGTACACGACATCTGCGTATGCAGATTACCGGTCAGACCCGGGTGCAGCGGTGAGTATCACCTCGACTCTCCGCGGGACAAATACCTGGAATCTGCTGGGTCCTCAGCAGAATGCTTACACTACGGATATCTCCCTCCTGCTCTCCGGAGAAAATCATGGGTGGGCAACGGCAAAGGGATATATTGAGAAAGGCATTGGATCTGACGATCCTGTCCTGTAGCCGGCAGTTGCGCCCGGCCCGGCATCACAAACCATTTTCCGGAATAACCGGGGAACCGGTACCATTTCCCCCGGCAATTAATGATTATGACTCCCGACAGATCGTGCCAGCAGCGGGCAAATATACGGCAGGGCCTCACCGTGGATATCATCCAGAAAAGTGACCAGCGGAGCGGGAAGCTGACCCGGGGAACCGTGCAGGAGATCCTCACCGGCTCCGCATTCCATCCCCACGGGATCAAGGTCCGGTTATCCGATGGTCGCGTCGGCAGGGTGGCAGCGATTGTATCTCCCGGTTCTCCCGCCGGAAATCCCCCCGGGCCTGATACAAAAATATAAATGATGACATACCTATCATCTCACCATCGAGTCATCGCTTCGGGAAAAGCAGCAGCAACGTACATGTGTGATCTGCAAAGCAACCCTGTGCATCCCGTCCCGGTGGCAGGGGACCGGACTGCATGGAATTTACTCCGCAACAGATGGATGCATTGCAGGAGCTGGCGAATATCGGGGCCGCCCATTCGGCCACTACGCTTTCGCAGATGCTGGATTCCCAGATCGGGATGAATGTTCCGGAGATTAACGTCGTGGATATCGCCCGGGTCGGGGAATTCCTGACCGACGAACTGACGACGATGGTCTTTTTCGAGCTCCAGGGGGATATCCCTCACGGGGGTTTCCTGGTGCTCCATTTTCCCCGCGATTCGGCAATACGGACCGCCACCATCATGCAGGGCTCCCATGATGCGGATCATCCGCTGAGCGAGATGGACCAGAGCACGATCCTCGAGGTCGGTAATATCATGATCTCATCCTTCCTGAGTGCCACATCGGACCTTCTCGGTTTCATGATGCTGCCGTCCCCGCCCGTTCTCGTGGTGGACATGGCACACGCTGCCATCACTTCCCTTATTGCCCAGATGACGATGGAAGTGGATGACGTGATCCTCTTCCGGGTGAAACTTACGTCGGAAGAGCATAATATAGCCGGAAATATCCTGATCTTCCTCGAGGTTGCCACCCTCAGGAAAGTCGAGGCCCGGCTTGAGGAACTGGTGAAAGCCCCGCCATCCCCGTCATCTGTGTAAACGATCGTACCAGCAGCGATTTTTCCTGCGGACGTATTCGTAATATCCATTATCCAGCACGGACAAACACGTATTCCGGAGATTATGAAAGTACTGATTGCAATCGCCCCGGAGAAGTTCCGGGATGAGGAACTTGCTGCGCCGGTAGCTGCGCTGCAGAAGGCCGGCATCGGGTTTGATATCGCCTCGACCCGGCGGGGGCCCTGTACCGGGATGCTGGGAGCAAAAGCCACTGCCACCCTTGCATTCGAGGAAATTGATCCCAAATCCTATGACGGTATTATTATTGTCGGGGGGTCCGGGTCCCAGGCCCATCTCTGGGATGATGAGATCCTTCCGGTTCTGGTGCGATATTTCCGGGACAAGGTAAAAGTGGTCGCGGCTATCTGCCTTGCCCCGGTCATCCTTGCCCGGGCCGGGATCCTGAAGGGAAAGAAGGCTACCCATTTTGATAATCCCGCGGTGTTCCGCGAGATGAAAGGTGCCGGTGCGATCGTGGTAAACCAGCCAGTGGTCACGGACACGAGGATCATCACCGCAAATGGCCCGGCAGCCTCACAGGAGTTTGCCGAAGCCGTGGTGAAGTCCCTGACAGCGGTGGAATGGTGACATCTGCAGGGGGGTAAACCTGCATTTAAACTGCATTTTTTAAAATAAATATGGGTTAGATTCCATTCGGAATCACAATCTTCCCTCTGTCTGCCATCTTTCTTGCAATTCCCAATTCTCTGTCGCTTAATTGCCCTCATCCTTTACGGCCAGAAAGCGCCGGTTCTTTTTGTTTTTTATTTTTCACCCTGTTGGTCCACATCCCGTGGAATTATCCGATCTGGTATAAAATCAAAGTGATGCGTTCAACTTTAAACAGAAGTTGCTCAAAAACCTCCGTAAGCACCATAAGAAACCTATCCTTTTTAATTATAACTTCATGCTCTTTTTCCCCAGGTCATATAAAGGAAGACTCAGACGGCCGCAGATCATTATTTATATCTCTGGAGGGTAGTTCACTTGGTACAACGTGAATAAAAACTCATTGATCGTACTGGTCTTCATACTTGCACTCTGCATTGTCCTTGGTGCCTGGTACCTGCAGGCAGGCCGGCAGTCTCCGGAAAAATCCCTTCAGGAGATCACCATAGACCCGGGCCACACCGCGGCATCTACCCTTCTGCTCGTGGCCAGGGACCAGGGATATTTCGCCCAAAACGGCCTGAATGTCACGTTCGCGGAGACCCCGTCCGTAGCAGTATCCATGCAGGAGCTCCAGAACCATACCATAGATTTTGGTTTTATCAATGACTACTCCCTCTCCGATCCCAGGCTGTATAACAAAAATATCCTCGCCATCGGGACGCTTGCCGAGTCCGACACAAATTACGTAGTGGGCCGGAGGGACCGGGGGATTACCCGGGTACAGGACCTTCAAGGGAAGAAGATCGGCGTAACGAAAGGCTCGATCGGGGAGTATTTCATGGACCGGTTCTTTGTTATGAATGGCCTTTCGATCAACAATGTTACGGTCGTCAATCTCCCGCCCGCTGACCTGGTGGGGGCGCTTGTCCGGGGGAACATCGACGCATCGTTCTCGCCCGAGCCCTATGTATACCAGATGCGACAGCAGCTGGGAGGGAATGCCACGGTGTGGCCCACGAACCTGGGACAGCACTCGCAGTATTCCCTCGTCTGTACGGCTGCAACCCTGCAGGAACGGCCCGGTCCCGCGGAGGCGCTGCTGAAGTCGGTGCTCCAGGCAGAGACCTATGTCGGCTCCCACCAGGATGTGGCAGAGAGGATCGCGCAGAACCAGACAAAATTCGATGAACAGTACATGGACCAGGACTGGCAGAACCATCATTTCTCCGTAAGCCTCTCCCAGTCGCTCATCACCTCGATGGACGCCGAGACCCGGTGGCGGATAGAGGAAAATCTTACCCCGGTATCGACGGTACCGGACTTTTCAAAATCCGTTTACCCCGATATCCTGCTGAAACTGCGACCAACTTCCGTTACCCTCCGGTGACCGGTGGAATATGAAGATCAGGACAAAAGCGTATATCAGTCTCGGTATTCTCGCCATCCTCGTATTCACCATCATGTCCCTTGCCGTCATCGGCTCGGGCCAGCTCCATGACAAGCAGCAGCAGCAGCAGGTGCTCGGGAGTATTGAGAAAGACGCGTTCCAGCTCTCGCTCCTGGAGAACGATTACATCCTCCACGGCGGGGAGCGGCCCGTGGAGCAGTGGAAGGAACAGTCGGCTGACCTGGCAGCAGAACTCGGGGCACTGTCAGTCCGCGATCCCGCCGAGCAGGCAATCTATTCCCGGCTTCTCGCGGACCAGGCAGATCTGAACGCGAGCTTCTCCTCCTATGTTGCGCTGAGCCGGGATACTTCCCCAGCACCTGCGGATCGTCAGAAACAGAAGGAATTCATTCTGGACCTGCTCTCCATCCAGACCGAGTCGCTCGCTTCGGATTCTCGCCAGCTCGGGGTGATGGTCTCTGACGATACGATCGCCCTCCAGACCCGCAACGGTCTCCTCATCATCTCCCTGCTTGGTCTCTTCACCATCTTTCTCTGCCTCAATTATTTTGTCTTCAGCCGTACCGTCCTCCGGTCACTCGTAAGCATGGATGATGGGATGAAGCGGATCGAATCGGGTGATTTTGATACGCCCATCAGGATCGCGACTGATGATGAACTCGGGGAGATGGCCGCCACCTTCAACGGGATGGCATCGCGTCTCTCTTTTACCCTGTCCAGCCTGAAGAACATCAATAACGAGATGATTCTCGAGATCAAGGAACGCAAACGGATCGAGGAGGAGCTGCGGGAAAGCGAGATCCGGTTCCGCGAGCAGTACCAGAACAACCCGCTCGCCATCTTCACCTGGCAGTACCGGGACGGGGATTTTGTCCTTATTGACTGCAACAGGGCAGCGGAGGTCATCACCGAAGGACGATCGAGAGCGCTGACGGGGAGTCCTGCATCCCGGCTCTATGCAGACCGGCCGGAAGTCATATCCGAAGTCATGAAGAAGTGCTACTCCGAACACGGTGTGATCTCGGGCGAGAGCGTATCCGAGCATTTCCTGCCCGGAAAGATCGTCCACATCACCGCGGCCTTCGCCCCCCCCGACCTGATTATGGTCCACATGGAGGATATCACGGAGCGGAGGCATGCCGAGGAGGCGCTGCGGGAGAGCGAATCCCGGATTAACAGCATCCTCCGGGGAGCTCCCGTGGGCATCGGTATCACATCGGGCCGGATCATCCAGAGGGTAAACAACGAAGTCACCCGGATGGTGGGGTATGCGGAAGACGAACTCATCGGCAAATCCAGCCGTCTCATATATGCTACAGAGGAAGAGTTTGATTATGTAGGCAGCAGTTTTTCAGCCCTGCCTGAAGCTTCCGGGCCCGCTCCCCTTGAGGTCCGGTGGAAGAAGAAGGACGGGACCATGATCGATGTCCTCCTATCCTCGACGCCGATCGATCCTTCAGACAGGTCCCACGGCATCACGTTTGTCGCACTCGACATTACGGACCGGAAGCGGGCCGAGGAGGCGCTGCGGGAGAGCGAGGAGCGGAACAGGACATATATTGACAACTCTCCCGAAGGCATCTTCATTGTAGATGCCGCGGGCAGGTACCGGGACGTGAATCCGAAAGGGTGCTCCATGCTCGGGTACTCCCGGGAAGAACTGCTCCGGCTCTCGATTGCCGATCTTATACGATCGGATTCCGTAGCAGGCGGACTCTCCGCCAGTTTCCTGGACCTCCGAAAGACCGGCTCGGTAGCTACCGAGGCAGTGCTTTTGAAGAAGGATGGCGGGGTGCTGCCCGTATTCCTGAACGCGGTGAAGCTGCCGGGCGACCGGTTCCTGGGCTTCTGTACGGATATGGCGGCGTGGAAGCGGGCGGAGGCGGCGCTCGCGGAGAGCGAGGAGCGATACCGTGTCCTGTTCGAGAGCGCAAACGATGCGATCTTCCTCCATGAGATTCTGCCGGATGGTCGGCCGGGGAAATATATCATGGTCAACGATGTGGCCTGCCGCAGGCTGGGTTATTCACGGGAGGATCTATTGAAAATGACGCCACTCGATCTTCGCTCGCCCAACAGCCCCTCGAAGATCAGCGAAATTATGGTGAACGTGGAACGGGACGGGCATACCACATTCGAGGCCATCCAGCAGAGGAAAGACGGCACAATGTTCCCCGTCGAGATCAGCACGACCCGCTTCACTATCGCCGGAAGAGCGGTCGCAATCTCGATTGCCCGTGATATTACCGACCGGAAGCATGTCGAGTCTGCCCTGGCGAATGCCCGGAAGAAACTGGACGTGCTGAGCACGATCACCACTCAGGACATCCAGAGCGCGGCATTCTCCCTGTCCGCGTACCTGAACCTGGCAAAAAAAGAGAACGTCATTGAACCGGTACGGGACTACCTCGAAAAAGGGAGCTCCCTTGTCCAGGATATTGTCCAATCCCTTAATTTTGCCAGGGATTACCAGGACCTCGCCATGAAGCCGCCCCGGTGGCAGAATTTTGAGGAAGCCTTCATCTATGCGATCTCCCACCTGAAATTCCTCGGCATCTCCCACGAAGTCTCGCTGGACGGCCTGGAGATCTTCGCAGACGCACAGCTTGAGAAGGCCCTGTACCACCTGATGCAGAATACGGTCCTCCACGGCGAGAGGGTCACCGAAGTCCGCATCGGTTATGAGAAAGCCGACGGGGGGATCTGGATCATCATCAGGGATAATGGCGTGGGAATATCCCGGAAGGAACAGGAACTGATCTTCGAACGCGGGTACGGGAAAGGCCCCGGCCTCGGTCTCTTCCTTGTCCGGGAGATCCTGTCCATTACCGGTATGATTATCCGGGAGTCCGGAGCTGAAGGAACCGGTGCACAGTTCGAGATATTCGTGCCGGACGGGGCATACCGCTTTCAACCTCTTAAGCAGAATTGAGATAATCATCAATTCCGATAATTCGTGGAACCGGACTTATCAGACCGGTTTTTCCCGGTGACCAAAGAAAAGTCCATTATCTGAAAATTGTAAAAATCCTATTCCCCGATCCCGTAATCGCACGTGCTATCTGTGCGTAACCGTACTATTATGCAGTAATTCCTGCCTGAATGTATACCGGCGAACCATTCACGATGAGGACGGACTATCACGTTTATGTAATGCAAGTTCCCGGCGTTTTTTTGCATCGACATAAGCAGGATTGATTTCCAGTGCCTTTTCAAAGGCGGTCAGGGCATCCGAATATTGATCGAGTTTGAGCAGAGCAACACCGCGGCTGTACCATGCCACTGCATAATCCGGCCTGAGTTCGAGTGCTTTATCGTGCGAGGCAATGGCATCTGAATACCGGCCGAGATCATACAACAGAGATCCGCGGAGGACCCACAACATGTCGTTATGGGGTTCGATGGCAAGCGCCTTATCCAACAAGTCAATCGCTTTTTCCGGCTCTCCCTGTTTGGCAAAATCTGCACCCTTATTGAAATGCTTCAAAGCCCGATCCTGCATAGGTGAAAATCTGCGGGTTATGACTTTAGTGTTGCGGTTGTTTCCCGTATGACCGTATCAGGGACATGTTCGTTGCAGGTCCCGGAAAAATGCCGGAAAAACCGGATTATGGCAGATAACCCAAGGAAAAAACCCGGGGAAAATCCGGCTCTCTTCCAGACTACCAAAGTCCCGATCCTGAAACGGCAGGGGTTAACTGGTGAACCCTCCATCCAGGGAAAGATATAGTATCAGTAAAACATCGGGTTATCGATATTTTTCTGGTCTGCCGGAATGTATTTCTGACCGACATCAGTCTTGCCTGTTTTTACCGAAATGAATGTACCGGCAAGTATCCCGTAATTCATCACATTCATGATGGTATGTGACAGTTCATCAAGAGTAATCTCCCCGGGTTTCTTGTATATCCGGGAGAGAATGGAAAATCCGTTAAACTGCCCATTTTTTATATCAAACGTATAGAGAATATCCGGGGCGGTTACCAGTTTTCTGAACTCAAGTAAAAACCCGGGATCCCTGATGAGACCGCTGAGCACAACGATATCTTCCTCTCTGTCAAACGGGCAGGGATAAACGATCTCGCAGAGGGGTTTCGCATCTATGGAGGATATAATAAAATAAAAGGCGCCTCTCTGGATCCTGAACTGGATCACATTCTCCTGGATAACCTCTTCGAGTACTTTGTCTCCAAACACGTCGAAATACTTTTTAAACAGGGCCCTGTGGTGTTGTTCGTCCATCGTTACCATCAGTTTTGTAATATCTTACTTAAATACGACCCTCCTTTCCATCCAGAGATTATCATCTGCACCTTAACGTCGACCCAAAAAAAGCATGATGTAAAGCCCGTACGGGCAAAAAAATATAAACCCCTCTCACTAAAGGAGGTTGCGGAATCTGTTGCGACGGGGCTAATGCTCCCTTCCAATGGTTTCAATAGTTTTGTGACTGTTATGTGCCGTTTGCATAATCTTTTACCCATTACATCACCGGTTTCACCAGTAGTACCTGGTATCATGAGTCAGATTCATTGACAGGAGCATAAGATGGCATTTACTTACTTTTTCCGCGATTTTCAGACACTTGATATGATCCGTGAACACGTACTCCCGGTTATAGGGAGCCGGAGATATGTGAATATATGGAGTGCCGGATGCGCCATGGGGCAGGAGCCTTACACAATCGCCATCCTCCTCCGCGAAAATATGGGGCCCATGATCTTCCGTAATGTCAGGCTCTATTGCACGGATATCGACACAAGTGATCTGTTCAGGAAGATCATCGAAGATGGCAGTTATCCCCGCGTAGAACTTGAAAGGATTCCCCCGGAAATATTCGCAAAATATTTTTTCCCGGATGAAGAACGTCCGGGTTACTTTAAGATCGCAGAGGAGATCAGGAAACGGCTGATATTTGAACGGAAGGATTTACTGAAGTATGAGCCTGTGCACCCAAATCTCGGCCTTATCGTATGTAAAAACGTTCTGCTCCATTTCACGGAAGAGGAGCGGATACGTGTGCTGAAGATGTTCCACGAGGCATTGGACGACGGGTGCTTCTTTATCACCGAGCAGACCCAGAAAATGCCTGCAGAACTGGAGAACTATTTCGAACCGGTTGTGGCAAATGCCCAGGTGTTCAGAAAAATTCCCGTGCAGCAATGAAGATACGAAACCTGTTCCGGAAAGGTGAGGAATATTCATCGAACGTCTATCTCGTTACCGGCACATGGAACACCATTTCTGATGTAAATACTCTTGTTGATGTCGGAAGGGAACCTGCAATAATACCGGAACTTCTGGCAGCATCAACCGGTGTTGGCAAAAAAAGGGTGGAGCAGGTGATACTGACACACAGCCATTACGATCATGTCTCACTTCTGCCCCTTATCCGCGAGATGTTCGGCCCCAGGGTTTATGCTGCATCCGCATCATTTCCGGATGTCGACGTGATTCTGCATGGCGGGGAGCATATGAAGCTGGGTGACTGTGAATTTGAAGTAATTGCCTCCCCGGGGCATAGCAATGATTCGGTCTGTCTTTACTGTGCGGAAGAAGGAGTGCTTTTTGCCGGGGATACGCCGCTTGTCATTCGTACAGCCGGGGGAACGTACGAGCCGGAGTTTGTCGCAGCTCTGGAAACGATCTGCAGTAAGGACGTCAGGAGTATCTACTTTGGCCATGGGCCCCCGCTTCAGGAACGGTGTAACGAGGTCCTGAAAGAGTCACTGGAGAATACACGGAACCAAGTACCCTGATGTCGACGGGTCTTCACGTGTTTACCGGGTTATAATCCGGTCAGTAAACAAGTTATTTCGGAAACCTGTAGGAACCCGCGGGAACAGAGATCTCAAACCGGGCTCCTTTTCCAAAGGTCCCGGTCTCCTTTATGGCAAGACCGGTAATAGAGAGGATCTCCCGTACAAGGAATAATCCGTACCCGGTGTTCTTGCCAAAACCGCGTTCGAAGATCTGTTCTTTGTCCTGCTCCGGCACACCCACGCCATCATCTTCATAGATGAGCACGATACCCCTTGGATCCTCATGGTATCCGATCCTGATATGCGTCACATTCTCCCCGTGCCTGAGGGAGTTGTCGAAGAGGTTGAAATAGACTTTTTCGATGAGAAGATCGGTGTAGATCTCAAGATCGGAGGTGTTGAGTGCGACCGATATACTCCCCAGATCCGTGGTTTCGAGAATTTTCTTTGCAGTGATGGTGACATTATTCCACTGGGGGGGCTGAATACCGATATTCTGGTAATCCCGGGTAAAGGTGATCTGGCGACGTATCGTTTCGGCGATCTCCATTTCCTTCATGGCAAGGTCAGCCATTTTTTCATCACCGGATAGTTTTTTTGTCAGGTTGAGGTATCCTGAAAGGCTGTTGAGCTGGTTGAGGATGTCGTGCCTTGTAACACTGTTTAACAGGAGAATCTGCTTTGTGGCCTTGCGAATCGCTTCATCCGCCTTCATCCGCTCGGATACATCGTGAATAACGCCGAAGACAATCTTTCTCGCGGGATCGTATTCGGCAATGGACTGGATGGTGATCACAGAACCGTCATTCGGCCTCCGTATCTTGAATTCCACATTATAATCCCTGTTCTGTTCAATCATCCCTTTTAATGCCTCATCAAGCAGCACCTGGTATTCCGGGAGGGTGATCTTCCGGATCTCGTCGATGGACCACTCCCTGCCGGAAAGACCATAGAGTGCCTTTGCCCCTTCCGAGGCTATCACTTTGTTGCTGTCCAGATGGAATTCCCAGTTGCCAAAGTGCGCAACTCCCTCCGCACGCCTGAGTCTTGCCTGGTTACTCATGAGCGCTTCGTCTGCTTTGGTACGTTCTTCAATCTCACTCTGAAGCGCATCATTGGTCACAACCAGCGCAGCCGTCCGCAGCCGTACCTGCTCCTCAAGCTCCTGCTGGTACTTCTTCATCTCCGTGATATCTTCAAAAATTATCCCGACAGCACGCCCGCCCCCCTCAAAAACCAGCGGGATAAATTTTGTTTTGAAATACCGCTGGTCATTGCCGATATTGAAATCAGCCTCAAGGGTGATCTCATTGCCTTCAAGTGCTTTTCCAAGGGAGGCAAGGTATTCTTCGCTGAAATAGGATCCAAGGGGTGTGTGTTCTATCTTCATGCCTTTCAGCTGCTCTTTTGAGAGTCTGAAGAAGGCAAGGAATGGATCATTCGCTTCCTGGATGAAGAGATCGTTGTCGAGAATCAAAATCAGATCTGATGCAAGACTCAGCAGGTTGGTGAGTGGCAGCCGCTGGGTCAGGTAGAATAGTTTTGCCGGGCCGAGGCTGCGCATGTCTGCCTGCCCGGATACCACAAATGCATTGAGATATTTTGCTGCAGTTGCCCGGTTGAGTGAGAGCTTCTTTGATACTTCCTCAATGGTCAGGCCCTTCGGGCTGTTCTTAAGAAGATCCCGGATACGGTCCTGTTCAGTCTCTTTCTCCATCCAGAAACATCCTGTTACCTCATTGTTTGTGCTCATTACTTAAAAAAATCACTAATGGAGACTATATTTGACGCGTACTAATGAGCGCTAATTTTAAACAATGATTGTAATCATCATAACACAAAACATTTAAATAGTTTTGAAGAAAAGGATAATTTACCACAAAAAAATCCGAAGAATCGGTCTTGTGGTCGATCTGAATTATACAGGTGATGGGAGTGGAGGTAAAAACAGTATACAAAGGAAATACCGGGTCCGGCTTCAAGGCCCGGTCTGTTCAGGATGATGTGCTGAACCATTTCAGTGTCCTGGACGCGCTTTCTGAAAAGATCGATGAGTTACACGAGATGCCGACGATGCCGGTACTCATGACCTGGAACGCGAGGTAATAACGGTGTTCTGCTGGTCGATACAAGGAGGACAAGGATTACATGAACATGGAAATGGAAGCGCTCTGGACACGTTATGCAATGCTTGTGGTGGCAACCCGGGCATTTCCGGAGATGAGGAAGAACGGAACGCGGGTAGCAGGGGTATTGCAACCATCTCCTGTAACACTCGGTAACCTGGGGATCGCGGTTGCAGAATGACAATGGAGAATCGTATGGAATTCATGGGAGTAAGAGTTGAATCGGACACCACCTGGATGAAATTCGCTGACATGATGGTCGAGACTGGTGTGATCACGGATTGTATCGAGCACAGAGATATTCACCGGAAGGGACAGGAGGTCCGCAGGGAGTAACACCGGAACCCAATCGGTCCCTGAAAGCCACAGGATCCAGGGTCCTGCAGTTGTCATCGGCCCGGTTCCGGCTCTTGTTGGACCATGCACGGTATAAGGAGAGGAGACATGACACAGAGCATTACCACGGAATCCGGGATGGTCCGGGAAAAAAAATTGGATCGGCTGGAAGACAGGAACGGGATTCCTGACAGTATCGCATGCAGAACAAACATTGACGGCACGCTGGATTTTGCTCCGCTGCCGCTTGCAATGAGAAATATCTGGTTATTCAACAACGGAGGAGAGAGAAATGACGTTTATTGATGACATGAAGATCGGGAAGAAACTGATAGGCGGATTCGTAATTGTACTTATACTGCTCGGGATCGTTGCAGTTGTCGGTTATACCGCAATGGAAGGGATCAAGACCAACGGCGATTCGATGTACAATGATCGGCTCGTACCGATCAAACAACTCAGTGCGATTGATGCGGATATCATGCAGATGCGGGGAGACTGGTACCGTTACGCGTATATACCGGATTCCCGGGCCAGTATTGATGCAAGTATGCCTGTACTGATTGCTGACATGGACAAGAACTGGGCAGATTACAAGGCATCTTACGCCGATGCGAATGAAAAGGCCCTTCAGGCAGATTTCGAGACGAAATACGCTGCAGTCAAGGCCAATGGGGCCCAGTTAATGGCGGACGTGAAGGCTGGAAAAACCGATGCAGTGAATGCTGCCTTTGCAACAGGAAGCCCCTTGGTAACCTCCCGGACTGATGCATCCGCGGCCCTCGACAAGATTGAGCAGCTGAATGTTGACCAGGCTGACGGGCTTATGACGACAAGCGCCAAGGAAGGCGACGCAGCCACCATGGAACTGGCACTTGCGGCACTTATCGCGGCAATCATTGGTATCGGACTGGCCCTATACCTGAGCAAGAGCATCACCGGGCCGATTGACGATGTGAAGCGGAACCTCAACGAGCTCAGCCTCGGCCACCTTGGGAACCGGATGAAGGCGAACCGGAAGGACGAGATCGGCGAGATGGCAGAGACCATGGACCGGTTTTCTGAGGATCTCCAGAAGAACGTTGTCGGATCATTCCAGCGCATTGCGCAGGGAGATCTTACTGTTATGATGGCACCGAAGGATGCCAATGATGAGATCACTCCTGCGATCATGCAGACCGTCACTTCCCTCAACGGGCTTGTTGACGAATCCAAGATGCTCAGCAAGGCAGCAGTGGAAGGCCGGCTCGACACCCGCGGTAACACGGACAAGTTCAAGGGCGGGTACAAGGAGATCGTGGGCGGTGTCAACAATACGCTCGATGCAGTTATCGGACCACTCAATGTTGCAGCAGAGTACGTGGACAGGATCAGCAAGGGTGACGTCCCTGCGAAGATCACTGACAACTACAACGGCGACTTCAACGAGATCAAGAACAACCTCAACCAGTGCATCGACGCAGTCAACCTCCTGGTGAAAGACGCGAACATGCTCAGCAAGGCTGCGGTAGAGGGCAAACTCGATACCCGTGCCGATGCCTCCAAGCACCAGGGCGACTTCCGTAAGATCGTACAGGGTGTGGACGACTGTCTTGACGCAGTGATCGGGCCGCTCAATGTAGCCGCAGAGTATGTTGACCGGATCTCCAAAGGTGACATCCCGGCAAAGATTACTGACAACTACAACGGCGACTTCAACGAGATCAAGAACAACCTCAACCAGTGTATCGACGCGGTCAACCACCTTGTTGCCGATGCAAACATGCTCAGCAAGGCTGCGGTAGAGGGCAAACTCGATACCCGTGCCGACGCATCCAAGCACCAGGGCGACTTCAAGAAGATCGTGCAGGGTGTAGATGACTGCCTCGATGCAGTGATCGGGCCGCTCAATGTAGCCGCAGAGTACGTGGACAGGATCAGCAAGGGCGACATCCCGCCGAAGATCACGGACAACTACAACGGCGACTTCAACGAGATCAAGAACAACCTCAACCAGTGTGTTGACGTCATGAACGGCCTCCTTGTGGAGACGGACACCCTCATCAAGGCGACCCAGGACGGGAAGCTCCAGACCCGCGGGAATGCGCAGAAGTTCCCCGGCGGATGGGGCACGCTTGTTGGCGGGGTCAACAACCTGATCGATGCATTCGTTCATCCAATTGATGTCACTTCAAGTTATGTTGACCGGATCTCCAAAGGCGACATCCCCCCGAAGATCACCGATAACTACAACGGGGACTTCAACGTCATCAAGAACAACCTCAACCAGTGCGTTGATGTGATGAACGGCCTTCTTGCAGAGACAGACACCCTCATTAAGGCGACCAAGGACGGGAAGCTCCAGACCCGCGGGAACGCACAGAAGTTCCCCGGTGGATGGGGCACGCTCGTTGGCGGGGTCAATGAACTCATCGATGCGTTCGTCCACCCGATCAACGTCACCGCCGATTACGTGGACCGGATCTCCAAAGGCGACATCCCGGCAAAGATCACGGACAACTACAACGGGGACTTCAACCTCATCAAGAGCAACCTCAACACCTGCATCGATGCGGTCAACCTTCTCGTGAATGATGCGAACATGCTCTCAGAAGCCGCAGTAGCCGGGAAACTCGCAACCCGTGCCGACGGATCGAAGCACCAGGGCGATTTCCGCAAAATTGTCGACGGTGTCAACCAGACCCTCGACTCAGTCATCGACCCTGTCAATGAGGCGATGCGGATTTCCGACCAGTACGCAAAGCAGAACTTCAGTGCAAGGGTTGACGAGAACCTCAAGGTCCAGGGTGACTTTATCCGGTTCAAGAAGTCCTTGAACAATGTTGGTATCCAGGTCTCCCGCGCCATGATCAAGGTGAACGAGCAGGTCAATGAGCTTGCCGCAGGCGCACAGGAAGCAAGTGCCAGTGTCGAGGAAGTGGCAGCAGGATCCAACCAGATCGCCAAGAACGCCGGTGCGGTCAGCGTCAACGCAGACAAGAGCGGCGCAGGTATCCAGCAGGTACTCAAGGCTATGGAAGATCTCTCGACAACCGTCCAGGAAGTCGCTACCAAGGCCGACCTCGTGGCCCAGCTTGCCAAGAAGTCCGAGGATCTCTCCCAGAAAGGTTCGGAACTTGCAAACAAGGCAGACAAGGGAATGGGCGGTATCACCAAGTCCTCCACCGAAGTCAACGAGATCATCCTTGACATCAAGTCCCAGATGGACAAGATCGGGGACATCGTGGTCCTGATCGCGAATCTTGCGAACCAGACCAACCTCCTTGCCCTCAACGCTGCAATCGAAGCAGCACGGGCCGGCGATGCAGGTCGCGGGTTCGCAGTCGTTGCCACCGAGGTCAAGTCCCTGGCAGAGGAATCAGAGAACTCCGCCGAGAAGATCCGGCAGATGATCGGGCAGCTCCAGAAGCAGACCCAGCGTGCCGTCGACGCTGTCGACAAGGCAAATGAAGGTGTCCGGGAAGGCAGCACTGCTCTCACCCAGACCCTCGAGGTCTTCAACAAGATCGTGGAATCCATCAACGACATCAACAAGAACATCAGCGATGTGGCAGCATCTGCTGAAGAACAGGCCGCTTCGGTCGAGGAAGTAACGGCAAGCGTCAACGCGGTCAGCAGCCTTGTTAACGACACGGCCAAGGAAGCAACCGATGCCGCCGCCGCCAGCGAGGAATCCTCGGCTGCCATCGACCAGATCGCTAAGGTGGTCCAGAACGTGACCACCATCGTGGACTCCGTCACGAGAGAGATCTCGGCCTTCAAGGTTGCAGACAATGACGAAGCAAACCTGGCTGCAGCAGGCAGGGACTACCAGCCATCAACCGCGAGCGCACAGTAATCCTTTGGGAGGGAACGGATCATGAAAGAGAAAAACCAGGAAACAAACGGGGAAAACATCCCCGTTTCCGCTATCCGGGCCAAGGCAAATCCAGTGTCGAACAAGGTCCAGGTAGTGGAATTCGTCCTCGGGAAGGAGCACTTCGCCGTAGACCTGTTCAATGTAAGGGAGGTGGTGGAGTACAAGACCATCACCCAGCTCCCTGATACCCCGTCCTACATCAAGGGTATCATCGACCTCAGGGGCGAGATCACTACTATAATCGATCTTAAGGAACGCCTGAACATCCCCCGGCTGGACGGGGTTACCGATGAGAACAGCAGGATCATCGTGCTCGATGACAGTATCACAAAATCGAAGACCGGTATCATGGTTGACAACGTATCATCGGTCACCACATTCGACCGGTCTGCCGTGGATACCACCACCTCATCCGTTGAGCAGAATAATTCTGCGATCATCGGCATCATCAAGAAGCGGGTCAGGATCAAGGACAAGGATGCCAATGAGCTTCTCATCCTCATCGACATAAAACGGCTGGTCTCCGATAACACGATCAGTATCGATATAAACGGTATGGAAGGTGCGGCCGGAGAAGTCCCGGCATAGTAGTAACTGCGACGGGGAGAATGACAATGGTAACAAATAACGGATCGGAACTTCTTCACATCACTCCCCCTTTTTCAGGGACAGAAGCCACAGCAGAGAAAGCCTCCAGGATCTCGGTTTTGTATGTCGATGAGACACCAAACATTCTGGACATTGTCTGCAGGTACCTTGAGAGGAGTGGAGAAATGATGGTCGATACATCGTTTTCCATCGAGGATGCGATAAATAAAATGAGGTATATTTCCTATGACGTTATCGTTACCGATTACAACTTCGAAGACGGGAGCGCAAATACTCTCCTTAAGTATACCCGGGAAAAAGGAGACCGGATTCCTTTTGTGTACTTTGCCCTCTTCAGGATGGAGGATCTTGAAGAAGAGGCGATGCGGTACGGAGGTGTTACATTTACCGGAAAATCGGCACTTTATTCCCGTTCCCCTTTTTCTGATCTCGAACAGGCAATAAAAAAGATGGCGCTGGCATACCACGAAGAAGTGGACATTACCGGAGAGGATCCAGTTCACATGGCCCAGCGGGAGTCGTCATCATGATCTCCGTCCTCTATGTGGATGACGAACCTACACTTCTGGATATCCTGAAACTTATGCTTGAAGCAACACAGGAGTTCAGTGTCGTCACTGCAATTTCGGCCGAGGTGGGGCTCAAAGCCCTCAGGACCGGCCAGTATGATGCAATCATCTCAGATTACCAGATGCCGGTGATGGACGGCATAGAATTCCTCAAAGAGGTCAGGCTGGCATTCGGCGATATCCCCTTCATCATTTTTACCGGGAGGGGACGAGAAGAGATTGTTATCGAGGCGCTGAACAACGGGGCCGATTTTTATCTCCAGAAAGGCGGGGAACCCAGGGCACAGTTTGCCGAGCTTGCCCATAAGATCCGGAGTGCTGTGTCCCGGAAGAAGACCGAGGCGGCATTACGCAAGAGCCGGAATTTCCTCGATAACGTATTTACCAGTATACAGGACGGGATCTCGGTGATCGACCGGGACATGACCCTCCTGCGGGTCAACAGGACCATGGAACTCTGGTACCCGGATTCCGTTCCCCTTGTCGGAAAGAAATGCTATGAAACCTATCACGGCAGATCGGAACGATGTGAGACCTGTCCGTCATATGAAACCCTGATATCCGGAAAACCCGCCCAGGGGATTGTCGCCAGGACCGATAACCGCAATATAACCGCCTGGTATGAGCTCTTCAGTTATCCTCTCATCAATTCCGCAACGGGAGAGATGAACGGCGTGATAGAATATGTCCGCAACATCACCGGCAAAAAAGTTGCGGATGATATGCTGAACTCTGCCTATGAAAAGCTGACTCTCAAGGAGGAAGAACTCCAGCAGCAATATTTTGAACTCGCACGCGGTCAGGAACAGCTGCAGGAAAGCGAGGCTCAGTTTCGCAGGATCGTCGAGGCTGCGCCCTGGGGGATGTATATCTACGAACTCGATACCAGCGGGGAACTTATCCTTCGGGGGGCAAATACGGAAGCGAACTCGATCATGGGGATGGACCATTCGAGGCACTTCGGAAAATCGATCGAAGAGATCTTCCCGGCCCTGGTGGAGACAGATATTCCCGGAAGATTCCGTGAACTCGCAACACATGGCGGACAGTGGATCAACGAGCAGTTCGCGTATAACGATGGCAGCACACAGAGATGTTTTGATATCTGTGCCTTTTCGATCCACTCTCAATGGATTGTTGTCGCGTTTGAGGATGTGACCACGCGCAAAAAGGCTGAGGATGCTCTTGCAGAAAGCGAGAGAAAATTCCGTGAGATATTTGACCGGGCAAATGACGGGATCCATCTCCATGAGTTGCGGGAAGACGGTCTGCCCGGGAAGTTCATCGAAATGAACCAGGTTGCCTGCCGCATGCTTCAGTCCACCCGCGAAGAGCTCCTCAGCCTCTCACCGCTTGATTTTACCACCGGATTCCACAGCATCAGCCTGCAACAGATTGGCAACGACATAATCACCCGTGGTCACGCGGGATTTGAAACTGAATTCCTCAGAAAGGACGGGACGACGATTCCGGTCGATATTAACGCTCATGTCATCGATTTTATGGGGAAAAAAACCGTTCTGTCCGTGATCCGGGATATCTCCGCGCAGAAAGAGGCACGTCTCGAGATCGAAAAGAGCAAACTGCATCTTGAAGCGATTGTCCAGTGTTCACCGGTTCCCATGTTCGTGATCGATAAGGAACACAGGGTCATCTCGTGGAATCATGCACTCGAGGAGCTGACTAAAATAAAGGCAGATGACGCGCTCGGAAAAGCAGAAACCGGCCAGGTTTTTTACCACTCCAAACATCCCTGTCTTGCGGATCTTATTGTCGAGGATAACCCGGACGAGCTCGTCCGAATCTACAAAGGCAAATCGTTGTCATCCGGGTATATCCGCGGTGCCTATGTGTTGACAGATTTTTTCCCCCATATAAACGGGGGTTCGTGGATCACGATTACTGCAGCCCCGGTGCGGGACCGGGAAGGGCATATTATCGGGGCGGTCGAGAGCCTTCAGGATATTACCCGCACGCGGAAGACCGAGGAGGAACTCTGGTCGGCCTATGAACAGATGCAGGCAGCTTTTGAGGAGGCACGGATGAGCCAGAACCTGCTGCAGGAACAGAATGAGCGACTCAACGAGAGTGAGAGCAGGTTCCGCGAGATTTTCAATAAGATCAACGATGCCATTGAAGTTCATTCCCTGCAGCCTGATGGCTTGCCCGGGTCATATATCGAAGTAAACGATATTGCCTGCAGAATGCTGCAGTATACCCGGGAGGAGATGCTCACCAGGAGTCCCGCTGATATCACTACTGGTGTATACAGCCGGCAACCCCGGGAAATTGCACGGGATCTCAGCACCTGCGGACATTCGCAGTTTGAGACCGAATTCCGCAGAAAAGACGGGACCATTGTTCCCGTGGAGGTCAATGCCCATATGGTTACGATCCAGGGAAGAAATCTGGTGCTCGCCGTTTTCTCTGATATCTCCTGTCGCAGGCAGACCGAGGCGGTACTGCATCGGATCAACAACCAGCTGGGGATCTTGTCATCAGTCACCCGCCATGATATCGTGAACAAACTCACTGCTCTCCAGGCAATCAACGATCTCTGGAAGACGAAGGCAACAGATCCCTGGGCATGCGACATGCTCGAAAAACAAGCCGGTGCCCTGGATGCCATCCATAAACAGATTGAGTTTACCCGGGAATACGAAGAGCTGGGGCATGATATTCCCTGGTGGCAGGATATCCGCGAAGTTCTCTCAAGGGTCATTGTCCAGCTTGATCCGGGAACAGTGTCCATAACTGTTGATATCGACAGATGGGAAATCTATGCTGACGCCATGCTGGAGAAAGTGTTTTACAACCTTGCAGAGAATGCCCTCCGTCATGGCCGCAACATTACGTTCGTCAGGTTTTCAAGTGCCGTACAGAATGACTGTCTTGTCATCAGCTGCGAGGATGACGGGGGCGGGATACCCGAAGATGAGAAAGAGGTTATCATGGACAGAGGATATGGAAAAAATACCGGTCTGGGCCTGTTCCTGTGTAAAGAGATCCTCACCATCACCGGAATCACCCTCCTAGAGACCGGGGAGCCGGGGAAAGGCGCGCGGTTTGAAATCCTCGTGCCTTCAGACGCGTTCCGGCCGGGACAGAAAAGCTGTCCCGGGGAGTCACAGCCGTGTCAGCCATCTGCAGAAATGTAAAACCAAAATAACAGTAACCATGACGAAATTTTCCCGGTATTGCTTCAGTAAATCACATCGGAGTTTGTAATGACCCGGATATCTGTACTTTATGTTGATGACGATGTGGATCTGCTCGATATCTGCAGGATTTTCCTTGAAGAGTCCGGCAACTTCAGGATCGATACAGCGATCTCGGCGAGGGAAGCAGAGGAAAAACTGGTGTCCGGCCATTACGATGCAATCATCTCGGATTACGAGATGCCGGTGACTAACGGGATCGAGTTCCTTAAATCCGTACGACAAAAGTCCGGGGATATCCCCTTCATTATCTTCACCGGAAGAGGCAGAGAGGAGATAGTCATAGAAGCAATTAACAACGGGGCTGATTTCTACCTCCAGAAAGGCGGCCATCCGCAAGCGCAGTTCGCCGAACTTACCCACAAGATCCTTCAGGCTGTCAGGCAGAGACGGGCGATAGCGAGCATCCGGGAGCTTGAAAACCGGCAGGCGGATATTATAAATTTCTTACCCGATGCCACATTTGCCATCGATCAGAAGGGAACTGTAATCTCATGGAACCGGGCAATGGAGATGATGACCGGGATAAAATCCTCGGAAATTCTCGGAAAAGGCAATTATGCATATGCGATCCCGCTGTACAACGAACGCCGCCCGATGCTCATCGATCTCGTCCTCGCCCCCGAGGAAGAGTTCGAGAAAAAACAGTATTTCTATACGGTCCACGACATGGGGACGCTGACTGCAGAGACGTCCCTTAAAAAACCGGATGGTACCTCCGTCCATCTCTGGGGAAAAGCCTGCCGTCTTTTTGATGAGAACGGAAACTTTGCCGGGGCAATCGAATCCATACGGGATATAACGGAGCGAAAACGGGTTGAGGATGCGTTGCACGCGAGAGAAACACAGCTGAGCGCCACTCTTGGATCCACCGCAGAGGGTATTCTCGCCGTGGATAACAACGGGAAGGTGTTACAGGTCAGCCCGCGATTCGCCGAGATCTGGAAAATCCCCCGCTCCCTCCTTGAGTCTAACGACGACCGGGCTCTCCTGGAGTTCGTGCTGAACCAGTTAACCGATGCCGACGCCTTTCAAAAGAAAGTGCAGGCCCTCTATAATTCCGATGATGTGGATACAGATACGCTCACCTTCAGGGACGGCAGGGTCATTGAACGGTATTCATGCCCGATGATCATGGATAGTGTTCGGGTCGGGCGGGTGTGGTCATTCCGCGACATCACGGATCGGAAACGGGCCGAAGAGGAACTGCGGGCTGCCTATGAACAGATCTCTGCAAGCGAGGAGGAGTTGCGGGCGCAATACGACATGCTTGCAGATAGTGAGAAGAGGATACGTGAGAGTGAGGAGAAGTTCCGTGACATCTTCGATACGATAAATGATGGAATTCACATCAATGAGATTGAACCGGATGGAAAGCCGGGAAAATTCATTGAAGTAAATGAAGTTGCCTGCCGCATGCTCCAGTATACCCATGAAGAACTGCTGGAACACGGGGCCCTGGATTTTGTTGCCGGGTATCACAGCAGTCCGCCCGATGAAATTATCGGAGAATTATCATCGGCCGGCCACGCGATCTTCGAGACGATGCACCGGAGAAAAGACGGGACCACCATTCCTGTTGAGATCAATACCCACGTGGTCAGAATCCGGGGAAAACGGGTGATGGTAGCGGCTATACGGGATATCTCTGAACGCAAACAGACAGAAAACACGCTCCTGCGGGTCAACCAAAAGCTCAATGTGCTCTCAAATCTGACACGACAGGACCTGATCACCCAGATCTATGTCCTGAACAGCTACCTCGAAATAGCCAGAATGCATGCAAAGGGCTGTGACGGAGTAACTGAGAATATTGAGTGCTGTGAAAGGGCGATCAGATCTATCAAAGAGATAACAGAATTTACCAAGGATTATCAGAACATGGGGCAGAAACCGGCACGATGGCAGAATGTCAAACTGGCTTTTCTGCTCGGGCTTTCGCATATACCAGCCAATGAAACCCGGTGCTGTTTTGAAACAGAAAATCTCGAGATCTTTGCCGATCCCCTGCTGGAAAAAGCCTTCCAGGGTCTCATTGAAAACTCAATAGAGCACGGCAACCGGGTGAGCGATATCCGGGTCTGGCACAGGTCTGCACCCGAGGGTGTCACTATAGTATTTGAAGACACGGGTGTCGGCATTCTACCTGAGATGAAAGAGCAGATCTTCCTGCCCGTGGATGGTACCCATGCCTCCGTCCGGGGTCTCTTCTTTGTGCGGGAGATCCTTGATATCACCGGGATAACCATCCGGGAGACCGGTGATACGGGGATGGGAGCACGGTTTGAGATTTGGGTGCCGAACGGAGTCTGGCGCGTGAACCCGAAGGCAGTTGCTGAAAACATGAGTTGCGTATGATGTTAATTCTACATGCCCTACAGGGTATCCATCGGAATGGAATGCCGGAATACAAGGGTACTGGTGAAGATATTTACCCTGTAATGGTTCAATAAAAACTGAAGAGGTGGTTATGGCCCAGATCTCCGTACTCTATGTTGATGATGACGTGCACCTCCTCGATGTGTGCAAGATTTATCTCGAACAGGCAGGCAGCTTCAGGATCGATACGGCGGTTTCAGCAAAGGACGCGCAGGTCAAACTGGCATCCGGCCAGTACGACGCAATTATCTCGGATTACGAGATGCCAAAAACGAACGGGATCGAGTTTCTCAAAATAGTACGGAAAAAATTCGGTGATATCCCGTTCATCATCTTCACCGGGAGGGGCAGGGAAGAGATCGTCATAGAAGCGATCAACAGTGGGGCGGATTACTATCTCCAGAAAGGCGGCGATCCCGAAGCGCAGTTCACGGAACTGGCCCACAAGATCCGGCAGGCAGTGAAAAGTCGTAATGTCGATATCTCGCTCCGGAACAGCGAGGAGAAATTCCGTGAGATCTTCAACAGCGTCAATGATGCAATCCAGATCCATGAAGTCGATGAACAGGGCCTGCCCGGGAAGTTCATTGAGGTCAACGATGTGGCATGCAGGATGCTGCAATATACCCGGAGCGAACTGCTGAAAAAGAGTCCGCTTGATTTTTCCACGGGATACCACAACAGACCTCTTGAAGATATTGGAGATGCGATCAGGACGCTCGGTCATGCAGTCTTTGAGACCGTCCATATCCGTAAGGATGGAACCTTTGTTCCGGTCGAGATCAGTGCCCACGTCAGCTCCCTGATGGGAAGGAATATGGTTGTATCCGTTATCCGGGATATTACCGAGCGCAAACAGCAGGATCAGGCCATCCGGGCCGGGATGAACCTGGGTATCGTACTGCAGAAAGTGAATAGCGTAAAGGATGCCCTCGAAGTCTGCCTTGCTTCGGCGATTGAGGCAACAGAACTTGACTCCGGGGCAATCTACCTTATAGACAGCAAAACCGGTGTCTGGGATCTCAAAGCCAGCAGAAATCTCGGTGAGGAATTCGTTGCTTCCATCTCCCATTATCCTGCGGAATCGATACCTGCAAAAATGATGACTGACGGGAAAAATGAATATTATCCGGGCGGGCCGGATCTCATTGCAAGTACCCTCCGGAATGCTGAAGGGTTAGCGTGTCTTGCAGCAATTCCGATCAGACGGGAAGATTCGGTCATCGCATGCCTCACCCTATATTCCCATAAAACGGGTGAGATTCCGGAGAACACCCGTGTTGTTCTTGAAACGATAGCAAATCAGGTAGGGATCGCAATCGATCGATCGAGGGCAGAGGAAACTCTTGTAAAAAGCCATGAGGAACTGCACGCAGCCTATGAACAGCTGACTGCAAATGAGGAAGAGTTACGACAGAATTACGAACAGATCACCGTGAACGAAGAGGAACTGCGCCAGAACTACGATGAGCTGGAAAAGGGGCACCGGAAACTTGCAAAGAGCGAGGAGAGGTTCCGTCTGCTCTTCGACCATATGGATGAGGGGCTTGCCCTGCACACACTGGTCTTCGGTGAGAACCGCCAGCCGGCCGATTACCGGATCCTTGCCGTAAACAACTCGTTCGAACGGCTTTTAGGTATAAACCGGAATTCGGTCATCGGTAAAACAAGCCGGGATGCCTATGGCACCGGGGAGCCTCCCTATTTTGACATCTATACGCGGGTGGCGATATCCGGTAAACCGGAATCCTTCGAAACGTATTTTCCCCCACTGCAGAAACATTTTCATATTTCCGTCTATTCTCCGGGAAAGAACCACTTTGCAACGATCTTTTCTGATATCAGCGAAAGAAAAAGGGCAGAGGACGCATTCAGGAAGAAAAATACGGATCTTGAGGCTGCCTACGAAGAACTGACTTCGAATGAAGAAGAACTGCGCCAGAGCTATGATGAACTGGCTGCGAGCCAGCAGGAGCTCCGGAAAAGCGAAGCGCGATACCGGCGTATTGTGGAGACGGCTACCGAGGGGATCTGGGAAATGGATGCGGACCTGAGGACCACATTTGTCAACCGCCAGCTGGCTGAATTCCTGGGTTACCCGAAGGAGGAGATGATCGGCATGCCGATCTATTCCTTTATGCCCGAAGAAGATCTTGCGGATCACCGGCAGAAGATTGAAGAGAGAAAGAATGGGAAGAGCGGATCCTACGAACGGAGATTCCTTCACAAAAACGGGACGGTCCTCTGGGCACTGGTCTCCGCGACTGCACTCCTTGATGAGAACGGGATCTTTGCCGGTTCGTTTGCAATGGTGACCGACATTAACGATCGCCGGAAGGCTGAAGAAGTTATCAGGACAAGCGAGGAGAAGTACCGCAGTATTGTTGAAACGAGCACTGAGGGAATATGGGTGATGGATGCTGAATTCCGTATCAGCTTTGTAAACTCCCGGATGAGGGAGATACTCGGGTATTCTGACGATGAGATGATGGGGCGCCGCATCACAGATTTTGTACTGCCTGAGGAGATCGAAGCCTGCAAACAGCAGTTCGAAAAACGGAGAGCCGGTATCAGTGGCCAGTTTGAACGCCATTATGTCTGTAAAGACGGGAAGGTTGTCATACTGCTGGGATCGGCAACTCCCGTCACCGGTACCGACGGGACATTCCAGGGCTCATTTGCCATGTTCTCTGATATGACCGAGTTGAAACGGGCAGAAGAAGCAGAGCGCGAAATCGGGCTGATATACAAATCCCTCATCCAGAATTCTTCGGATATGATCCGTATTCTCAACCGGGAAGGTCTGATTACCTACACGTCCCCCTCTACCTTCTCCGTTGTGGGATACCGGCCCGAGGAACTGATCGGAAAGGATCCCATGGAGTATATTCACCCGGACGATCTTGCCTCGGTTAAGGAAGCGCTTCATGCCGTGTATGAAAGGAACAACCCCGCTACGCCAACGGAATTTCGGATCAGGAACAAGAACGGGGATTATGTGGATGTTGAATCGGTTGCAGTCAATCTGTCCGGTGTCCGGGGAATTGACGGTATAGTCACCACTACCCGCCCCATTACTGAACGCAAACAGGCCAGCAAGCGATTACAGGAAAACCAGGTCCTGCTGGAAGATGCCATGGATTTGGCCAGCATGGCACACTGGGAATATGATGTCGTGTCCGGTAAGTTCACGTTCAATGACCGGTTCTATGTCCTTTACGGTACAACCGCTGAACGAGAAGGGGGGTACGAGATGCTGCCGGAAGTCTATGCGCGTGAATTTGTGCATCCGGATGATGCCCATATGGTAGAGGAAGAGATCCGTAAAGCACTGTCAACGCAGGATCCCGGCTACCGATTCGAACTGGAGCACCGTATCTTCAGGAGGGACGGCTCGATCCGCACGATCATAGTGCGGTACTCAGTTGAGATGGACGCAGAGGGCCGGGTCACGAAGACCCATGGGGTGAATCAGGATATCACCGAAAGGAAGAGGGCAGAAGATGCCATCAGGCAGGCAAACCGGCAGCTCAGTCTCATGACGAGCATCACGCGACATGATATCCTCAACAATGTCACTGCACTGAACAGCTACCTGGCCCTCTGTCGTAAAAAGGAGATCCTGCCGGAAGTGCAGTCCCTGATCGGTAAAATGGAGTCAGTGACTGCGACTATCGGGCAGCAGATCGAATTCACCCGGCTCTATAAGGACCTGGGTACTCACGCGCCGAAATGGCAGGATACAGATGATATCCTTGCCCATATGAATTACCCCCCCTCACTCATCCTGCGGAGGAATGGTACCGGCATCGAAATATTTGCGGATTCCCTGCTGGAAAAAGTGTTTTACAACCTCCTTGATAACACCATTCGTCACAGCGGCGGGGCCACTCAGGTCAGCATATCGTACGAAGCGGGTACTGACGGGATGGTCCTGGTCTGGGAGGACAATGGTAAGGGCATTGCCAGGGATGAGAAGGAGGAGATCTTCGAACGGGGCTTTGGGGCCAATACCGGACTTGGCCTCTTCCTTGCCCGGGAGATTCTGGGTATCACCGGCATCACCATCCGCGAAACCGGCGAGCCTGGCAACGGCGCTCGTTTCGAGATGATGGTGCCGAACGGGGCATATCGCATGAACCCGGATACATCCTGATGCAGGTTTAAACGGGAAATTCTGAAAAGATTACTCAAAAAGAGTTCACGAAATATAGTGAAATTTTTAAAAACGATGGGAGGAATGGGATTCGAACCCATGAACCACTAAGGACCGGATCTTAAGTCCGGCGGAGTTGGCCAGCTTTCCTATCCTCCCTCTGATCCCTTTTCAGGACGAACTTTTTTTGTCCGGCGCCCCCGGCCTGCATTTCGGGCCCCGCGCTTTAAACTATTGACCTTCCCATGCAAAAAAGATTCTATCGTTTTCCTGTCTGGCTCCCTGCTGTTATGGCCGGGGGCGGTATCACCGGAAATCCGGTGCCTGGCCCCATGGACCGAACACGGGTATTCACTTCCGGGTCGCGGAAGCCATGATTTAAAAACGATGGCAAAAGTACTGAATGTGAAGATCGCACGCATGAGGGGCTGACTTTTGCATCCACTGACCATATCAGGCTGGGTAGAACTTGACGGGAAACGACTCGGTCCGGAGGCAATCGAAACGATTGTAAGGACAACGCCGGAGGAGATCCTCCGTTTCGGTGGCGAATTTTCGCTCTCCTGGAATGGGTGTACTGCACGCGACTGTTACGGCATCGTGGAAGGCATGGGTCCAAAAGGGGCTCTTTCCTGCAATGGCAAGATAAAGGGACATATAACCCCGGATGTACCTGAGCTTTCGCTTGACGAGGCGATCGTTGCCGCCGTGCAGCTCCGCAGCGATGAAGGAGTCACTGCCCTCTCGGGAGGCGTCGACTCCACCCTTGTGGCCTTCCTCGCAGGCCGGGAGTGTGTGACCGTTGGCGTCGAGGGTTCCCATGACCTGGCGCAGTCACGGAAAGCAGCAGACCTTCTGGGCCTCTCCTGCACCTGTGTGACGATCACCGGGGCGGAGATCGAGGCTGCTCTCCCCGTCGTCATTGCGGCCATCCCGGACAGGAGCCCGGTCAATGTCGGCATTGCAGTCACAGAGTATTTCATTGCCCGGTGGGCCGGGGAGCACGGATACCATCGGATCCTCGCCGGCCAGGGTGCAGATGAACTCTTCGGCGGATACTCCCGGTACCTTGAGTCCGCAAACCTTGAGGCAGAGCTTGAGCGGGACTTTGCCGGCCTCGAAGGACAAGCGCGCCGCGACCAGGCAGTCACCGCCCTTTTCGACACGTACCTTTCCATGCCGTACCTGGATGCCAGGGTTGTGCGCGCTGCCGCCCGGATCCCTGCCTCAGATAAAGTGAAGGATGGCCGGCGTAAAATCCCCTTAAGGGAGGTCGCAGAGCGCCACATTTCAAAAGATCTCGCATGGTACGAGAAGAAAGCCATGCAATACGGGAGCGGTGTCTGGCCCGTGATCCGGAAGCTCGCCCGTAAAAACGGTTATAAAACGTCCGTGCAAGATTACATAGATTACATCAGCAGGGTGGACCATGGTCTCTGAAAAAGATGTACAGCATATCGCGGAACTGGCCGATGTCGGCATCAGCTCCGGTGAACTGGGTACCTTTACTCACCAGTTCAACCAAATCCTCGAATACTTCGATCAGCTCGACGCAGTGAAAGGCGATGCGGCCGCAATAAAAGATCTTTATAATGTACTGAGGGAAGACGAGATCGAGCCCTCGCTCCCGCAGGAAGAAGTACTCAGGAATGCACCGGCGAAGGAAGACGGTTTTATCAAAGCGCCGCGGGTGATGTAGTGGCGGAGAAGTCGATCGTATTCGAACCGGAAGACAGGTACAATGCCTTCCTTACGGTCTGCAACAAGCCGCCCCATACCGACGGTAAACTTGCCGGGATTGCCGTTGCCGTGAAGGACAATATATCGACACGCGGTATCGAGACCACCTGTGCCTCCCGGATCCTCAAGGGCTACGTGCCCCCCTACGATGCCCACGTTGTCGGACTTCTCCGGAAATCCGGCGCAGCGATCGCCGGCAAGACCAACATGGACGAGTTCGGGATGGGTACCACCACCGAGAACTCCGCCTTCGGCCCCACCCTGAACCCCTGCGATACCGGGCGTGTCCCGGGTGGCTCTTCCGGTGGAAGTGCTGCTGCAATAGCGGCCGGCATGGTGCGGATGGCGCTTGGTACCGACACCGGGGGCTCCATCCGGTGCCCTGCGGCATTCTGCGGCATCACCGGACTGAAACCCAGCTATGGCCGGGTCTCCCGGTACGGCCTCATCGCGTATGCAAACTCCCTCGAACAGATCGGGCCGATGGGAAAGACCGTCACCGATGTCTCCACCCTCATGGAAGTGATCGCCGGCTACGACCGCCACGACTCCACCTCCCACAACAAGCCCTACACGCATACCCCCAAAGCCGATATCAAAGGCCTGAAGATCGGGATCCCTGCCGAGTATTTCGGCCCGGGTGTTGATCCGGCGGTTGCCGGTGTAGTAAAGAAGGCGATCGGCCGGCTGGAGGAACTCGGGGCTACCACCGTCCCGTGCAGCATCCCTTCGATGGAGTACGCACTCGCCGCCTACTACGTGACCTGCACCTGCGAAGCCTCATCGAACCTTGCCCGGTTCGACGGGGTCCGGTACGGTCCCGCCGCGGATACCAAGAAGCAGTGGCATGATGCCTACCAGGAAGTCCGCCGGGCAGGGTTCGGCACCGAGGTGCGCCGGAGGATCATGCTCGGTACCTTCGCGCTCACGAGCGGGTATTACGGAAAATATTATGCCAAGGCCCAGGTGGCCCGCGAGAACGTCCGGAAGGACTTCCAGCGGATCTTCGATGGTGTCGATGTGATCGCCGGCCCGACCATGCCGACGGTCGCGTTTAAGCTTGGTGAGAAGAGCGATCCGCTCTCGATGTACCTTGCCGATATCCTCACGGTGCCAGCTAATCTCGCAGGTATCCCGGCTATATCGGTCCCGTGCGGCAAAGCCGACGGCATGCCGGTCGGTCTCCAGATCATGGGCCGACACTTCGATGACGAGCGTGTCGTTGATGTCGCATATGCCTACGAACAGGCGGTGATCTGAAATGGCGGAAACCGATGTGATCATCGGGCTTGAAGTCCACTGCCAGCTTGATACGAAGAGCAAGCTCTTCTGCGGCTGCGACACCGATTACCGGAGCGACGGCCCCAACACCCATGTCTGCCCGATCTGCCTCGGGCTCCCGGGGGCGATGCCCTCCCTGAACAAGCGGGCGATCGAGTATGCGATGCGGGTGGCAAAGGCCCTGAACTGCACCGTGATTCCCGAGTCCGAGTTCTCCCGGAAGAACTACTTCTATCCCGACCTCGACAAGGCCTACCAGATCACGCAGTATGACAAGCCGCTCGCGGAAGGCGGGTACCTGGAGATCGAGAGCGACGAAGGAGGCGAGAGGAAGATCCGGCTCACCCGTATCCACGTGGAAGAAGACCCCGGCCGTCTCGTCCACATGGGAAACGTCGAACGTGGGAAGTACTCTCTCGTAGACTACAATCGTGCGGGCATCCCGCTCATCGAGATCGTGAGCGAGCCGGACTTGCGCTCGCCAAAAGAGGCCCGGAAATTCCTGAACAAGCTCCGGGCTACCCTTGAGTACCTCAACGTCTTCGACTCCGACAAGGAAGGCTCACTCCGTGTCGACGCGAACATCTCGATCGTAGGCAGCGAGCGCGTAGAAGTGAAGAATATCACCTCCTACAAGGGCGTTGAGAAGGCGCTCACCTTCGAGATCACCCGGCAGAAGAACGTGCTCCGCAGGGGCCAGAGGGTAGACCGGGAGACCCGGCACTTCCTCGAGTCCCGGGGGGTCACCCAGTCCGCCCGGTCCAAGGAGCTGGAGAACGACTACCGGTACTTCCCAGAGCCGGACCTCCGGCCGCTCCATGTCCAGTCATGGGTGAAGGATATCGTTCTTCCCGAACTGCCGGATGCACGCCGTGAGCGGTTCATGGCCCAGTACGGCTGCTCGCTCAACCATGCCCGGACCCTGACCGGTGAGCTGAAGCTCGCGAACTTCTTCGAGACGGTGGTATCTTCGGATCCGAAAGGCCTCTCCACGCTCGCCGCCACCTGGATCGCGGATACCCTGATCGGGGAACTGAATTACCGGGACATGCACCTTGATCCGGTCGACCCGGAGAGTTTCACCGGCCTTGTTCATCTCCTGAAAGCAGGGACAATTACTGACAAGAGCGGTGTGGAAGTCCTGCGGGTCATGCTCGACCAGCGGCTGAAGAACGAGACCCGGGAGATCCCGGCAGCGATCGTTGCCCGCCTCAACCTGGCAAAGACTGCTGGCGATACCGGTGCCGTCACGACCGCCATCGAAGAGGCGATCACGGAGAATCCGAAGGCGCTCGAGGACTACCGGGCAGGAAAGGCCGGGGCTCTCAACTTCCTGGTCGGCCAGGTCATGAAGAAGACCCGGGGCAAGGCAGATCCCGGTGAACTGAACCGGATGCTCATTGAAGCACTCAGGAAGCGGGAGGCGTAGTACCCGTGCACCTTATCGTAGCAGAGAAGAACATATCGGCCCGCCGGATAGCAGAGATCCTCTCGGAAGGAAAACGGATCTCCGAGACAAAGGACGCGGGTGTCTCCACGTACAGTTTCGGAGACACGACAACCGTGGGGCTCCGCGGCCATGTCGTAGAGATCGATTTTGAACCGGGATACTCCAACTGGCGCAGCGAAGAGGCGACCCCCCGGCACCTGATCGATGCAAAGACGATCAAGATCCCGACCGAGAAAAAGATCGTCTCCCTCCTCCAGAAACTCTCGCGGAAGGCAGACCGGGTCACGATCGCAACAGACTTCGATACCGAAGGGGAGCTCATCGGCAAGGAGGCTTATGAGCTCGTCCGGGCTGTAAACCCGAAGGTGAAGATCGACCGTGCCCGGTTCTCGGCGATCACCTCCCAGGAACTGAAGCACGCTTTCTCCCATACAACCGACCTCGACTTTGCCCTCGCCGCAGCCGGAGAGGCCCGGCAGTCGATCGACCTGATGTGGGGGGCATCCCTCACCCGGTTCATCTCGCTTGCAGCCCGTCGGGGTGGCCAGAACATCCTCTCGGTTGGCAGGGTCCAGACCCCCACCCTCTCGATGATCGTGGACCGGGAGAAGGAGATCGAGGCCTTCGTCCCCGAGAAGTACTGGCAGCTCTCTCTCGACTTCGAGAAGAAGGGCGAAGTGATCGAGGCCCGACACACGAACGGCCGGTTCCACGAGAAGGCCGTGGCCGAGCAGGCCCGGGACCGGATAAAGGCGCCGCTCACGGTCAAGGACGTGAAGTTCGGCGTCAAGCAGGACCGGGCACCGTCGCCGTTCGATACCACAACATACATCGTGGCAGCCGCACGGCTCGGCCTCTCCGCGGCAAATGCGATGCGGATTGCCGAGGACCTGTACATGAACGGTTTCATCTCGTACCCGAGGACCGACAACACCGTGTACCCCCCATCGCTCGACATCGACGGGATCCTCAAAACACTGAGGAACTCTCCGTTCAAAAAAGATGTGGACTGGTTGATCGCGAACCGGCGGGCAGTCCCGACACGGGGCAAGAAGTCGTCCACTGACCACCCTCCGATCCATCCGACGGGGGGGGCGACCCGGGAGCAGCTTGGCGACGATGCGTTCAAGGTATACGAGCTCGTGCTCCGGCGTTTCCTCGCCACCCTGGCACCCGATGCGACGTGGAAGACGCTCAAGCTTCTCTTCGATGCGGGAGGAGAAGAGTACACTACAACAGGCGGGCAGCTTACCGAGCCCGGCTGGCATACCGTCTACCCGTTCAGTGAGGCCCGCGAGACTCTCCTTCCGGAGTTCACCCCCGGAGAGCAGCTCCCGATAAAGAAGGTCAACCTTGAAGAGAAGGAGACCCAGCCGCCCGCACGATATACCCAGTCCAAGCTGATCCAGCGGATGGAAGAACTTGGCCTTGGCACGAAGAGCACCCGGCACGAAGTGATAGCCAAGCTCGTGTCCCGGAAATACGTAGAGGGAGCCCCGCTCCGCCCTACCCTCGTCGGCAGGGTAGTGACCGAATCCCTCGAGCAGCATGCCGATGCGATCACCAAGCCCGGCATGACCCAGACGCTCGAAGATCATATGCAGCTGATAAAGCAGAGCCAGCGGACCCGGGAGGACGTGATCAGGGAGTCCCGGGAGATGCTCCACCTTGCCTTCGACCAGCTCGAGGCAAACCAGCAGGTGATCGGCGACGATATCCGGGACCGGACTGCCGAGGAGATGAACCTCGGAAAATGCCCGGTCTGCGGCGGCATGCTCGCGATCAAGCACCTCCGGGGCAACACCCAGTTCATCGGCTGCTCCCGGTACCCCGAATGCAGCTTCAACATCGGTCTCCCGATGGCCCAGTGGGGCTTTGCAGTCCGCACGGATGAGATCTGTGACAAGCACGGACTCAACTTTGTCCGGCTCGTCAGGAAAGGTGCCCGGCCATGGGACATCGGCTGCCCGCTCTGCCATCACATCAGCTCCAACCAGGAGTCCCTTGCCGAGATCCCCGGTATGACTGCGCAACTCTCTGACACCCTCCGTGCCTGCCATATCTACACGGTGGCCGAGATCACCCGGAGTACTCCTGACGTGCTCGCAAAGAAGCTCGGCCTGGACGAGAAAAGGGCAGAGCAGCTGATTCATGATGCGGGGACCGTGCTTGAGAAACTGCGCCGCAGGTCGGAATGCCGCAAGTTCATCCGGGACCACCTGATTCCCCGCAAGGGGCGCAGTTATGCGAAGATCATGAGTTCCCTTAAGGAATCCGGTGTATCGGAGATGGCTGACCTGGCCCAGGCAGATCCCTCGGTACTGGTGAAGGCCGGTATCAGCGAAGCCGAGTCCGGGCAGGTGGTGAACGAGGCAAAGATCGTATTCAACACCCAGAAACTCCGGGAGATTGGCATCCCGGCAGTCAGCCTGAAAAAATACATTGCCGCCGGGATCATCGATCCCGAGGCGTTCTGTGCACAGCCTCCGCTGGCCTTGAGCGACCTGACCGGCATGTCCCTTGGCACCGTCCAGCGCCATGTGGAACTGGTCTGCACGTTCCTGAAAAAACCGGTCCCGAAAAAATTTTCAAAACTCCAGATCGAGAAGGGCAAGAAGGAACTGCTAGCCATAAGCGGCCTGAGTGCAAAAGCGGTTGAGACGATGTTCCGCGCCGGGATCATTGATGCCGGAGCACTCCTCGCCTCCGATGCAAAGAAGATCGCGGTGGAGACCGGCCTTTCCGAGCAGAAGATACGGGACTACCAGAAACTGATCCGGAAAAAGAAAGATAACGCAATTATCCAGCTCTGAAAACGAGGGGCCGGAATTTATTTTTTCAGTGCGAGTTCAATTGCAACCCGCAGGTCGTTATCCTCGAACGGTTTTACAATAAAGCCATCCGGTTTTGTAGCCCTTGCGCGCTCAATGGTGGGTCCGTCTGAGTGGGATGTGACATAGACAACCGGAATATTGAACCCTTTCTTGATCATGTTCGCCGTATCGATCCCGTCAACGTCGCCTTTGATATTGATATCCATCAGGACAAGGTCCGGCATGGCCTTTACTACCAGTTCCATTGCTTCTGAAGCGCTTACTGCCCTGCCACACACCTCGTAACCAAGGTTTTTCAGCCGCCAGTCGGTGACCTTTGCAATGATATCATCATCTTCGACAAGAAGTATCCTTTCACCAGACATATTCCCGCGTCCTGTACTTAATCAAGAGAGCATCTGCCTGATATGCTTACCTCTTTTTTAGTCTTCAGGCAAACGCCAGGTACCGTTCGGTACCCGCATCTCGAACCGGGCCCCTTTCCCGTAGACGCCGTTCTCTTCGATGGATATCCCGGTTATTGCCAGGATCTCGGCGGTCAGGAACAGGCCCATGCCGGTATTCTTTCCCACACCCCGCTTGAAGATCTCGCTTTTTTGCCCGGGTTCGACACCCACTCCATCGTCCTCGAAAACGAGCGAGAACCCCCTGTCCGAAATATTGGGGTATATCGAGATGGTCGTGATGGTGGAGCCGTACCTGATCGCATTATCCACCAGATTGTAAAACACCTTTTCCAGCAGCGGATCCGCATAGATCTCCGTCTTTTCGAACTCTGAATTAAAGGTGAGACCGGATTTTGCAAAATTCTGCAGGACTTTATTGATGATATCATTGACATTCTGCCATTGCGGCAGGTGTACTCCTACCTCCTGGTACTCCCGGGTAAAGGTGATATGGCGCTGGATCACCCGGGTAAGATCCCGGATATCATTGAGCAGCTGCTCCTTCTCCTCAGGAGAATGTGTCGCTTTTGCCATATCCACGCACCCGAGCAGCCCGGTGATGGTATTGAGAATATCATGGCGGGTAATCTGGTTCAGCAGGTTCAGTTTCTTATTGGCGATATCGATTGCATCCTCGACACGTTTCCGTTCCGTGACATCGCGCAGGATCCCGTAAATCCCGATCGGCTTGCCTAAAAGATCGAGCCGGAGGGAGCTCTTCTCCTCAAACCATTTTATGGTACCCGACTTGTCCAGGATCCTGAACTGTGAGACGAACTGGGCACCTTTATTCAGTTCGAGGTTCAGATTGTCTTCAACCCGGGCGATATCTGCGGGATGGATGAAATTCCGGAGCGGTTTTCCTATCACGTCTTCTGTACGGAAACCATACTTGCTGACCTGTGGCGAGGCATAGGTGATCATCCCGGCCATATCCGTGGAGAAGAGGATGTCAGGGGTATTTTCCGTGAGGGCCCGGTACTGCTCCTCGCTCTCCTTGAGCGCATCCTCGATCAGTTTCTGTCCGGTGATATCCGTGATTGTACCGACCCAGCCGCTGAGATTGCCCTCCTTGTCGAGGAGGGGGACCGTCTGGCCAAAGAGCCAGTAAGGGGTCCCGTCCGGGTGGATGTAGCGTGCTTCAGCACTGCTCTTTCTCCGCTCTCTGATCCCTTCGCCAATCTCTGCAAGAATGCGGTCCCGCTCTTCATTCGGGAGGATGTCTGCCCAGTATCTTCCCCGGATTGAATCGAACGAAATACCGGTGATCTGGGTGAAGGTGTCGTTGATGAAGGTGATATGCCCCGAAGGATCCATCCGGTACACTCCCACGGGGGATGCCTGGAGGATACCGGTAAGCAGGTCGGTGCTCTCGCGCAGCTCGTGTTCGATCTGTTTCCGGATGGTATTGTCAATAAACGTCTCCAGCAGGCAGGGTCTGCCCTGCAGCCGGATGCGGACAACATGCTTGATAATGGAGATTTTCCTGCCGCCGGATGTCAGCAGTTCGCGTTCGGTATTGTCCACGTTCTGGTGATGATCGGTGATGGGACAGTGTCCTTCTTCTTCTGTGCAGATAAAACGGTGGCAGCTCTGGTTGAGAACTTCGCCCTTGGCGGCTTCTATCATTTCAAGGGCTGCCGGGTTGGCATCCATGATCAGGTGCGTTTCGGCGTCAATGACCAGGATGCCTACTTTTACTGACGAGAAGAGTGTCTGGAGATATTCCTGGCTCTCGGTCAGGGCCTCTTCGAGTTCTACCCGTTCGGTTACATCGACGACAATCCCGCGGAAACCGGTGATTGTCCCTTCCTTTTTTATAAGCGATGTGGAGACGATCGCCTTCATGGAGATTCCCCCGGGTCGCTGCAGTGAGTAAATTTCTCCAAGGGATGGCGAACCGGCCATTACTGCAGCAAGCCCGCGCTGCATCTGTGCGATATTGTCCGGAGATAAAAACCGGCTGATATTGACACCCTGGCCTATCATCTGCTCGGTGATACCGAATTGCTCAGTTCCTGCCTTGTTGACATACAGGATATCCCCGCGGGTATCCATCTCAAAAATGACCTGCGGGAGAAGTCCGGTGAGTTCACGGAACCGTGCCTCGCTCTGCATCAGGCCTTCGTGGGTTTTCCCGAGGGTGTCGAGCATGCGGTTGATCTCAAGGGAGAGGGCCGAGAACTCGTCGTTGCCGGCAAGCTGGATCCGCTGGGACCCTGAGGTATAGATTCCGATGTTATGGACCTGCAGGCTCAGGGAACTGATCCGGGACAGGACCATCCGGTCGAGGATCAGGAGGATAACAACCCCAAAGAGGAGTCCTGCAGCCAGCACGATCAGAATATACTGGTAAGTGGATGTGAGACCCTGCTGGTAGATATCCCGGGGTTGCAGGATCTCCAGGATGAGGGCGTCATTCCCGTTCACATCCCGGATAAGTGAATATCCTGCAATCTGGCTGTTGTTCACAGGGATTACTATTCCCGGGCTGCCATCCGTGATCGCCCTCAGGGACGGAAGCAGCGAGGACTGGAGCCCGGGATCGTCAACCCGGGCAAGGTGGAGGTTCAGTTTGGACAATTTCGAGAGATAGGAGATCTCTTCATTGTCAAGGTATCTTCCCATGATGACGACGCCCTGCGGGGTACCGGAATAGTCTGTATGAACAATGGGGCGGGAGGCAGCGATCAGGGGCTGCCCGTCCAGCATTACGATACCGGTGGTTGCATTGTGGGGATCTGCCAATGAGAGCAGGGGGTTTGCCGGGGTTAGTACCTGCCCGAGTGACGCCGGTAATGAGACCATCGTGTTATTCCGATCATCATATTCGCCGGCATAGACAATCTGACCCTGCCTGTTGGTGATGACAACGAGGTCGACCCCCAGGTTTTTGTAGGCTTCCGGAAACAGGTTTCCGGATATGTAATCCGGCTCGTTCCCCTGGACATAATTGTAGGTGTCGTCCCAGGGTCCCCAGTCGGCAACGATCGATGACAGTGAGGTCTCATCGTCATGCAGCCGGTTCAGTGCCTGGTCCACGTCCTGCAACGCGTACTTGTGCTCCAGTGCATTGTAGCTCGACATCGAGACTACCGAGACGAAGATACTGATCACGACGATGATGACGATCAGGAGGATGATCAGAATGATGCTCGTCTTTTCCTGGAGTTTCATGAGGATCCTTGGCTATCTTCCCCATTTGGTTTACATGATAAATAATATTTCACTCAGGCAATGCGATGACCGGTGGTTAGCCGGAGGGGATACCGTTTATGGGGATGAAACACCAATGTACAGTGATTACGATGAAATGGAAAGACTGGGTGCACGTAACCAAACTGGATCCCGACAAGCAGCTCAAGCCCGGCGATATCGACGCAATCGCCTCCAGCGGTACGGATGCCCTGATGCTCTCAGGCACGCTCAATGTCACGAAGGAGAATCTCGCGGAACTCCAGAAACAGGTGAAGGCCTACAACCTGCCGCTCGTGATGGAGCCGGCGGGGCCCGATGCAGTCCTCATACAGGGCATCGACTACGTCTTCGTTCCCAGTGTCATGAATACCACTGACGTGATGTGGATCGTGGGCAAGCACCGGGCCTGGGTGCAGATGCATGCAGGAAAGATTCCGTGGGAGATGGTGATTCCCGAGGCCTATATCGTGCTCAACCCGGACTCCTCGGTCGGCAGGGTGACGAAGGCAGTCTGCGACCTCACAGCTGCGGAAGTTGCCGCATATACTACGGTTGCCGACCACTATTTCCGTTTCCCGATCGTCTATCTCGAATACAGCGGCACGTTCGGCGACCCGGCTGTGGTGAAGGCCGCATCGGAAGCGGTTGACAAGGCCGTGCTCTACTACGGCGGCGGGATCAACTCGGCGGAGAAGGCTGCACAGATGAGTAAGTACGCTGATACGATCGTTGTCGGCAACGCGGTGTACGACCAGGGCGCGTCCGTCCTGAAGGCCACGGTCGACGCGGTCCAGTAACTTTTTTTATGCCCGAGATTGACATCGTCCTTGTCGAACCCCTCTACGAGGGAAATGTCGGCTTTGCCGCCCGGGTGATGAAGAACTTCGGCTTTTCCCGGCTGGTCCTGATCAACCCGTGTAGGCTCGGAGAGGAGTCGAAAGGCCGTGCTTCGCATGCACAGGATGTGCTCAGGAATGCGGAGGTCTGCACGATCGAGGATGTATTCGCCCGGTCCAATATCGTCATCGCCACCACCGGCACGGTGAGCAAGTCGGTCTGCCACGCGATGAGGATGCCGTTCTACTCCCCCAGGGAACTCCGTGAGCGGATCAAGGAGGCGGACGGCCGGATCTCAATTCTCTTCGGGCGGGAGAACTGGGGGCTCAACAACGAGGAGGTGAAGAAGAGCGATATGATCTGCACGATCCCGAGCTCGGAAGCGTATCCCATCCTGAACCTCTCGCATGCGGTCGGCATCGTCTGCTATGAGCTTGCGAACCTCCCGCTCCCCACCTATACTCTCGCTCCCCCGGAGTACATGGGATACCTGTACCGGCACATAGACCGGTATCTCGATGCGGTCCACCACCCGGCGTTCAAGCGGGAGAACACGATGACCCTGATCCGGCGCGTCCTTGGAAGGGCAAACCTCACCACCCGGGAGGCGAGCACCCTGCACGGCCTTCTGCGCAGGAGCGAATGGCACATCGATCCCGCGCTGCTCGACCGGGATGCGACCGGGAAGAAGAACCTGTACGATGACGGGGACGACTTACCCCCGGAATAATTCAGAAATATTTCCTGTCCATATCTGCCAGAAAAAAGCAGTATCCTGATTCAACGGAACCCGTCCCCCAGGGAAAATAACCGCAAAAACGGAGAAAAAATGTTTTTTCAGTAAAGTGTATTTACGATATTGACCGCCCCGGGAACGGTCCGCCTGATGGTTATCGTTGAACCGACACTCGGCTTAATTTCAACGGAAAGAACGGTATTTTTGGGTGTGCCATACGTCGGGTGGGCACTGATGGTAAACTGCTCCCCGTTCTCAAGCAGGTTGTTGGAGGGTCCCGTCTCACCGTCCACCTTGATGATGGCCCATGTGCCTGGTGTTGTTGAAGTACTGCGGAGCCCGTCAACCGGTGTCAGCGTTTCAACGAGGGTCTCGTTACTATACGTGATCGAAACCTTGTCAAAATCAATAACACCACCTCCCGGTGCGAGAGTAACCGTGAAGTTCAGCATGTCAACAGTCTCGCTGTTGGTACTGACCCCGTATAATTCCCCGGCGAGCTGGACGCTCGAACTCGCACCCTGGACACTGGAATGGACTACTTCCTGGCTTTTCTGGGTCGTGAGAAAACCCGCGCCCAGGATGACATAGGCAAAGGCAGAGGCCACGATCACGAATGCAATGAGCACGATAGCAGCTTCGAGGCCGGTAAATGCATTTTCATACGGTCTGACCGGATTCACGATACTTCCTCACGCATTGATCCAACCTTTTAGTTTTTGTCAGCATCATTCTAATGCTTTTGGAATTGATGCAGGTCCCTGAATGGAACTTACCCGGACATCCAGCAACCTGCCTGTTCTTCCCCCGGAAGTTCTAATGTCCATGGACGCAGATATATCCCTCAGATGATTCTCGTAGACTGGCAGCTCCGCGATCGCATAGAACGGGGCCATATCAAGATCGATCCGTACGACCCTGCCCTTGTACAGCCGAATTCTGTGGACATCAGGCTCGGGAACCACTTTGTCTGGTACAAACCGGGAACGGAAGTTATCGATCCCTACAACCGGGAAAGCGTTGCGTCAGAAGTTGAAGAGACCCGTGCGGACTCTTTTGTCCTGAACCCCGGCCAGTTCGTCCTTGCCGAGACTCTCGAGTGTATCGGCCTGCCCGACAATATTGTCGCCACCATCGAGGGCAAGTCCAGCATCGCCCGGCTCGGCGTCACCCTCCACCAGACCGGCGGCTGGATCGATGCCGGGTTCAGGGGCACGATCACGCTGGAGATGGCAAATGTGAATGCCCGCCCGGTAAAAGTCTATGCTGGAATGCCGATCGGCCAGCTCGTCTTCTATACGACCGAAAGGGCGGAGAAGCCCTATGACAAGAAAGGCGATGCAAAATATCTTGACCAGCGCTCGGCAACGTTGTCCCGGTATCACGGGAACCGGAAGAAGGAGTGACACAGCTGTAACAAACCACAAAGGAACTCTCCTTCGGTGACTTTAACTACTATATTATACCGGGAAAACCCATTTTATACGAATGATCGGATTCATGCGGAGATGAACCAATGCGACTTCTTTTGATCCATTCAGACTACATAGAATACGAAGCAAAAAAGAAGACAAAGATGGCGGAGGAATGCTCTGTCCTTTCGGATAAAGAGACCGAGGCGCTTACTGTCTTCTGCGCCGTGGAATCGATCGACGAGGAAGACCTCGAAGGCGTCATCCTCCAGGGAATCGAGGAGATCAAGAAGACCGCCGGGCAGGTCAACGTGAACAAGATCGTGATCTATCCGTACGCCCACCTCTCGAGCGACCTTGCCTCTCCCGACACTGCTGTCGCGGTGCTCAATGCACTGAAAGCCGGCCTCGAAACCGAAGGGTTCGCGGTCAAGCGTGCACCGTTCGGTTGGTACAAATCCTTCAAGCTTTCCTGCAAAGGCCACCCGCTCTCCGAGCTCTCCAAGACGATCGTACCCGGCGAGACTACTGTCAAGAAGGAGAAGAAGGAGGTCACCCACGACTGGTTCGTGCTGACGCCCGACGGGAAGCAGCACGACTACAAGGAGTACCTCGACGACTCCCCGTTCGGCTGCCTCGTGAAGAAGGAGCTCGGCGTTGCGGTCCCGGTCGGCGGGGAACCGGCCCACGTGGACCTGATGCGCGGAAAGGAGCTCGTGGACTATGAGCCCGCCTCCGATGTCGGCTGCCTCCGCTGGATGCCGAAGGGCAAGATAATCCGCGACCTGCTCGGGGACTACGTGCTCCGGATGGTACTCGAGTACGGCGGCACGCCGGTCGAGACCCCGGTGATGTACGACCTTGGCGACAAGGCGATCTTCGAGCATGCCGACAAGTTCGGCGAGCGCCAGTACCGGTTCAAGTCCAACAACCGGAACATGATGCTGCGGTTCGCTGCCTGTTTCGGCATGTTCTCGATTATGCGGGACATGCACATCTCGCCCAACCATCTCCCGATGAAGATGTACGAGCTCTCCACCTACTCCTTCCGGCACGAGCAGAAGGGCGAAGTGATAGGGCTCAAGCGCCTCCGGTGCTTCACGATGCCCGACATGCACTCGCTCTGCCTCGACATGCCCCAGGCCCTGAAGTGCTTCGAGGAACAGCTCGCGATGGGATGGCAGACCGGCAGGGACTTCGAGACCGAGCTTGTGGCCGCGTTCCGGTGCACGAAGGAGTTCTATGCCGAGCATGAGGCATGGGTCAAGAAGATCGTGAAGCAGTCCGATTGCCCGATGCTCATTGAGATCCTCTCCGACCGGGTCCACTACTGGGTGGCAAAGATCGATCTCGCCGCCATCGACGGCCAGCTCCGCCCGATCGAGAACCCCACCGTCCAGATTGATGTCGAGTCCTCGACCCGGTTCAACATCAAGTACCACAAGGAAGACGGCACTCCTGTCTACCCCCCGATCCTCCACTGCTCGCCAACAGGGAGTATCGAGCGCGTGATGTGCGCCATCTTAGAGAATATTTCCACCCAGAAAGTGCCGGCACTCCCCACCTGGCTCTCGCCCGTTCAGGTCCGTGTCGTGCCGGTCGCCGAGCGCCACGGTGCGTTTGCTGCCGAAGTCTGCGCTGCGATCAATGCAGCCCAGATCCGGTGCGATCTCGATGACCGCGAGGAGAGCGTTGGTAAGAAGGTACGCGAGGCTGGCATGGACTGGATCCCGTACGTGATCGTTGTCGGTGACGACGAAATTGCCTCGAAGAACCTGACCGTGACGGTCCGGAAGAAATCGGAGCCGAACAAGCCGTTCAAGGAGCAGTTCACAACGGAAGGGCTTATCACCGCGGTGAAGAAGGATACGGAAGGAAAGCCGTTCCGCCCACTTTACACTCCCCGCAAGCTCTCGATGAAGGCCCGGTATATCTGAAAATCTTTTTTTAAAGGCATCCGGTGAATGGTACCGGAACAAGATGGTCCGGCAGACTGTACTGAAAATTACGATTTGTCTCCAACCCTTTGGGGGTCGCCCGGCTGCATGCCACGGCACAGCTGACATTTCAGCATATCCTGGTATGGGGATCCCTGCAGATGGGCAGCGGATGAGGATTTTTACCGGAACAATTGTGGCGATTACGGAATTTACTCTTTCCCGGCCCTGACGACGGTGACGGCATTTCTGCTGATTATCTCAGCCAGTATGTGGTGATAGACTGAGTTGAACTCGTCGAGTTTCTGCCGGATATACTTTTTCCCGGCCTCGGTCGGGTAATAGATTTTGGACTTGCCAGAAGTACTTACGGAAAGATATCCCTTTTCCTGGAGTGTATACAGCAGGGTGTAGATCCTGGACTGGGGAATTGATACATTATACCGTTTCTGGATCTCGTGCAGGATGTCATACCCGGATATTGGTTTCCTGAGCAGTGAGAGTACCACCGGTTCCAGGACCTTTTTCACTGTTTCATCAACTACCGGCTGGGGGAGGAACGAGAGGTGTTCCAATGGGAAGGAATGGTCCGCACAGGATATCTGGGTTCCCCTGTTCGTTGTTACAATGACTTTGGGTATAACTCGTGAGAGCTCTTTTATCAGGTTATCATCGCTGGTCCCGACAGATAATGCGATTATCCCACTCACCGGCACCCCTCTTTCCCGCATCGCAAGGACTGGATCAACTGCAGCCCGGATCTCCCCGGGATCGAACCGCTCGGAAAAATCCATGATAAACCGCAGGGGAACGGGATCCGGGATGCCTGATCGTTCACCGGAATCCGAAATAATCTTTCTGAGGGCCCCTGTATCCGCGTTCTTCATCCGGCAGATCCTGATCTTTCCCTGCTGGATCTCTGTCAAGAATTTCCTGTGGGCCCTGGAGATAGAATAGGCAAAAAACAGGTGGCCCCGGGTTTCCAGATTTCTCTCAATGAAGGTGGTGAATGCCTGCTCCTTTACTTCCGTGTTGTTATACAGGAGAAGAACAATATCATTAAAAAAATCTTCGAGAAGCAATGTCCTGATATCCGGAAGCGCGGCAGATTCCCCGATCTTCCCATCCGGTTTTTCAGCCCCGTCCCGGGAAATCGCCGGGACCCCACCCCGTCTTTCCATGGTTTCAGCTTCTTTTCGGGAAAGTGCAATCTCTATTGCGACTTTCAGCTCCCGTTCCGTGAAGGGTTTGAGCACAAATCCATACGGGTTGACATGCTTGGCTTTTTCAATGGTTTCGTCATCCGCGTATGAGGTGACAAATATTACCGGAATGCCAAGTTCTTCCCAGATAATTCCCGCTGCCTCCAGCCCGTCCATCGTTCCCGGGATATTGATATCCATCAGGACAATGTCGGGTGCATAATCGCGTGCTTTTACTATGGCCTCATCGCCTGTCCTGACCGTGCAGAGCGGGTAATAATCCATCGTCTCAAGGGCCTTGATGATGTCCATGCTGACAATCTCTTCATCTTCTACCACGAGGATTACCGGAGGTTTCAAGGGCCAACCACCCCCGGGCCGGACATGCGGTACCGTCCGCCCGAATTCATACAGCGGATCGGCAAAACTGGAACATAATGGATAAAACTGCATATCAGGTGGATTAGGGCATACGCCCCGGTCTGTGTTGCCGGGATGGTACTTGCATCTGTCTGCACCCCCTCCTTACCACTATAATCCGTTGCCGGATTTTTCTGGAAATACTGCCCCGGAATCATGTCCCACCAGCCCGACCACCTGCATGAAGGTTTTACCGTGGAAATAGCCGGCATTTTTTTCACTGAGACTGAGGTGATGAGCAGGGTGAACAGGATCGTACTGAAGATGTATATGATTGATCCGTTTGGAGGTGTACAATGGGTATTGCCGGGTTTTAATTTCCCCTCGGAATATCGGGTACAGAATGAAAGCAGGTCTGCGATAATAAATCATTGCAAATTGATCCCGGCTCCTTACCGGATAGGGACATGCACAACCGGCCTGCACCGGACACCGCTTATACCCGGTCAGGATCGCGCAGGAAAATCCGTGAAGGGATCGGGCCGGAGCATTTCATGGATGGCGGATGTACGCAAATTCCGAAAAAATTCTCATTTTTCTCAGATAACCGATTGTTTCTAATTTAGAAACATCGACACACATCTAATTATTTCAAACTCTTTTTATCATCTGATCGAACGATCGTTTCGGGGAAAATCCATGAAAATGAAAAAAATGAGTCCCGTTTTTAAAATCTCTCCGGCAACCCCGGAATATTGTTATTTTTACGATCACGGGTATTCCGGGGGGAAGCTCCCATGAACACCTCCTTCCGCCTCGGTATTCTTGTTGCAGTAATGATCCTCATCGGAACTCCTGCGGTTTCAGGAAATACCCTCTGCGTTAATACTTCCGGAGGAGCCTGCACAGGAAATACCTATTACAATATTACAGCAGCTCTCACTGTGGCACAAAACGGTGACACGATCATCGTTGGCCCGGGTACGTATAATGAAAAACTGAGCATCGCGAAATCCGTTACCCTCAACGGCGCGACATCAGGCAGGAGCAAGAAAGGTTACGTGGTTCCTGATCATTATACGTACGACAATACAACGGAATCCATCATTGCACCCACGGGCCTGCAGGGAGAGCCGGTTGTGACTATCTCATCGGGCGATGTTACCTTCGATGGCTTTATTGTGAAAAACACCGCTGCAATCGGGTTCCCGAATTATCCGGCTACCTATCTGATCTCGGTGTCCGGAACCGGAAGCCGGAACAATATAGTCATCCAGAACAATGTGCTGGGGCCTGTCACAAACCTGACCGCGCAGGACGGGAATGCCGGCCGGGCAGCGATCACGGTATCAAGGTGGTCCAAAAGTCCCACCAGTCTCGATAACACCGTCTATAACCTGAAGATCCTCAACAACAAGATCTTCGATGCAAAGGGGGACGGCTGCGGTATCATGATGATAGGCGAGAATAACTGGACTGGACCTGCATCTGCTGATACCGCTGGATACGGATCATGGAACTCACTCCAGAACCAGTTCAAGGGAGCGGTGATTGACAACAATGAGATCACGGGTAACCACCGGTCAGGAATCGACCTCTCCGGGGGTGTGCAGGGTGGCCCTGATCCTTCGGATCATATAAAAATCACCAACAATATCATCAGCAACAATGGCTGGAACAGCACCGTCGATAAAGACAATATCAAGTGGGGTAACGGGATCGATATGATCCGGATGACCAATCAGCTGAATGCACAATTACCGTGGGGATCCCGGTACATCGACATACAGAACAATGTGTTCTCCGGTAACGAAAAGAACGCGATTTATATGGGCCCGATCGTGCGAGACGTCACGATCGCCAATAACATAATCCAGAACAACGGCGGAGGAACCAGTCCTGATACTATTACCGGGTACAACAGGACGTGGGATGGAGTCCGGATTGATCTGGACGAGACGTACCAGATTGAAGAGCTCGCACGTCATCCGGAACAGGGAACATACTCAGGCCACAAGATCTATAATTACCTTACCAATATCGTGATCACCGGAAACAAGATCAACGGAAACGGGGGATACGGCCTGCAGGTCATCCAGACCCCTCTTACCGGCCCGGTTGATGGGCGTAAAAACTGGTGGGGCACGCTTTCCGGCCCACAAAACACCGCTCTCAATCCCCTTGGTACTGGCAGCGCAGTGAGTAACAATGTCCGGTTTTCGCCATGGTATATAGACAACTCGGAAACCATAACCCGATCCGCGGTTTCCGGTGATGGCGCCCTCCTCATCGTAGGCACGGGTAACTTCACGACAATACAGGGTGCTATTAACGTGGCCTGGCCCGGTGATACGGTAAATGTCTTCCCGGGCGCTTATGATGAGCGCATTGTTATCAACAGGTCCCTGACGCTTCTCGGCGCAACGAGCGGCATATCCAAGAAGGATTATGCCGTTCCGGCAGGATATGCCTACGATGCGACAAAGGAGAGTATCATCAAGCCTTTATCGAATCAGGACGCGCCCGTGGTAACAATCGAAACAGGATCCGTGATCTTCGACGGATTCGTGGTCGTCTATGACCGTGTTAACCAGTATCCCGATATCACGTATCCCAGTACCCACCTCATTGCCCTCACCAACCAGTCAAAGGATTATTCCGATGTCCTGATAGAGAACAACGTGATCGGCCCGAATACCAATACCGCCTCCCAGGACGGGACAAAAGGCCGGGCCGGGATCGCGGTCTATGGGCCGAGTGCTGCACTTGTCCGGAACCTGACTATCGCCCGTAACAAGATTTTCGATGCGAAAGGTGACGGCTGCGGCATCCTGCTGCTTGGTTCCGTGAATTCGACAAACCAGGTCATGACGAGTACTCTGGGACTCGCCGGGAAATACCGGGATTCCCTCATAGACAGCAATAACATCTCCGGTAATCACCGGTCGGGAATAGAATTCTCCGGTGGTGTTCAGGGTGGCACACTGGCTGCCGACCATTTCCGGATCACCAACAACACGATTGCCAATAATGGCTGGAACAGCACCGTTGACAGGAATAACCTGAAGTACGGTAACGGGATCACCCTGATCCACGTAGGATCGGATAAGGAGAATCAATACTCCTGGGGCTCCCAGTATCTGGACATCGATAATAACCTGATCACCGGCAATGAAAAGAATGGGATCTATATGGGGCCGATAAACCGGAACATCACCATCACCAATAATGCAATAAAAAACAACGGTGCGGGGACCGGAGGGTACAGTATATGGGACGGTGTGCGGGTCGATCTAGACGAAAGTTATCACAACCCCTCCTATAAGAACTACGGATTCCTTTCCAACATCACGGTCAGGAACAACGAGGTAAGCACAAGCGGGGACTACGGGCTCCGCGTGATCGAGACACCGCTGAAAGGGTCCGTCGATGCCCGCAACAACTGGTGGGGCAGTGCAAGCGGCCCGGCAGCAACGAGGAACCCCCCAGGGTCTGCCAATAATGTAAGCGACAACGTGGCATTTGCCCCATGGTATACAAATCCGCTGAAAACCACGACAAGTTCGTTGTTTCCCGCCCCCATCGCAACCTTCACCGCAAGCCCGGTTGAAGACGTAGCTGGCCATCCGTTCTCGTTTGATGCATCGTCCAGTGCGGGGCAGAGCACTACCAGCATCCAGACCTACCAGTGGGATTTCGGCGATGGCAATACTAGTGCTGCATCGGCGAGCCCGCTCACGTCATGGGTTTACAACTCCTCCCGGGTATTCACCATAACCCTCACCGTGAAGGATTTCAACGGCATGACCAACCAGACAACCCGGCAGGTCTCCGTGATTGCGCAAAAAGAGGTGATCCCGCTGAGTTTCAACGGCACGACTGTCTCCGGAGCACCGGGTGCCCAGGAGATTACGGTCGATAATACCGCGACCACGACCTCTGCGGTAGTGACAAATTCAACGACAAACCTCACCATAATAAATCCCGGCAACGGTTGGGACGAGATTGTTGTGACCGGCAATACCACTGGTGGAGGTGGGGCGCCGGTCACCGTAAAAAATATTACTGAGGTTGTCCTGAAAGCCAAACCTTCTGTTACCACGCTCGATACCACTGCATCCGATGGTACGGCCGGCCCGGGTGCGGTGACAACTTCCCTTCAGCTCTCCTTAAAGCAGTTTGCCAATGCCCCGCTCCAGGTGGAGGTTACCCAGGGAGCAAACGCCACGATCTCCAACGCCTTCCAGCTTGCTGCAGGTTCCGGGAACAAAGTGGACGCGGTAGCGTATACGATGACGATAAAAGGTTCGGACCTGATCAATTCGAACCTTTCCGCCGCTTCGGATCCCGTGATCCTCAACATGAGTGTCAGCGAGGACTGGGTACGGGCGCACGGCGGCATCAGTGCAATTAAGGTAATCCGGTTTTCGGATGACGGCACAACAAAGGAGACGCTCGACACGCAGTATCTCTTCACCGCCGGCACTCCCTTGATGTGCTACTTTAAGATAGTATCACCCCATGGCTGTTCGATCTTCGGGGTAACTTCTGTCTCCGCAGTCATCTCTTCCTCATCGGGATCCAACCAGGCTTCCTCCAGCTCATCTCCTTCCGGTGGCAGCGAAAGTGAATCGGGCGGGGTTGCCTCTTCGCAGAAAAGCCAGGAGAAAAACCCTCTTGCGCCCCCGCAACCGACCAGTGGGCCCGCGGTGATTCCACAGGAATCCCCGGTTCCGGTTCGGGTGCCGGAGACGCTCCACGCCCCCCCGGAGCAGGGAACCGGCAACGGGCAAGCGGCAAATGTTCCTGGTCCTGCTGCCGGAGAGGGTGCCGGAGGCCTTCCCGACAGGGCCTTTGCATTCATCAGACAGCACCCGATCCCTGTGGCCGCCGTTGGAGGAATTGTTGTGATCGGCACAGGACTTCTCGTCTGGTGGTGGCAGAACCGGGGGGAATGGCTATAATGCTCTAGCCGGAACAGCGTCACACCCGCCGGAAAAAACATAACCCCGGAATGACGGGCAGAATAGAGCTGCCCACTTTACGGGAAGAGTACTGAGGAACTTACCGTGGCGTCCCGGGAGACCGGATCCGGTACACGTCAGCCGGCACCAGGAGGTCAAACCGGGCTCCTGTTCCCCGTTGGCCGGTCTCGCGGATGGTGATACCGGTAAGGGTGAGGATCTCCCGGATCAGGAACAGGCCAAGACCGGTATTCTTCCCTTTTCCTTTCACGAAGATGGACTCCTTCTCCCGGTCCGTGATGCCGATCCCATTGTCTTCGTAGGCGATGACAAGCCCGTCTGCCTCTTTGTGGATGCTGATACGCATGGAGGTGACATGCCTGCCATGGCGGAGGGAATTGTCCATGAGGTTGTAGAATACTTTGACCAGCAGGGAATCGGCAAATATCTCGATACCCTTGCATCCCGTACAGACCGGCGGGGTGACATCGGGGGGCAGCATGCCGATTGCCTGACATACGGTCTCGTCGAGGTCCTGCCAGCGGGGTTTCTGGGATCCGAGGCTCTGGTAGTCCCGGGTAAAGTTGATCTGCTCCCGGATCGATGTGAGGAGCAGCTGTTGTCTCGTGAGGTACCCGAGAATCTTTGGATCCTGAGAGTTTGCTTTTACAATCTCGACATAGCCGGAGAGTGCCGCCACCTTGTTGAGGAGATCGTGGCGGGTGACGTCCACAAAGAGATCCAGGTTCCGCTTCTCCTTATGCCTCCTCACTGCCAGCTGGATCTTGTGGGAGAGTTCGGCAAACTGCCGCTCCTTGTCATCATGTTTCTTAAGATAGAACGAGGCCCCCTCGTTGAATGCCTCGATGACGATATGCTCGGGTCCGGCGCCGGTCAGCATGATAAATGGCGTCGGGTCCCCCTGGGCCTTCAGTTTCTTCAGGAGATCGAGCCCGGTCATCACCGGCATATCGTAATCGGAGACAACGGCATCATATTGTTTCTGCGTGAGCTGGGTGAGGGCCTCATGAGCGGAAGGGCAGACGTCCACGGTAAACGTGCCGGTGCCTTCAAGATGTGTCTTGGCCGTGGCCAGATGATCCGGTTCATCGTCAATCAAAAGAACGGAAATCATGGCGGTTCACAGGCACTGCGCCGGCGTATTATACCGGTGTGGTACTGTAATAATTCCATTTTTTTGTATTTAAATCTTTTTAACTTCAAAAAACTTCATTTTGTCGGTTTCAGGTTAAATTTTCCTTTTGGAACAGAAATTTCAAAGCGCACACCCCGGACCGGCTCTCCCGTCTCCACAATCGTGATGCCGGTGATGCCCAGGATCTCCCGTACCAGGAAGAGCCCGATGCCGACATTTGATCGGGTCATGCGGTGGAATATCTTCTCCTTGTTCTCTGCTGGTATCCCGACACCGTCATCCTCGTAGATGAGGGTACAGTCATCCGCAGATATCCTTGTTGAGAACCGTATCCTGCTGACGTTCTTGCCGTGACGAAGTGAGTTGTCCATGAGATTATAGATTACTTTGGTAAACATCGGGTCCGCATAGACACTGAGACCGCCTGTTTCGTCAATGACCGTGATCGGCCCCACTTCGAGCTGGTCTTTTACCTCATCAATGACCGGTGACAGTTCCTGCCATGCGGGGGATCTGATGCCCAGGTTTTCATACTCCTTGGTGAACTCGATCTGATGCCGGATCGCTGTCGCGGAAGCTTCGGCCCTGCGTAAAAAGTCCAGCAGGGCCGGGTCCTCGGTAGAGCCAAGGGAGAGCTCCAGGTAACCCAGCACCCCGGTCAGTTTGTTCTTGATATCATGTCGCGTGATACTGGACAGGAGGTTCAGTTTCCGGTTCGCCTGCTCCAGTGCGCCGGTGATCCGGACCCGGTTCGTGATATCGTGCACATAGATCCGGATCGCGGAAAACTCAGGGGAATAGGCAAGGGTTTCGCCAAATAGTCCGTTCCCGACAGGCACTTCCCGGTAGAGGTTCTCGTAATTTCCCTCGCGGATTGCCTGGAGTATCTCCCCGGTATCCGCGGGAAGGAATGCGGCGGGATCCTCCGGCATACCGAGCAGGCAAAGAGTACTGTAACTGGCAGGATTTGCATACGTGATCTCCTTCTGGAGATTGATCTCAATGACCGGGTCGGGGTTCAGGGTGGGGAACGAGGCGAGCCTGCGCGCCTGTTGCTCCGCCCGTTTCAGGCCGGTCACGTTGCGGACGATCGCGATGAGCCGGTGTTCGCCCGCCACAGTTACTGCCCTGAGCGAGACTTCCGTATCGAGCGGGGTACCGTCCTTCCTCCGGAACACCCAGACAAAGACTGGTGTGCCGCCTGCAAGCGCCTCATGGATGTATGCTGCCGCGGTATCCTGCGAACGCTGGCCGTCCGGCTGGATCTCCGGGGAGAACTCTTCCGGAGAATGCCCGATGATCTCTTCATGGCTGCACCCCAGCATCCGCTCTGCCTCCGGGTTGCAGTCAAGGAACCTGTCCGTCATAAGGAAAATTGCATCGGCCGATGACTCGAAGATCGCACGGTACCGCTCCTCGCTCTCCCTCAGGGCCTGTTCTACTTTCCTGCGTTCAGTGATCAACCGGGTTGTCGTGACGATACCGTCGATACCCGGAACATCAAGGAGGCTGGTTGCAATAGCATCGACGTCAACATAGTGCCCTTCCGCATGCCTGATACGATATTCCGTCGGGGTCCCGGGGTTTGTTCCCCTCAGGGCCTCTCCGAATGCATCCTTCACCTGCTGTCGGTCATCGGGATGTACAAAATCGAACGGGTCCTTCCCGATTACATCGGACGGGTCGTATCCCGTTATGTTCAGGGTGGATGGTGAACTGTACACGATGAGCCCGTTCCGGTCGATGATGCGGATCATGTCGGAGGCATTCTGGATCAGGTTCCTGAACCGCTCTTCGCTTGCCCTGAGTGCACGTTCCATCTCTTTCTGCACCGTGATATCCTGGCCGGAGAAAAGGATGCCGGTAATTCCGTCGGCGCTGGTAAGGAGGGTATTGTGGAATGCAAGTATGCGTTCCTCTCCGTTTTTCATCCGTACTGCGTTCTCGTGATATTCAGCGGATGCAATGTCCCCGGCTATTATCCGTGCAAATACGTCTTTTACTTCAGGCCGGACCGCCTCGTCAAGACAGAGATCAAACCAGTTCCCGCCCAGGAGTTCCTCTTCCCGGTAACCGAGTATCTCGCAGCCCCGCCGGTTGATCAGGGAGATCCTGCCGTCAGGATCGATCACCGCAAGAAGTACTCCGGCACCGTCAAGGTACAGTCTGGCAAGGTCGCGCTCTCTTCGTACGGCCTCTTCAGCCCGGAGGCGCCCGGAGATGTCCGTGACAAAGGCATAAAAGTACTGGAGGTTCCCCCCGGAGTCCACGACACGGTGGACGAATATCTCCACCGGCACACGGGACCCGTCTTTCCGGATATATTCCTTCTCGTACCGGAAGGGAATACCGGTCCTTACCAGTTCATCCAGTGCACGTCTCTCCCGTTCATGGTATTCCGGAGCGGTAAGGCCGGACCAGGTCTGGCCCTCCAGTTCATCTTCCGTGTATCCCAGGAGATCGCAGAATGCCGGGTTGATGATGCCAAACCGTCCGTCCGGATATCCCACGCCGAACGGCTGGGACGAGAGTTCCAGTACCTCTGCGAGGAATGCCGCCCGTTCTTCGCTGCCCGCAAGGGCTTTCTCCGCCCGCGTCCGCAGTGCCTGTTCGTCAAGCAGATCGAGCGCAAACGAGATGTCCAGTGCGATCTCTTCGAGAAGGGCGATCTCTGCCTCATTGAAAAAATTCTTCCCGGATGCATAGATCATGTATGCCCCTACGACTTCGCCATGGAGCCGGAAGGGAAATGCAGCTGATGAATGGTAACCGCGTTTCAGTGCCTCGTCCTGCCATGGCTGCATACGCGGGTCGGTTTCAATATCATTGGAGATGTCATACCGCCCTTCCCGGAGTGCAGTGCCGGTGGGGCCCCAGCTTCTCTCGCCTCCCGTGACACTGATTTCGGCAACTGCAAGGTAGCCATCCTCATGACCTGCATGGGCCACGGGACGGAATATCCCCGAATCGCGGTCGAGCAGGCCCACCCACGACATCCGGAACCGGCCGATCTCGACCGATATCCGGCAGATCTCGGCAACGAGTGTTTCGAGGTCCTTTACCCGCACGATGGCCTTGTTGATCTGGGACAGGATTGCGTACAGCCGCTGGGCCGCGATCATCTGCTCTTCGGCTTTTTTCCGCTCCGTGATATCTGTAAGGATGCCCTGGAGCCCGAGGAACTGGTCGCCATCGAAGAATGCACGACTGGAGCTGCGGATCCACCGTATCTTCCCGGAACCATCCGGAAGCCGGAATTCATAGGGTTTTATGGTTCCCTGTTTTGCCTCTTCGAACCTCTGGCGGAGGTCGTACGCGTTATCCGGCAGGAAGATGTCCAGCAGCTGTTTTCCGATCACCTGTTCCGGAGTAAGACCGAACTGGCTGACCATGGGGCTGATATAGGTGAATGTTCCTTTTGTATCGACGGTAAAGAGGACATCGGTAAGGTTCTCGACAAGATCCCGGTATTTCTCCTCCGATGCAAGGAGTGCTGCTTCCGCCTGCCGGCGTTTGACTGCCTGTCGGACCTTGTTCTCCAGTTCCGCGAACTGGCTCTTTGGCTCACCGCCTTTCTGGAGGTAGAAGTCCGCACCGGAGTTGAGCGCCTCGATCGCTACTTCCTCGCGCCCCTTGCCGGTAAAGAGGATGAACGGCAGGGTGCCATAGCGGGGACGGAGGTACTTGAGGAATTCAATCCCGTCCATCTCCGGCATCTGGTAATCGGAGACCACGGCATCGTAAAAGTGCGCGTCCAGTTTTCCTATACCGTCACGTGCTGATGTGCAGGTATCGACCGTGAACTCGCCCGTCCGTTCGAGGTAGATCTTAGTCACTTCAAGAAGGGTCGTCTCATCATCGACGTAAAGGATCGAGATCATGGAATTCCCCGGCCGGGCACGCCTGCCTGATATTTATTCCTCTCGTCTTATACCAGATAAGGATATTTATAGGGCTGGCAGGGGATGAGGCGGTGTTAATGCTTCCCGAGATAGCGGTCTATCCCGTCCCGGAGCTCGTTGAACGAGACCGGTTTGTGGAGGACACCGAGCCGGGTGTCCTGGATCGCTGCCATCCTCTCTTCAACGGCCGGTGACGCGGTGAAGATGATCACCGGGATATCCGTCTTACCGTATTCTCCCCGGAGTTTCTCCAGGAACTCCCAGCCGTCGATCGGTGTCATCATGATATCGAGCAGGATGAGTGCAGGGGGCTCCTTCCGGATCATCTCAAGTGCCTCGAGCCCGTTTGCGACCAGGACCGGTTCGTACCCGAGTTTCCTGATCAGGATGTCCATCAGGTCGAGGATTGGCTCGTCATCCTCGACAACAAAGATCTTCTGTTTCATGCTTTCTCCTCATGCTGCCGCTGTTTCGGGATATGAATCGTGAACGTACTCCCGATATTCACTACGGAATCCACGCTGATGAATCCCCCGTGCATCTGGATATACTTCTTTGCAATCGAGAGCGAGAGCCCGATGCGATCATATTTCCTGCTCACGCTCCCCGAGTCGGGAAGCTGGAACGGTTCAAAGATCTCATCGAGCTGGGAGTTGGTGATGCCGACCCCGTTGTCCTGGATAGAGAGCCTGTGCATCTTCTCCTGCGAATTCGAGAGGTAGGCGATACGGATCTTCCGCGGGGGCTTGGAGTAGTTCACCGCATTCGAGATCATGGAATCGATCACGATCGAGATCTTGGTCTCATCGGCATCGACGCGGAGGCCGGGCGGGATATCCATGCTGATGTCTGCCTTGGTCGCATATCCGCCGGCCTCGATTACCGTCCTGAGCAGATCAGGGACACTGAACAGGGAATACTTGAGCGGGATCTTTCCCGAGTCCAGGACCGAGAGTTCCAGCATCTGGTTGATGATCTGGCGTTCGCGGTCCACGCTCTTGGCGCACCGGTCCAGGATCGCCTTTGTTTCGTCGGTCACGCCGTAGGTCTCGGGATCCTGGGTGAGCAGGTTCAGATAGCCCATGATGGGCTGGAGGGGGGTCCGGAGCTCGTGGGCGACCGTGCTGATGATACCCCGCCGCCGCTCGTTGTCCTGCTGGATCGTCTCCTTGAGTTTCTCGTGTTCGGTGATGTCCACGAGGTTGATCAGCACCGCGTGGCTGCCTTTCTGGAGGATCCAGGTGAAGAAAAGAGTGCCAAGGCGCGTATCGCCGGATTTTGTAAGGAACCGGAGCTCGGTCATGCCGGGCAGGGGCATCCGGGGATCCGGCGCATCGGGAAAGACAGGGAACCGGTCCCGGTCCTCGGGATGAATAATGGGCCGGAGATCGTTTCCCATCAGTTCGCCGGGTTCGTACCCGGTGAAGGCCCGGAACGTCGGGTTTGCATACACGATCCGGTTGTGGGCGAGGATGATGATGCAGGTCGGAGCGTTCTCCGTGACCTGTTTGTATTGCGTGTAGTTCTCCTCGGCTGCCTGCTCAGCCTGCTTGCGCTGGTCAATGTCGATGACCGAGCAGGATACGAGGTTGTCGTCGATCCTGCTCCAGGACAGGTTCACCCAGACCGGGCCCCGGTCCTTTGCCACGAAATGGGTCTCGAAGTTGATGATATCCTCGTTCGATCCCAGGTATTCAAAGAACTTCCGCTGCTCGTCTTTTACCGCGAAGAGCTGGGAGAAGGTCATCTTCCCCAGTTCTTCCTGCGGGAACCCGAGCATCTGCGCCAGGTGCGAGTTGGTCATGCGGATTGCAAAACTGTTCTGGTCAAAGAGGATGATACCGAGGAGCGAGGTCTCGAAGATGCTCCGGTACCGGGACTCGCTCCGGTTGATCTTCTCGGTGAAATACGCGACAACGGCCGCAATGCCGATGAAGAGGGTCGCCTGGCCGGTGGTAACGATCAGGCCGCCCGTATCCGGGAAGAGATAGATGTACGCGAGAACCTCATAGACGATTGCACAGAAACCGGCAAGGTAGAGACCGCGTCTCGGGAAGAAGTAGGTGGCGTAGAGGATCGGGAAGTAAAAGAGCTGGGCATAGATCGTCTCGACATGATTCGAGAGGGAGATTGAGGTGATGAAGATACAGGACAGGGTGAGCGAGAGGATAACGCAGATCCGCACGATATCCGTGTGCGATATGGCGTAATTTCCTATCCTGAGGTTCCGGTCCATGAATGCTTCCGGTGTTTACTGTTTGAGTTAATAAATGTAGTATCTTTTGTGTTTTACGCCGTGATACCGGCCGCGGGTACCTGCCCGTTAAAAAGAGGCCGGGCCGCTTATACGCAGAGCGGCGAAAGTTTTGCGATCAGGCGCTCGACCTGTTTAACGGAGGTGCCGATGTACGCATCCGGCGAGAGGAGGGCGGCAATATCAGACTTGGAGCAGTACCGGACGACTTCGGGATCGGTGCCGAGGATCTCGGCGAGTGACCGTCCCTCTGCCAGGGCCTGCATGCTCGCCATCCTGATCCTCTCGTGGGAATCCTGCCGGTTCATGCCTTTCTTCGTGAGTTCGATCATCACGGCCTCGGCCATATTGATCCCATGGAGGAAGGCAAGGTTGCGCCGGATCGCGGCCGGGTTGATGACGAGACCGTCAATGACGACTGCCATCAGCCTGAGACAGTGGTCGGTGAGGATCGAGGCCTCGGGAAAGAGCACCCGCTCGCAGGAAGAATTGGTCAGGTCCCGCTCGTCCCAGAGTGTGTTGTTCTGAAGCGCCGGCTCGACCGATGAGCGGATGATCCGGGCCAGGCCGCAGACCTGCTCGCTCTTGATAGGGTTCCGCTTGTGGGGCATAGTGGAGGAGCCCACCTGCTTTGCCCCGAACGCCTCCTCGACCTCGCCGATCTCGGTCCGCTGGAGAGAGCGGACCTCGATCCCGATCTTGTCAAGGGTGGTCGCGACGCCGGCACAGAACATGAAATACTCCGCATACCGGTCCCGGGAGATCACCTGGTTCGAGACGTCCACCGCACCGATACCGAGATTTGCCATCATCGTGGCCTGTACTTCCATAGCCATGGGACCGAGCGCAGCCTGTGTCCCGACAGCGCCGGTCATCTGGCCCACTACCACCCGTGGACGCAGTTGTTCGAGACGCTCGATATGCCGGGACACCTCGCTTGCCCAGATTGCGAACCGGAGCCCGTACGTGGTGGGTACGCCCTGCTGCCCGTGGGTACGGCCGATGCAGACAAGATGTTTCGTCTCCTCCGATCGCTTCAGGAGCACGGCGAGGAGTTTCCGGAGTTTGGTGTCGATGAGGTCAAGTGTCTGGCCGAGCTGGAGCCCGGTCGCGGTGTCGAGGATGTCGTTGCTGGTCGCCCCGTAGTGGACCCAGCGGCCCGACTCCCCGCAGACCTCCGAGATCGCTTTCACGATCGCCATCATATCGTGGCTGATCTCGAGCTCGATCGCCTTTGCCCGTTCGAGCGAGGCGTTGTGGGCGTTCTTATCAATCTCGATCGCCGCTGTGAACGGGATCATGCCATGATGGGCCTCGGCCTTTGCCAGCGCTACCTCCGCACTGACAACACACGAGAACCGGTTCGTCTCGCTCCAGATGGCACGCATCTCCTTTGTGCCATAGCGCTCCTCGATGGGGTGGACTGCCATGGGTAGAAATGGGATCTTTTGGGATATAGTGGTTGGGGGGGTGACCGGGTACCGGCCGGGCTGTTTTCCGTACGGATGGAATCCCGGGATCTGCGGCAGAGCCGTTTCGATCCATTCTATCAGATATCTTCATCATCCGTCCTGCATCACCAATCTCCATGGCATCCGATTCCACCGGCCTGTACATTTTCGTGTTGATCCTCCTCCTCATTGTCGGGGTCTTCGCGTACTCGTTCCTTTCCAGCCGCCTCACCGCTGACAAACGGAAGAAACTGATCAGGGCATTCCGGGCATCCCCCGTGATCGCAAAGGGCGCTCCGATCCTTGTTCAGGGTCCGGCACGTGCACCGGACCTCCAGCTTCCCACAACCGGAGAACCTGTGGTCTTCTATGGTATGTTTGTTTTCAGCCAGGAATCGGCAATAACAGACCTTCAGAACGGTCTGCCGGTACAGGTCCAGGGGGTGAACCTGAACACAACGCGGATCAGCGCGGTAAAGGGGTTCCGGTTCTTCGAGACAAGCGGAGACTTCGCGATCGACGCCGGGGGAAGATCATATCTCGTGAGTCCGGCCAGTATCCTTGCATATTTTGCAAAAGGGGCCGCGATGGTATCTTCCCTTGTAGGAGACCAGATGAAAAATAATGGCCTGCCCGGCGAAGTCTGGGATGACGCCATGAATATTTCGGCAGCGGAGCCGGCCCTGAAGATGCTGTGTGGGTTTGAGGCACCGATCGTGACCCGGAACTCAAAAACCCGTTCCGGGACATGGACCCGCACCGAAACTACACATGCGACGAGCTTGTCTGTTGTGACCGTAAAGAGCCGGATCGATTCCCGGATCCACTATTTTGAGGCGGGTGTCAACCTCCCGCAGAGAATACAGGATCTGATTGCAAAGCGGGGCATTGTTCCTGAGGAAAAAGATGAAGTGATTGTTGTCGAGGTCTACATTCCACAAAACCAGGAAGTATTCGTATTCGGTACCTTCGATGGTGACCAGACCATTGTCTTCTCGGATGGTACTGTGGGGCTATCAGTATCGTATACAGATCCGGAAACGGATTAACGTGGAAGGGATCCAGATGTCATCGGCGAGCCGGCCCCCCTACGGTGGGGGGATTCCTGCACATTCTGTTTGCTGCCAGAGGTCCCCGGAAGTTCCTCCCATTGTTTCACCTGCGAATCATTGGTCAACAACTACACGTAATTATCGAGGATCACCTGCCATGTTCCATCCGAAAATCCCGCGGTGACAACAACGTGATCCTTCCCTGAAAATGCCCCCGTCATCGTGATGGTGGTGCCAACTTTTAACGGGGTTGCCGGATCCGGCGAACTGATGGTCTTCGTCTGCGAACTACCTTTGCTGTCTGTTGCCATCGCGATCAGCTGCCGGAGCTTGTCCGCATCCTGCCCTCCCTGATAGGTGATGATCATCGTATTTGCATCCGGTTGCTGGACGGTTGCTGCCACGACTTTGGTTTCATGAATATGCGATGCACTGCCTGCCATACCAAAGATTAAAGTGGCGAGGACCAATGAAGCAAGCAGCAGCACTACCATAAGGATGACCATCAGTACCGGTAACCAGAACAACAGGCTTTTTCCGGAAAATTCCTCTTCGCCATTATTGATTCTTCCTGCGGTCATGTAGGCTTCGTACATCCCGTACACCCAGATGGCCAGGGTGACTGCGCCCAGCACCAGTCCGAAAAGCTGGGGAACAGGCCGGAATCCCCCGGCGATCGTGATAATCGCAAGAATATACACAACAAGGGTACCGGCAAAAAATTTCAGTCCGTCCCAGGTCTTCCCGTTATACCACTGGCCCCAGCCGGCAAAGAAGAAACTGAGTATGACTGCAAGGGCGGGAATCCGGATCTCCTGGTGAACTGCCGGGGCAGGACTCACGGGCTCCGGGAGAGGTGCCGTAGCAGGAACCGGATTCTCCTTCGGCGGAGCTTCAAAAAGCGTACGCCCCCTTATCACGGGAGGATCCCCGGGAACTTCAATTCTCCCGCCACAACTCGGGCAGATCGCCGGGGTTTTCATGGGTAACGGTTTCCCGCATGCCGGGCAGACTTTGAGCATCTTCTTATATAATTTATTTTTATTAATAAACCTATCCAAATTAATTCACGTAAATGGCAGATATATCAAAAAGAGTGGATATTTCCCGTTCTTCCCGTCATTACAATAACTGCCCTCAGTGCAGCACAATTAAGCCCTTCCCGCGTGCGGGTCCGCGCCATAATTGTTTCCTCATACCTGACGGGAATTGCACACATGGCCGCCGGCAGACTGCGGTGATCATCGCTCCCGCAGCTCCCGATCGATCCTCTCCTCAATATTCCTGCCATGCGACCCGTTCCAGTACAGTTTTTTGCAATGCCCGCACCAGCAGAAGACAAATCCCGTCCTGTCCCGGGGAGCATAATCCGCGCCGGCAATCTCTTCGTCCCGTGCTTCCCGCAGGAGCGTGTTGCAGAGCGAGCACCGGCTCATCGTAATGCGTCGTTCGACAAACCCGAGGTCGATCAGTTGCTGAACCTGCTCCATCACCTCTTCCGGCCCGATAAGCACCGCATGCTCCTTCCCGCGGCGGGCCAGCTCGGCGTCCCGGGTCAGGAGGATGCGGTGCTCCTGCATGGCCAGCTGGAGGAGGAGCGTATCCTCCTTGCTGTTTCCCTCTGCAAGTCCGTTGGCGCTCGTGGTGTCGTATCCCATGAACCGGAGATAGCGGGTCAGGGTACCGAGCATCCGGTCAGCGATGAACCGGGTCTCGGGACCCGGTGGGTGAGTGAGGGGGGTTTCAGCTGGCATTTCTCACGATCTCGATCTTCTCGCCGCATTTCCGGCACTGTGTTCCGTCCAGCTCCCGGAACCGGCTGCTGAACCCCTGCCGTTCGATCAGGATCGCACCGCAGGCCGGGCAGTAGGTATTCTCGTACTCGTGGTGGTACACGTTCCCGAGGTACGGGAACCGGAGCCCGAGTTCCCTTGCTTTCCGGTAGATCTTTTCGAGCGTTTCCACGGGCGTTCCGCCGCGGTCGGTCATCCTGTAATCCGGGTGGAATGCCGAGAAGTGCATCGGTGTCTCCGGCCCGAGGTGTTCGATCACCCAGCGGATCAGCTGTTCCTGCTCCTCCATGCTGTCGTTCAGTCCCGGGATGACGAGCGTCACGGTCTCGACATGCATCCCCAGTTCCCGGGCCAGTACTGCGGAATCGAGCACCGGCTGGAGTTTTGCCCCGCAGACCTTCCGGTAAAAATCGTCCGTGAATGCCTTGAGGTCCACCCGGTACGCCCCGAGCATGGGGGTGAGTTCCCGCAGGGCTTCCTCCGTGATGTAGCCGTTCGTGACGTAAATAGTCCCGAGCCCTTTTTTCCGGGCAGGCGTGCCCATATCAAGGGTGTACTCGTGCCAGATCGTGGGTTCGTTGTAGGTCCACGAGATACTGCGGCTCCCGCTGGCGATCGCCCGGGCCACGCCCTCTTCCGGGGAGAGGTCACGGAGCATCGCGCCCCCGGGCGCAGTGCGCGAGATATGCCAGTTCTGGCAGTGCTGGCAGTGGAAGTTGCAGCCTACGCTGCCAAGCGAATAGGACATGGTCCCGGGCAGGTAGTGGAAAAGAGGTTTCTTCTCGATCGGGTCGACCGCCTCGGCGCTGATCTTCCCGTAGGTCCCGGCATACAGGGTACCCCGGTCATTGATACGGACACCGCAGATCCCGTGTTTCCCTTCTTTGATGACGCAGCGATGGTTGCAGAGAGAACAGGTGACGGTTCCGTTCTCTGTCCTGGTATACTGGCGTGCCTCATGCATGGACGGGCCTCAATGCTGACGATTACACTCCTGTTACTCCCGGTCTTTTGTATCCGGTGCCGCATCTGCCTCATCGATCTCGAGCACGAACGATCCGCGGTATTTACACTTCTTGCAGGCATAGACCTGCCCCATGTATCCCCCCGCCACCGGGAAGATATCGGGGCTTTTGCAGACCGGGCAGTAAAACATGGTTAAGAAACTCTATATGAGCACCCGGTACAAAAACTAGTGCAATGAAGACGGTTGTCATCTCGCTGGGCGGCTCGATCCTGATCCCGTCCCTTGAAAACCATACCATAAAAGAATACGTCCCGGTCCTCAGGAAGATCGCAAAGAAACACCGGCTCTATGTGGTTGTCGGGGGCGGCGGCGAGGCCCGCAGGTATATTAATATCACCCGGGAGCTCGGGATCGACGAGGGGACCTCGGACGAGGTCGGGATCCTGATCACCCGGCTCAATGCAACGATGCTGATCGCGGCGCTCGGCGAGGATGCGTACCCGAAAGTGGCGGAGAGCCATGCCGAGGCCAAGAAGTATGCAGAGACCGGCAAGATCGTGGTGATGGGAGGCATTACGCCGGGGCAGACAACTGATGCGGTGGCCGCAGTCCTTGCCGAGCGTGTCGGGGCCTCGGTCTTCATCAACGCAACCTCGGTCGACGGGATCTATTCAGCCGACCCGAGGAAGGACCCGGATGCGACCCGGTTCAATGAAATGACTCCCGGAAAACTGCTGGAGATCGTCGGCAGCTCGGCGCTCGGTGCCGGGTCCAACAATGTGCTCGATATCGTTGCCGCCCGCGTGGTGGAACGGAGCGGGATCCCGCTCGTGGTGCTTGACGGAAGGGAGCCAAAGAACCTCTCGGATGCGATCCTCAAGGGGAAGTACCGGGGCACCGTAGTCTCGGACGGGAAGAAGAAGCCGCTGCCGCTCTGAACCGGGGATCCGGAATCTTACCGGAAACCACTACCTATTTTTATCTTCCCGGCGCAACTATGATGGCGCGGGGTAGTAGGGTAGCCTGGTCCATCCTAGAGCGTTTGGGACGCTTTGACGGCGGTTCGAATCCGCCCTACCCCATCGGACCATGAAAAAACAGGACGCAGCCCGGATCTATTCCCTTCTTCTGCAACGCTATCCGGATGCCCGGGAAGCTCCCCTGACCGTTGCCCGGGGCACACCGTTTGAAGTACTCATCCTCACGATCCTTTCCGCCCAGACCACCGACAAAGCCGTCCTCAAAGTGAAAAAGCCGCTCTTCTCGAAGTACCCGACTCCCGCAAAGCTGGCAAAGGCAAAGGTGGATGATGTGGAACCGATCATCCACAGCCTCGGCTATTTTCATGCAAAGGCAAAGAACATCATCGCCGCATCGCTGACAATTCTCTCGGACTTCGGGGGAAAAGTCCCGGAGACGATGGACGAGCTCCTGACGATCCCCGGTGTCGGGCGCAAGACTGCCAATATCGTGATGTACCATGCCCACGGCAGGAACGCGGGGATCGCGGTCGATACCCATGTCCGGAGGCTGGCGCAGCGGATCGGGTTCTCAGAAACCGACAATGTGGCCGTGATCGAGCGTGATCTCATGGCCCTCTACCCTCAGGACGAGTGGGGAGACCTCACGGATGTCTTCATTGCCCACGGCCGGGCCACCTGTGACGCGAAGAAACCGCTCTGCGACAAGTGCGTCATCTCGGAGTACTGCCGGTACTTCCGGGAGCTGAAGAAGTAATTGGTTTTCTTTCGCCTTCATTCTCATTTTTCGGTATGGAGAAAATATCATAATCACTGACGCTCTCGGGGGAGCCCGCTGTTCCCGAAGGGAACCGCTGGCTGGAGAAGAACCGCAGGTTCTTCGACCCTTTCGCAATCGAAGAATCCTGATGGATTCTTCTCATCCTTATGGTTCTGATGAACCATTCGGCCCCCGCCGCTACGGCACCCCCAATTGCGATGATAAGTTATTACCTGTTATCTGCCTCGGGTCATCGCAATGCGCCCCGTCCCCCGTCGGGGGACTGGCGGCGCAAGAGGGGGGGAGATCATCTCATAAAACAAGGATTTGTACATGGCACTTTTTTGGGAAAACAAAACTAAAGAATTCCCAGCCGGGTCCTGATCAAAAGATTTTCCGGCATCCGGGATCCAACCCTTACGCCATTCCTATCAGGGGCCGAATCAGGGAAAAGAGCAGGTAGCCGGCATATGCGCAGACGAATGCCAGCGGTATCGTGATGATCCATGCGGTCATCATCTCGCGGACTACCCTCCACTGGACCGCGTCCTTGCCCCGGGTTGCCCCGACCCCGACAATCGCGCCGTTGATTGCATGCGTCGAGGATACGGGAATACCGTAGAGGGTCTCCATGACAAGCGTCCCGCTGCTGGCAGTGGCGGCGCAGAACCCCTGGTAGGGCCGGATCTTCGTGATCCCGCGTGCCATCTTCTCCACTACCTGCCAGCCGCCGAAACAGGTGCCGAGACCGATGGCGATGGCGGCAGCAAGGATGACCCAGAGCGGGACGGCAAAACTGGCAAGGATACCTGAGGCCACAAGCAGGGCCGTGATCAGCCCCACGGCGTTCTGGCCGTCGTTTCCCCCGTGGGCTGCGGCCTGGAGCAGGCATGCGAAGATATGGAATGGCTGGAAGATCCGCTGCGCCCGGGTCCGGCGGGCACGGCGCAGGAGGTGGGAGACGAGGATATCAAGAAGGAACGCGGTCACCATGCCCAGGATCGGTGAGATGAGGATGAAGAGCACCACGACAAGGATGCCCGTGAGTTTCAGCACGCCTGCCACCATCAGGACAGGGATGATCAGGGCGGCCCCGCAGATCGCCCCGAGCAGGGCACCGAGCCGGAGATCCTCACCCGAGATTTTGCAGATGCCTGCAAGGACCAGGGCACCGGCAATACCGCCGGCGCAGCCGTATAAAACCACGTGCAGGATCGTTGATGTGCCGGGCAGAATGATTGCCCCGAGCCCCCCGACCGCAACACCCGCCCCCATCAGGCCTCCGATCATCGCGTTGCTGCTGGAGAGCGGGATCCCGACCCGGGTTGCAGTAACGATCAGGAGAATCGCAGCCGCCATTGCAACAATGATTGATGCCGGGGTGAGGGCGCTCTTCGTTACGATTGCCGTGCCGATGGTGGCCGCGACCGCCGTGGTGAAAATGAACGGACCGATCATATTGCATATGGCTGTGAGGAAGACCGCTTTTGTTGGGGAGAGTGCCCGTGTCGCCACCACGGTAGCAATGGAATGCGAGGCATCATTGAGCCCGTTGAAGAATGCGAGACAGAGGGCGAGGATGATCCCGAACAGGATGAACGGTTCCATGGTGGTCACGGTATTCCGGGATGCGTACCGGGATATCCCCGGTCCCGGTTGCCGGGGCGGGGATCCTTCCAGTCTCCTGTTCACGCGTCAGGATAAAAAAGGTAGGATCGGGTGATCCGTTTCGCCGGACCTGTTTTTGCCGGGAACTGTCCCGGCATCGCTGTCACGCTGTCTAATACCCGATGATCACCCGGATCACGGCAAAGGCTGAGAAGCCGATAAGGGCGCTGATCGGGATCGTGAGGATCCACGCGAGGGCGATGCTCCGGGCCACTCCCCACTTGACGGTGCTGGTCCCCATGGTGGTACCCACACCCATGATCGAGGAGCAGATCACGTGGGTGGTGCTGACGGGTATTCCCATTGCCGATGCCCCGAGGATGGTTGCGGCACCGGCAGTCTCTGCTGCGAATCCCTGTACCGGCCGGAGTTTGGTGATTTTGTATCCCATGGTCTTGACGATCCGCCACCCCCCGGCAAGCGTGCCGAGCGCGATTGTCGTATAGGATGCGATGATGACCCACGAGGGGACGAGGAGGTGGTTCGGATCAGTACCTACCCCAACGTAACCGATGGCAAAGAGGAGGGGCAGGATGATACCGATGGTCTTCTGGGCATCGTTCGTACCATGGCTGAAACTGTAGGCGGCTGCCGAGCAGAGCTGGAGGTGCTTGAACTTCGTCTCTGCCGATTGCTTGTTGGATTTCCTCGTAACATTGAGGATGAATGCCATGAAGAGGAACCCGCAGATCATGCCGATGAACGGGGAGAGCACCATGAAGAGTGCGACGGTTCCTACAGTGTCCCATTTTATGGCGGCAAATCCGGCTGCCGAGATTCCCGCCCCGACGAGCCCGCCTATCAGGGCATGGGAAGATGAGGTGGGCAGACCAAAGAACCAGGTGATCAGGTTCCAGGTGATGGCGCCGATCAGTGCCCCCAGCACGATATAAGGAACGACAGCCGTCTGGACTACGTTCAGCTCCACGATCTTGCTGATGGTGCTGGCCACAGCGACCCCGAACCCGAAGGCTGCGATGAAATTGAAAAATGCGGCAAATACTACTGCATTCCGGGGTGAGAGAACTTTTGTCGAGACTACGGTCGATATCGAGTTTGCGGAATCATGGAACCCGTTCGTGAAGTCGAAGACGAGTGCTATGCCGATGATGATGAGGATGAGTTCCCAAGTGGCTTCGATCATGCGAGTGCCTCACGAATCCTGTATCCGCTGATCATGAATGCCTGATCGCGATATCGGAGAGTACGTTTGCCACGTCTTCGCAGTAGTCCGTCGCGGTCTCGAGGTGCTCGTAGATGTCCTTGAGTTTTATGATCTCGATCGCATTGTCGGTCTTGAAGAGTTCCGTTACCGCATTGGCAAGCGCGTCGTCGGCAACGTTCTCCAGCCGGTTCACCTCGATGCAGCGCTCTTCGATATACCGGGGGTCCTTGATGGACCGGATCCCCTTGACCGCGCTCTCGATCTCCACGGTCGACATGTGGATCAGTTTCGCGAGTTCGATCATATGCAGGTCGGAAGCCCCGATCCCGTAATAGAACATCTTCTCGGTTGCCCCGTCGATATAGTCCAGCACGTCGTCCATGGACGAGGCGAGCCGGGAGATCTCCTCCGGGTCGAGCGGGGTGATGAATGTCCGGTTCAGCTGGTCGTAGATCTCGTGGGTGACCTGGTCGCCCTTGCTCTCGAGCAGCCAGATCGCGTGCCGCTTCTCCTTGACATTCGTGAAATCCTCGGTCAGGGCAACGAGCTGCCAGGCGGCTTCCTTGACAATCCCTGCCTGTTTTTCGAACAAATCAAAAAAGATCTTATCCTGCGGTATCAGCAATTCGCGAAGACCCATAACAAACCCAGTGGTAATCGGCGGTGGATCTTAAAAATATAGCGAAATATGTTGCCTCTATACCAGCGTCAGGGCAAACGAAGTGATGAAGTACCCGGCAAAGGCCACGGTGACTGCGAGCGGGATGGTGATCACCCAGGCCTCCATCATCTCCCGGACCACCTTCCACTGCACGGCGTTCTTCCCCCGGGTAGCCCCGACGCCGATGATTGCGCCGTTGATCGCATGGGTCGACGAGACCGGGATGCCGACCTGCGTTACGCTGACGAGTATCGCGCTGCTGGCAGTGGCAGCGCAGAACCCCTGGTACGGCCGGATCTTCGTGATGTCCTTTGCCATCTTGTCCACCACCTGCCAGCCGCCAAAGCAGGTCCCGAGACCGATGGCGATCGCCGAGGTCAGGATCACCCACGCGGGAACATCGAAGGTCAGGAGGACCCCTGATGCAACGAGCAGCGCCGTGATGACACCTACCGCGTGCTGGCCGTCGTTTGCACCGTGGGCCGTGGCCTGGACAAGGCAGGCGAACACGTGGAAGGGCTGGAAGATCCGGGTCATCCGGTTCCGGCGGGAGTGCCGGAATGCGTGAGAGACGATGATATCCAGGAGGAATGCACTCACCATCCCGATGATCGGGGAGATGAAGATGAAGAGCACGATCGCGAGAAGGCCTGAGATCTTTATGGCTCCTGCAAGCATCAGGACCGGGATGATCAGTGCCGCCCCGCAGACAGCCCCGAGCATTGCGCCGAGCTTTGTATCTTCGTGAAAGCTGGCGGTAAAGAGGCCAAGAATGATCCCGCCGATCACCGCACCGATCAGGCCGTAGATGATCACCAGCACAAGCACGTGGGTATCGGGAAGGATCACGACAGAAAGGCCGGCGGCGGCAACTCCCGCTCCCAGAAGGCCTCCGACCATCGCGTGGCTGCTGGAGATGGGGATCCCGGCACGGGTTGCCACGAAGACGAGGATGATTGCGGCTCCCATGGCCACCACGATGGAGAAGGGGGTGAGCCCCTGCTTCGACACGATCGCCGTACCGATGGTGGCAGCGACGGCAGTCGTAAAGAGGAACGGCCCGATCATGTTGCAGATTGCGGTGAACAGGACTGCCTTGCCCGGTGAGAGTGCCTTGGTTGCGACTACCGTGGCAATGGAATGCGAGGCATCGTTGAGCCCGTTGACAAAGTTCAGGGCCAGGGCGAGGATGACACCGAAGAGGACAAGGGAATCCATGATTACGAGTGTGCCTTTGCTATATCACTCAGCGCGTGGCCGACATCGTTGCACTTCTCCATGACCCGGGCCAGCCCCTCGTAAATATCCTTGAGCTTGATGATCAGGAGCAGGTCCTTGGTCTTGAAGAGCTCGAGGACGGCCCGGGACAGCAGCTCGCTCGAGAGATTATAGAGCCGGCTGATCTCCGCCACATGGGTCCTGACATCCTCGGGATCTTTCAAGGTGGAGAGGCTCTTTACGGCATGGTTGATCTCGATGCTGGCGAGCATGATGAGGTACGAGTACTCCTTGAGGACATCGTTCGTCTCCGGGATCTCGTAGTTGCAGAGCTGGTGGGTGACCCAGTCGAGCCGGTCGAGCACGTCATCGAGGACCGGGGCAAGGCGGGCGATCTCTTCCGGCTCCAGCGGCGTGATGAGCGATTCGTCCAGCTGTTCGAAGATCTTCCGGGTGATCTCGTCCCCGTGGTGCTCGATCTGGCGCACTTTGTGCGCCTTCTCCGTGCCCCCGGGGAGTTCATGGGTGATCTCGTTGAGGGTCGTTGCCGACTCACCGATCTTTTCGGCCATCTCGGAAAAGAGGGTGAAAAATACCTTGTCTTCAGGCAGGATCAGGTCACGGATACGCATGATAGTCAAAATTACCCTTAATCCCGGAGTATAAATAGGTACGTCCGACTGGTGAGGGAATTTTAGTGAAAGAATGATGATTTCACGAAAAATTCCTGATATCCGGGGGAATGAAAAACGGGAGAATGAAAAACGGGATGGACCGGGCGGGAATTGAACCCGCGGCCTCTTCCATGCCAAGGAAGCGATCTACCACTGATCTACCGGCCCGCTGCCTTATACTGTAAGTCGCCATTGGTTAAAAGAATTGTTCGTCTTTTTTTGTCCCACGGGCCCGGCAGGTTCTCCCGGCCACCCGCTTCGGCGTCCTGTTCACGGGGTCCGATCGCCTCCCTCCTGCCCGGGAAGGATCGCAGGAACTGCACGCGCCTCCCTGCGCTAATTATTAGTGTTCTCCCGCCAACCCTTCTCAAGCGAAGGGATACCATGCCATCTGTGACAACACTCCCTGTACCCGGGTCCGGGACGATCACCCCTGCTCTTCCCGGGTGGTCCTGATGCTCGGGATCATCGGCGGGACAAGCCTCCTCTTCTCCACCCTCCCGGCCCTGGAGAAGCGCCGGGTTGCCACGCCGTTCGGCAGCGCAGAGCTGCTCTTCGGTAAGGACCTGGTGATGCTGATGCGCCACCAGAACTCCCTGCCCCCGCACCGGATTAACCACCGGGCGAACCTTGCGGCACTGGCGATCGCGGGTGTCACGGAGATCGTGGCCTTCGGATCCTCCGGCTCGCTCAAGCCGAAGTTTGCACCCGGCTCCCTCCTGATCCCCACGGATTACATCAGCATGTCGGACATCCCCTCCATCCACGACCATGCGATCGAGCATGTCCGGCCGGAGTTGTCGGAGGAGCTCGCAAAGAAGCTCGCACATCTCGTCCCTTCTGCACGGTTCGGCGGCGTATATGTCCAGACCCGGGGCCCGCGGATCGAGACGGTCGCGGAAGTAAAGGCACTCGCATGGATTGCGGACGTGGTGGGCATGACCGTTGCCTCGGAAGCGACCCTTGCCTGCGAGCTCGGTATGCAGTTTGCCGCACTCTGTACCATCGAGAACTATGCGAACGGGCTCGGTGACGAAGTCCTGACGTACGAACATATCGTCAGCGTGTCCCGGGAACACCGGCACCGCACGGAAGAGATCGTGAATACCATCATAACACATATGGGATAAGTGGCAGACCATGGCAGAACACGAAATGCAGGAAATTTTTGAGAAGCACCGCTCCCTGATGATCATAAATACCGTTGCAGACGGCAAAAACGTGGATATCTTCATCGATGAGAAGGGGATCCTCCGGGGAATCGGCGAAAACGTGCGTAAGGAGCACCGGGGCGAGGCTGACTTCATCATCGACGGCGATGGTGCGATTGCCCTCCCGGGACTCGTGAACACCCACACCCATGCGGCGATGAGCCTGCTCAGGGGCTATGCCGACGACATGATCCTGCAGGACTGGCTCGCGCAGAAGATCTGGCCGCTCGAAGCGCACCTGACCGCGGGCGATGTGTACTGGGGTACGCGCCTTGCCTGCCTCGAGATGATCCGGACCGGCACCACCGCCTTCAACGATATGTACTTCTTCATGGACGAGGCGGCCCGTGCTGTCGACGAAGCCGGTATCCGGGCGGTGTTGTCGTACGGGTTCATTGATCTTTTCAGCGCAGAGAAGCGCGAGAACGAGTGCAGGGCTACGGAGAAGTTCACGGACCATGTCCGCTCGCTTGGCAATTCCCGGATCACCACGGCCGCCGGCCCCCATGCGATCTACACGGTCTCTCCCGAAGGCCTGCAGTGGTGTGCGGAGTTTGCCCGGGAACAGAAGATCGGGATCCATATCCACCTCTCCGAGACTGAGAAGGAAGTGACCGACTGTATCGCTCAGCATGGGAAACGCCCGGCAGCGCACCTCGAAGCCTGCGGGGTCCTCACGCCAAAGACGGTCGCGGCCCACTGCTGCTGGCTGGACGAGGCGGAGTGCCGGCTCCTCGGGGAGCGGGGCACGACCGCGGCCCACAACCCGGCGTCCAACATGAAGCTTGCCACCAACCGGGCGATGCCGTACCACTGGCTTGCCGGGGCAGGGGCGAATGTCTCGCTCGGCACGGATGGTTGCGCCTCGAACAACAACCTCGATATGTTCGAAGAAGCGAAGATCGCAGCCCTCCTCCAGAAGTTCTTCTGGAACAATCCCGTGCAGCTCCCGGCACCGGAAGCACTCCGCATGGCAACGTCCAACGGTGCAAAAGCGCTCGGGCTCCCCACGGGCACACTGACCGTGGGAGCTCCGGCCGATATTATCCTCGTAACTACCCGTACTGCCTGCAACACCCCGCTGCACAATGCAACATCGAACCTCATCTACTCCTGCAGCGGCGCTGCTGTCGAGACCACCATCTGCAACGGGCGCGTGCTGATGCTTGACCGCGAGATACCCGGTGAAGATGCCGTGCTGGCCGGGGCGGCAGCGGCTGCCCGCGAACTGGTGAAGCGGGCGCAGTCCGCATAACCGACCCTGCCCATGCCACCCTCCGCCGCGTACCGTGCAGGCGCCGTTGCCTGTATTGTCGTCCTCGTCCTCTCCAGCCTGGCGGCTGCCGGGTGCACGGGCATCCCCGGCACTTCTTCCGGCACCACGCACCAGGCTGCAAACGATGGCAGGCTCTCCGTATATTTCCTCGATGTCGGGCAGGGGGACTCAGAGCTCCTCCGGTTCGGTGACAAAACGATCCTGATCGATGCAGGTGAGACTGACCAGGGAGACCGGGTAGTGGCCGACCTGCGGAAAGCAGGAGTCAGCCGGATCGACCTGCTCGTAGCCACGCACCCGCATTCCGACCATATCGGCGGTATGCAGGCAGTCCTCTACGCATTCCCGGTCGGGCAGGTGCTGGATAGTGCACTGCCTTCGACGTCCCCGATCTACCAGCAGTTCCTCAGGACCGTGGACCAGAAGGGGATCACCTATACGGTAGCCGAGCAGGGCCAGACGATCGATGTCGACCCCTCGCTGCGGATCCTCGTCCTCTCGCCCCCGGAAAAACGGTTTGGGGATGACCCGAATACAAATTCCATCGTGCTCCGTGTATCCTACGGGTCGGTGAACTTCCTCTTCACCGGTGACATGGGCGGGGAGGCGGAAGATGCCCTTTTAACATCCGGTTACCCGCTGGACGCACAGATACTCAAGGTGGGCCATCACGGGAGCGAATATTCAAGCTCGGAGGCGTTCCTTGCCCGCGTCCACCCGGAAGCCGGGGTGATCGAAGTCGGGAAGGACAACCCGTACGGCCACCCTCACCAGCCCACGCTCCGGAACCTCGCGAATGCCGGCGTCACGGTCTATCGCACGGACCTTGACGGAACGGTCCTCGTGAGGAGCGACGGGAATGCATACTCCGTGGTGACGGAGAATAACGGGGGGAATATCTGGGTCCCGGCCGGTGCAACAACCCTGGCACCCGTCACCGGTACGGAAGTGACACGGGAAACGATCCCCACGGTGCCCCCCCTGCCGGTACCGTCCCCCCTGCCCACTGCTCCTTCCCTGCCAACAGTCCCTGCCATGCCGGCCGTCCCCTCTCTTCCGACTGTACCGCCTCTCCCGGCGATTCCCTCAAATATCTCCGTTCCCTCCGTCACGCTCCCGCCGGTGCAGCTCGGCAATGCATCGTCGGTTTACATCAGCGCCATACAGTTCAATGCGCCGGGCGATGACCGGCAGAACCTGGACGGGGAATGGGTCCGGCTCGGGAACCGGGGCGAAGGGCCGGTCCTGATCGCCGGCTGGACGCTCTCGGACCGGACCGGTTCGCACCCGTACGTATTCCCTGCCGTTGTGCTGCTCCCCGGCTCTTCCGTTACCGTGTTCACCGGGAGCGGCACCATGAACGACACGGCACTTTACATGGGGGAGACCGTACCGGTGTGGGGAAACAGCGGGGACGAGGCCATACTCAGGGATGGTGCGGGTGTGGTCATTGACCGGAAGACCGGATGAGGACAGGAATGAAAGCGACCATTGACCGGATAGAAGGCGGCATTGCGGTACTGATATCCCTTGAAGATGAAATGGCACGGATACAGGTGCCGGTGAGCGTCCTGCCCGGGGGAAGCCGGGAAGGTGATATCCTCTCGATCACGCTCGAACGTGATGATAAGGCTACAGCTGAGGCAAAGGCAGAGACCGTCTCCCTGATCGGGCGCCTGAAACGGCGCTGACGGGGCCCGCCTCCCCGTTTCCTGGCTGTTTGCTGCCTCCTGCCGCAACTTATTTCATCTTATCACCAGCATACCCACATAGAGCGCTTTGAAGGAGAACATCCCGGTCCCTGATAACCCGCCACGGGAACGCCGGATCAATGGCATTTCCGTGCCGGAAATACCGTTTGGTATCCGCGAGAGTTACTGGAAGGCGGGGCTCGTCATCTTCACCTTCCTGCTGATGTCGGTAACCGTCCTCACGCTGATGGCCGGGGTCCCGCCGGATACCGTGGGTTCCCTGTATGTCATTCCCGCCATCCTCTTTGCCTATTTTTACCGGCGCAGGGGCGTGCTGCTGGTCTATCTTCTCTCCATGTTCTATTTTGCCGTCGTGGTACTGTTCCGGTATCCTTCCGGCAGCGAGATCGTCACTGCAGCGATCCGTTCCGGACTCGATATTGCGGTTGCCCTCATCGTCTCCTTCCTGACCGCCCACCTGATCCGGGAGAAGAGGAAATACCATGCGATCTTCGACAACACCGAAAACGGCGTGCTGCTCATAAGACTGAGTGATAACCGGATCCTGGAGATGAACCAGCGGTTCGCCAGTGCCCTGGGCCTCACCGCAAAAACGGTCGATGGCCTGAGCCTGGGGACGCTCAGCGGGGATCCGGCCCCGCTCACCCGGCTCCTTGACCACCTGGGTTCGCACTGCAGTACCCCGGCAACGGAGATCCTCATGCGGCGGAGTGATGGTTCGGAATGGATTGCCGTTGTCGCGGCCCGGAAGATCGCAGCGGACATCGCGGTCCTGACCTTCATCGATATCACCCAGCGGCTGAACACCGAGAACCTGCTCCAGCAGCTGAACGAGGATGCGAACCTCTACCTCGATATTCTCACGCACGACATCAATAATATCAATACAGCCAGCCTCCATTATGGCCGCCTTCTCCTGGAACGGCCCGATGAAGAGAAGGAGCCGCTCACCTGGAAACTGATCAGTTCCCTGGAAAAAAGCGACGAGATCATCCGGAACGTCTCTACGTTACGGAAACTGCGTGAATCCCCGTCAAAACAGACCCGGTTCCATCTCGCCGATATCATCCGGAAGGAGATTTCAGGATATCCCGATACATGGATTGAATATGACGGCGGGGACTCTGTTGTCACGGCTGACGATATGCTCTCGTCGGTCTTTTCCAACCTTATTGGCAACAGCATCAAGTACGGCGGACCCGTTCCGCATATCACGGTACGGGTCACTCCCGGGGAGAAGGACGTCGTAGTCTCGATCGAGGACCATGGGCACGGCATCCCCGATCAGCTCAAGCCCATCATCTTCGAACGGTTCCAGAGGGGCGATACCACCGTGAGCGGACGGGGACTGGGCCTGTTCATCTGCCGGACCCTCATCGAGCGGTACGGCGGGACCATACGGGCTGAAGATCGCATACCCGGCGATCCTTCGCAGGGTGCCGCAATCCGGTTCACCCTGCCCCGGGAATAGTCGGCCGGATGCCCGTCCGCCGCCCCGATCATAACGGCGGTGTCGGACATAACATCCTGTTCCGATATGTTTTTCCAACCGGCCGATGAGATCGGAATACGATGTCCCATCACGAGGCCTTTGAACACCACGAATCTCCCGTTCACCACGAACATACTGAAGGATCGAAGACCTGCCGGGTCTGTTCCTCTTCCTATTCACACGAACACCATCCCTCCATGTTCGGGATATGCGAAAAGTGCGGGTACAAGATCCTCATCGTTCTTGTCGTCGTGATGGTCGCGATCTCGTATGTCGCATGGTTTGGTGTAGTACTCTGATCGTCCCCGGCCGGATGCGATAACGGCAGCGGGCAGCTATGGTGCCCGGGATCCCCCGCTCCCTGCCCGTGCGGTGACGGTCCGGGGATCATCATGCAGTAAGGATGGAATCCGATGTTTGCCATTGAAGCCCTCTCCCTCTCAAAACAGTTCGGCGATCTGAAGGCACTCTCCCACGTGGACTTCACCGTATCCGAAGGGGAGACCTTCGGGTACCTCGGACCGAACGGTGCAGGCAAGACGACCACGATCAGGATTCTGACCGGCATCACCACTCCCACGGAAGGCACTGCCCGGATCTTCGGGAAGGATATCGTGAAGGAGACGATCGCGGCCCGGAAGCAGATCGGGATCGTGCACGAGACCTCGAACATCTACACGGACCTTACCGCCTGGCAGAACCTGATGTTCACAGCCGAGCTCTACCATGTGCCCCGTGCCCTGCGCGAGAAGCGGGGAAAGGAACTCCTCGAGCTCTTCGGCCTCGCCGAGCGGAAGGATGACAGGACGAACGGGTTCTCGAAAGGGATGAAGCGGAGGCTCACCCTCGCCATGGGGCTCATCAACGACCCCCGGCTCCTCTTCCTGGACGAACCGACCTCCGGGCTTGATGTCCAGAGCAACCTGATCATCCGGGACGTGATCCGGGACCTGAACGACAAGGGCGTGACCGTCTTCCTCACCACCCACAATATCGAGGAGGCGAACCTTGCCTGCGACCGGGTCGCGATCATCAACCGGGGCCGGATCGCCGCGATCGACTCCCCCGAGCGGCTCAAGAAGACGATCCAGAGCGTCCAGTCCGTGGAGGTGGCGTTCGATTCGCAAAAGCCGGTGACCGTGGAGGAGCTGGAGCAGATCCCCACCGTCAGCGAGGTGCTCAAGCAGGGCGACAAGTTCCGGCTGATCACCGAGGACCCCCCCACGGTGATCGAAGGGGTCATGGCCTTTGCCGCGGCCCGGAAGGCACGCGTGATCAGCATTACCACGATGGGACCCAGCCTCGAGGACGTCTTCATCCGGCTCACCGGTCTCGACATCCGGACCAAGGGGGTGAAGACCGTTGACTGAGGTGGCGGATGCCTGCGGGCAGCTCTGCTCGGAACTGAACGCTGCGTGGGCGATAGCGAAGAAGGATATCCTCATCTACTATCTCAAGCCGAACATTATCGTCTCGGGAGCGCTCTTCCCGCTCTTCATGTTCCTCGCGTTCGCGGTGGGCCGGCCGGGGGATCCCTCTGCGCTGATCCCCGGGCTCATCGCGATCACGATCCTCTTCTCCGCATCATCCATCGAACCCGTCTCGATCCCCATAGAGCGGCGGATGAAGACCTTCGACCGGCTCATCTCCGCACCGGTCTCGCTCCACGCGGTCGTTCTCGGCGAGAGCATGAGCGGGTTCCTCTACAGCATCGGCATCGCCTTTGTCCCGCTCCTTGCAGGTATCATCCTCTTCGGGACGCCGATCCTGAACGTCCTGCCGCTCGTGCTCGGCCTGGTCCTCACCTCGTTCTGCTTTGCCACGATGGGCACCCTCTTTGCCGCGTACCCGACCGAGAGCCCCGGGGACATCATGTCGATGCTCAATCTCGTGCGGCTCCCCCTGATCTTCGTCTCCGGCGTCTTCATCCCGCTCGACCAGATCCCCGCAGCCGGCAGGTTCGTCACCTACCTCTCCCCCCTCACGTACGGCAACGACCTGATCCATGCAGCCTATGCCGGTACCACGATCTTCAGCCCGCTCTTCGATGTCGCGATGCTGCTCGTCTTCATCGCCATCTTCCAGTTCGCGGCGAACCGGCTGTACCGGAAGTTCAACGAGTAAACGCCGGATGAAGTCCAAGTCCGGGAATTCCTGCGGGCATCCGCAAAGAAAACCCCGGGGCTCTTTTTTTGGCCCGGCAAAATCCCGGCGTTCATCGATCACCCGGAATATGGTGAGACAGGAATTACCGGACCATGCCGGGAACCGGGGATATATTCATTGCTGTTTCCCGGATAGTCCCGGGTTTTCCCGGCACCCTCCGGCAATACCCTATATACCGATCGCAGATCAAAGAATCTCCGGGAGAATACGGTAATGGCTGAACAGGAAACATTTCCCTGCCAGATCTGCGGGGAACACCGGACGAAGACCGGGCTCGTGAACGGGGAACTGGTTGACGCATCGATAGCGGATCTCATTACAAAGGAGTACCCGGCCTGGTCGCCCGGGGGGTACATCTGCCGGCCGGATCTCAACCGGTTCCGGAAACAGTATGTCCGGGAAGAGGTGGAGAAAGAGAAAGAGAAGTGCGCTTCTCTCGAAGGAACCGTGGACAATGACCTGAATGTAGAGGATCATCTGCCGGGTAATGACAATCTCGAGTACGATGACGAGCTGACCTTTGGGGAACGCCTTGCGGACAGTATAGCCGGTTTTGCCGGCAGCTGGACATTCATCGGCGCATTTGCCGGCGTGATTCTTCTCTGGGTAATCGTGAACTCCTATGTGCTGCTGGCTCGGCCCTTTGACCCCTACCCGTTCATCCTGCTCAACCTTTTCCTCTCCATGCTTGCCGCGGTCCAGGCTCCCGTGATCATCATGAGCCAGAACCGGCAGGAGATCCGGGACCGGCTCCATGCAGACCGCGACTATGAAGTGAGCATCCATACGGACCGCGAGATCCACCTGCTCCACCGGAAGATGGATCACCTCATGGCGAACCAGGGGCAGAAACTCCTGGAGATCCAGCAGATCCAGCTCGACCTGATGGATGAGCTCGCCCGGAAGATATCCTAGGCATACCCCCCCTCTCCCGCGCCTGCTCATCTGCTTCCGCCAAACGTGTCCGACAAAGACCAGCCATATCGAAAAGTCCCCCGGGTGCTACCGTTTAATGAGGTAAACGGAGAATATTTTTTACGATATGGCAGCACCGGTCATGCCCGCTGCCAGGCCTTCCGTGATATGCCATGAAGATCGCCTTTGTCATCTACAACGATGTCACCCTGCTCGATTTCGCCGGTGCTTTTGATCCCCTGACACGGCTGAAGACAATGGGGTTTGTCCCGGACCTCAGCTGGGACATCTGCGCACGGACGGCGACGGTCCGCTCTGCCGAGGGTGCTGAGCTGGTCCCGGCCTGTGTCGGTAACGACCTGTCCGCATACAATTACGTGATCATCCCCGGCGGGGACGGGATAAAAGAGCTTATGCGGGACCCGGCATTCCTCCGCTGGATCTCCGTGGCATCGGAGAAGACGACTGTTGCCGGGGTCTGCGGGGGCGCCCTCCTCCTCGGGGCTGCCGGCCTCCTGCGGGAACGACGGGCGACAACGCACCCGGTCCTGCAGCCGGTGCTGAAAAACTTCGCCCGCGAAGTTTCCACGGACCGGATCGTGGACGAAGGCTGCATCATCACTGCCGGCGGAGTGACTTCGGCGATCGACCTTGGCCTCTATCTTTGCGAAAAGATTGCGGGGATGGATGTGCGGGTGCAGATCCAGAGGCAGATGGATTACCGGCAGTACAATGCTGCCTGATCATCCGCTGTTCTGGCGTTCATAATCAGAAGAACTTCTTCTGTCCCCCGAGGACCGGTTCGAGCCGGTACGTATACAGGTCCGTATAGCCGGTATCGATCGTGAGACTGAACGGTACCCTCTCATGGAACCCGACATGGCCCACCCAGGCATCGGCCGATCCGAACGTATGGCCGTTTCGGTCCGTGAACGTGCCCCGCACCGCGAGATTCTCAAAGGAGCTGGTGCAGATATCGCTCACGTACCCATCCACGGTGATCTGCTGGGACGAACCCGTGTTCGTGCCGTGGGCGGAGTCATTGATCAGGAAGAAACAATCAGCCGGTGATTCCGCGCCTGCCTGCGCAACCCGGGTCTTCGGTGTAACGATCTCGGATGAGGTCATGATACACCCTGACAGCACCAGTGCGGTTATCAGAATAATGGCCAGTGCCAGCTCTCTCATCGAACCTCCCTCCTGCACGGTGTTTCTCTCTCCCGCAACAAATTCTTTCTGCCGGAGAAGGCCGGCATCCGGGCAGGGAGGGTTTTGTGGGAAAAAAAAAGATGATGCTTCTTGGTTCAGGCGGTCTTGATATTGTCTGCTTCCTGGAGGCCGAGCACCTTGATCGATTCTTCCCGCATCTTGAACTTCATGATCTTGCCGGAGATATTGATGGGGAAGTCGTTCACGAACATGACGTACCGCGGGATCTTGTAGTGGGCGATCTTCCCCTTGCAGTAGTCCTTCACGTCCTGTTCGGTCATGGTCTGGCCCTCTTTCATCTTCACCCATGCGCAGAGCTCCTCGCCGTATTTCACATCCGGTACGCCAACCACGTAGACATCCGCGATCTTCTCGTTGTGGTGGAAGAACTCCTCGATCTCCCGCGGGTAGATGTTCTCCCCGCCCCGGATCACCATGTCCTTGAGCCGGCCCACGATCTTGAAGTAGCCCTCTTCGTCCATGGTGGCGAGGTCCCCCGTGTGGTTCCAGTGGTCCTTGTCGAGGGTGGCATGGGTGGCTGACGGGTTGTTGTAATAGCATTTCATGACGCAGTAGCCGCGTGCGCAGATCTCACCGATCTCGCCGTACGGGACGATCTTGCCGGTCTTTGAATCGACGATCTTGAGTTCCGTGTGCGGGAATGCACGCCCGACCGTAGTGACCCGGCGGTCGAGCGGGTCTTCGGTCGTGGTCATCGTGACGCCGGGGCTCGTCTCGGTCTGCCCGTACACGATCACGATCTCGCTCATGTGCATCCGGGTGTTGACCTCCTTCATCACTTCGATGGGGCAGGGCGAACCGGCCATGATGCCGGTCCGGAGGGACCGGAGATCGTATTTCGAAAAGTTCGGGTGCGTGAGCTCGGCAATGAACATGGTCGGGACGCCGTGGAGTGCCGTGCAGCGCTCTTTTTCAACGGTCTTGAGCACCTCCTCGGCATCGAAGGTGGGGGAGGGCAGCACCATCGTCGAGCCGTGGGTGACGCAGGCGAGGTTGGAGAGGACCATGCCGAAGCAGTGGTAGAAGGGGACGGGGATGCAGAGCCGGTCCTTCTCCGAAAATTTCATCCCTTCGCCGATGATGTAGCCGTTGTTGAGGACGTTGTGGTGGGTAAGGACCACGCCCTTGGGGAACCCCGTGGTGCCGCTCGTGTACTGGATGTTGATCGGGTCGTCGAACGAGAGCCCCTCGCCACGCTCCAGGACCTCATCCATGGTGATATCGTCCGCCCGTGCCAGGAAATCCCCCCACGTGTACATGCCGTTGTACGGGATGTCTCCCATGAAGATCGCGTTTTTGAGGAACGGGAACTTCTCGCAGGAGATCCTGCCCGGTTTGGACTCGTAGGCCTCGGGGCAGGCCTCGTAAAACATCCCCACGTAGTCCGAGGTCTTGAACCGGCCCTGGACGATCAGGGTCGAGATCTCGGCCTGCTTGAGCACGTACTCGAACTCGTAGGTGCGGTATGCCGGGTTGATGTTCACCATGATGGCGCCGATCTTCGAGGTCGCGAACTGGACTACCACCCATTCGGCATGGTTCATCGCCCAGATCCCGACCCGGTCGCCCTTCTCCACGCCAAGGCCCATCAGGGCGCGGGCCACCTGGTTCACCCGTTCGGCGAATTCCCGGTACGTCCACCGGAGATCCTGGTGCACGGACACGATCGCTTCGGTCTCCGGGTATTTCGCCGCGATACTGTCGACCATCTCGCTGATGGTCATTCCCAGCAGGGGTACTGCTGATGTCCCGCAAATATAACTGCCCTCAACCATTGCGAAACTATGGGGCAGCGGATAATATATTCATGATGATCCTGATCGGATGTGGTGCACTATGCATCTTTATGGTGCACCAGGACCCCGATCATGGCATGGGACATGCCCGTCGATCCCGGGATATTCCTTTTGCCGGATGCGGACCGGTCCCTTCACACTCCCCTCATAACGCTTGACACCCGGAACCGGGAAGAACAAAACTCTTAAGTTTACACACTGCGATTTTACTGGGTCAGCAGGGAATACCGTCCCGGTTGGCGTATGAGGGGTTGTGGCCTAGCCCGGTATGGCGACGGGCTCCAGCGGTCTTTGCGTTCTCGTGCTCGCAGATGATGAACAATGGGTCTACTGACATAATGGATGATGACCCGTTGGAGCACTGATGCATGTCGGAGAGACCCGTCGATCGTGAGTTCAAATCTCACCAACCCCACGTTTTCTCAAACATATCCTTTCGGGGAATGAGCTCTTTTCAGATTGCGCGATTTGCGTCAAACTATTTTAGAATATTAACAAGTCTGACGCTCTCGGGGCTCCGCCCCGCCGCGTGGGCACCCCCGGTTGTGATGGTGCAGCATTACCTATCTTACAAAAGTGCGGAATTTTTCCGGGTAATACCTCGGCATCGCTAGCGCCCCCGCCCCCTTCAGGGGGCAGGGCTGGCGCAAGGGGGGGAATCATATTACCTCATTGAATTATTCCTGATGAACCATACCAGCCCGATCTTTTATCTTTTCTGCCGGCAATCACTCTTCCATGCAAGCAGACCTGCACCTCGTTGATGCCTTCACGAGCTCCCCCTTCCGCGGGAACACGGCCGGCGTCTGTATCCCGGACGGTCCGGCCGATGCGGCGTGGATGCAGCAGGTGGCCGCCGAGCTGAAGCATTCGGAGACCGCATTCCTCCTTCAGGAGGGTGAGACGTGGAACCTGCGGTGGTTCACCCCGGTAAAGGAAGTGGAGCTCTGCGGCCATGCCACGCTCGCTGCCGCGTTCGTGCTCTTTGAGACCGGCCGGGTTTCACGGGACAAACCGATCATCTTCGAGACACTCTCCGGTACCCTGACTGTCACCGTGGATGGGGAATGGATCAGTATGGACTTCCCGGCACAACCGGCCGCCACGTCCATGGCAATCCCGGGGCTCGGGCAGGCACTCGGTGTCGAGCCGTTGTACACCGGCCGGAACAAGACCGATATCCTGGTGGAACTGCCCCTTGCCGACGATGTCTGCAGCCTGGAGCCCGACATGAATGCCCTCTCCGCCATCCATGCCCGGGGGATCATCGTGACGGCGGCGTCCGATCTCCCGCATTTCGATTTCGTATCCCGGTTCTTTGCACCGTCCGTGGGCGTGCCGGAGGACCCGGTCACCGGCTCGGCCCACTGCTGCCTCGGGCCGTACTGGGGAGAGAAACTGAAGAAGATCGAACTGAACGGGTTCCAGTGCTCGGCCCGGGGCGGGTCCGTGCGGGTCACCCTGCTTGGCGACCGGGTCCTCCTCGGCGGGCATGCGGTCCATGTTTCGTCCGGAAAGCTGCTGGTCTGAACTGGGAGCGACCGGCACATTCATGGTCATGGTGCGGGCAAAGAACGGTTTTTTATCTCCCGCACCGTATAAAAGATTGGGATAACCATGACGAGCGAACGCTACACACGGGGCTGGGAGAAGCTGAAGGAAGTTGACGGCGAGGCCGGGGAGAAGGTCATCGAGAGCTTAAAGGACATCGCCCCCGATCTCGGGCGGTTCACGATCGAGTTCCCGTTCGGCGACATCTACAGCCGTCCCGACCTCGACCTGCGGTCCCGCGAGATCGCGGTCGTCTCGGCGCTGACGGCGCTCGGGAACGCCGCTCCCCAGCTGAAGGTGCACATCCACGGGGCCCTCAACGTCGGGGTGACCCGGAAGGAAGTGGTGGAGCTCATCACGATGATGGCCGTCTATGCCGGGTTCCCGGCAGCGCTCAACGGGATGGCGGCGGCAAAAGAAGTATTTGCCGAGCGGGACCGGAAAGGGCAGTCCTGATCTTCCCTCCTATTTTCCTTTGTTTACGGGAACCTCAAGCCCTTCGAGGGCCGCAGGCAGGCTTTCGAGCACGGTGACCAGCCCCGTGAGGTGCAGGTTCATCACGACCGCACCAACGATCTCGTCCCGCGTGGCACCTGCCGCCCGTGCCATGATTGCATGAGCCTTCACGCCACGGGGGTTCCGTATCGAGGTCTGGATCGCGATATTGATCAGCTGCTTGGTCTTGGGATCGAGGCCGTCCAGGGACTTCTGCACCTCGACCAGGCTGTTGAACCGTTCCGCAAGTGCGGGGCATTCCTGCTGGAAGAGTTCGTAGGCATTCTTCTCCATGGTTTTCACTCCGGTAGTGTACGGATCACGCAGCAGGATGAAAAAAGTATCCCCGTTCTCCTCAGGGGGCCTGATGACCAGCGGTCAGATCGGTGAAAAAAAATTTTCAGTTAACCTCATGGTTAAGCGGGAAGTGGGCCCATGCACTGTCAGCAGATGATCCGCATGCCCCTCAAAACTCTCCTGGACTGCTCACGGTGCCGGAATGTCTCCCGGTGCGATGCCCATATCTCGAAGGGTACGCACAAGCACTGGCAGGGACCTGATCCGTGCGAACTTATCTTTGCCGAGCAGAAGAAGGACTGAACCGGGAGATATCTGTAACGAGCACCCCCCGATCCCGGCGTCTCCTTTGTTTTTCACCCGTGAGGTCCGGACCGTATCTCCGGAATTACGGTCCGGACCGTTCCCGGGACCTGACCGGAGCTCCCCGGCCGCCTTTCCCTGCCCGGCACTTGATAACTTTATCATACAATGCGGGCAGATAATATCACAATACGGAGAGTTCCATGTATTTAGTAGGAGAAGCACTTATTGGCGATGGCGCGGAACTGGCGCATATCGACCTGCTGATGGGCGATAAGGAAGGCCCTGTCGGTGCAGCATTTGCAAATGCCATTTCACAGCTTTCGCAGGGACACACGCCCCTCCTTGCGGTAGTACGCCCGAACCTGCTGACGAAGCCGGTCACGGTCGTTATCCCTAAGGTCACCCTGAAGGACATGCACCAGGTCAACGAGATGTTCGGCCCCGTGCAGGCCGCGGTCGCAAAGGCCGTTGCGGACTGTGTCGAGGAGAACGCGTTTGCCGGCATCGACATCGAGAGTACCGTCATCCTGGTCTCGGCGTTCGTCCACCCTGAAGCAAAGGACTACAACCGGATCTACCGGTACAACTATGGCGCGACAAAGCTTGCCCTCCACCGTGCAATGGACAAGTTCCCGGACACGAAGACGCTCGTGTACGAGAAAGACCGGGCCGCCCACGGAATCATGGGTTTCAAGGTCCAGCGCCTCTGGGACCCGCCGTACCTCCAGGTGGCAATGGACCTCGTGGACATGAACAAGGTCGCCCAGGTCTTAAAGGAAGTGCCGCAGAATGACCACGTGATCATCGAGGCCGGCACCCCGCTGATCAAGAAGTTCGGCCTCTCCGTCATCGGCGAGATCCGCAAGCTCCGCCCGAACGCCTTCATCATCGCGGACCTGAAGATCCTCGACACCGGCAACCTCGAGGCCCGCATGGCAGCCGATGCAACCGCCGACGCGGTCGTCGTCTCCGGCCTTGCCCCGAACTCGACCATCGAGAAGGCAATCTCCGAGGCCCGCAAGGTGGGCATCTACTCGATCGTGGACATGCTCAACGTGCAGGCACCCGCGAAACTGATCGCGAGCCTCAAGGTCAAGCCCGACATCGTGGAACTCCACCGTGCAATCGACGTCGAGGAGAGCGCCCATGCCTGGGGAGATATCCCCGCAATCAAGAAAGCGGCAGGCCAGAAGCTGCTCGTCGCAACCGCAGGCGGCATCCGTGTCGACGTAGTGAAGGACGCCCTCAAGGCAGGCGCCGACATCCTCGTGGTCGGCCGTGCGATCACCGCCTCGAAAGACATCGAGCATGCAGCTGACGAGTTCCTCGACCAGCTCAACCGGGACGAGATCGACCAGTTCAGGGTTATGACTGACTTTTAAGTCGGTCAGAATATTTTTTTAACATTTTTAACAACCAGATTCACCGGTTACAAATCCTGAAAAAAGGTTGTTGATTTTTTTATCCTTTCACGTGTCTCATTCCTGGGATGTCAGTCCCGGCGGTTACCCGGGTCCCCTCCCCCGCAGGAGGGCGGGGAAGACCCTGATATTTCTTAGCCGGCATGCGGTGGACTCATCCCCTCCGCCGCCAATCACGGCACTGCAGTGATCGCCGGTGGCTGCCAGCCCGTGCCGTCGAGGATGCCGGGAACCGCGGACGGTGAGGGGCCCAGGATCCGCCACATGACCTCGAATCCCTGCCCGGCGGAAGGGGTCGGGAGCCAGTTGGCGAGCTTTTTCGGGTCGGTGGGCTGCGTGGCCTGGAGGTAGAAGTCCACCGAACCGTCCGGGTTGACGGTCTGGGCGGAGGTGTCGCTGAACTGGTACCGGTTGATCGGGTTTGGGACCATCTGCCCCTGGAGGTTGTAGACGGTCAGGGTCCAGCTCTCGGACGCGGGCGGGGCGGAGGCCATGTGCAGGACATAGCTGGTTGATCCGCTGAGCGGCTTCCTGTCATGGTCCGCCCAGCTGAGGGCATAGATCGCCTGGTCGGGAGTGAAGGCACCAAGACCGACCTGGCTGATGACCGCACGCAGCGGGTAATTGGTCCCGTACTGCCCGAAGCCTCCCAGCAGGTAGCCGTTGTGCTTCCCGAAACTTTCGAGGAACTGGGAGCCGGTGTCGTTTCTGATCTGCCCGGGACCGGCGGCCAGGGCGTCTTCCATGCCCCGGATGGTGTCTTTGCTCAGGTGTGTGTTCTGTGAGGGATGCAGTCCGGGTCCGACTCCGATCTCTGCGAACCGGGCCAGGGCGGACTGGTCAGCAGCCGGCGGGGGGAAGAGTGCCAGCTGGTCCCCGATCATATCATAAAACGCGAGCCCGGCCGGCATCGTGGCGACTCTGACGTTGGTATTGGGACTGGTCGCGTTTATAGGCCGGTATTCCGTGCCGTACTTGCTGAGAGGTGTTAAAGTGTAACCGTCCTGGATACGGGTGACGTTCGGGACATCGCCGCTCCCTTTGAGCTGGGTGGACCCGATGATCCAGATCCGGCTGTAGTTGACATCGATCCGGTGAGTACCTGCCGGGATCGGCACCGCTTGCTGGCCGGGGCCTGCGATGACGTAATCGCCCGGCACGGTCTGGCTCGCGCTGCCGAAGTTCATGGGATTATTGGTGTAGGGGTCGATCAGAGCGAGGACAAAGAAGTGGTCCTTAACCTCCGGCACGTGGAGAACCTGCGGCTCTTTGCTGAGATCGAGCCATGCGATCGACGAGAGCGAATTCGCTCCCGGCGCCACGACCGCTGTGCTTCCCGGGTTGTTGAGGGAGCGTACGTTGTTGAACTGGTTGACCGGGCCGAACGCACCTTGCGAGACATCGACGCTGGTCATGGTTGCAAACGTGGTGTTCGTCACGAGCAGGGGCAGGCCGTAGGTATAGGCTTCGAGCCCGGTTGCGTAGCCTTTGTTGTAGTCGGCTTGTGAACCGGATGACATGCAGGCCGCTGCCAGCAACGCAGCCGTTACCAGTACCGCACAAATACCCATAAACACCCGTTTTTGCGTAATCGCTCCGCTCATCATACACGGACAATGACATTTTGCTTTTGTTAAAGGTTTGTTTTGGGGATGGGATTCTTCCGGGATAAGAACGATGATGTTCGACTCCTTCGAGGGCAGGGGGCGGTATTATCGTGGTCGGCCGTGCTTTACTCCCTTGAAGGACATCGGGCTTGCTGCGGACAAGTTCCCGGGCCAGCTCAACCGGGAAGAGATCGGGCGGGACAGGGTTATGACGGATTTCTGATGAAGTCTGGATGGATACTTTTTTTAATAAGCCTATTTTCAAGGTGAGTTGATTCACTCAATTTAAGATGAGTAGTTGTTATATCTATCAAAATCAATTCAGAATTTGTATTAACATGGATATTTCTGAAGTTGATAAAATTTTTAATGAATTACAACAGAAAACGGAACAGATTTATCCAATATCTCCCGAAAGAAAATTAAAACCATTATCAAAATTCAATTTTTGGGCTGACCCATTTTTTGTTCTGACTTATCCTATACCAAAAAAAATACACCCCCCCTATTACGATTATAGTAATAATCCTAACATTTTTTTTGATACAAAAATTGTAGAATTTTTAGATGAAACACAGTTGAAAATTATTCTTCTTCATGAAGAAGGACATAAGAGATATTTTTTAAATAAACTAACATGGGATGATAAACAAATCGAACCATTACGTTTACCCTATAAACATGATGGAATGATTATGGAACGCGAAATAAATTCAGACAAATATGCTGTAAAAATCTTTTCAAAATTATACTCAAATTTTGATTCCATAAAAATAATCGAAATTTGGCAAGATGCACTGGATGTCATTCTAACGTACATGAAAAAAAAGTGGATTTATCGAATAAATAGAAGTAATAATTTTCAAGAATCTTATGATGAAAGATTAAAAAATATTCAGAAGTTTTGTGAAGAGGACCTTCATAGATAATAACATTATTTTTCTTCAAATTTTAATTTCGGATTTTTGCAAATAACATATTCTTTGTCAATCCCGCACTCATAATTTGCGGACGGATGTCGTAAACTAAATGTAATAAAGATCATTTTTTACCGATTTTTTTCTTAGAATGAGATAAAACCCGGGAACCCCTGAAGAAACAGTACCCTTATTTCTATACAATTGCGATTCCACCCCCCGCCCGATGGCGGTCGCCGCGACGCCTCGTCGGGTCGCGGCTGGGCAAGGCAAGGATCAGGGTAAGTGAGTAGCGCAAAACCCGCCAGGCGTTTTGCGCGTATGGCATCGCTCCAAATCACAATCCCGGATTCCCGTAAGAACGGTGACACTTCAACATGTTCGGCAATAATTTTCCGGACCGCAAGCCCCATAACCCCCAAATTCCAGAAATATAATAATGGCCCGGGGAAAAAAACCAACAGCCGCGATCGATGAAGCAAAAAAATTCGCGGAGCGGATGGGATACCGGTGGCAGGAGAATACGCGCCCGGACGTTGCGTACGATCTCTTCCTCTTCAAGAAAGATTCCGCCCGGATCGTAAAAGTCCGGACAACCCGGCACCGGATCGAACCGAACACGTACTATGAAAAATTCCTGCCGGACGAACTCCGCGAGGTCCGGGCGCTCCCGTTCCCGGACTGGCTGCCCCGCGAGATCTGGCTCCGCACCCAGCACGAGCGGACCTGGCGCCGGCTCCTCATCCACGAAATCTCCGTGGGCGAGCTCGAATGGTGGGGACCGGACAATTACACGAACCCGTATGCCCGGTGAGATGGCCCGGCTCCCCTGCGGGATGGACCTCCCTTTTGTATAGGGGTCAGGCAGGGGACTGTAAGTCTCTGTGATCTACTCTACGACGGAGAGTTTCCGGGCCAAAATTCCCAAAAAATTCGGCACTGGAAATGGTGCCAACGCCCGGCAAAATTCCTCGTTAAAATCGTTTTTTCGGGAAATTGTTTATTTTAACGAGGAACAGACCGTGCTCTTTAGCGGGCGGAGAAATTGCGCAAAAATCACGTGATCTGCAGCCCGTCCTTGACCCCGATACTCTCCGGTGTGCGATTATGGCCGGAAAATAAAGGGGGTTCCCGGAGGGGGTGAAAAAACCGGTTTTTCCCCGGAACTGCCGTGAAGTGCCATAAGAGATTCACCGTCGGTGCCGGAAGGGTATCCGGGAGGCGGGATACGGTTTCCGATCCCCTTCCCAGGCACTTCATCGGTCACTGATCGTGATTGGGAGTACTATTCCTGGCTTCGCGACCGGGGTAACGCCGACCGGTATCATGATAATTTTTGTCATCGGCGGAAGAGGATAAGAAGAAGGAGTTCCTTCGGGTAATTGTCGGGGGAATCCCGGCAATGAGGATAAGAGAATGACACAGGTAACCAAACTGGCACGGGTGCTGGCAGTAATTGTCGGCGTGATTGCAATCGTCTTATCGTTCGTGAGATTCTTCCCCCTGTCCAATGACGGACTGGTAATCGCCGCGTTCCTGACACTCTGGGGACTCGATGCATTGATCTAAAATCCACTACATTTCTCCTATTTTCCGGACAATTGCCGGCGCCATTCCGTTCCTGCAGCACGTACGGCATCGCTTTCCTGCTGGTGAAAAAAGGAGGATACTGCGGTATCCGCTGCCAGACATCCCTGACCGGAGGCCTTATGATCCGCCGACAGGATTTACAATGCACCTGTCTGCGCAGTACTTGTGGGGATGGTTTTCCGCGAGGCATTTATCCATGCAGGGATTATCGGAGTTTGTCGGCGGGGTGGATGCCGTCTGCCGGGGCAGTTCCACCGCGTAATACCAGGCTCCGCCAACAGCGATCCCGAAGACCGCAAGGATCACGATCATGATGACCAGGGATTTGAGTGCATCCGTCATGCAGGAGAGGTCAGGCAGGATAATTTATAGAGATTCGTATTTCTTCGCGGGGAAATGTACGGGCAGGACTCCTGTGAGCCTCTTTCCTCAATCTGTTCTCTCCGTTTTTATCTTAGCATCAGTTTAAGCACTCGCTCGTACCATGTGGGGTTATGCTTGAGGAGTTCTGTGAAGGAAACCACTGCGACCAGTACATCCATTCTGCCGGTGGATCGTTTGCCCAGTGTCTCATGGTCCAGAGGGAATTATCCCGGGTCGGGACCTGCCCGCTCCGGTATGGGCCGGTTGTGGCGAAGGCGGTGCCGGTGGTTGTTGCTCATTCGCCCGGTGTGGCCAGGGCCGGGCCGGAAAGGAAGAAGGGATTTCACGACCGGGCGAGATGAGGCGGGGTTTTCCGGAAAGATATCCTGCCAGAGTAATCCAGGCAATCAGGAAGATCTGGTAAGTGAGTAGCGCAAAACCCGATAGGCGTTTTGCGCGTTGGGCATCGCGTTTCGAGAAAGTTTTGTTGAATCTCCTGTAGTGATTCTTCCCACCACCTGATGGCGGTCGCCGCGACGCCTCGTCGGGTCGCGGCTGGGCAAGGGCCGGGATTCTTACTGAAAACGATCATCTGGTATCGCCCCAATCCCACCCTTTATCTCCCCCACCCGCCCTATCCTCCCCCATGGAACAACCGATCACCTACTTCGAATCCCTCAGCCCGGACAACACCGACACCACCTTTCGGCTCGCACAGAAGAGAGCGAAAGAGCTGAAAATAAAGAAAATAGTCATTGCATCAACCACCGGCGCCACAGCAAAAAAGGCGATGGACTTTTTCAAAAACGACGGCATCCAGATCATCGTGATCCCGCACCAGTGGGACTTCCACCGCGAGATGAATCCCTTCCCGAAGGAGCTGGCGGCCACGCTGCGGAACGCGGGGCATGTTGTGCACTTCGGGACTATGCTCTTCCATACCGCAGACCTGTTCGAGTCGCAGGTGCCGGTCGTGATGGCGAACCTGCTCCGGTGCTTCTGCCAGGGGTTCAAGGTCTGCTTCGAGTGCGTGCTGATGGCGACCGATGCGGGTCACGTGATGAGCGGCGAGAAGATCATCGCGATCGCGGGGACGGGACGGGGCTCGGACACGGCGCTCGTGCTGCAGGCCGCGTCCTCGCAGCACCTGAAGAAACTCCGGGTGAACGAGATCCTCTGCAAGCCGCTGAACCCGCTGAACATCGAGGAGGTCCACGCGAAGATGGCAAAGGAACTGGCATCATAATTTTTTCTGAACGTGGACTTCCGGCCCGGAGCCCGCCACATTTTTGTACCCATGCGACCCCCCCCGTCACCCCTTTTCGTGACATCACCCGGATCTCCGTCGTAAATCCGGCATTTTTTTGCCCGTGATCCGGACAGTCCTTGGGGGGGTCGCGTGGGTACAAACTGTTCCGGAACGGCCGGGCACGCTGCTGTACGGGATCCCAAAGAGCCATCCGATCGTGACATTTGCCGACGGAACTCATAAGGAAACCCGGTCCCGCCGCCATCATGTTCCGATCCCGCCCGGCCGGGACTTTGTACCCGCGTGACCCCCCCTCACCCCCGTGCCCGCGATCGAACGGGACGTGACCACCCCCTCCCCTTTTATTACCTGCACCTCCAAGCTTTACAGAAGTAGATCTTCATGACAATCCCCCCGGTTGACATTCTCATCTTCCTCCTCTGGGCCGGTTTCTTCGCCTACTGGTGGATCACGGCACTGCTGAACCGGACGCCCTTCAAGCGGGTGTCGTCGCAGTTCAGTGTCCTCACCCTCATGGCGGTTCCGATCGCGATCCTCTTTGCGGCTGCCACCCTGCTGGCCCCGGACCTCATCACGTTCCGGGTGCTCCCCGACATCCTCCCGGTCGCCATCACCGGCCTGGCTGTCACGGCCGCCGGCATTGCCTTTGCCGTCTGGGCACGGCTTCACCTCGGGAAGAACTGGAGCGCCCGGCCTGCCGTCCACGAGCACCACACGCTCATCCGCACCGGCCCGTACGCGATCGTACGTCACCCGATCTATACCGGGATCCTCACCGGCATGCTCGGCACGGCGATCGCGAATGGCATTGCGTTCGCGTTCATTATCCTCTGTGTCGTCATCATCGTGTTAATCGTGAAGCTCCGGATGGAGGAGCAGTTCATGATCGGGGAGTTCGGCGAGGAATACGAGCGGTACCGGCGCGAGGTGAAAGCGCTCGTGCCGTGGGTGGTGTGAGCGGACAAGTATACGAACCCGTATACCCGTTGAGGGGCATGCCGTTTCAGATCACGGCTGCCATGCGTGTGCTGATCTTCGGGAGCAGGTAGGACAGCCGGCCCAGGGTCGACTTCGTGTCCGTGATGATGGCTATGAGTTCGTCCTCGGAAACCCGGGTGATGATGATGGCACCGGCCCGGTATTCGAATACGATCTGCTGGACAGCTCCCATCTGCATCGAGGTACCGATGCGGGAAAAAAATTTCAATGCACAGGATCCGAGTGCAGCCAGTGCTTCCGTATCTGCCGGATCGTTCTGCACGCTCTCGATCAAAAACCCGTCGCGTGCAATCAGTGCCGCCGATGTCACGCCATCAATAAGCAGGAATTCTTTAAGAATCTCTTTCAGCATAGGTTTCTCCCGGTAAGAACCGGGGTCGGTGATGCCCGGAATTCCCCTGTTTTACGATATTCACTCTTTACATCCGCTGGTATTTACATTGTCTGACCAGAGGGCTCTATATGAGTATGGAGTCCGGCTGATAGTGCACCGCTCGTCTTCAATTGCGAGCGGTTCCTGTACGACGAGTATATTGTTGTGATCCCGGTCGCGTTTGTCCTCGTCTGCACGGTGCCGGGGCGCAGGCCGGCACCGCAATACTTTTTCATATTCTTTATAATCTCTCCGGAAAATGTACCGGTATGAAATTGCCGGCATGGCTGAACCGGACGGTGGCAGGTGCAGGGCTCGCAAGTTTCTTTGGCGATCTCGGGTACGAATCGGTGACCGTCCTCCTCCCCTCGTTCCTGATCCTGCTTGGTGCACCGGTTTATGCCCTTGGGATCATCGAAGGGTTCAGCGACGGGGCGTCCAGTTTCGTCAAGTTATTCTCCGGATATTTCGCGGACAAGCTCGGGAAGCGGCGGGAGTTTGCGCTCTGGGGCTCGGTCGCGACCGCCGTCTTCCCCGCGATCATCGCGGTCGCAGGCTCGTGGTTTGTCGTGCTTGCAGGCCGGCTCGTCGGCTGGATCGGCAAGGGGATCCGGAGCCCCTCACGGGATGCGATCCTCTCGAAGTCGGTGGAGAAGAAGGACCTCGGCAAGGCCTTCGGGTTCCACCGGGCGGGCGATACCCTCGGCGCAATCGCCGGGCCGGCCCTGGCGCTCGTGCTCGTGGCATCGATGGGCATCCGGGAGCTCCTCTGGCTCGCGGTCATACCGGGGTTCCTTGCGCTCATCGCCATCTGGCTCTTCCTCCGCGAGCGGGACACCGCCCCGCACCCGCGGCCCCGGCCGCTCGTCGCGTCCCTGCAGGGACTCCCGTCGCGGTTCCGGCTCTTCCTCTCCGCGGTGCTGGTCTTCGGGATCGCGGACTTCTCCCACACCCTGCTGATCGCCTTTGCGATCGCCAGCCTCACCCCCTCCCTCGGCTTCGCCACGGCGACCGCGGCGGGCGCGGGCCTCTACCTGGTCCGGAACATCGTGTATGCCGCCGCCTCGTACCCGTTCGGGCTGCTCGGCGACCGGGTCGGGCGGAGGCCGATGCTCGTCATCGGCTATGCCATAGCGGTCGCAACGTTCATAGGGTTCGTCATCGCCCCGGTGAATCTCTTCGCATACGCGCTCCTCTTCGGCATGTGCGGCCTCTTCATCGCGGCCGAGGACACGCTCGAAGGCGCCCTTGCCGGGGAGATGGTGGAAGAGGAGTCCCGGGCCCTCGGTTTCGGGGCCCTCGCCACCATGAACGGGGTCGGCGACCTCGTCTCCAGCGTCATGATCGGGTTCATCTGGGCGTTCGTCGGGTACAGCGCCGGGTTCATCGTCGCTGCCATCATCGCCGCTGCGGGGACGCTGTTGCTCATCTGGACCACCCGCAACCCGAACGGTGCCGGGCGATTGCCGGCGTAATGTGCGGTACCGTTCACGATCGGGGTCGCGGGGTAAAGGGATCCGGGACCAGCCCGGTACATTGCCTGCGCCCAGGAGGCATCATCCTGTCCCGGGCTCACTCCCCTTCCTGGATCCCGTCAGACCATGACTTAAGAATATCAAAGTCACGCTTCCTTGTTGCCCTGCTCAGGGCCTGTGCCCGGCTCAGCATCCGCTGCTGGACAAAATCATATTCGCAGAGAATTTTCGTAGTGCGGAGCAGGGTGGCCCGGATCGGGTGGTGCCGGTAGACGACCGCCTCCTGGTTCCGGAAATGCCATTTGATCCTCTGGAACGTGAGCCAGTCGAGTTTCATGGCGAGCGTTGCATGGAACCGGAACTCTTCGGCAGAGTCCAGGTCATAGTCCCGTAATGTACAGTACGGGGCGATTGCCCGGGAGAGCTCATAGCGGAACTGTTTCAGGTTCTCGTCCGGTGTGATGCTGACATAGACGACCCGGGTATCGTCAAAAAACCCGTATCCCCCCAGCTCGTATTTCGGTGTCGCCGTCTGGCCCGAGCAGACCCGGGTGAAATCCGCCACCAGCCGCTCTTCATCGTCGGTCGAGAACGGCCCGGCCAGGGTGATATGCGGGACCACCAGTTTTTCCCCGGGATTGAATTTTTCCTGCAGCTGATCGCTTAACCTGCGGATCTGCTGCTTTACCGAACCCATCATGCGGATATCAATCAGATAGCGGGTCATGCATCCTCACTTCCTGTACGACCGGCCGGAAACCCCGGTACTGGTTCAGGTAATCTTCCGGAGCACAAGTAATTATTCTGTTCTGCATCTCCGGCACGGGCTTCCCCGGAGCCCTGAAGACTCCGGCCCTGCACCGGCACGATACGATAGTTCTTTACTGATCCCAAACCTTGGGTTCATTGACAAAAAATGTGTACCTGCCCGTCCGCCCGGCTCCTGAAACTGTTCGTACTGCTCTGCATCCTGGTACCGGCCGTGCAGGCGATCGATCCGCTCTGGACCGTACCGGCATCCCCTGGTGTGGAATTATCCACCGTTGCCCTGTCGGACGACGGCTCGACCATCATTGCCGGAGGGAGCCAGCTGATGGCCCTCAATCCCGATGGCACGAAACTCTGGACCGGCTGGTCGGGGACCGCGATCGACATGAGCCGGGATGGACGGTACATTGTAACTTCCCAGGGCCAGACCGTACGCCTCTTCAACCGCCAGGGGATCATGCTGTGGGACCAGCCCCTCGGGGCTGCCGTCACTGATGTCTCCATCTCGCCGGATGGGCAGATCATTGCCGCCGGCGGCGGGAGTTACGTACAGTCCTGGTACAATTCCGGTTCCGGTCTCGGCAGGAACGCGACCGAGGCCGTGCGTGATATCAGGCTGTCCCCGGTAAAAGACCAGATCATTGTCACTACGGAAAAGGCGGTACGCAGCTTCAACCTGAGCTATGTGCCGAACTGGTACGACGATACCATCAGTCCCGGGATCGTGGCGATATCCGGTGACGGCACCGGCATCGTGATCCCGAACGGCAACCGCGTCAGGATGTATCACGGAAGCGGTACGCTCCTCTGGGACCGGTCGTTTTCCGGGGGAAGTATCATCTCCCTGGCCTACTCTTCGGACGGATCGACGATTGTCGCCGGCCGCGACGATGGCACGGTCCTTGCCATTGACGGGAACGGGAACCTTCTCTTTACCGCAAAGGCAGGGGCCTGGGCAACCAGCGTGGGGGTATCCGATAACGGCTCCACCATCGCCACCGGCAGCATCGATAACCACATCCGCCTGTTCGACCGGCAGGGCACGCTGCTCGGGGATTATACTACCCGGAGCCCGGTCAAATCCCGTTCGGTTGCCGTGAGCGGGGATGGATCCCTGATCGTGGCCGTAGATCTTTCTGAGGTGTACGGGTTTTCCCGGCCCGGCTCAGGCCCTGCGGTCCCGTCGCCGGTTCCCGGGGTGATCAGAAACGTTTCATCCGCCCACGGTCCCGGTAATCCCGCACCTGCCCCCTCCCTCCCGGCGGTGCCTGTCACGGCGCCTTCCGGGAATGTGACGGTACCGGCAGCAGGTACGACCCCCTCATCAGGACTCCCATGGATCCTCACCGTGGTGCCCCTGGCACTCGTCCTCCTGGCACGAAAACGCGGGAGCCGGATCCTGAACCAATGACTCTCTGGTTACGGTGATGCATGAGAAAAGGGATCCGGCTGGTGCACCCGGGCGATCCCGGTCCGGCACCGATCCAAAATGATTTTTAAAACATTTTTCCGGCTGTGCCTGCGTATCAGCCCGTCTTCCCGGTAAGGGTCCGGAGCGCATAATACCCGAATCCCAGGAAGAGTGCGAGGCCGATAATGACCAGTGTCCAGTCACCGCTGCCGGGAAAAATTCCCCACAGTACCATGAGAAGGCCGACCAGGGCCGGGAGACAGTAACTTCCCGCATCCACCAGTCTTCCCGCGTAAGAAACCGTGCCTTCCTTCGTATCCGGGTTATCCATCTGTACCGGTAGGATATACCGGTTATAATTCATATCGGGGCACTTACGGCGGGATCACCGGTGATCCTCCCGGCTCTTTTGTCCGGACCGGCTTTGCCGGCAGTTACGGGACGAACCGGATGCCGGGATAGACTTTACCCCGGAAACCGTCGCTTGCAATCTCGAGGCCGAACCTGTCCGTGATGACACTGCGTAACTCTTCTTCCCCGATCAGTCTCGGGAACCCGGCAGTGAGGCGACGGAATGAACGGACCCATTCGCTCCAGAGCAGCATGCACTGGACATCGCAGATCCCGTCCGGCTGCACGTGGCGCGCCAGGAACTCGTCGAAGATCCTGAGCTCGGTCCCCTCCTCAGGGCTGATCCCGAACCCGGCCAGAGGGAACTGTCCGTCAGGCAGGTCCGGTATACCGATCCCTGTCGCGTCCATGAAGGCCGCAGGGCCCCCTCCCCCCGCACCTGCGGGTCTGCCCGTGGTCCGGCGGGGTTGTCCGGGCCGGGGTCTCCTCAATGCGATACAGGTACCTGGTTGCAGCATGGTGGACATGGTGAATCGCCAAGCGAAGCATGTGGAGCAGGGGTTTAAAGTCAGTTACCTGAAAAGCAAAAAATGAAACATCTTTTGAAACGAAAACAGGGATCGCCCCTTCAGCTAACCTGCCGGTTCAACGCATACCCGCACCAGGCTAATCGGGAGAGCCCGGTCATTCTGGCAATATATATGCGTCTCCCCCCGATGCTGGTATGCACGATGGGAACGGTGAAAACGATTCCCTTCCAAGGTATGCAGTGCAGGACTGATCCATAATGCGAAAACGAAATTACCTGATTCCCCTGGTCTTCATCGTCATGATGGCATTTGCCATCCCGGTATTTGCCGCAGCAGACGATGCACAGGCCACGGTGACGCCGACAGACACGATTACCCCTGTTGATACGGTCACGACCGTGGATACCGCCGCAGCAGATACCACCGCAGCAGATACCACCGCAACAGATACCATTGCGACCACGGATGCCGTGAGCCCCGTGGATACGGTTACCCCGGCCCCCGCGCCGGGCTTCGATCCGCTGGGATCGCTGGCCGGGATCTTCGGGCTCCGGCACGACATCCGCAATGACCGGGCGGCAGACGCGAACCTGACGGAGGGTATCCGGGACAACCGGCAGACCATCCACCAGAACTGGTGGGATAACTACAACATCTTCGGGAGCATCCTGGGCAACCGGGAGCAGGTCCGGAATGATCAGGCGCTCGATCTCGCGAACCGGACCGCGGATAACGGGCTCCGGCAGGAGATCCACACCGACCGCGTGGACATTCACCAGAACCCGGGTAACGCGAGCATCTACCGTGCGGACATCAACGCGAGCAGGAGCGACATAAGAGACAACCGGGAGAACATCGTCCTCAACCATGAGAATATAAAGGACGAGCGGAACGCATCGCAGCAGGACCGTGCAACGATCCGGGAGACGAGGGTGGCAGATATCCAGCTCCGGCAGACCAACAACGCCTCCTGGCAGGAAGTCCGCCAGAACCACGAGGATATCCGGACCGACCGGCAGGATATCCGGAACGATCGCGGGGCAAAGGGCTCCGCCCAATAGACTTTTTTTTCTTGCCCGGTAGAAAACCCCTATTTTACATGGTCTCGTTGTTCGATAGGGAATTGCGAGGGTGACCCCCTCACTCCTCCAGTGGGGAAGGCAGCCCAAGGGGAGCTGCCCCCTTGACCCCCGATTATTTCAGAGGTTTTAGATCAACCTTCTGAGAGACTATCGCATCTGGGGGATGCCCGAGCGGCGGGGGTGAAAGCATGAAGTGCTGGAACCCCCAAGAGCGATTATTTGTTTATCGTAACAGGATTTCTTCAGAGCATTTTTTTTAACTTTTTCGCCATCCGGCTCACCGCCGTCTTCCCGGCGTTTCACGTACCCCCTCACTTGCCGCGCCGGCAGGGCATCCGGCGATGGTGCCCGTGTTCCTGCAGAGATATCCTTAAACTCCTCACGTGCAAATCTCCACCCGGAGAATACCATGGACAAGATCAAGATCGGCCCGATGCCGTACATGAGTGTCATGCCCACCGTCCTCGTGGGCGCGAACGTGAAGGGAAAGGCAAATTACATGACCGCCGCATGGGCCACCACCGCCTGCATGGCGCCGCCGATGGTCTGCGTTGCCATCAACAAGGCCCGGTACACGGCAAAAGGTATTGAGGAGAACAAGACCTTCAGCCTGAACATCCCCTCTGCAAAGTCCGTTGTCGAGACCGACCACTGCGGTCTCGTATCCGGTGCCACCGGGGACAAGTCGAAGGTCTTCACCTCGTTCTATGGCACGCTGAAGACTGCGCCGCTGGCAAAGGAATGCCCGGTCAATATCGAGTGCAGGCTCTTCAAGGAAGTCGACTGCGGGAGCCACCTGCTGTATATCGGCGAAGTTGTCGAGATCCACGCCGACAACGCGTGTCTTACGGACGGAAAGCCGGATGTCGCGAAGATCCACCCGATCGTGTACTCCCAGGCTACGTACTTCGATATCGGAAAAGAGGTCGACAAGGCATTCTCGGCAGGAAAGAAGTATACGAAGAAGTAGGACCGGTTCTCCTTCAGGAGACACCGGACTTTTTTTAAAACCTGAAGAAAAAGGTGAAGACCCTTTCCTAGGACTTCACTTCCAGGTCCATCTCGATGCCGCCGATCGCCCCGAGCACGATATTATACACAAAGGCGCCGATCGCACCGCTGATGAACCCGCCGATTCCCCCGAAGATGATCATCATTACCAGGCCGACGAGACCCGCCCCGATCCCGAGCCCCTGAGAACCCATCGCCGATGCCATTCCCCCGACGCCAGTGGCAAGGAAGATCCCCATTACAAATCCCCAGACAAGGCCGATAACGCCGCAAAACTTCGCTACGCTCAGCACGCCGAACTGTTTGATCATGTATGCAGTAGTTGCCATGACACACCGACTCCTGTGACAAAGAAAGGATCTTTTTGCCGGAGCATAAACGCTTCGGGAAACGCCTTCATCCCGGCTCCGCCGTACCCGTGTCCTCTCATTTTTATCCCTTCCCGCCCCATACTTCAGTGCAATGGTCCTTCCTCTTGTTCTGGACATCATCCTGCATTTCGACAAGTACCTTCCCGTGATCCTGAACCAGTACGGGACCTGGACGTACGTGATACTCTTTCTCATCCTCTTCTGCGAGACCGGGCTCGTTGTCACCCCATACCTCCCGGGCGACTCGCTCCTCTTCATTGCCGGCACCCTCGCAGGGGCAGGCTACCTGGACGTATGGGTCCTGCTCGGTGTCCTGATCCTGGCGGCGATCCTTGGCGACACGGTCAACTACTGGATCGGGCACAGTTTCGAGATGCGGGTGCTCGAATGGCGCTTCTCTCTTGTCAGGAAAGAGCATCTGGACGAGACGCACGCATATTTCACGAAATACGGGGGTTTCACCATCGTGATCGCGCGGTTCATCCCCTTCATCAGGACCTTCGCTCCGTTCCTCGCCGGCATAGGCGAGATGCCCTACCCGAAATTCCTCTTGTACAACATCATCGGGGGGATCGCATGGGTCGCCCTCTTCCTGTCCGTGGGTTTCCTCTTCGGTAACCTGCCGGTGGTCCAGGATAATTTTTCCCTGATCGTCTACGCCATCATCGCTGCCTCGATGATCGCCTGCGCAGGAATGCTCGTGAAGTGCTTCCGGTCCGGCCGGGGAAAAGGCCAGTCTGAATAAATATCCTGCCGGGATGCCTCCCGGCATGGTCCTCTTTTCCGGCCACATGCCCCCCGCATGCCCCCGCCTTTCTGGCAGTATTCCCTTCCGGCGGGGGATGTCCTCATCGGATATGTTCAATAGCAGGCACCTGCATAACTCCCCTGCATGAAGATATGCACGGTTCCTCAGGGGGGCGGACAGCGATGGTAAACAAAGGCTGGCAGTTGCGGATGAAACGCCTGGTCGAACGGCTCGTCACCAGCCACCGGAGGATGCCGGTATCGAAGCTGGACAAGGATCTGCATGCGCTGGGTTTTGTCGAACTCGGGTCCGATCAGATCGCAACCGCATTTGAGCATGTCATCATGGAACTCTATCTTGAGATCGAGCTGGATGACGAGCGCCATATCCACAGCTATTTCATAGTCCCCTTCGAAGAGAAGGAGAAGAAGCGGCGGAAGTACCGGTGGTGACCGGGCTCTCCCCCGCGTGTCTTCGTTTTTCCTTCACCGCTCCTCTTCGGCAGGCGGTGGAGAAACCCGGATCCCGGTTCCCGGGCTGTGCCGGTGTCATCAGGGCCGGCGGGAAAACCGGTTGAGGATGACAATGGCATCTCCTCCCCGTGAGTCAGTCAGCTGCACTGTTGCCGGCTGTTCAGGATCGCAGCCGGCATCTCTGCCGGAAACCGGCGCTGCAGGACCGGGGAAGGAGACCCGGACGGCAAAACCGGATTTCTCCCCTCCGTACCCCGGAAAAATCAGAAAAAACGGGCAATAAGAGGATTGTACCTCTCATCTCCGCCGGGCCCACACTACGACCAGGCCCGCAAGCATACCACAGACAAGCACGGGATCGGGCCCGGGAGAATATGTCTGTTTCCGGGTGGGCGCGATCGCATCCGGGACGATTGTACCTTTCGTGGTTGCCTGCTGCATAGTCACGTCAATGACGGTATCCGTGGGTGCCGGGGGTGCGGAGGTTGTCACAGCCGGTTCCGGGGTCGGGACATATACCGGAAGATCCTTTTTCACCAGCGCTCCGGAGACCGGCTTTGCGTTCGGGGCCATCTCCTGCACCCGGATCAGGGTGATATTGCGGGACTGGTTCAGGGCCGGGACATTCCCGTTCAGCTGGACATCGAGATCAAAGCGTTTCCGGACGAAACTGAGCAACCAGCCGTCCATCCGTACCTGCGTGCTCTGCCGGCCCGGCAGGGATGTCACGATCGGGGTGCCATCGTCCATGACCTCGGTCGTTGCCAGGGTCCACTGCGGGTTCGCAAGCTCCGTGAACATGACAAGGGAATCTGAGGAATCGAACGTGCTCCCGGTCATATACGAATCGAAATGAATGTCGTAATGCAGGGAGACGGGAATGCCGGGCTGGACCGGGGTAGTCGGAGGGGTGACCGACCAGTTATGGAATGTCCATGCGGATACTGCGTTTACCCCGCACAGCACCACCAGCAGGAGGAGGCAGGTGCGAAACAGGTTTTTTCCGGGGATCATCCACGAATCCAAGGACAACTGATCCGATAAAGCTGACGATTTGTCTTCCCCGGTATTGGTGGCCGGGGGACTTCATATCAGGTCCGGTGGCGGCCGTCATGCACGCTGTCCGCGCATGGCCCGGGAGTCCCGGTATGATTTCCGGTGTCCTCTTCATTACCCCGGTGTACAGAACCGGCAGCTGGTGTGCAGATCGAACGGGTTGCCGATCCGGGGGATTTTTATTAACTTTACGTTCAAAGATATCACAAATCCACAAAAAACATATAGTCATATTTAAATTATCCTTTTTCGGGAGTTCTTCAATACGGGAATTTCAATGGATATTGGGTAAATTTCAGTTACCGATTGGCAAAATACCTGCAAGAATCAAATGAAAGAGATTATATACTATACTTTTTGTAATATAATGGGCGAATGTCAGGGCTGCAGAATATTAAAGTAAATATCCGATAGACGAGATCTGCACGGCGGGAATTTTTCATGTACTCCATTCTGTATGTCGACGATGATGAGATCCTTCTCAATGTCAACAAGATCTATCTTGAGAAGAACGGAGATTTTTCCGTTGACGTAGCAAACTCGGGAGCCCTGGCGCTGGACCGGATTCCCTCCGGGCGGTATGATGCGATCCTCTCGGACTACCAGATGCCGGGCATGGACGGGATCGAGCTCTTAAAACTGGTCCGGGACCGTCATGGCAACCTGCCCTTCATCCTCTTTACCGGGAAGGGCAGGGAAGAAGTGGTTATGGAAGCGCTCAACCACGGGGCCGATTTCTATGTCCAGAAAGGTCCCGACCTCAAGGGGATGATGGTGGAGCTCAGGTACAAGCTCAACCGGGCAATCGAGCGGCGCCGGATCGGGGACGAGCTGAAGCAGTCCCGCCAGCAGATGACCGATATCATCAACTTCCTGCCCGATGCCACGTTTGTCATCGACACCCGCGGCAGGGTGATCGCCTGGAACCATGCGATCGAGAAGATGACCGGCTGCCGGAAGGAGGATATGATCGGCAAAGGCGAATATGAATATGCCCTTCCTTTCTTTGGCGAACGCAGGCCCATGCTCATCGATACCGTGCTCCTGGATCCCCCTGCCCTGAACGAGCCGTGCCCGGGATTCCGGCACCTGGACAACCGGATCTCCCAGGATCTCTTTGCTCCCGGGATGAACGGGGGCAGTGGTGCCCATCTCTGGGTCCATGCCGGCCCGCTCTGCGATGCAGAAGGGGTCGTTGAAGGTGCCATCGAGACGATCCGGGACATCTCCGATATCCACCAGATCAAACACGACCTCGACCTGTCCCGGGACACGAACCTCGGTTTTGCCAATATCCTGCCGGTCGGAGTCTACGAGATGGACCTGACCTGCAGGCTCACGTTTGCCAATACCATGGCCTATGAAATGTTCGGGCTCGTGCCGGAAGATTTCAGCCAGGAGATCAATATCCTCGATTATATCGCCACTCCCGACCGTGAACGGGCCTTCCGCGATATCCAGGCAGCGGCACGGCAGGGCACCTCCAACGGCCAGGAATACCTGCTCCAGAAGAGTGACGGCAGCACGTTCCCGGCCCTGATCTATGGTGCGCCCGTGGTTGATCCCGAGTCAAAACAGGCCGTCGGCCTCAGGGGCGTCATCATCGACCTGACCCAGCGGAAGCAGGAGGCGCAGGCACTGCTCGAGAGCGAGGAACGGCTCAAGCTCGCCCTGGCAGCGGGGAACATCGGTATCTGGAATGTGGGGTTACGGGACCTTGTAGTACGGGATATCTACAACTGGTGCCATACCGCCCTTGGCTATGACTTCGAACCCGGCCTCCCGCTTACGGTGGACAAATGCAAAACCCTGATCAATCCTCTCGACATGCCAAATATCATCTACGCATTTTACCGGCATATCCGGGGGAAGGCGCCCCTGTTCGAAAGCAACTTCCGCGTGCGGAAGATGGACGGGGTCTGGATCTGGGTGACGGTCCACGGCAAGGTGATCGAACGCACCTCCGACGGGGAACCCCTCCGGATCACCGGCACGGTCAATGAGATGAACTGCGTGGCGGAATGCAATGATCCCGGGGCCCGGGGAAAGCGCTGACCCGGGCACGCATCCGGTTTAAAAAGGAGTAATTCCAAGCACTAGTATAACCTGACGGGCGCATGGACTGACCATCCGTCCCGCACTCCCCGGGAGATGATACAAAATGGCTCGTCACCCGGCAGGATCAGGATATACCGTGATACCCATGCCTGCAGATCCCCACGACCCCCGCCTTATGCCCGCGCTCCTCTCTTCCCAGAGAGCTGAGATCACGGAGCACCATATCTATACGAAGATTGCGTCGGTCACCCGCGATCCGAAGAACCGCGGCGTTCTTGAACAGATCGCTCGTGAAGAGATGGACCATTACGCGATCTGGAAACGGTACACCCGGCAGGATATCGGGCCCGACCATATCGCCATCTGGTTCTATTACCTGATGGCCCGGATCCTCGGCATTACGTTCACCCTCAAGCTGATGGAAAGTATAGAGAAAAAGGCCCAGGCACCGGACCCGCTCCTCCGGGCTACGATACCGGAGATCGGGGAGATGCTTGCCCGTGAGGAAGAGCACGAAAATAAACTGATCGCACTTATTGACGAGGAACGGCTGCAGTACATGGGCTCGGTGGTGCTCGGGCTCAACGATGCCCTCGTGGAGTTCACCGGGATGCTTGCCGGCCTGACGTTCGCCCTCCAGAACTCCCAGATCATCGCAGTAGCCGGCCTGATCACCGGGGTCGCGGCCTCTCTCTCGATGGGCTCATCGGAGTACCTCTCCCAGAAGTCCGAGGGTGCGACTACGGACCCGAAGAAAGCAGCGATCTATACGGGCTTCACCTACATGGTGACGGTCGTCCTGCTCATAATGCCGTTCCTCGTTCTCCCGAGCCCGTACCTTGCCCTCGTCCTCACCCTGCTCGGAGCTGTGGCCGTCATCTTCTTCTTCACCTATTATATCGCCGTGGCAAAGGATCTCCCCTTCCGGTCCCGTTTCGTGGAGATGCTTGCTATCAGTTTCGGGATCGCCGCGATCTCGTTCGTGATCGGTCTCGTGATACGGCTGGTCCTGAACGTGAACGTCTGAAGGACGGTTCCGTTCCCCCCTTTTTTGTGCCTGGCACGAACTATTCCTAACCCTTTAATATATTCAGGAATGAAAGGGTTGTAATCACACCATGTCCGGCACCGATATTCCCCCGCAGGAGCATGCACTCCGTCTCGTGCAGGAGGGAAAAGTAAAGGAGGCCATTGACTGTTATGACCTGGCCCTCCGGAGCAATCCCGGCAACAGCGAGATCCTCAACTCCAAGGCAGCCGCGCTGATCACCCTTGGCAGGTTCGAGGAGGCCCTGGTGCCTGCCCGGAAGGCGGCGTCCGTGAACTCCCGGTGCGTGGACTGCTGGATCAACCTGGGTGTGGCCCTCGAGAAGCTCGACCGGCTGCACGATGCCAGCGAAGCCCTTGAACGGGCGGTAGAGATCAACCCATACAATGCCTATGCACGGGCATTGCTGGGCATTGTCTACCAGAAGATGGATATGGGGGACCGCGCCGAGGCCCAGAACCGGCAACTGCAGGAGATCGTCTTTCCCCACGGATATGCCGGCACTTATTTTGCCGTGGCGGTCTTCCTTCTCGGGCTGCTGCTGGGCGGTATCATGGCAGTAGCGGCAGAAAAGCCTCTGGAGATTACGATTGCGTCACAGCTGATCCTGCTGCTCTTCTTCTGTGGGATCGCCCGGCTGTACTGGCGCTCCCTCCGGGTATGGCAGCAGGTCAACCGGGACGTCATCATCACGACGGACGCTGCCCCGGGCAGAAGAGATCCCGGGTTAAGGAGCATGTACCTTGCAATGGCCACGATGATACTGGTCTTTGGTGCCGGCATCCTGGCGGGAGGCAATGTCTGGATCTGGCTGCACTAAAAATAATCCCTGCCGTACCTGCGGGATCCCGTCCAGGCCTGATGGATGTATACCCCGGAAATCCCCGGTCACCTTAAACGGCATTGCTGGTTTTATGAGGCTTGGAGTCCCTGTGTATCTTATGCGCACAGGTACGGATCTGTGACTGCGAATAACCCCCCTGACCCAGCATGACCCCGATATTCTCCCGATCCCGTCTCAATGTCCGGGCAAAAATCCTCATTGTCTTCCTCGCACTCGTCGTTATGGCGCTGCTCATCACGGGGTACGTTGCGCTTGTTTCCATCAGCGATGTCGGGAGATCTGCGGAGAACAGCAGCCTGGGCCTTGGCCAGCAGGCAGTCGATGAATCTACGATCGCCCTCCAGGAGTCTGCGGAAGAACACCTTGTCCGGATTGCGTCCGACCAGGCAGAAGTGACCAATGTCCTCTTTGAAAATACCGATTCGGAGATGGAGATCCTTGCTGCAGCGGTACGGATGCTTGCGGATAACCCCCCGGTAGTGCCCGTGATCTCCCACGCCGGCAGTACTGCCCGTCCTGCTGATAACCTCTCCACCGTACTCGTTATCCCGTCTCCCGATCCCCGGGCCGGACCCGACTCCCCTGAATTCAGGACGCTCGCGGGCATCGACGATCTCCTGGTCGCCGTCTTCCGGGCAGATACGGACATGTCCAGTATCTACGTGGCTTCTGACTCGGGGATCCTCCGCGTATACCCGTGGAGCGAGACAACCCCGCGTAACCTGAATCCGAATCAGCGCGTCTGGTTCACCGGGGCAAAAAATACCGATGGTATCTACTGGTCCGACCCGTACGAGGACGCCGCGGGCCACGGGCTTGTCGTGACCGCCTCGCAGGCAGTGCAAACGAAGTTCGGGACCTGGGTGATAGGCAGCGATGTGACCGTAGATGTGATCAACGAGGTGTTCCTGAACCTGACGCTGGGGGACAATGGATACGCGGTCCTCATGGACAGCCAGGGAAATATCATCAGCCGCCCCGGGATGTCAGCGGGAAATATCAGCTGGGACAAGCCTTTTGTCCAGGAGAACGTGTTTTTGAGTAACGATACGGGACTCATGGCAGTGGGAAGGAACATGACGGCCGGGAAGACCGGTATCGAGAAGATCCGGCTCAATGGCCGCGACACCTATGTCGCCTATGCCCCGGTCACGTCCCGGAACTGGAGTTTTGCCGTATCCATGCCGGTGGATGTGATCACGGCCCCGGTGGATAAAACCCGCGAGAAGATCAACGCGTCCACCCGGGACGCCGGTCTTCGTATCAGCAGCCAGACCGACCGGTTCCTCTGGATCTTTGCCTGTCTTTTCGTCCTCCTCCTCATCGTGGTCGTCCTGCTTGCTGCCTGGCTCTCCCGGATCATCACACGTCCGGTGGAATCATTAAAGGAAGGTACCCTGGCCCTGGGCCACGGGGATCTTGATTTCCGTCTCGATATCCGAACCGGTGACGAGTTCGAGGACCTGGCAGGTGCGTTCAACCACATGGCCGCCGATCTGAGGCAGAAGATCGAAGATCTCCGGCGTACCACGGCCGAGAAGGAGCGGTATACCCGGGAGATGGAGATCGCAAAGGAGATCCAGCAGAATTTCCTCCCGGCATCCGCGCCGGAGATCCCGGAGGCGGAGGTCTGCGCCATCACGATTCCCGCAATGGAGATCGGCGGCGATCTCTATGATTTCATTCCGGTTGCCGGTGACCGATGGGCATTTGTCATCGCCGACGTCTCCGGCAAAGGCGTGAGTGCCGCGCTCTTCATGGCCCTCTCCCGGACACTCATCCATGCAACCGGGGGGGCAGAGGCAGATCCCTCCGCTGCCATCCGGCAGGCAAACCGGCTGATCTACGAGGACGGCCGGTCGAGCATGTTCATCACGGTCTTCTACGGGCTCCTCGACCCGGGCAGGATGACGTTCTCCTATGTGAATGCCGGTCATAACCCCCCGCTGCTGTTGCGGGGAGATCCCCCGGTACCGCAGGTACTGGAAGGCAGGGGAATAGCGCTGGGGGTCGTTCCCGTGGTGGATATCCCGGCCACGACGGTACCGCTGGAGCATGGCGATCTCATTATCATGTACACCGACGGCGTGACGGAAGCGTTCAATGAAGAGGATGCCTGTTTTGGCGAGGACCGGCTGATCTCCACGATCACCCGGAACAGGTCACGGCCGGTGCAGGAGATCATGGCGGCACTCCTTGAGGATATCCGGCAGTTCTGCGGCAATGCCCCGCAGTCGGACGATATCACGCTCATCGTGATCAGGGTGAAATGAAGGCTCCGGCCGCACGTTCGCCGCACGTTTTGCCCGGCCGGTGTACCGGCCGCCCGGCTGTAAAAAGACCTGATCGTAGCTTCCTGAGGTCCGGCCTATTGTATCCCGATCTGCCGCTAGTCACCGCGTGAAGTGTCGTGCTCCGGTTCGGTTATGGGGATATCAGCCTGGTAATTGGCGGTATGGGATTCTGCCGTATCTTTCCCGGAATCTGTCACGGATCTCCGGAGATTGTCGTCAATCGATGCGACGAGCGCCCTGATTCCGGACACGTCATGGTCTCGTGCGAGTTCAGAGAGCAGGAGGTTGATCAGCCGCCTCCGGCAGGGATCGGTTGCGGTCCCGTGGCGGAGATTGCAGATGCCGGCATGGCAGGCGGAGGCATGGTACGCATGGACCAGGTTCTCCAGGTCACAAAAAAGGCTGGCGCGGTATACGGGGCCGCTCTCCCGTGCGAAGACCTCCAGTTTCCTGGTGATACGGAGAAATTCCTCTCTCAGTACCCGCTCATCCGGGTCTCCTGCCAGGGAATCGAGAAGTACGGGAATTGCGCACTGCTCGGCATAAGGAACACTGGCGGCGAGGTTACCGGAAGCCGGTGTTTCCCGGAACGTGGCCCGGGTATGGTCAATGGCAGCTTCATATCTTTCCAGTCGGTGGCGGATATAGCGGGAGGCGGGTGTGTCCATAAGAATGTCCGTTGAAATGTTCTGGAGGGTACTGTAACCAGTACCGCTGGAATGCAGTATACCATATTTTTTTATTCCCGCATAAATTTCCTGTGCTTTCCCGTCCTCAAAGGGAGGATACGGGCTTCTCACCTGCATGGAAGCGGCCCCGCTGCCAAAGCGCCGGTCTTTTATCCCAAAACGCCGGAGCATTGAATACACATATGTCTCATGCATCAGGTATCGGGGGCGGATCCTATGAAACGAAGCAGCGGATGGTTCTGACCAGCCTTGTCATCGATTTCATCCTCTGGCTTCCCGATATCGTTGCCGCCGTACTCTCAGGCTCCATTGTCCTCTTTGCGGATGCGCTGAAATGTGCGAACGAGATCCTGGCTACCTTCTTTGCCTACCTCACCATCCGCAAGATGGCAAGGGGTGGTGCCGGAGCATACGATTACGGGATGGGGAAGTTCGAGACGATCACGTCCATTACTACCGGGGGGGTCATGTTCATCTCGCTGGCCCTGGTATTCCTTGCGGCGATCTACCGGATCGCGGTACCTGAGGCCATAGTCCACGAAGGGGCATGGCTCGGTGTTTTCCTGATGGTGATCGGTGTATGTATGAACACCTGGCTGTGGAGGAAGAATTACCGGCTCAACCAGAAAGATCCCTCCCCCCTGATCGATTCCCAGTGGCGTCTCTTCCGGACCAAGGCCTTCTCTGATTTCTCCGTTCTCGCCTCCCTGCTCCTGACACTCGCGCTCAGCGGGTACTCATGGTCCCTGTATATCGATCCGCTTGCGTCCTTCATCATTGCCGGGTTCCTCCTCCTCTCCGGGTACCGGGTGATCACGTCTTCCCTCCCGGACCTGCTGGACAAGACCCTTGACGAGGAGCTCCAGATGGTGATTGTCAGCCACCTTGCAGCATTTTTCGATGAATATTCGGCCCTGCACGGTGTCCGCTCGCGACGCTCGGGGACCAATATCTATATCGAGATCTTCCTTGAGTTCGATGGCGATCGGAAGATGTCGGAAGTACAGGACACCATCAACCGGATCCGGCGTTCCCTGGAAGCGCAGATCCCCCGGAGTGCGGTCAGTATCGTGCCGACCGATGCACCGGTTACCGACGGGATGCACGGGGATTCGTTCATCCCGCCTCCCGGGACATGATCCCACAGGAAATTTTTTCCTGATTCACAGTTTAGGCTGCTGCTGGGTCCCGCAATGGAATGTGCCATACCCCTCGACCATGGCCCGGGCGTTGATGCCAACGACATTGCGGTCCGGGAACAGCTCCTGCAGGATGCGGATCGCATCGGCATCGTGGGGGTCGTTAAAAACGGGGACGATCACGATCGTGTTCCCGATATAAAAGTTCGTGTAACTGGCCGGGTACCGCCCGTCCGCGTCAAGGACCGGTGAAGGCATGGGCAGTTTCACCACGGTCAGGGGTTTGCCATCCTGGTCGGTTGCCTGGCGGAGGATCTCAAAATTGTCGTGGAGCGAGGGATAATTCGCGTCTGCGATGTCAGTCTCATAGGCACAGACCACGGTCGACGGGCCGGTGAAGCGTGCGATATCATCTATGTGGCCGTCCGTGTCATCCCCGATTACACCGTCGTTGAGCCAGATCACGTGCTCTATCCCGAGATATTCCCTGAGTTTTTCCTCAATCTCATCTGCGGAAAGTGTCGGGTTGCGGTTTGGGTTCAGGAGGCAGGCCCGGGTTGTCAGGACGGTGCCTTTCCCGTTCACGTCTATCGATCCACCCTCCAGCACGATCCCGGGCTCAAACAGGGGGAGGTTGAACCTGCGGTTCATCATGCCGGGGATCTTCCCGTCACGGATCTGGTCTTCGTACTTGCCGCCCCAGGCATTGAAATTCCATCGCACGAGTGCGGTTTTCGCGAGGGCCCTGTTGACCACAAATGTCGGGCCATAGTCCCGGATCCAGATATCGGAATACTCGTTCGTATGGAGCGTGATGCGGTCGAGGTCCACGCCCATCTCGCGAAGACGTGAACGCACTTTACGGTGGACAACGGCACTCGGGACGAAGAGTTCCACTCTCTCGGAAGTATGAACTTTTGCTATGAACTCAAAGTATGCCATCTCCACTGCCGGAAGCCGGGGGAAGGTCTGGAGGTTGTGAGGCCACGAGAGCCAGACCGCTTCGTGAGGTTCCCATTCAGCGGGCATGTGGAACCCCCGGTTACGGGGGGTGTCGCCCGGACGCAGGGACGGGAAGACGCCATCCGGCCCCGGGAACGGTGTCGTGATCCTGCCATAGGTCTCCGGCCGGCGGTTCCGGAAAAATCCCCATGACTCACGGACTGCGGTATTCATGGAAATATCCAGCTGTGCGAGCACGGTCTCTTCCCGGTCACCGGCCTTTGCAAGGATCTTTCCGAATGCGTCGGCAACAAACGATCCCCCGAAGAACCGGATCTGCCCCTCCCGCCCGACCCGGTTGATCGCTGCAACGTGCACGCTGTTTGCTACTGCATGGCTCCGCTGGATCAGTTCCCATGCCTCCTGCCAGTCCCCCTCCGCCGGCTCGGCAGACGTGGGATGGCCGATTGCCGTGGGGTAGAAGATGATCTCGGCCCCTTCGAGGGCCACGCACCGTGCCGCCTCGGGGAACCACTGGTCGTAACAGATGAGGACGGCGATCCGGCCGAAGCGGGTGGAAGCAAGCGTGTAACCATCGCCGGGATAGAAATAGCCCTTCTCAAAGAATCCCGGGTCCTGGGGGATGTGCACCTTGTGGTACTGTGCACAGATCGAACCGTCTGCGTCGATTACCACCGCAGTATTGTAGTACCTGCCATCAGCGCCCTCTTCAAAGACCGGGACGATGATGACCACCTGGTGCTCCCGGGCTATTGCCGAGAAGATGGCGGTCGACCGGCCGGGCACGGTCTCGGCAGTGGATGCCACATCCGTTCCGGGATGGCGGGGGAAATACCGTGCATGGTAGAGTTCGGGGAGGCAGATGATGTTGGCTCCGCCTGCGATCGCGCTGCGGACTTTTTTTTCTGCCGTCCGGATGTTCTCATCCGCATCCTGCCCCATCGCCATCTGGATGAGTCCGACAGTTATCCCGCTCACTTCACCAGCCTCGTGGTATACGAATTTTTCCTGATCGGATATGAGGGTATCCATCCGATACGGGCAGCCCCTTTCTGCCATGCGATGAGATATACCGGGCGATACGGTGTGCAGTGAAGTCACGCAGGGCTCCCTTAAACCAGTACTCTGCCCCTCCTGCTTCCGGAAGAGGCATAGAGAGATCCTGCGAATTTCCGGAGGTTCCGGCCCGGGAACGAACGTTGATAATCCCGGACAGTCACCTTTATTACACTAAATGTCAAGACTCATTGACAAAGGGACGCCATGAAAAAAAATTCCTTTTATCTCCTCGTTGGCTGCATCGCACTGACCCTCCTTGCGCTCTTCGTGTATTCGGTTGAGAATCATCTGATTCCCCTCTGGATCGAGCTCGCATTTATTGTCGGTATCCTGATCGCGTATGCGGCACGGAAAACCGTGACGGATCTCATAGAGGATGAACGCAGCGCAAAGATCACGGAAAAAGCAGTAGTACGGACATTCCAGGTGTTCTGGGTGATTTTCTGTGCTTTCTCGATCGGAGCAGTCATGGAGATCCTGTACCTTCCGCAGTTCCCCCGCGAGCGTTTCCTCGAGCGTCCTCCCGAGGTGCTCTCTCCCAGGATGATGGGGTACCTGCAGCTGGGATTACTCTGCCTGATGATCTTCTTGTATGTCGGGTTCCGGATTTACTATGCCCGGAAGTACGGGGACTGGGAGACCGATGAAGAATAAGATCAAGGTCTTTCGGGCAATGCATGACCTGACACAGGAAGATCTTGCGATAGCGATCGGTGTCACGCGACAGACAATCCTTGCCATAGAGAAAGGAAAATATGTACCATCGCTTGACCTTGCATTCAGGATCTCCCGTCACTTCAATGTGAATGTCGAAGAAGTGTTCACGTATGATGAACAGTCCCGAACCGTAGACATAGATTAAACGATATCCCCGTTTTTTGAAACCCCGGACAGATTTCTGTTGGCGTTCTGTGCCGGCTGCCCTTCTTTCCTTCCCGTCCGGCAGGCAGTTGGGGGACTCCATGTTTTTTTTACTGTACTGATCTGGCATCCTGATACACGCAGATCTTCCGGAAATTGCGCATGGAATCCTTTGGATATGTAACCCAAACCAGGAAAAACAAAAAGTTTATATTACAAAATGTAAAATATACTTTACATGACCGGCACAGAAGATCGTGCCAGCCATCATTGTCACAACTTACCGGAGAACGCCACTATGAAAACGCCCAGAATGTATTACGGTGCTCTTGCCGTATTCTGCGTGATTGCACTCTGCATCGGCTTTGCCAGTGCAGCAGGTACTACGCAGGCCACGAACGCCGGCACCCACGGAAAGGGCATCATGCATCCTGCACCGGAACTGACCAATACAACAGTCCAGCAGCAGCTCATCACGCGATATGAACAACAGGGAGTGGATGTAACCGCCCTTCAGACCGCATTCCGGAACGGCGACACCGCTGCGGCGAAATCCTGGCTTGAGGCACACCGCCCGGCGGCCCCCGGATTTGCAAAGGGATCGTTTGGGAAAGCTCCCGATATGACGAATACCACCGTCCAGCAGGAGATCCTGGCCCGGTATGCGAAGCAGGGAGTTGACACCACCGGTCTTGCCGCAGCATTCCAGTCTGGTAATGTGACTGATGTGAAGTCATGGATGGAAGCCCACCGCCCGGCAGCGCCCGGATTTGCAAAGGGATCGTTTGGGAAAGCTCCCGATATGACGAATACCACCATCCAGCAGCAGATCCTGACACGACTTGATAAGCAGGGCGTGGATACCACCGGTCTTAAGGAAGCCTTCCAGAACGGGGATACAGCAGCAGCGAAGTCCTGGTTTGCCGCATACGGTGCATCTCACCCCCGCACTGCACAGGGTCAGAGTGGGAGGTCCAACGCATCTGTCTGATGCAAACCTTTCAGTTACCCTCTTAGGAATTATACAGCAATCTCTTTTTTTGGTAAAATCAGGATAAGTTTAACCTGAACATACCAAAGTACGTTTATTATTCATATGCGCAGGTAAGCCGGAATACCCGGGAAATGGCGTAAAAACCTTTTCAGCATAGCTCCTGAAGGGAAGGTATTTAATTAACAAAATGTAAAATATACATTACAATTTCCGGCTGCATCTTTGTGCACACCCGGAAAAACTGTGTGAATCTCACTCTGAAAGAAACCCCGAGTATCACAAGAATGGAGAAAATATGAAGAGTCGTTTTATCTTAATGAGCTTCCTGGTACTGCTCCTGTGCAGTGCCTCAGCGAGTGCGTTAAGCACCGTTACCGCAACGAATCCCCAGGATGCAGCAGCGCTTGTGTACGTATCCGGGTATGATTTAACGCCGGGCGTTTTTTATCCCGGTGAGACCGGAACCGTAACGGTCCATGTCACCAATGGAGCAAATTTATCCGTGATATTATCTACCCCTGACCTTATGGATCCCCATATCAATGTCATCAGTAAGACCGGCGAGAACACGCCAACGAACCTGGGGCCAGGCCAGACAACGGATTTTTCCTTCGTAGTCACAGAAAAGGCCACTGATGGTACCTATTTCCCGATATTCACTGTATCTCCCCAAGTCTATGGGAACAGTATTCATTCCACCCTGACACTCAAGGTGGACTCGACTGGAGTGAGGGCCAGCATCTCAAAGAAGCCTGATACTTTCTCTCTGGAAAAAACGGACACCGTGAATGTAAGTGTCGTCAACCCGAGGCTCGGGGACATATCGGATGTCCTGATCATTGCATCCGGTACAGGCAGCGATATATCTCCGGAAGAGAAGTATGTGGGACCCATCCCAGCTGGTGGTTCTGTGGAAGTCCCGTTCGCTATAACCCCTCACCAGCAGTCTGATGTGACGTTCAATGTCACTTTCCGCAATGGCGATAATGTACACACTACGGGCGTTATCCTGCCGCTGAATATCGGAACGGACAAGACTGCAGCAGTCCCGGTGATCAATAACGTTGCGCTGGTCAGCAGTGGCAACTCCTATACGATGACCGGTGACGTAACCAATGCCGGTGTGACCGATGCGACCGGTATGATCCTGACCGTCGGATCTCCTGCAAATCCCGTTGAACCATATTCGAGCTATGCCGTGGGATCCCTGACATCCAACGATTTCTCGAGTTTCACACTGACCTTTACGGCAAATGATCTGACCGCAGTACCGGTGTTCGTCCAGTGGAAGGATGCGAACGGGAATTCATTCAGGACGAGTACGACTCTTGACCTGCGCTCCCTTGCAGCCGGCACCGGTACGGGTTCGCGATCCGGTTCGGGGGGAAGTTCTAGCGGAACCGGAGCAGGCAGCTCGACGACCGGCAGTGCAGCATCGAGAACCGGTGGCGGCGGAGCTCCCGGTGGCGGCGGTCTCTTCAGCTTCGGCGGCAGCCGTGGCGGCGGACTCAGTTCATTCTACCCCCTGATTGCCGGTGGCATCGTTATCATCATTGCGATCGTGCTCTGGATCAAGCGGAAATGGATCGTGGCAAAATTCAGGAAGCAGTAGAGGACGGATCCATGGAAACCGTTCCCCTGATCCAGCTTGTGGATGCTTCGAAGATCTACCACCTGGAGAGCGGAGACTTCATTGCCCTCGACCACGTCTCGCTCGAAATCGGGGAAAATGACTTCGTTGCCATCATGGGGCCGTCCGGCTCCGGAAAATCAACGATGATGAACCAGCTGGGAATACTCGATGTGCCAACCACCGGCCAGCTCCTCATCGACGGACAGGATGTAGCAAAAATGTCGAATCTCGAGCGGACCCATTTACGACGCGACGCGATCGGGTACATCTTCCAGAAGTTCTACCTGATCCCCCTGCTCTCCGCATATGAGAACGTGGAGTACCCGCTCATCCTGAAGTACAAGAAACGGGATACAACCGGCCGGGCAGCGGCTATGCTCGATGCTGTCGGTATCGACCAGGACATGGGGGCCCACCGGCCCAACCAGCTCTCGGGTGGGCAGCAGCAGCGGGTAGCGATCGCACGGGCGCTCGTCAACGACCCGAAGATCCTTCTCTGCGACGAGCCTACCGGCAACCTTGACCGGAAGACCGGCCTCCAGATCATGGATATCCTCGTTGACCTGCATCATAAGGGAAAGACCGTGATCATCGTCACTCACGACCCGAAGATCGCAGAGTATGCCAAGCGGATAATAACTCTCGAGGATGGCAGGGTTGTGGGATCATGAGAGACATCTTCTTCGATCTCTCCGTGCGCAGCGTGCGCCTCAATTTCCTCCGGTCGCTCCTTGCCTCGATTGGGATTGTCATCGGGGTAGTAGCGATCTCCTCCATGGGCATGCTCGGTACCAATATGCAGCTCTCGGTCAAGGACCAGTTGTCATCCAATGTGAATACGGT